>Ga0268299_1000452_pt1 | contig 128724 bp, 111 predicted proteins | sample NOBtaG_FD_193484 | JGI IMG/M metagenome (GOLD analysis project Ga0268299, IMG submission 193484) | Activated sludge microbial communities from bioreactor in Nijmegen, Gelderland, Netherland - NOB reactor | ecosystem: Engineered > Bioreactor > Aerobic > Activated sludge | place: Netherlands...
CCAAACTTCTTCGTCAATATCGTCGTAATTGCTGCCGTAAGCGTAGTCTTACCATGATCCACGTGCCCTATCGTTCCAACATTCACATGTGGCTTCGACCGCTCAAATTTACTCTTTGCCATGTCTTATCCCTTTACACTCTATACAATTTCATTACTTCTTATTTATTATGGCTTCCGCCACATTCTTTGGCGCTTCTGAATAATGCTTAAACTCCATTGAATAAGTGGCTCTTCCTTGCGTTGCAGATCTTAAAGCTGTTGAATAACCAAACATTTCTGCAAGAGGCACTTCAGCTCGAATAACTTTAAAGCCGGGAATATCTTCCATTCCTTGTATCATACCGCGCCTTGATGACAAATCTCCCACGACATTTCCCATAAAATCTTCCGGTGTTTCTACTTCCACAGCCATCATGGGTTCTAACAAAACTGGATTAGCTTTGCGCATACCATCCTTAAATGCTATTGACGCCGCCATTTTAAAGGCATTTTCATTTGAATCCACATCATGATACGAACCATCGAAAAGAGTAACCCTTACATCTACAACAGGATACCCCGCCAATACACCGCTTGGCAGCGTTTCCAACAATCCTTTTTCAACTGCCGGTATATATTCTCGAGGAACGGCACCGCCTTTGATTTCATCCACAAATTCAAAACCCTTTCCGGTCTCATTTGGCTCCATTCTTAACCAAACATGACCATATTGCCCACGCCCTCCCGACTGCTTTACAAACTTCCCCTCAATCTCGACTAATTTTCTTATCGCTTCACGATAAGCCACTTGTGGAGCTCCTACATTCGCTTCTACGCCAAACTCACGTTTCATGCGATCAACAATGATCTCAAGATGAAGCTCCCCCATCCCAGAAATGATTGTTTGCCCAGATTCCTCATCTGTTCTAACTCTAAATGATGGATCTTCTTGGGCCAACCTATTAAGCGCTATCCCCATTTTTTCCTGATCCATTTTTGTTTTTGGCTCAACTGCAACATGAATTACAGGTTCTGGGAAATCCATTCTTTCTAGAGTTATTACATTCTGAGAATCACATAATGTATCCCCAGTAACCACATCTTTCAAACCTACTGCTGCAGCAATATCTCCTGCCCGCACCTCTTTAATCTCTTCGCGCTGATTTGCATGCATTTGTAGTATTCTACCAATTCTTTCTTTTTTTCCTTTTATCGGGTTATAGACTGTATCACCCGAAACCACAACGCCCGAGTACACCCTAAAAAAAATGAGCTGCCCTACGTACGGATCAGTTGCAATCTTAAACGCCAGCGCCGAAAAGGGCTCGTTATCATCAGCCCTCCTCTTATCAGGCTCACCACTTTCCTTTTCACCTTGCACCGCCAAGATATCTGTCGGCGAAGGCATATAATCTATGACTGCATCCAACATTGCCTGCACCCCTTTATTTTTAAAGGCGGTACCACACATCATTGGCACTATTTCATTGTTAATTGTACGCGCTCGCAAACCAATCTTTATTTCTGCAATATCCAGATCCCCACCCTCTAGATACTTGTTCATCAAGTCTTCATTAGCCTCAGCTGCTGACTCCAGCATTTTTTCACGCCACGCTTTCGCATCTACTTGCAAAGCTTCAGGAATATCACGCTCTTCAAACTTCATCCCTCTGCTTTCATCATCCCAGTAAATAGCTTTCATTTTAACCAAATCGACTACGCCTTCAAATTTATCTTCGGCCCCAATTGGTAGCTGGATTGGCACCGGAACCGCTTTAAGTCGCGTTTTAATCTGCTCATAAACACGCATAAAATTTGCTCCCGAGCGATCCATTTTATTCACAAATGCAAGTCGCGGAACTTGATATTTATTTGCTTGCCTCCAGACTGTTTCAGTCTGCGGCTGAACCCCTCCAACAGCACAAAAAACGGTACAAGCCCCATCCAACACTCGAAGTGAGCGTTCCACTTCGATAGTAAAATCGACGTGCCCTGGCGTATCAATGATATTAATTCTATGCTCAGGATAATTACCACCCATACCATTCCAAAAACATGTTGTAGCAGCCGATGTTATCGTAATGCCTCTTTCCTGCTCCTGCTCCATCCAATCCATTGTTGCTGCACCATCATGAACCTCGCCTAATTTATGTGATACGCCGGTATAAAATAATACACGCTCGGTAGTTGTTGTCTTGCCAGCATCAATATGTGCCATGATACCGATATTTCTATAACGCTCTATAGGAGTTTTTCTTGCCACAATTTAACGCCTTACGATATTCAATTAACGAATGAAGACTCTTTCAATTTATACAATCAGAATCTAAAATGCGAAAATGCTTTATTAGATTCTGCCATTCTATGCACTTCTTCACGTTTCTTAACTGCGCCCCCCCGACCTTCAGCCGCTTCAGTCAATTCATTTGCCAATCTCGCATCCATTGACTTCTCACTTCTTTTTCTTGCAGCATCTCTAAGCCACCTCATAGCCAGCGCATTACGCCTGACAGAGCGCACTTCAACAGGAACCTGATAGTTAGCACCACCTACTCGACGACTTTTCACCTCTACAATCGGCCGCACATTGGTCAGCGCTTGCGTGAAAACCTCAAGCGGATCATTTCCAGTTTTTTTCCCGATATGCTCTAGCGCGCCATAAATAATTCTTTCTGCCACAGACTTTTTACCTCGCGTCATAAGAACATTAACAAATTTTGCTAACTCTACATTGTGATATTTTGGATCCGGCAAAATTTCCCGCTTTGGAACTTCTCTACGTCTTGGCATTATACAACCTCATCAGATTTATTACTTTTCCGCTTGCTTTTTACTATTTAAAAATACTCATTATTATTTAATAAGCTTGTGTCACATACATCAAAAATACTAGGCAGTTTTGGGCTTCTTGGAACCATATTTTGATCTTCCCTGCTTACGATCTTTAACGCCTGCCGTGTCCAAGCTTCCCCTTACTGTGTGATACCGAACGCCCGGCAAATCTTTGACACGCCCTCCACGAATCAGCACAACCGAGTGCTCTTGAAGGTTATGTCCTTCACCGCCAATATAACTTGAAACTTCAAATCCATTAGTCAATCTCACTCTCGCTACTTTGCGCAACGCAGAATTTGGTTTCTTTGGCGTTGTTGTATATACCCTCGTACACACCCCTCGCTTTTGCGGACTATTCTCCAATGCAGGGACGGTACTTTTAACCCGCTTTGCTATACGCGGCTTTCGAACTAACTGACTTATTGTCGGCATTTCTATGTCCTAAAAAACTGCGACGGCTTTTAAGCCGTCCGCAACGAACCTATTGCTGAATTTTATTTTTACTAATAACGTAAAAACTAATTACTATTACTTGTCATCTTCATTTTCACAAAAGGGAAGATGCATCAAAAAAGAGAGCGGATTCTATTGGGTTTATATTTTTGTGTCAAGATAAACATCGTTTGCAGATGGCATCATTTTACCAGCATCTTACTATGTCTTACCATTCATTTTTTATATCATATAAAAGAATCAACGGTCTCTATTAATCTCTAAAGTTATGAAACTGCAATGGAAAATTATCAATAGTTTTTTTTATTAATTTTATCACTTCCTGCAATACATCTTTCTTTGCACCGGTCACGCGCACCGCCTCCCCTTGGATACTGGCTTGCACTTTGAGCTTACTATCTTTAATATCTTTTATTATTTTTTTAGCCAGTTCTGTTTCCACCCCGGTTTTAACCGTTACTAATTGCTTTACTTTGTTCCCGCTTATTTTATCAATCCGCCCCTTATCCAGACATCGTACATCTATACCCCGTTTTGTTAATTTAGTTCTAAGGATATCTAAAACTTGCTCCAATTTAAATTCATCAGCCGCGAATATCGTTAATTGATAATCAGCTTGCTCCACTCTCGCATCCGAGTCTTTAAAGTCAAAACGAGCATTTACTTCCTTATTAACTTGATCAGCTACATTTTTGACTTCCTGCTTATCAACTTCCGAAACTATATCAAATGTTGGCATTTTATTACGATCAAATGAGTAAATAATCTTGATTCTTACATATACTGTCGCGCATTCATGTCCCAGACCTGATCTTTCAATTAAATTAAACCGACCGACGCTTGGCTGCAATACGCAACCTCAAGGCGTTAAGTTTAATGAATCCTGCCGCATCTCCCTGATTGTAAACTCCGGCATCATCTTCAAATGTTGCAATATTTGAATCAAATAATGAATCAGCAGGAGAATCTCTACCAACTACAGTGATATTTCCTTTATACAACTTCAATCTCACCCATCCGTTTACTCTTTCCTGACTCTCATCTATCATGACTTGCAGCATTCTGCGCTCCGGGCTCCACCAATAACCATTGTAAATTAGTTCAGCGTAACGCGGCATTAAATCATCTTTTAAATGAGCAACCTCTCGATCCAAAGTAATTGATTCCATTGCACGATGTGCACGCAGTAAAATGGATCCTCCAGGGGTCTCATAGCACCCTCGCGATTTCATACCAACGTACCGATTTTCCACTAAATCTAATCTGCCAATCCCATGCTTACCACCCAGCCTATTAAGCTTTTCTAATACCCCGGCTGGCGATAATTCAACACCATTTAATGCGACAGCATCTCCGCACCTAAACTCCACATCTAAATACTCAGGTACATCCGGTGCTTTTTCAGGTGACACACTCCACCGCCACATTGACTCTTCCGGCTCAACCGCAGGATCCTCGAGCACTCTCCCTTCATAGGAAATATGTAGTAAATTCGCATCCATACTATAAGGTGAACCAGTCTTTTTTTTCATCTCAACCGCAATATTATGTTGCTCGGCATATTGCAGCAATTTTTCTCTGGAAGTTAAATTCCATTCGCGCCAAGGTGCAATTATCTGGATATCCGGCTGTAATGCATAATATCCCAGTTCAAAACGCACCTGATCATTCCCTTTCCCCGTAGCACCATGGGAAACCGCATCGGCACCAGTTTCTTTGGCAATTTCAATTTGCCGCTTTGCAATTAATGGGCGCGCAATACTTGTACCCAGCAAATACTCTCCTTCGTAGATCGTATTGGCCCGAAACATAGGAAAAACAAAATCACGCACGAACTCTTCACGCAAATCATCAATGTAAATTTCCTTGACCCCAAGCTGCTTTGCTTTAGCGCGCGCCGGCTCAACTTCTTCGCCTTGCCCAATATCAGCAGTAAATGTCACCACCTCACATTGATAGGTATCTTGCAACCATTTCAAGATGACTGATGTGTCCAATCCTCCCGAGAACGCCAAAACTGCTTTATTTATCTTTCTCATTATTCTTTCATACCACGTTTTTATATAGCGAATTCAAGCAAATAAATATACTCATTAAAAATATAAAATTCCCTTTTATATTCCAATACTTATTTTACCCAGTAGCAAATATTCCATGAGCGCCTTTTGCGTATGAAGCCGGTTTTCAGCCTCATCCCATACTACCGATTGAGGCCCATCCAAAACTTCGGCACTCACTTCTTCTCCACGATGTGCTGGCAAACAGTGCATAAATAACGCATCTGATTTAGCCAAAGACATCATTTCCTTATTAACACAAAATGCAGCAAAATCATTTTTTCTTTGCTCAACTTCTTCCTCGAATCCCATACTTGTCCATACATCTGTTGTAACAAGATCCGCACTCATTACAGCTTCACGAGGATTTGTATAGATTTCATAATGCGCAGTACCATTTAATCCTATCCGCTCAGGATCAATATCATATCCTGGCGGTGTTGAGACATGCACTTGAAAATTAAAAATTTCAGCCGCTTGCAACCATGTATTGCACATATTGTTGGAATCACCGATCCACGCTACGGTTTTTTCTTCTATGCTGCCTCTGCATTCGATATAAGTAAAAATATCGCTCATGATTTGGCATGGATGATATTCATCAGTTAACCCATTGATTACTGGAACTCTCGAATTCTCAGCAAAGCGCTTAATCGTGTCATGTTGATAAGTTCGGATCATAATCAGATCAACCATGCGCGAAATCACTCGTGCAGCATCTTCTACAGGTTCCCCACGCCCTAGCTGTGTATCCCGTGTTGACAGGTAAATGGCCGCGCCACCCAACTGATGCATACCCGCTTCAAATGATAACCGTGTACGCGTCGAATTTTTGTCAAAAATCATTGCCAATGTTCGATCATTCAATGGCCAATATTGCCGGTATTGTTTGAATTCCTTTTTTATCCAGCGCGCACGTTCAAACAAATATTCATATTCATCGCGGCAGAAATCATTAAATTGCAGAAAATGCTTAAATTGCATAATAAAATAAATAACCAGTCAGTTATTACATAGATGCAAGCTGATTAGTTATTAAAAAACTCCCTTATTAATGAGCAAGTAATATCAACCACTTGTTCAGCTTCGTTTTGCTGCATCACAAATGCAGGCAGCAATCGCACCACTTTATCAGATGTTACATTAATCAATAATTTTTTTTCCAAGGCTTTCTGTACCAACTCAACACAAGGCACTGAAAGCTCAACACCTATGATCAAACCCTGGCCTCTGATCTGCACGACTCCGGCAACGTCAGCCAGCTGATTCTTCAGTTTTTCACGTATAAAATTACCTAATTCGGTAACATGATCAAGAAGATTTTCATCCGCAATTACATTGAGGGTTTCAATTCCAGCAGCGCAAGCCAGCGGATTCCCTCCAAAGGTAGAAGCGTGATTGCCCGGTTTGAAAACTTCCGCAGCCACACCTCTAGCCAGACAAGCACCGATCGGAACTCCTCCCGCCAAACCCTTAGCCAGCGTTATTACATCCGGCATGATATGGCTATGCTGAAACGCGAACCACTTACCACTACGTCCGATCCCAGACTGTATTTCATCCAGCATCAAAAGCCATCCATTCTGATCGCATAAATCGCGCAATTTCCGTAAATAATACACTTCAGGAATATTAACCCCACCCTCACCCTGAAAAGGCTCCACCAGCACTGCCACAACATCCTTATTGTTAGCAGCAACTTGCGTGATCGCCTCCATGCTGTTATAGGGAACACGCACAAATCCCGACAACAGAGGTTCAAATCCTGCTTGCACCTTACGATTTCCGCTAGCTGTCAAGGTTGCCATGGTACGTCCATGAAATGAACGCTCCATTACTACAATGGTGGGCAAGGAAATTCCTTTATTATGCCCATGCAAGCGAGCTAGCTTTATTGCCGCCTCATTCGCTTCTGCTCCGGAATTGCAAAAGAATACATTATCCATTCCTGATAGTTCGACCAGACGATCAGCCAATCGCCCCTGCTTCTGAATACCATAAAGATTAGAGGTATGGATTAACGTTCCGGCTTGTTCACAAATAGCTTTAGTCAATCTTGGATGACAATGCCCCAATCCACACACAGCAACACCGGCCAACGCATCCAAATACCGCTCGCCACGATCATCCCACAACCACACTCCGTCGCCTCTTACAAAGGTGACGGGTAACCGCGAATAAGTATTCATCAAATTAGACACAGCACCACACTCACATTCAGTTTAATTTTAGCTGGAAGATTCAATTATGTGTCCTAACTTAATCCAACATATAAAATAAGAAAAACTTGGAAAAACTATTATGTTTACTTATTTAATTTCCTTTTTCAAGCTTTTTTCTCCAATGATTGGCTTATTTTTGCAATTTTACACTGCAAAGAACTAAGAAATTATGACAGCATGTTAGAATGTCAAAGTTTATACATTTTCTTATATTAAACCTTAAGAAGATACACCTCTGCATCATAACCCGCTGTTCTCACAAAAATCATAAGATATGAATCAATTCGCCAAGGAAACCCTGCCCATCAGTCTTGAAGAAGAAATGCGGCGTTCCTACCTTGATTACGCGATGAGTGTGATTGTAGGTCGTGCCTTGCCTGATGTTCGTGACGGCTTGAAACCGGTTCACCGGCGCGTATTATTTGCCATGCATGAACTCTCCAACGACTGGAACAGACCATACAAAAAGTCTGCACGTATCGTCGGTGATGTCATTGGTAAATACCATCCTCACGGTGATACCGCCGTTTATGACACTATTGTGCGCATGGCACAGGATTTCTCGCTGCGCTATATGCTCATTGATGGGCAAGGCAACTTCGGTTCAGTAGATGGTGATAACGCGGCGGCCATGCGTTATACCGAGATTCGCATGTCACGCATCGCCCATGAACTGCTAGTTGATCTTGACAAGGAAACAGTGGATTTCGGTCCCAACTATGATGACTCCGAGAAAGAGCCTCTAATTCTGCCGGCAAAAATCCCCAATCTGCTGATCAACGGCTCATCTGGTATCGCCGTGGGTATGGCAACCAATATTCCGCCACACAACCTCAGCGAAGTAGTAGAAGCCTGCCTAGCTCTGCTCAAGAATTCGAATATCAGCATCGATGAGCTTATTGATCTAATACCGGCGCCAGATTTTCCCACTGCCGGCATTATTTATGGTGTAAATGGCGTACGAGACGGCTACCGTACGGGCCGCGGCCGTGTTGTTATGCGAGCACGCACGCACTTCGAAGATCTGGAGAAAGGCAACCGTCAATCTATCATCATTGACGAATTACCCTATCAAGTTAACAAAGCAAACTTACTTATCCGTATCGGAGAGTTGGTTCGCGATAAAAAAATCGAAGGCATCTCCGATTTACGTGACGAATCCGACAAATCCGGCATGCGCGTCGTTATTGAACTGAAACGTGGGGAAATGCCCGAAGTCATTCTGAACAACTTGTATAAAGAAACACAAATGCAAGATACGTTTGGTATGAACATGGTCGCCTTGCTCGACGGTCAGCCACGATTGTTAAATTTAAAGCAGATTCTAGATGCTTTTCTACGTCATCGTCGCGAAGTGGTCACGCGCCGCACAGTATTCGAGCTGAAAAAAGCTCGGGAACGCGGCCATTTACTCGAAGGTCTGGCAGTCGCACTGTCGAATGTTGATGAAATCATCGCCTTGATCAAGGCTGCACCGACCCCGGCTGATGCCAAAGAAGCGCTAATGGCAAAAGCCTGGCATTCCCAATTGGTTGAAGAAATGCTAACGCGCGCAATGGCGGACGCTAATGCACTACGTCCGGAAGGTCTGGATGACATGTTCGGACTAAAAGCGCAAGGCTATCATTTATCTGATGCCCAGGCACAAGCCATTCTGGAATTACGTTTGCAACGCCTCACTGGTCTGGAACAGGAAAAGATTGTTCATGAGTATAAAGATGTCATTGAAAAGATTATAGACTATCTCGATATTCTGGCAAACCCAGAGCGCATCACTCAAATCATTACCGAAGAGCTGGATGCAATCAAACAACAATTCGGTGATAAACGCCGCAGTGAGATCGTTGTCGACACGCAAGATTTAAGCATGGAAGATTTGATCACACCGGCAGATGTCGTTGTTACACTGTCGCATACCGGCTATATCAAGTCCCAATTGCTGGATGATTACCGCGCACAAAAACGTGGCGGACGTGGCAAGCTGGCAACCAGTACCAAGGAAGATGACTTTATTGACAAATTGTTCATTGCCAACACGCATGATTACATCCTGTGCTTTTCAAGCTTGGGGCGTGTGTATTGGATCAAAGTATATGAAGTACCGCAAGGTGGCCGGCAGTCCCGTGGAAAGCCGATTATCAACTGGGTGCAATTGGAAGAAGGCGAAAAGATCAATGCGATTCTACCGGTCAAAACCTTTGATGAAAACCGCTTTGTCTTTATGGCAACATCTTTCGGCACAGTCAAAAAAACACCCTTATCGGAATTCTCCCGCCCGCGCAATAATGGCATTATTGCAATCGGACTGGATGAAGGCGACTTTCTCATTGGCGTTGAATTAACTGAAGGCAAACATGATGTGATGCTGTTCTCAGACAACGGCAAAGCCATGCGCTTCAGCGAAAATGACGTGCGTCCGATGGGACGTACCGCTCGTGGGGTGCGTGGCATGAAATTGGGTCCAGGACATAAGGTCATATCAATGCTAGTCGCTGAAAATGAAGATCTCGCAGTATTAACAGCCACTGAGAACGGTTACGGAAAACGTACCCCGATCAGCGAATACACACGCCATAACCGCGGCACGCAAGGTATGATTGCAATTATTACCAGCGCACGTAACGGCAAGGTTGTCACGGCAAAACTGGTAAAACCGGATGACGAAATCATGCTGATCACTTCCGGCGGCGTATTAATCCGTACCCGTGTTAACGAAGTACGCGAAATGAGTCGGGCCACGCAAGGCGTTACTTTAATCAACTTGGATGCGGGTGAGAAACTGGCCGGCCTGGAACGCGTGGTGGAAAGCGAAGACGATGATGGTGACTGTTAATAACTAACCTAAAATTAATCGCACATAGCGCAATGGATCAAATCTATAACTTTAGCGCAGGCCCCGCGGTTCTTCCCAAAGAAGTACTGCAGCAAGCGCGCGATGAGATGCTGGATTGGCAGGGTAGCGGAATGTCCGTAATGGAAATGAGCCATCGAGGCAAGGAATTCATGTCTATCGCCGAAAAAACTGAAAACGATTTTCGTGAGCTGATTGGCATCCCCGAGAACTACAAAGTGTTATTTCTACAAGGCGGGGCTTCCAGCCAATTCTCCATGGTGCCGATGAATCTGTTGCGTGGCAAAACAAAAGCGAACTATATCAATACCGGCCAGTGGTCAACCAAGGCCATCGAGGAGGCTAACCGTTACTGCACGATCAATGTAGCGGCTTCCTCGGCAAAAACTAATTTTACTTGCATACCCACACAGGATAAATGGCATCTGGATCCTGAAGCAGCCTATATTCACTACACTAGCAATGAAACGATTGGTGGCGTCGAGTTTCATTGGATACCCGAAATTGATTCGCACAACGATATTCCATTGGTAGCCGACATGTCATCCGATATTTTGTCACGACCGCTGGATATCACGCGTTTTGGATTGATCTATGCGGGCGCTCAGAAAAACCTTGGGCCTGCAGGGCTCACACTGGTCGTAGTCCGCGAAGATTTATTGGGTCAGCCACTAACAGGCACTCCGACATTATATGATTATCAAATTCATGCACAAAATGATTCGATGTACAACACTCCACCTACCTACGCCATGTATATCACCGGATTGGTATTTGCATGGCTGAAAAATAAAGGCGGATTGATGATGATGGAAAAAATCAATATTACCAAAGCCAATTTACTGTATGACTTGCTGGATCACAATGATTTCTATCATTGCCCGGTAGCAAAATCAGATCGCTCACGCATGAATGTTCCCTTCACATTGCGAAATCCTGCACTGAATGAAGAATTTCTCAAGCAAGCCGACAACAATGGTTTGATTCAGTTAAAAGGCCACCGCTCCGTAGGCGGTATGCGTGCATCGATATACAATGCCATGCCGGTTGAAGGTGTAACAAAATTAGTTGCGTTCATGAATGAATTCGCCAGTCAACATGCCTGAACATCAGCATAAAATTTTCAAGATTCTCACACTTAACCAGATTTCTCATCATGGTCTGTGCCGCTTTCCAACAGAAAGCTATCAAGTTGGCAAAGATATCACTGAACCGGATGCAATTCTGGTGCGTTCACATAACATGTTAAACCAGAACATTCCCATCAGCGTTAAGGCAATTGGCCGTGCTGGTGCGGGTACCAACAACATTCCGGTGCCCGATATGAATAACCGTGGCATTCCCGTATTCAACACACCGGGGGCAAATGCCAATGCGGTTAAAGAATTGGTTCTAGCCAGCCTGTTCGTAACCGCACGTAATCTGGTGCCTGCTTTGCAGTTTGTTGAAAATCTGCAAGGTGATGACGTGATTCTGAACAAACAAGCCGAAGATGGAAAAAAACTTTTTTCCGGCATTGAATTACCCGGCCGCACGCTCGGCATCATCGGCCTGGGTGAGATTGGTCGACTGGTTGCTAATTCCGCACTTAAACTAGGCATGAAAGTTATCGGTTATGATCCTCAAATCACCGTGGATTCGGCATGGAATTTATCGGCAGAAGTTAAAAAAGCTAACAGTATGGAAGATCTCCTCCGCCACAGCGAGTTTGTCAGCGTACATGTTCCATTACTGGATTCCACCCGTCATCTGATTGATGCTAAAAACATCAAGCTGATGAAGCAGAATGTGATTCTTTTAAATTTTTCGCGCAGCGCGATCGTCGATGAAGAAGCTGTTCTGGCTGGTATCGCTATGAACAAAATCAAAACTTATGTCAGTGACTTTCCCAGTCAGAAATTGCAGCATCAGAAATCGGTCATCACTTTTCCGCATATCGGCGCATCAACACAGGAATCAGAAGAAAATTGCGCGGTTATGGTAGTGGATCAGCTCATCGATTATCTACAAAACGGCAATATCACTCATACGGTCAATTTTCCCGATATCAGGATGGAACGGGAATCACCTTATCGTGTAGCGGTAGCCAATGCCAACGTGCCCAATATCGTAGGTCAAATCTCCACTGGCATGGCCAAAGCCGGATTGAATATTCATAATATGATCAACAAGTCACGAGGAGAAATAGCTTGTACGCTGGTCGATGTCGACAGTCCGGTACCGCAACATGCATTGGATGAAATTGCCGCCATTGCGGGTGTACTCATGGCACGTTATCTACCGCTAACTCAATAAAATTCGATGTCTTATCGTTAAGCCAAAATTTTTACTGCTCATGTCAGAAGAACTCAAACAATTACGCAATCAGATTGACACCATTGACGATGAACTGCTCCTGTTGATAAGCAAACGCGCCGACCTGGCACAGCAAATCGGCAAGATTAAAAAGAGCGGCATTATTTATCGTCCTGAACGTGAAGCGCAAATACTGACACGGATGCAAGAACAGAATCCCGGCCCCATCAGTAGCAAACACATCAAACAGCTATTTATCGAAATTATGTCGGTATGCCGCGCTTTGGAAAAGCCAATGAGTGTAGCTTATCTCGGACCTAGCGGTACTTTCTCGGAAGATGCGGCGTTAAAACGTTTTGGTAATGCCATTTCAACCCTGGCATGTGATTCTATCGATGAAGTATTTCGTGCTGTGGAATCAGATTCAGCTAATTACGGGGTGGTGCCAGTGGAAAATTCTACTGAGGGCGCAGTGGGCAGAACCATGGATTTATTGCTGCAAACCTCACTGATCATTTGCGGTGAAATTCAACTGGCTATCCATCAATTTTTAATGGCACAACAAACCGGATTATCACACATCAAAAAAATATATACTCACCCACAATCTTTCGCGCAATGTCATCAATGGCTAAAAGTCAATTTGCCGCAAATTTCCGATATTGCTTTTGTCACTACCGTCAGCAATGCAGAGGCAGCCCGGCAGGCAGCAGCGGATGCACATGCAGCGGCCATAGCGAGCAAGCGAGCTGCCGAATTATTCGGGCTTTCCATCTGTGCCGGAAACATCGAAGATGATCCAAAAAATACCACACGCTTTCTCGTTATCGGTAAACAGCTAGTAGATGCCTCGGGAAAAGATAAAACTTCTTTGATCATGTCGACCAACAACCATTCCGGAGCAATTTATAAATTGCTTGAGCCGCTGGCGCGATATGGTGTCAGCATGAGCCGTTTGGAGTCGCGTCCATCGCGCGCAGGGCTATGGCAATATGTTTTCTTTGTGGATATTGAAGGGCACCAACAAGATCAAAAAGTGGCTGCTGCATTGGTAGAATTACGTGACAAAGCAGCTTTTCTGAAAATCCTCGGATCGTATCCAGTAACATAACTGGCTCACTATCACCGAATAATCATATTATTGAATTATTCAACTCTCGATATTTTAGCCATAACACATTTAATCTTATGAATCTTTGTGACTTTGCTCCGGAATATATCCGCTCGATCCAGCCCTATCAACCCGGCAAACCCATTTCCGAACTTGCACGGGAAATGGGTTTGGATGAAACACATATAATCAAACTCGCCTCCAACGAGAATCCGCTCGGCACCAGCCCACTCGCATTAGATGCAATAATAAATACATTGCACGATATCGCACTTTATCCAGACGGCAGCGGCTACGAATTGAAAGCTGCGCTCTCCAAGCGCTATCAACTTGATCCGGAGCAAATTATCCTGGGTAATGGTTCGAATGATGTATTGGATCTGGCTGCTCGCGTATTTCTAAAACCAGGAGCCACTGCTGTATATTCGCAACATGCATTTGCCGTTTATCCGTTAGTGGTAAAGATGATCGGCGCCAATGGCATATCGGTTCCGGCTCGCGATTATGGTCATGACTTACCGGCGATGCTGGATGCCATCACGCCGGAAACACGCATCGTATTTATTGCCAGTCCCAATAACCCTACTGGCACCCTATCCAGCGAAGAAGAGCTATTCCGATTTATGGAACGTGTATCCCGTGATGTATTAGTCGTTATAGATGAAGCCTATTACGAATACTTACCCGAGGCGAACAAACCGGATAGTATTAGCTGGCTAAAGCAGTTCTCCAACTTGCTGCTCACGCGGACTTTCTCCAAAGCATACGGCTTAGCCGGTGTACGTGTTGGATTCGGCCTGACACATCCGCATGTGGCTAATTTGATGAATCGCGTACGCCAACCTTTCAATGTCAGCAGCATTGGTCTGGTAGGTGCTCTGGCTGCATTGCACGATGCCGAATTCGTGCAACGTTCATACGCGCTGAACCGTGCGGGTATGCTGCAACTCACCGATGGTTTCCGCAGGATGAGCATTGAATATATTCCTTCATATGGCAATTTCATCAGTTTCGGCATCAAAGGCGATCCATCCAACACCATGAAAGTTTATCAGAATCTATTGCACCAAGGCATCATTGTACGCCCGCTCGGTATCTATGAAATGCCTAATCATCTTCGGGTTACGGTTGGATTGGAAGCGCAAAACAAACGATTTCTGGAGGCACTGGAACTGGCGTTAAGTGAATTGAATTAATTAAAAACTCAATCAAGTGCCATCAATGACACATATCGCAGCACTCAACAAACTGGTTATTATAGGGGTAGGCCTGATCGGCGGTTCATTTGCACAGGCACTGCGTAACGCCGGTCTGGTCAAGCATATCGTCGGCATTGGCCGCAGCCAGAAAAACATGCAATATGCCATTGAGCTTGGGGTAATTGATGAAATTGCAAGCGATATCGCTTCTGCCCTGCATCATGCTGACTTGGTATTCCTTGCGATGCCGGTAGGCCAAACCCAGCACATCATGGAAAAAATCGCCCCATATCTGCAGGCCAACACCATCGTCACCGACGCTGGCAGCACCAAGCAAGATGTAATCGCTGCTGCACGTCACTCTCTTTCGATGCAAAGCCGTCATCATTTTGTCCCCGGTCACCCGATCGCCGGTGCAGAACAAAGCGGTGTGCAAGCCGCGCAACCTGATTTATATCTTAATAAACATGTGATTTTAACCCCGTTACCGGAAACCAGTGCCGACGCTATCGAACGGGTGTATCAGTTATGGCAGGTCTGCGGCGCACAAGTATCGTTGATGCCTGCAAATGAACACGACCAAATCCTCGCCGCCACCAGTCATTTACCACATATTCTCGCCTTCACATTGATGAATCACCTTAGTAACACCAATCAACCCGAAAATATGCTGCGTTTCGCCGGCAGCGGCTTTCGTGACTTCACCCGCATCGCCAGCAGTTCCCCGGAAATGTGGCGCGATATCTGCCTGGCAAATCGCGCGGCTCTGCTCAAGCAAATTGATAGATATCGGGATGAATTGAAGGTACTGCAAGTAATATTAAGCACTAATGATGCAGAGGCACTGGAAGAAAATTTTTCTCGAGCACGAAGCCTGCGCGATGAATGGCTGAAAAATAGCATCTAATGTTAGATGCACCTTGACTGCCACACAATGTGTCAGGAATGCCCAACAATCAGCAACTAAAAATATACAATATACAATTGCTTAATTCTTCTTACTCCAGCCTGTCGTAGACCAACTCGTTATAAAACCATCACAGCGTTGTTTATTCAAATATCGCCCCAGCATAATCCATAGAAATGTAGAAAATTCGTTCAAGTAGTCTCTGTTCTAGTCGTTTATTTGACTGACTGGAAAATGGTGCAGGAGCCTTTCTCACTTCAGCATTGACACCTTAAGAATATAGGAATATTCTTACAAATTATGACTCCTCTTTCCAAAATTTCCTTTTTCTTATACTGTAATATTTATTCTTGTTTAATAAAATAATAATGATAAATAGCTATATGTTTTATAAACTTAAATGATACCTCAGCAATTAATCTCATTATAGAAACTTAGAATACCTGTCCTCATGCGCGTTACCCAATTTTCACCCCCAAGTAATTACATAAAAAGTCCATAATAAGAAATATATTACAGAATTACTGTTATGACTCAATTATCCAAAAGAATTCGGGTCCTCATCGTGGACGATTGTGTATGTATTCGCACCACATTACGAGCAATGTTGAACAGCGATGAGTATGTAGTTGCAGGTGAATTGAGTAATGGTGAGAACATTCTTGCAACAATTGCAATGCTGGATCCGGATATCATCTGCCTTGATCATTTATTACCCAACAAAGATGGTATGCTTCTTTTGGGCGAAATCCGCACTGCATATCCTAACCTCCCTGTGGTAATGATTACGGGAAGCGATGACACCACATTGCAACATGTTGCGACCATGTTGGGGATTGATGGATTTATCAATAAGCCATTTTCTCAGAAAAAAATCTTTGATGTACTGCAAGAAATAACTCACGCAAAAAAACAGTTAATGATCCTGTCTAGAAAGTATAGTTTCCCCGAGGATAATACCTGTCACACAAAAGCCGTTGTTGCCGATGATAGCCGCACAGTGCGACGATTGTTGATAACAATTTTGACACAAATGGGAATCAAAGTAGTCGGGGAAGCCTATGATGGCATGCAAGCCACCGAACTGGTAGCAGAACACAAACCCGATATTGCATGTCTGGATTTCGATCTGCCAACGATGAATGGAATAGAAGCCTTAAAAATTATACGCAGTAAAAATGATACAACAAAGGTCGTAATGACAACAACATTAGCTAGCCGAGAATTGCTCAAACTAGCTATGAGCGCAGGAGCTGCAGATTTTATCATAAAACCCTTTTACCCGGATACACTCAAGCAAAATATCTCACGAATACTGGCAAGTTAAAAACAACTATAAATTAATTACTTAACGTATAACTGCATTACCCCACTCAACTTTAATCGATTTTAAAATCAATCAATCTCGCTCCACACTCAGTATCGCACCATATCACTATATGTTTATTTTTTATCAACTTGCGTAATTTCACGAAATCTATTTGTAAAAATTCATCCTGTACTCGTTTAGCACCCCATACCTCATTTATGATCTTCCGGATTTAGCAGGTTGCTTACCCGCAGCACGAAGATCAACCACCTTATTCAATAACTGAAACCAGAAGGGAGCACCTAAAGAAGCAGCAAAAGTGGTAATCAGGATACCCATGATTTTAACGATCCATCCCATTAAATCGAGTTCCTTGTACACCCAAACATCTTCTCCATCTATCTTTTCCTTCCAACCGATCGGCAGATGCAATGCCTTGATTTGCTCGATGAGCGCTCCGGTATTCTTAGCGGATTGCACCATATCTTCCGTTGCAGCTTTAATTGCCGTTTGCTTATTGGGATGCACGACAACATCATCTACGATTGCCGGCTCTTGCTCGGTTGATTCTTGCGGCATCAACCGGGCAATATCCGATGATGAGGCAGCTTCAACCAGCGCTTGCCTAAGCGCAATATCGGTCCAAAGTGTTTGGGAAATCTTGATTGCATCAATATTGAGTACTGCACATATGATGAATGCGGTTACAAAAATGATAATTTGTGTTTTCTGTTTATACCAGCCGCCCACCCTATCCATTGCATCGTTGTACCAGCCTTCAAGATTTCGGCGTGCTTTCTCCGCATTATCTCCTGCTTCATGCAGCAGAAGAATGATAGATTTCCCTGCTTCAGTCCGCGCAAATTGCCCCTGTTTCTCGATCGCTTCGATTAAGGATTTATTATCAGCCGGAATCTTGCCCATGCTGCCTGACATAATATCCATCAACGCCAAGGTAAAGTTCTTGGACGGAATATAAGAGGGTTTATGCCCCGCTTTTGAAAGCCCGTTGATTAGCGGATGATTATAAAGATCACTTACCAGTTTGTTTCCTGCGCCGGATTGCAGCAAATTAGTCAACCCTGCTTCAAGATTCTTCGCTCGCATGCACAAAAATTGCGCAACCATTTCATTGATCGTAGAACACAGCAAACTGATCAACACGAAAAGAAACACCATGCCCATGGCAATATCCAGTATTGAAGAATTAAGCATTTTTTCTCCCCAATTTTAGTCTCTACATTTATCAGCTTAATTGACAAAACTAAAAGTAGATAGCTTTGTTTAAACCCCAGGCTAAAAAATAATTATCAACAGTATATAATTCCTGCTTTTATTAATGGCTTGTTAAGTAAAAATGCAGAAACCTAAGCCTCCCATTATACAGCCATATACCTTTGTCTTCAGTTGGCGGCGTTTTTTACTTCATTGCTCCATCATGGGAATTTGTGTCATGCTGGGCCTGATGACTTGGTATTTTGGTAAACCTGATAATGTCCGATTTTTTGAAACAAATTCAGAAGAACAGCTTACCGCTGCAATAGCCCATGGTATCGATATGGAACTGGATACACAGAGCTCTATAGCAGTCAAAGAAGGTCAACCGCTGCAAGTGGAGTTGCTCAAGGGAAATGTTTATTTTGATATTCGGAAGAATGCCGTCAATCAGCTTGAAGTGAAAATTGGCAATACTATTATTAAAGATTTCGGCACCCGTTTCAGTATCCAATTGCATAAAGGTGGCGGTCGCCATATTGCAGTTGCCGATGGTTATATTAAGGTACACGTAGCTTCCGGGGTTTATCAGATCAGTGCGTTTGAACAGGCTGATTTTGATGATACCGGTATCAGCAAGCATCGGTTGATAGCTGAACGCGATATCGCACCTTGGCGCTCGCAACAATAATGCGATTAAGAACCCAATATAATGCTACACAAACTATTTTTTCAGATTCTGGCCTTTATTATCACAATCATACTTGGCATATTTACTATCGGTACAGTTTTGACTGCATCGGCACCGACTGCTGTAGGAATATTGACTACAGATTTTCCAGTTGAATCAGTGCAGATTCCTGCTGCGGACGGGCCCACCGTGCATGGTTGGATGATTTATGGAAAACCGGGGAATGGCGTGGTATTACTGGTACATTCAATGCGCAGCAATCGAGTCGAAATGCTAAGCCGGGCACGGTTCCTGAAGGATCAAGGCTTTAGCGTTTTGCTCATTGACATGCAAGCCCATGGAGAAACTGCCGGGGATCGTATCACCTTTGGTTTGCATGAATCCAGAAATGTAGAAGCGGCAATCACTTTTCTACGAGAAACATTTCCATTCGAACGAGTAGGTGCACTTGGTACTTCTTTGGGCGCCGCGGCTATAGTATTGGCTAAGCAAGAATTGAGATTGAATGCTGTTATTCTCGAGTCGCTTCACCCCACGATTGAAGAAGCTGTCGAGAATCGTCTGAAGTTGCATTTTGGAGACTATGGATCGCTATTATTACCCCTGATGCTATGGCAATTATCTTTTCATCTGGATATTTCTATGGATGAGTTAAGCCCAATTTTCCGAATTAATAATCTTCATTCACCCCTATTGTTTATTTCTGGAACCGATGATATGCATACCACTCAATCGGAAACCGAAAGACTCTTTGAGGCTGCCCGAATGCCAAAAGACCTATGGATTGTGCCTGGCGCAAAACATTTTAATATGCATACCTATGCCGGAAGAGAATATGAACAACATGTTACCGCTTTTCTATCAAAATATCTAAGAAAGCATGATCACGAGCAATAACTCCCAGCATATAAATAAAAAGATAAGTAAAAATGTAATACAACGCCACGCTACTGTAGAATTTACATTTTCTCTTGCTCATTGCCATAACAAAGAATACTTCACATGAACAATTATCAAAACATCTTACTTGCTGTTGATTTCTCCGGATTCGAACATGCTGTTGCAGATAAAGCGAAATCCCTTGCAGTACAATTCCATGCACAACTTCACATCCTTCATGTATTGGATAATATTCCGATGCCAGACACACCTTATGGATCAATTATCCCTCTCAATGAAAGCTCATCCTATGAACTGCTGGAAACGGAGAAAAGAAAATTGATTCAAATCAGCAACGAATTGAACATTACGCCAGAGTGCTGTTGGATGATATGGGGAGAGCCGCAGGAAGAAATTACTCAGCTTGCCATGAAGCAAGGTATTGACTTGATTGTCGTGGGTTCCCATGGACGGCACGGTCTTGCCGTATTATTGGGCTCCACAGCAAAGGGTGTTCTATATCATGCGAAATGCGATATATTGGCTGTTCATCTGGAAGATCATTAGGGTAACTCCAAAAATTCACAATCCTAAACAAGTTGAGGTAAAAACAAAAAAATGTTGCCGCAGCATACAATTGATATATAGAGAAATATTTCTAAACAACAATGAATTATGACAAAATATGGGTTCTAGAGGTGTTCATTAGTCAATGATTTAGGCAGAAACCAGGACTGTCAGTTTTTCCAAAACTCCCACCACGATTTAGCACCCACCTCGGGTAATTCCGCAAGAAAAATGCTATCCGGGAAATTAATTCGCATCACACGTTCTGCGTCATCCCGTAAATCATACATTTCCAGTGCTTCATACGCTCTGATCATTATATACAAGGCTTCTTCCGTCGCCGGCGTAGGAGGATACTCCTTGACGGCATTCTGCGCCCGATTAGCAGCTGCAATATAAGCTTTACGTTTCATGTAATATCGTGCCGTATGAATTTCACCCATCGCAAGTAAATTAAGCAAATACGCCATACGTTGCCTAGAGTCTGCCGCATATTTACTTTCCGGAAAACGGGTAACCAATTCCTTGAAAATTTCAAATGACTCATACGAGGCTTTGGGATCACGCTCGCTCATATCCTGTTTAAATGGTCCCTTCAGCAAAAAACCTAGCATCCCCCAGCCTTCATTAAAGTTTGCCAACCCTTTGATATAATATGCATAATCAACATTCGAGTGATTAGGGTGCAATTTGATAAATCGATCAGCAGCTGCAATTGCCGAAGCAGGCTCATCATTTTTATAGTGTGCGTAAGCAACTTCAAGCTGTGCTTGTTGAGCAATTCTCCCATAAGGATAACGCGATTCTAAAGTTTCATAGAGCTTAATAGCTGCAGGGTAACTACCATCATTCAATTTTTCTTTTGCTTCCGAATAAAACTTATTGGCAGACCAATCCTCTTGATCATCCGTACGATCGGGCAACAAACCGCATGCTGACAACCCTAAAACCAAAAATAAAGCTAAACTATGTAACATGATAAATTCCGTAAAAAACAAAGATACAACGGACGATTATAACGTAAAGCCTCAAGCGGCAGTAAGCGACGAATTAACAACGAATGTTGTAAATTTAACGATCCCGACTAATTATGCAGGTTCGCGCCTTGATCAAGCTTTAGCAAAGCTTGTGCCGAATTGGTCGCGCAGCCGTCTGCAAACCTGGATTGTTGAAAAAAGAATCCTTGTGAATGGGCAAATAGCTACGGCTAAACAACTTGTATGGGGAAACGAACATGTCGAAATTTCCCCTCTGAAGATCGCGGCTGAATCACCTTTTGTGGCTGAAGCTATTCATTTAAACATCATTGAAGAAGATGAAACGCTCATTATCATCAACAAACCTGCCGGCCTGGTAACTCATCCGGGCAATGGTAACTGGCAGGGCACCTTGCTTAATGCGCTACTGCATCATGCTCCAGAACTGAAAAATATACCGCGCGCGGGTATTGTTCATCGTTTGGACAAAAATACTACCGGGCTGCTCGTTATCGCAAAAACCCTAGCTGCGCAAACAAGTCTCGTACGCCAACTGCAACAGCGCACAGTAAAACGGGATTATCTGGCATTGGTTCTGGGGGAAGTCAAACAAGCGGGAAATATCGATGCGCCGATTGGTCGTCACCCCATTCATCGGACCAAAATGACCATCACATCCAAAGGTAAACCTGCGCGCACGCACTATCAAGTCATCGAAAATTTTGAGGGTTGCACATTACTGCAATGCAGTCTTGAAACCGGCCGTACGCACCAAATCCGGGTGCATTTAAACGCCATCGGACATGCCTTGGTAGGCGACCCTGTTTATGGTGGCAAACCTGGTAAAACAGCACGAGCGATTGCTCAAATATTGACAGATTTTCCGCGACAAGCACTGCATGCTCAAAAACTTGCATTGATCCACCCCAGAACTGAACAAATCAATCAGTGGGAAGCCCCCACTCCGGAAGACATTAATGACTTGCTGCAGATATTACGGAAAAAAAAATGATCGATACGAAATGAAAAATGCGCCCGAGAGCGCATTTTTCATAATTGATACAGCATAACTATCTGCATATCGCATTAGAAAGGCAGTACCGCGTCCAGTGAGAAGAGAATCTGGTCTTTATTACCACCAAAAGGCCGGTACGCGGACGCCTGAAGCGACTCATGCAGCGCATCTACACGGTCATAGCGGATATTCGGACGGATATTCAAATTTTTCATCCCTTGCCAACCCATTTTAAGCGTTCTAAGAGCCTTCCAGTTAGCACCGATGGTTACCGCATAGTAATCTGCAGGTGTACTGGTGCCTAATAAACCAATGTTACTTGCATAGCTAGTTCCAAGATGATTGGTTGCTGCAGTCACCCTGCCCGGTGCAAAAACGCGAAAGCCATCCCGATCACGAAACCATTCAGCACGGACACCCACAGACACATTAGGAGTCACATCATAGTAAAAATGCGAATTAACCCCATACCATTCTGCATCTTTAATGACACCGTTATAGACATTATTGAATAGTATTACGTTATCAGCAAAACCGTGATCATGTTGCAATATTAAATGGGTTTTGTCTGTAAATTTATGCTGCAAGACAATACTGTACATACCCCAGAAGCTACTATTACGAGTAGATGTCGTACTACCGGTACCACTGACATTGAGGGAGGTATTGCTATCATCGCTGGTCCAGGTAACACCCCCGATCCCGCCCCAGTTTTCCATTTGCTTATCGAAATTGCCATCCCAGCCACCGGTTCCACTACCGCCGATTGTACCCGCCATCGCAGTGAAGTTCTTAGTAACTGTGTAATTACCCAGTACACCGGTATGTGTAAAAGGCTCACCGTACTGCATAGTATAGGCATGTGAATAAAAGAAGTTGTTAGGAGCAGGAACCGATTCAAAACCTATCGGCGTATAAAAATGACCCACCTTAACATTCAATCCATTACCAACTGGCGCATAAATCTCGGCATAAGCCTGCGGAATTGCAATGCCATAAGTACGACTTGAATTACAACATATATCCAGATCCCAATTACCCCGATCTGCCAAAGGTCTTCCATTGTTTACATCAAATGCCGGATTACCATAAGCCTGAGTAAAAATTGCATCGGTACCGAATAAAAAATCAGCCCGGAAACCAATATCCCAACCGGTGCCTTCTGTTTTTACTGCACGTTCCACAAAGAAATTCAATTGATTCAGTTGAAATCTATTCGCCTGATCAGTAAAGGTGACCGGGCCATTGAAACCATGAGTTGAACTGGGATTAAATGTCGCACCGCCCTGAATCCAACCACCAGCCGTGATACCAGTATTTTTAAGTGCTTCCATGAAACTATTACTACTTGTCATACTGTTAGCATAAACACCAGATGCACTCATGCCGATTAATAACAATCCTCCAGTAACGGCACGAAACATCTGGTTTTTATTGATCGTTTTATGTTCCATCAACTCCCCCTTTAAAAATGCTCATACAAAAATACAAACACACGCAAAAACCCTAATCTTCACATGGATAGAACTCTAACACTGAATAACGTGGAGGGTCAACGCGAACTCCCCTGATATTTGTTTTATTGGAAAAAATACAACAAGTTCCATATAAATCAATTTTGAAAATAAAATGATAAAATCAGAAGCATTATTTTACCTCTACCCATTATTAATAAAATGCTTTTGATATCATTAAAGTTTTTAATTATTGTTACCGTTAAAAAATCCAGATAACCTCTGTAAAAATTAGCTTACTGCACCAAGAATAGATAATTGAATGATTCAATCGATTGGAAGCTACTTATCTATCAGATTTAATTATTGCAATCATTTTCTAATCCGCTCTGTAGTGGTTTACTCAATTACATGCATTAACAAACATCTCGACGCAGATACATTTTTAAAACAATGCAATAACAAGTAATAAATTTTAATAATTAATAGCTTATAAAATGTATAAACAAAATTTAAAAAATGAGCTTCCCGGATCAACCCATGATTCCTCAGAAAAAATCAATTTTGAAGATATGCACCTCAAAGTGGGTCAAAAAATGTATTTGGCTTTATCAAATACTAATTCTGGTAAACCCAGCAATCCATACGCAACATCTATGATCGGTTATGTGCAAAATAGTACGTTAATGGTGACCATGCCATTATCAGCCCAATTAATCGGGGAACCCTTCGTTGAAGCAGATCAGGTGCACATACGTTTAGTTAATGGGCAGAATGCCTATAAATTTTCGGTGTACATCGACAAAATCATAAAAATACCATTTAAATATTTACACTTATCTTTCCCTAAAAATATACAAGGGCAGAGTATACGTAAATCACGAAGAATTAAATGCGATTATCAGACCACCATCGCTGAAAATTCTATTTCAGCCAATATCGTGGACCTCAGTATTTACGGCGCTGGGATCAATTCGATCCTTCCTTTGGGAACATTAAATTCAGTGGTAACTTTATCTTTTACTATCTTAGTGCACGACAGAGAGATACCAATATTCATTAAAGCTATCATCAAATCTACTAAACAAAGCTACAAGAATGATCAAAAATTAATCTTTTCGGGGGTCGAGTTTACTGAAATAAAACCGGATCAGGAATTTACATTAAGACATCTGATTTATCAGGAAATAGTTGAACATCCTGAGAGAGCAATTTAAAAAATGATCATACGAAAATCGCACCATCAAACTTATTTACCAAAAACCCCAATTACCTGTATTGATAATCCAAATGCCTAGTATCCCATTGGTCGTAGCGTGTGCAAGAATGGGAGACCACAATGTCCCGCTGCGCATATACAACATATTATAGACAATACCGGCAAACAATCCGGCCAACCATAAGCTGTGCGCGATTGCGAAAAGTATTGCCGTAATACAGAAAGCCTTTACTTCAACTTGCGCGGGATTTACAGCAAGAAAATTCGGGTGAACAAGCCAGCGCATCAGAAATGACCGCCAGAATAACTCTTCCATTACGGGAACCACCAGAACCGCACCGATCAACCTCACAGTAACCAAAAACCAATCCATTTCATTATTATCGCGTGGATCAAAACCAACTGCCTCTCCCATTACCATCCAGTCTGCAATCAAATTGATCCAGGCAACAAACACTAGGATACCCGCGACTATTGCAATTAACCAGGTGCGAAAACTGCTATTGATCGGCCAATGCAGTTCGCCATAAGCACTTCGCATCGCCCAAAGTAACCCGATTACGACAGTGATCTTGACCGCATAGAGCATACGTAAGTCATTAGCTTCCCAGCCAAATTTCAATAGCACGTCCTCCAGTATCATGAAAAAGACATAAGCACCGAAAGGCGCTATGCGACAAAAATTAGCACGATCAAACATAACAGCGTCCTTCTAAATTTCCTTCTGATTGCAATGTAAACGGCTCCGATTGATTATCTGCAAGCTGTCATTTTCAATGCGTCATGGCATCAGCGGCAACTCCCTCTGCCGAGATGCAGTTCCGGTGACGGCATTAACGGAGCAAAGCATGGTGACTTTTACACCGAGTAATCTAATTCTTTTCTTCAATAAAACTCGCCGCAGACAATCTCCGGCAGCACGACGTATCAAAATCGGATCTCCGGTATATGCACTCAATGAGCAATCGCGTGTAAGCGTATGAAAATCTTCGAAGCGTAACTTGATACTGATCGTACGTCCAACGTAACCTTTGCGCTTCAAGTCATCAGCGACTTGAATACACAATGCATTGAACGCTTCAGATAAATCGGAGCGATCCTGACGTGGATGTAAGTCCCGCTCAAATGTAATTTCCCGACTGATAGACTTAGGCTTCGCATCAGTAATTACCGGGCGTGAATCGATGCCGCGCGATGCTTCATAAAGCCAGATGGAGTAACTGCGGCCGAAGTGAATCCGGAGAAAGCTGAGTTCGGCCCGTGCCAGTTCAGCAATTGTAGTGATTCCCAGTAACGCCAGCTTATTCGCAGCCTTAGGACCGATACCATTGATTTTATGTACCGATAACGGCCAAATTCGCTGCGGGATATCAGACATTCCGATGATGGTCAAACCATCCGGTTTCTCCAAATCCGAGCAAATTTTAGATAACAGTTTATTCGGCGTGATCCCGATTGAACAAGAAAGTCCGGTAGCATCCTTGACTGCCTGTTTGATGCGTTTTGCCAATGGTAATATTTCATCGGGCAAATCACTCAGATCTATGTATATCTCATCGATACCGGAATCCTCAATTTGTGGAGCAATCTTCGCAACAGCGGCTTTGAACAAGCGCGAATAATGCCGGTAAATAACAAAATCCACCGGCAACAGAATCGCATCCGGCGCCAGTTGCGCAGCTTTCATGACTCCCATGGCGGAGTGAATTCCTAAAGCACGTGCCTCATAGGTGGCGGTCGTAATAACACCACGACCTATATAATCACGCAAGCGGTAAAAATGCCTTCTGCCATCCTCTCCTATCACCGGCTGGTGCTCACTGCGACCACCGATCACAACCGGCAAGCCCTGCAACTCAGGGTAACGCAACAGTTCAACCGAAGCATAAAAAGCATCCATATCCAAATGCGCTATCCGACGTAATGAGGCGTTCATTGTAGGGATCCAAGGCAAAATTCCTGCGGACTATGATAAATTACACTGACAGATAATCCGCATTGTATATGAATACGAAAACCATCCATTTAGAAACACTGGCTTGCTCTTGTCCTTGCGGTAGCAGCAAACGATATGCTGATTGCTGCAATCGTTATATTAATCTGGATGAGCTGGCCTCTACCGCAGAAATCCTCATGCGTTCACGTTACACAGCGTACACACTGAATTACGAGAACTATCTGCTGGCAACCTGGCACCACGATACATGCCCCACCGCTATAGAAGTAATCGATCAATTGCCGAAGAAGTGGCTAGGTCTGGTAATCAAACGCCATGAACAATTTATGGGGAATCATGCCATCGTTGAATTTATCGCACGCTACAAAATTAACGGGCGAGCTCACCGATTACATGAAATCAGCCGGTTTGTGCGCGAAGATGGAATATGGTTTTATGTTGATGGAGATATTCTGTAACAATAAGAAATATGATGCTTGTGTACTAAAAAATTAAATCATGCCGTTACCATCGTAGGAAAAAATCAAACTGCCGCGAATGCTTGTTCCAGATCATCTTTCAGATCATCAACATGTTCCAGGCCAATAGACAAGCGAACCATATCTTCAGACACCCCGGCCTTTTTCATCTCATCCGGATTTAGCTGACGATGCGTTGTACTGGCGGGATGACAGGCAAGTGACTTGGCATCACCGATATTCACCAAGCGGGTAATTAGCTTGAGTGCATCCTGGAATCGCGTGCCGCCAGCAATACCCCCTGAACCCCAAAGGTCAGGATGCCGGACGCACGCCCACCCATGTATCGCTGCATCAGCGCATGCTCAGGATGATCCGGTAAACCGGCATACTTGACCCAATCCACTTTTGGATGTGCTTTGAGATATTGCGCAACAGCCAAGGCATTCTCGCAAATGCGATCCATCCGTACTGCCAACGCCTCGATACCCTGCAGAATTAGAAAACTGTTAAACGGCGAAATTGCCGCTCCCATGTTACGCAATGGTACGACGCGCGCCCAACCTATGTAAGCCGCCGGACCCAATGCTTCGGCATATACTACCCCATGATAGGAAACATCCGGGGTATTAAGGCGTTTGAACCTTTCCTTGTGCTCCGTCCAGTGAAATTTACCCGAGTCAATCAGCATTCCGCCAATGCTGTTACCGTGGCCTCCCAAGTACTTTGTCAAAGAATGCACAATAATATCAGCGCCATGTTCAAACGGACGGCATAAGTATGGCGTTGCTACCGTATTATCTACAATCAGGGGTACGCCCCCCCTTATGCGCCACCTCGGCCAAAGCAGTAATATCCACGACATTACCAAGCGGATTACCGATAGATTCGCAGTAGACCGCTTTGGTGCACTCGTCGATCAATGTTTGAAAACCGGATGGATCACGATAATCGGCAAAGCGAACGTGAATGCCATACTGTGGCAATGTGTGCGCGAACAGATTGTAGATACCGCCATAGAGCGTACCTACCGACACGATATTATCACCAGCTTCGGCAATAGTCATAATCGCATAAGTAAGCGCCGCTTGACCGGAAACTAATCCAAGACCTCCAATCCCACCTTCCAGCTCAATCATGCACTGCTCAAGGACTACAATAGTCGGATTCATAATGCGCGTATAAATATTGCCGCTAACCTTCAAGCCAAAAAGAAATAAGTGTCAAATCCATTCGAGAATAATAATTTCGTAATTGATTGTTATTAAATATTTATTATTACCATGCATACTAATCAAAAACAGATATTGAACCCTCATCTTGCATTGGAGAATGATCGTCTTGACTCAATGCTGGATCAATTCCAGAATTGATCGGGTAGAATACGCGCATTACAGTTTCTCAAAGCGCTCCAAATACAAATATGATGTTACGTAAAATTTTCATTGCCAATCGTGGCGAAATTGCTGTTCGCATCATTCGCGCCTGCGCTGAGATGGGTATTCGCTCGGTAGCTATTTATTCGGAAGCGGATCGTTTCGCGTTGCATATCAAAAAAGCGGATGAATCTTATTACATCGGCAGCGATCCGGTAGCCTGCTATCTGAATATTCATGCCTTGGTTGATTTAGCGCTGGCGACCGGTTGTGACGCTGTACATCCGGGTTACGGATTTCTTTCTGAGAATGCAAAATTTGCGCGCGCATGTAAAGAACGCGGCCTGATTTTCATTGGACCGAATGCTGATGTCATTCATCGTATGGGCGACAAAACCGAAGCCCGGAAAGCAATGAAAGCTGCCGGCCTTCCGGTTACGCCCGGTTCGGAAGGTAATGTGCGGTCAATAGAAGAAGCACAGGAAGTCGCAGCGCAGATCGGCTATCCCGTCATGTTGAAAGCCACTTCGGGCGGCGGCGGGCGCGGCATCCGGCGCTGTGATAACGCTGACGAACTGAAACACAATTACGCCCGGGTCATTTCCGAAGCCTCCAAGGCATTCGGCAGTGCCAACGTTTTTCTGGAAAAATGCATCGTCAATCCGGTGCACATTGAAGTACAAGTTCTAGCAGACCAGCATGGCAACGTGATTCATCTCTACGAGCGGGATTGTTCGATCCAGCGACGTAATCAGAAACTGATCGAAATTGCACCGTCCCCGCAGTTGGACGAAGCGCAGCGCCAGTATATTGGCGGTCTGGCAGTGATTGCCGCAAAATCCGTCGGCTATACTAATGCCGGCACAGTCGAGTTTTTGTTGGATGACAACGGCCGGTTTTATTTCATGGAAATGAATACGCGCGTACAGGTCGAGCATACTATTACTGAAGCAATCACCGGTGTCGATATTGTCGAGGAACAAATTCGCGTGGCGGCGGGTTTGCCGTTGCGTTTCAAGCAAGATGAGATCGTGCGGCGGGGTTATGCAATGCAATTCCGGATCAATGCCGAAGATCCGAAAAATAATTTCTTACCCAGTTTTGGCCGCATTTCCCGCTATTATGCACCCGGTGGCCCAGGCGTTCGGACTGATACCGCGATTTACACCGGTTATGAGATTCCCCCTTTTTATGATTCCATGGTCGCGAAAGTTATTGTCAACGCGCTGACCTGGGAAGATGTGATTAAGCGCGGGCAGCGTACATTGCGCGATATGGGCTTATTTGGCATCAAAACCACTATTCCCTATTATTTAAAGATTCTGAAGCACCCTCAGTTTCGTGCAGCCCGATTCAATACCGGTTTTGTTGAGCAAAACCCTGCTCTGATCAATTATTCAGACAAGCCACGACCTGAAGTCCTTGCTAGCGTCATAGCCGCCGCAATGGCTTCGCATACCGGTCTGTGAGCATACTTACTGGTTAATCAAGGAAAATCATGCAAAAAGTTCATATTACTGATGTTATCTTGCGCGATGCGCATCAATCCCTGATCGCCACCCGGATGCGTACCGAAGACATGCTGCCAGCGTGTTCGATGCTCGACAGCATAGGCTACTGGTCCCTGGAATGCTGGGGAGGTGCGACGTTCGATGCCTGCCTGCGGTTTCTTAAGGAAGATCCCTGGGAACGCCTTAGCAAATTAAAGGCCGCCTTACCCAATACACCACTGCAAATGTTGTTGCGGGGACAGAATCTGCTGGGCTACCGTCATTATTCCGATGATGTGGTACGCGCATTTGTAAACAAAGCCGCTGAAAACGGCATGGATGTTTTTCGTATTTTTGACGCATTGAACGACATGCGCAATCTCAAAACTGCCATCCAAGCCGTCAAGGAATGCGGCAAGCATGCGCAAGGCACCATTTGCTACACCACCAGTCCGGTTCACAATGTCAATAGCTTCGTATCACTGGCCAAAAATTTAGCCGATTTTGGATGCGATTCGATTGCCATCAAAGACATGGCCGGTCTGCTGACACCTTATGCAACTCAGGAACTGGTAATCGCACTGAAACAAGCGATCGATCTGCCCATTCATTTACATTGCCATGCCACCGCCGGACTCGCCGAAATGTGTCAATTGAAAGCCATCGAAGCCGGTTGCCGACATATCGACACCGCATTATCGTCATGGTCGGGCGGCACCAGCCATCCACCCACTGAAAGCCTGGCAATGGCCCTGCAAGGCACGGATTATGATACCGGCCTGAATCTGCAAAAATTACAGGAAGTCAATGATTATTTCGTCCAGGTTCGCAAAAAATACCATCGTTTTGAAAGCGAATTCACCGGTGTCGATACCCGGGTTCATGTGTTTCAGGTTCCAGGCGGCATGATTTCAAATTTGGCCAACCAACTGCAAGAACAAAACGCTCTGGACCGTATTAATCAAGTCTACGAAGAAATTCCGCGGGTGCGCAAAGATTTGGGTTATCCGCCTTTGGTCACACCTACATCTCAGATCGTCGGTACGCAAGCGGCGCTGAATGTTCTGACCGGCAAACGCTATTCCACCATCACCAATGAAGTGAAACGCTATTTGCAAGGCGGTTATGGCAAAGCACCCGCACCGATGAACGCCAGTTTGCAGAAACGCGCGATCGGCAAGGAAGACATTATCGATTGCCGCCCCGCGGATCTATTAAAACCGGAATTTGAACAACTACGCCAGGAGATTGGCCGTCTGGCCAATAACGATGAAGATGTGTTGAGCTATGCCATGTTCCCGGAAGTCGGCAAACAATTCCTGGAGCAGCGCGCTACTGGCAATCTGGTGCCGGAACCTTTGGAAACGGTTCCCACCGCAGGTGGTAGTGTGCAAAAAGCGCCGACTGAGTTCAATGTCGCCCTGCATGGCGAGTCTTATCACATCAAAGTCACCGGCACTAGTCCAAAAAATGAGACCCTGCGGCACTTTTATTTCATGGTGGATGGTGTTCCGGAAGAGGTTGTCGTCGAAACGCTCGATGAGATCGTGCTGGACGGCGGCACACAAGGTGCCGTCAAAAGCAGCATCGCCAGTAAACGCCCGCGTCCCGCCAGTGAAGGCGATGTCGTCGTCAGCATGCCATGCAATGTATTGGACGTGCTGGTGAAGATTGGCCAAAAAGTCGCCGCCGGACAACCCGTTTTAGTCACGGAAGCAATGAAAATGGAAACTGAAATCACTGCACCGATTGCTGGAACTATCAAAGCCGTGCATGTGGTGAAAGGCGAATCGGTGAATCCAAATGAAGTGCTGATTGAGATTGAGGCTGCGTAATTATCGAAGAAGTCGTGGAGATTGGGTGCGCACATCGAACCTGGGTATAAAAAAACCATGCTATTAGAAAAGTAATGTTCTCATATCCCGGTCATGCAATGTTGACGTTACTACAACATTGTTTCCACTCGTTTTCCCCCTGTTTCTGCCGATCGATTGGATTACAATCGAATACACCGATCGACCGTCAATAAGAAATATTTATGACATTCATCAGAATGTCATAAATATGTCATGCTTTATTAATATTATTACAACATCTATTAGCTGATAGTGAATATCAATGGAGTAGTTGATGGCTGTAACAATACTGATTGTTGAAGATGAGCTTGCAATTCAGGAATTGATCGCGCTTAATTTAAAAAAGGCCGGTCATATGGTTTTATGTGCGGGAGACGCGGCACATGCAAAACTTCTGATCAACAATGTCTTACCCGATCTGGTATTGCTGGATTGGATGTTGCCTGATATTACCGGTTTAGAATTTGCACGCAGCTTAAGACGCGAAGAGCGCACCAAAACCATCCCGATCATCATGCTCACAGCCCGGATTCAAGAGAACGACAAAATTGCCGGGCTGGAAGCCGGTGCAGATGATTACATCACCAAACCATTTTCACCGCGAGAATTACTGGCCCGGATTAAAGCGGTATTGCGTCGCCGCCTGCCCGAAATGTCCGATGAAATTATCGACATTGGGGGCCTGAAACTGGATCCCACCACACACAGGGTTCACGTGTACTCCGAGTATGATTCTGCAAAGCTCTCAGAAATCATACTGGGCCCAACGGAATTTCGTTTGTTGCATTTTCTGATGGCGTATAAAGAACGTGTACATACGCGAGCCCAATTGCTGGATCGTGTCTGGGGCGATCATGTTTTTATCGAAGATCGGACCGTCGATGTGCATATCCGCAGACTACGCAAAATTCTTGAAACAGTCGGTAAAGAAAATCTGGTGCAAACCGTACGCGGGACAGGTTACCGGTTTTCTGTCGAACGCAGCGAAGAAAGCATAGGATAAAATCAAAAAATAAGCTGGTTAATTGAAAATGCAGTAATTAACCCAATAAAAATTAATAATGGCATAAGCCCCGCCATGCCATCCTGCTTATGGCACCATCGTTGGCGGATTCTGCAATCAATTCACAGATGTAACGCGTATTACGCGGGGATCATCGGCAAACTCAAGCAACAAGCGCCGCACGCGCTCCTGCCATGCATCAGCAAATGCAGTCTGTTGCGCCGCATCGGCACAATCCTGCAAGATAGCCATCAGGCGCTCCCCCTGAGCGGGGTCAGCCGATATCAACGAAACATCAAGCGTCACCGCCACGCTTGTGTTGGTGTCGAGGCGCGTAAAAACAATGGCTTCCCCCTCGCGTTGCGATGCAAAACTGAGCAATCCCTTGCGCCGGTGGCGCCCGCGTATCCCGTGAAAACCGTTACCTGCGGCAGCACCTGTCAGTAACGTCAATACTTGCGCCATGACGCCGGTGACACCGTCATCCTCCGGCGCAGGCATATGCACGGCGATATTGCCACGCTCCGCAGGCTCATTGGGATAAAGCGCAGTCAGCGCCGCACGCCCGATCAAAAATGCTCCGGCAACGGTTGGGCAGGAATGCCCCGCCAAACGCACAGCATCCAGATAATGATAATCGAACCGGCCACCTTGAGCAGCGCCCAACATGGCAGCAAAGGGATCATGAGTACGCACAACTGGAGCCTGTTCATAAAAATCAGGAAAATTCGCCATTTTTACCTCTTGGTATAGATTGGATTGATTTCTCGGCTGCAAAAATCATAGCCGGATGCGACTGTAATTGGGGGAAAAGCACCCGCTCTTCATACCGCACATGCGCCGCCAGTAAATCGCCAAACCGGCGCAAACGCATTGCGGGATCAAGCGTACAGGATTCACAGGCCAGGCTGCGCAGTTCTTCATGGTCAGCAAGAATGCGCGTAATAATTTCAGGTTCCAATGTGTCCTTGGCAAACTGCAATAGCGCCTCTTCCTGAGCAAAATGCGTTACCAACACATCCTGCCAGTGCGCTTCGATATGCTGCACCGCCGCCAAGCAAGTAGCCATGTCATTACTCTCCGCCGCTTTCCGGGCAGCACGTGCTGTCACCAACGATGAATGATGTTCACGTGATAAAGGAACTAAAGCACCAGCTCGGGGCATGATTTTTTAAAGATGACACACAAGCAACAATGGTTAATGAATTATGGTACGCTGAAATCGATAAAAATTCGATTTATTCTGGTAGTGCTGCTATTTTGATGAATCAAGATAATGCTTTCAGCTCCATAATCAGGAGAGTTGATTCTGATCATCATCAATCGACAGAATAATATTCATTTTTTATACATAAAATATATTTTAGGAATCCTTATGGCATTCTCACCACCCAGAAATATTGAAATATTTGATCGGATTACTGCATATACGCTCATAAAACTATATGAATCCTTTCCAATACCACTAAATCTCAATTTAAATGAAATTTATGATGAAATTGCTCAAGATTGTACAGATGAAAATGAGGCAACTCAGATTTATACCACCTACATAACAAGTACAATATTGTTCTTAACCGAGGAAAAATTTATTCAGCATGATCAAGATCCCAATCTTATAATCAGCCGAGAGTATTTTAGTGCAAAACTTACTCTTAAAGGATTAGCACTCCTTGGAGCAATTCCTAAAACCGTAAATGAAAGAATAAATAATACTCCTCAATCTTCCTTCATTGAACTTCTTAAAGATTCTTTTAAGGTCGGAACGAAATCCGCTTTATCTGATGTTTTTAAATCACTATGGATACATGCTTTAAGAAATATTTCAGACTAATTATCACATAGAATCCCTATTAACTCATGGCATTGCATCGCAACATCAAGAAATCAATACGGCAAAGCTACTGATTTCCTTTCCCATAACTCCAATACAACATAAATCCGGTAAACAGCATTCCACCCAATAGATTCCCTACAATCACCGGCAATCCGTTCCATAACCACCAATCCGCGATAGTAATATCCGCACCCAGCCACATGCCCGCGGGAATTACGAACATATTGACGATGGCGTGTTCATAACCGAGACCGAAAAAGGTCATAATCGGCAACCACATCGCGGCGATTTTTCCCGCGGTGGTGCTGGACGTGAAAGCCATCACGGCACCCAGCGTCACCATCCAGTTACATAATATCGCGCTGGTAAAGGCCGTGATCGTGCCATCGAAACCCAATTTGGCGTATTCGAGCGTTTTAGTCTCGGCAATCGCGATAGTTCGTTGCAATGCGGGAATGGTTTCCGGATCAATCGTTCCCATTTTGGTCGCCACAATACAATATAAATAAGCATACGCAACGCTGCCGATCAAGTTACCAATCAATACCCAAGTCCAGTTGACGAACAAACGCCCCAATGAAGTTCTTTGGGCTTTGACGGCAATTGGAATCAACGCAAAATTGCCGGTGGCCAATTCCAATCCGAGCAGCACAATCATGACAAAACCCACCGGAAACACCAGAGCACCTGCCATGCCCCAGCCTGTCTGTGTGGCTGTCAGAATCGCCAATGTAGTGGCGTAACCGAGAAAGGCGCCTGCCAAAAAACCACGGATCAGCAATTGCCTGACTGGCAGGCCCGCCTTTTTGGCACCTGCCTGCAACATGTTTTCGACAATCTCTTCCGGTTTTACATACGCCATGACCCTACTCTCCCTCGAACCCATTCAAGGCAGCGATTTTAGCGCATTATCGGATGACGTGTTTTCGGGCAAAAAGATTTGCAGCAGATCGTTCAAAAAGCGCCGACCCAGAACAGTGGGTTTAATGCGTAGATGATCATGAACCAGCAAACCGCGCTGTTCGGCCTCATCCAGTTGTTGCTGCACGACAGCAATCGGTAACCCGGTACGCTCCAGAAACAGCGGTGTATCAAATCCGCCGGTAAGCCGCAGCGCGTTCATCATGAATTCAAAGCTCCGATCTGCGACCGTCAATTCCTGCTGCACCTGGATTAATGATTCACCCATCCGGGCTTTGGTCAGATATTCCTTGGGTTGTTTATAGCGCATCTGGCGCACGATTTTATCGGCAAAGCTGATTTTACTGTGCGCGCCTGCACCGATGCCGACATAATCCCCAAACAACCAGTAATTCACGTTATGGCGCGACTCCTTCCCTGCACGCGCGAATGCCGAAGTTTCATAATTACGGTACTGATGGTCCGAGGTGGTCTGTTCGATCATATCCTGTATCGCTGCAGCTGCTTCATCATCGGGCAGCTTGGGCGGGAAACGATAAAACAGTGTATTGGGTTCCAGCGTTAAGTGATACGCGGAAATATGCGTAACACCGCAAGCACATGCTGCCTCGATATCCGCCTGAGCGTGTTCCAGGGTTTGTCCGGGTAATGCGTACATCAGGTCGAGATTGATATTATCGAAATACTTCAGTGCAATATCCACTGCCCGATGTGCTTCCTGATCATCATGCACGCGACCTAGCGCCTTCAGATGCTGCGGATTGAAGCTTTGTATGCCGATCGACAGGCGATTGATACCCGCTTTGCGAAAATCCGCGAATTTTTGCGCTTCGAATGTTCCGGGATTAGCTTCCAGAGTGACTTCGGCGAAGTGTTCCAACGGCAGCAGTGTACGCACTGCAGTCAACACTGCGTCCATTGCTCCGGCGCTAAATAGACTGGGTGTCCCCCCCCCTAAAAATACGCTGTTGAGCCGCCGCCCCCACACATCCTGAAGCGCAGACTCAAGATCCCGTATCAACGTGGCGACATATTCCTCTTCAGGTACCCGGCTTTCGTCGGCGCGAAGTTCGTGTGAATTAAAATCGCAATAAGGACATTTTTTCAGACACCACGGAAAATGAACATATAAACTCAGTGGCGGCAGCGATTTAAGCTTCGGAGTCTTGCAATCAAGCATTGAGCTAACCAATTTTGCGTAACGTCAATAGTGGCGGACTGGATAGCGCCGAGCGCGTACCCAGTAAACCCGCCACTAAAACACCGATCACACCTGTCAATGTGCCAATCACCCAGATCCACGGATTAAATGTGTAATCGAAATGCAAAACATGCTTGCTGATGACATAGGCAAGCGCGCTGGCACCAGCAGATGCAAATAAGCCGGCCAATCCGCCCAGAATCGCAAACTCGGCAGCCCAGGCGCGTGACAACTGCTCCCGCTTGGCACCCAGTGTTCTGAAAATGGCCGCTTCATAAATGCGCTCATCTTGTGTTGCGGCAATCGCTGCATACAGTACGGCGAATCCTCCCAACAAAGTAAATAAAAAAACAAATTCAATGGCTTGAGAAACCTGCTGGATCATTTGCTGTACCTGATTGATAACCACAGCCACATCAACGACCAGAATGTTTGGGTATGTTCTGACCAATTCGTGAATCATGGAAATTTCTGCTGGCGGCACATAAAAGCTGGTGACAAAACTGGCCGGATAGTCATTCAGCAAACCCGGAGGCACCACAACAAAAAAATTAGCCCGGAAAGTGTCCCAATCTACTTTTCTTACACTGGTAATCCTGGCTGTGAAGTGACTCCCGGCAATATCATAAGTCAATTCATCCCCCAACTTCACGCGAATGGTTTTGGCTATGCCTTCTTCAATCGACAGTTCGGCCTCTTGGGTGCCCACTTTCCACCAGGAGCCCTGAATGATCTGGTTATCCGATGAAAGTTCGTTTGCCCAGGTTAAATTGAATTCACGCCGTATGTGCCTCTCGGCATGCAGATCATCCTTATAACTCTTAGGTGACACATTTTTACCATTAATCTTGACCAATCGCCCCTTGACCATCGGATACATCGGCGGCGACTCTATCTCGTATTGCTGAAAAAATTCTTGCAGCGATTGCACTTGATCCGCTTGTATATTTACCAGGAAGTGATTAGGTGCATTAGGAGGTAAGCTAGCGTGCCAATCGTCAATCAAGTCATTCTGAATCAAAGTCAGCACAAGTAATGCCATCAATCCCAATCCCAAAGCCACGGCTTGCAACACGCTTGAAATCGCACGACGGTGAATACTGGCCAAACCATAACGCCAGGCACCGCCGGCTTGATGACGCAGACCTGAAAGCACCTTAATCAGCAACCAACCGAAGCAACCAAAAATAATAATCGCTGCAACAAACCCCGTCACGATATAAAGACCCAGCTTCAGATCCTGCGCTTTCCAAATAAACAATAGCGATAAAGTTATCAATCCCAGTAAATAACCTGCCAAACTGTGTGCATTGGATAAGCCGATGTCTCTACGCAACACACGTAACGCCGGAACGCTACGCAAATTCAGCACCGGCGGTAATGCAAAACCTACTAATAGCACTAAGCCAACCAGCAATCCTTGCAACGCTGGCAACCAACTTGGCCAGGGCAATGCAGTATCCACGATACCGATCAGCCAATGCGCCAGAATTTGTTGCGCGGCAAAGCCTATCAAACAGCCGATGGCGCTGGCAATAACACCCAGGGTAATAAAATAATACCAATAGAGATAAAATAGTTGCTGCTGGCTGGCTCCCAGACTGCGCATTACAGCGCATCCATCCAAATGGCGCTGAGTAAACCGGCGCACTGCTAATGCAATTGCTGCGGCTGCCAAAACCACACTGGCCAATGCGGCCAGACTTAAGAATTTTTCCGCACGTTCCAACGCGGCTTTAATCTCGGGACGCGCATCGCGAATGCCTTCCACCCTTTGTGTTTTTGTCAGTTGTGGTTTTATCCAATCGCGAAATTGCTGCACTGCTTTTACTTCCCCTGCCACCAGCAGTTGATACGAAACACGGCTGCCTTCTTGAATCAAATCCGTTTCTGATAAATCGGATGCATTGATCATGGCGCGTGCACCCATATTGATGAATCCCACCGAGTGATCCGGTTCGCGTACAACCAGTTCGGTTACGGTTAGTTGCGCCGCCCCGACATCGACCACATCATTTGCTTTCAGATCGAGTCGCGTCATGACTTTCTCATCCACCCAAATAGTACCCGGTTGCGGTATAGTGTCGGCTATCGTAATTTCTGGTTGCTCTGCACGCGACATTGACGACCGGCTAGCCAGATGTATACGCCCGCGTAAGGGATATCCCTCAGTCACCGCTTTAATTTCCGTGAGCAAATTATTCTCACCATCAGAAATCATGCTGGGAAACTTGGTTAACGAGGATATGGTTAACCCCAATCGACTGGCCTCATCGGCATACATCTCCGGCAAAGGCCGACTCGAAATGACCAGTAAATCGGCGCCCAATAATTGATTACTCTCACGCGTGAGGGCCAATTCCACCCGCTCGGCAAAAAAACCTACCGTGGTCATACCGCTCACCGCAATGATCAATGCCAACACCAGAACATTAAGCTCACCTGCGCGCCAATCGCGACATAACATACGGAAAGACAATTTCAAATGACTCATAATGAAAATTATCCCTGTGCTGAAAAGATGAAATGAATAGCAATAATGCCAAGCTTCTGCAACTATTGCACCAATTTGCCGTCCGCCAAGCGAATCTGACGCGAACAGCGCCGTGACAATACTTCATCATGAGTAACCAGAACCAATGTCGTACCATGCTCACGATTAAGCTCAAACATAAGATCAATGATCTGTATACCGGTAGCCGAGTCAAGATTCCCAGTGGGCTCGTCCGCCAGCAATAACTTAGGATCCGTGGCAAAAGCACGTGCAATGGCAACCCGTTGCTGCTCTCCCCCGGACAATTGTTTAGGATAATGATTCAGGCGTTTGGCCAGTCCTACGCGCTCCAACAATTTCCGGGCAATCGCTTCAGCATTTTTGTTCTGTTGAGAAAGCTCCAAAGGCAACATCACATTCTCAATCGCTGTTAACGCGGGTAATAATTGAAACGATTGAAAAACAAAACCCAAAATTTTCCCGCGCAAAGCCGCGCGGCTATCCTCATCCAATGTAAAAATATCGACTGCATCCAGATGAACTTTCCCTGCGGTTGGCAAATCCAATCCTGCCAGCAAGCCTAATAAAGTAGATTTTCCCGAACCGGATGCGCCTATAATTGCAACAGCTTCACCCGCATACACTTGCAGATCGATATCTTGCAATATCGTAAGTTGTGTATCTCCGGTACTGACCTGCTTGGTCAATGCATGTGTCCAAAGAATAGGTTGATTAACATGATTATCTAACATGAAAAAAAATTTCCTGATTATTCTGATTGTTGTTTTTACTATCTGCGCTCCGGCAGTCGCATCCACCAAAACTATCTTGGTCTTTGGCGATAGCCTATCCTCCAGCTATGGCATATCGACCGAAGCAGGCTGGGTTACACTGCTGGAACAACGATTACAGTCAAAGTATGCTGATTATCGCATCATTAACGCAAGCATCAGTGGCGAAACGGCATTGGGTGGTCGCAATCGAATCCGACAAGCGCTTGAAACACATCGCCCCGAAATTGTTATCGTTGAACTTGGTGGAAATGACGGTTTACGCGGTACATCGATCCAATCCATTTATGAAAATCTAGCTGCCATTATAGAAGAATGTCAACAAAACAACGCACTGGTTTTACTTGCCGGCATGCAGTTACCACCGAATTATGGCAAAACGTATACGCAAAAATTCCAAGCCATCTTTCCGCAATTGGCCGAGCGTTATCAAATCAAATTAATACCATTCTTACTAGCTGGTTTTGGCGATAAACACGAATTCTTCCAAGCTGATGGAATACATCCTACCGAAGTCGCACAGAAAAAAATTGTAGAAAATGTCTGGGAAGTTTTGCAAACCATGTTTAAAACTGAACAAATTGCCACCAATCCGGATATTTAGTTGTATATTGTATCATCGCAACTTCATCAAAAGAACTTAAACTAAGCCTTTAGATTCGATCCAGATCGTCGATGAATTTCTGCAGATCACTGGACAAAGGCGACCGCAGATTGATACGCTGTCCTGAAACAGGGTGTGTGATTTGCAACGAATGAGCGTGCAAAAACATACGCATCAGTTTACTCTTCCCGTCCCCGCCACCTTTAGCGAGTCGCTTGTTAATCTCAAAATTACCATATTTATCATCTCCCAAAATGGGAAAACCCAAATGTGCAAGATGAACACGGATTTGATGCGTGCGTCCGGTTTTTATTTGTGCATCCAATAAACTGAAATTATCCCAGGATTTATCCAGCTTAAATATCGAATGAGAAGGCATCGGCTTGTTGCCAGGACGAATGCTGGTGACTACAGCAACACGCCTCTCACCACTGGCCGTCACATATTTGTCAAGTATCAGCCTTACATGCTGTTTAGCATTGAGCCACTTACCTTTGACCATAACCAAATAGTGTTTCTCCACCAGGCCTTCGCGAATTTGTCGATGCAATTCAACCAATGCACTGCGTTTCTTTGCCAATAACAGTACACCCGAAGTTTCCCGATCCAAACGGTGCACCAACTCTAGAAATTTCCATGATGGGTTTTGCGCACGTAATTGCTCGATCACGCCAAAGCTGACGTTACTTCCGCCATGAACAGCCATTCCACTTGGTTTGTCAATAGCCAGCACTGCATCATCTTCATATAGATGAGTAAAAGAGAAAAAATTTAAACAAGTAATTGCAGTTCGATTTAAGGAATCTTTTGTTTCAATTTTAACTGGTGGAATTCGCACCATATCGCCTAATCGCAATCGATAGTTAGCATCTATCCGCTTTCCGTTAACACGTACCTGACCACTTCTTACCAATTGATACAAATGATTTTTGGGTACATTCCTAAATCGCTTGAATAAAAAATTATCGATCCGTTGATCATCTCCATCTTCTTTCACACGCTCTTTGGTTATTGATGTAATAGATTCCATACTTTAATTATATATTTGATTTAATGAAATCCCAGATATAATATGTAAGCTCCAAGGGGATGTAAGGGGATTAAGCATTTTTTCTCTATAAAATTAGACATTCAAGACATAATATGCATTATAAATTCGCTGCTTGAGCTCATGTACTCTTAGATTAACGAATGAGCAGCTTAAAACAAAGTGGCGTTTGGAACTTTATGTAAAATCTGTTACCTTAAACAGCTTGCATAACATCTATAAATATCGTTGAGCTTAAAACTACAAAGTCATTCAACATATTAAATAAATTAATAAAAAAGAAACACTTAATTGACAAATATTTTTTGTAATTCAAACAATAAACCCAAACCTCGTCATTACAACTACGTACACCGGAAAAATCTATCTATTCGACAAATTATGGATAGTGCATGGACAAATAAAACACGTAAGGTTTGTAAATGAAACGAATGTTATTTAATGCGACACAACCTGAAGAGTTGCGCGTTGCAATAGTAAACGGTCAAACGCTGATCGACCTCGATATAGAATCTGTAAGCAAAGAACAACGTAAAAGCAATATCTATAAAGCTGTTATTACACGCGTCGAACCCAGCCTGGAAGCTGCGTTTGTTGATTACGGCTGTGAAAGACATGGTTTCTTACCATTTAAAGAAATCGCCCCCTCGTGTTTTGCTGAAAGCAGCAATCCTAATGCGCGAATCCAGGATCTTCTGCAAGAAGGACAAGAACTCATTGTTCAAGTCGATAAAGACGAACGAGGAACTAAGGGTGCTGCATTAACGACTTATATCTCTCTGGCTGGCCGGTATTTGGTTTTAATCCCTAATAATTCCAATAGTGGCGGCGTGTCGCGTCGCATCACAGGTGAAGAACGCAATGATTTACGCGAAGTCATTGCAAAACTTGAAATTCCCACAGGGATGAGCATTATTGCCAGAACTGCCGGAATCGGTCGCAGTAAAGAAGAACTGCAATGGGATTTGAACTATCTGACACAACTTTGGTATGCCATTGAAGAAGCTGCCAATAATCAAGATGGTGTTTTTCTGATTTATCAAGAAAGCAGCCTGGTTATCCGCGCAATTCGTGATTATTTTAGTCAAGAAATTGGTGAAATCCTGATTGACAGCCGTGATATCTATGAACAGGCCAGTCAATTTATGGCACACGTTATGCCTGCAAATGTGGATCGCCTTAAGTTTTATCACGATGATGTCCCCTTATTCTCACGCTTTCAAATTGAACATCAAATAGAAACAGCCTATTCCAGACAGGTTTCTCTTCCTTCAGGCGGTGCGATCGTTATCGATCACACTGAAGCATTGGTTTCGGTTGACGTAAACTCAGCCCGTGCAATCCGCGGTCTGGATATCGAGCATACTGCGCTCAATACCAATCTTGAAGCAGCGGATGAAATTGCTCGTCAATTGCGATTAAGGGATTTGGGTGGATTAATTGTTATCGATTTTATCGATATGGATGTACAGCGCAATCAGCGTGAAGTTGAAGCTCGATTGCATGAGGCATTGCGGCAAGACCGCGCGCGTATTCAAGTGGGGAAAATTTCGCGTTTTGGATTACTGGAATTATCCCGTCAACGTTTACGTCCATCATTAGGGGAAAGCAATTACATTCCATGCACACGATGCCAAGGCACTGGCTTCATCCGTGGAACCGATTCTTCGGCGCTGCATATACTAAGAATCATCCAGGAAGAAGCCATGAAAGAAAACACCAACACGTTACATGTTCAATTGCCGGTTGATGTGGCCACCTTCTTGCTAAACGAAAAACGTGCGGAAATTTATGACATTGAAATGCGTCAAAGGATCAATATTGTTCTGATCCCCAACATTCATATCGAAACACCTAACTATAGTATTAATCGTTTACGCCAGGAAGACCTGAGATCAAATGAAGCAGTCGCCAGTTATAAATTGGTGGAAAAAAATACTGAAGATAACAATCTAGTATTTTCCGAACAGAAAAATAAACCTATCCGTCCTCAAGCTGCGGTTCAAGGTATAACCCCTACTCTACCCGCACCGGTACGGGAGGATAAATCACGCGACACTTCGTTGTTGGATAAATTCTTCAGTTGGTTTAAGCCTGTTAAGAATGAAGAGATCAAAACCGATCTTGAGAAAAAACAACAGATTGACATTGACAAAAACAAAATGTCTCAAGAACGCACGCGATCGAGAGGGCGACGTGGAAGAAATCGTAATGAGCGCAATAAGGATGCCTCTATGCACAAGCCGGCTAAATCAGGCGAATTGACAGATTCCGGTACCACCGCTGCGATACCGGAAGAATACCCCATCTCAGCGGCATCTGGTGATACGCTAGAGCAATCTACAGAACGAAAAAATGTCGGAAGCAAGTCTTCTCCGCAATCCCATCCGGATTCTGATGAAAAATCACTGCCAGACAATGCACTGATCAGTGAAACAGAAAATCATGACGGCATAGATGCAAAACCCGTGGATCGTAAACGTACGCGCCGGCATCGTGGAAATAAGAATCGCGATCAATCCGCACGCGCTAAAACTTTGGTTGAAAATCAGGATATTTCGGATACTCCATCGACTAATGAAGATAATTCGGCAAATTTTATACAGGATATTGAAACATCCACTCCGGTCATTGAACCTGCTAAGAAGCAATCCGTGAGAAAAGAAGTTACAAAACACCCTGCTGACAATTCTGAAATAACCGGTAGCAATAATCTTCCCGATGAATCATCTCTTGTACAACAACAGGAAGTCCCTGTAACTAAAGCACTTCCGGATTTCACGGAAAGTGGCCTCGTGATGATAGAAACACCGCCCGAAAAAGTTGAGCTGGCAACCGAAGAAATCGTTAATCCTAAAAGACCACGAAGAAGAAAAACCAAGCAAATCTCCGATGCTCCCGTTGAGCCGTTAATGCAAATCGAAACACGCGAATGAAGCCTGTGCACACTGCAAGCGCATATAATTTTCTAGTGCGCTTGTTCCCAGTTATCTCCGACTCCGATCTCGATTACTAGCGGTACGTCAAGCTGCAGAACATCACCCATATACTTGGGCAGGCTAGATTTTATTAATGCAACCTCATTATCTGGAACCTCCAGAACCAACTCATCATGGACTTGCATAATCAGCTTGCTGTGTAATTTTTCCTTGTGTAACCAGCTGTGTACCGCGATCATTGCCAACTTGATAATATCAGCGGCAGTGCCTTGCATCGGTGCATTAATGGCAGCCCGTTCCGCCCCTTGCCGGCGATTGCCATTGGCATTGTTAATCTCGGGCAACCATAGCCTGCGTCCCAGGACAGTTTCAACATAACCCAGCCGTCTGGCTTTCTCGCGGGTTTGCTGCATATAGCTCTCCACTTTCGGATACCGAGCAAAATAACGCTCCATATAAGCACGGGCAGCACTACGCTCAATGCCCAATTGCGTCGCCAAACCGAACTCGGACATACCGTAAATCAAGCCAAAATTAATCACCTTAGCATAACGGCGCTGTTCTTGATCAATCTGATTCAAGGGAATCCCCAGAATTTCTGCAGCCGTTGCACTATGAATATCTTCTCCGGCCGCAAAGGCTTTTAACAAACCCTCGTCTTGGGAAATATGCGCCATGATGCGTAATTCTATCTGTGAGTAATCGGCTGAAATAATCCGGCATCCCGTTGAGGCTATAAACGCTTCACGAATTCTGCGGCCCTCGCTGGTACGCACTGGAATATTCTGCAGATTAGGATCCGAACTGGCCAAGCGGCCAGTCACAGCGACGGCTTGGGAATAATTGGTATGCACCCGCCCGGTATTGCGATCCACCATAAGCGGTAATTTATCCGTATATGTGGATTTCAATTTAGACAGACTACGATAATTAAGTAATAACTTCGGTAACGGATAGTCCAATGCAAGCTGCTGCAATACATCTTCATCGGTAGAAGGGACCCCCGTAGGTGTTTTTTTGACGATCGGTAATTTAAGCTGGTGAAACAAAATTTCCTGTATCTGCTTGGGTGAATTCAAATTGAACGGCTGTCCGGAGATGTCATAGGCTTGTTGTTCCAGCGCATGCAACTTTTCACCCAGTTCGTGACTCTGCTTTTGTAACAATTTGTAGTCCAATAAAACGCCATTTCTTTCAATCTCAAATAACACACTGAGTATCGGCATTTCTATTTCACGATAGATATGATTCAATTGCGCGTTACTTTGGATATCGGGATACAAAGCTTGATGCAAACGAAACGTGATATCCGCATCTTCCGCAGCATATTGCGTGGCAGTATCAATCGCTACTTCATCAAAGCCGATACGCTTGGCGCCTTTCCCGGTAACATCGTCATAACTGATCGTTTTAACATCGAGATGGCGCAACGCCAAACTATCCATATTATGAGGACGATGAGATTCCAGCACATAGGATTGCAGCAATGTATCATGAACGATACCGTTCAACTGAATACCATGGTTGGCAAAAACATGTTTATCGTATTTTAAATTCTGCCCCACTTTGGGCTTTGTTGCACTCTCCAGCCACGGCTTAAGTTTCTTTAACGCGCGATCAAACGAAAGTTGCTGCGGCACCCCGGGATACCTGTGCATCAATGGAAGGTAAGCTGCATGATGGCTTTCAACGCAAAACGAAATACCCACCAGTTTTGCCTGCATTGGATTCAGACTGGTGGTTTCGCTATCGATCGATACCAGCTGCGCTGTATCCAATCGAGTTAACCAATCATCCAATTCCGCGTCGGTAAAGATCGTTTGATAAGTTACTGATTGACCCATAACGGCTTTATCATTTCCGCCATCGCCCGCGGCCAGCTGGTTTTCACTCACAGTGGCTGATCCCGGTTGATTCGGATCTGACGCCCCTCTTTGTTGACGTAATTCACGCAACGACGTCCTCATATCCAGCTGCTCGTAAAGCCGTGCCAGTTGTTCGGTATCTTGAGGCTGCAAGGCTAGATCTGTGATTTTAATTGGCAAATCCACATCACATTTGATGGTGATTAACTGGCGCGCGGTATCGAACCAATCCAAAGCCGTGCGTAAATTATCACCTATTGCCCCTTTGATTTCATCGGCATGCGCAATGATGTTATCCAATGATCCATATTGCGTCAGCCATTTCACGGCTGTTTTGGGTCCTACTTTGTGTACCCCGGGGACATTATCCGATGTATCGCCTACCAGCATCAGGTAATCCAGCATGCGCTCCGGCGGCACACCAAATTTGGCTAACACGCTCGCTTCATCAAGTACTTCATTACTCATGGTATTGACCAATGAAATATGAGAATCCACCAGTTGCGCAATATCTTTGTCTCCGGTGGAGATAATGCACCGCATATCAGCTTCGACCGCCTGCCTCGCCAAGGTACCGATAACATCATCCGCCTCCACACCGTCAATAATCAGCATCGGCCAGCCCATAGCACGGATGCAGGCATGCAAGGGTTCGATCTGGACTGCCAGTTCCATAGGCATAGAAGGTCTATGCGCTTTATACTCAGGATAAATCTCGTCACGGAAAGTTTTACCTTTTGCATCAAACACACACGCGCTATAATCCGCGTGGTAATCCTTGTGCAAACGCCGCAGCATATTGAGAACACCATGAATAGCGCCCGTTGGTTCATTATTGCGATTACGTAAATCAGGCAATGCATGATAAGCGCGGTATAAATACGATGAACCATCAACCAGCAACACTGTTTTCATTTATAAATTTCCTATGAGCTTGCAAGATAAACCTAAACCGATCGCCCCCCTGTCCGTGGATAAACCCTGGTCAGCCAAAGAGTCATGGCGCCTGTTTGGAATTATGGCAGAATTCGTGGAAGGAACAGAACGACTCGATACCATTCAACCCGCTGTCAGCATTTTTGGCAGTGCGCGTACCCATCCCAACAGCCCACACTATAAATTAGCCGAGCAAATTGCCAAACAACTTTCTGATGCCGGCTTTGCTGTAATCTCCGGCGGCGGTCCGGGTATTATGGAAGCGGCGAACAAAGGCGCTTATTACGGAAAATCACCCAGCATCGGCTTAAACATCCAATTGCCACACGAACAACATCGCAATGCATTTCAAGATATCAGCCAGACTTTCCGGCATTTCTTTGCCCGTAAATATATGTTTGTTAAATTTGCCACCGCTTACGTCGTGCTTCCCGGCGGCTTCGGAACATTGGATGAACTTATGGAAGCGTTAACCCTGGTGCAAACAGGAAAAACCCGCAAAATGCCTATTATCCTTGTTTATTCAGCATTCTGGCACGGCTTGCTCGACTGGTTCCAACACGCGTTGATTGCTGAAGGCTTTATCTCAATCGATGATATGAATCTGATTCAAGTTATCGATGAACCCGAACAAGTTGTCAGCGCAATTTTCCAATATTACGAAACCAGTGGATTTGAGCCATCTGCCGCTGAACGAGAAATTCAACTCAATTTATAACCCTCAACAGCGATTTTAGGTAGAATACGGTAATCCTGACCCGCCGGGAATCATTCATGCACCTATACCCACTTATTTTAATTGCATTGCTATGTTCGATACCGCCTGCAATGGCGGAGTCAGGGCATCCCCAGCAATCGAAGAAACCTAAGCACCCCGACAATCTTATACCCTTACCTGAGGTTCCGGAACTGCCCCCTGAAACCGATTCTTCACCGCCGCTGCCTGAGATTCCGATAGATCCTGAACTGGAAACCGAAGTCACCATTATTAAACGGGGCGGAGATACCATTGAAGAACATCGCGTGAACGGTGAACTTCTGATGATCAAAGTGATTCCGCGTATTGGCCCCCCTTACTATTTGAAAAAGAATCCTATCAGGAGTCATCACGATCATGCGGGTGAGGGCGGTATTGATGTTAATCCACCTATGTGGCAAATATTGAGATTCTGATGATAATTAATAGGCAGCTATTTGTATTCCATGAATAATCGGTATTTCTACATTCGCACCTTTATTTTCTGCTAATTCATGTCTGTTTTCACACCTGTTACTGATAACCAGCTTACGATTTGGTTACAAGATTATGAACTTGGGAAACTCATCCATTTACAAGGCATCACATCAGGTATAGAAAATACCAATTATTGGGTCACCACTACGCAAGGCAAATTTGTTTTAACTCTTTTTGAAAAACTTACCAGCCATGAACTACCGTATTATCTGAATCTGATGGCGCATTTGTCGCAACATAACATACCCTGCCCCGCACCAATCCCGCGACTGGACCGAAAGTTACTGGGTGAACTAAACGGCAAACCGGCAACAATTGTTACATGCTTGCCCGGACAATCAGTGATTCATCCAACTGCTACGGAATGCACGGAAGTCGGCACCGTGCTGGCCAGGATGCATTTAGCAGGAGGTTCGTATCACGAAAAAATGAATAATCCTCGCGGATTAACATGGTGGCAAGCCCGAGCACCCGAGATCACACCTTTTTTATCTCATGCAGAAAATCATCTGCTCCAAAATGAATTGGATTTTCAGTTAGCGCAACACAAAGTCACATTACCCAAGGGAGTTATTCACGCCGATTTATTTCGCGACAATATTCTGTTTACCGATCATACAATAGGCGGTGTCATTGATTTTTATTTTGCTTGCAATGATAATTTCTTATACGACCTGGCCATTACTGTAAATGACTGGTGCATGGCTCAAAACAAAACTCTGGATGAAACCCGCACGCTTTCTTTACTGAAAGCCTATCATGATATTCGCCCGCTCACTGCGGTCGAACACGATGCCTGGCCTGCCATGCTGCGCGCAGGCGCATTACGTTTCTGGATTTCCCGGTTATACGACTATCATTTGCCACGTCCGGGAGAATTAACGCACGCCAAAGACCCGGCACATTTCCGGGAAATATTGGAAAATCATGTCGCAGATTCGATAAAACTGCGGCAACTCTGGCTGTAACTCATTATTCATATTAATCACCGAATTCAACTGGAGAAACATCAATGGAAATTCATCAAGTTAATGCAAAACAGGGATTGCAATGGATCTTAAGCGGCTTCTACCTGTTCCGCAAAGCCCCGCTGGCCTGGGTATTTGTATGCTTTTCCTTGATGTTAATCGCTATTACCATGTCATTGGTGCCACTACTAGGGAAATTTATTTTCACCTTGATTTCACCCGTTTTTCTGGCCGGTATCATGCTGGGCTGCAAAGACATGGAACAGGGTAGACCTTTGGATATATCGCATTTATTCATGGCTTTCAAAACCAATCCAGTACCCTTAATCACTATCGGCGGCATCTATCTGATCGGGCAAATTCTGATTATTGGTTTGGTCATCCTGGTTGGAGGCTCTCAAATGACGGACATGCTGCTATATGGAAAACGAGTCGATGAAAGCGAGCTCATGGGCGTCATGAGCAATATGCTCACAGCATCGTTGCTTACATTAGCGCTTTCCATTCCGCTCATGATGGCATCCTGGTTTTCTCCGCTATTGGTGATCTTTCACAATATTCCGCCTATTGCCGCCATGCAAAAAAGCTTTTTTGCTTGCTTAAGAAATTTCATTCCTTTCCAACTCTATGGCATCACGCTCATCCTTCTAACCATTCTGAGCATAATGCCTTACGGTGTGGGACTCGTGATTCTGATTCCAACGATTTTCACTTCCATTTATGTGAGTTATAAAGATATTTTCCTGAATGAACCCCTCCGGTTCAAAAATAACGAATCCGGGCACGATTACCGGCAAGCCAACTGGGCGGCTGATGACACTGAGGAATCGAAAAAAAACGAAACTGAAAGCAAGCAACAATCTCATGAATCGGAAAGCAAAGTGGGAGATTCGAATTCCGGGGAACTCGTTCAGTGCGCGCACTGCAACTTACTCGTACCGCAGAGCGAAGCCATCAAAGATAAAGAACAATTTTTTTGTAGCGAGGAGCACCATAAACTGTACCAACCCAAAAACAAATCTCCCTCATGAGCTCAGCGCCTCAATTATCATGTAATCATGGAGCCACCTGATAATATGCAGCAAGATATCGTCATCCAAGAATACAGCTGACGATTAAAAAAATTGGGTTGATCTGATAACAAAAATGCGATGGAAATACGGTTTCGACCACACTCCAGCGCCCTCTATTCATTACCCCAATCCGGGCCAATAATGACTATCCGGCAGTGGCCGCTTACCGAATATCGCCTGCCCAACCCGCACCACCGTTGCACCTTCTTCAATCGCCAATTCGTAATCTCCCGACATGCCCATTGATAGCTCGTCAAATGACAATCCAACCGGTGCTTCCTGGCGCAACATGGCCTGGATTTCACGCATTTTGACGAAACATTCACGCACCCGATCGTGATCCGAAGAAAAAATGGCCAATGTCATCAGTCCTTTAATCCGCAACGACGAATAATTGGGGAGTTTCTGGACAAAATCGCGTACATCCTCAGGTGGAAGACCGAACTTGCTGGCCTCGCCGGAACTGTTGACTTGCACATACACATCAATCGCCCTCCCTTCATTTTGCAGACGCTTGTCGAGTTCCTCGGCAACTTTAAGGCTATCAAGTGCTTGAAATTCATTGGCAAAGCGAGCCAGATATTTGGCTTTATTGGTTTGCAAATGACCGATGACCGCCCATTTGATGTTTAAGTCGCTCAATACCTCGGATTTCTCGCGCGCTTCCTGAATCTTGTTTTCGCCCATTTCGTGGCAACCCGCAGCGTAGGCAATGCGCAGTCTTTCTGCAGGCACCGTTTTTGTTACTGGCAGCAGCCGCACGCTGGCAGGATCACGTCCCGCTTTTTTGCAGGCATCGACGATGCGTTGCTTGACCGTTGAGAGATTGTTCTGGATATCTTTGAATTGCTGCTCTGCGCTGAATTCCACGGGCTGCTCCTGTTATTCGAGAAATTAATTTTTCCTGGATGCTTGGTGAAAAACCATTTTCCACTGGTTTTTCCGGTACTGCCAAATTGAGGTTCTGGTGGACCCTGCGCCATTCATGCAATCCGGTTTGTGCAACGAATAAATCGCCAGCACCATATCATCAGTTAATGCTTTAATACGAAAATCCTTAAAGGTCCATTGAATGTGCTTATCTTTGTGTAACAACCAATCGATCACGTCGTTTCTGGTACGAATTTCTCCATTACTATCAACTTCTTCAAAATTTTCCGCCAACAATTCATCGATCAATTCAGGATGCGCGGTCAGATCACTTTGCAACAACCTAAGTTCCAATTGTTGGATCTGCTTAACAAATACATTCGGTTCCATACAAACAACTACTTAACCCGCATGCCAGGTTGTGCGCCAGCATCCGGTGATAAAATGAATAACTCACCTGGATTGCCACCGCCAGCAGCCAATACCATACCTTCCGATAAACCGAATTTCATTTGCCGCGGCGCGAGATTTGCGACCATTACAGTCAAGCGTCCTTTGAGTTGCTCCGGATCATAGGCGGATTTGATTCCGGCAAAAACCACACGCTGCTCGCTGCCGATATCGAGCGTTAACTTCAACAACTTTTCCGCACCGGGCACATGTTCTGCATTAACAATTTTAGCGATACGCAAATCAATTTTACTGAAATCATCGATGGAAATAGTCTCGGCAAGCGGCGCAACCGCATGTTGTTGCTTCTCCGCATGCCTTATCGGCGCATCTTGCGCCGCAGGCGCAAAACTCTGCGTGTTGGCAGCAATTAACGCATCGACTTGTTTAGTATCGATGCGTGTCATCAAATGCTGGTAATTGTTGATCTTATGGCCCGCGGGCAGCAATAAATCGGAAACCGGTTGATCGTCACGCAGCTGCGGCCAAGTCAAAGGCGCGCAGTTAAGAAAGGTTTCTATTTGTTGCGCAGTAGCAGGCAGTATCGGTTTCAGATAGCGCGACAGCAAGTAAAACAATTGAATGCCAAGGCTGCAAGTACGTTGCAAATCGTCGCTACGATCGGGATTTTTGGCAATTTCCCACGGCGCGAGTTGGTGAATCATTTCGTTTGCTTCATCAGCAAATTTCATGATTTGGCGAATGGCGGCGGAATATTCACGCGCCTCAAATGATTGTTCAATAACCTCCGGCCTCCAAGCGGCAAAACGTTCATTCACCACCTGTTGCAGAATTTGATACTGCGCGCCATCAACCAATTCGCCATCAAACCGCTTGCTGATAAAACCCGCACAACGGCTTGCAATGTTAATGAACTTACCGACCAAATCAGAGTTGACGCGAGCGACAAAATCTTCCAGATTCAAATCAATATCTTCCAATGTGCTGTTCAGCTTGGCTGCGTAGTAGTAACGCAGCCATTCGGGGTTCAAACCCTGTTTCAAATAACTTTCCGCAGTGATAAACGTGCCGCGCGACTTGCTCATTTTTTCACCATTCACCGTCAGAAAACCGTGCGCGAAGATCTTCGTCGGTGTGCGGTATCCGGCATTTTGCAGCATCGCGGGCCAGAATAAAGCATGGAAATATAAAATGTCCTTACCGATGAAGTGATACAGTTCCGTATCAGATTGTGGTCGCCAAAACTCATCGAACTGAATCTTTTCTCGTTCGCATAAATTCTTGAAGCTACCCATGTAACCCACCGGTGCATCAAGCCAGACATAAAAATATTTACCAGGTGCATCGGGAATTTCAAAACCGAAATAGGGGGCATCACGTGAAATATCCCAATCCGATAGCTTATTTTCTCCTGCTTCGCCGACCCACTCGCGCATTTTGTTGGCGGCTTCAAGCTGCAAATGATCACCCTCACAAGCCCAATGCCTTAAAAAATCTACACAACGCGGATCGGATAGGTTAAAGAAATAATGTTCGGATGATTTGTTGATCGGCTTTGCACCCGATACGGCGGAATAGGGGTTTTTCAGCTCGGTTGGAACATACGCCGCACCGCATACTTCGCACGAATCGCCGTACTGATCTTTAGCTCCACACTTCGGACACTCTCCCTTGACAAACCGGTCTGGCAAGAACATCTTCTTGACCGGATCGTAAAGTTGTTCAATACCACGCACAGCAATTAAACCCGCAGCCTTTAGCTTAGCGTAGATATCTTCGGAGAAATGCCGAGTTTCCGTTGAATGCGTACTGTAATAATTGTCAAACTGAATATGAAATCCGCTAAAATCCCCTAAGTGTTCTGAATGAACGCGCGCGATCAAAGCTTCCGGTGTAATGCCTTCTTTTTCCGCGCGCAACATGATCGGCGTACCATGCGTATCATCGGCGCATACATAATAGACCTCATGGCCGCGCATTTTCTGAAATCGCACCCAGATATCGGTTTGAATATATTCCACTAGATGACCTAAATGGATACTGCCGTTGGCGTATGGAAGTGCAGAAGTAATCAGAATTTTTCGCTTGCTCATTCGCTATTCACAGCCTGGATTGAATAAACGCTAATTGTAACAAACTGTGTGCGCATTCCTGATATTTGTTACCATCCCTTTATTAAATTGTTCGCCGCTGACCGGCAGTAATAAGGAGCTTTGTAGTGACCATTTCTGAACAACAAATACAAACAATTCTCTCTCTGACCATTGATCCGACCACGGGCAAGGATTATATCAGCGCAAAAGCCGTACGCTCGATCCGGGTTGAGCAAAATAATACTGCAATTGACATCGAACTGGGATACCCCGCCAATAGCGTTAAAAATACAGTGCAAAGCCAGATTAGCGAGGCTTTGCGATCAATACCCGGCATTGCAAATATCCAAGTGACAGTGACCAGTAAAATTATCCCGCATGGTGTGCAACGGGGCGTCAAACTGATTCCCGGGGTCAAAAATATCATCGCAGTTGCATCCGGTAAGGGCGGTGTCGGAAAATCCGCCACGGCAGTCAATCTAGCTCTGGCATTAGCAGCGGAAGGCGCTTCCGTAGGCATTCTGGATGCCGATATTTATGGACCGTCACAACCTCAAATGCTCGGTATCACCGGTCACCCGGAGTCATTTGATGGCAAAACCATGGAGCCGATGCAGGCACATGGTATTCAAGCAATGTCGATTGGCTTGCTCGTTGACGTTGAGACTCCGATGGTTTGGCGCGGCCCGATGGTTACGCAAGCCTTGCAGCAGTTATTGAACGATACCAATTGGAAAGATTTAGATTATTTAATTGTCGATTTACCACCAGGTACTGGCGATATTCAATTGACGCTGGCGCAAAAAATACCGGTAACCGGCGCGGTAATTGTCACAACACCGCAGGATATTGCCTTACTAGATGCTCGCAAGGGCTTAAAAATGTTTGAAAAAGTGGGCATTCCGATTTTGGGTATCGTCGAAAACATGAGCACACATACCTGTTCACAATGTGGGCATACCGAACCGATATTTGGTACCGGCGGTGGTGAAAAAATGTGTCAGGATTACAATGTGGAATTTCTTGGTGCTTTGCCACTCGATATCAAAATTCGCGAGCATACGGATACGGGAAAACCCAGCGTCGTTGCTGAACCGAATGGAGAAATAGCCGGACTCTACCGGCTGATTGCGCGACGTATTGCCGTTAAGGTTGCCGAATGCGCCGAAGATCATTCTGAATTGTTCACCAAAATCATTATGGAAGATGACTAGGAGCTGTTAAAGGCATGACAATTAAATCAGACAAATGGATACGACGCATGGTACTGGAATACGGCATGATTGAGCCATTCGAACCCGACCAAATTCGTCAAAAGGATAATCAACGCATTGTTTCCTATGGAACATCAAGCTATGGTTACGATATCCGCTGTTCGGATGAATTTAAATTGTTCACCAATATCAATTCAACGATTGTTGATCCGAAGAATTTCGACTCCAACTCATTTGTTGACGTCAAGAATGATGTATGCATCATTCCACCCAATTCCTTCGCTCTGGCACGTACCGTCGAATTTTTCCGTATCCCGCGCAATATATTGACTATTTGCCTGGGTAAGTCCACCTACGCTCGCTGCGGCATCATTGTCAATGTCACTCCCTTCGAGCCGGAGTGGGAAGGGTATGTCACATTGGAATTTTCCAATACGACTCCCCTGCCGGCTAAAATCTATGCCAATGAAGGCGTTGCACAAGTAATATTTTTCGAAGCCGATGAAGTTTGTGAAACTTCATATAAAGATCGAGGCGGTAAATATCAAGGACAGCATGGTGTGACATTGCCGAAAATCTAAAGTTGTATTTGTTAATCAACGTATAATTACTTTGATTCTACGCGATAGAATTTAACTTTGAGCCAGCAATTTTTCGTCTTACTGATGCTTATTTCTCTTTCTGCAGCTTTGCCAGTGGAAGCACAGAATCGCATTTCCTTACCACGAGCCAGTTTGGAACCTAACGACATCGCAGTCATCATTAATGAGAACGATCCATTATCCCGACAAATAGGCAATTACTACCAGCAAGCAAGACAAATACCCGAAACAAACATCGTTAAGCTACGCTTCTCGTCTGAGCGTAGCGTTATAACCCCAAAGGAATTCAGGCAACTAAAAGCAACTATTGACCAGCTTACGCCTAGACATGTGCAAGCATTCGCCGTTGCCTGGACTATGCCATACCGGGTTGGTTGCATGTCGTTAACATCCGCGCTGGCCTTCGGTTTCGACAAGCGATACTGCGCCAAGCCCTGCGGACCGACCGCTCTTAGTCCCTACTTCAACTCATCCAGCTTTTATCCCTATGACGATTACAAGCTGCGCCCTGCGATGATGCTAGCCGGAGCCTCTTTCGAACACATCAAGGCATTGATCGACCGTGGCATACGTTCAGACTACAGCTTTCCTAAAGGCCAAGCCTATTTAATGAATACTTCGGATAAAGCACGCAACAGTCGGTCAGTCAGCTTTACTCAAACCGCGGAAGAGTTGGATAAGCTATTTCCCATGCAAATACTGACAACCGATTACATTTCTGGACGTAAAGATGTGCTTTTTTACTTTACCGGCTTGAAAAAAGTACCCATGCTCGAAACATTGCATTTTCTTCCAGGCGCTTTAGCAGACCATTTAACATCTGCGGGCGGCATGTTGACTGATTCTCCACAAATGAGCAGTTTACGATGGCTGGAAGCCGGAGCTACAGCAAGCTATGGAACCGTTGTTGAGCCTTGTAGTTTTTCACAAAAATTTCCCTCACCCATAGTTGCCATGTTTCAGTATGCATTAGGCGCTTCTGCGCTTGAAGCTTATTGGAAAAGTGTTGCCTGGCCGGGCCAAGGCCTATTCATCGGTGAACCATTGGCAAAACCCTTCGCTCCGCATCTAGAAGAAACAAGCCCGGGACATTTTATGCTGAAATTCTTTTCGCCACGTGCAGGGCGTTTGAGAATCGAACGATCATTCTCTGCTGCTGGACCTTTTAGCCCATTTATGCAACAAAAAACTATCATTCGTGGTGAAAATCGATTCTACTTCAAATTCAATGAAGAAACAGATGGTTACCTAAACATACAATGGCACTGACAAACCATCAGTAAACCCTAAGCTTCATCTAAACTTTTTCATAAAATAACCGTCTATCGCAATGATCATTTTATTTAATGCAACACATTGTTTTAAATTGTTTATTATTTAATATAACAAAATATTTTTATATTAAAAAAATGCTTGCTTTGCTTGAAATGCGGACTATAATGCGTGCTTTTTATTCGTCAGTAAACTTATCGATGAGGAGGTCATCATGAGAAGCATAAAGAACTTTATCGCCCCAGCTGATTTAGTCAATGTTCATATTCCTGAAACGTAGCGTTTTTTAAAGGAGCACACGCATGCCTAAACCCTCATTTTCACTTCAGAAATACGATCAGCCTGAAGTCTTATTCGATACCCATCCTGAGATTAGCCTTAATTTTGAACACGTTCAAGAAACCTTGAATAAAGGCTATCAACGCCCTTTTTTACTGGTGGACAGCACTATCATTCGACGTAAAGCCCAACGTTTCATTGCTGCCATGCCTCGAGTTCATCCACATTACGCTGTCAAAGCAAACCCTGACGCACGTGTACTGAGTGCTCTAATCGATGAAGGTGTTGGATTTGAAATCGCCTCTATTGCCGAGTTGGACTTGCTACTTAAGTTAGGTGTACCGGCTGCTGAAATATTTTATAGTAATCCGATGAAATCCCGAGCTTACATAGAATATGCTGCTGCCAAAGGGGTTGAATGGTATGTCCTCGACAGCATTGAGGAGCTACGCAAAATAGTCAGCGTTAAGCCAGATGCAAAAATGTACTTGCGCATTGATACGCCGAATATTGGCAGTGACTGGCCTTTAGCTGGAAAATTTGGCACACATCTTGCCGATATTAATGAGATTATTCATGAAGCTGTGAGGCTCAAAGCAGATCTGGCCGGTGTCACCTTCCATGTCGGTTCTCAATGCCGTAATCCACAAAATTGGCGCGTAGGTATCGAACGTGCTAAGAAAGTCTTTGCTGAAATGCGATGTGTCGGCTTGAATCCCCGATTGCTAAATGTTGGTGGAGGCTATCCAGTTCGACATATCAAACCCATTCCTTCAATTGAAATCATCGCAGAAGTTATCAACGAAGCCATTGCCGATTTACCGGAAAGTATCCGCGTTATGGCAGAACCAGGTCGTTACCTAGTATCTGATTCAGCTTATTTTGTATGTCGCGTCGTGGGTACCGCAACCCGTAATGGAAAACGATGGATGTATTGGGATGCAGGCATGTTTGGCGGTGTCATAGAAATGACTGAAGGATTGCGCTATGAAATCCTAACAGACCGGGAAGGCAATAACATTCCTTGGTCAATCGCTGGTCCCACTTGTGATTCAGTCGATATCCTGATGCATGAGTTGATGCTGCCAAATAATATGCAGGAAGGAGATTTCATTTATATACCGAACGCAGGCGCTTACACGACTGCCTACGCAAGTAATTTCAATGGATTTCCTTTACCTGATGTGAAAGTGATCTGAGCAACTGCGATCACTCACACTTACGCAATAATTCTAATAAATGGTGAAATGGCACTTGATGCATATTTCACCATTTATATTGGCGCATATCATCTACAAGAACCAGAGATTGATCTGGAGGATATTTGAGTCATACTTTACGCTCAAGAATGACAAAATGATATTCGATTTGCGCGTCTGATATATGCTTATCACGCTGTATTTCTTCCCAGTTGTTGCGATCAAATTTCGGAAAAACTACATCACCTTCAAAATCACTCTGTATTTCAGTAATATACATTCTTTGGCAAATATCCAGTGTTTGCCGGTATAGCTTCTCACCACCAATAATAAAGCTTTCATTATTGATCGTGCTACTTTCTTCGCATATCAACAAAGCATCTTCAAGAGAATTCACTACAGTTGCTCCCTGCACGTCATAACCTGATTGCCGGGTAATAATAATATTCTCCCGTCCGGGTAACGGTCTACCGATCGACTCATAGGTTTTTCTTCCCATCACAATGGTTTGACCCATTGTCAGGAACTTAAAGTGCTTAAGATCAGCCGGCAAATGCCAGGGCAATTGATTATTTTGGCCAATAACTCGATTCTTAGCCATAGCCACCAGGATAGAAAGACGCATTGAAATCATACAGCTACAGGTGCTTTGATGGGTGGATGAGGATCATAGTTCTCCAAGACAAAATCCTCATATTCAAACTCAGAAATTGTTTGTATCATCGGATTTAATCTCATTACGGGCAATGGTCGTGGCTCACGCGATAACTGCTCGCGCGCTTGTTCCAAATGATTCAGATAAAGATGCGCATCGCCTAACGTATGTACGAACTCCCCTACCCCGAGATTACTAACCTGCGCAATCATCATCGTTAGCAAGGCATACGAAGCGATATTAAATGGGACTCCCAAGAAAATATCCGCACTTCGCTGATAGAGCTGGCATGATAACTTATTATTGGCGACATAGAATTGAAAAAGAGCGTGACATGGAGGCAATCGCATTCTGTGCAGTTCACCTACATTCCATGAAGAAACCAGCATTCGACGCGAATCAGGTGTATCTATAATCTGTTTAATTACCTGTTGAAGCTGATCAATTTTCTGTCCGTCTGCACTCATCCAGGAGCGCCATTGCTGACCGTAAATAGGACCCAGATTGCCATTTACATCAGCCCATTCATCCCAAATTGAAACGCCATATTTATGTAGATAACGTACATTGGTATCACCCCGAATAAACCATAACAACTCGTGAATAATTGACTTTAAATGACATTTCTTGGTTGTGACTAACGGGAAACCATCATTTAGATCAAAGCGCATTTGATGACCAAAAATCGATAATGTACCAATACCCGTTCGATCAGTTTTTTGAAAACCGTAATCAATAACATGTTGCATTAATTCGAGATATTGGCGCATTCTTCTTTAAAGCTCCCTATTCATTTTTTTTTAATCTATCTGCAACGGGCTATCCCCGCCACAGCATACATAACACGTATATAATAGCAATATTATCTGCAATCATTCTTTTTGTAATGACTCCCGATATCGCTACACAGAAAATAATATTTCACAGGAAAGCTTTCAATGCTGGCATCCCTTTTCCAGAATATATCACCTATTGATCAATCAATTAGAACACCTCATATTCTCGTAGTACTTCCTAAGTTAGACAAGTTACCCAAGAAATATAGTATTCCCGGTGAAGAGCCTCTGAATAAATTACTATTGCGGCGCAGTATGCAATTAACAGATCTTGACGAAACCCCCGTGAGTGCAAATCTCCAGAATGGTGAATTATGTAGTTGGGTAATGCTTGATACTGACAAACCCATTTTTGAACAACAAACGTGCCTACGCAAAGCAATAAAACTTCTACTTTTAGAAAATCCGGATGAAATACATATTGCTGTTTACGGCACCCTGCAGCAAAAAAGAAACTTTGCCGAACTGGCTGTTTACACAGTTTGGATCAATGGTGCTGTACTGCCGGTACGAAAAAGTAAACCAATCAGGAAACCGCTGGCTAAGATGTTTCTATATGGCTATCAAGATGATAATAATTTTTCCTTGCAACGTGCATTAGCAGAAGGAAATTTATTAGCGCGCGGATTAACTGCTCTTCCTGCAAATGAATTAATGCCCAAGACTTATCGACAACAGATCAAGAAACTGGCTGAAAATGAGGGGTGGAAATATGAAGAATTTGATTTTAATAAATTGAAAGAAATGGGCGCAGGCGCTTTTATTGCGGTTGCACAAGGAAGCGACACAGAAGATGCCGCTATTGTACATTTACAGCATAATTGCAGGCCTAGCTCCCAAAATAAAAAAATTGCGATTGTGGGCAAAGGCATTTGCTTTGATACGGGTGGTCACAATATAAAACCAGCTCGCTATATGCAGGGCATGCACGAAGATATGAATGGTTCCGCTGTTGCTTTAGGTATTCTTCTTGCAGCCACACGTGCCGAAATACCTGTCACAATTGATTGTTGGCTTGCCATTGCACAAAATCATATCAGCCCGCGTGCCTATAAACAAAACGATATTATTTCAGCATTAAACGGATTGTCGATTGAAATCGTGCACACTGACGCGGAAGGTCGAATGGTTTTGGCAGATACTTTAACTTTAGCGAGTCAACAAAAGCCTGATCTGATCATTGACTTTGCCACTTTAACAGGAAGTATGAAAACAGCTTTGGGATCCCGGTATAGCGGAATTTTCAGCAATCAAGATAATTTATGCCAGAAAGCTATTGTCGCGGGAAAGAAAAGTGGAGAACGTGTTTGTGTTTTTCCGATGGATGCAGATTATGAGGAAAGTCTTGAAAGCGATATCGCCGATATCAAACAATGCCAATTAGACGGGGATTTCGATCATATTCTTGCAGCATGCTTTTTAAAACGATTCATACAAAATACGCCCTGGTTGCACATGGATTTATCCGCGAGCAATCACAAAGGTGGTTTAGGTGCGGTTAACAGTGAAATCACAGGATTTGGCGTTAATTGGGCTATTGAATTTCTTAAAAATATTGAATAAACGCCTATATAAATACTTACAAGTTGCATGCCCGCCCGCAGAGATATTTAACCTCTTAGCATGACCAGTTTCTGACCTATTGACAAATTTTCATCGCTATTATTCCAGTGTTTAATTTGATCAACTGTTGTGCGATAGCGCTTTGCAATTTCATACAAGGTATCACCTTTTTTCACAACATAAACAACAGATTGGTTACGCTGCATCTGTTTCTTCCAGGATGATCGAGTTATTTGATTACCTGCCACAATTTGAGGCACTAATATTTTCTGGCCTAGTGTAAGATTTTTGTTTCGAGCAATCCCATTGATTGTTTGTAGCTGTTTTACCGTAGTCTCATGCCGGGTAGCAATCTCACTAATTTTTTCTCCTTTCTTGACTCGATAAAATTGCCATGAAACTCGAGGATCATGATAAGTTTCCAGATTTCTAACAAATATCTCTTTTTTTTCTCTGGGTATCAATAAAGTACGAGGCTCATTATTGACTTTGATAACGTAACGATTATAAGCCGGATTTAACGCTGTGAATTCAATCTCGGAGATATTAGCAAGGCGTGTAACGAGCGGAATATCGATGTGTTCATGAATCTTTACAGTATCAAAATACGGGCGATTAGGTATTGACCGTAGCTGTATACCATATTTCTTAGCATTGGCAACAATATCCTTTACGGCCAATATCTTGTAAACATAATGCTTTACCTCAACCGGTAAATTTACATCATAAAAATTAACGGCCCTTCCTTTGTGCATGTGCTTTGCCAGAATTTTACCTACAGCGCCTTCGCCCAGATTATAAGCCGCTAATGCCAGCTTCCAATTATCGAATCTTTGATACAGATATTGAAGATAATCAAGAGCCGCCTGAGTTGATGCCACGATGTCGCGCCGGTCATCATGCCAAACATTCTGTTCCAAGCCCAGGATTCGCCCTGTTTCCGGAATAAATTGCCACAGCCCCGCTGTTTGGCTATTTGATTTTATCAAAGGATCATAAGCACTTTCTATTATCGGTAGCAATGCTATTTCCATAGGCATTCCCCGGCGCTCAACTTCCTCCATTATATAAAACAAATAACGTTCACCATTTGCGACAATGCTGTTAAATGCCTGGGGATTCTGTATATAATTGAGCGCAATCTTGCGAACTGCTTTATTATTCGGGGAAGGTGGGAGTGCCAATGCAAACCCGTTACGAATACGTTCCCACACATTTGAACTATGCTGAGCTTTATCGTGCAATAACCGGTCTGCAAATGCATTAAACGATAAAAAAGAAGACGCAGCAGAAATCAGTAAGAATAATATAGCAGAAATGACATTTCTTTTTATAATCATCTATATATACTTTTATATATCTATATCGCATGACAGGATATATAAAAATTGACTATTTGCAAACTGTTTTTTTCATACTGCCATATTGCAAAATATATATATACCATTACATATCATAATGTTAGATGATTATCTTTATATCAATAATTAATAATCATTCTCGAAAATTTAACTGCCCCGATAGCTCTACCATAGGAATCATAGACTTAGACTTCCATCCTTTTTTGCGATGATCCACGATAATATTTGTAAAAATGCCACCACGCACATAAAAACGCGCTATCAATCGAATATATCTCGGCTTCAAAGCTGCGATGAGGTCATCAAGAATTAAGTTTGTCACCGCTTCATGAAATACACCATCATTCCGGTATGACCAGATATACAATTTTAAGCTTTTAAGTTCAATGCATTTTTTATCCGGAACATAATCCAGAATCAGAGTCGCAAAATCTGGCTGTCCTGTTTTGGGACACAAACAAGTAAATTCAGGAATTTCCATATGAATGTGATAATCCCGATTAATAAATGGATTTGGAAATGTTTCAAGGTTTTTCTCAGGTTTGCTAGCCATTCTTCATACTCATAGATAAATTAATTCAGTTACAATAAATGTTCATCGCCTGATGCGCTTTATCTATTATAACTGCCTTATCTCATAAACCGAAAAATTGCGCCTCGCCTATATCAAGTTAGCCGGTTTCAAGTCTTTTGCAGAACCAACTACCGTTCCAATTTCCCATGATCTGGTAGGTATTGTCGGCCCGAATGGCTGCGGAAAATCAAACGTCATCGATGCTGTACGGTGGGTTTTGGGAGAATCAAAAGCTTCAGCCCTAAGGGGAGATTCGATGCAAGATGTTATTTTCTCAGGATCGGAGAATCGAAAAGCAATTGGGCGTGCCAGTGTTGAAATTATATTTGATAATCACTTACACAAAATTACTGGTCAATGGTCCAGCTATACCGAAATTGCAATAAAACGTGTTCTTCACCGAAATGGTACTTCAAGTTATTTCATTAACAACCTTCAGGTTCGGCGACGTGATATTTCTGATCTTTTCTTAGGTACCGGCGTGGGTAGTCATGGCTATGCCATCATTGAACAAGGCATGATCTCACGGATCATTGAAGCAAAGCCACTGGAATTAAAAAATTTTTTAGAAGAAGCTGCTGGAATTTCTCAGTACCGAGAAAGAAGGCACGATACTTCGTTGCGTCTGACTGAAACCCGAAAAAATCTAATACGCTTGGAAGATATTCATCAGGAGTTAAAAACCCAGTTGCAACGCCTGGAGACACAAGCGGATACTGCCATGCAGTACCAATTGCTGCAAGATGCAGTGCATAAATCCCAATCTTTGCTGTGGTTACAACGCAGAACCGACGCTATGCATCAACGCGATGCTGCAAAAAAAGAAATTCAAAAACTTGAAACGGAATTGAGCATTACACTCTCGGCTCAACACACTGCAGAAAAAAATTACGAAACTGCGCGCAGAAAAGAACAGACTATCAATGAACAATTGCTTCAAATACAAGGGAAATTATATTCTGCCGATGCTGAAATAGGACGCCTGCAACAAGAAATTACCTATTTAAGAAACACACAAGATCGCTTAACAAAACAAATTCAGCAAAATGATGCTCAGCTCCAGGAAAACCATCAATTAAAAGAAACAAAATCAGAAAATCTTCAGCACTGGCAACAAGAAAAAACGGATGCTGAGCTATCTCACCAATGCAGTATCCTCGCTTATAACGAGGAAAATAATAAACTTCCTGCTGTTGAGACTGAGTTCTTCAATCGCCAGAAAAAACTGAACGCATACCGAGACAGTCTTTTAATTCTTGAACAAACCAATCAACTTGAAGAAAATCATCTTTTACATGCAAAAAAAAATATTCAACAGCTAGAAACTCGATTTGTGCGCTTATCCAATGAACAGAATGAGTTAATCTCAATTGAATCCTCCATGTTGACGAAGCTACAATTAGAAGTTGCACACATCGAACGCGCTTTAAAAGATGGAATTCTGAAATGTCAAAATTTAGAAAACCACCTGTCTGATGCAACCAAAAATAAACAACACATTACCGACAATATTCAAGCGCTGCAGCATACATTATCTCAGGCTATTGCCCGCTTTTCCGCACTGAATGACCTGCAGAAAAAACTTAATAATAATCAGGATCTCAGTGCATGGCTCAGTAAACATAAATTGGATCTGTTACCCCGTTTATGGCAAAAAATACATATCCCGCCAGAATGGGAAAACGCTTTGGAGGCTGTATTACGCGAACGGCTCAACAGTATCGAATGCGAACAAATGGATTATGTTTTAAACTGGACAAATGATGCCCCAAACTTAAAATGGACAATTTTTGATAAGAATCAGCTCAATTTACCAGATACGGTACCACAATCAGCAACTCATAACCTCTTAGGCTGTAAGAAATTGCTTGTTTTCCTCACGGTTGCTCAACCTGAAATCAGGCAGGTTTTAGAAAATTGGCTATACGCGGTTTATGTCACAGAAGACACGAAAGAAGGTCTTATCAAGCGCGTAGCTTTAAAACCGGATGAAATAATTGTAACTCGGCAAGGACATATCATTACTCATAATAGCTTTACCTTTTATGCGCCTGACTCGGATTTCCACGGTGTATTGTCTAGACAGCAAGAACTTATACAAATACAAACAGAAATTGATCAACACGAATTATCTCTGCAGAAACAGCGCATTTTATTATCTAAGGCAGAACACCAGTATATAGAACTGGCAAGTACTCTCAAATCGGTTAACGAGAATAACAAACAATTACAGGAACAATGCCACAAACAACAACTTGAGGTCGTTAAACTTACCCAGGTCAATGAGCGCACGACACACCGCAATGAGCAAATTAACTTCGAATTGACTGAGATCAGGCGAGCGCTGGATCATGAGATTTCACTGCAGAAATCTGCGAAAACAAGATTTGAAAATAATTTGATACAAATCGAAACACTTAGAAATGATGAGAAACAAGCTCAATCCACTTGGGAAGCAACCAATCGTGCACTTATAAATTTACGCCAAAAAATATTGCAATCCACACACGAAGCACAAGAAACTGCTTTTCATGTTAAAACTTGCCAGAACAAAATCATTGAGATTGAAATTCACATTCAATCTATTGAAGCAGATCTTCAAAAGCTTATGGAAAATCATACTAACTTAGTCGGGGAAAAAGAAAAACTAGATACAAGTCGAATCAATACCCAGTTACAAGATATTCAAGCGCAACGCAAATTAGTGGAACAAACCACATTACAGGTTCGCCACGAAGCCAGTAATATCGTAAAAGAATTACAGAAAATAGAAAATATTCGCATAACATCGGAACAAAAATCTTACTCATTGCGAGAAACCATAAGTAAATTCCAACTCAAGGAGCAAGCGGCAGCAATTACAATGAGCCAATTTGACGCACTAATCAATGAAGCAGACATTGAAGTGGAATTGCTGTTACCACTCCTTAATAAAAAAAATACGACAGCATTACAATCCGAGATTGATCAGATCAATACAAAAATTGCAGAGCTCGGTTCCGTCAATCTCGGGGCACTAAAGGAACTTGAAATTGCACGTGCACGAGAATCCAATTTACTGGTACAGTTACATGATATAGGTGCGGCCATTGCTACGTTGGATAATGCCATTCAACAGATTGATCGCGAGACCCAAAACCGCTTGAACGACACTTTCTATCTAATAAACAAATACCTGGATGAAATTTTTCCAGTTATTTTTACGGGAGGAAGAGCGCGGCTTGAATTTTGTGACAATAAAATTCTCGATTCAGGCTTACTGCTGATGGCACAACCGCCAGGAAAAAAGAACAGTTCTATACATTTATTATCCGGTGGAGAAAAAGCGCTAACAGCATTGGCATTGATTTTTTCATTATTCCGATTAAATCCGGCTCCATTTTGCTTATTGGATGAAGTAGACGCCCCCCTTGATGACAACAATACCAAGCGATTTTGCGAAATAGTAAAAAATATGACCCGCCACACCCAATTTTTATTTATCAGTCATAACAAGATAACCATGGAGATGGCACAACGATTAATTGGCGTTACAATGCAAGAACAAGGTGTATCAAGAATAGTAACTGTCGATCTCCCTGATGCTATTAGTTTGGGGAAACGCGATAAACAGACCGTAACCAATTGATTATATAAATAGTGTAGAACTAACATAATCTGTAGTGCCCAATAGTAACTTTAAGAAATAGCAAGGAGGTAATATGGAGATTCTTAGCATGAGTGATTTGCAGGTAAGTTTAATCATTATCGGCGTCATAATTATCGTTGCTGTTGCCGTTTTCAACTGGCTGCAACAACTGCGTTATCGTCGGGAAATACAAGCAGCATTTGATCATAAACATGACGATATCCTTTTAGACACACATCATTCTGACGAACCTTTTCAACGTATTGAACCAAAATTCAATAAAAAATTTTCAGATGTAGCGCTTGATTCTTTGACTCAAGCTGATGATCAAGTTGATTTGCCACCGATTGAATCAAAAAAAACATCGGTTACACCCCCTGCACATTCAACAATCAATATTCCCCAAACAAGCACCCCTATTAATTCTGCAACAACCTCACCGCTGATTGACTATGACAGTAATACTAATTACATCGTTAATATTCGATCAGACTCAGTTATTGCCAATACTCACATTGCCAAGTTATTACAAAGAAAATTTGACTTTGGAAAACCAGTTTATTGGTTGGGGCAACAGGATAAAAATGAACCATGGGAAGAAATTTCCAATGAATCCAATGTGGATAGTGACGGTTACTGTCATTTGAAAGGCTGCTTACAGCTTGCCGACAGGGCTGGCCCTATCAGTGAGGTTAATTTGTCCAAATTCAGGGACTTGGTTCTAGATTTTTCATCACAGGTAAATGCTTCTGCTGAATGTCCTGATATTGTGAGTGCGCATGAGAAAGCCGTTATGCTCGATAAGTTTTGTGCTGAAGTCGATGTCATGATAGGCATTAATATCATTAGCAAAGACGACGGTGCATTTGCTGGTACTAAGATTCGGGCACTGGCAGAAGCTTCCGGATTCAGACTCGAAACAGATGGATTATTCAAATATCGCGATGATAGTAATAATATTCTGTTTACATTGAATAATTATGAATCATCTCCGTTCCTGCCTGAGAATATTAAAGCATTAACTACGCATGGTGTAACTTTCCTGTTGGATGTCCCAAGAGTTGCCCATGGAGAAAGAGTATTTGATCAAATGACACATTTGGCCAAGATTTTCTCCAATACCCTTGGTGGAATTGTAGTTGATGATAATCGAGTTCCGTTAAGCGATAGTGGATTTCAAAAAAGTAAACAGCAATTGCTGGAAATACAAACTTTAATGAAAAATAATCATATTAACGCAGGTAGTCCTAGCGCCTTACGATTATTTATTTAAGAAAAATTTTCACAATAATACTAAAGATAAGTGTTTTAGTATCCGTAATCGCTACAAAGTCTAATGTTTATTTATAAAATAAACATTAAAAATATACTGTTATAGAATTATTCTCGGAACAAATCTTAAGATTTTAATATAAGTAACTGATAATTAATTAATATTTATTCATATAAAGATTATTATTGATGTAGTAGCGATCAGAGTAAATCTCAATTCTTATGTAATGATACTCACTGCAAATTATATGTAGTACAAAAATTATACTCATAAAAAAATAAGAATAACTATCAATTGCTGTTTTGATCGGAAATTAGGGCACGATAACAGAATCTTAGATTGGGTTACTCAATGACCTTTTAATAGTTCAAAAATTTATGCCCTATGGAAACAGAACTGAAATCTCTAGAAGAAAAAGTTTCTTTACTTTTACGTATGTATCAAGATACTCGCGTAGAAAATAATAAGCTACAGAAAGAATTGGCGAATTCTCATCATCAATGTGAAAAATTAAATGAGAAAATACATGTCGCTGCTGACCGGCTTGAAGCACTTTTGTTAAATATTCCTGAAAATGAATAACTCTATATTCAATGTAAATATTATTGGTCGTGAACTCAGTATCGCATGCACTGACAAAGAATGTGAAGAACTTCAACTCGCTGCCGTTTATCTAGACAATAAAATAAAAGATATCAAAGCGGAAGGAAAAATTATCGATTCCGATCACATCGAGATCATTGCAATGCTTAAAATTACACATGAATTGTTAATATTAAGAAACATCACAAGTTTTGACATGGATGAATTTAAGCGTAGAATTATTACTCTAGAAAAGAAAGTTGATGAAGCAATAGCAATGGAAGCTTAGAAATAAAAGTAAAGGGTTAATCCCTGCGGTGTTCGTTAAGGCTTATATTCTTTGAACCATTTTTAGAAAATGGTTGTGGATTTTAGTGATACTGTTGTGCGCGCCATTAATGGATGTGCCTGATGTATCCATGAAGCAGCCGCCTTGGACCTCATGGTTCAAGATGATGGTCTAACGGCATATGTGGGGAGCTTATTTCAGGACAAGAAATGTTTATAAAACGTTTCTTGTCTTTTTTATTTTTATATACTTACGAATTTGATGTGCGCTGTCAGAAATAGAGCCCACTGATATTTTCCGGCCCGTTATCACAACGAGAGACCTTTGCACGGTTACTACGCGGCACGATAATTGCGTTAAAAATTCGCGAAAAATGCTCATTTACCCCGTGTAAACTCCGCTTTTTCGCAAATTTTTGCCTTATTCTCGTACCGCTCATGACACCGTGCAAAGGTCTCAACGAATCTTCCTGGGTTTGCCACGCCATTCAATAATCCGATCCAGAGCCCGTGTAACGCGTTCTGATGGAAGCGATACATCCAAAACCCTTCACATTACGCAAATAAAGGAAACACAAACCAAAGCCCCAGCGCTTGTGGAAAGCCGTCAAACGGAGTAACCAATCGGCAATTTCCTCGTTCTCATCGTTGCGCATTGGTCGATAACGATAGCAGCTCTCGGAAATGCCAAATGTCGTACAGGCCAAAACGATACTGACAGACTTATTCTGTACTGCTCGCTGTGCCATTACTTTACGCTGTGAGGGCTTTACCACTTTTTTCCGAGCGCCTCCTTCAACAGCTCATTTTGCATCTGGCTTTCCGCATACATCCGCTTTAACCGTTTGTTTTCCTCAGCCATCGCCTTCATTTCAAATAGCAAGGCAGCATCCATCCCACCATACTTGCTACGCCATTTATAAAAACTTGCACTACTCATTCCATACTCTCGGCATAAATCAGCCACTGGAATTCCTCCTTCAGCTTGCTTCAGTATTTGCATGATCTGGCTTTCCGTAAATCGCTGCTTTTTCATCAGTAAAATTCCTCTTCATCTACGATAGAAAATTCTACTGCTTTGCTCTTCTAGTTTTTGGGGGGATTACCCACCCATCCAGCAATTTTGCATTCAAGGCATTAAAATCAAGCGGCACCATGAAGTGGCGGCGACTGTAGCCAATCATGCCCTCAACACTCCCCTTGTCGTTTCCTTTGGCTGGTCGCCCAAACTTGTCTTCAAACAAGTAATGGCTTTGCAGTTCACTGAATGCTTTGGTACGCTGGCGTTTGCCATCGCCCAGTATCTTGGCCACCGCAATCTTGGTGTTGTCATACAGAATCGATTGCGGTACTCCGCCTAGGAACGCAAACGCAGCAACATGCCCATCCAGAAAGTATTCAGTGTCTTCAGTTGGATATGCTCTGACAAAACAGCCATCCGAATGGGGCATATCAAGACAGAAATAATGGAATCGAACCAGTCTGCCACCAATATAGCCATCGGCTTCACCAAAATCTACCTGAGCATGACCAGGCAGGTGCGCCAACGGCATGAACATCTCTTTTTGCCGAATTGCAGCCTTGTTAACATAGTTGCGTACGATGGTATAGCCGCCGGTAAACCCGTGTTCATCGCGCAACCGTTCCAGTATCCGCACCGCAGTATGGCGTTGTTTGGCATGAACTTACTTGTCAGCTTCCATAATGGCATCAATGACGCCAGTGAATCCAGCTAGCTTTGGGGAAATGAGCTCTCTCTTGCGCCGGTAACCTGGCGGCACCGCATATTGGCACATCTTCTTAACAGTCTTGCGGTGAACTCCAAAATATTGCGCAACTTCGCGTTCACTTCTGCCTTCCACCATCACCGCTCGTCGAATCTTTACATATAGTTCCACTGTATACATCCTCATCGCCTTTCACTTAATGCTCATCGCATCAGCTTACAGGCTTCAGCTTGGTACACGTTTACTCCGCGATTGCCGCGAAATTTCGTGCACATCAGTGGTACATTTTTACTCCGCTATTTATATTCAGGCTTCTTGAAAATCAGCACACATCAACCTGCTAATAGTTGTAATCGAAAATTGTATTTAAATGCCGCCGCAAAGATTCACTCGTTTGTTCGGAATATAATACTTGCAGTTGATCTCCATTCGCTGCAAAAAAAACCAATGCTGCTGGACCGAACCCACGGCTATCTGCAAACCGCTTGCCTTCTGGCGTATTGATATCAGCTACGATAAATGCAACATGTTCTTCGAAATCATCTCTTACCGCATTCATGGCAATCATGGTGTCAGTGCTTTGAAGTATATTGCCGTCATGCACCAATACAACCGCGTTAGTCCCTTGACCTATGACTGAAAGATCCTGCGAGAAACCTCGTGGAAGCAGACTTACTGCAATGACGATAACCAACAATATAAATGAAAATGTAATCAGTTTGGGCCAAATATTTTTTGCACTCGATACTGTATTATTCGATGTGGACATGTTTCCTTTTCTCTCTAAATCGTTAACAAAGCCGACCTGCCGGACTTAAATATTTGCTACAGACGGGGTGCGGAAGTTCCTATAATTCTGCGGAGAATAGCGAGATTATGCAACAAAAAATCAAGAAACATGAATCGCAGACCTCATTGGCAGAACCCGCAGTTTGTGAGGTCATCTTTAACATCGACAATCAATTTTCCTCATCGACGAGAACTAAGATGTAATCGTTGAGCAGAATCTTGTCGACACAGATATACAATGATATATCCATAGCTATCCTGCAATTACAAGCTTATCAGGAGTAACTGGCGCAGAAATTCTTCTATACAACTGCTCCATCATTTTCCAATGGCTTTTTCTCCGGCTTAAGTAGATCCTCGCGCTTGACGCCAAGAAGTACGATGATAGAACTGCCCACCATAATTGAGGAGTAAATGCCAAATAGTATGCCGATCGTCAGAGCTAACGAAAAATAATACAGTACTTCACCACCAAATATGAGCATTGCAATTACAACCATTTGTGTACTGCCATGCGTGATAATCGTACGCGACATAGTTTGCGTAATTGCACCATCAATTACTTGCGTCACCGAAGCTTTCCGAAGCTTACGAAAATTTTCTCGAATACGATCAAAAATAACTACTGATTCGTTCACTGAGTAGCCCAGTATAGCTAAAACGGCAGCCAGTACAGTCAATGAAAACTCCCATTGAAAAAAGGCAAAGAAACCGAGAATGATAATAACATCATGTAAATTTGCAATAATGCCTGCTATGCCAAATTTCCACTCAAATCGTATAGCCAGATATGCCACGATGCCTAATGAAACGAATAACAAAGCGAGAGCACCATTTTCCAATAACTCCTGACCTACTTGCGGACCAACAAATTCCACCCGCCTCATTTCAACCGAAGAATCAACTCCGCGCAGCGCATTTAAAACAATTTCAGATAATTGAGCACTGGAAAACTCTGGTTTGATAGGCAATCGTATTAAAACTTCTCGTGAGGTACCAAAATTTTGTACACTTGCATCCGACATCTCGAGACCTGTCAATACACCACGTATTTTTTCCAAGTCTGCGGGCTGACTATAACCAACTTCAAGTACTGTTCCTCCTGTGAAATCCACACCCAGGTTGAGCCCCTTTGTCGAGATAAAAAAGACTGAAAGAATAAACGTTGCGATTGATATGACTGCACCCACCCGCCTCCACTTCATGAAGGGAATGGTATGCTTAAATCTAAATAATTCCATGTTGTATCCTTGGTGACGAGTTATTGCTATTTGTTCTTTTTGGTGTCGGCTGATTTACGTTTACTTTTAGCCTTATTAACAGCATTAGAAACTGTTTCGATTTTAGTTGAGCTTTCTACCAAGCTTTCGTCCTCAACCATGACTGATGTTTGACCCACAGCACCATCCGGTTTTACATTGCTCTGATCGGTCTGTTCGCTGCGCCTGGATTTTGTGCTCATTATAATTTCAGCAGCCTCGTTCTCGGGGAAAAAATCGGTTACTCCATTAACTGAAGAATCGTTCTTCGGTATCCAGACCACTCCGATAGGAACATTGTCGAGTTTGCGAAGATTTCCATAAATAAAATTAACCATACCTCTAGACACAAAAATCGCTGTAAACACGGACGTCAAAATACCCAGACACAGCACTACAGCAAAGCCCTTGACCGGTCCAGAACCAAACGCAAATAAAGCAATGCCTGCAATCAGGGTGGTAATATTAGAATCCAGAATGGTGCCAAACGCCCGTTCATATCCTGCGTGAATCGCCAGTTGCGGAGAAGCGCCAGCCCGCAACTCATCTCTGATACGTTCATTAATCAGCACATTGGCATCGATTGCCATACCTACTGTTAAAGCCAGTGCAGCCATTCCTGGCAAGGTCAATGTTGCTTGCATGATCGATAATAAACCGACCAGTAACAACAAGTTGAATCCAAGCGCAATAGCAGAAATAACGCCAAACGCTGTGTAATAGACCATGATGAAAATGGCAACGGCGAGAAATCCATACAAGGTTGAATTAAACCCTCGGGCAATATTATCCGCACCCAAGCTTGGACCAACAGTGCGTTCCTCAATAATATCCATGGGCGCAGCTAATGCACCTGCACGCAATAATAGCGCAACATCCCGCGCCTCCAAGCTGGTCATACGCCCACTGATCTGAACCCGTCCACCGCCGATCTCTTCACGAATAACCGGTGCGGTTACGACTTCTGCTGTATTTTTTTCTATCAACAGAATGGCCATTCTTCTACCGACATTCTCACGCGTTAATTGTTTAAAAATGCGCGATCCATTATTATCCAGGCTGATGTGTACTGCCGGTTGATTATCCTTATCAAAGCCTGGTTGCGCATCGGTAATGCGTTCACCAGTAAGCAGAACCTGTTTTTTAACGAGAATGGGACTGCCGCCACGCTCCTGGTGCAGTTCTGTTCCAACAGGAACCCTGCCACGTAAGGCCGCATCAAGATCATGCTCATCATCAACCATACGAACTTCCAGTGTAGCCGTCCGTCCCAAAATATCTTTTGCTTTGGCAGTATCTTGCACACCCGGTAATTGAACAATCACGCGATCTGCACCCGCTTTCTGAATGATAGGCTCGGCGACACCTAATTCATTAACACGGTTACGCAGTGTAGTGATGTTCTGCATTACGGCAGAATCCTGCATGCGTATTTGTACCTCCGGTTTGATCGCGGCAATAAGGTGATATCGATTATCGACATCTTCTATATTTAATGTGAAATCCTCAAAATTTGATTTTAATTCCGCTTCTGCCTTTGAGCGTGATTCAACATCACGAAACTTTATGACCAGTTTCTTGCCTTGCTTTTCAAGTCCGGTGTACGAAATCCTCTTCTCGCGCAATGTGCTGCGTATATCGATACTATAACGATCGAGTGACTTCTCAAGCGCTCCTTCCATATCAACCGCAAGCATAAAATGCACCCCGCCACGCAGATCCAATCCCAGATACATTGGCAAGGCACCCAGATTTGTAAGCCATCGCGGAGAATTGGGAAGCAGGTTCAACGCAATGATATATTCGCTGCCGAGCGCGGATTCTAGTAAATCTTTCGCTTTCATCTGCAAATCGGTATCGGCAAAACGAACCTTAATGCTGCCTTCCTCAAGAAAAATTCCATTCATCTCGAGATTGGCTTGTTTTAATGTGTCTTCAACCCGTTGCAACAATGCTGTATCGGAGCTTATAGAAATTCGTATAGGAGAAATCTGTATTGCTGGAGATTCGCCATAAAAATTCGGCAAAGTGTAAAGTAAGCCGAGTAGCAGTGAAACCGCAATAATCAGGTACTGCCAAAGTGCGTAGCGGTTCATGGATTTTAGTTAAGTATTAATTAAGGATAAAAAGACAAACAAAAACAAGGGGCAAAATAACTAACTTCCTCCTTGTTCAACGTAATTATTTCTTTTCGATATTTTTATCAACTTCAGCGGTAATGACTTCTGCTGTTTCATCAGCAGTTTCAGCTTTATTACTTTCAGATGTTGCTGATTTCGTCGTTTTTGATTTGGGCACCTTACTTTTCGGCTCAATGCTCTTCAGCGTTCCTTTAGGCAATAAAGTTTGCACCGAGGATTTAAGTACCGTGACCTCCATAGCCGGGGCAATTTCGATAATAACGTAAGCTTCGCTCACATTGAGTATTTGTCCCAAGATACCACCATTGGTAATAACCTCATCGCCTCTTTGCAATTCTTCCACCATTTGCTTATGTTCTTTGGCACGCTTAGCTTGCGGACGAATGAGCAGAAAATAAAATAAAACAAGTATACCGATCATCGGTAATAAGGTAACCCAGCCTGCATCACTTTGCGCTGTTGAAGAAGCCGCCTGTGCAAATGCATCATTAATCAGCATCATGTTCTCCCTTTGTTAAAAGGGTACATATTAGCATGATGACCGCTTATGCCTGAAATTCTTGTGCAAATTCTTCAAATCGCCGATTTTCAATCGCGCTGCGAATTTCTGACATAAGACTATGATAATAAAATAGATTATGTACGGTATTCAAGTGCGCACCGAGCATCTCGTTGATACGCTGTAAATGGTGCAAATAGGCACGACTAAAATTCTGGCAAGTATAGCATCCGCAGCGCTCATCGGGAGGTGATGTATCTAAGCGATAGCGGCTGTTACGCAATTTGATGATACCATTACGCGTATACAACCAACCATTGCGGGCGTTGCGGGTTGGCAGCACGCAATCAAACATATCAATACCTTGAGCCACAGCGTGAACAATATCAGCAGGCGTTCCGACACCCATCAAATAGCGCGGTTTATCAGTTGGCAGCAGCGGCGCAGTGTGTTTTAGAATACGTTGCATATCCACTTTGGGCTCGCCGACAGATAATCCACCGATAGCGTAACCATCAAAACCGATCTGATTCAAGCCTGCAAATGATTGGGTGCGTAGATGTTCGTACATCCCCCCTTGCACGATGCCAAACAGTGCATTTGGATTTTTGCCGTGCGCTTTCTTGGAACGCTCCGCCCATCGCAGACTCAGCTCCATCGATAGCTTAGTGGCGGCTTCATCTGCTGGATAAGGCGTGCACTCATCAAAGATCATCACGATATCGGAATTTAAGATGCGCTGGATTCGCATAGATTCTTCCGGAGACAAAAAGCAGTTATCGCCATTGACCGGCGATTTAAAATGAACACCTTGCTCAGTAATTTTACGCAACTCCCCAAGGCTATATACTTGGAATCCACCTGAGTCTGTTAATATCGGATCGTGCCAATCAATAAAATCATGTAGTCCGTGATGTACTTCGATTACCTCCAATCCAGGCCGCAACCATAGATGAAACGTATTCCCCAGAACGATCTGTGCATGCACTGCCTGCAACGCTGCAGGGGACATACTTTTGACCGCACCATAAGTCCCCACGGGCATAAAAGCGGGTGTCTCGACTATGCCATGGGCTAAAGTCAGTGTACCTCTGCGAGCTGCGTTATCGGTAGAATGCAATTGAAATTTCATAACTTTCTCTCAATTAGCATAGCATCCCCATAACTAAAAAAGCGATATTGGCCTTTAATCGCGTGTTGATAAGCTTGCCGAATATTTTCCATACCGGCGAAAGCCGAAACCAACATAAGTAAGGTCGAACAAGGCAGGTGAAAATTGGTTAATAATCGATCAATTATTTGGAAGTGATATCCAGGAGTGATAAAAATCCGTGTATCACCATAACCCGCAACTAATCCACCCTGATGAAGCGATGCGCACGCCTCCAATGCTCTCAGAGATGTCGTTCCAACCGCGAGGATGCGCCCCCCCGATATTCTAGCTTGCTTAATTGCATCAACGGTGAATTGGGGGATGTGATAAGTCTCACGATGCATTATGTGATCGACAATATTTTCCACACGAATCGGCTGAAATGTTCCCGCGCCCACATGTAAAGTGACATATGCCATGATTACACCAATAGCTCGCAATTGTTCCAGCATATCAACATCAAAATGCAAACCGGCCGTTGGTGCGGCAACCGCTCCAGGGTTTTTAGCATATACCGTTTGATAACGCACTTCATCGGTCATCGTTGCAGGACGAGCAATATAAGGAGGCAATGGTAATTGACCATAACTATCCAGTAATTCCGCAACGGTTTTTTCATGCTCAAAGCGCAAGGTATAAAATTCTTGTTCCCGCGCAATTACGGTTAATGAAATTGCATCAGCCAGAACGAGTTGTGAATCCAGTTTTGGCGCATGACTGGCACGGATTGTCGCCACAACGTGACGATCGTCCAGCACACGTTCCACCAGCACCTCCACTTTGCCGCCACTGGCTTTTTTACCCAACAGGCGTGCTCTGATTACTTGCGTATCGTTAAAAACCAAAACATCCCCAGCGCGCAAGAAATTAGAAAGATTGATAAATAAGGCATCCTGCCAGTGATTAGTGATACCATCCAAATAGAGCAGGCGGCTGGCAGTACGTTGCTCAGTGGGAAATTGTGCAATTAATTCGGGAGGTAAATAAAAATCAAAATCCTGAGTTTTCATCCTATGTATTATACCGGTCAACAGTTTTTTCACCCATGCTGGTAACAACCGATAGAAATGTCCAGCTGTAGCCAATAAACTGCTCACTTTTTCAATAAAGCACCACGTCTCTTATCAAGATTCATTACAAAGCTGCTACGGCGGATTTATGCAACAGCCTCTCATTGAGTTTTATTTTCTGTTCCACTTCAGCATAATTCGCAATCTTTCGTGATCCATGTAAGAGCGCCAATTTACTGTGTGAATGACATAATATGGCAATCCTGGCCTTCACAAAGCGCCCCCTAGTGTTGATGGCAGGTGTTTGCAGCTTATGTTTTGATCAAATGAGCAAGGTTAAGCCTTGCAATAGCGCATTGTTTATTGAACTCAACTTTGATTCCCAGTTTCCCCTACCCAACATCGCTGACAGGATGGAATTGTTGCATTATCTGAATTAGATGCTTTTATTGGTCACACGGATATCGCTAGACTTTCTAATCGTAATAACCACTGCGAAAAAGCCGCAATACCCTACACGGGGCTCTTATGAATATAGGCGGCAGGTTGACTTTTCTAGCTTCCTCCCCTTACTGCTCTGACACCTCGCCCTGTGAGGCGAGGTCGTTCTTTGACTATTTGACGTGGAAAACGATGCTATTTTAACATTTTCAATCGGCGAAATCATTTGCAAAACAAATATTAATTTCCTCTATCAAATACCTGCACTATTTCATAAATAGCCGTTTATACAAAAACAGCCGTTAATTTTGCCAGCAATCCATCAATCATAGGCTGGAAAACACCCAGGAAGCCAGGCAATTGCAATATGCCGACAATAAGTATCAATAAACCGCCCGCAACTATTCCATATTTAAGGCCTCGTACAAAACTTGCCGATGCGGGGGCACGGGTATAAGTCTGATTAGAGAACGCCAAAAATATTTTCAGTATCCCCAGTAAAACACCCGCAGCTATACACCCTAAAAACAAATGCAATGCACAAAAAATTCTTTTAATTAAAGGCTCATCAGCAAATTCTAGGCTTGAAAAACGAAGACAAATGATAATTACAAACAATAAAATAAGGGAGTTCCAGAAACCTCCAAATCTCATTCTGATTTCACTTTCCATACTCATATAATCTCTCCATTTAAAATAAATACATACAACAGTCTGGTAAAAATCGTTGGCACAATTTGCTAAATTAGCACTTAATCCATCAATTCCATATAGCCACTTATTTGCACCCAACATCCATTAAACACTCATACTTCTTCACTTTATAGCTTGAAGATTATAGCGAAATTAACCTGGAATGTAGTCACACGAGCAATAAATTTCTTGTTATCTTGATACTTTCATATTCATGTCAGAAAAATGAATATGAATAGCCGGGGCGAAGATTAAGATTTTATGCAGGGGTAATCATTAATAGAAATAATTACCCAGAAAACGCATCGTAAAAGATTAAGTCGCAGAAATTAAACCAAGACTGTCAAAAACATCAGGAAACAACTTATAGCCAAAAAGCAGAAATCAGCGGATCAAGAGTAGCTGCGTAACTGGATGGAAGTATTGTTTGACCGATCTCGGGTGGTTCAAAACCTGCCATGGCAGTAACTAAACTGTCAACTTGGCTACTCATCAACATCAAACCTCCAGCCGTTTTAAACTGCTCAACGTGAGCGCCCGAACTCAGGTACCAATCTTTGATTACCAATTTATCAAGGCTACCAATGATACTTACTTCAAGATTATTGCCTCCACGCTGGAACCAAATCTGCTCCGGGATGATATCTGACAGAAATTTAACGGTATCCAATATACCCAAAGTGGAATCATTCTCGACAATGATATCCTTGCCATATCCACGCCCGAAGGAGTAAGTATCAGTGCCTGTTCCGCCGATCAGTAGGTCATTACCAACCCCACCATCCAACGAATCATCGCCGGTATCGCCAAGCAAAGTGTCCACACCACCCTTGCCCGACAACATATCGTTTCCTGCACCACCCCATATAATATTGGCAGCCGCGCTCCCGGTTATTTGATTGGCAGTCGAATTGCCAATACCAATAATCGCCGAGGCTCCTGACAACATTAAATTCTCCAGATTATCACCGAGTATATACGAAATGGATGCAATCACCGCATCGCGGCCGCCATGAGCATTTTCAACAACCCTATCCCAGAAACTATTCACTAGGTAAGTATCATCGCCTGCACCTCCAGCCATGAAATCAATCCCACTCCCGCCATCCAACCAATCATTCCCGGCGTTACCGTTTAACACATCATTACCTGCTAATCCGCTGAGTGTATCATTTCCATTCCCGCCACTCAGTTTGTCTGCACCTGATGTCCCATTGATATCTACATCCAGGCTACTAATATTGATATCGAAGATATCCTCAGCTGTCAGGTCACCGGCATCTTTAGCAGTAATCACCACGCTCAATTTTCCAGGTGTATCTGGTGTACCGCTAATTGCACCTGTTGTCGCATCAAAGCTAAGCCAGGCCGGCAGTGAACTTCCATCGATCAGGGCCGCACTATAAGCAAGCCTATCGCCATCCGGATCGACAAATGTATTGGGGTTCATCACATAGTTGAAGTTCTCGCCCGCAACTGCCAGTTGATCTGAGAGCGCAACCTGCAAATGAGGAGCCTGATTATCTTCCAATTTGGCTTTCACTGTTGCCAAATCCCAAACAGTGTCATCCTCCTTGAACTTGATCTCTTCGACAGAAAAGGGGGTCACTCCATTATTTTCCAAGTAGTTTTGAATAATAAGTGTATCTTCGGTACCGATAATAGTTAGCACCAGATTATCTCCGGAACGGCTAACGCGAACTTCATCAGGGATTACAGCATAATCAAATTGCACTGCATCGACCTTTCCGGTAGTTGGATCATAACTATTGATCGTATCCTGACCGGAACCTAGACTAAATAAGTAAGTATCATTACCAGTACTACCCGTCATGATGTCATTCCCCACTCCACCATTTAGAAAATCATCACCAAATCCACCATCAATCGTATCGTTTCCACCTTCACCGTAAATTACATCATCTCCAGCTTTACCCGTAATGATATTGTCCATTTCTTGTGGATTCAGAGTCGATACAGGGCCAGCAAGCGCGATCAGTTCCGCCATTGTCAATATCACCCCATTACCAAACTGAATACGCTCCAATCCCATACCAATGAGATCAGTCGAATTTGGCAGCACAATCTCGACACCACCCCCCTCCCACGTTACGATCAGGACAGCATGCATAGTTTGGGTATATAGCACATCTTCAAATTCAGCCTGGCCTCGCACCCCCTCGACAACACGTTGTCCCCATGTAAAAGTGATATCTTCCTGGTCAAGCCCTATCAAACGAAGCAAATCCTGTGCTATAGGTTTTACTTCCTGGATCAAATAAACGCTAGGAGCATTCATGGAATAATCCCACCAATGAGCCAGTTGCGTTCCTGTGTCCCAAATCCTGTCTACTCCTGATTCACCAATGAACATAAAATATGTGTCTTGACTGAACTTGCCATCCAGGAAATCAACCCCATCACCCCCGACCAGCGTATCTCTGTAATAACTACCATACAACGTATCATTCCCTGTGTTCCCATAGGAAAATCCACCCATACGCGACTCGGTATCGGTAAAATACGCCACCTCATTACTAAGCCAAGGAATACCGGGGGCATAGAGAATATCGTTCCCACCCCCGCCATCGATTATCGATATCTCAGCTGAGAAACGACCGCTTTTGTAGCCTTCAATAACATTGTTGCTGTCGCCGCCCTGAATACGCTCAATTTGCGTATTGATGGTCTCTGTCGTTTGCCAATACTGCTGAATCACATCTGGCGGTGCTGGAACCTGATTACTCATTATGAAACCAGCAATCACACCATTTTCATATACAGGCATCATGCCATTGATGCTGGTTACTCCTACCGGAATCCCTTGTTTATAAAATTCATGCCATTCAGAAAAAGAAATAAATCGCTGCACTACTGATGGATTAGTTGTTGGAAGAGTGGTAGAGGGCGTATTGAGAACATCGACTGTGGAAAAGGAAGAATCAGTGCCATAAGATTGGCGTTGAATATTGGACGTATCAGAAAAATTCTCCAGTAATGTAAAATATTGTACAACGATATCCGCTTCATATGGGGATACCAAACTAGCACGATAGGTAGTTTCATTCACTCGCGCATACAACCCGTGATGCGAGTCACCGGTATTACTGAGTAAATCATTTGCCCACTGTGCGCGTGCTGCATCCAGAAAATCCATTTGTAATTGCGCAATATCAAGGGCGGGCGCAGGCCAAGCCAGCCAATCAGCCATTCCAACCGCCACGTTATTTTCTGCATGGATTACCCAAGTATGCTGCGATGCGTAATAATCTTTGATTGTTAATGTAGTACTGCCACCACGCAGCGATAAAATCAAATCGTTCCCGGTACGTTCGTGAAGCAAATCAGTAAGTAATGTGCCTTTTGTCAATGCGACAATGCTCATACCCGTTGACGATTCCACCACTATATCCCTACCCAGCGAGGTCCAGCCATAAAGGTAAGTATCATCCCCATCACCCCCCACCAGCAGATCATTACCAGCATTACCATCCAGAATATCGTTACCTGCGTAGCCTTCAATATGATCATCGGCGACTGTTCCAATCAAGACATCGTCGCCCATCGTTCCACCGAGGATGTTCGCCGCCAGCATGCTCATTTCGTTAGCATCTATCAGAGAATTATCGTTCAGGCGCAATGCCTTTACACTGAACCCGTGAGTAAACCAGCTTTGAAAAAGGATACTGTCTTGACTACCTTCAATACGCATAAGCAGACTACCATCAGTCAACTCAAAGAAACGAAGATCGCTGGCAACGATACCCGCGCCTAGTTGAACTTCATCACCAGCTGCTTCCTCACTATTCGCTGAAGCGATAATATCAGCACCATCTCCGCGATTGAACACATAAATATCAGCACCATTGCCACCTGCATAGTGATCAGCGCCGATACCACCCTGCAAAGTATCCCTACCCGTTTGTCCGAATAGTGTGTCATTACCCACTCCACCAATAATCTGATCATCACCGGTGCCACCAAACAGGTAATCGTCCCCGCCATGCCCCTTAAGGGTATCGTTGTTGATACTGCCTTGAATCAAATCCGCACCCGCACCTCCATAGGCCTTTACGATTGATTCTCCAGAACTGGCCTCGATTGATGACAAATTCAGAACCACTGCTTCACGTAGATGTTCGCTCGTCCAGTTTTCCAGATCAATTGAATTGCCACCATAATCAAATTGAATCTGTGTACTCATCCCGTAAAGAGCATTTTGTAGATCGAGTACTCCACCATTTCCCAAAGTAATGCGTAAAATATGGGAATCACCTAACCATTTCACACCTGATGGCGCATTCGATGATGTAGCACTGGAATTAGCCAGGGAATCTTGTGACTCATTGCTTAATTTAGACATAGAATTTGCCGGAGTATCAGTATTTCCGACATCGGCCAATCTGATAATATTATTCCCTTCCAGGTCACTGATCAGGTCGCCTTCTTCAACATCGATGTAGGTATCATCACCCGCCCCGCCATATAACTCATCATTTCCTGCTCCACCGACGAGAGTATCCTTTCCACCTCCACCAAATAACTGATCAGCACCTGTACCGCCATCAAGAAAATCTTCACCCTGATATTGCAAAGAAATCCCTCTCTCATCGCCAACAAGTACATCTCTGCCTACACCACCAGCAAGATAATCGGAACCTCCGGCACCCACTAGCCGATCATCACCATTACCTCCACTCAAGTAGTCATTACCATGCAAAGATGCATCCAATTCGGAATGCGGACTATCCCCCAGCATCAGATCATCCCCATCTTGCCCAAGGAGAGTGTCGTGGCCTGCTTCTCCAAAAATCACATCACCATCAGCACCCGCATCAATAAAATCGTTACCACCTCCCGCAAAAACCCAATCTTTTCCGGTACCGCTTGAAATCACGTCATCCCCACCAACCGCTTGGGCAACTTCTGCGGGTGACGCACCGAAGTTATATTTACGGCTATAAGTGATAACATTATCTTTAGTAATTGTCTCACGACTGATTTTCCAATCTCGATCGACTGACTCGATATTGCGGTCACTTTCAATAGTGTCATCTCCGCCCAAACCTATCAAAATATCCTTACCTGTGCCTCCCATCAGAATATCATCGCCAGCATCGCCAATAAGCGTATCATTCCCCACATTGCCATCGAGTAAATCACCCCTTCCTCCGCTACCGGTCTGTGTTCTGCTCAGGGTGTAAGCTTCATCCAAGCTATACTCGGTTTTTGCATAAAGCCTATCGTTGTTTAATTGCCCTCTGATGATGTCACTATCGGCATCCCCCACTATGACATCGTCATCTATACCGCCAGCCAGAATATCCTCACCGTCTCCCCCTTCAATACGGTCTTTACCATCCTTGCCATCGACTTCGTCATCACCTCCAAGACTTCGGATATGATCATTCTCGGTACTTCCATACAACACATCTTCGCGATCTACCTCTTCTTCTGGACCGACAATAATATTGCCAAGCTCGTCAAAATCAATCGGATCCTCGGGCTTCAAATCACCTAGGATGACACGATCCAATACCGGTGCCTCGGCAAGCCCATTATCGCCAATCGCAACTCCCAATTTGCCATCGCTCCAATTCTTAATTCGCACCCTGGCACTATCGGAGCTGCCGACGAAACTGATAAACAAATCATACGTGCCGTTATCCTGAGCAACACGAAGATAAACCAGATTATTCTTCTGATCCATCCAAGTATCGCCGATTCTTATCCAATCCTTATTATCAGATACACCACTTCTGCCCTGAGCAACCACAGAGCCGAATTGAATTACTCCAACCCCATCAGTATCCAGCACGGTATCGACACCATCACCAGGATTGATAATATAAGTATCTAAGCCTGAGCCACCTTCCAGATAATCGTTACCCTCAAGCCCTTTCAATATGTCATCGCCACTGCCACCATAAAGGTGATCTTCAACAGCCGATGCCGCAGGATTGTCTGCAGCATCGCCACCAAAAAAGTATCGCGGTGTACTGCCTGATAACTCACCTTGTGAAATCTTATAACCTGTAGCCACATCTTCATAATAATCGTTAATATTTTGGAAGCTGTGATTATTTGAGCTGAACGTAACTGTTGAATCCAATGGGTTCTTGTCTTCAATATTGAACCAATTCTTGCGTATCAGCATCGTCATGCGATCCACCAGATATAATGATGTCAGAATACCTGAACCACTCTCCTGATTGAAACGGTCAAGGGCCCCGTTCGAATTGAAAATGTCATAATCAATACTTGTCCCTTCAAGAATAAAAGGATTGAGCGCCACAAGCGCAAAGCGCGCTGCCAAACCCTGCTGACTATCACTCTCGATCCTAGTGATGATATCGCTGCTAGATAAATCGGATAACAATGCTAATTGAGCCTTGCCCGCAGAATCTTTAAATTGAACGCTGTTCTGTAATTCGTAAAGATTGGTATAAAATTTGTCGCGATTACCTGTTTCAGTCTTCTGATTATCAGCAAGCATAATTTTGCCAGTTGCAGGGTTTAGCAAAATAGTGCGCAAAGCATCAAGCCCGGATTCAAGCGTTTTACTGTTGGATGCTCCAGCCATATCCTTAGTAGAACCAAAGGCATCGATGAGTTTCCTCAATTGTTCTTGATTCAAAGTCGGTGTCAGTTGTGAATAAACTGAATGGAGGGCTAAGGCATCGGCTAGCAGACTAATGCTATGATTATTGGTCGATGTTTCCGTTTGGATACTGACAGACGAACCCAGTTGATAACCTAAGCCTGCGATAATAGGAAAACCCTCGGAACCGCGTATATTCCAAATATTATCTGGTGCTATGTTACTGAGGCCAAGAACACTACTCACTGCATTTGCTAAATTACCTTGCAAACCACTAACTCCTGGTGCATTGTAGAGATAAGCATCAGTGACTTGCGGGTAGGTCTGCTTGACTGCTGCAGCCAAATAACCTCCCAGACTGTGACCACTGACAGAAAAGCTTTGATTCTGCAGTACATTTGGATCATTCAACCAGGCATCGATTTGTAATTTGAGTACGATAAATTGAGGATTGAGAAATGGAGGTATTGCTGAAGCCAATATTCCATCAGTAAGTAAATCATTAGCCGCAAACTCGGTTCCCCGTATCGCAAGATATTTAGCACCACCTTCTTTCGCTTCAAAGACAGTGGCTGAAACTCCGGTAATTGGATCGGTATATTGTGCTGCCACCTGCCATTTTTCAGCGAAGGCGACTGCTTGGGCAATAGGCATGTCTGCATCACTTTCAGTTAATTCATTAATTGCTATTATTTTACCTAGGAATGCTCCATACGCTGCTTGAGCAAGTTCAGCTTGCGAAGAATACATATTAATATTACTCATTTCTCAATCTCCCCGCCTGATTTAACAAAGACTTTGTGTATTAAAATATTTTCATTTGTTTCCAACCCAGGACATCGATAGGACGAAGGCGCCCAAGGCCCTGGCAAATCGCCCCCAACCCTGCTATACAAAATAAACTCACCCAGTAATTTCATATCCAATTTTCTGATGATCTTGAAATGATTCTGCCTAATAGCAACTTCTTGTGGACCTTGTGCCGAATCTCTTTTTTTATAGTTGTGTCTATCCCATTTAAAGATATATTCCTGCCCTAATGCATTCTCACCTTGAGTAATTCGATAGAAATTTATTTGCCCATATTTATCAAACTTATCCTCTGGCAATGTCACTGTTTCATACACTCTCACGCCGCCATCGAGGGCGCATAGACGATCCACTTCCCGATCCAATCTATCTTTTTCTGTAAAAAAAGTTGCGTAAATAATTAATGAAGAAAGCAGAAACAAAATAATTTTTCTCATGCACGAAGTCTCTTCTTATATTTGAGGATAATTAATCCAACGCGTAGCCCTTTTCAATTCATTTTTACTCAATATAAAAATGTTTTTGATGCACTACGTATATTGAAAATAAAATAGATAGCTTATTAAATGGTTCTAATGACTAATTCATTTCACGGTGAAAAATATTTTAAAAAGAAGTGCTAAGGATTGTTACATAAGATATTTATTATCATGATCTTAAGGAATATTTCAGATAAACTCCCCCCTTGCTTTACGACAGAGGTGCATCAATACTTTAATCTCTTCGTGTTCAACTCCTCGTTCCATAGAGGGCACAAGCTGATTGAAAACCAGCAGATTGAAGAACGTACTTAATACCTCGCTGCTTGGCAGATTCTTTATTTTTTTGAGCTATGATTGGATTAGACTGGAAGCAGTAGAAAACATACTAAAAGACTCAATCACGTATGCAACGATTTTCAATCAATCGCTATTCGTTATTGAAAGACGATGAAGATTAAAAAAATTCCTTCAGGCTGACTACTCGGCCGCAAGCAACCAAGTTTACGCTAGCCTGATTGACCTCCGGTCAAACGGAATTTTTATTACCGACTTTGACTCGGGAGCAAGCTCCCGAGATTTCTTCCGTTAAACTAATCTCAGGAAATGGAAGAATCCGACTACTTTTCGAATTTGATAGCGCTTATCTCATCCAGCATGGCGCGGTGAGTCAGATAATCGATGGCGATGGGAAACACGGCATGGTTGTGCATCAGCCGCAGGGAAGGGTATGAATAAACATCCAAGCTTCTTGCCCGTTGAATTTGCTGCTGTAACTCACTTTCTATCGCCGAACTCGTTAAATCGTTGATAAAGGTTTGCGCGTCCAATCCAATCTCCCAGGCACAGGCGTGCAAAGTCTCTGGCAACGAGGGATTCTTCGCTTGTTGATAATAAGCGCTCTGAATAGCGCGGATCATTTCCGCCTCGGCATCCGCACGTTGCTTTTTGGCTGCCAGCACTGCCCGGCAGGCCGGATAGGTCGAGCGGATAGGCGTATTGCGCGACCAGAAATCCCAATTGAAATGAACTCCGGGAACGGTTTGTTCGATGCGTTGCCACGCCTGTTGCACCATCTTCTGTGTGGCGAGCGGCATCGGCTCCGTGGTATCCGGAGCGAGCCCGCCCACGACATAAGCAATTTCAACATCCTGCGGCAGATCCCGTTGCAATGCGTCCCAGCTTTGGCTGAATGCGTAGCACCAACTGCACATGGGATCATGGATGTAATACAGCCTAGTTTTATCCATCTCTTTCATTCTTCGTATTCAAGATTTCTTGTAGGTTGTGATTACGTTTGTTTTCACGGAACCATACCTCGAGTTCCTGCGCCGGTACGGGGTGGTGAAAAAAGTAACCCTGATAATAATCACAACCCTGTTGATTTAAAATATCCAGTTGCTGTGCGGATTCCACGCCTTCAGCCAGCACATCAAGCTTCAGATTCCGCGCCATGGCAATAATGGTAGCCGCAATTTCGCGATCATTAGGGTCATAGGCCAAACCGTGCACAAAACTTTGATCAATTTTTAATTTATCAATAGGAAAACGCTTGAGATAGGTCAAAGAAGAATAGCCGGTGCCAAAATCATCTATCGACAAACGCACCCCAAGAGATTTCAGGGTTTTCAGTATTTCGATCGACTGTTCGGCACGCTCCATAAACATACTTTCAGTTAATTCCAGCTCCAGACAAGCCGCAGGTAGTTTTGTCTCCTCCAGTACCTGGCGGATCAATTCGACCAGATTCTCCGATTGAAACTGCCGCACCGATAGATTAACCGCCATAACAAACGGTGGAAAATCTGCGTCCATCCAGGCACGTCCCTGAGCACACGCAGTTCGCAAAACCCATTCACCAAGCGGAACGATCAATCCGGTTTCTTCCGCAATCGGGATAAACTTTCCGGGAGACACCATCGCTTTATCAGGTGGCTGCCAACGTACTAAAGCTTCAACACCCATTACCTGACCCTTCCGTGCATCGATCAAAGGTTGATAATGCAGCACGAATTCGCCGGCGCTCAAGGCCTGGCGTAACTGTGTCTCCAGCACCAGGCGCTCATTTGCTGCAATGCTTAAAGCATCGGTATGATAGCGATAGGTATTACGGCCCTCTTGCTTGGCTAAATACATTGCCATATCCGCGTGCTGGATGAGTTCAGTGACGCTATTGGCGTCGGTCGGAAAAAGACTGATGCCGATGCTGGTATTAATGAATATCTCATGTCCGCTGGGTAAGGAAAAAGGCGTGGCCAGCAAATCAATCAGGTTTTGCGCTACCATAGCCGGCTCATTGGTATCTTTAATATCTTCGAGCACAACCAGAAATTCATCGCCGCCTAATCGTGCCAATGTATCTTCCTCGCGCAATCGCTTCTTCAGACGCAAAGCTAACATAACCAGGAGTTCATCCCCGATGGGATGCCCCAGGCTGTCATTTACGTTCTTGAATCGATCCAGATCAAGATACAGTGCAGCAATCTGATTGCCATGCCGCAATGTGCGTTCAATCGCATGATGCAGCCGGGATTGTACCAATAAGCGATTTGGCAAGCCGGTTAATGCATCATAGTGTGCAAGATATGCCAGGCGCGCTTCAGATTGCTTTATCTGGGTGATGTCAGTAAATACCCCTACATAATTACAAGGCTCATTTCTGTCATTGAATACGGTGCTAATTGTCAGCCATTGCGGATAAACATCGCCACTCCTGCGGCGATTCCATACTTCGCCACGCCAATACCCGGCTTTTGTAAGACTTGCCCACATGGCTTGATAAAACAACTTATCATGACGCCCCGATTTAATAATCCTGGGATTTTTTCCGAGTACCTGTTCTTCACTGTAACCGGTAATTTCGGCATAAGCGCGATTGATAGCAACGATTCTTGGCTGCAAATCGGTGATTACAACGCCTTCCCGGGTTGACTCGAATACGGCGGCCGCTTGCTTCAATGATTCAGCCGCATACACCTTTTGCACGGCTAAAGCAGTAAGCAAAGCAAACTCATTGATCAGCCCCAGGTCAGCCTGGGAAGGTTCACGAGGTGTCCGGTGATAAATCGCAAAAGTACCTAAAACTTTTCCTGCGTCATTCTTGAAAGGTATTGTCCAGCATGCATGAAGATTGGCTTTACGCGTTAATTCCAGATAAGACTGCCAATAGGGATGATGATCGATATCGGCCACTATGACAGGTTCACCTCGCCAAGCCGAGGTACCGCAGGAACCTATTCCTTCACCAATTTTCAGTTGATCGATAGCGGCGTTGTAATCATCCGGTAAACTCGGTGCTTCACCATGCTTTAGCCGCCCGGTGTGTTGATCCAGTAGCAAGATCGAAACCAGCATCTCCGGATTAATTGACTCAAGCCGTTGTGCAATATCCTTTAGAATTACAGGAAGCGGTTGATTAGCCACAATCAGATTCAATGCAGATTGATGGGCTTGGCGGATTAATTCAGTCCGTTTATGTTCACTGACATCCAGCCATGCACCGACCACTTCAAGAGGCTTACCGTTTATGCAGCGCACGAGTCTTAATTCATCATGAATCCAAACACTTTGGCCGTTACGATGCAGCAATCGATAATCATATGTAAGCTGGCCTACCGCCAGCAACTCGGATTGATGAGTCAATGCCGCTTCGCGATCATCGGGATGCACATGCAAATTCCACCATCCCTCAACCATGACTTCCTCTTGAGTATACCCAAGCAGACGCTCAATATTTTCACTGACCCAAACCAACTGAAAAGTTGTTTCCACAACACGAAGGTTATAAAGAATTGTCGGACTGGCAGCAAGCAAATCCGAAAGACGCAAACTGGTTTTCTTCAGGCTAATCCGCTCACGAGCCAATTCTGCCTGATGTTGCACTTTCTCCAATATTGCCGTAGTTTCATAAAGATACCCTGCATGCTTGGTTAAATAATCATCCACACCCATATGCAATGCACGTGCCACGGCAATTTCACTCCCCTGATCCGTAACCAGCACAATAGGGAGATCCAGTTTTCGTTCGTTGCGCAGCAATTTGATGAGCGCTAAGTCATCCGTGCCTGATATACAATACTCGAGCAAGAGCACATCGAATTGTGTAGCCTGTTCCATCGGATCAATTGGAAGAAGTGCCAGTGCATCATGCACATCAGTTACTGCAGTCAAGTGAATATGGGGTGCGTACAAAGCGAAATGCTGATGCATAAGATCGATATCCATGACACTATGCGCGATATACAACACTCGCAGTACCGGTCGATTACGCTCGGCATTATTGTGAAAATGTTCCAGAGCATTACGTAAAATACGTGGCAGGCGCTCCAGATAATCATCCCGCTTGATCAGATAATCATCCGCGCTGGCTTTGAGTGCTGCAATCGCAGAACCTTGATCGCCTGAACCGGTAAGAATTACAACTGCTGTGGACAATCGTTGGTCCCGTACACGCGCCAGTGCTTCCAGACCGGAGCCATCCGGCAAAGAAAGATCGGTTAACAACACATCGTAATTCTCCGAAGGAGTTAACCTTTCTAATCCTTCGGTCAGTGTGGTAGCTATTTCCAGCTCAATTTCCGGCGCAGTGCGCGCCAGAGCACGACGAGCCAGATCAGCATCACTGGCGGAGTCTTCAATATACAGAACACGCATCGCAACTATTTCGGCAGTTCATTGATAACACACCAATACAGTTCTATTTGCTGCGCCACATCCATAAAATTATCAAAACCTACCGGCTTAACAATATACGAATTAACACCTAAATCATAAGCCACTTGAATATCGCGATCTTCTTTGGAAGTGGTCAAAACTACGACCGGAATACGACGCAATAGCGGGTGTGATTTTAATGTCCGCAGCACCGTCAAACCATCCACGCGCGGCATGTTAAGATCTAACAGAATCACCACCGGCAATGTATCGCCCGATTCCCAGCGTGGTATCCAGGCAAGCGCTTCTTCTCCATCGCGAGCGACCAAGACGGGATTAGCCAGCTTGCGCCGTTGAAAAGCACGTAACGTCAGATCAACGTCAAGTGGATTATCCTCAACAAGTAAAATCGGTGGATATGCACTCATAATATATGAAATACTCCCTCGCTATGTTTCCGGTTTTTCCATTGCGGCAGGCAATTCAATTGAGAAAGTCGCACCCTCGCCCGGACTGCTTTGTGCCCACACCCGGCCGCCCATACGTTGCATGGCTTTTTTCACCAATGCCAAGCCGATACCCGTCCCCGGATAATCCTCCAGTCGGTGTAAGCGCTCGAAAATCTCAAATATGCGTGAATTATACTTCATGTCGAAACCGATACCGTTGTCACGAATCCACAGAATCACATGATCTTGATTCCGGCAAGCGCCAAATTCTATTCGTGGATGAGGCGTACCCTGGCTAAATTTGATCGCATTTCCCAACAAATTCCGTAGTGTCAGCACCAAACCTTCTCGGTCACCATAAACCTTAAATGGGGGGAAATCGGCGACAATTTCAATAGCGTGCAAAGTAATTTCTTCATTGTACTCGGCCAGCGCCTGATGAATTAATAGCGTTAAATCCAATTCATGGGATTCCAGCTTACATCTTTCCATACGCGAATAAGCCAGCAAATCATTGATCAGCTCATTCATACGCGTCACCCCCGTGCGAATGTTGCTGATGAACAGACGTCCCTCATCGTCCAGCCGGTCAAAGTAATCCTCTTCCAGCAAACGGCTGTATCCTTCAACTCCACGTAGTGGTGCTTTCAGATCATGAGACACGGAATACACAAAACTCTCCAAAGATTGGTTAAGCGCTTTTAATTCAGCAGTGCGCTCGGCAATGCGTTTTTCCAAATCGTCATTGAGTTGTTGCAACGCTGTCTCAGCTTGTTTCTGCTGGGTGATATCTTCGGTAAAAATGACTATGCCGCCAATCATATTATTCGTCAGCCAAGGCCGTACTTCCCAACGCAGCCACTGTATAGTGCCATCGACCCAAACATATCGATCTTCTTCGCTACGAATCACTTCTCCCGCCAGGCATCTCCGATGGATGGCTTTCCATTCGGCACCGATATTCGGAAAAATATCATAGTGAGACAACCCCAGCAAATTACGATCACCCAGCGAATAATCATTGCGCCACCGTTGACTGCATGCAAGATAATGCATGCCCCGGTCGAACATGGCTAACGCCGCAGGTGCGTATTCAATGAACAATTTGAGTTGCTCTTGACTCTGTTGCAGTGCGACTTCGGCCAGCTTGCGCACGGTGATATCCTGTACCGTACCATGCAACGAAATAATTTGATCTTCGGCATTGCGAATGGCTTCACCTCGAGCAACAACCCAATGGTGACTGCCATCGGGTTGCACTACTTCTGCGTCACAGTGATAACTTACCCCCTCACGCATGCATTTCTCCACAGCTGCAGACAGATTGCTCCAGCTCTCCGCTGTAAAATATTGCACCACTTCCTGGTAGTTCGCCGGTGGCAAATCCAAATCACGCCCGAATATATGAAAAATTTCCTCTGACCAGATTTGCGTGTTGGTGTCTAAATCCCATCGCCAATGACCGAAATTCGCGATCCGTTTGGCATCGTTCAAATTCGCTTCAATTTCTTTGCGAGATTGAATATCTTGAATGATAGTAATGAAATAATCCGGGGTGCGATCTTGCTTCCGCACCAGCGATACGGTGAGGCTGACCCAGATAAGACTATTATCCTTGCAGATATAGCGCTTTTCCAAAGAATAAGTAGAGATCTCACCTGCCAATGTTCGTTGTACATAGCTCAGGTCTATGTCAAGATCTTCCGCATAAGTGATCTCCTGAAAAGTAAGGAATGTTAATTCGTCATGACGATAACCCACCAAATCACAGAACTTTTGATTCACCCGCAACCATCTTCCTTCCAAAGAAACTATCCCTATTCCGACGGCCGCCTGTTCAAATATCACCTGAAAGCGAACCTCGCTTTCACGCAGTTGTTCCTGGACACGCTGACGCTCGGTTATCAGCCTGTTGATTCGCGCGCGTAGTTCATCCACGACAAAAGGCTTATTCAGATACTCCTGTACACCCAGTCTGAGCAGCTCCAACCTAAGCGCCTCATCCACTCTGGCTGTCAACATAATCACCGGCACATCAATCAGATGCGGATATTGACGTAATGCCAATATCATTTGATGCCCTCCCATCACCGGCATCATCAAATCACAGAGAATGACATCGGGGACAGTACTCAGTGCCTGCTCCAATCCTTGCTGTCCATTGTAAGCGCAGATCACACGATAATGTCCGCACAATCTATCAGCAATAAACTGATTCATATCGATATTATCTTCTACAATCAAAATAAGCTTCTGATTATCAGTGGGTACCGGAACCACGGTTAATTCGGTTAACTTGTTTCTTTCTAGCTCTTCCACAGCTTCGTGCAGAATAATCTCATCAAGTGAAGAAGGCTTATCCAGCAGCACCGATCTCACTGGTGCTTTGAGTGAAAAAACAATTTTAAATAATGCCCCTCCCCCTGGAGAATCCTCAAGAGTGACCTTACCGCCCAGCAAATCAACAAAATCCTTGACAATGGCTAACCCCAATCCGGTACCACCGTAATTCCGATTCGCAGCGGTTGCATTCTCGACTCGCATGAATCGCTCAAATACACGCTCACGCATTGCCTTCGGAATACCCGGGCCGGTATCTTGCACGTCGATCTGGACGTCATTCTGCGTGGAAGTAAGAGATAATGTAATGCAACCATTATCAGGAGTAAATTTGAATGCATTTGAAAGCAAATTCAACAACACACGTTGCAGTTTCTCGCTGTCACTCTCTATTACTAATGTTCTTGGGGAAATTATATTAAGAATGATGTTTCTATCATGTGCCGCTTGTTCGAAGTAACTCGCTGTCATCCTGATGAGCTGCGCAATATCAAAACTTGCCGAGTAAACCTTCATGCAATTCGCTTCAGATTTAGCCACATCGAGCAAATCAGTCACATGACGATATAGAAGACGAGCATTACGGAGCATTAATTCGATTTCGCGACGCTCTTTAGTCGACTTGCTACCCTTATTCGGAAGTTGGCGTAAACGATCTTCTAAGGGCGCGAGAATTAATGTCAGTGGTGTACGCAATTCATGGCTGACGTTGGCAAAGAATTCTGATTTGAGATGATCTAGCTCGGTCAAGCGTTGATTAGCGACGGATAATTCCTCCAACGCCGACTTTAATGAACGATTCGCTTCCTTGACTTCAACCGTACGACGCAGGATTTCCGCTTGCATCCGCTCAGCACGCGCCTCTACCTTATTCAATTTCGACTGTACCTCATGATCATTATTGATGCGCTCATGACTGGCAACGAATTCGGTCACATCTTCAACATGATGAATAATATAGGCTACCCGCCCATCGGTTCCAAATACAGGCGTGTTCACCGGACTCCAGTATTTGAGCACAAAATGACCGCTGTTATCCGGCAACGGAATATCGTATTTTTGCACCCCCATGACATCAGGGTGTTTTTTATTAAGCACACGATTTAGAGAGGCGCGTAAGTCAGCAACACTTTCACTTACCAATTCTTTTGGATTATCAGGAAAAATATCGAACAAATCACAACCCACAATCGTTTGACGGCATGTACCAGTGGCTTCGAGATACTTATCGTTTACTGCAACAATTGTAAAATTGTCATCCGCCCGCAAAATTAAGTATGGATGCGGGCTCGCTTCAAATAATTGCCGGTAGAATGAAACTTCATGCATAAATATCTCCCAATGCGGAGGGTTGCTCAAAAAACACTAAACATCAGCTATCTTTTGATCAGATTTTCAAGCACTGAAGACTTAACTTATTGGTGAGAATTTCCAGATTCAGTATCACAATACAATGGCTTGCTTTTATTCTTTACTGTCAAATCGGTTAAAGTTACTGTAACAAAACACTATCACGGATAAACCAGAAAGACTTGCGCAGATTTTTGTAAAAGCTTTAATTAATGATCAGCCAGCAAATAGGCCGAATCTGCAAATTGAAAGCTGATATGACAAGTGTTTCTCAGAGAGGTATTTCCTAATAACTCGGATTAGGAAATTTCGACTCAAATGGAAACAATCGATCCAAACTTTAATTATTTTAATGGTTGCGTGTCACTGCGAAGCTTGCCAGTTGCAAAAGACATTTTTTATTTTCTGAATCGGGCAAGGCAGCGATTGCAGCTACTGCAGTTGTCACCTCAGCTTCAGCGCATTTCTTTGCATATTCTAAAGCTGCAGTTTGGCGAATCACATTGAGAACGGGTTGGAAACCATCTTTTCCACCATCTTCGATCGCCTTGCGAATGATATTTGCTTGCTCCTGCGTGCCTGTGCGCATGGCATATATTAGAGGCAGTGTAGGTTTTCCTTCAGTCAGATCATCGCCCAGATTCTTACCGATATCATGGTTATTCCCGGAATAATCGAGCATGTCATCTACAAGCTGAAACGCGGTACCTAAATGCATACCATACACTGCCATTGCATTTTCTTCTTCGGATGTAGCATTCCCGAGTATTGCCCCGAGCCGGCTTGCCGCTTCGAATAATTTGGCCGTTTTAAACCGTATAACCTGTAGATAGTTTTCTTCAGAGACCTGTGGATCGCGGCAATTAAGCAGCTGTAAAACCTCACCCTCGGCAATCGTATTGGTCGCATCGGCAAGCACTTGCATCACACGCATATTATCGACTTCCACCATCATCTGAAAAGCCCGGGAATAGAGGAAATCACCTACTAAAACACTCGCTGCATTACCAAACAGCGCATTGGCGGTTTCCCTGTTTCGTCGTAATTCCGATTCATCCACCACATCATCGTGCAGTAGCGTGGCGGTATGAATAAATTCGATAACAGCTGCCAAGTTATAATGAAATTTTCCTGAGTAACCAAAAGCACCCGCAGACAATATTACCAACGCGGGACGCAAGCGTTTGCCGCCGCTATTGATGATATATTCACTCACTTGACGAATCAGCAGGACGTGGGAATGTAATTTTTCCCGAATGACATTATCAACAATGCTCATATCTTGAGCGATAAAACTTCTAATATATTCTATTGACACAATATTACCTTGTAGAAAACGCTATGTTAGGAATGACAATGCCCAAGTGTCAAGCATAATGATAAATTGTCAGAAATTTTCCACCACAATCAAGGGTTATTTAGGTATAATTCCCGGTTCTGAAAAAGGGAAGCATGGAGTTAAAGTATGTATGCGGTCATAAAAACCGGCGGTAAGCAATATAGAATCCAAGTGGGCGAGAAATTGAAAATAGAGCAGCTGAAAGTGGAAAACGGCAGCGAGCTTATTATCGATCAAGTATTAATGGTGGCTGATGGTGATAAAGTATCAGTGGGAGCACCCCTTGTAAATGGCGCCAAAGTAAGCGCAACAGTGCTCGGTCAAGGACGGCACGACAAGATTCGCATCTTCAAGATGCGACGTCGCAAACATTATCAAAAACATCAAGGTCACCGTCAAAATTACACTGAAATAGAAATTACGGGTATTTCAGCTTAAGGAGTTGATAAATGGCACATAAGAAAGCAGGCGGAAGCTCAAGAAATGGACGCGATTCACACTCAAAACGGCTTGGAGTCAAGCGCTATGGTGGTGAATTAATTTCAGCGGGATCGATCATCATCAGACAACGTGGTACGCAGGTTCATCCGGGAGAAAATGTAGGCATTGGCAAGGATCATACTTTATTTGCCAAAGTAGCGGGAAAAGTAAACTTCAGTATCAAAGGTGCTTTCAAACGTAAAGTAGCAAGCGTAATTCCCGCATAAAGAATAAAATAGAATAACTCACTTACTTAAAAAGCCCTGTCAGATGTGATGGGGCTTTTTTGTTTGCAGGACAAAATACTACACAGGAAATTTATACCCCGTTACTTATGAAGTTTTTTGATGAAGCGATCATTCAAGTTTATGCAGGTAAAGGCGGCGATGGGGTCGCCAGTTTCCGGCGGGAGAAATATATTCCCAAAGGTGGACCCGATGGAGGCGATGGCGGACGCGGCGGCAGTATATTTGCTGTGGCGGATCGCAATATTAATACCTTGATCGATTATCGCTTCGCCCGTATACATCGGGCCAAGAAGGGCGAGAATGGACAAGGTTCAGACCGTTATGGCAAAAGTGCCGAAGATATTATGCTGCGCATGCCGGTAGGCACAATAATCAAAGATATCAATACCGGTGAAACCCTCGCGGATCTGACTCACGATCAGCAAAAAATTCTTTTGGCCAAAGGCGGATCTGGCGGAATTGGCAATCTGCACTTTAAATCCAGCACCAACCGTGCGCCACGTCAATTCACTCAGGGAGAACCAGGACAGGAATTGGAACTGAAGCTGGAGCTCAAGGTTCTTGCTGATGTAGGGTTACTCGGCATGCCGAATGCCGGAAAATCCACGCTCATTCGTGCCGTCTCTGCCGCTCGCCCGAAGGTTGCAGATTACCCGTTTACAACCTTACAGCCGAATCTCGGTGTGGTTAGAGTTGATCATAATCGCAGCTTTGTCATGGCGGATATTCCTGGATTGATCGAGGGCGCTGCCGAAGGCGTTGGATTAGGGCATCGCTTTTTGAAGCATCTGACTCGCACCCGTTTATTATTACATGTGATCGACATGACACCGCTCAATGCGGAAACCAATCTCGTTCATGAAGCTCGGGCACTTGCCAAGGAACTGGAAAAGTTTGATGCATCTTTATCTCAGAAACCACGCTGGCTGGTTTTAAATAAAACTGACATGATGCCGGAACAAGAACGCGACGAGCTATGTCGTCAATTTGTCGACAAATTGGAATGGAAAGAAAATTACTTTATTATTTCCGCATTGACAGGTGAAGGATGTAAACATCTAATCTATGCCATTATGGAATATCTGGAGCAGCATTTGCCACCACAGGAGGGCAATTCTATTGTGGAAAATGAGATCCCGAATCAATGTTAAAGCAAGCACGCCGTATCGTTATCAAAGTAGGCAGCAGTCTGGTAACCAATCAGGGTAAGGGGCTAGACCATTCCGCCTTGGCCGGCTGGGCAGCACAAATTGCCACATTAAAACAGATGAATAAAGATATCGTGCTGGTTTCTTCAGGCGCAATCGCTGAAGGTATGCAACGACTCAACTGGGAAATCCGTCCTACCGCACTGTACGAATTGCAAGCTGCGGCCGCTGTAGGGCAAATGGGACTGGCGCAAGCTTATGCCTCAAATTTTTCACAATACCATTTGCAAACTGCCCAAGTACTTCTAACTCATGAAGACTTATCCAACCGGAAACGCTATCTTAATGCCCGTTCCACTCTGACCACCTTGTTAAAACTCAATATCATTCCCATCATTAACGAGAATGATACGGTAGCGACGGATGAAATCCGTTTTGGCGACAATGACACACTGGCAGCACTGGTGACCAATCTGGTTGAAGCGGATGTACTGGTAATACTGACGGATCAGGCTGGTTTATATACAAGCGACCCCCGCAAAAATCCGGATGCAAAACTATTACAGGAAGTCAATGCTGGTGATTCTGCATTGGAAAAAATGGCTGGTGGCGTAGGTAGCAGTATCAGCCGCGGCGGCATGCAAACCAAAGTAATCGCCGCCAAACGCGCTGCCCGTAGCGGCGCGAATACTATCGTAGCGTCCGGTCACGAAAATAACGTGCTGGTGCGGCTGAGTCAGGACGAGGCTATCGGCACACGCTTCCTAGCCAGAATGCCTGTTTTGGCGGCACGCAAGCAATGGCTGGCTGATTACTTGCCGGTGCGCGGTTATGTCACATTGGATCAGGGAGCTGTAAAAGCGCTTTGCGTCGATAGAAAAAGTCTGTTGCCCATTGGAGTCACTAGCGTGGAGGGTGAGTTTGAGCGCGGAGAAACGGTAGCCTGTCTCGACAAGGAAGGCAGAGAGATAGCCCGCGGTTTGATAAATTACAGTGCGGTAGAAACACAGAAAATCCTGCAGCAAACCAGCAGTAAAATAGAAGTCCTATTGGGCTATGTCGATGAACCGGAGCTCATCCATAGAAATAATCTTGTACTGCTTTAGCTTGTAGCTGGAACTATATACCGAGTTTCCCCTCCCGTTGATTTTACCTGCAAACATCAATGACTACCTCATTCGATAACAACATACAACGCATCGCTGCCATTGATTGGTTGCGCGGAATTGTCATGATACTGATGGCGCTGGATCACGCTTCATGGTATTTCAACACCCATCGGATTTTTGCGGATTCCTTCCTGCTATATGAGCCTGGCGTGCAATTTGCTTCCGATCAGTTTTTCACCCGCTGGATCACTCACATCTGCGCGCCCACTTTTATTTTTCTAGCTGGCGCATCCATTGCCATCAGTAATTTCCAGCAACGGCAGCAAGGTATCAATGATGCGGTCATTGAACGCGAATTACTGCTTCGTGGCGCTTTTATTACCTTGATTGATTTATGCTTGTTTTCTCTGGTTTCTGGCAAACCTATATTCCAGGTCCTTTATGCCATCGGCATCAGCATGATGTTGATGGCTCCTCTACAGCGACTTGGAATCCGCATGATCTTGTTACTGTCAGTGTCGATCATTGCCGGAAGTGAATTATTGCTTATGCTACTGTGGCAGCCCGGCAGTGAGACTCCCTTCTGGCTGGCCATCACTTTTGCACCGGTATTCGGGGAATCTTACACCGTGCTGTACCCTGCATTGCCATGGCTGGGTATCATGCTCCTGGGTTGGGCGTTCAGCCAATGGTTCATCGCAACCCAATTCGATTTACGGACAATTGCACGCCTGCTGATGACCATCGGTTGGTTTATGTTGACTTTGTTTGTAATAATTCGCGGCCTGGATGGTTATGGCAACATGTTCATGTACCTGGAAGGAAATACGCTAATACAGTGGCTACATGTCAGCAAATATCCGCCGAGTCTCACCTATACCTTACTGGAACTGGGTTTGATGGCGATTATTTTAGCACTGCTAATGCGTCTGGAATCTATGAAACGGACCGTCAATCCCAACGGACCTTTGCTAGTCTTCGGGCAAACCGCCCTATTCTTTTATCTAACCCACTTCTGCGTGCTGACAATACTAAAACTCCTATTTGAACGCGGCAGCCTGGAACAAACCTACGCAATCACGCTAGCGGCACTGATCATTCTATATCCGGTCTGCCGTGTTTACCGCTCACTGAAATACCGTTACCGGCAAAGCTTATTGCGTTTTCTGTAAAACGAGCTATGATCGGAAGATGCATGAACAAATAAAAAGGAAACAAATTGATGCGATTAAAAATAATTAATACACTGTGCTTAAGCTTAGTTTTAGCAGGCTTTTTAGCAGGATGCTCAACAACTCAGAAAATAACCAGTTCAGCCAGAACAGCCACTGAACAGCTATTAATAAGCGAAGCGGTAATGCGTAGTATCTCCCAATCATCAGATTTTTCCTTGCCTATTCCTAAAGGCTCGGTTGTTAAGCTTGATTTGTTCGGGATAAGCGGGGATAAGGATTTAGTAAAAGGAGTTGTTGCGGGTTGGCTAGGACAGCAAGGTTATATCGCACAAGACGAATCTGCCACTTATCGCATGAATGTTGTAGTGGATTCTTTAGGAACGGAGCACGCCAATACCTTCTTTGGAATTCCTCCAATTTCAGCAGCTTTAATCCCCATTTCGTTACCCAAACTTTCGTTTTATGAAGCAGATTTACAAACAGGATATGCTCGGTTTCATTTAGATATCTTTGAGATACCCTCCGGTCGTTTCGTAGGTACAACCGCACCGTTTATAGCTGATACACATTTTAATATGCATACCGTGCTATTTTTAATTAAATTCAAAAGAACCGACCTGACATCGCCTCCATCTGTTGGATCTTTCAAGAGTCTAGTACGCTAAAAATCAATACAGCAACGGCAATTTATCGTTTCCCAAAAGAAATCGGAAGGATTCAGAGAAATGAGGATTACTTTAGAACGGTCCTGTAATTTCATAGGTCAAACCATCCTCGAGTAATCCGGTCTTGCCGCGTATGGAGCTAAAATATAAGCGTGATCCGTCCGGACTAAAAGCAGGCCCGGTTATCTCCGAGCTATCCTGATCGACGATTCGCAATATAGGTCTAGCTTTACCTTCTGCCAATGCAACAAGCTGCATATTTCCGCCATCTTCAGCAATCAATAACTCTCCCGCAGCATTGCCCGTAATACTGTCCACCCCGGTAAGTATGGGCTCTAGATACAATGAAGCGTCGTAAATAATCCTTACGGATTGTTTTAAAACATCATACGCCCAAACACGATTATCTCCTTTGGTTGAGAAATAGACGATTCCCCATCGATACCAAATACCCTCTCCTCCATTAAATGAGGTACTGGCAGAAACTTGTTTACGCGTAGGCACCAAGGTCGCCAATGGATCGGGTACAGCATGCCAGTACACTGTTCCAGTGCTTTTATCTATTACTTCCGCAACTTCCAGCACACCATGATCAAGATCAGGATTTCCTTTCGCATCGACCATATCAGCGGTATAACGATAAAGACGGCCATCCGGCTCATCTTCAGTCAGATAAATTTGTTTTCGTGCAAAATCCACGGCAATCGCTTCATGCCGAAATAAACCTAAAGCGCTTCTGGGTTGCGCGGCCCTTTTTCCTGATGGATCGCATTCCCACACCATTCCTCTATCGACTTCTTCGCATGATAACCATGTCCACCACGGTGTCTTACCACCGGAACAATTACGATCAGTCTGATTTAATATGGAATACGCATCAATCACCTCTCCCAGCGGATTGAAACGTAAAGCACCCACACCGCCGCCACCATGATCAATCTCGCTGTTGGATACATAAATCCAACCCCCATCGGCTATACGAAAAACAGCACCGCCATCCGGCGCGTCATGCCAGGTATAACCAAAAAGCTTTTGCCCTGAGTAAGCCACAACACGCGAAGTAAAACCCGGAGGCAAACATATCCCATTAGCATCTGGAGGTCCCAAGTTTCCCAGGGATAACAATGAAGAAGCTGCAGCTCGGGCGGGTGATGGTAACAGAATGTTGCCAAAGAACGCACCCAACCCCATAAAGCCGTATTGCAAAAATCTGCGGCGCTTAACGTCTTTAATATCAAATTTGCGCATTATCCAATAACCTATTTTTTGGAAAATGCCATACTATGATATTGCCCTTCCAGTACAAGGAATTAATACAACACTATTTCAGCTTCTATTCTGATGTATGCAGTCAATTCTTCGCACCGGTATGTTTTCTCCCCGCACCTTCCTGAATACGCATGACTAGATCGGAAGTTGAAATACCGGGGGTATAGGGTAATTCCTGAATCATCGCGCCCGGCAACATGTGACATAGTTTATATTTCTCCTGACGCTCCTGTTCGGAAACGCAAGCGAAAGTATAAATATCGAAACCGTTCCGCAGCATATATTCCGGCGTAACTCCCGGCGGGGTTTCCGTCATCACGGCATCGACATATTTGCAGGCAGCCACAACCGCAGCCCGTTCCGCCTGCTTCATAACCGGTAATTTTCCTTTGTTTTCCATCACACGCTCGTCAGACACCACACAGACTGTCAAATGCGTGCCCAACGCACGTGCCGCCCGTAAAAAGTTGATATGTCCCTCGTGAAATAAATCAGCTACCATGCGCGTATAGATGCGTTTCTGTACTTGATTCTTCGGCCATGCCGGCATTTCACGGTTCAAACGCACCATCGCGTGTTCCATCCATTGACGACCCCGCAATGCAAGGACATCATCGGGGTCTTTCAATACAATTTGATGCGCATAACACCATGCTTTGGCCAGGTTTCCCAGTAACCAATGTTGTATCAGCCGGTGATATGCGTAGCAGCGTACCAGCAAAGTAAAATTCTCCAGATTGAGCGCGGACACGACTGTATCCCAGTTGGGGTTGGGCGTGCGCCAATCCCCATAAAATGCCCGCAGAATCTTTTCCGGCTGACGTGGAAACCAAGCAGTCCCATGCTCAGTATTTCTCTGAATCAAGTCAATTTTTGGAAAAACCGATACGCGTTGATAATCATCCGGATAGCCAGGCAAGGCAAAACCGCCCACAATTTGCTTCCCTTTCTCTTGCAAACCGCAGACATCTAACGTAACTCCCAATTCCGGATGCACATAATCACGATAATTGGCATATTGGATGCGCATCGGCACCTTCTCCCACCCTGCTTGCTCCAACGCAGCGCAGCAGGCATCCCAGGATTGCATTTGCACCGCGATATCGATGTCTTTATCAAAATCCAATAAACAGCCGTTACGCACTAAACCCAGCAGAGTACCCGCAAAGGGAAATGCGGGAATATTCAATTGCGCTAATTTCGCGCAGGTGACCCACAACAATTTTTCCGCTTCACCCGAGGCAAAAGCATTCGTCCCGCTTCGTAATGGTTTGGCTTCTTCCTTTTGTGGCGGGATCTTACCGGATTTAGCCAGTGCCATTAAATGATTCAAAGCGATTGTAAAATGTGCTTGCGACACTGGTAGATCCAGCAAAATAAAACTCGCGGTACCCAGCACATGCGCCCAATGCGCTTTATGAAAATCACCCTGCACATGTTCATAAATGGCTGCTGCATAAGCTGGCACTTCAGCCGTGCGTCCGGTACGCATCGCCAAAGAACACCATAAGCGGGCAACGTCCTGAGACAGCGGATTCTCACTTTTAAGCCTACCGACTATCTCATCCGCCTCATTGAATTTACCTGCTGCGATCAGATCTCTCCCCTGCAGCAACCGCTCGTTCAATTTCCGGATCATAAGGAGCCGCCCGTTATGCGGGTTTCTATTTTTTTTATCATCGCTTAATCAAGTCTATTCGTGTAACGATCCCTATCAATGATTGCATTTTAATCATTATTCACTATAATAGGAATCATTCTCATCATTGTTTTAATGAGGAGACATCAAAAAAATCGCATCAATTCAATACATAATCAGGAGATCACATTATGGCAGTCATTACACAACCTCGCCCGAATTTAGGGTCGGGAGCTATTAAATTCATTGATGGCATTGGATTCGACGGTATCGGATCTGCCGGGTTCGACGACAACGATTTACTCATTATCGGTGATGAGCTGGATAATATTCTGGAAGGCGGAGCCGGTCACGATGAAATCGATGGCGGCGCAGGAAACGATACCATCACCGGCGGAGCCGGCAATGGTATTTTGAACGGCGGCGACGGCGACGACATTATAGATGGACAGGAAGGTACCGAAAGATTATTTGGCGGCAATGGTAACGACATCTTGCTTGCAGGCGGTAGTGTACCTGTTAGTCTCGTTGCTCCTGGAGCAGGGGATTTTGACCGACTCAATGGCGGAGCGGGTAACGATACGTTTGGTTTTTATGGGGTCGGAAACTTTGAGATTGCTGATTTTACAATCGGTGAAGATCGCTTGTTTTTTGATTCTGAAGTACTTGGAATCACTCAAGTTTCAGAATTACTTCCGCATATCACCAATTTTGTGGATAACGGAGATGATGGGTTTACTGCTGAATTCATCGGCGGTGCAGCCTACATTGAGCTAGTGGGTGTAAACCTGAACTCAATCACAGCAGACATGATTGTCTTTACGCTTTGATACCACTTAAACTCTATATTATTGATTTATAAGTTAATAAATTGCTTCCAGCATCAACTGAAAGCAATTTATTATCCTGAAATACGGAATCCGATGCTTTCCGGATAACCACAAAACAAGCTTGCAATCACCTTCGTTCAATTTAATCATTGTGTCGATTTCATCCATCGATTCAAAGCAACCCCAGGTTATGAGTAGTCAAATGTAATTTCTAAGGGCTTTTCTCTACTCATACGATTCATAATCTATGAGACCCCTTAGTTCAACATTGATCGCTTCTCAACATCTATCTTCAAAAGTCAGCGATAGAATCGCATCGTTATTGGATGCGATAACCTCCAGAATCCTGACGAATGAGTACCTTGCCATGTTATTCCTTGCGATATCTTCATCGTTGTACAAAATATCAGGTTAAACTATAAAACTTTTTAATTCCGGATCATGTTATGGATGAACAATCGAGTCTGCTGGCCTTATTCACCAGCAGTTTTCTGGCTGCCACCCTTCTTCCAGGCGGATCTGAAGCTGTTCTTGTAGGTGTCTTGCTGGCGTACCCTGATCTCCACTGGCAAGCGCTTATTTTGGCAACTATCGGCAATACATTGGGCGGGATGAGTTCGTATCTTATTGGCCGGTTACTACCGGATGAAAAAACATTGCATAAAAAATTGGGTGGCAATACGCGAAGTCTGGAATGGGTGCGACAGCACGGCACCCCTATTCTGCTTTTATCCTGGACGCCTCTGATCGGTGATGTGTTATGCGTGGCTGCCGGATGGTTACGAACCAATTGGTTATGGGCGCTATTATTTATTGCAGCGGGTAAGTTTGCCCGTTATTGGATAATTGCAACGGCAATCAATTAGCTCTAAGCCTGCTTGCACGATTCAGTCGTTTATGGATGTAAAAACCCTGAATCGTGGCTCATTATTCTAACTGGAATCAGTTAGTTCTCGAACAGTTTCTGCAACTCTCCGGACTGGTACATCTCTGTTACGATATCCGAACCACCGATAAATTCACCATTCACGTATAGTTGAGGTATGGTGGGCCAGTTGGAGAAATCCTTGATACCCTGTCTGACTTCCGGATCTGCCAGAACGTCAACCGAGAAAATATCATCAACACCACAAGCTTTAAGAATATTCACAGCATTTGCTGAAAAACCACATTGTGGTTGATCCAAAGTACCTTTCATATAAAGTACCACTGGATGTTTAGTGATTTGCTGTTCGATTAAATCTTCAACGTTCATAGTATTAATTTCTCCAAAAGATTATTCCCAAAAGTTTTATACAGAAAATACAAGAAAACAACTAATTAATTAGTACATTAGAACCATAATGTAATTTTATGGTTTAGATTGACGAACTCAGTTGACCGCCACTTACCCGCATTATGCCAGCCAAATCTGGATAAGAACAAATATTACTAAAATCCTTATTACGTAACAATTGCCTGCAAGCCTCAGCTTGATTATAACCGTGTTCCAGTAATAGCCATCCTTCCTTACCCAGATAACCCGGTGCTGCATTAATAATATGAGTAATGCAGGCCATACCGTATTCTCCTGCAGACAAAGCCATTTCCGGTTCAAATCGCAGATCGCCTTGCTGCAAGTGAGGATCATCCTCAGCCACATAAGGTGGATTTGATACAATCAGATCAAATTTCTCCCCTGAAAGTTCATCAAACCAATTTCCCCTTATGACATTTAGATTAGCCACTTCCAGAATCTCTACATTGCTTTGACAAACATCGATAGCAGCAGGCGATAAATCAACTGCAATGACTTGAGATTGAGGACGATGCTTGGCAATGCTAATCCCGATCGCGCCACTGCCTGTACCCAAATCCAGCACTTTACAAAATTTTTGAGACGGTATCAGCTCGAGCGCCCACTCAACCAGTAATTCAGTTTCAGGACGAGGAATTAACACCGCTTCCGTAACTTTAAACGCTAAATCGAAGAATGCACGTTTTCCAATTAGATACGCCACTGGCAAGCCCTCGATGCGCTGCTGAACCAAGCTGGAAAATTTCTCGAATTGCTGTACAGTTAATGCTTGATCAGGGTGAGTCAGCAGAAAAGCATGATTCACGGATAACACATGCCGTAGCAACAGAATTGCATCAATAGCGTCAATTTCCGAGTACGCCGCAGCCAGTGCTTGTGAGATCGTTACAGGTGGCATAGCAATGATTTAGAACGATCAGCAGACACTGATTATTCTTGTACTGATGCAGCTAACAACTCAGCCTGATGCTCGGCCATGAGTGCCGAACAAAGCTCATCGATGTCCCCATCCATAATCTGATCCATCTTATAGAGCGTAAGATTGATACGATGATCGGTCACCCGTCCCTGGGGAAAATTATAGGTACGAATCCGTTCCGAGCGTTCACCGGTACCCACTAATGACTTCCGTGCAGCTGCTTGCTCCGCGTGCTGCGCACGCATTTGTTTGTCGTGAATGCGCGCCGCCAACACGCTCAATGCCTGTGCCTTGTTTTTATGCTGCGAACGTCCATCCTGACACTCCACAACGATCCCGGTGGGTAGATGAGTCACACGCACGGCTGAATCGGTTTTATTGATATGCTGACCGCCGGCACCGGAAGCACGAAAGGTATCGATACGTAATTCCGCGGGATTCAAAACCACTTCACTCACTTCATCCGCCTCAGGCATAATAGCCACGGTACATGTAGAGGTATGCACACGACCTTGAGTTTCAGTTACGGGTACACGTTGAACACGGTGGCCACCGGATTCAAACTTAAGTTTCGAATATGCGCCGTAACCAATAATTTTAGCGATAATCTCTTTATATCCGCCAATTTCCGACAGGCTTTGCGAAATAATCTCCACTTGCCAACGTTGTCTTTCTGCATAGCGTGAATACATGCGAAACAAGTTTCCAGCAAACAAAGCGGATTCATCCCCTCCCGTTCCTGCGCGTATTTCGAGAAAAATATTGCGCTCATCATTGGGATCTTTCGGAAGTAATTGCTTTTGTATTTCCGATTCGATCTGAATCAGTTTTTCTTTTCCAGTTTGGATTTCAGTCTCGGCAAATGCACGCATATCCAAATCGGCATGCATCTCCCGCGCTGTTTGCACATCACGCTCGAATTGCTGATAAGACCGATAAAGCTCAACAATCGGAACAATTTCAGCATGCTCGCGCGTAAGTTTACGGTAGTGATCCAGGTCTGCAGTTGCAGATTCGCTGCTCAGCAAATGATTTAATTCGTCCAAACGCACACTCAGACGAGTGAGCCGATCCATGATATTTTTGTTCATTGGGGACGGTGCAGTTGATACAGTCGATTAATCAATTCGACTAATTCCTCACGCTCATCCGCTGCTGCCTGATTTAAAGCATTGGAAGGCATATGCAAGAATTTATTTGTTAAACCGGTACTTAAAGCTTCTATAACTTTCTTTGGATCTTCACCTTTTTCAAGCAATTTGGTGGCTTTAGCCAATTCATGCCGACGATGACGTTCACCTTGATCACGTAACGCGCGAATTGTGGGAACCATTTCACGCGTGGCAAACCAGCGCATAAAATCAACCACATTCGAATCAATGATAGTTTCAGCCTGTGTAACCGCATTAAGACGTGAATCCAGCCCTTCCTTGACGATCTCGGATAGATCATCGACATAATAAAGAAAAACATCATCGAGTTCTGCCACTTCGGATTCAACATCTCGCGGCACAGCGAGGTCAACGATAAATATCGGCCGATGTTTGCGTATTTTAATTGCGCGCTCCACCATACCTTTACCCAGTATGGGCAAGGGACTTGCTGTGCAAGTTACCACGATATCGTGCAACGCCAATTGCTCGGGCAATTCGCTTAAAGTTATAGCCTGTGCATTAAAACGATTGGCTAATGCTTCGGCGCGCTCAGTAGTCCGATTGGCAACCGTAATCTTTTTGGGATTACGGGCCGCAAAATGATTAGCGCATAATTCGATCATTTCACCCGCGCCGATAAATAAAACCCGCTGTTCGGCAATATCACCAAAAATTCGTTCAGCCAAGCGCGTAGCCGCCGCAGCCATTGATACAGAACTAGTACCTATTTCAGTCGAGGTTCGCACTTCCTTAGCAACGTAGAACGTGCGCTGAAATAGCTTGTGCAGTAATAATCCTAGTGTCCCGGCATGTTCTGCGGATTTAACCGCACTTTTTAACTGCCCCAGTATTTGCGGTTCGCCTAATACCATCGAATCTAAACCACTGGCAACTCGGAATGCATGTTTCACGGCCTGCTCGCGTGGTAATTTGTATATGTACGGATCCAATTCACGAGTCGGCAAATGATGAAAATCGGCCAGCCATATGACAGCATCTTCGGGTCTTTCGGTGCAACAATATACTTCAGTACGATTGCAGGTGGAAACGATGGCAGCTTCCTTTATTGGATTGCGCCCAACCAGATCGCGTAACGCATGCTCCATCGTATTTTCAGGAAAAGCAACTTGCTCACGCACATCCAGTGGCGCGGTGTTGTGATTGATTCCAAAAGCAAATAATTGCATGGAAGATAATGTTGCCAAGGTGAACAATTAGAAAGAAATGATTGGTAATTATAATATTAGGTTTTCTTAAATACCATCAATGCAATTAATTTATTTCACTTGCTCTGGATACTTAATGCCACGGGGTAATTGGAATTATTGAAATACTATTTTTTGGTGATCCTTCAATAATTCTGTCGCTATAAGTTAAATAAATGAGGACATTTCTTTTGGCATCATAAAATCGCACTACCTGTAAAGATTTAAATAGTAGCGATGTGCTCTTTTTAAAAACTTCTGTTCCATCCTCATCACCATTTTTTACTTTCTCAGGCAAAGAAATCGGACCAATCTGCCGGCATGCAATTGAAGCATCTGAAGTATCTTCAGCAATCCCTACCATACCACTGACCCCTCCTGTTTTGGCTCGACTTAGATAACAGGTGGCTCCAGCAATATCCGGATCATCAAATGCCTCGATTACGATTTTATCGTTTGCTCCTAACACTTTAAATTTAGTGGAAACGCTACCGATTTTTTCTGCCATCACATGAGAAGTTGTTTGCAGCATTAGAAAACCAATCAACAATGCATTTAATAAGCTCTTGGTACTGACAACTTTAAAACTTTGCATAATTTTCTCCCGATAAAACTCAATAGCATATACTGATTCTGCTTCTATTTAACTCCAATCTCTGACTACAATCTTGCGAATTAATGTCATTGAGTTCTGGCAGATATGTAAGTTGCATATATAGTCAATTCCAGCAACATTAATCAAGAATTTTAAAACCCGTATCATTCCGCTCATTTTTCTTGGAGTGACACAAACTGAATAGGTGTCATTAAATCCCTAACTCATACAATCGAAAATAACAGAAGATATTATTTGATAATTGGTAGGCGCGATTGGATTCGAACCAACGACCCCCACCATGTCAAGGTGGTGCTCTAACCAACTGAGCTACGCGCCTGAAAAAAACGGATTTTAACCGAAACAACTAGCTGCTACAAATAATTAATTGAATTGGATGAATTGATTCATAATAAAGATTTTGATTCAAAGCTAAATTTTCCAAAAATACAAAAAAATCATGAGTTCTGGGTAATATGACCCTACAGCATGTGAAAGCACTACAGATAATGAAGAATATTTCTTATTATCAAGACTAAATATCAATAATTTTGAAATGAGGTTTTAAAATTTCATTTCTTGAATCTGGCTAAATGCTGAATACTTTATTAGCAAAATTAAATTTTCAATAATGTTCATATTCAAATTTTCGAGTATACTCGCCCGCTGCAAGCATCATCCAGATTAAGTAAAGGAATTAATTTGGATGCAATAAGTTAGAAGCAAGCGAAGAGCTATATATTTATAGAATAATGAATTGGCATTTTGCCGAGGAGAATTTATGCGCAAATTAGTATTAGACTTCTTTTTTTTAACACTACTTGTCCTGCCACTTAGTGTCTTTGCTCATGGAGACGAAGAACACGAACATGATGAAGATGAACCAGCAGCGGAATCTGCCTCACAGCTGGAAAGCGGTATTGGATGGCAGGTTGTGCGTACTGTGGAATTAGGAACCTCAGGGAAATTTGTGCATTTGGTGCTGATTGATCATAGTAAGTATACTGACAAAACGATCTATAGTGCGGCTATTAATAGACTCTGCAATCCCAATGATGAATTTTGCAGAATCAGATTCTGGAGTGAAGAAAGATTTATACCAGAGAAAGCTTCTTTAACTGTAGAGCAAAACAAACAACTAAGAGCTGATTATTTAGTCAATAAAGCGGGCGGCATTCATCATCTTCAATGGTCATGCAGCGTTAATCCTGATAAAAATAATTGCTTCTAAGATATAAATCAGATGTGCTTGGATAAGCAGTGCGGCACTATAAATCACTAAATATGCAAAGTACGCTTATCCACGCCAAGTGCAGCTTCATGAAAAACTTCTGATAAAGACGGATGAGCATGCACAATGCAGGCGATATCTTGGCTGCTGGCTGAAAATTTCATCGCCATAACCGCTTCTGAAATGAGCTCCGACACATGCGGACCAATCATATGCACACCCAGTACACGATCAGTTTTCTCGTCAGCCAAAATTTTTATAAATCCACTCGTCTCATTTATGGCACGAGCACGTCCATTCGCAATAAATGGAAACTGACCAGCCTTATAAGCAATGCCAGCTGCTCTTAATTCCTGTTCGTTTTTTCCTACCCATGCAATTTCAGGTGCCGTATAAATAACCCAAGGTATCGCATTGAGATCGATTACCTCATCTACACTGGTCTGATTTGTCTCAAGATGTTTAATCATTTCTGCAACGGCCACGCCTTCTTCGGATGCTTTATGCGCCAGCATAGGCCCTCGTACCACATCGCCTACTGCATATACATTGGTCAGATTAGTCCGGCAATTCTGATCAACAATAATAAATCCGCGTTCATCTACTGACAAACCATTCTCGTCCACACCCAATCCAATAGTATTGGGAATACGACCAATGGCCACAATCAGTTTGTCAACCTCCATAACCTGTTCCTGATTGTTGGAATCACCATAACCCACGACTACAGAGTTACCGGATACCTTAACCGATTTGATATTGACACCAGTGTTGATTTGCAAACCAGGTTCTTTGGCGAAAATGCTTTTTGCTTCTTTAGCAATTTGTTCATCGGCTGCCATCAAAAATCCAGGCATTGCTTCAAGAATAGTGACTTCGGCACCCAACCTACGCCATACGCTCCCCATCTCAAGCCCGATCACCCCTGCACCAATGACTCCCAGCCGCTTAGGTACTTCCATTAAGGCTAAAGCACCGGCGTTATCCAGAATCATCTCATTATCGATTGGCGCAAAAGATAATTGCCGAGGTATCGAACCCGTCGCTACAATCACATGCTTTGCCTCGATTATTTCAGTAGTATCGCCATTGTCAACTTTTATTTTCCAAGCATGGGTAGATTCTTCCCGACTCAGCAACGTTCCCCGGCCATGCATCGACTTAACCTTATTCTTTTTGAATAGTGAAGTAATGCCAGCGGTAAACGTGGTAACAATTTTGTCCTTGCGCGCAATCATGGTTGGAATGTTTACCGAAACATTTTCTGCAGAAATTCCATGGGCGGAAATTTTGTGCTGAATCTTGAAATAATTCTCAGAAGATTCCAGTAAAGCTTTGGAAGGAATACAACCGACGTTCAGGCAAGTTCCGCCAAGGCTGGCTTTACCCTTTGAATTTTTCCACTCATCAATACAAACCGTATTTAAGCCTAGCTGCGCACAACGAATTGCCGCAACATATCCCCCTGGACCAGCACCAATAATTGCTACATCGAATGTTTCTGACATAATGAGACCTTATGTGAAATTTTTGCCAAGAGATAATTTTAAAACAAAATAGCTTGCATATAGTTTGCTTTGAAAAATAAATACAAATCTACTGTAACGGCAACTCACCACTTTCACATCCGATAATGCTGATTTCACGTACCGCCTGCACATATTCTCCATTTTCACGCAATTTTATTATCGAACCGGTATTATTTCTGGCATGCAAACGTGCCAGCCGGGAAAGGCTTGTCGCTGACATTTCCCAACGCAATCCATGTAGAACTTCATCGACCCCTGAAGGATTATTGCAAATTAATATCATGTCGCAACCCGCACCGAGCGCAGCTTGCGCACGTGAAAGCATAGATTCAAAATAATCTCCGGCACCACGCATACTTAAATCATCACTAAAAATACAACCCTCGAATTGCAATTCCCTACGTAAAATTTTTTGTAACCAGATTCTCGAAAATCCGGCAGGTTTGGAATCTATTTCTGGGTAGATGATATGTGCTGCCATTACCCCAGCCACTCCCGAATCAATCATATGCTGGAATGGGACTAAATCGTCCCCTGCAATCTCAGCGTATTGACGTGTGTCGATTGATTTTTCCAAATGTGAGTCAGTCTGGATATAACCGTGTCCCGGAAAATGCTTTACTATTGCCGGCATACCACCTTTCTTAAGCCCGAGCATCAAATTATACGCCAAGTCCGAAACAACCTCGGCCTCATGATGGAAGGCACGATCACCGATCACAAAATTTTTCCCATAATCCAGATCCAACACCGGTGTAAAGCTGAAATCGATACCGCAAACATTTAACTCAGCCGCCAACACGAAACCAACCTGTTTAGCTAAGTGCCGGGCCCGACTCGATTGCTTATCCCAAATTTTTCCCAACTCACGCATTGCAGGCAGTTTTGTGAAGTTTTCCCGGAAACGTTGAACACGCCCACCTTCATGATCAACCGCAATCAGCAAATGTGGACTTCGTAACGCATGGATCTGCTGGGTCAACTCAGTCAATTGACGATGGTTTACATAATTGCGGGTAAAAAGAATGACACCCCCTGTTAAGGGATGCAAGAGCCTCTTGATTTCATCCTCAGATAATTGCGTTCCTGAAATATCGAGCATCACTGGTCCCAGCGGCACGATTATTTCTCCAATACGACAAAAGCACAAACCATATTCACTTCGTCGCTAATAGAAAGATGATGTTGTGTGATTCCCTGGTCGAAAAGTAATTGATTGAGTTCAGGGTGAAATTGGAAAAATGGTTTTCCCAAACCATTGTGAGTAATCGTAATATATGTCAAATTAACCGGGTGCCGTAAACCTGTACCCATCGCTTTGGATAACGCTTCTTTAGCAGCAAAGCGACTAGCAAGAAAAAGTATTGGTTTACTACTCGTTTGATACTCTTGCAACTCGCTATCGGTTAATATACGCCGCGCAAAGCGCTCGCCGAAACGACTCAATGAGTGTGCAATCCTAGCTGATTCGACAATATCGGTTCCAATACCATAGATCATTTACGCGACTCGAGCATGAGCTGTTTCATTTCTTGTACAGCACGTTTAAAACCAACAAAAATAGCTCTGGCAACAATTGCATGTCCAATATTCAATTCCGAAATCTCAGGAATGGCTGCAATGGCTTGAACATTTTCATAATGCAAACCATGTCCGGCATTCACTTTCAGACCAAGATCTCGACCCAGGCCAACGGCTTCCTGCACCTCAAGAAAATGTTTTTCCTGCGCCTCAAATGAATGTGCATCCGCATAGCTGCCCGTGTGGATTTCGATAACAGATGCACCCGCTCGGGCTGCAGCATTAATCTGTAGGGCATCAGCATTAATGAACAATGAAACACGTATCCCCGCGTCTCCCAATTTTTCACATGCACGCCTGATCTGATCGAAATGCTTCACGACATCGAGACCCCCTTCCGTTGTTAGCTCTTCACGTCTCTCAGGCACTAAACAAATGTCGTGGGGCTTTATTCTAAGTGCGATAGCAATCATTTCATCAGTCACTGCACTTTCCAGATTCATTCTGGTCGTCAGCCGGTTACGTAAAATCTCCACATCACGATCCTGAATATGCCGTCGATCTTCGCGCAAATGCAAAGTAATCGCATCAGCCCCGGAAGACTCGGCGATCAATGCCGCTTCAATCGGGTCCGGGTATGTTGTTCCGCGCGCTTGCCGTAATGTCGCCACATGATCAATATTGACACCTAATTCAATCATTCTCTGAGACTCCCAAGACGCCAACAATCGTTTATTCATACCCCAGATTTCTTAGCACACTTTCACTATCAGCCCAACCGCTTTTAACTTTAACCCAAACTTCCAGATACACCTTCTCCCCAAACAACAACTCCATGTCTTTTCTTGCCTGGCTTGCTATTAGCTTAAGCTTCTCACCTTTCTTTCCAATAATAATTGCTTTCTGATTGGGTTTATCAACCAGAATGGTGGCATAAACTTTGTGCAGATGATTTTCCAACTTAAACTGATCAATCACAACGCTGGTCGAATAAGGAATCTCATCACCAACCAGGCGAAATAATTTTTCACGAATAAATTCTCCGGCAAGAAAACGCTCACTGCGATCTGTAATTTCATCCTTATCGTACAAAGGCTCACTAACAGGTAAGTAGTTGCGGATGTTATTAAGAAGCTCTGCTAGCTGAATTTTATACATCGCGCTTACCGGTATAATGTCAGAAAATTTAACTACCTGAGCTACTTCACCCAGAAATGGCAATAGTCGATTCTTATCTGCCAATTTATCAATTTTATTGACCACTAAAATAATCGGAACATTCGCGGGTAGAATTTTGAGCACAGCGATATCGCGTTGATCTAGGCACATCGCTTCAATGACAAACAATATGACATTCACCTCGCGCATACTTTGGGTTACCACCCGATTCATTGCGGTATTTAAAACACTGGCATAGTGTGTTTGAAAACCAGGTGTATCAACAAAAACAAATTGTGTCTGTTCATCCGTCAAAATACCATTAATTCTAAAACGAGTAGTTTGCGCTTTCTTGGATGTAATGCTGATTTTCTGTTTCACCAACTTATTTAACAAAGTCGATTTCCCCACATTGGGACGACCAATAATTGCTACGTATCCAGTACGAAAATTGGCATGAAGAGTCATTCTGAAGTATTGTAGGTAATTACTAGCTTATTAAACACTATTAATTTAGTGCGTATGCTGCAGGCAGATTTTTTCATAGGCTAATTTTGCAGCCACTTGTTCGGCACTCCGGCGATTGGTGCCTTCACCTGCAGTTCGAATATTTAATGTGGATATTACACATTCCACTTTGAATTTTTGTTTATGCGCTTTCCCACTGGTTGTAACCACTAGATATTCTGGCAATGATAGTTTCTGGTTTTGTAAAAATTCCTGCAATAACGTTTTAGGGTCCTTAGCGGGTGATTTAAGATCAATATTTTGTATCAGAGGTAAATAGATCGCCATAACTACTGTTTCCACCTGCGCATAATCACTATCCAGGTAAATGGCACCCAATAAGGCTTCAAAAGTATCTGCAAGAATCGATGGGCGATGACAGCCACCGCTTTTTAGCTCGCCTTCACCTAATCTGAGCAGCTTATCCATTTGTAAATTAAGCGCAATGCTCGACAATGCCTTTTGATTCACAAAATTGGCACGAAGCCGGGACAAGTGACCTTCTGGCAATTCTGGAAAATGCTTATAAATTATTCCTGAGATTACGCAGTTCAATATCGCGTCACCCAGAAATTCAAGACGTTCATTATGTGGAAGACTATGGCTTCGATGAGTTAACGCTGTTTGCAATAAATGGGATTGAGTAAAACAATATCCTAGACGTTCACAGAATATATCTAGTAACTGTCGAGTATTATTTGATATGGTCTCATCTCGCATAATCTTTCAGTACTAATCGTTCACTGCTTCAAAATCAATGCTTAAGGACACATTGGAAAATAGAGGGATTTTTGCTGTATAGCTGGCACTCAAAATTACTCGCCCATTTTCTCTATTTATCTTAATATCTTGACCGCTGATAGACTTAATATCATCAATCTGGGCACGCCTACTAAATGCTAGTCTTATTTGGTTTAGGTTCATATTTTGCAAGCTTGTATCTTTAGCAATGGCCGATAGATTCTTTTTAATTGCTGAATATTCTATATATGCCGGCGCAATTCTCAGACTAGTGATAACAATTAACACCAGAACCACGGACCACATTAATAAGCTGACCAAACCAATACCTTTTTGTTTCAGTGACATTTTGTGATAATTCACATTCTCACCTCATAGAAAAAAGCTTATTATCTAATCGACAATCCGATACGACCAAGATCTCCAAAATTCCACCAAATCATGAATGCCTTACCAACAATATTTTCCTCCGGCACGAATCCCCAATAACGACTATCACTACTGCTATCACGATTGTCGCCCAAGGTAAAATAATTTCCAGCTGGCACTTCGCAAGTAAACCCGGTACGACGGTACTTGCAGTTATCACGGAATTCAAATTGCCGCACGTTCGAAAACTGGATACCTTTGATATCCTGGCTAATAATAATGGAATGACTTTCGCCAGCTAAATATTCCGAATAACGATCAGAATAAATATACCCCAGTCCGGATTCGACATATTTATAGTCGCCCTCATATTCCATTTTTATCACTTCCCCATTAATAATTAACTGCTTATTATGGTAAGTAATAACGTCACCCGGGACACCGACAACTCGTTTGATGTAATCGATTGATGGATCTTCTGGATAACGGAAAACCAATACATCTCCTCGTTTGGGTTCATCCATCTCCAAAATTTTCTTATTAATGACTGGTAGCCTTATACCATAGATATACTTATTTACAAGAATAAAATCCCCTATCAATAATGTAGGTAGCATTGAGCCTGATGGGATTTTAAATGGCTCAATGACGAAAGAACGCAAACTAAAAACAATCAAAATGATAGGAAAGAAGCTTTTGGGATATTCGATCCACCATGGCTCATTCTCATTCGGTTCGCGCTTTTTCTTCCAGAAAATAATATCTAATAACCAAATACTTCCGGTAATTACAAGCAGAATTAAAAGTATCAGTGGAAAATTCATGCAATTTCCTTTGATTGTGCATAAGGAGTGCTGTTTTGAATTATTATGTATGCGTTCAAATTCAACCTAAAATCCTGCGTAAAAATTTTTTTTCTACTCATCATTATTATTTATTATCGACTTGCAAAATTGCCAGAAACGCCTCTTGTGGAATTTCCACATTGCCAACCCGTTTCATTCTCTTTTTACCTGCTTTTTGTTTCTCCAGCAACTTTCGTTTACGCGAGATATCGCCACCGTAGCATTTTGCCAACACATTCTTCCGCAATGCCTTGACTGTTTCGCGTGCAATAATATGAGCACCTACTGCAGCTTGTACGGCGATATCAAACATCTGACGGGGAATTAACTGTCGCATTTTTTGCACTAATTCACGCCCCCGATACTGACTGCTACTTCGATGAATGATCAAAGACAACGCATCAACCTTGTCGCCGTTAATCAATATATCCAGCTTTACTAAATCGGAAGCACGAAACTCTTTGAATTCATAATCCAAAGAAGCATAACCGCGACTGGTCGATTTCAATCGATCAAAAAAATCCATAACAACTTCATTAAGCGGCATTTCGTAGGTCAGCATAACTTGCTTACCCATATACTGCATATTCACTTGATTTCCACGTTTACTAACGCACAAGGTAATCACTGCGCCAACATACTCTTCCGGCACAATAATAGTTGAAGTAATTATAGGTTCGCGAATCTCAGCAATTTTTGACAGATCTGGTATTTTTGACGGGTTCTCAATTTCAATCACCGTACTATCCCGCATCAATACTTGATAAACAACAGTAGGGGCTGTCGTAATCAAGTCCATATCATATTCGCGCTCTAAGCGTTCCTGCACAATATCCATATGCAACAATCCGAGAAAACCGCAACGAAAGCCGAAACCCAATGCCTGAGATACTTCCGGTTCAAAATGTAGTGAGGAATCATTCAGTTTCAGTTTTTCCAACGCAGAACGCAACGCATCATATTGATTGGATTCTACGGGATATAAACCGGCAAATACTTGTGGTTTTATTTCTTTGAAACCCTGAAGGGGATTTGCCGCTGGATGAATTGCAGAAGTTACGGTATCCCCTACCTTCGCTATATTCAATTCTTTAATACCCGAGATGATAAAACCCACCTCACCAGCACTGAGCGAATCACGATAGGCTGATTTTGGCACAAACACCCCTACCTGCTCACATAACTGCACGGATTTGCTGGCCATCAGCAATATCTTATCACCAGGCTTTACCGTACCGTCCATCACTCTGACCAAAATCACGACACCGACATAATTGTCAAACCAGGAGTCAATAATTAAGGCTTTTAAGGGTGCATTCGGATCACCTTTCGGTGCGGGAATTTTAGCGATCAAAGCTTCTAAAACATCTTCTACACCTTCTCCTGTTTTTGCACTGATTTTGACTGCATCCTGCGCATCGATTCCAATCACTTCTTCAATGTTACTAATGACACGTTCCGGATCAGCAGCAGGAAGATCAATCTTATTTAGAACGGGAACAACTTCTACATCCTGTTCAATCGCCGTATAACAATTGGCAACGGTTTGCGCCTCAACACCCTGTGACGCATCAACTACCAAAAGTGCACCCTCGCAGGCCGCTAACGAGCGCGAAACTTCATAAGAAAAATCAACATGACCCGGTGTGTCAATCAAATTCAATAAATAAATTTCACCATTTTTTGCTTTGTAGTGTAATGCCGCTGTTTGGGCTTTGATGGTAATGCCTCTTTCACGTTCCAGATCCATAGAGTCTAATACTTGCGCCTCCATTTCACGATCGGATAAACCGCCACACAGATGAATAATACGATCCGCCAGCGTTGATTTGCCGTGATCAATATGGGCAATGATGGAAAAATTACGGATATGCTGCATCAGGATGTCAAAGATAGAGGTGTATATTTCCAACAGAGCGCTAAAAACTCACCAGCCAAGCTGAAAACTTAAATTATATGGCAATTAAAGAGGCAGCATTCTAACGAAATTTACCAAGATAATCATCTAAAGCTGCTAAATCAAGAAAATAATGACAAATCACTTGATTGGTAAGTGGTGAAATCAATACCGGAATTTTTTCTCCATAGCGTGCAACCAGTTCTGGATCGGAATCAATATCAACAACCTTGAAATCGAATGATAGTTGCTGCTGCAAATTCTGCAACGCAAGTATCATATCTTGGCAAAGATGACAATTTTCGCGGCCATAGATGAGCAGTTCCCGTATTTGATCAGGGTGAAAAGAGTTAGACTCAATTCTCTTTTTCATCATCGGAGAGTTTCATCGTAATAAAAGTTGTGATATCCCCTCTTTTTACAAGTAAAGCAATGTTTTTTCCACTTTTAACTTGATTGAGCAGTTCATTAAACTGCGCGACACTTTTTACGTCTTTACTGTTAAATCCCAGGATAATGTCCCCGATACGGATTCCTGAACGACTGGCAATGCCAGATTGCATGTCTTCAACCAGCAAACCATTGGCAATCTCCAGCTGTTTCTTTTGCTCATCGGTAACTTCACTTAATGCCAAACCAAGACGATTAGAAGTATCCGGTTTTTTGCTTTGCTTAAGTTTGCGGCTTTCTGCTCCCTCATCAGAAGGCGTTTCTCCAACTTCGACCTTAATTGTTCTTAAAGCACCATCTCGCCAAATTTGAATAGTTGCTTTTGAACCTGGTTTAGTATTACCCACGATGCGTGGTAAATCTGAAGATGTTAAAACCTCCTTTTCATCGAACTTCAAAATAATATCACGAGCTTGAACCCCGGCTTTCCCCGCCGGGCCATCCTTTTCAATAGAAACGACTAAGGCTCCTCTACTATCCGTTAATCCAAAAGATTCCGCCAACTCTTTAGTTACTTCTTGAATCATTACACCAATTCTTCCTCGGCTTACTTTACCACTAGTCTTTAGCTGATCAGCAATCTCAGTGGCAACATTGATCGGTATAGCAAAAGACAATCCCATGAATCCGCCCGTGCGGCTATAAATTTGAGAATTAATTCCAACCACTTCACCTTTCATGTTAAACAATGGCCCACCTGAATTTCCTGGGTTAATTGCAACATCAGTTTGTATAAATGGAACATAATTTTCCTGCGCCAAAGAACGTCCTTTAGCACTCACAATACCCGCAGTGACGCTATGCTCAAAACCAAATGGAGAACCGATTGCAATCACCCACTCACCCACCTTAAGATTCTCCGGGTTTCCTTGTGTAACTACAGGCAAATCAGTAGCACTAATTTTAATCAGTGCAATATCGGTCTTACGATCAGTACCAATAATTTCAGCGACAAACTCTCTTTTATCATTAAGCTTTACGGTTATCTCATCAGCAGTTTCAACCACATGCGCATTCGTCAGAATATAACCATCCGAACTAATAATAAAACCTGATCCCAGCGACTTAGGTTCAGACTTTCTTGGGCCGGGGAAAGGCTGTATATGTCTTCTAAAAAAATCATAAAATGGCGAGTTCTCCGGGATTCCTGGTATTTCAGGAATTATCTGATTATTCATTACATTTAAGTTTTGTACAGCACTGATATTCACTACCGCAACACCATGTTTCTCTACTAGCCCGGTAAAATCAGGCAGTTCGGTGGCTTGAACAAAAGTTACCGATGAAAGCAAAATAAATGGAATTATTATTAATTGAAACATACTTCTTATCCTTACTGTACGCTTATGTAAAAAATAACTACTGATATACATGATTAACGATCATAGTTTTGTATAAATATTAATTTTTCAATCATGAAGTTAAATAAATATTTTTGAGGTTATGCTTCTGATAAGGAATAGTAAAATATATAAATAACTTAATTAACCTTGATAACAGAATCGCCGATTAGTTTTATGGTTTCCATTGGTGCCTCACCTATTGTAGTTATTTTATTGCCCTCCAGCACGCGCACATAGATATTGATTGCCCCCCGATCTGTAAAGAAACCAGATGTAGGCGTTGGTGTATCTTCTCCCATAGACTCAATAAATACAGATATTGTTGCAAGTCCATCGGATAAGGCAATATGATCCACAAACACTGGTTTCTCAGTCAAATTGCGCTTCATTCCAACTAATTTTCTAAAACCTGAAGGTAAGTTATTGATCTTCCATTCTACTTCACCTTCACCGATGACAGAAGTCAATAGATTAGTTACCTTCCAATCATCTTGCGTCATGAATGAATTAGATTTCAATAAATCGGATTGAATTTCTCCGTCAATTTCTAGCTGTGCAAATGCAAATTGTTCAATAATCTGACTGCCGTCCATGATAGCACTTTTCAATAGCAAACCCGTTTTGGTATCTATCCAGAATTGATGACCATGACGTAAAGAATCCCTTGGTATCAAGGAAATGATCTGACTTTCATGATTGATTATACGTTCACGTTTGACCTCTTTGATATAATAATTCTCATCAAGGTTACCAAATGGCTGCGGAAGAATATCCGGGAAAAATTTTCGAAACCAACGTTTCTCGGTATATATTTTTTTGCTTTCTGGCAAATAACATTTCATTTCATCGTTAGTACGCAAAACTATTCGTGGCGATCCATCTAAAACTTCAATTCTTTCATGTTCGCCAGCTTGATCATTTTTATGAACAATGCGTGATGTCTCTATATGACTATCCGCATAATAAATGAATACTCCAGAATAGTTATGCCGACGAGGAGCTTCGGCCATTCTTTTCAACCACTCAAGGGCATCTTCAGACGAAGGAAGCAACTCCTGTGCTAGTACAACTTGAATACCAAATGCTAAAAAACATAACAACGAGATAATACTGCGACTAATCATCTACCATATCTTTCGTGATATTCAACGTTATGAATATTGCTCGCTTGCCCTCGCATCGTAATTCCTGGAGAAAATTCTCTATGCACGAACAAATAATCATTAATTTCAACCGGCGGATGTGAATAATTATGGATTAAAGGTGGGGATGAAACCATAATAGGAGCGGCAGTTAGACTATTCTCCTGGTTCGATTGCTCAGCAATCATTATTTGCTGCGGTTTATACAAATTATTCATAATTAGACCCGCAGAAATCATTGCAACAATAGAAGCAGCAGCTGCGAGCGTAAATACTTTATATTTCTGTTTTTGGATTGCAGTTGTTACATTGGAAGAAAGTACTGTAGGTTCGGTTATTAATTTTTGACTGACTCTGGAAGATATATTCATGGATAATCGGGATGACTTTCGGAGTGTATCGCCAATCAAATGATAAGATCTCCATTCATTCTGTAAATCATTATCTTTTCTGATAGCTTCAATAATATGGGTAACATCCTGTTGATCAAGCTCACCATCCATCAATGCAGATACTTTACTTTTCACATTACCACCTCTTATCTTTACTTGTCCCTAACAAAGGGCGTAATTGTTCTGAAATCGCTTCACGTGCACGAAATATTCGCGACCGTACAGTTCCGATAGGGCAATTCATGATATTGGCAATTTCTTCATAACTTAACCCATCAATCTCCCTTAAAACAATCGCCGTACGCAATTCTTCCGGCAATGAATCCAATGTCTGATTAACCGTTTGAGCAATTTCCTGACTCATCAGTTCACTCTCCGGTGTATTCATTTCCTTTAGCAAACCACCATCTTCAAAGTCTTCTGCATCTTCATTATCGAAACCTTGCAAAGTTGGTAATTTCCGCCCTTGAGATACCAAGAAATTTTTTGCAGTATTAATACCGATACGATATAACCACGTATAGAAAGCACTATCTCCGCGAAATGAAGATAATGCTCGATATGCTTTAATAAACGCTTCCTGCGTAACATCCTCAACCTCAGCGGAATCGCGTATAAATTGCGACAACAAACGAGCCAACTTGCGCTGATACTTAATCACCAGCAGATCAAATGCCTGCTTATCCCCGCTTTGAACTCGTTCTACTAACTGCTGATCGATTTCCCGATCACCCATACAACTTGATATCCCTGAGCATTTTAAATGAATTTAGACTTATTCTTGTTCCATTATAGGCGCCATAATGACACAAATGAATAAGTATACCTATCCAAATGAATCTCGGGAACTATGTAATTCCATATCTATCGCATTAAAAGACACTTAACCCTACTAATTAGTTCACTATTTGTGATTGAGCATAATCTATGAAACTAAACCGAATGTATCTAGGTTGAGGCATTCTGAGTCTGTTATTATTCAATTTACTAATCATAAAAATAAAGACCAGCTTAATGACTGACAATAATTACGATACGCTCATTATCGGTAGCGGATTAGCCGGATTTTCACTAGCGCTGCATTTAGCGCAGTACCAGAAGGTTTGCATTGTAACCAAACAAGCTGCCGAATCTGGGGCCAGTTCATGGGCACAAGGCGGTATAGCAGCGGCGCTCTCAAATGAAGACTCCCCGTCACAACACGTTCAAGATACTTTAATTGCCGGAAGTGGTTTATGTGATGAAGGCATCACACGCTTCGTAACCGAAAATGCGGCTGATGCGATTCATTGGTTGATCGATCAAGGAGTAATCTTTACCTACGACCAAACAAGCGAAACCGGCTATCACTTAACTCAAGAAGGAGGCCATAGCACACGGCGCATCATTCACAGTGGCGACGCTACTGGTAAAGCCGTCCAACAAGCGCTCATTCAAAAAATACGATTGCATCCGAATATTACTGTCCTAGAGCATCATATCGCTATCGATCTGATAACCGATGATAGATTAACTGATTCCACAAAAGACCGAAATAAACGATGTATTGGTGCATACATTCTTGATAAGAAAAAAGATAAAGTACTAAGCTTTGCTGCACAAAATACCGTGCTGGCAACCGGGGGGGCCAGTAAAGTTTATCTCTACACTACCAATCCCGATACAGCCACCGGTGATGGTATTGCAATGGGTTGGCGGGCGGGCTGTCGAATTGCCAACATGGAATTCATTCAATTTCATCCAACCTGCCTTTATCATCCTCACGCAAAATCTTTTTTAATCAGTGAAGCTGTTCGTGGTGAAGGTGGGTTATTAAAACTTCCCAATGGCGAACGCTTCATGTTATGGCACGATCAGCGCGGCGAACTTGCTCCGCGTGATATTGTGGCTCGTGCTATTGACTTTGAAATGAAAAAAAGAGGACTGGATTGTGTTTACTTAGATATATCACACAAACCCGAAAATTTTTTAAAAGCACATTTTCCAACAATTTATGCCCGCTGTCTGAAACTGGGTATCGATATTACCAAAGAACCAATCCCCGTGGTTCCTGCCGCTCACTACACTTGCGGGGGCGTGATCACCGACAATCATGGCAAGACCGATTTGAGCAACCTATACGCTATCGGAGAAACCGCGCACACTGGATTACATGGTGCCAACCGTTTAGCCAGCAATTCCCTCCTGGAATGTTTAGTGCTGGCTCAGACTGCAGGAAGCGACATTATCAATCAACCCACAAATGAATTACCAAAACTTCCGGATTGGGATGAAAGCCGTGTCACAGACGCCGATGAAGAAATCGTGATTGCACATAACTGGGATGAATTACGCCGTTTTATGTGGAATTATGTTGGCATCGTGCGTACCACAAAAAGATTGCAGCGCGCACAACACAGAATCGAGCTACTGCGTGAAGAAATCAATGAATACTATACCAACTTCCGTGTCACCAGCGATTTACTGGAATTACGCAATCTAGTCGATAGCGCTGATCTGATTGTGCGGTGCGCATTGCAACGTCACGAAAGCCGGGGATTGCACTACAGCAAGGATTATCCTGATACATTACCACTTGCAGAAAATACAGTGCTAAAAAGAGAAATTAGGTAACCCCAATGAAGCCTGAAATCATTCGATCTGCGCAGTTGTCGTTTCACAATCGTGTGCGTTACACTCATATAACCTTTTTTATCTACCCTTTCACGAGCAATGCAAACCCACTGGACTAATCCGAGCGTTATAGAATGGTGCCAATATCTCCTCGACAGCTATGCTGACTGGATCAAGCTGGAGCTAATGGATCGTAGCGGTACACCGCTGACACAAGCCGAGCGACTGTTCAACAGCGCGTTTATTGTAGCATCCCATGGCACGGAAGCTGATCCCATATTAAATTACGGTAATCAGGCAGCCCTTAATTTATGGGCCATGGATTGGCAGCAATTCATACGAACACCCTCACGCTTCACAGCCGAGTCACCCAGCCGTGAAGAACGTGCGCGCATGCTGCAACAAGCTAAAATACAAGGTTATATTTCCAATTATAGCGGTATAAGAATTTCCAGCGCAGGAGAACGTTTTCTGGTTGATCAAGCCATCATTTGGAATATACACAAACCTGACGGCACGGCAATTGGACAAGGCGCCACTTTCTCCAATTGGAAATATTTGGACTAAATGAATTTCTTCAAATCTACTCAACACAAAACAAATTTGCCCGAAACCAAGAACTGGTTTATTCTTTGCCCCCTGTTTGCTAACACCCCGGAGAAGTGACCGAGTGGCTGAAGGTGCACGCCTGGAAAGCGTGTGTACGGTTTAAACCGTACCGCGGGTTCGAATCCCGCCTTCTCCGCCAATTCAATTTTATTACTTCCTTGACTCCCTAACACCTTGAAAGGTAATGGGGTTTCAGCGGTTCTAAGTCCTGTATTTCGGTGATATTGGAACCCGCTTGGAAAAGCCAGTTTCAGCACTGCGCGGCGGTCACTCAACCGCCCGGAATCCCAGATTTTATAAGGGGTTGCAATAAAATCCAGAGCGGTTCTAAGTGCTGCATCGTATGAGCGCATCGGTCTCAGGGATTGAGTCGATTTTTCAACCAGCACGGCTTTGTCGGTTTCAAATTTCTTGATCCGATTTTCATACGCTTTAATCATCGTCTGACTATCAGTCTCAATCAGCCTATCCATCAATTGTTCGATAGATTGATCCAGCTTGCGTATCTCTTTTTCCATCGACTGCCCACGCTGCGTAATTTGCGCTTGCCGATAATTCCACCATACCTCGAACATCTTTGTTGCTGTTTTGAACAGTGGCACGGATGGCACAAGCTGGTGCAATAGGCTTACAAATTCCCCTTCGATCTTCTCGCGGGCAATGGCTTTGCCGTAGCTCTCGCAGCCTTTGGAAAAGCAATAGTAGTACGGATAGTGTTTGCTGCGCCCTTTAGTCCAGCAAGCGGTCAATGGATTGTCGCAATCACTGCAACGCACCGCACCCCGCAGCGGAAAATCTGATATGTGTTGTCAAAAATGGAGTCCATAGGTTTAAGCAACGAGTAGATTTGCATAGTACTGCTGCGAAAATTGTGCAGGCGATAAATAGCCCAATTTTTCTTGCTTGCGCTGTCGGTTATAGAA
>Ga0268299_1000453_pt1 | contig 128501 bp, 117 predicted proteins | sample NOBtaG_FD_193484 | JGI IMG/M metagenome (GOLD analysis project Ga0268299, IMG submission 193484) | Activated sludge microbial communities from bioreactor in Nijmegen, Gelderland, Netherland - NOB reactor | ecosystem: Engineered > Bioreactor > Aerobic > Activated sludge | place: Netherlands...
GCCATGTTTGGTCTCTCCGAGGGGATCGTGAGAGAACCTTAAAAACATGCCCCAAACCATTGAGAAACATCACATATTCCGATATGCGAATCCCCTGCCCGCTAGGGGGAGAGGCTAGGTGAGGGGGTTTCGCGGGCTGTGAGATCACCTGCACCCCCCTCACCCAACCTCTCCCCCTAGCGGGGGAGAGGAGCAAGAGAAAGAGATGTCTTCGCTCCGTGGCAGCGTCGCTGGGGAGGAGAATTGTGGTGGCACGCTCTCGGCGGAAGACGTTCTCACGAGAGCGTCTCCACCGCGTAATGCCGCACGCGATCGTCGTCGACGGCGACGCCGAGGCCCGGCGTGCGCGGCACGATCACGCGGCCGTTCTCGATGGGGAACGGCTCGGCCAGCAGGTCGCGCTCGAGGAAGTACTTGGCCTGGTAGAACTCGCAGCCCAGCGAGATGTTGGGCGTGGCGGCGATGACGTGCGTGCCGGCGAGATGGGCGATGCCGGTCTCGAACATGTCGCCGCCGTAGCAGGCGATGCCGGCGGCCTCGCAGATCGCCGACACCTTGCGCCCGGCCAGCATGCCGCCGTGCTTCATGATCTTGATGCTGACCAGGTCGGCCATGCGGCCGGCCGCCACCTGCAGGGCGTCGGTCGGCGTGAACACGCTCTCGTCAGCCAGCACCGGCGTGTCGAGGGCGCGGGTGATCTCGGCCAGGGCCGCGCGATGATGGCCCGGCACCGGCTGCTCGATGAAGGTCGGGCGGAACGCCTCGACGTCGCGCAGCTCGCGGATGGCGTCGTGCGTCCTCATGCCCTGATTGTAGTCGATGCGCAGCTCGGCATCGGCCGGCAGCTCGGAGCGGAAGCGCTCCATGCGCTTCAGGTCGGCGGCGTGGCCGGCGAAGCCGGTCTTCATCTTGAACAGGCGCAGGCCCTCGCCGTAGAGCCGCTTCACCATCTCCATGTCGCGATCGAAATCGGGATCGGCAACGGAGAACGACAGGGGGATATCGTCGCGGCAGCGCCCGCCCAGCAGCTCGGCCACGGGCAGGCCCGAGGCCTGGCCGACGATGTCGAACAGCGCCATCTCCATCGCCGCCTTGGCCTCGGGATGACCGACCACGGCGTGATCGGCGTCGGCCATCAGCGCCTCGATGCGGAACGGATCGGCGCCCAGCAGCAAGGGACGCAGGTAGACGTGCAGGGCAGCGACATTCCCTTCGATCGTGCCGGTGAACACCGCCCACGGGGCGGCGTCGCCCCAGCCGGTGATGCCGGCGTCGGTCTCGAGCTTAAGGATGGCGTTCTTCACCGTGCCGGCGACGTCGCCCGAGCCGTGACGCCGCATCAGCCGAACCGGGATCTCGGTGACGTAGACCGTCGCCGCCGTGATCGAGATCTGCTTCATGGTTGCTCCTCCCCGCTTCCCCGAGCCTAGCCGATCGCGCAGTATGCACGCCAATCAACAAGCATCGACCACGGGGGATCCTGTCATGCGCCGTAACCTGCTCCGCGAGCTCCTGAAAGCCGGCAAGCCGACCGTCGGCACGCACATCCTGTCGGCGTGGCCCACCCTGGTGGAGCTGATCGGCCATTCGAAGCAGTACGACTACGTCGAGTTCACCGCCGAGTACGCCCCCTTCACCATGCACGATCTCGACAATCTCGGCCGCAGCTTCGAGCTGATGAACATGGCCGGCATGATCAAGATCGAGCAGACCCAGTACACCCACCAGGCCATGCGGGCGATCGGCTCCGGCTTCCAGAGCGTGCTGTTCGCCGACATCCGCAGCGTCGAGGACGCCAAGCTCGCCGTCGATGCCGTGCGCGCCGAGACGACGATGGCGCGCGGCGCGCGCGGCCGCGGCCGGCTGGGCGTCGGCATGCGCCGCGATGTCGGCTCGGTGCGCGAAGGCGGCACGCCGGCCTATGTCGATGCGCTGAACGAGGTCGTCATCGCCATCATGGTCGAGAAGAAATCGTGCGTCGACGATCTCGAGGCCATCCTGTCTGTGCCGGGCATCGACATGGTGCAGTTCGGCCCGTCGGATTTCTCGATGAGCATCGGCAAGACCGGCCAGTACGGCGATCGCGAGGTGCTGGCGGCCGAGGCCAGGACGATCGAGACGACGCTGAAGATGGGCCTGCATCCGCGCGTCGAGCTGCGCGATCCGGCCGACGCGAAGCGCTACCTGGCGATGGGCGTGAAGCACTTCTGCATCGGCTGGGATGTCCGCATCCTGGCCGACTGGTGGGACACCAAGGGTGCCGAGATGCGCACGCTGCTTCAGGCCAGGCCGGGCAGGAAAGCGGGCGCGCGGCCGGGCAAGGCGGCACCGGCGGCGCGTGCCCGCAAGGCCGGCGGCAACGGCCGGTCGCGCGGCAACTACGCTTGAGCTGCCGCCGCATGACGCGCGGCCAGGACATCAGCGCCAGATTGCGCTGGACAGGCGACCCGGCCGGCATGCCTCAATAGCGCCCCACAACCAGGAGGAACACGCCATGAAGGCGCAGGCCGACAGCGTACTGAAGGAAGCCGTGAGCAAGGGCGACGTGCCGGGCGTGGTCGCCGCGGCGACCGATGCCAGGGGAACGACCTACGAGGCCGGCTTCGGCAAGCGGATCCTGGGCGAGTCCGCCGACATGACGCCCGATACCGTGGCGTGGATCGCCTCGATGACCAAGGCCGTGACCGGCGCCTGTGCCATGCAGCTGGTCGAGCGCGGCAAGCTCTCGCTCGACGGGCCGGCCAAGGCGGTGATCCCGGCACTGGGCGACTGCGTCGTGCTCGAGGGCTTCGACGCCGCCGGCAAGCCGAGGACCCGCAAGGCCGCGCGCGACATCACGCTGCGCCACCTGCTCACGCACACGGCGGGCTTCGCTTACGACATCTGGAAGCCCGAGATCGGCAAGTACATGGAGGCGATGGAGGTGCCGGGCATCATCAGCTGCCAGAACAAGGCGCTCATGCTTCCCCTCCTGTTCGAGCCCGGCGAGCGCTGGGAGTACGGCATCAACATCGACTGGGCCGGCAAGATGGTCGAGGCGGTGAGCGGCCAGCGGCTCGGACAGTTCATGCACGACAACATCCTGGGACCGCTCGGCATGGACAGCACCGCCTTCAGGATCACCGACGCGATGCGCGGGCGGCTGGCCAAGATCCATCACCGCGCCGACGGCAAGCTGGTGCCCGACCCGGCGCTCGAGCTGCCGCAGGAGCCCGAGTTCGAGATGGGCGGCGGCGGGCTCTACAGCACGGCCGGCGATTACCTGAAGTTTGTCCGCATGATGCTGAACCAGGGCCGCTCCGACAGAGGCGCAGCGGTGCTGAAGCCGGAGACGGTCGAGCTGATGTCGAGGAACGCCATGGGCAGCTCGAAGGTGACCCTGCTCAAGACCGCGGCACCGCCCTTCTCCAACGACGCCGAGTTCTTCCCCGGCATGGACAAGAGCTGGGGCCTCTCCTTCATGATCAACAACGAAGAGGCGCCGACCGGCCGCACCGCCGGCTCGCTCGCCTGGGCCGGCCTCGCCAACACCTACTACTGGATCGACCAGAAGAAGGGCGTGGGCGGCGTTTACGTCACCCAGATCCTGCCTTTCGCCGACGTCAAGTCGCTGCCGCTGTTCTACGCCTTCGAGAGCGCCGTCTACGGCAAATAGCCGCTCACGCCGCGGCGAGCGCGAACAGCTCGGTCGGCTCGCGCACGCCGCGCAGCGTGTGCCGGCCGAGCGATACCAGGCGGGAGCGGCTGGATACGGCGGCTTCCGCGAACGGCTGCGATGCCAGCACGTGGTGCCCGAGCGGCTCGCACAGCCGCTCGATGCGCGAGGCCTCGTTGACGGCCGGCCCGATCACCGTGAAATCGAGGCGAGTCGCCGTGCCGACATTGCCGTACTGCACGGCGCCGATATGCAGCGAGATGTCGAGCGCGATGGCTGTCCGTCCCTCGGCGCGGCGGCGCGCATTGAGCGCCTCGATGCGCGCCTGTGCCCCGATCGCGGCATCGAGCGCAGCGCCGCACACCGCGTCGCGATTGCCGGCGATGACGGCGAACGCGGCGAGCAGGCCGTCGCCCAGGAACTTCAGCACCTCGCCGCCATGCTGCGCGACCGGCTCGACCATGCATTCGAAGCACTCGTCGAGCAGCGCGATCAGCTCCGGGCCGGGCGTCACGTCGGCCAGTGCCGTGAAGCCGCGCAGGTCGGTGTAGAGCAGCACCGCCTCGACGCTCTGCACGCCGCCGCGAAGCACCGTGCCGGCATAGACCCGGCTCGCCGGATCGTCGCCGAGATAGGCCGCTAGCAGGCCATGTCCGATGGCGCCGATGGCGACCGCCTTCACCGCCAGCGCGAACAGCGGCAGCAGCCGATCCAGCCCGGCCACGTCCTGCTCGCGATAGCCGCCGGGCCGGTCGGTCGTCACCGAGCAGACGAAGAACAGCCGCTCTGCATGCTCGGCCGAATCCCGGTCGCCCAGGCCGGCGGCCGGCCTCAGCGAGCCGAACGGGAACACGCGACCGAGCCATTCGGTCATGCCGGCCGCGTGCAGCTCGGCGAACAGCAGCGACTCCCGTGCCGACCCGGCATCGTCGACCCGCACCCGGCGCGTCATCACGCCGTCGCGCAGCATCGGCAGGAACGGGCTGCGGCGCAGGATCGGCGCATCGAAGTCGACATGGCCGAACTCGAAGCGGGCGTTGGGGCCGCTCGAGCGGTCCCAGATCATGCTGCGCGCCCGCACCATCGGATGCAGCGTGTTCATGCCGGCGAAGGTGCGCGCCACCGGCACGCCGAGCGCGTCGAGCCGCCGCGAGAAGCCGTCGACCATCTCGTCGAACGGCAGGTTGCGCAGCCCCGCCTCGGCCAGCCATGCCGCGAGCGCCGCCTCACTCATGGCTCGCCCATGAGCGATGGCGACGGATCACGGCCGGAGGGGGAAGGGCGGGTTGTACACGGGCGGCGCGGTCTCCACGGCGGCGACGACGCCGTCGCGCCCGATATTGGCCGGAACCTCGCTCAGGGTGCAGGCATTGGCGCCGGCCTGCGTCGAGGCCTGCAGGAAGATCATGGTGCTGGGCCGCAGGTCGAGGGTGGTCGACCCGGCGAGCTCCTTGCCCTTGCCGACGAGGCAGCGCACGTCGTAGCGGCCGGGCGCGACGTCCTCACGGACCCAGGTCGACGGCGTCAGCCATCCAATCTGCTTGTCCCGTGCAGTGAGCGACAGCACCTGCGGCGGCGCCGCATCGGGGCCGCGATAGATGTAGACCGCGGTCATGCCGGGCATCGGGTTCCAGAACCTCTTGCCGGCAGCGTCGGACTGCCGGTTGGCCAACGGAACCACCGGCATCGGCTGCATGCCGCAGGCCGTCAACGCCACCGCCATTGCCACTAGGACTGCGCTTTTCATTTGGCCCTTTCGCCGCTCGGGAACTCCGACACTCGCCAACCCGGCGGGACCGGTCAAGAGGACGCGAGCCCGCGGCCGGGTTATGGGTCGTGCTCATGGTCATCCGGGCCGCGGGCATCCTGCCCGCTCATGCTCCCGTGAGCGGGCAGGATGCCCGTGGTCCAGAAGATCATGAGACCGCCCGTCGGAATCAACGCGCCTGCCGCGCCAACCAGGCACGGACACCCGCCAGCGTCGCGAAGTCGTCGAGGCTGCGCGCGGGTATCCCGGGATGGGCGGCGGCGGCCATCTCGGCGAGCGCACGGCCGGGGCCGAGCTCGAGGAACAGCGTGGCCCCCGCCTCGACCGCGCTGTCGAGGCAGGCCGCCCACTGGACGGTGTGCGAGACCTGCGCCGCGAGCTTGTCGAGACCGGCGCGGACATCGCGCACGGCAGCGCCGTCGATGCCGCTCAGGAGGCGGATGCCGGCAGGCAGTCTCGGCGCCACGCTGATCCGGTCGAGCTGCCGACGGAACGACAGCGAGGCTGGCTCGAGACGCGACGTGTGCGAGGCGACGGCGACGGCAATGCGGGTGACGTGGAGCGCGCCTGCCCGCGTCGCCGCCTCGGCGAGCGCCTCGAGCGCGTCGCCACCCAGAACGTAAGCGTCGCCGGGATTGACGATGGCGATGGCCGCACCGTGATCCGCACACAGCGCATCGACCGCGGCGCGCGACAGGCCACGGACGAAGAGCAGGCCATCGTGGGCGTGGCTTGCCGCATCCATCGCCTCGGCGCGCGCGGCAACCAGATCGAGCGCGCTTGCCGGCTCGATCAGGCCGGCGATGCTCCAGGCGGCGACCTCGCCCACGCTGTAGCCGGCGACGATCAATCGGTCTGGCCATGCTTCGCGCAGCGCAGCCGCCGCCGCTACAGCCTGCAGCACGCAGAGGATCTGGCCTGTCCTGTTGCCATGGACGTCGGCGGCCGCCGCCGACTGCACCAGCGTGCGGGCATCGCCGCCCAGCAGGCCGCTGGCCTGCGCAAAGAGCACGCTGGCCCGAGACTCGCCGGCCGTCAGCGCAAAGCTCCTCGGACCTTGCAGTCCCTGGCCCGAGCACAGGATCGCCAGCGTCAAGGCTCGCACGCCTCGACGAAGAGGCTCATGGCGAGAAGATCGGCGGAACCGCCAGGGCTCAGGCGGCGGGCGACGAAGGCGCGATGCACGGCCCATGCTTCTTCCAGCCAGTCCGGCTGTCCGACGCCGCCGCGGGCGAGGAAGGCACGGGCGGCGGCCTGGGCGAACTGCAGACCGTCGAGGCCGCCGCGATGCAGCAGGTTGGTGTCCTCGAGATGGGCGATCAGGGCGAAGCACGCCTGCACCCGGGCCGCCTGACGAGTTCCCATCGGGACCCGTGACGAGATAACTGCTCCAAGTGCACTGCTGTCGTCCCGAGCGCAGCGAAGGACCTTTGCTGCGGCCTCGGGGATCCCTCGCTCCGCTCGGCATGACGGCGATTCCGGATCAACTGTCTCGCCACGAGCCCATAGCGCCGCGCCGCTGCGCAGCGCGGGCAAGCCGACGCCATAGACGGTCGGGAAGCCCTCGGCCGCTTCACGCCGCGCGCCGCCGGCGCCGAAGCGGCGGCGCGCCGCGCCGCCGTGGCTGTGCAGCGGCTCGGGCCCCTGCTCGATGCCGTCGCGCCAGTGCGCGGCGACGACGGCGCCGAGCGGCAACGCCGGATCGGCGAGACGGCTCGCGCGCAATCCTGCTGCCGCACACAGGAGTCCCAGGCCGAAGATGGCGCCGCGATGCGTGTTGACGCCGCCGGTCGCCCGCAGCATCGCAGCCTCGGCCTCGACGCCGATGACGCGCAGCCGTCCCATGGCGCTGCCCTGCGCACCGGCATCCGCCAGTGCGGCGAAGAAGGGCTCGAGAGCGGCTGCGCTCCGCCGGAAGGTGTCGATGTCCATGTCGTCATGGCTGCCGGAGTCGATCGGGCTCACCAGGCCGGGCTTCGGCCACGTCTCGGCTTCGAGCGCGAGGCAGCGGACCGCGAGCTTGGCGATGCGCTCCATCTCCCGCCGATCGATGGCAGCGCCGGTGTCATGAGCAAGCGACGCGATCACGGCGACGCACCGTCGAGAAAGCGCCGTGTCTCCTGCAGGCTGGCATCGTGCAGCGTCTTCACCAGGATTTCGGCGGCGCCTTCGCGGAGCTCGCGCCAATTCACGCCGGCCCCGTCGTGGCGGACCAGCTCGCCGTCCAGGCGCATCGGCGCCGACCGCTCGATTGCCGCCAGCTCTGCGATCAGCCGCGGCGCTTCGCCAGCGCTGGGCAACCCCACCAGCAGGTCGAGGTCGGAGCGCGCCGTCAGGTAGTCGAGGCCGGTCAGGCATTGCCACGCCAGGCTGCCGTAGACCCGGACATCGGCGTCGAGCGCAAGCAGCCTCTCCAGCGTGGGCAGCCACGACATCGGCGCGACGCTCGACGCGGCACGCAACGGCGGCGGTGGCGCGATCGACTGGACAGCGTCGCGCGGCAACGTCAGGGCGAACCGTCGCTTGCCGTGCGACGGCGGCAGCGGCAGCCCGAGCGGCAGCCCCGCCATCTCGCCCGGCAACGGGCGACGGGCGATCAGCGGCCAGCCGCGCTCGACCCAGCCGACCAGCAGCGCCTCGCCGGCAAGATCGCCGCGCTGCTCCACCAGCGCCCGCCACGCCTCTGCCGACAAGAATAGGAGATCGTGGCGGCGGAGAGAGAGGTCGTGACTCATGGCCGGGCGCGTTGGGGGGTCTCTCCCAGAAAAGCTGGGAAGGAGAACCGCAAAGCTGGCGCCTCCGAGTGGCGCGCTCCCGGCAACGAATGTCATCGAAGAGCGAGGTCGTAGACGCGCGCGGCGATGTCGGCCGCCTTGGGACGGCCCTTGCGCTCCTTGCCCAGGCGATCGCGCTGGTCGCCGGGTGTGGCCGGCGCGTCGAGCAGCGCCTGCAGCTGGTCGGCCAGCGAGCGTTTGTCGTCCCAGGTCGCCAGCACGGCGCCGGTCTGGGCGAGGTTGGCGAGACCGGGTGCGAAGACCGGCGTCGACCTGGCCTTCTCCTGCAGCGCCTCGATCGAGAGCTTGGTGACCTTCGATATCGACGGCAGGTCCATCACCGCCGGCGTCGCACCGGGCAGCGCCACCAGGCTCTGCGTCGACATCGCGGTGGCGATGAAGGCGCCGGCGGCGCTGTGGCCGTAGAGCAGGCCAATCGTGTGATGGCCCTGCAGGCTTGCCATCATCAGGCACTTGCCCAGATGGGCCAGGAACTCGTTGAGCCCCAGCAGCTCGTCGCGCTTGCTCATGCGCTGGCTGTCGCTGTCGATCAGCACGAGAATGGGATCCTTGCCGCCCTCGTCGATCGCGGCCAGCACATGGCCGGCCAGGACAAGCGCGTCGTCGACGCCGAGCGGCATGCGATCGGCAACGCCGACAACGGTGACGCGCCCGCCGCTCTTCAACGGGCCGGAGCCGAGCATGATACCGCCCTGCCGCACGATGTCGTGCCCCGCCGGGAACAGCGAGGCCAGGATCTCAGCGAGCGTCATGGCGTCCCTCCCCGATGCGCCGGGCGAGCGCGATGAACTCGTCCGCCGGCATCCCCGGCACCTTGGCGGGATCGTCGACGCCCGCCTGCTTCCACACGTCGAGCCCGTCGGCGCACTTGCCGAACCGCTTCAGGCGCTCGGCGAGGCGTGCCTGCTCGGCCTTAAGCATCGCGAGGTCGAACGCCGGCGCCCGCTCGATCAGCGCGATCGCCGCGGCGCGAAAGGCGTCGATCGTGTCGTCGACGAACAGCTCTGCGCCGCCCAGCAGGCGTCGATGCTTGCCGCCCATGGTGCGCCACACCAGGCTGCGGTCCTTGGAGTCGAACTCCTCGACGCCGCGATTGGTCTCGATGACCTCCGGGCCGGAGACCGCGATACGGCCGTGCTCCGACACGGCGAGCGCCGAGCAGGTACCTGCGATCAGCCCGCCGCCGCCATAGCAGCCAGCACGGCCGCCGACCAGGCCGATCACCTTGGCGCCGGCGCGGCGCGCCTCGATCACCGCCCGCATCACCTCGCCGATCGCTAGCTCGCCGACATTGGCCTCCTGAAGGCGGACGCCGCCGGTGTCGAACAGGATCAGCACGGGCATCGTCGCCACATCGCGCGCCGCGCGCAGCAGGCCGACCAGCTTGGCGCCGTGCACCTCGCCGAAGGCGCCGCCCATGAAGCGGCCCTCCTGGGCGGCGACGAACACCGGGGTGCCGGCGAGCTTGCCGTGGCCGACGACGATGCCGTCGTCGAACTGGCGGGGCAGGTCGAAGATGCCGAGGTGCGGGCTCATCTCGCGCGCCTCCGGTCCCAGGAACTCGGCGAAGGTCCCGGCATCGAGCAGCAGGCGCGCGCGGTCGCGCGCCGCGGATTCGTACCAGCTCGGCGACTGGCGACGGCCGTCGGTCGGCGGGTTCATCGGCCATCCTCCTCGATCAGGCGCACGGCCTGGGCGAGCCGCAGCGACACCGTGTCGGCGCGAGCGCCGCCGTCGTTGATCGACAGCCGTAGCCCGCCCGGCGAGCGTCGCTCGACGAAGTCCGTGATCACCGCCTCCCACACCTTGGCGAATCCTATGACGGGCGTGCTGATCTCGACCTGGCAGTCGCTTCCCGGCAGCACCCGTTCGACCAGCACCTCGAGATTGCCCGAGGCGACCACGCCCACGATGGCCATCGGCCGGGCGCCGGCCGCCCGCCGCGCGGCCGTGTGACGATAGCTCAGGGTTTCCATTGCAACGTCCTCACCAGTTGCGGAAGCGCGACGGCGCGGCGTAGAGGCCGCCGGACCAGCGTACGAGGTCCTCGATCGAGCGGGCGGCCAGCAGGCTGCGGTCGGCGTCCAGCGGATCGATGCCGAGATCCTCGGGCCAGCGCACGACGCCGCGCTCGCGCAGCTGCTGCACCATCTTCGCATCGCGGCCGCGGCCGACGTCGGTGTACCCGGCAACGCCGCGGATCGCCTGCTCGCGCTCCTCCTTGCTGCGGCAGAGCAGCAGGTTGGCGATGCCGGCCTCGGTCACGACGTGGGTGACGTCGTCGGCATAGACCATGACGGGCGCCAGCTCGAGCTTGAGCTTGTCCGCCAGCTCGATTGCATCGAGCTTCTCGACGAAGGTCGGCACGTTCTTGTCGCCGAACGTCTCGACGATCTGCACCACCAGCTTGCGGCCGCGCCGCAGCGCCGGCGCCGCGTCGGGATCGGCCTCCTTGCCGGCCAGCAGCCAGGGCGCGCTGGGATGGCGCCTGCCGTGCGAGTCGCTGCCCATGTTGGGCGCGCCGCCGAAGCCTGCGATGCGCTGGGTCGTTACCGTGGAGGAGTTGCCCTGGAGGTCGATCTGCAGGGTCGAGCCGATGAACATGTCGCAGGCATAGAGGCCCGCGGTCTGGCAGATCGCGCGGTTGGAGCGCAGCGAGCCGTCGACGCCGGTGAAGTAGATGTCGGAGCGGGCGCGGATGTAGTCCTCCATCCCGACCTCGCCGCCGAAGCTGTGGATCTGCTCGACCCAGCCCGATTCGATGGCCGGGATCAGGGTCGGATGCGGGTTGAGCGCAAAGCGCGTGGCGATCTTGCCCTTGAGGCCGAGCCGCTCGCCGTAGGTCGGCAACAGAAGCTCGATGGCCGCCGTGTTGAAGCCGATGCCGTGGTTCAGCCGCTTGATGCCGTAGGGCGCATAGATGCCCTTGATCGCCAGCATCGCCGTCAGGATCTGCGTCTCGGTGATCGCGCCGGGGTCGCGGGTGAACAGCGGCTCGACATAGAACGGCTTGTCGGACTTGATCACGAAATTCACGCGATCGCCCGGGATGTCGACCCGCGGCAGCGTGTCGACGATCTCGTTGACCTGGGCCACCACGACGCCGTCCTTGAAGGCGGTCGCCTCGACCACTGTCGGCGTGTCCTCGGTGTTCGGCCCGGTGTAGAGATTGCCGTCGCGATCGGCGGCGACGGCGACGATCAGCGCCACGTTGGGCGTGAGGTCGACGAAGTAGCGCGCGAACAGCTCGAGGTAGGTGTGCACGGCGCCGAGCTCGATCTTGCCGCCGAACAGCATGCGGGCGATGCGCGTCGATTGCGGTCCCGAGAAGGCATAGTCGAGTCGCTTGGCGACGCCCGAGTCGAACAGGTCGAGATGCTCGGGCAGCACGATGCCGGACTGCACCATGTGGAGGTCATGGACCTTGGCGACGTCGACCCCGGCCAGCGCCCGCGCCAGCAGGTCGGCCTGCTTCTGGTTGTCACCTTCCAGGCAGACACGGTCGCCTGGCTTGATCACGGCTTCGAGCAGGGCCGTGGCGTCCGCCGCCTGCACGATCTTGCCTTGGGCGATCCTGCCGCCGGCCTGCAGGCGCGCATCGCGTGCCACCCGCGCCTTGTTCCAGACCGTCATTTCACACTCCCCCTGCAACCTTCTACACTGGAGGCGGGGTCATGGTCCCCTGCGGCAGGGCAGCGCAGTGGTCGTAGATCGCCGACGGCCGGGTGAACCACACCTTGTCCTTTTGCGGATGGTTGGCGATGTGCTGCAGCGCCTCGCGCAGCAGGCGCAGGCGATAGGGCTGGCCGACGATCATGGTGTGGAGCGCAATGCCGCAGACCAGCGGCTGCTTCGCCGACTGGCGCAGCAGCTCCTCGAACTGGCCGATGACGAAGTCGCGGAACTGCTCGGGCGAGTGGTGGCGCACCAGGATCTGCGGGCTGTCGTTGATCTCGATCGGGTAGGGCACGCTCATCAGCGGGCCCGAGCGCGTCTTCATCCACAGCGGCTGGTCGTCGGCCGGCCAGTCCATCAGGAAGTCGAAGCCGACCTCCTTCAGGAGATCGGGCGTGCGATGGCTCGAGCTCATCCACGGCGCCATCCAGCCGCGCGGCGGCTTGCCCGACGCCTTGGCGATGGCGTCGCGCACCTCCTCGAGGAAGCGCTTCTCGTCGGACTCCCACATCTGGCCGTGACGCTCGGCATTGGTGCGGCCATGGCCGATGAACTCGTCGCCGCGCGCCTTGATGGCGTCGACGATCGGCGGCGCGTAGTCGAACACCGTGGTGTTGATCAGGTGCGCCGCCGGCAGGTTGAGCTCGTCGAACAGCTCGAGGCAGCGCCACACGCCGACGCGGTTGCCGTAGTCGCGCCAGGCGAAGGTGCGCGGGTCGGGCGGCGTGCCCGCCACCGTCAGCAGATGGCCATCGCCCGCGCCGAAGGCGAAATGCTCGATGTTGAGCCCGAGATAGACCGCCAGGCGCTTGCCCTCGGGCCAGGAGTAATCCTTGCGCCCGACGATCGGCGAGTAGGCGTAGCGGTCATGATACGGCAGGCGCAGCATTGGGGAGTCCTTCTTGGTGGCGCAGTCATGTTCCTCGCCAATGGAGCGTGCGAGGGCGTGGACACATCTCATCCTCGTGCTCCTCTCCCCCGATAGGGGGAGAGGTTGGGTGAGGGGGTTGCAGGTGATGCAGCTTCCCTCGAAGCCCCCTCACCTAGCCTCTCCCCCTAGCGGGGGAGAGGAACATGAGCTGTGTACATTCTCCAGCAGCTCCGCTGGGGAGGATTTCACAGCGTGACATCGCCCGACACGTCGGCGTTCATGCCTCTGAAGCGAGCCACGGCTTGCGCATGGAAAGCGCGTTCTTCGGGCCCCGCTTCCATGGTCGGCCGGCGCTCGTCGTCGAAATGGCCGTAGGAATCCTGGCCGCGCACCAGCATCGCGGTGATGCGCCGCCGCGCCGTGCAGCGGGCATGGGTCGGGATGTAGCTGATGCCGAGGCCGATCCGCCGGTCGTGCGAGCGGTTGGGCCCGGAATTGTGCACGAGGTGCGTGTGGTGCAGCGAGAACTGCCCGGCCCTGACCGGCATGTGCACCGTGCGCTGCCGGTCGACATCGACAGCGAGGGTCTGGCCGCGCGACAGCAGGTTGTCGGGATCCTGCATCTCGGCATGCTTGAGCTGGCCGAGCTTGTGCGAGCCCGGCACGACCTCCATGCAGCCCGCCTCGACCGGCGCGTCGGTGAGCGCGACCCAGGCGGTGACGTGGCAGGCCGGCTCGAGCGCGAAGTAGGTCGCGTCCTGATGCCAGCTCACATGGGTGCCCGAACCGGCATCCTTCGGCCACACGGTCAGATGGAACAGGCGGATGTCCGGCCCGATCAGGTCCTCGACCGCATCCAGCACCTCGGCCGAATGGACGATCTCGTCGACCCAGGGGAACAGGAGATGCGGCTTGAAATTGTGGCCGCGCGTCATCTTCTGGCCCTCGGCACGCTCGAACGCCTCGAGCCTGTCGCGCCAGGCACGCGCCCGTTCGGGCGAGAAGGCATCGATCGGGCTGACATAGCCGTCGCGCTCGTAGCCCGCGACCTGCTCGCTGGAAAGCTTCCTGGGCATCAGTGCGCCGTCCAGCCGCCGTCGACGAACAGCAGCGTGCCGGTGACGAAGGACGAGTCGTCGCTCGCCAGGAACAGCGCGGCGCGCGCCACCTCCTCGGGCCGACCGATGCGGCCCATCGGATGGCGCTGCTTCCAGAAGGCGCGCATGGCGTCGGGATCGGCGTAGCGCTTCAGCGAGTTGGCGGGCATCGGCGTGTCGATGACGCCCGGCATCAGCGCGTTCACCCGGATGCCCTGCGAAGCGTGGTCGACCGCCATGGTCTTGGTCAGCGAGGCGATGGCGCCCTTGGAGGCGATGTAGGCGGCGTTCTTGCCGGGACTGGACTGGGCGAGCTGCGAGCCGATGGTGACGATGGCGCCGGCGCGCGCCGCGATCATCGGCTGTATCGCGTAGTGAATCCAAAGATACGTGCCCTTGACGTTGACCTCGAAGGTGCGGTCCCACGCCGCCTCCTCGATCGCATCGACCGTGCCGCCGGTCGACATGCCGGCGGCGGTCAGCAGCACGTCGATGCGGCCCCACCTCTCCATCACCTGGCCGACGCCGGCGCGCGCCTCGGCATCGCGACTGACGTCCGCCGGGATGGTGAAGGCGCTGCCGCCGGCCGCCTCGATGTCGGCGGCAACCTGGCCCAGCCCTTCCCTGTCCTGGTCGACCAGGGCGAGACGCGCGCCTTCGGCCGCGAACAGGCGAGCCGATGCCGCGCCGATGCCCGACGCCGCGCCCGTGACGATGGCTACCCGATTGGAGAGCTTCATGACGCGACCTTAGCGCACCCTTGGGCCGACCGCTCCAGGCAGATCAGGCCACGCACTGGCTCGCTCCCGGCACAAAAGCCGGCCTGGTTTCGTACCGACGGTATTGACACCAAAAAAGACTCCATCGTTGCAGGGGTTTGGCGATCCGCTGCGGCTGCGCCGCGGTGCACGGAGCAGGGAACTCGAACAGGGAAAGCAGAAAAGTTAACAGGGAACGTGACGCAGCGGATCAGGGATCGAAAAGCGCCAACTCGGCGGGCGCCCCGCCGGCACGGGCACCCCGTCCGCGCTCGGATGCGAGGCTGGGCGATTCGACAGGCCGATTCTTGCGTCCGTTGCGTCCGTTGCGTCAGGAGCGTTTGAAATCAAGGAGTTGGCACTGACGCAAACGACGGTCGTTGCTTCAGCGTAGCGTCGGCTTGCGTCAGTGCTGTTGCTCATGGCCGTGGCTGTTGGTTCGGTCGTCTTCCTGCCGGACGAGGCTGTCATCACACCACGCAAGAGGGCAGCGCGGCAGCCGAGCTGGCTCTCTCGTGCAGCCACGACCTCGTCCACACGGTTGTGCAATCGATTGGACACGCGCTCGCCCTCGTGGGCGGTGACGGCCGCCCAAGCCCGACTATGTCCACGTTCGACGCGAAAGCAAGACGCCCCAGCCACGGCAGCTCGGCCGCCCTGCCGGCGCGGGCCCCGCGCGCTATCTTGATTTGCGCCGGCGCCGCGCCATCATGTTGAGGCCCTCGACCAGGGCGGAGAAGGCCATGGCCGCATAGATGTAGCCCTTGGGCACGTGCACCCCGAAGCCTTCGGCCAGCAGGGTGCCGCCGATCATCAGCAGGAAGCCCAGCGCCAGCATGACGATGGTGGGGTTGTCGCCGATGAAGCGGGCCAGAGGGTCGGCGGCCAGCAGCATCAGGCCGACCGCGATCACCACCGCCGCCACCATGATGGGGATGTCGTTGGTCATGCCAACGGCGGTGATGATGCTGTCGAGGGAGAACACCAGGTCGAGCACCAGGATCTGGCCGATCACGCCCACCAAGGTGACGCCGGCGGCGGCGCTCGCCGACTCCTTCTCGGCGTGCTCGCCGCTGACGTTGTGATGGATCTCGTCCGTCGCCTTCCAGATCAGGAACAGGCCGCCGGCGATCAGGATCAGGTCGCGCCAGGAAAAATCGTGGTTGAACAGGCTGAACAGCGGCTGGGTGAGCTGGGCGATCCAGGCGACGGTGCCGAGCAGGCCGAGCCTCAGGAAGACGGCCAGGCCGATACCGATCCTGCGCGTGCGCGAGCGCTGATGCTCGGGCAGCTTGTTGGTGAGGATCGAGATGAAGATCAGGTTGTCGATGCCGAGGACGACCTCCATGACCACCAAGGTGGCGAGGGCGGCCCAGGCGGCCGGATCGACGAGGAGGGCACCGATTTCTTCCATCGCGGCACGATAGGTCATCGCCGCGACCTCGACAGGCCTTTCTTTTGTGACGGCGAGCCGCTAAGCCCGCGGCCAATGTCAGTACCCGCCGCCGGTTCGCGGCCTCGATACCCGCTCGCCCCCACCCCAGCTCCCACGCTCGCCATCGTCCTGCTGTCCGTCGCGGCCTTCGCCTCGGCCGCCAGCATGCGCGTCGTCGACCCGCTGCTCGTCCAGCTCGCCGGCGCCTTCGCCGTCACGGTCGGCGAGGCCTCGATCGCCGCCACCGCCTTCCTGTTCGCCAACGGCGTGTTCGTGCTGGTGCACGGCCCGTTCGGCGATCGCTACGGCAAGATGCCGGTGGTGGCGCTGGCCTGCATCGCCGCCGCGCTGTGCTGCATCCTCGCCGCGCTTGCCTCCTCGCTCGGCCTGCTCACGATGGCGCGCTTCCTGACGGGCGTCACCAGCTCGGCGATCATCCCGCTCGCCATCGCCTGGGTAGGCGACAACGTAAGCTACGAGCGCCGCCAGGCGACCCTTGCGCGCTTCCTCACAGGCCAGACGCTGGGCCTGATGACCGGCGCGGCGCTGGGTGGCGCGATCGGCGACTGGCTGGGCTGGCGCGCCGTTTTCTGGGTGCTGGCGGCAATCTACGTCGCGGCCGGCGGCGCCCTGCTCGCCGTCATGATCGCGCGTCCCGCCATCGCCCGGCGCGGCCAGCAGGCCGCGGGCTCGATGCTCGGCCAGATGCTCGGCGTCCTGCGCCGGCGCTGGGCCGTCACGGTGATCCTGGTCGTGGCGCTGGAAGGCGGCATGTTCTGGGGCGCCTTCACCTTCGTCGGCGCCGACCTGCATCACCGCTTCGGGCTGGGTTTCGCCGCCGTCGGGCTCGCCGTCGCCGCGTTCGGAGCCGGCGGCTTCCTCTACGTCATGGTGGCGCCCCAGCTCGTGCGCCTGCTCGGCGAGCGCGGCCTGTGCATCTGGGGCGGCATCGGGCTCGGCCTCGCCTTTGCCGGCATGGCGCTGGCGCCGTCGGCCGAGCTCGAGTTTGCCGCCATCGTGGTGGCGGGCGTGTCGTTCTACATGCTGCACAACACGCTGCAGGTCCACGGCACGCAGATGGCGCCGCAGGCGCGCGGCGCCGGCATGGCGCTGTTCGCGCTCTGCCTGTTCATCGGCCAGGCGATCGGCGTCCCGCTCGCCGCCCCCGTGGTCGACCGCTGGGGCGCGACGCCGGTCTTCTGGACCGCAGCAATCGTCCTGCCGGCGCTCGCCTTGTGGTTCGAGCGAGCGATCCGGCGACGGCAGCTCGCTGCCGAGCGGCGCGGGTGACGTTCGCCGCGATCCGTCTGACAGTCGAAGCACTGCCGTCAAGCCGCCTGCCCTGAAGTCTCCAATCTGCGATCCGACCTATAGTTAACCCATAAGTTAACTATAGGAGCGCATCTGTCAAGCGCGTGCTGGACCTGCGCCGGAAGGTCCCAGCCAGCGCAGAGGCCGCATCCGCCAGCGCAGTTGCCGGGCGATCGCATGACGCGCGCCTGTGAAAGCCCACAGCCCAGGCGCAATCGTCATGCGGCGGCACCGTCGAGCGGCACCCCGCTGTCCAGTGCAAACGACGTTCAGTTCACCGGCGACACGCGCAGCTGGTACGGTTCCTCGAGCAGCCTGCACTCGTCGGCGGTGAGCGTGACCTCCGTCGCCTTGGCGGCCGAGCTCAGCTGGTCGAGATCGGTCGCTCCGATGATGGGCGCGCCCATGTAGGGCTTGCCGAGCAGCCAGGCCAACGCCGTCTGGGCGGGCGAGGCGTTCTTGCCGAGGGCGACCTTCCTGACGCGCTCGACGATCTCCCAATCACAGTCGCGATAGCTGCCGGCGCGCACCTGGGCGTCGTTCCTGGAGCGCTCGGTGGCGCCGCCGCCGTCGCGGCTGCGATTGCCGGCCAGGAAGCCGCGCGCCAGCGGCGAGTACGGGATCAGGCCGACGCCCTGCTCGTGGCACAGCCGGTTCATCTCGCTCTCTTCCTCGCGCTGGATGAGATTGTAGAGGTTCTGCATCGCTATCGGGCGCGCGTAGCCCTTCCAGTCGGCCAGCATGATCATCTGGGCGAACTTGTAGGCCGGCATGGTCGAGCCGCCGATGTAGCGCACCTTGCCCGACCGTACGATCTGGTCGAGCGTGTACATGGTCTCCTCCATCGGCGTGTGCGGGTCGAGGCGGTGGACCTGGTAGACGTCGATATAGTCGGTCTGCAAGCGCCGGAGCTGCTCGTCGATCGCGGCCATCAGGTGCTTGCGGCCGGTGCCGAAATCGTTCTCGGCCTTGCTCATGCGGATGCCGACCTTGGTCGACAGCACGATGTTCTCGCGCCGGGTCGTCTTCAGGAGCGTGGCGCCCATGATTTCCTCCGACCTGCCCGCGTTGTAGGCGTCCGCCGTGTCGAAGAAGGTGATGCCGACGTCGAGCGCCCGCTTGAAATAGGCCGGCGCCTCGACCTCGTCGAACTTGCCCCAGCCGCGATTGCCCTTGGCACCCCACGAGTTGCCGCCGAGACAGATGCGGCTGACGATCAGGCCCGAACGTCCGAGCGGTCCGTACTTCATGCAGATTCCCCCTTGCTGGGGCGAGCATAAGCTCCCACCTTCGAGGCATGAAAGTCCTGATCGAATACTGCGGCGCTTGAGGCTACAAGCCGCAGGCCCTCCGGGTGAGGGATCGCCTCCAGAAGCTCGGCGCCGCCGACATTGAATTAAAGGTCGGCAAGTCCGGCCAGTTCGACGTCACCGTCGACGGCAAGCTAGAGTACACGCGCAGCAAGACCGGCCGCTTCCCGACCGACGACGAGATCGACGACCTCGCGACGGGGTAGCTCCTTTTACTCTCCTCCCCAGCTTCGCTGGGGAGGTGTCGCCGTCTTCGGCGACGGAGGGGTCATGAGCCTCAGTCCCGCTGCTCATGACCCCTCCGTCGGCGATTACGCCGACACCTCCCCAAGCTACGCTTGGGGAGGAGACTGAGAGCGACTATCCCAGCACTTCCTTGTTGACGACGTTGGCGGCGTTGGTGCGGCCGTCGAAGACGCTCAGGATGTTCTCGATGGCGGTCTGGGCCATGCGGTCGCTCGCCTCCCTGGTGACGCCGGCCATGTGCGGGCTGAAGATGACGTTCTCCAGGCCGAACAGCTTATTGGACGGGTCGGGCGGCTCGCGGTCGAGCACGTCGAGGCCGGCGCCACGCAGCTTGCCGGTGGTGAGCGCGGTGTAGAGCGCTTCCTCGTTGATGATGCCGCCACGCGCCGTGTTGACCAGGAAGGCGTCGGGCTTCATCAGCGCCAGGGTCTCGGCGTTGAACATGTCGATGGTCTCGGGCGATTTCGGGCAGTGGATCGACACGAAATCGACCTTGGGCAGGATCGCCCTGAGGTCGGTCACCTTCTTCGCCCCGGCTTTCTCGATCTCTGCCGCCGGGATGTTGGGATCGAGGACGTAGACGTCCATCTCGAAGGCGACGCTTCGCTTGACGGTACGCGAGCCGATGCGGCCCATGCCGACCACCAGTATCGACTTGCCGAACAGATCGGCCGGCAGATCGGCCAGGCGCTGGCCCCAGGCGTTGTCGCGCACGAAGCGGTCCATCTTCTTCACCAGCCGCGCCGAGGCGAGCAGCATGTACATGGCATGCTCGGCCACCGACACCGAGTTGGCGATGCCGGTGGTCATCAGAGGGATCTTGCGCTTGTTGAGCGCCGGGATCTCGACGGCGTCGAAGCCGACGCCGAGCCGCGCCACCACCATCATGCCGGGCGCCGCGTCGAGCTCGGCCTGGCGGAACGGCGTGGCGCCCAGGGTGACGGCATTGGCATCCTTGAGCTTGGGATGCAGCGAGGGCACCGAATCGTCGGTCAGGATCTCGTAGTCGACGTCGTCGCGCGTCTTCAGCACGTCGATCCCGGCCTGCGGCATGCGGCCGACGATCAGCACCTTCTTGCGGTTCTTGCCCGAATTGCCCGTGGTCATCGTTTCCCCTGCGGTCACAGCTTGCGAACGGCGGCGATCCTAGGGCCGCGAACCGGCCGATACCAGCGGGGTTTCGCCGCCGGGGGCGCGCCACTGGTGGCGGAGTAAACTCCGCCAAAGTGGCACGTCGTCCGTATGGTCGACGATGATCGCGCCGCCGGAGTGGCGCGCCCCAGCGCACCTTACGGGAGGTAGTGCAGCGGGAGCCGCGTGGTGGACTTGATCTCCTCCATGGCGAACATTGAGGTGACGTCGCTGAGCTCGATCTTGGCGATCAGTCGCTTGTAGAAGGCGTCGTAGGCCTCGATGTCGGGCAGCGCCAGGCGGATCAGGTAGTCGATCTCGCCGCTCATGCGGTAGCAGTCCATGACCTCGGGGAACGACGCCACCGCCTTGGCGAAGCGGCCGAGCCATTGGGCGTTGTGCTGGGCGGTGCGCACCGCCACGAACACCGTGACGCCGGCGTTCACCGCCTTGCGGTCGAGCAGCGCCACCCGGCTGCGGATGATGCCGGCCTCCTGCAGGCGGTTGATGCGCCGCCAGCACGGCGTGGTCGAGAGCCCGACCCGGCGCGCGACCTCGGCCAGCGCCATGCTGGCATCGTCCTGCAGGCAATCGAGAATCTTCCTGTCGAACGAATCCAGATGGAGTTTCTCAGCCATGCCCGTCTCCGGGAAAAATTTTCTCAGCCTAGCCCGATTCGGCGCAAACGTAGCAACCCGTTTTTCGGCCGTGCCGGTACGCTTCGACGATGCTTCGCCGCTTCACCGATCACCCCGCCTCGGTCAACGAGACCTACCTGCAGCACATGGGCATGGCCTTCGGCTTCGGCGGCCGCATGCTGCTGGGTAGCCTCGCCTGCTTCGTGCACGGCCTCTTCCCCTGGCTGTGCCTGACCCGCGGCAGCGACACCGTCAGGACGCTTCACCATCGGATGGTGAGCCATCGCGTGGTGCGCCCGGCGGCGCCTGCGCAAGCCGGCTCCGGAGGCAGCGCGGTGGCTGCCGGCGACTAGCCGCCCGTCACGGCTCGTTGCCTGTCGGGTCGCCGTCTCGGCACGCGCCACGCGGCGTGCTATGCTTGAGGCGTGTTTCGCGGACCAAGGCTTGCCGGCAAGGGCCCGCTCGCATCTGCAACCTGGTCCCTGCGCCTCGCGTTCCCGAATGACGGGCACAACGAAGGAGGGATCATGCACACGCCGCTCAGGATCACGTTCCAGAACACGCCCTCCAGCGATGCCATCCGCCAGCTGATCGAGGAGCAGGCCGGGCATCTGGAGCAGTTCTTCGGCCGCATGACGGCGTGCCATGTCGTGTTCAGCCTGCCCGACGGCAACCGCCGCAACGGCGGCCTGTACGAGGTCGCGATCCACATCAAGATGCCGGGCGGCGCGACGGTCGACGTCGATCGCACGCCCGGTCTCGACGAGCGCTTCTCCGACCCGCAGTTCGCCGTCAGCGACGCCTTCCGGCGCGCGAGCCGTCGCCTGAAGGATCGCGCCAAGGTCATGCGGCACGAGGTCAAGGCGTTGCACAAGCGCGCCGACCGTGACCTCGACCAGCCGCCGGAGAAGAGCGGCTAGCGCCGCCGCAGGCTCGTCCGGTTCAACGCGCGTCCCTGGCCAGGCGCCGCTCGACCACGCGCGACCACAGGGTGGCGCCCAGGGTGATGATCCCGTCGTTGAAATCGTAGCCCGGGTTGTGGACCTCGCAGCCGCCCTCGCCGCCGCCGTTGCCGATGTTGATGAAGGCGCCCGGCACCTTCTCCAGCATGTAGGAGAAGTCCTCCGAGGCCATGACGTAGGGCCCCTCGCGGTTCATGTTCTCCTCGCCGACGATCTCGGCCGCGACGTCGGCGATGAACTTTACTGCGTCCTTGTTGTTCACCAGCGGCGGGAAGACGACGCGCACGTCGGGCTCGGCCTTGCCGCCCAGCGTCCGGGCGATGCCTGTCGAGATGGTCTCGATGCGCTCCTTGACGAGCGCCATCGTCTCCTTGCGGAAGGCGCGGATGGTGCCGCGCAGCACCGCCTCCTGCGGGATCACGTTGTAGGCGTCGCCGGCATGCATCTGGGTGACCGAGATCACCGCCGAATCGAGCGGCGCCACGTTGCGCGACACCACGCTCTGCAGCGCCGAGATGATCTGGGTGGCGATGATCACCGGGTCGATGCCCGTCTCCGGCCGCGCGCCGTGCGCGCCCTTGCCGGTGATCCTGATGTCGAACAGGCCGCCGCCGGCCATCTGCGGGCCGGAGCGGATGGCGAACTTGCCGACATCGAGCTTGGGCCGGTTGTGCATGCCGAAGATCACCTCGCACGGAAACTTCTCGAACAGGCCGTCCTTGACCATCGCCTCAGCACCGCCGCGGCCCTCCTCGGCCGGCTGGAAGATGAAATGGACGGTGCCGTCGAAGTTGCGCGTCGCCGACAGGTACTTCGCGGCACCCAGCAGCATGGTGGTGTGGCCGTCGTGGCCGCAGGCGTGCATGCGGCCCTTGTGCTGGCTGCGATGGTCGAAGGTGTTGTGCTCGTCCATCGGCAGGGCATCCATGTCGGCGCGCAGGCCGATGGCGCGCGGGTTGTTGCCGACGCGGATGGTGCCGACGACGCCGGTCTTGCCGATACCGGTGGTGACCTCGCAGCCCCACTCCTTCAGCTTGCCGGCGACGATCTCGGAGGTCCGCTCCTCCTCGAAGCCGAGCTCGGGATGGGCATGGATGTCGCGCCGGATGGCGGTCAGCTCGGCAGTGGCGGCGGCAATCGCGGGATCGATCTTCATGAGGCTCGGGGCTCCAGCAGGAAAGAGGTCATTACACGCCGAAACTCGGCGCCGTGCACGTTCGGATAGAAGTGCCCGCCATTGTCCAGCACATGGGCGCGCGCGCCCGGGATCAGGCGGACCAGCTCCTCGGTAAAGTAGAGCGGCGTCACGGCGTCGTCGCGGGCGCAGATCGCGAGCGTCGGCGAGCGGATCGCCGGCAGCCGGTCGCGCTGGTCGTGCGCCGAGATGGCGGCGATGCGCGACAGCACGATCTCGGGGACGGGGATGGTCTCGTGCGCCTTGGCCTCGATGGCCGCCAGCTCGGCATCGTGGTCGCGCACCCACGACGGCATGTGCAGCACCAGCGCGCTCGAGCGCGTGTAAGCCAGCGGGCCGAGCTCGCGCAGCACCTGGGCGCGGTTCTCGAACAGGCGTCGGAAGTAGGCGTCGGTCTTGCCCCAGGTGGCGCTCAGCACCAGGCGGTCGAGGCGGTCCGGATGCTCGATCGCCAGCACCTGGCCCATCGCCCCGCCGGTCGAATGGCCGCACCAGTGGACCCGGTCGTAGCCCAGCCCCTCGATCAGCTGCCGCGCATCGTCGGCCATCTGGGCGACGCTGTAGGCGATGCGGGAGAGCGTGCTGCGCCCGGTGCCACGATGATCGTGCACGATCACGGTGAGATGGCGCGACAGCTCCTCGACATGGGCGGCCCAGAAGCGGCCGTCGCCGCCCAGCCCCGCCACCAGGAACAGCGGCGGCCCGCTGCCGTGCGTCTCGTAGTAGAGCTCGGCGCCATCACGCAGCCTGAATTGCGGCATATCCTCTCCTCGGTTTGCCCGACCCGGTGAAAGCCGTAAGCTGGCCTTGCTATCGCATACCTGGGTCGGCCGTTGCAGCAGGCGCACGCCGTTCGGCTGTTCCGGCCGACCGGAGCGTGCTCCGACGGATGGAGGAAAGCGCACGATGAAGCGCCTGTCGATTGTCGTCTTGGCCCTGCTTGCCGCCTGCGCCCCCCAGCCGCAGCAGCCGGCCACGAACCTGATCGCGCGCCCGGCGCCCGAGGACCCCAGGCCGGCCGGCATCGCCTACCTGTGCGACGGCCGCAAGGAAGTGTCGGTGGTCTATGCCAAGAATCGCGCCTCGGTGACGTTCGACGGCCGCACGTGGCGGATGGAGTACCAGCCGACCGGCGCCGGCTTCCGCTACGTCGACGCCGGCAACGAGTGGATCGGCCGCGACGACCTGGCCGCCCTGCGCGACGCCGGCAGCCACCGCCCGCTGGCCTTCAACTGCCGGCCGGTGCGTCGGACGACGTAGACCCCGGCGATTGCACAGCGGCGGCGGATTTGCCACCCTTCGCCGCATCGGCGGCATCGGAGAGGGCGGATGAAACTGTTGCGCCGCTTGGAAATACCGGGAAGTAGCAAGAAGATCGACCTGCTGGTCGGCGATCTGTCGGCCATACCGGCGGAGCACGCGGTCGACGTCCTGATCATCTCTGCCTTTCCCAATGAATACCTGCCGACCCCACACTCCCTCGTCGGTGCCCTCGACAGGCGCGGATTGAGCGTCAGGGCATTGGCAGAGGATCGGGCGGAAGACCTCACCGAGAACTTCGCCTGCTGGCTCTCGAAGCCGATCGATCCAGGACTTGGGCTCAACTTTTCACGACTTCTCTGCTTCGAGCCTTTGCGTCGTGGCCGGGCCGCGGAGGTCGTCGGCGAGGTCTTCCGGGCATTGGCTCCGTTCACGTTCGCTCCGCCGAACATACGGTCGATCGCCACGCCGCTCCTGGCCTCGGGAGACCAGGGCCAGCCGGCCGAGGAGATGCTCCAGGCTTTGCTCGAGGCCGCGGTCAACTGGCTGGCGCGGGGCTTCCCGGTCGAGACCGTCAAGATCGTCATGCTGCCCGGCGCCGATCAGGACGATATGGAGGACCTGTTCGTCAGCGAGGCTCAACGCCTTGTTGCCGGCAAGCCCCGGCCGGCGACGGTCAGCGGGCCCGAGCGGCCAAGAGCGAGCATTGGCGGCGTCAGCCTCGAAAGCTTCCGCCAGGTTTCGCCGGCGGACTACGGCGTCGGCCTGGAGGCAACGTCGCAATCCGTCTCTCTCCCCGGCGTGCCGGCGCAGGGTTACGACGTCTTCATCAGCTATTCGCGGAAGGACCAGGCGGCCGCCCAGCACCTCTACGATTGCCTCACGAACGCGCATCTCAACGTGTTCATGGACCGGCACGCGCTCGACCTGGGAGCGGCCTGGCAGCAGGAAATCTTCGACGCCTTGGAGGCCTGCCGGTCCACGGCCGTGCTCTACTCGCCGGATTTCCTGCAATCGAAGGTGTGCAAGGACGAGTTCAACATCGCCTGGATGCGACGCCGGGAGACCGATGCGCCGCTGTTCCCGATCCTGGTGCGCGACGCCGCCCTTCCGACCTACATGCGACTCCTGAACTACGCCGACTGCCGGACGAGCGACACGGCGAAGATCGCGGAGGCGGCGAGCACGGTCGTGGCCACGCTCGGACGGTGAAGCCGGGCGCTGGAAGGCCCGCGCCGCTGTAGTGCTCGCCCCGCGCCGGCAACCGAGCGGACAGGACGCCGGCACGAGCTTCGGCGGGCCGCGAGCCGGCGCGAGGAGATTCTCCTTCCGAGCAGCGAGCGCGCCTGGCCCATGCGCGTTGCAGGATCGCGCGACGCGCCTAAGGTGGATCGCATGTCAGTCCGCCCTGCCGAGGCCTCGGCGCTCAGCGCCGAAAGCCGGCGGAATCTTTTCCTCCTGACCTGCTGCCAGGCGATCGGTCAGGCCGGCAACGTGATCATGCTGAGCGTCACCGCGCTTTCGGTGATCACCTTCTTTCCCCAGCGCGAGCTGGCGACCCTGCCGGCGACGCTGCAGCATCTCGGCGTCATGCTCTTCGTGTTCCCGGCGGCGGCGCTCATGATGCGCCGCGGCCGCGGCTTCGGCTTTCGCGTCGGCTCGGTGTTCGGCATGGCCGGCGCCGGCCTCGGCGGGCTCGGCCTCTACACGTCGAGCTTCGTGCTGATGTGCGCCGGCGGCCTGTTGCTGGGCTACGCCGTCGCCAGCCTGCAGATGTACCGCTTCGCCGCGGTCGAGCTGGCGCCGCCGAGCTATCGCGCGCGCGCCATATCGTGGGTCACGGCAGGCGGGGTGGTGGCGGGCACGCTCGGCGCGGTCCTGGCGCGCACGACCTTCGACGTGCTGATGCCGATCTACCTCGGCACCTACATCGCCATGGTCGCGATTCACCTGGCGGTCTTCTGCATCATGGGCTTCATCCGCTTCCCCGCGGTGCACGAGACCCAGACGGTGGAAGGCGCCCAGAGGCATCTCTGGGCGATCGCCGTCCAGCCGCGCTTCGCCGCCGCCGTCATCGCCGGGATGGCGTCGTGGGCGACGATGATGTTCCTGATGAGCTCCTCGCCGCTCGCGATCGTCGGCTGCGGCCTGCCGGCGACGGAGCCGCCGTGGGTCATCTTCCTCCATGTGCTGGGCATGTATGCGCCGTCGTTCTTCACCGGCAACCTGATCATGCGGTTCGGCATCGTGAAGGTGATGGCCGCCGGCTCGGCGATCCTGCTGGCGGGCGTGGTGGTCGCCCTAATGGGCTTGAGCGCCTGGCACTTCCGGATCTCGCTGGCGCTGAACGGCGTCGGCTGGAACTTCCTGTTCGTCGGCGCCACCGCGCTCGTGACGACCTGCTACCGGCCGTCCGAGCGCGGCAAGGCGCAGGCGCTGAACGACTTCCTGATCTTCGGCACCACCGCCGCCACGAGCTTCCTGGCCGGCTTCCTGCAGCAGGAGATCGGCTGGATCGCCCTCAACTGGACGTCGATCGTGCTCGTGATGGTGAGCTTCGGCGCGGTCCTGTGGCTCGCCTTGCAGCGCCACCCGACGCTGCGCACGCCGTGACCGGGGCCGACGCTCGTCGGGCCGGCGCCCCACGCCCCGAGCCAGAGCTTGATCGCATAGCCGATCAGCGCACGATCAGCGCGGTCACGTCGCCCCGGTGGCCCACAGGGCGACGGACCACAGCCACTAGCGCGGCTTGGGCATGGTCGGAGGCGGCCTCGTCAGGTAGCAGCGGTCATGCAGGTCGCCCTCGATGGCGCTCCCAGCCAAGATGCCACTCACACGATCCGTTGGGCGTAGGCCGGCGACTTCAACGCTGTCGTCAGCAGATCGAGCGCGGCCGAGAGGTCGGCGCGGCTGCGTGCGGCGCCCAGCGCGATGCGGATCGCGTGCTCGGGATCGGCATCCACGGAAAAGCTGTCGCTGGTGACCACGGCGAGCCCCTGTCGTTGCACATGGGCGGCGAACTCGGCGCGGCTCCAGGTGGGCGGCAAGGCCAGCCAGACATGGTGTCCCTTCGGGTGCGCGGCATAGCTTTGTCCCGAAAGCGCCCTGGCCGCCAGCCTCTGTCTCGCCGCGGCCTCGGCCGTGATTGCCGCGACGATCGCATCGGCGCTGCCATCGGCCAGCCAGCGCATCACCAGCGCGACGGTGAGCGGCACCGGCATCTGCGACACCGTGCGCAGGGCGTGAGTCAGCGTGGCCGCGGCGGCGCGATCGGGCACCAGGACGAACGACACGCGCAATCCCGGCGCGATGCACTTGGCCAGGCTCGCGGCAAGATGGCTGCGCTCCGGGATCAGGGTCGCCATCGGCTGCTGCCGGGGATCGAGGCCGCCATAGGCGTCGTCCTCGATGAGCGCGAGATCGTGTCGACGGATCGCCGCGGCGAGCTGCTCGCGTCGCGCCGCGGGGATGGTGAGCGTCGTCGGGTTGTGGATGGTCGGGATCAGGTAGACCGCCCTGGGCGCGTGCTGTCGGCAAGCCACGTCGAGCGCCTCCGGGATCATGCCATCGCGGTCGGCCTCGACCCCGACCAGGCGGACCCCGAGCGCCGCTGCCGCAGCCTTGAAGCCGGGATAGGTGAGGCGGTCGGTCAGCACCGCGTCGCCCGGCCTGGTGAGCGCCAGCAGGAGCGCCATCAGGGCGCTCTGCGTGCCGGGCGACACGACCAGCCGGTCGGCTGCGGCGCCGCGCACGCGCCGGCGCAGCCACGCCGCCGCCGTGCCGCGATCGCTCTCGCTGCCGCCGGGATGCTGGTAGCTCAGGAAACCGGAGAAGCCGTGCTCGCGCCGCAAATCGGCGAGGCCGCGCGCGATGCGGCCATCGAGATCGGCCTCGACCGGCTCGGGCGGCAGGTTCATCGACAGGTCGAAATCGATGCCGGCAGGGGCGCGGACGACACGCAGCCGGCTCTCGGCGACGAACGTCCCCTGCCCGACCCGCGCTTCGGTCAGCCCGCGGCGGCGCGCCTCATTGTAGGCCCGGGTCACCGTCGTCAGGTCGACACCGAGCGCGCTCGCGAGCGCGCGGTGCGTCGGCAGTCGTTGGCCGCGATGCAGCCGCCCCGAAGCGATGTCGCGGCTCAGGGCCTCGACGATGCTTTCGTAGAGAGGTCCCGAACCGTCCTGTATTGTAGGGATCCAATCCATACAATTTCCCTTCTTTGAGGTTGATTGTATGGCTCACAGCACCGATTATCAATTCGTCATCCTGAGCGCAGCGAAGGACCTCATCCCCTTTGATACGCAGGAGGTCCTTGCTCCGGGCGACGAGATCTTTCGCTGCGCTCAGGATGACGACGGAAGCGGACAAGTGAGGAAGAGCTCGACAATGACCCAGCCCAAGGCAAGCCTCTACCTGCTGCGCGGCCTCGGCGGTCGCTGCCCGGCCTGCGGCGAGGGCCGGATGTTTCGCGCCTTCGCCAAGGTGGCCGACCAGTGCCCGGCGTGCGGCGAGGCGCTTCACCATCATCGCGCCGACGACTTCCCGGCGTACCTGACCATCGTGCTGGTCGGGCACATCATCGTGCCGCTGACTCTCTACGTCGAGTTGGCCTGGGCGCCGAGCTACTGGGCGCATGCCCTGATCTGGGGGCCCGTGGTGATCGGCCTGGCGCTCGGCATGCTTCAGCCCCTCAAGGGTGCGATCGTCGCCCTGCAATGGTCGATGGGCATGCACGGCTTCGCCGCGGCGAAGGAAATGCGCGAGACGTCAGCCCCAACCGTCGAAGATATCGCCGATCGCGGCGCGACCCAGGCCGGCGCGCAGGCACGTCTCGAGCAGCACGCGCGCCTTCAGCGGATGCAGGCGGCCGCCCCAGATCAGGCCGGCCTCGCGCAGCGCGATCTCCGAGCTCGCGCCGCCGTAGGTATGGCGTAGCATCGGCCCGCCGCCGGCGCGCGGCGACACGACGGTCGGCAGGAGGCCGGCCATGCGCCTTGCCGTCCCGGTCACGCGCTCGGGCAGATGGCCTCCGCCCATGGCGCCCAGCACGACGCCGCGATAGCCGAGCCGATCGGGCGCGTCGATCAATGCCTCGATGATGCGACCAGGCTCGTCGAGAGATAACCAGAACAAGGCGACGGGTTGTGCCTCGGCAGACAGCGCCGCGAGGCGCGGGCGCGCAGCGACGATGGCATCGCGCACCGGCAGGCTCATCGGCACGATGCGATCCTCGACCAGCGCCGCGAGCGGCCCGGTCTGCGGCGAGACGAACGCGTCGAGCCGGGTCGGATGGGCCTTCAGCACATCGGCGGCGGCATGGACCTCGTCCAGCATCACCGCCATGACGCCGAGCGCGCGGGCATGCCGGCGCATCCAGGGGTCGCAGGCCACGCGCACGGCGGCCAGCAGGTTGCCCGGGCCGTCGGGCGAGGTCAGCGCCGGATTGCGCATCGCCGCCGTCACGATGACCGGGATATCGAGGTCGAGCAGCAGGTCGAGCAGGAAGCCGGTCTCCTCCAGCGTGTCGGTGCCCTGGGTCACCACCACGCCGTCGACACTCAGCGACTTGATCTTCGCGGCGAGCGCATGGATCTGGTCGAACGAGAGCGAATGGCTGCCGACGCGCGACACCGTCTCGGCGGCGATGTCGGCCAGCGCGCCAAGGCGCGGCACGGCCGCCACCAGGTCGTCGGCGCCCAGCCCCATCTGCATGGCGCCAGAGGCATCGGGCTGCGTGGCAATGGTGCCTCCGAGCGCCAGGATGTGAATACGCGGCTTGCTCATGACCCCATCCTGAAGGACTTGAAGAAGCGATCGGCCTCGGGCGTGCGCAGCGCGTCGGCCGGCGCGAGATAAGCGAGCGACACGAAGCGGCGGCCCTTCAGCACCACGAGCTGGCGCAGCACGCTGCCGCCCGCGACCGAGCCGACCGACTCGGCGGCCGGCGCACCCTGGATGTCGCGCCAGTCGAGGCGAGTCCAGCGACCACCCTCGAGCCGCCGCGCGCGATCGTCGAGCACCCCCTGCAGATTGGCCCGAGGAACGCTGACGTCGACGTCGGCGGGATAGAGCGCGGTCTGTGCGACGAAGGAGAGGCGGCGGAACTCCAGGCTGTAGGAATGCAGCACGAACGACGTGCCGCCGGGCGACGTCGTGTCGAGCAGCTTGTAGGTCGGCGGCCCCGGCATATCGACGGTGAACGACCCGTCGGCCCCCTGCACGACCATCCACGCCGGCTTCTGGATCTGGGCGCGGGCGGCGGTGGCGGCGAGGACGATGGGCGCGGCGAGGAGCAGGCGGCCCGAAGCCCTCCTCCCCAGCTTCGCTGGGGAGGTGTCCGCGTCTTCGCGGACGGAGGGGTCAAGAGCCACAGTCCCGTTGCTCATGACCCCTCCGCCCCGTATGACGGGGCACCTCCCCAGCAGAGCTGGGGAGGGGAAGAATCTGGCTCCTTCATTCCGCCGCCAACCGCTTGCCGAATTTCTCGCGCGCTTCGGCCTCGCTGTAGTAGCCGCGCGCGATGTCGCGCGCGATGGCGGCAGGATCGCGCCGGGTCGGATCGCCGAAGCCGCCGCCGCCGGGGGTCGAGACACGGACGACGTCGCCGACGCCGATCCGGATGTCCTGGTCCTTCGACAGGTGCGGCGGAACATAGGTCGCGCCGTCGCGCTGGACGGCGACATGGTTGACGCCGCCGTCGCGACCGCCCAGCACGCCCTGAGGGCCGCTGCGGCCATGATCCATCACCATCGACACGCGCGCCTCGCCACGGCGCAGGCGAATGGCGTAGTTGATGCCGAAGCCGCCGCGGAACTCGCCGGCGCCGCCCGAGCCCTCGTGCAGCGAGAATTCCTCGAATAGGACAGGGAAGAACTGCTCCAGCACCTCGACTGGCGGCATCTTGGAGATGCCGATGGTCGAGCAGCCGTTGGAGAGACCATCGCCGCCCTGGAAGCCACCGTACCCGCCCCCGGTAAAGAGATACATGATGTAGTTGCGGCCGCGCTCGGGATCGTAGCCGCCGACGCCGAGATTGCCCGACGTGCCGGCCGGCGCCGCGAACAGCAGATCCGGGATCGCCAGGGTGAGCGCAGCGAACACCGCCTCGGCGATTCGCTGGCTCACCTCGGCGGCGCAGCCCGACACCGGCCGCGGATACCGGGCATAGAGGAACGTGCCCTCGGGCTCGACGATGTGCAGCGGCTCGAAGGTCCCCGCGTTGATCGGCACGTCGGGGAAGATGTGCTTCACCGCGAGATAGATTGCCGACTTCGTGGTGGCGATCACGCTGTTCATCGGCCCGCGGCAGGGCGGGCTCGAGCCGGTCATGTCGAAGGTGAGATCCTCGCCCTTCTTGGTGATCTTCATGCGGATGGTGAGCGGCTCGTCGACCACGCCGTCGCTGTCGACCTGCGAGCTGCCCTCGTAGGTGCCGTCGGGGATGGCGGCGATGCGGGCGCGCATCTGGCGCTCGGCACGATGGCGCATCTCGGCGATCGCCTGGCGCACGGTCCCGGCGCCGTAGCGGTCGATCAGCGCGGTGAGCCGCTGCTCGCCGGTGGTGAGCGCGGCGGCCTGCGCCTTGATATCGCCGATGCGCTGGTCGGCGATGCGGATATTGCTCAGGATGATGGCCAGGATCTCCTGGTCCATCTCGCCCTTCTTCCAGAACTTCACCGGCGGCAGGCGCAGGCCCTCCTGCTCGACCTCGGTGGCGCTGGCCGAGAAGCCGCCCGGCACCATGCCGCCGACATCGGGCCAGTGGCCTGTGTTCGCCAGCCAGGCGAACAGCTCGCCCCTGTAGAAGAACGGCTTCACGAACCGCACGTCCATCAGGTGGGTGCCACCGAGATAGGGATCGTTGACGATGAACACGTCGCCCGGATCGATCCTGCCGGCATAGTGAGTCCTGACCCGCTCGATCACGGCACGGGTCGAGAACTGCATGGTGCCGACGAACACCGGCAGGCCGAGTTCACCCTGGGCGATCAGCGCGCCATCGACGGCGTCGTAGATGCCGTCGGAGCGATCCATGCCTTCGGAAATCACCGGCGAGAAGGCGGCGCGCACGAACGCCAGGTCCATCTCGTTGCAGACCTGGATCAGGCCGTTCTGGAGGACGGTCAGCGTAACGGGATCGAGGTTCGGCATGCCGCACTGTATCGCATCCGGCGCGACGGACGCCATGCGCTGCCTTGCCTGGCCGGTCAGCGCTTCCTCAGGTAGACGAACCAGTAGACGCCGCCGACCATGAGGCTGCCGCCGATCAGGTTGCCCACCGTGGACACGACGATGTTGTGAATCGAGCCCGCCACCGTCAGGCCAGCGTAGTCCGTCGCGCTCCGGCCGATCGCCGACCAGAATTCCGGCGGCGCCCAGAGCTCGATGGCGAGCGCGTGCGGCAGGAAGAAGAGATTGGCGATCGAGTGCTCGAAGCCCGCGGCGACGAAGGCGGCGATCGGCGGCACGATGACCACCACCTTGTCGACGACGCTCTGCGCGCTGAACGACATCCATACGGCGAGGCACACGAGCACGTTGCAGAGAACGGCCAGGAAGAACAGCTCGATGGTGGGAAGGCCGGCCTTGGCGGTGGCGATCGCCAAGGCCGTCCTGCCCACCCCGCCGCCGCCCGCCGCATAGAGCCCCGCCAGGAACGCGAGGCCCGCCGTCGCGACGGCGCCGACGATGTTGCCCAGATAGACCAGCGCCCAGGCCCGCAGCAAGGCGCGGACGCTGATGCCGCGGCTGGCGCAGGCGACGATCATCAGTGAATCGCCAGTAAACAGCTCGGCTCCGCCCACGATGACGAGAATGAGGCCGAGCGAGAAGACGAGGCCTGCCAGGAGGCGCCCGACGCCCCATGGCATCGCCTCGGCGCCCGTCAGGGTCACGGTCATGAAGATGGCGCCGAAGGCGACGAATGCCCCGGCGAGCACCCCCAGCACCAGGAGCCCGATGGCGTCCCGCCCGGCCTTGGCGGCTCCGGCGGCTTCGCAGGCCAGCGCCATGTCCGACGGCATCAGGGAATCGATGCGCACCTTGCTCGCCACCGGCCGCGAGGCCGGCCCGGATGTCGTGTCCCGACCGCTCAATGTGTTGCTCCCGGGGAAGAATGGCTCATAGTGATGGTCGCGTCATGCTGCAAACGTCGTCGCTGCTCGCCGATGCCCTGGCCGATCGTCTCATGGAGACGTTCGCCCGCAGCTATGGCCGCGCGGCGCCGCCCTACGCCGAGCTGATCGGCGAGGCGGCGCGGCTTGTGATCGAGCGGCTGTCGCTCAGCGACGCGCTCTATCACACCGCCGAGCACACGGCGCTCGTGACCCTGGTGGCGCAGGACATCCTGCGCGGGCGACGCCTGCGCACCGACGTGCCGCCGGACATGTGGCTGCACGTGATCCTGGCGTCGCTGACGCACGACATCGGCTACCTGCGCGGCGTCTGCAAGGGCGACACCGATCACCGCTTCGTCGCCAACACCAAGGGCGAGATGATCGAGCTGCCGCGCGGCGCATCGGATGCCGCGCTTGCGCCCTATCATGTCGATCGCGGCAAGATCTTCGTCCGCGAGCGCTTCATCCACAGTCCCCTGATCGACCCCGAGCGCCTCGCGCAAGACATCGAGCTGACGCGCTTCCCGGTGCCCGACGACGCCGATCACGCGGCGACCGACACCGAGGCGGCATTCGTGCGTGCGGCCGACCTGATCGGCCAGCTCGGCGATCCGCTCTACCCGCGGAAGCTCAATGCCCTGTTCCAGGAGTTCGAGGAGATCGGGGTCAACCGCATGCTGGGCTACGCCACGCCGGCTGATGCGGCAGATCACTATCCGCAGTTCTTCTGGTCGAAGGTCGAGCCGTTCCTGGGCGAGGCGATTCACGCCCTCAACATGACGGCAGAAGGCCGCCTGTGGCTCGCCAACCTCTACTCCCATGTCTGCGTGATCGAGCACGGCCGTCGCGCCATGGGCCCGAACGCCGCGCGGCCGGCGAGCGAGGACGCCGTCATCGCCCTGCGCGATATCCGCAAGGGCGCGACGCGGACGGGGTGACGCTCTCTCTCCCTCCTCCCCAGCTTCGCTGGGGAGGTGTCCGCGTAGTCGCGGACGGAGGGGTCATGAGCAGCGGGACTGGGGCTTTCGACCCCTCCGTCGCGTATGACGCGACACCTCCCCAGCGAAGCTGGGGAGGAGAAATGAAGGCGACTTCCGCCTCAAACCTCCGTATCCCCCTTGAGCAGGCGCTGCACGATCGAGCGGTTCAGGATCTCGTTGGTGCCGTCGGCGACGTTGACGATGCGCAGCGAATGCCAGGCATGGTGCAGGCCGACCTCGTTGGTGAAGCCCATCGCGCCGTGCGTCTGCATGGCGCGATCGACGGCGCGGTAGCCGACCTGGACCGAGTAGGCCTTGGCCATCGACAGTTCCTTGATCGCCGGATGGCCCCGGTCGAGCAGCGTCGCGGCGTTCAGCCCCATCAGGTGGGCGGCGTGCAGCTCGGTGGCGCTCTCGGCCAGCGGGAAGGTGACGCCCTGGTAGTCGGCGATCGGCCGGTCGAAGGCCTTGCGCGTCTTGGCGTAGTCGAGCGCCAGCTCGAGCGCCCAGCGGCCGTAGCCGACGGCGCGCGCCGAGTTGTAGATGCGGCCGAGCGAGACGCCGTACAGCGCCGCGGCAAAGCCCTGGTGCAGCGCGCCGACGAGCTGCCACGGCTCGACGCGCACGTCCTCCAGCCTGAGCTCGGCCTCGTCGCCGCCGATATGGCCGAACAGCTTGATGACGCGCTGGACCTCGAAGCCGGGCGAGCTGGTCGGCACGAGGAAGGCGCTGATGCCGCCGCGCCGCGCCGCCGCCAGCTCGGGATCAGCCCCCTCGGCGTCGGTCTTGGCGAAGACGATGCAGTAGTCGGCGACCGGCGCGTTGGACGTCCAGATCTTGCGCCCCGTCAGGCGCCAACCGTCGCCGTCCTTCACCGCGCGGGTCGCGAGGGCGGCGGCATCCGAGCCGGCGCCGGGCTCGGACAGGCCGAAGCACATCGACGCCTCGCCCGCCATCATCGGTCCCAGGATCCGCTCGCGTGCCTCGGGCGTCACCTTCTCGAGCAGGCGGCTCGGCCCGAACGCCCAGTGACTGATGACATAGAGCATCAGCCAGTTTTGCGGGCCACAGAGATGGAACAGCGCCTCCCAGCCTGCGTAATAGGCGAGATGGCCGAGCCCGCCGCCGCCCAGCGGCTCGGGCACGCACATGTTGTAGTAGCCGGCCCCGGCCGCCGCGCGCCGCACCTCGCCGATCAGTCCCTTCAGCGCGTCGGAGAAGCGCCCGTCCTCGCGGTAGAGCCGGCGCGGGTCCTCGAACAGCGCGCGATGCGCCTCGTGGCGCGGCAGCACTTCCTTGCGCGCGAAATCGATGAGGCCCTCGCGCACGGCACGGATGTCGTCGGGCAGGTCCCAGGCTATGGCTGACACGTGGCATTCCTCGATGATCGGGTGCCCGAGTGTCGGTCAGGGTCGGCGGTCGGCGCCAGCACGACCGACAGGCTCAGCCGCCATACGAGACCGTGCCACTGGAGTGTCGCGCGCCCGGCGCGCTTTTTTGCTGGCCGCCCGCAAGAGCCCGTGTGCTAATGAAGCACGCAGTGCACTTCGCTTCGCTGAGCTTCTCGGGGGAGATCAAGGGTCATGTCCAGCAAACGGCGCTCGATTCAGGCCTTGGCCGCCCTGCTGCAGACCGGGGCAACCGGGCTCTCCTTCGGCCTCGCCGCCGCGGACGCAGCCGCCTCGACGTCGCGTGCCGATTCGTCGCCGACGCCCGGTTCCGTCGCCTCCCGCCTCGAGGCGATCCGCGAGTCGGTGACGGAAGCCTGGAAGCCGGACGCCCAGGAAGCCGAACCCTACGTCGCGGTCGATCCCGAGACCAGGCTCGCCTGGTGGGGCAACGGCTGGCACAACGGCGGTTGGCGCAATGGCGGGTGGCACAATGGCGGATGGGCCAACGGCGGTTGGCACAATGGTGGATGGCACAACGGCGGCTGGGGCAACGGCGGTCTGGTCGGCGCCATCCTGAGCCCGCTGGTAGGCGGCGGCTGGCACAACGGCTGGCGCAACTGGTAGCGACGCTCCCCGCACCGAAGACGCGGCCCCGGGCTCGCCCCTGACGGGCGATCCCCGAAGGGCACCCTGCGACAAGCTGGCCTGCGTTCGATGGTCCCTGGGGAGCCGCCTTGCTGGCATGGCTCCTGCTGGCGTGGGCTATGATGCGGCCCAACTCCCCCGCAATTCCGATGGATCGCCCATGAACGCGCCGTTCGACGCTGACGCTCTTGCTTCGCTCAAGTTCGGCATCGGCCAGCCGGTGCCACGCCGCGAGGACCCGACCCTGCTGCGCGGGCAGGGCCGCTACACCGACGATCTCGTCCTGCCCAACCAGGCCTGGTGCGTGATGGTCCGCAGCCAGGTGGCGCATGGCACGATCAAGGGCATCGACACCGCCGAAGCGCGCGCTATGCCGGGCGTGCTGGGCGTGTGGACCGGTGCCGATCTCGACGCCGCCGGCTACGGCCCGCTCAAGACCCTGATCCCGGTGCCGAACCGCGACGGCACGCCGATGAAGATGCCGGTGCGCCATTCGCTGGCGACCGGCAAGGTGCGCTTCGTCGGCGACCCGGTGGCGTTCGTCGTCGCCGAGACGCTCGCCCAGGCCAAGGACGCGGCCGAGGCAGTGGTGGTCGACATCGACAGCCTGCCGGCGGTGACCGATTCGCGCGAGGCGGCCAGGCCCGGCGCGCCGCTCGTGTTCGACGATGCGCCCGGCAACGTCTGCGTCGACTACCACTACGGCGACACGTCCAACGTCGCCGAGGCGTTCGCCAGGGCGTCGCACGTGACGCGGCTCAGGCTGGTCAGCAACCGCATCGTCGTCTGCGCCATGGAGCCGCGCTCGGCGATCGGCCACTACGACGCGGCGAGCGATCGCTGCACGCTGCACGCCGGCAGCCAGGGCGTGTTCGGGCTGAAGCACCAGATGGCCGACCTGCTCGGCATCGAGCCCGCGAAGATGCGCGTGCTGACCGGCAACGTCGGCGGATCGTTCGGCATGAAGGGCTCGCCCTTTCCCGAGTATGCCGGCCTGTTTCACGCCTCCAGGCTGCTCGGCCGTCCCGTCAAGTGGACCGACGAGCGCAGCGGCAGCTTCCTCAGCGACCAGCACGGCCGCGACCACGATTTCGACGGCGAGCTGGCGCTCGATCGGGAGGGCAACATCCTGGCCGTGCGCCTCACCGGCTACGCCAATGTCGGCGCCTACCTCGCCAATGTCGGGCCGCTGATGGGCTCGATGGGCGTCACGCGCAATCTCGCCGCGATCTACCGCACGCCGCTGATCGAGGTCGCGACCAAGGTGATGTTCACCCACACCTCGCCGGTCGGCGCCTATCGCGGCGCCGGCCGTCCCGAGGCGAACTACTTCATGGAGCGCCTGATCGACACCGCGGCGCGCGAGATGGGCCTCGACAGCCTCGAGGTGCGCCGGCGCAACCACATCCGCCCCGAGGAGATGCCCTACAAGACGGCGTCGGGCACGACCTACGACAGCGGCGAGTTCACGGCGCTCCTCGACAAGGCGCTGGCCTTCGCCGACGTGGCGGGCTTCGCCGCGCGCAAGGCCGAGAGCGAGAAGCGCGGCAAGCTGCGCGGGCTGGGCATCGGCGACTATCTCGAGGTGACCGCGCCGCCGATGAAGGAGATGGGCGGCCTGCGCTTCGAGCCCAACGGCGACGTCACGATCATCACCGGCACGCTCGACTACGGCCAGGGCCACTGGTCGGCATTCGCCCAGGTGCTGACCGACAGGCTCGGCGTGCCGTTCGAGCGCATCAGGCTCGTCCAGGGCGACAGCGACCTCCTGATCGCGGGCGGCGGCACCGGTGGCTCGAAGTCGATCATGGCGAGCGGCGCCGCCATCGTCGAAGCTTCCGACAAGGTCATCGACAAGGGCAGGCAGATCGCCGGCGCGGTGCTCGAGGCCTCGGCCACCGACATCGAGTTCAAGGCCGGCCGCTTCGCCATCGTCGGCACCGACCGCGGCATCGGCATCCTGGAGCTCGCCGAGCGCCTGCGCGGCGGGCTGAAGCTGCCCGAGGGCGTGCCCGATACGCTCGACGTCAGCCACGTCCACGAGGCAGCGCCCTCGGCCTTCCCCAACGGCGCGCATGTCGCCGAGGTCGAGATCGACCCCGAGACCGGAACCGTCGAGGTGGTGAAGTACACCATGGTCAACGACTTCGGCACGGTCATCAATCCGCTGCTGGTAGCGGGCCAAAGCCATGGCGGCGTCGTGCAGGGGATCGGCCAGGCGCTGTTCGAGCATGTCGTCTACAGCGAGGACGGCCAGCTGCTGTCCGGCAGCTTCACCGACTACGCCCTGCCGCGCGCCGACGACGTGCCCTCCTTCGCGATGGACTTCCATTCGGTGCCGGCCAGGACCAACGTGCTGGGCGCCAAGGGCTGCGGCGAGGCCGGCTGCGCCGGCTCGCTGCCCTCGGTCATGAACGCCATCGTCGACGCGCTGGGCGGTCGGCACGTCGACATGCCGGCGACGCCGCAGCGCGTGTGGGAGGCGCTGCAGGCGTGACCGCCGACATCGCCATCGTCGGCTGTGGGCCGGTCGGCGCCCTGCTCGCCAACCTGCTCGGCCGCGAAGGCCTGTCGGTCGACATATTCGATCGCGAGCGCGACGTCTATCCGCTGCCGCGCGCCGTGCATCTCGACGGCGAGGTCATGCGCATCTTCCAGGCGGCGGGCCTCGCCGAACGCATCGCCGAGACGATCCGGAGCGACCGATGACCCTGGTCAATGTCGGCGGTCCCGAGGGGCGACGCCGGCGGCGCTGGGAGATCATGCTGATGCCGGGCGACGATCCCGCGCGCATGGTCGAGCCCGAGACGTTTTGGCCGATGATCGCGCGCTGGCTCGGCCCAGACGAGGCCAGCATCGAGCGTTCGGCGGTCTATACGTTCCACTCGCTGGTCCAAGAAGGATGGCGGCGCGGCCGCCTGCTGCTGGCCGGCGATTCCTGCCACCAGACCCCGCCCTTCCTCGGCCAGGGCATGTGCGCCGGTATGCGCGACGCCGCGAACCTTTGCTGGAAGCTCGCCGCCGTGCTGCGCGGCGAGGCGGCCGACAGCCTGCTCGATACCTACGAAAGCGAACGTCTGCCGCACGTGCGGGCCTTCATCGAGCTGGCGGTGCAGCTCGGCAATGTCATCCAGGCGACAGATTCGGCGACGGTCGCCGACCGCGAGCGCCGCTTCGCCGCGCAGCCTGAAGTCTTCGATTTCCCGCGCCCGCAGCTCGGTCCCGGCTGCCGCCTCGACGCGCCGCTTCCGGTCGGCACGATCTTCCCGCAACCGAGGCTCGCCGATGGCCGCCTGATGGACGAGGCGATCGGCCAGCGCTTCGCGGTCGTGGGCGATGCCGCGCTGGTGGAGGGGCTTGCGACCGAGGCAGTCGTGCTCCCCGGGGTCGGCACCGACTGGCTGGCGGAGCACAAGATGGGCGCCGCCATCCTGCGGCCCGACCGCTACGTTTTCGCCGTGGCGCGGGATCGCGATGAGCTCGACTCGGCCCTTCGAGCACTTGCGACAAAGCTCACCTCACCCTGAGGTCGCAGGCTGGTCGATGGAGGAAGCTCCCCGATGCCTACCGCGCGATCGCGATCTCCGGGCCGGGCACGTAGGCGACCTCCTGGATCAGCTTCTTCGTCAGCACCCGGCCGAACGTCTCGTGGCCCCGGGCGACGAGGGTGAACGCGCCGTCGCCGCCGATGACGTTGTCCTTGAAGTATTTCTCGAGGCCGCCCGGCGGGTTCGTGTGCTGCGGGCGAAACGATTCTTCCGGCGGCGTCAGGATCACCAGCGCGTTGATCACGATGCCCTTGGCCAGCGCCTCGTCGCGCGCCTCGGTGACCGGGCGCCCTGAATTGTTGTGGCCATCGCCGGAGATGTCGATGACGCGTCGCTCCGACCGGAACGGCGCCTGCTCGAGCCGGCTCACGGCGAAGTCGATGGCGCCGCTGATCGACGTGCTGCCGGCGAACGAGCGCGGCGCCTCGACCAGGCGATCGCCGAAGCTGCGCGCCGAGGCGTTGTCGCCGATCACCATCCAGTCGATCACGATGTTCTGCATGCCCGCCGTCGCCCATTCGACGAAGCACACGGCAATCCTGCGATGCGGCCCCGACGTCATCGCGCGGATGACGTCGGGATGGGTGATGGCGGCGGCCGCACCTTCGCGCTGCAGCTTGAACTTGGGTTCGGTCACGCTGCGCGAGACGTCGGCGGCCAGCACGAGCAGCATGTCGACCGGCTCGGCCGCCCGCGCCGCCGGTGCGAGAAGCATCGACGCGAGACCAAGCAGCGCAACTCGCCTTCTCATCGCACCCGTCCCCCATCGCCCGCAGGCAGGCTCGACAGGCCCGGATCGCTCCGGGCTCAAGCCGGCGTGAACATCGGCAGCGGCGGTCCGCCCTCCGTCGGCTTGAACACCACCTTGACCGGTTGCTCGCACTTCAGGGCGTCGAGGTCGCAGTCGACGATGTTGGTCACCATACGCGGGCCTTCGGCCAGGGTCACGTAGGCCATCGCATAGGGCACTGGCGCGCGGCGCATGACGCTGAAAGAGTAGATCGTGCCCTTGCCCGACGCCTCGATCCACTCGGTCCTGTCGCTGAAGCAGAACGGGCAGATCGTCCGCGGATAGTGGTGCAGCTCGCCGCAGGCGGTGCACTTGCGCACCAGCAGCTTGCCCTCCGCGGCGGCGTTCCAGTAGGCCTCGGTCTCGGCGCTGACGGTGGGTGCCGGCAGCTTGCGGTCCTTGCTCTGGGCCATGGTCCTATTCCCTTTCCAGAATGACGGTGGAGCTGCCGTGGCGCAGGCCGAGCGAGCCGCCGGTGCCGTGCGCCAGGGCGAGGTCACAGTTCTTCACCTGCACGGCGGGATGGGCCTCGCCGCGCAGCTGCCGCACCGCCTCGAGCACCTTGGTGAGGCCGCCGCGATTGCCGGGATGATTGCTGCACAAGCCGCCGCCGTCGGTGTTGAACGGCAGCTTGCCCTGGCCCGCGATCAGGTTGCCGTCGGCGACCAGCCGCCCGCCCTTGCCCTTCTCGGCGAAGCCCAGATCCTCGAGCTGCATCAGCACGGTGATGGTGAAGCTGTCGTAGATCGACACGTACTTGATGTCGGCCGGCTTGATGCCCGCCTCGGCGAAGGACGCAGGGCCGGTGGAGCGGGCGCCGGAGTAGGTCAGGTCGACCTTGCCACCCATCTGCGTCTTCATGGCCTCGGCGGCGCCGATCAGCTTCACCTTGGGCCGCTTCAAGGACTTGGCGATCTCCGGTGCCACCACGACGATGGCGCCGCCGCCGTCGGTGATGACGCAGCAATCGAGCCGGTGCAACGGGTCGGAGATCATCGGCGACTTCACCACCTCCTCGACGGTGACGACGTCGCGCAGCAGGGCGTGCGGATTGTGCTGGGCGTGGTGCGAGGCGGCGACCTTGATCCAGGCGAGCTGCTCGGAGGTCGTGCCGAACTCGTACATGTGGCGCGCCGCGCACATGGCATACATGTTCACCACGGTCGGCCCGTAGGGGAACTCGAACGGCTCGTCGGGCGTCGGCGTGCCGCCGCGACTGCGCGGCACCGTGCCGGTTGCCATGCCCTCGGCGCGCGGCCGGCCGGCCAGGGTGATCAGCGCCACCTTGCACTTGCCCATCGCGATCGCCTCGGCGGCATGACCGACGTGGAGGACGTAGGACGAGCCGCCGGTGTCGGTCGAATCGACGTGGCGCGGCTTCAGCCCCATGTACTCGACCATCGACATCGGCCCCAGGCCCGGCGCGTCGCCGGCACAGAAATAGCCGTCGACATCGTCCTTGGTGAGGCCGGCATCCTCCAGCGCCCCCTTGGCGGTCTGGGCATGGATCTGCGCCAGCGAGATGTCCTTGGCCAGTCGTGTCGGATGCTCGTAGATGCCGGCTATGTAGGCTTTGCCCTTGATGCTCATCGGCAGGCCAACTCCCCTTCAATGTTGCGCTGCATCGTGGGCGATTCCCCGATCACGGAAAAGCGACGTCTTTCGCCCTGAAGAACCGTGCTACGCTCGGCAAAACTTCGACAGGGGGACGACGATGATCTTTCGGCTCTTGACTGCGATCGCGACGGCGTGCGTGCTGCTCGCCGCGGGTGCCAATGCGCAGGGCAAGACAGAGGTCCTGTGGTACAGCCAGGCCGCCTTCAAGATCACGTCGCCGGGCGGCAAGGTGATCATGATCGATCCCTGGATCATGGGAGCCACCAGGATCCCGCCCGAGCTGAAGGACCTCGACAAGATCGGCAAGGTCGACGTGATCCTGGTGACGCATGGTCACGGCGATCATCTCGGCGACGCGATGGAGATCGCCAAAAGAAACAACGTGCCGATCTGGGCGCCGGCCGGGCTCAACCAGACCCTGCTCACGCTCGGCCTGATGCCCGCCAACCTGGTGCCGCGCATGAACAAGGGCGGTCAGATCGAGCCGGCCCCCGGCATCAAGGTCACCATGGTGCGCGCCGAGCATTCATCGGAAATGTTGCTGAAGGACCCGGCGACTGGCAAGGACACCACCTTTTTCGCCGGCGAGCCGGCCGGCTTCATCATCGAGCTCGAGAACGGCTTCAAGATCTATCACATGGGCGACACCGGCCTGTTCGGCGACATGAAGCTGATCGGCGAGTACTACAAGCCCGACCTGCTGCTGGTGCCGATCGGCGGCCACTTCGTCATGAACCCCAAGGACGCGGCCTATGCCACCAGGGAGCTGATCAAGCCCAGGATGGCGTGGCCGATGCACTACGCCAGCAACCCGATGCTGCGCGGCACGCCGGCCCAGTACAAGGAAGCGCTCGGCCAGACGTCGGTCCAGGTGATCGACGCCGAGCCGGGGACGAAGAAGGAGTTCTAGGCACGGAGGCTACTCGCAGGCCGCCACCGATCATCGGGGGAGCGGCTTGCCGGCCGCCTCCATGGCAATCGACGGCCACGGCGGCGTGGACTGAGAGGATTGCAGCCAGGCGGTTCGTGTCATTCGCCGAGCCCCGCGAGCCGCAGGCCCTTCTTGTAGTGATCGATGTCTTCGCTCCGCCGATACGGGCCCATGATCGCATCCAGATTGGAGATCCGTCGAGTGGGATCCGCTTTCATGTACTGCGCCAGAAACTTCCGTGCTTCCTCGTGACGGCCGGCGAGCGCGGCGCTGGCGGCGGCAATACGGATCATCGATATCAGGGGCGGCTCCTGCGGCACGGCGGCGACTGCCAGCGCCTCTTCGTAGCGTCCAGCCATGAAGTAGGCGTGGGCCGTACCGTTGTTGATCATGACCATGTTGGGGTTCAGCGGACTGAGCCTGATGGCATGGGGGAATTGCTCGATCGCCAACTCGGCCTTTCCCAGCCAGACATTCACCCAGGCGCCTGCAGCCCACGCTATCGCCAAATTTGGATTGAGAGCCAGGGATTTGACCGTCAGGCTGGCGGCCGACTCGAGGTCCCGAACGACCATCGCCAGCCCCCAGGCGGCCCAGGCGAGAACCGTTGCGTCGTCTCTGGCCAGCATGACGGCCTGCCGCGCGAGCCGCTCGGTTTCGGCATCCTCCCTCGCGCCGTCGACCTGCCAGGTGTTGGACTTGATGAAGGCGTAACATCTCACCGCCATCCCGTAGGCCGCGGCGAATTTCGGGTCGAGGTCGATGGCGTGATAGAAGAGTTGCAACGACTCGCGACAGGCCTCGCGGCTTCCTTGATAGAATTTCGCCGTGCCCCGCAGGTAGTAGTCGTAAGCCCGGAGGTTTTCTGTCGGAACACGACTGGAGCGCTCGATCTCGGCCTGTTCTAGCCTGGGGGTGATAGCGCCGACCACGTCCAGCGTTACCTTGTCCTGTAGCTCGAAAACATCGGCAGAATCGCCGTCGTAGCGTTCAGCCCAGATATGGGCCCCGGTTTCACCGTCGATCAGCTGTCCGGTGATGCGCACGCGACTACCCACCTTGCGAACGCTGCCTTCCAACACGTAGCGCACGCCGAGTTCACGTCCGACCTGCTTGATGTCGACGGCTTTGCCCTTGTAGGTGAAGCTCGAATTGCGTGCGATGACGAACAGCGACTTGAAGCGCGACAGTGCGGTGATGATGTCCTCGACGAGTCCGTCGACGAAGTACTCCTGCTCAGGGTCCCCACTCATGTTTTGAAACGGCAAGACCGCAATCGACGACTTGTCGGGTAGCGCCAGCGGCACATCGGCATCCGGTGCACCGGTGTCAGATGACGGTGTGGAGTTCGCGGCGGCCTCGACCTTCCAATCGGCGGCGTTCCAGTCAACGCGGAAAGCCTGCACCGGACGCTCGATGTTTTTCAGTTCCAACAGGCCGAGATCGTCGAACGTGGCATTCAACCGGCCGGCCACTGCGTCGTGCACGTTGCGCGAGATCACGATCCCGCCAACAGGTGCTTCCGCCTCCAATCGCGCTGCCACGTTCACGCCATCACCGTAGAGGTCGTCGTTATCGACGATCAGGTCACCGAGGTGCAGGCCGACTCGAAATACAATCCGTCCTTCCTGGGGTTGGTCACAATTGGCATCAGTCATGGCCTGCTGAAATGCGATGGCCGCGCCGAGCGCGTCCACCGCGCTAGGGAACTCGATCAGGGCTCCATCACCAGTCAGCTTGACCAGCCGACCGCGGTAGCGCACCAATAGTGGCTCCAGACGCTCGGTGCGGTGAGCTTTGAGGCGAGCAAGGGTGCCGTTCTCATCGCGCCCCATCAGACGCGAGTAGCCAACGACATCCGCCGCCAGAATTGCCGCCAGTCGCCGGGTCACGCGCTCGCCGGTCAAGTCGCCTCCCCCAAGGCTGGGCCCGCCAAGCTTCTGCTTTGGAACCGGGCTGGCTGCATCTTAGCTGCTGGCGCGGCAATGTCGTCCCCTCTTCTGGGGCTTTCGCTCGATGAGTCTTTTCGAACAGGATCCGGGCCCGGACTGCTGCCCACCTTCTGCTTGTGGCCCGAAGCCGACGAACCATTCAACGCCGGCAATCTCCGAAATCGGTCCCAAAGCAGCAACGGATGGGTTCGGGCCTTCGCTAAGCCGGCTTCTCCAGGGCCACCTCCCAGACCACCTTCGGCAACTCGTAGCGATCGATCGTCTGCTCCTCGGCACCGAGCAGGCGCCAGCCCGAGGCGAACAGCTGACGATCTCGGCGCGATCGAAGAAGCGCTTGGGGGCGTCTTCGACCAGATAGAAATTGTAGCCGATCCCGGGATGATCACCGGCGCCGAAAATGTGATCGTTGGTCGAGTTCAGCCGGCACAGCAGCAGGCCACCCGGGCGCAGCACGCCGGCAATGCGCTCGACCAGCCCCTCGGTCTCTTGCCACGGGAAACAGTGCAGCGACAAGCTGGCGACGACGACGCCCGCTTCGGCGAGCGGCCAGGACGCGCGGAAGTCCTGGCAATGGAACTCGGCCGTAGGCAGGCGCGCCGTGGCGTTGGCAATCGCCCGCGGCGACAGGGCGATGACGACGACGCGGTGGCCGGCCGCGACCAGCACCGCGGTGTCACGCCCGCCGCCGCAGCCCAGCTCGAGCACCGGCAAGCCGGCGGAACACTCGGCGATCAGGCCGAGCCAGCGATCGAGCCAGGGATCGCGGGTGGCCGGGTCAGCCGTCGGCGACATCGCGCGCGCCGACGGTGCGGGCGCGAAACTCCTCGGGGACCTCGCGGCCGACATCGGTGAAGGCCTTCTTCACCGCCGCGACGGTTGGGCCGAACACGGCCTTGCGGTTCTCGCGCGACCAGGTGTTCGAGCCGACGATGGTGTCGAGCGATCCCTGGAAGCGCGGCATGACATAGCGCGCGAACAGCTCGTACGATCGCAGCGTCTGCTCGCGGCTGGCCCATTCGTGGGCGCGGAACAGGATGCCGCCGAAGCCGCCGTTCGAGTAGCCGAGCAGCCGCTCGATGCCCTTGGCCACGGTGTCGGGATTGCCGACCAGGGTCGTGCCCTGCTTCACGCCCTCGCGCAGCGGATCGTCGGAGCGGCCGGGCGGGCGGCCGAGCGTGTCCTCGAAATAGGTCACGGTCTCGCAGCGCTCGCCGGCGTGGACCTCGCGCAGCGCCTGCTCGTCGTCGTCGGCCAGGTGGGCGTTCACGACGATGCGCCACTTCGAGCGGTCAGCCTTGTGACCGTGCCTGGCCGCCGTCTCCTCGTAGATCGCCCACTGCTTGGCCATCGCCTCGGGCCCGCCCGGCAGGCCGGCGCCGATCGACAGCACCCCGAGCCCATGCTTGCCCGCGGCGATCATGCCCGACGGCGTGATGGTGCTGGCGCAGGCAATCGGGAAGTGCGGGTACGAGTACGGCGCGAGATGCAGGCGCGCTTCCTTGAGCTCGAACCAGTCGGTCTTCATGGTGACCGGCTCCTCGCACTTGAGGAGCTGCATGATTGCCGCGAGCGACTGCTCCATGCGATCACGCTGCGTCGAGGGCTCGATGCCCATCATGTAGGCGTCCGACGGCAGGGCACCCGGGCCACAGCCCAGCATGGTGCGGCCGCGCGACATGTGGTCGAGCTGCACGAAGCGGTTCGCCACCATCAGCGGGTGATGGTAGGGCAGGCTGGTCACGCCCGAGCCCAGCCGGATGTAGCGCGTGCGCTCGATGGCCGCGCCGATGAACACTTCCGGCGATGCGATGGTCTCCCACCCTGCGGAATGATGCTCGCCGATCCAGGCCTCGTCGTAGCCGAGCTCGTCGAGCCATTCGATCAGCTCCATGTCGCGCGCCATGCCGAGCGTCGGGTTCTCGCCGAGGCGATGGAACGGGGCGAGAAAGATGCCGAACTGCAGCCCCTTGTGATTGCCGGTCTGTGCCATGTAACCAAATCCTCCGTCGGGCGGGACCGTAGCACTCTCTTGCCCTTCCCACGAAGTGGGGAGGTGTCGCGTCTTGCGCGTCAGGCGCGGCTCGCGAAGCGAACGTGCCGTAGGAGGGGTCGTGGGCATAGGAGGGGTTTCTCATGACCCCACCGACCGCGACTACGCGGACATCTCCCCAGCTTTGCTGGGGAGGAGGCATGAGGTTGCGGCCTCGTCGATTATTTTCAATGATCGCGCCGTGCCGAACGAATCCCAGACGCTGCCGCTCGCCCGCTTCACCATCGTCGAGGTGAATGCCGGGCAGGTGGCGCCCTGCCTGCGGCTCGCGTCGTCGCTGGCCGGCAAGATCGCGGCCGACCTCGGGGCCAGCGTGCTCAAGATCGAGCCGCCGGGCGGCGACCCGGTACGTCGCATGGCACCGATGCTTCCGACCGGCGAAAGCGCCCTCTTCCACTTCCTCAACACCTCCAAGCGCTCCGTGGTGCTCGACCTCGACAGCGAGAGCGGCCACGTCGGCCTGCAGCGCATGCTCGGCAAGGCCGATGCCGTCCTGTTCGAGGAGCCGGCCTCGACCGCGGCGCTGGCGCGTACAAGCCGCGCGACGCCGATCGAGATCGCAGCCTTCCCGGTCGAGATGGATGCGGCAACGCGTCCCGTGAGCGAGCTCGCGGTCCAGGCGCTGGGCGGGCTGATGCACATGATCGGCGAGCCGGCGCGCAAGCCGCTGAAGCTCGGCGGGCACCAGGCTTCCTACGCGGCCGGCCTGACGGCCTTTACCGGGCTCGCCGCCGCGCTCGCTGCGCGCGAGGCCGGCCAGCGCGCGCCGGCCGTGCGCGTCTCGCTGGCCGAGGTCGTGCAATGGGTGAACTGGAAGGCGGCGTCGGGAGCGGCCGCCACCGGCACGTCGCCCGGTCGCGAGGGGCAAAAGTCCGAGTTCCAGGTCGTGCCGTGCCGCGACGGCCATGTCGCTGTCGTCTATACCGTGACGCAATGGCCGGCATTGCGCCGCCTGATCGCCGATCCGCGCCTCGAGGATCCGAGGTTCGCGACGCGCACCGGCCGGCGCCAGCATATCGCCGAGCTCTACGACATCCTGACGCCATGGTTCGCCGACAAGACCCGCGACGAGATCGGCCGGACGGCGCAGGCCAAAGGCGTGCCGTTCGGGCCGATCTTCACGCCGGCCGAGCTCCTGGCCAATGAGCAGTACCTCGCACGCTCCTTCCTGGCCGAGATGACTCATCCGACGGCCGGCCGGCTGCTGATGCCGCAGCTTCCGGTGCAGTGGAACGGCCGTTCCTTCGCGCCGCGGCCGGCCCCTTCCCTCGAGCAAGCGGAGCTCGCAGCATGAAGGGGCCCCTGAGCGGCGTGCGCGTGCTCGATTTCGGCCTGCTGACCGCCGGCGCCAACACCTCGGCCATGCTGGCCGACCTCGGCGCCGACGTGATCAAGATCGAATCGGGCGCCTACATCGATCCCTTCCGCGTCGTCGGCAAGATGGACGACGACGACGGCTGGTGGAACCGCTCGCCGCCATTCAGGTTCACCAACCGCAACAAGCGCGGGCTGGCGCTCAACCTCAAGGATCCCGAAGGCCAGCGCGTGATCCGCGAGCTGGCGAAGCACTGCGACGTGGTGGTCGAGAACTTCCGCCGCGGCGTGCTAGACCGCGCCGGCCTCGGCTACGCTGCCCTCGAGGAATGCAACCCGCGCCTCGTGTTCGCGGCGATCTCGAGCCAGGGCGATACCGGGCCGGAGCGCATGAACGTGTCGTTCGGCTCGACCCTCGACGCCACGTCGGGCATCGCCTCGATCACTGGATACAACGGCGAGGAACCGCGCATCTCCGGCATGGACGTCAACTATCCCGACCAGATCGTGTCGCTGTTCGCCACCGGCATCGTCATCACCGCCGTCATGGAGGCGCGGCGCAGCGGCAAGGGCTGCTTCCTCGACTTCTCGCAGCGCGAGGTCGCCTCGTTCACCCTTGGCGAGGAGATTCTGGCCGCCGCGGCCGATCCGGCCTATCGGCTCGCCCCGCGCGATAACGGCGAGGCGGGTGTGGTCCAGCAGGATTCCTATCGCTGCGCCGACGGGCGCTGGATCGCCGTCACGCTCGACAGCGCCGACGCCTCGCTCGCCGCCTTCTGCGCCGCCCGCGACAGGGGCGCCGCCGTCGCCGCCCTGCTCGCCCGGGGCATCGCAGCGGCGCCCTGCAACGACGGCAGCGACCTGCTGGCCGATGGCGCGCTTGCCGGCGCGACCCTGGTGCGCGACGAGAACGGCTGGCTGGTCAAGGGATTGCCCTATCGGCTCGACGGGCGCGGCATCACGATCGAGCGCGCGGCCCCCGAGCTCGGCCAGCACACCGACGAGGTTCTGCGCGAGCTCCTGGGCTACGGCGACGCCGAACTGGCGAGACTGAAAGACTCCGGCGTGACGTCCACGACGCCCGCGATCGGCGAGGTTTGAGAAGGTTCATGATATTCTCCTCCCATGAAGGTCGGGACGGGGATTGCACCGCCCGTCCTAGGCTGCCGAGTTCACGCATCATGTTGCCCTCCCTGCGCGCAGCGCGGGGAGGTGCCCCCGTCAGGGGGCGGAGGGGTCAAGGGCGACACACGTACGGCTGGAACACTCGTCATGAATCATGGACGGACCTTCGACTGAGGCTCCTGACCCCTCCGCCCCCTTCGGGGGCACCTCCCCGCGCTGCGCGCAGGGAGGACACCATGACTGTGAGCTCGACAGCCCGTCCTACGGTGGAGGGGTTCGAGATGTGCCCACTCCCTGGCAGCGAAGCTGGGGAGGAGATCCGAAAAGTTGGTGCCCATGAGTAAAGCGCTCCCAGCGAAGAACAGCGACAGGAACACCCCGCATGCCCCGCGCTGAAGTGCACAAGCTCATGGAGCGCATGACGATTCCCGTCATTGCCGCGCCGATGTTCCTGGTCTCCAACCCGGCGCTGACGCTGTCCTGCTGCAGCGAAGGCATCATGGGCAGCTTCCCCGCCCACGGCACACGCAGCCGCGAGGAGTTCCAGGCCTGGCTCGACGAGATGCGCGACGGCATGAAGAAGCTCGAGGATTCGGGGGCGAAACCGGCACCGTGGGCGGTCAACCTGGTCGTGCACCCGTCCAACCCGCGCTATCCCGGAGACCTCGAGCTGGTCGAGAGGTATCGGGTGCCGGTCGTGCTCACCTCCAAGGGGGCTCCCGGCGACGCGATCAAGCGCATTCACGGCTGGGGCGCCGTCGCCCTGCACGACATCGCCAACCATCGCCATGCGGAGAAGGCCCTGGAAGCCGGCGTCGACGGCGTGATCGCCGTGGCGGGCGGCGCGGGAGGCCACACCGGCACGATCAACCCGTTCGCCCTGATGAACGAGGTGCGCCAGCTCGGCGACCATTTCGCCATCGTGCTGGCGGGCGGCTTGACCACCGGCCGCGACGTGCTCGCGGCCGAAGCGATGGGGGCCGATCTCGCCTATATCGGCACGCGCTTCATCGCCACGAGCGAGGCGATGGCAGCGGCGGCGCACAAGGAGATGATCGTCCGCACGCGCGCCACCGACGTTTTCCTCTCCGCGTCGATCGACGGCGCGCCGGCGAACTGGCTGACGCCGAGCCTGCTCGCCGCCGGCGTCGATCTCGACGTGCTGCGTACCACGCTCCCCGGCAAGATCGTTGCCGCCGGAGAGAGCAAGAAGCGCTGGAAGGACATCTACACGGCAGGCCACGGGGTCGGGAACATCGCCGACATCCCGACGGCGGCCGAGCTCTGCCGGCGGCTGGTGGCGCAGTATCGTGCAGGCCGCAAGGAATTCTCCGGCAGCCTGATGCGAGAGCGCGAACCGGCGCCGATCACCGCGACAGCTGCGGAATAGCGGGCTACGCCCGTCGGCTTGACTTTGCCCTGTCCGCGGCAAAGGCTCCTCACTGTCGCAAGGGTTGCAACGTCACAGCGGGCCTCCGCACGTCGTTCGATGCGGAACCTGCGCAGCCAAGGAGGGAAGCCATGCCTTTCGCCGCGAGCTACATCGGCAAGACCTTCACCGTATCGGATCCGGATGCCCGAATCCGCGACGCCGCCGACCTGGCGAGCTTCGTGCCCGGACCGAAGCGTATCCCCCGGAACAGCCAGGTTCACGTGAAGGAGGTCAGGACGCTGCCGATCGGCAGCAAGTCCAGGATCGTCTTTGCCCTGGCGACGTCGCCGGACGGCGCAACCGTTCATGGCTGGACGTCGACGCGCAACTTCGCGGGCTCGTTCGTCAACGAGACGCTCGGGCTCCTGCCGGCGAAGGACGTATCCGACAAGTTCGGGACGAACGCGGTCTGGGTGAACGGCACCTACAAGGGACAGGTCGATCTCGTCGAGATCCTCGACAGCGGGCTTGAGATCGAGCGCATGACCCTCGAAACGGTCGAGCCCTACCTGAGGATGGTCGCGGCAGCCAGGGCGGACGGCATCACCGTGGCGATCAACAGCGGCTTCCGGTCGTACCCCGAGCAGCAGATCCTGCACCAGGGCTTCACGCAGGGCCTGCCGGGCTTCAACCTCGCAGCGCCGCCGGGGCACTCGAACCACCAGAACGGCATCGCGCTCGACATCGCCGTCACCGGCGGCGCCGGCACGCCGATCTACGACTGGCTCGCCAGGCATGCGACGTCGTTCGGCTTCGTGCGCACGGTCAATCGAGAGCCCTGGCACTGGGAGCTCAACGAGCCGGCGGCTCTTCTGGCGAAGAACCAGAGCACGCACAAGCTACCCAGCGTCACCGTCTGACGCAGTAATTTCGCACGATGACCGTCATGGCATAGACGGTGACCGTCCGGCTGCTCTAGGCTTCGCCGCCCCGGGGCGGAGGAGCGAAGCGTGAAGACAAAGGCGGCGGTCTGTTACGAGGCCGGCAGGAACCTCGAGATCGAGACGGTCGACCTCGACGGGCCGAAATTCGGAGAGGTGCTGGTCGAGATCAAGGCGTCGGGCGTCTGCCATACCGACGAGTTCACGCGCTCGGGCGGCGATCCGGAAGGGCTGTTCCCGGTGATCTTCGGCCACGAGGGCGCCGGCGTGGTGGTCGATGTCGGGCCGGGCATCGTGTCGCTGAAGAAGGGCGACCACGTGATCCCACTCTACACGCCGGAATGCCGCGCCTGCAAGAGCTGCCTCAGCGGCAAGACCAACCTCTGCACGTCGATCCGCTCGACCCAGGGCCAGGGGGTCATGCCCGACGGCACGTCGCGCTTCTCGCTCGGCGGCCGCAAGATCCATCACTACATGGGCTGCTCGACCTTCTCGAACTACACCGTGCTGCCCGAGATCGCGCTGGCCAGGATCCGGCCCGACGCCCCGTTCGACAAGGTCTGCTACATCGGCTGCGGCGTCACCACCGGCATCGGCGCGGTGATCAACACCGCCAAGGTCGAGCCGGGCGCCAACGTCGTGGTGTTCGGCCTGGGCGGCATCGGCCTCAACGTCGTTCAGGGCGCCCGCATGGTCGGCGCCAACATGATCGTCGGCGTCGACCTCAACCCGGCGCGCGAGGCGCTCGGCCGCAAGTTCGGCATGACGCATTTCGTCAATCCCGAGACGCTGGGCGGCAAGGATCTCGTGGCACACCTGGTCGAGCTGACCGACGGCGGCGCCGACTACAGCTTCGAATGCGTCGGCAACACCAGGCTGATGCGCCAGGCGCTGGAATGCTGCCATCGCGGCTGGGGCAAGTCGGTGATCATCGGCGTCGCCGGCGCCGGCCAGGAGATCTCCACCCGTCCCTTCCAGCTCGTCACGGGACGACAGTGGATGGGCACCGCGTTCGGCGGCGCCAAGGGGCGGCGCGACGTGCCGAAGATCGTCGACTGGTACATGGACGGCAAGATCGACATCGATTCGCTGATCACCCACACCATGCCGGTCGAGAGGATCAACGACGCCTTCGACCTGATGCACAAGGGCGAGTCGATCCGCAGCGTCGTCACGTTCTAGGAGCAGCCATGACCGTGCGCCACATCGGCAATGCCACCATCGAGAAGGTCGAGGAGCTGTGCGCCGCGGGCTTCCGGCCCAACCGCATGTTCCCGCGCTTCGACCAGCAGGCCTTCGACGCGCAGAAGCATTGGATGGTGCCGGTCCACGTCGAGCCCGGCTCCGACCGGCTGGTCGGCTCGGTCCATACCTGGGTGGTCAAGACCGGGCGGCACACGATCCTGATCGACACTTGCCTCGGCAACGGCAAGCAGCGCCACAACGCCGCCTGGAACAACCTCTCGCTGCCGTTCCTCGACCGGTTGCGCGCCTGCGGCTGCCCGCCCGAGTCGGTCGACTTCGTGATGTGCACGCACCTGCATGTCGATCACGTCGGCTGGAACACCAGGCTGGAGAACGGCCGCTGGGTGCCGACCTTCCCCAATGCGCGCTACCTGTTCGCCAGGCGCGAGTACGCACATTGGGAAAGCGAGCGCGCCCGGCAGGGCGAGGGCACGGTCAACGACGGCTCGTTCGACGATTCGGTGCTGCCGGTGGTCGAGGCCGGCAAGGCGGTGATGATCGACAGCGACCACCAGCCCGACCCGATGCTGACCATCCGCGACTATCCCGGCCACACGCCGGGCTCGATCGCCATCAATCTCGCCGACAAGGGCAAGCTCGCCTGCTTCTCGGGCGACATCATGCATCACCCGATCCAGGTCTATCACCCCGACTGGTCGAGCCAGTTCTGCACCGACCAGGAGATGTCGGCGCGCTCGCGCCGCAAGCTCCTGGAGGATTGCGCGGAGAGCAATGCGCTGCTCTGCCCGGCGCACTTCCCCGGCGAAAACGCCGGCTACATCAAGCCGGCGGGCGATTCCTTCCGCATCGAATGGGACAAGCAATGAAGCTCGAGCCCTTCCTCGGTGGACTGAGCGTCGGCGAGGGACCGCGGTACGAGGGCAGGCTCTGGTGCCGTCATAGTTGCGAGACCATGCGGGTGGACGTGCCGGGGGCGGGCTGTCCATGGAGGGGAGTGCGATGAAAGGTCCGGAGGACGATGCCGGCTTGACCGGCAAGGTAGCGATCGTCGCAGGCGGCGGCGCGGCCGGCGACGGCATCGGCAATGGCCGCGCGGCGGCGATCCTGCTGGCGCGCGCCGGCACCAAGGTGGTGGTGGCCGATCTCGACCAGAAGCTCGCCGAGCGCACGGTCGACATGATCAAGGGCGAGGGCGGAACGGCCGTGAGCCATGCCGGCGACATGACCAAGGAGGCGGAGTGCAAGCGGCTGGTCGACGCGGCGGTCGATCGCTGGGGCCGGCTCGACTTCCTCGACAACAATATCGGCATCGGCAGCCGCGGCAGCGTGGTCGACGAGAAACCCGAGGAGTATCGCCGCGTCATGCAGGTCAACGTCGAGACGATGTTCCTGCTCAGCAAGCACGCGATCCCGGCGATGATCAAGACGGCCAAGGGCGGCGCGATCGTCAACATCTCGTCGATCTCGGCGCTAAGGCCGCGCGGCCTCACCACCTACACGACGTCCAAGGCGGCGGTGATCGGCCTCACCCAGGCGATGGCGGTCGACCACGGCAAGGACCGCATCCGGGTCAACTGCATCTGCCCCGGCCCGGTCTACACGCCGATGGTCTATGCCCGCGGCAACGGCATGAGCGAGGCTGCCCGCGCCACCCGCGCCAAGGCCTCGGTGCTGAAGATCGAGGGCACCGGCTGGGATATCGGCCATGGCGTGCGCTTCCTGATGTCCAACCACGCCCGCTACATCACCGGCCAGGTGCTGGTGATCGACGGCGGCGTCACGCTGCAAGGCCCGGAGCGCGATTCGGAGACCCACTGACGAAGCGGCGCCTCGGACTCACGAAGAATGAATCAGCCACGGATGAACACAGATGAACACGGATAGTGACATGGTTGCCGACTGAGGAGTCGCTTTGCTCTGAGGTCGAGCATCTGTGTGTATCCGTGTTCATCTGTGGCTGACTTCATCTGCGGCGCAAGGATCGAGCGAGACTGCTTCAGGAGGAACAATGGCCCGTCTACCCTATCTCGAGCCCGACCAGGTCGCGCCCGAGTACCGCGACATGCTCAAGCGCAACACCAACCTGCACAAGCTCCTGGTCAACTCGCCCGACATGGCGAAGGCGTTCAACGGCATCGGCAACTTCATCCGCTTCAAGAGCAAGCTCGATCCGCGCCTGCGCGAGCTCGCCATCCTGCAGGTCGGCTGGATGGAGCGCTCCGAGTACGAGTTCACCCACCACGTCAAGATCGGCCGGGAGTTCGGCGTCACCGATGCCGACATCGAAGGCCTGATGGCCGAGACCGAGGGCAAGCCCAGCAACCTCGAGCCGCTCGCCAGATCGATCCTCAAGGGCGCCCGCGAGATGGTGCGCGACATCGGCATGTCCGACGCGACCTTCGCGGAGATCAAGCAGCACCTCAGCAACGAGCACATGACCGACCTGGTGCTGACCATCGCCTTCTACTGCGCCGTCGTGCGCGTGCTGGCGACCATGAAGATCGACAACGAGCCCTACTACAAGGAAGTGCTCCAACAGTATCCGATTCCGGGAGTGAGCTGACATGCGCCTGAAAGATCGCGTCGCCATCGTCGTCGGTGCCGGCCAGAGCCCCGGCGAGGGCGTCGGCAACGGCCGCGCCACCGCGCTGACTTTCGCCCGCGAGGGTGCCAAGGTGCTGTGCGTCGATCACAACCTCAAGAGCGCCGAGGAGACGGTGGCGCTGATCGGCCAGAACCAGGGCACCGCCGTCGCCTTCCGCGCCGACGTCACCAAAGACGCCGAGCTGAAGGCGATGGTGGCTGACGCGCACGCGCGCTGGGGCCGCATCGACATCCTGCACAACAATGTCGGCGTCTCGATCTCGGGCGGCGATGCCGAGCTTCTGGAGATCACCGAGGAGGCCTACGACCGCTGCATGGCGATCAACCTCAAGAGCGTGATTCTCGCCTGCAAGCACGTCATCCCGATCATGCGCGAGCAGAAGAGCGGCGCGATCGTCAACATCTCCTCGATGGCCGCCATCACCACGTACCCGTACGTCGCCTACAAGGCCAGCAAGTCGGCGATGATCGCGTTCACCGAGCAACTCGCCTACCAGAACGCCAGGTACGGCATCCGCGCCAACGTGATCCTGCCCGGCCTGATGAACACGCCGATGGCGGTCGACACGCGCGCCCGCGAGTTCAAGAAGACGCGCGCCCAGGTCGAGGCCGAACGCGACGCCAAGGTGCCGCTGCGCGGCAAGATGGGCACCGGCTGGGACGTCGCCAACGCCGCGCTGTTCCTGGCCTCCGACGAGGCGAACTTCATCACCGGCGTCACGCTGCCCGTCGATGGCGGCGCCAGCGTCCAGACGGGCTGAGACCATGACCACGGTCATCCACAACGCCGCGATCGTCACCGTCGACGATCGCGACAGCGTCCATTACGACGCCGCCATCGCCGTCGACGGCGACCGCATCGCCACGATCGGCCCGAGCGCCGAGCTGCTGGCCCGCTTTCCGGCGGCCGAGAGGATCGACGGCACCGGCAAGATGGTGATGCCGGGCTTCGCCAACGTCCACACGCACTTCACCATGACCCTGGCGCGCGGCGTGTTCGAGGACCTCTCGCCGCCGCACAAGCCGCCCTTCTCGGGCGGCCTGTCGCCGATCCCGCTGCCCGGCATGACGCCCGACGAGCGGCGCACCATGGCCCTGCTCGGCGCGCTCGAGGCGCTGCGCAGCGGCACCACCCTGGCGCTCGAGGATTCCAACGACGTCGACCACTATGCCGGTGCGCTGGCCGACACCGGCATGCGCTTCATGCTGGGCGAGCGCGCACACGACCGGGTCGGCACCGAGATCGGCGATCCGGCGCCCTACCAGCTCGACCGCGCGCTGGGCCAGCGCCATCTCGAGATCATCGAGGACACGTTCAACAAATGGAACGGCAAGGCGGACGGCCGCATCCGCATCGCCGTCTCGGCGTGGGCGCCCGACATGTGCTCGCCCGAGCTGCTGCAGGACCTGCGCGCGCTGCAGCAGCGGCTCGACACCTGGGCGACCATCCATCTCAACCAGATCTGGGGCGAGGTCGCGGCCGTCAAGGCGCATCGCAACCGCTTGCCGACCGAGTACCTGGCCGATCTCGGCTTCCTCAACGAGCGGTTGATCTGCGCCCATTGCCGCTGCATGGAACCCGCCGAGGAGAAGATCCTGGGCAAGGCCGGCGTCACGGTCTCCTTCAACGCCGCGATCGCTGCCCGCCGCGGCCTGAGCCCGCGCATCGCCGATCTCGAATCCCACGGCTGCACCATCGCCATGGGCAGCGACAACATGGCCGAGGACATGGTCGAGGTGCTGCGCACCGGCCTGTTTATGGAACGAATCCGGCGCGAGGACGGCCGCAACCCGACGCCCGAGCATGCGCTGCGCTGGGCGACCCGCAACGGCTACCGCGCGCTCGGCATCCCCGACGGCGGCTGGCTGGCGCCGGGCAACAAGGCCGACCTGATCATGGTCGACCTCATGCGCCCGCACCTGGTGCCGGTGCTGCGCGCCGTCTCCACCTTCGTCCACCAGGGCCAGGCGCGCGACATCGAGGCGGTGATGGTCGACGGCAAGTGGCTGATGCGCGACGGCAAGATCCTGACCATGGACGAACCCGCGATCCTGGCCGAGGCGCAGAGGGTGGCCAACAGGACGTGGTCGCAGCAGTTCCGCGCGCGGATGGATTTGAAGGTGCCGGCGGGCTTCTCGCCCGACGCGCTGCCGTGAAGAAAAGCCAAACGGGACCTCAAGCAGAGTCGGTTGTTCTGGCCCTGACACCTCAACCCCGATGTCTGTCCCTGGCTAGACATCATGGATGGTGGCGCGCATATTTTCGTGGGGTGGGTCGCTTGATGTGACAAGCGTTTTGGGGCCGTTGACATCACCCCCTTTTGGGTGGGGGCGATCGATGGCACTGGGCGAGTCTTGGCAAGGCGATGCGGCATCGAACGTGCACGCTGGAACCGACTTTGACGATGTCTTGGAAGGGCTCGAAGGCAACGACGTTCTCGACGGTGGTGCAGGTAACGACACGTTGTATGGCGACTTCGGCGCGGGCGTGGCGCCTCAAGCAGGTGCCATAGACCTCGACGGCTCAGGCGACCGGATCGTGATCGCCAACTTCGCCTCCCTCGACATCACAGGCAACATCACCGTCGAGGCTTGGGTCCGCCTCGACGGGACGCAGCCTGGATTCTCGACGATCATCGCCAAGGGCGACTGGGGCTATCAGATTCGCATGAGCCTGCAGGTGCCGGGAGCCATCGAGTTCATCACCGGCACGCCGGGCGGCCCCGTGCGCGGCGTGCCTGCGATCTCGACCACGCACCCCGATGTTGGCACATGGTACCACGTTGCCGGGGTCGTCGATGGCAACCAGCAGTTCCTCTACATCAACGGCCAACTGGAGAGCACCGTCGCGCGCAACTCGACGAGCATCGAGAGCGCGCCCTTCGAGCTGTGGATCGGCGGCAACGCCGAGATGCCGGGCCGCGACTTCAACGGCGCGATCGCCGACGTGCGGGTCTGGTCGGTCGCCAGGAGCGGCTCTGAGATCGCCGCCTCCTTGAACGAGAGGCTGGCTGGCACCGAGCCCGGCCTGCAGGGCAACTGGCTCCTCGACAGTGGGCAGGGCGGCTTCGGCGCCGATCACAGTGCACGCGGCAACAACGGCCAGGTCGTCGGCAACCCAACGTCGACGGAGGCACCCCCGATCTACGCCGGCGCAGGTGACGACATACTCATTGGCGGAGCTGGCGACGACGTTCTCGACGGTGGTGCGGGTCACGACACGTTGTATGGCGACTTCGGTCCAGGCGTGGGGCCGCAAGCAGGTGCCATAGACCTCGACGGCTCGGGCGACCGGATCGCAATCGCCAACTCCGCCTCCCTGGACATCACAGGCAACATCACCGTCGAGGCCTGGGTCCGCCTCGACGGGACGCAGCCTGGATTCTCGACGATCATCGCCAAGGGTGACTGGGGCTATCAGATTCGCATGAGCCTGCAGGTGCCGGGAGCCATCGAGTTCATCACCGGCACGCCGGGCGGCCCTGTGCGCGGCGTACCTGCAATCTCGACCACCCATCCAGATCTTGGCACTTGGTACCATGTTGCCGGGGTCGTCGATGGCAACCAGCAGTTCCTCTACATCAACGGCCAGCTGGAGAGCACTGTCGCTCGCAACTCGACGAGCATCGAGAGCGCACCCTTCGAGCTGTGGATCGGCGGCAACGCCGAGATGCCGGGCCGCGACTTCAACGGCGCGATCGCCGACGTGCGGGTCTGGTCGGTCGCCAGGAGCGGCTCCGAGATTGCTGCCTCGATGGGCTCGAGGCTGGCTGGCACCGAGGCCGGCCTGCAAGGCAACTGGCTCCTCGACAGCGGGCAGGGCGGCTTCGGCGCCGACCACAGTGCGCGCGGCAACAACGGCCAGATCGTCGGCAACCCAACGTCGACGGAGGCACCCCCGACCTACGCCGGCGGAGGTGACGACATACTCATTGGTGGAGTTGGCGACGATGTTCTCGACGGTGGTGCCGGCAACGACACGTTGTATGGCGACTTCGGCGCGGGCGTGGCGCCTCAAGCAGGTGCCATAGACCTCGACGGCTCAGGCGACCGGATCGTGATCGCCAACTTCGCCTCCCTCGACATCACAGGCAACATCACCGTCGAGGCTTGGGTCCGCCTCGACGGGACGCAGCCTGGATTCTCGACGATCATCGCCAAGGGCGACTGGGGCTATCAGATTCGCATGAGCCTGCAGGTGCCGGGAGCCATCGAGTTCATCACCGGCACGCCGGGCGGCCCCGTGCGCGGCGTGCCTGCGATCTCGACCACGCACCCCGATGTTGGCACATGGTACCACGTTGCCGGGGTCGTCGATGGCAACCAGCAGTTCCTCTACATCAACGGCCAACTGGAGAGCACCGTCGCGCGCAACTCGACGAGCATCGAGAGCGCGCCCTTCGAGCTGTGGATCGGCGGCAACGCCGAGATGCCGGGCCGCGACTTCAACGGCGCGATCGCCGACGTGCGGGTCTGGTCGGTCGCCAGGAGCGGCTCTGAGATCGCCGCCTCCTTGAACGAGAGGCTGGCTGGCACCGAGCCCGGCCTGCAGGGCAACTGGCTCCTCGACAGTGGGCAGGGCGGCTTCGGCGCCGATCACAGTGCACGCGGCAACAACGGTCAGGTTGTCGGCAATCCCACGTCGACGGAGGCGCCCACGACCTACGCGGGCGCAGGAGACGACACGCTCATTGGCGGAGCCGGTGACGATACGCTCAACGGTGGCGGGGGCAATGATGTAGCGGTGTTTTCTGGCAGTGCCGCACAATATCTCGTCATCCGAAACGGATCATTGATCACTGTCACCGACATGATTCATGGCCGGGACGGCTCTGACACATTATCGAGCATCGAACGGTTGCAGTTCGCAGAACAAACGATCGTTCTAGGGAACGCAGTTGTGAGCCTGTCCACTTTGGCGGCTACGAAGGCTGAAGATGACAGTTCAATGTCATTCACCTTTGTAGTCACGCGTTCCGGTGACAGTTCCTTGGCCCAAAGCGTTTCCTACCAAGTAAGCGGATCGGGACTCAATGCAGCCACTGGGGCAGATTTTCTAGGCGGACTGCTGCCATCCGGCGTCTTGGCTTTCGTACCGGGCGAGACGACCACGACCCTGACGGTGAGCGTATTGGTCGACACGCTCGTGGAGCCAGACGAAGGCTTTGTCGTCACCCTGTCGAACGCCTCGGCCGGCCTCGCCATCGGTGCAGCCACGGCGAGCGGCATTGTCCAGAACGACGATCGCTCGACGGTGTCGATCGTCCCGCTGTCCGCAGTCAGGACGGAAGGCAACGACGGGCCTGCGGCGTTCACCTTCATAGTGAGCCTCGACCAACCAGGGGTGTTCGGACAGACAATCAGTTGGGCCGTGTCCGGCAGCGGATCAAATGGGGTCACCATTGCGGACTTCGGCGGACTGATGCCGTCGGGCGTCCTGACCTTCGTGCCGGGCGAGATGATCGGGACCCTGACGGTGAGCGTGTCGGGCGACACGATCGTGGAGCCCGACGAAGGCTTCGTCGTCACCCTGTCGAACGCCTCGGCCGGCCTCGCCATCGGTACGGCCACAGCGAGCGGCATCATCCTGAACGACGATCGTTCGACAGTGTCGGTCGCACCGCTGTCCGCGGTCAGGACGGAAGGAAGCGACGGGCCTGCAGAGTTCACCTTTACGGTGAGCCTCGACCAGCCCGGGGTGACCGAACTGGCAATCAGTTGGGCCGTGTCCGGCAGCGGATCAAATGGGGTCACCGCTGCGGACTTCAACGGGCTAATGCCGTCGGGCGTCCTGACCTTCGTGCCGGGCGAGATGATCGGGACCCTGACGGTGAGCGTATCGGGCGACACGCTCGTGGAGCCAGACGAAGGCTTTGTCGTCACTCTGTCGAACGCCTCGGCCGGCCTCGCCATCGGTGCAGCCACGGCGAGCGGCATCATTCAGAACGACGATCGTTCGACGGTGTCGATCGTCCCGCTGTCCGCAGTCAGGACGGAAGGCAACGACGGGCCTGCGGCGTTCACCTTCACGGTGAGCCTCGACCAACCAGGGGTGATCGGACAGACAATCAGTTGGGCCGTATCCGGCAACGGAGCGAATGGGGTCACCGCTGCGGACTTCGGCGGACTGATGCCGTCGGGCGTCCTGACCTTCGTGCCGGGCGAGATGAACGGGACCCTGACGGTGAGCGTGTCGGGCGACACGCTCGTGGAGCCCGACGAAGGCTTCGTCGTCACCCTGTCGAACGCCTCGGCCGGCCTCGCCATCGGTACGGCCACAACGAGCGGCATCATCCTGAACGACGATCGTTCGACAGTGTCGATCGCACCGCTGTCTGCGATCAGGACGGAAGGCAACGACGGGCCTACGGCGTTCACCTTCACGGTGAGCCTCGACCAGCCGGGGGTGACCGGACAGACCATCAGCTGGGCCGTGTCCGGCAGCGGCGCGAATGGGGTCACCGCTGCGGATTTCGGCGGAACGATGCCGTCGGGCGCCCTGACCTTCGTGCCGGGCGAGATGATCGGGACCCTGACGGTGAGCGTGTCGGGCGACACGATCGTGGAGCCCGACGAAGGCTTCGTCGTCACCCTGTCGAACGCCTCGGCCGGCCTTGTCATCGGTACGGCTACAGCGAGCAGAATCATCCAGAACGATGACGCTATGGCAGTTCACAACGATGCCTACATACTGCTGCCGGGCCAAATCCTGAATGTCACCGCGAATATCAGTGTTCTCGCCAATGATGAGAATGCGACAACAGCCGCGCTGTCTCTTGGGCCCGCCCACGGCACTCTCCAACTTGCCAGCGACGGCGGATTTAGCTACGTGCCGACTACCGGATTCTCCGGGACAGACACCTTTACCTACCATGCCAGCAACGGCAACGCCTTAGCCGACGGATCAGCGGTTCTTTATATCGTGCCGGTTCTGGTTGGCACCACGACAACGCTAAATCTGCAGGCACTGAACGCGGAACAGCAGATAGCAGCTACCTATGCTGCCTTTTTTGGTCGGGCCGCTGACCTGGAGGGCCACGAATTTTGGGTCGACCAGTTCAATTCTGGCCTTGCCACGCAAGGGATAGATTCCCTGTTTGCAAACATAGCAAGCTCGTTCGGCATTAGCATGGAGGCGAAGGCACTCTATCCGTTTCTCGCCAACCCCTTCGGAGCAGGCGACCTTCAGATCAATGAATTTGTCGACGGCGTATACAATAACCTGTTCAATCGCTCCCCAGACGACGCAGGACTCGCCTACTGGACGGGCCAAATCAGGCAAACGCTGCAATCTGGGCAATTTGTCGGCTCGGTGCTAATCAACATCATGAGTGGATCACAGGCGGGCATGGATATAACTACGCTAATGGGAAAAGTGGCAGTAAGCCTCGCCTTTGTACATGAGCAACGAGAACATCACACCATATGGCAAGGATCGAGTGACAATACGACGGCCACGGCACTTCTCCAATCAGTAACCGCCGATCCAATGACTGTACTAATCGGGATTAGAAACGCCGAGACGCTTATTGCTGAGCATGTATAGCTACGAACCGTCTTCCGGCTCTCGCTGAATAGTATGACTGTTGGTAGTCCGGGTGCCCTGTCTCTTCTAAATGGTTATATTGCCGACGATATCCGCGGCACCATTCCGGTGCGTGGAACCTCCGTCGGCAAAGCCTTCCAAGCGTATCGCCCCCGACACATGGTCAACCGACAGGCGCCGAGTCGCCAGGACGATCCTGCGACAGTAGTATCGGAGGCTCAGACTGTGCCCGGGAGCCCGTGATGTCCGAACCAGGTCCGCTCAGCTTCCATGTCCCGGCGCCGGCGGTGCGGCCGGGCGGGACGCCCGACTTCAGTGACGTGCCGATCTCGCGGGCCGGCGAGGTGCGGCGGCCGCCCGTCGACTGCGCGCCGGCCGACATCCGCGACCTCGCCTTCTCGATCATCCGCGTGCTCGACCGCAACAGCAATGCGGTTGGCCCGTGGGCCGGGCTGCTGAGCGACGCCGAGCTGCTCGAGGGCCTGCGCCACATGATGACCTTGCGCGCCTTCGATGCCCGCATGCAGATGGCGCAGCGCCAGGGCAAGACCTCGTTCTACATGCAGCATCTCGGCGAGGAGGCGGTGAGCTGCGCCTTCCGCAAGGCGCTGGAGCCGGGCGACATGAACTTCCCGACCTATCGACAGGCCGGGCTGCTGATCGCCGGCGGCTACCCGATGCGCGACATGATGAACCAGATTTATTCCAACGAGCTCGACCCGCTGAAGGGCCGGCAGCTGCCGGTGATGTACTCGTCGAAGGAGCACGGCTTCTTCTCGATCTCGGGCAACCTCGCCACCCAGTACATCCAGGCGGTCGGCTGGGCGATGGCGTCGGCGATGAAGCGCGACACCAGGATCGCGGCCGGCTGGATCGGCGACGGCTCGACCGCCGAGTCGGATTTCCATGCGGCGCTGGTCTTCGCCTCGACCTACAAGGCGCCGGTGGTGCTGAACATCGTCAACAATCAATGGGCGATCTCGACCTTCCAGGGCATCGCGCGCGGTGGCTCGGGCACCTTTGCCGCCCGCGGGCTGGGCTTCGGCATCCCCGCCCTCCGCGTCGACGGCAACGACTATCCCGCGGTCCATGCCGTCGCCAAGTGGGCGGTCGAGCGTGCCCGCCGCAATCTCGGGCCGACGCTGGTCGAGTACGTCACCTATCGCGTCGGCGCGCATTCGACGTCGGACGATCCCTCGGCCTATCGGCCGAAGACCGAGTCCGACGCCTGGCCGCTCGGCGATCCGGTGCTGCGGCTCAAGACCCATCTCATCCAGCGCGGCACCTGGTCGGAGGACCGTCACAGGCAGGCCGAGGCCGAGATCCTGTCCGAGGTCATCGCCGTCCAGAAGGAGGCCGAGTCGCACGGCACCCTGCACACCGGCCCGCATCCGTCGGCGCGCGACATGTTCGAGGGTGTGTTCGATCAGATGCCGCCTCACCTGCGCCGCCAGCGCCAGCAGGGAGGAGTCTAGGCGATGCCGCGCAAGACCATGGTCGAGGCGATCCGCGACGCCATGGACGTCTGCATGTCGCGCGACGACAACGTCGTCGTGTTCGGCGAGGATGTCGGCTATTTCGGCGGCGTGTTCCGCTGCACTCAAGGCCTGCAGCAGAAGTACGGTTCTAGTCGCTGCTTCGACGCCCCGATCAGCGAATCGGGCATCGTCGGCGCGGCGGTCGGCATGGCCGCCTATGGCCTGCGCCCCTGCGTGGAAATCCAGTTCGCCGACTACATGTATCCGGCCTACGACCAAATCGTGTCCGAGGCGGCGCGCCTGCGCTACCGCTCCGCCGGCGGCTTCACGGCGCCGATGGTGGTGCGCATGCCGACCGGCGGCGGCATCTTCGGCGGTCAGACGCACAGCCAGAGCCCCGAGGCGCTGTTCACCCACGTGTCGGGCCTCAAGACGGTCGTGCCGTCCAATCCCTACGACGCCAAGGGCCTGCTGATCGCCGCCATCGAGGACAATGACCCGGTGATCTTTCTCGAGCCCAAGCGGCTCTACAACGGCCCGTTCGACGGCCATCACGATCGCCCGGTCACGCCATGGTCGCGCCATCCCCAGGGCGAGGTGCCGGACGGCCATTACACCGTGCCGCTCGGCAAGGCGATCGTGCGGCGCGAAGGCGCGGCGGTGACGGTGCTGGCCTACGGCACCATGGTGTTCGTCGCCGAAGCGGCGGCGCAGGAAACCGGCATCGACGCCGAGATCATCGACCTGCGCACGCTGGTGCCCTACGACCTCGAGACGATCGTCGCCTCGGTGAAGAAGACCGGCCGCTGCGTCGTCGTGCACGAGGCGACGATGACCTCGGGTTTCGGCGCCGAGCTCAGCGCGCTGGTGCAGGAGAACTGCTTCTATCATCTCGAAGCCCCTGTCGTGCGCGTCGCCGGCTGGGACACGCCCTATCCGCACGCCCAGGAATGGGACTACTTCCCCGGCCCGGCGCGAGTCGGCCGCGCGCTCAAGACCGTGATGGAGGCTTGAGATGGGCATTCGCATCATCAAGCTGCCGGATGTCGGCGAGGGCGTTGCCGAGGCCGAGCTGGTCGAATGGCATGTCGCGGTCGGCCAGTCGGTGCTGGAGGACCAGGTCCTCGCCGCCGTGATGACCGACAAGGCGACGGTCGAGATCCCCTCGCCGGTCGCCGGCACCGTCGTGGCGCTGGGCGCCGAGGTGGGCGGCGTGCTGGCCGTCGGCGCCGAGCTGGTGCGCCTCGAGGTGGCCGGCGAAGGCGACCAGGAGGTGAAGGCCGCCCCGCGCGAGGCACTCGCCGCCTCGCCCGTCGCGCCGACGCCCCTGCCGACACCGGCGCCGGCACAGTCGGTCGCTATGAATGCGCCAACACCGACGCCGCGCCCCGTTGCCTCGGGGTCGCTTGGCCCGCCGCGACCAGCCGGCGAGAAGCCGCTCGCCTCGCCGGCGGTGCGACGGCGCGCGCGCGACGCCGGCGTGGATCTGCGTCAGGTCCGCGGCAGCGGACCGGCCGGTCGCATCCAGCACGACGATCTCGATGCCTTCCTGAAGAGCGGCCCGGCGAGCGCGGCGCCCGCCGGCCGGGCGCCGAACCAGCACGTCGAGACGGTCAAGATCATCGGCCTGCGCCGGCGCATCGCGCAGAAGATGGCCGACTCCAAGCGCCGGGTCGCCCACTTCTCCTATGTCGAGGAGGTCGACGTCACTGCGCTCGAGGAACTGCGCGCCGCCCTGAACGCGGAGAAGAAGCAGGACCGGCCGCGGCTCACCCTGATGCCGTTCCTGATGCAGGCGGTGGTCAAGGGCGTCGCCGATTTCCCGGAGATGAACGCGCTCTACGACGACGAGGCCGAAACCATCGAGCGGCATGGCGGCGTCCATATCGGCATCGCCACCCAGACCGACAACGGTCTCCTGGTTCCGGTGGTGCGCCATTGCGAGGCACGTGGCCTGTGGGACTTCGCCCGCGAGGTGACGCGCCTCGCCGAGGCGGCGCGCGAGGGAAGGGCGACGCGCGCCGAGCTCACCGGCTCGACCATCACAATCACCAGCCTGGGCCCGCTGGGCGGCATCGTCACCACGCCGGTGGTCAACCGCCCGGAAGTGGCGATCATCGGCATCAACAAGCAGGTCGTGCGGCCGGTCTGGCAGGGAGGCCAGTTCGTGCCGCGCACCATGATGAACCTGTCGTCGTCGTTCGATCACCGCGTGATCGACGGCTACAACGCGGCGCGCTTCGTGCAGCGGCTCAGGGCCCTGCTCGAGGAGCCGGCCACCCTGTTCATCGAGGCGTGAGATGGCCGACATTACTGCCAAGGTGCTGATCGTGGGCGGCGGGCCGGGCGGCTACGTCGCCGCCATCCGGGCGGGCCAGCTCGGCCTCGACGTCGTGCTTGTCGAGCAGGGCGGCGACGGGGGCGGCCTGGGCGGCACCTGCCTCAACGTCGGCTGCATCCCGTCGAAGGCGATCATCCATGCCGCCGAGGCCTATCACCACGCCGTCGAGCAGGCGACCAAGGCGCCGTTCGGTCTCAAAGTCGAGCGGCCGACCATCGACTTCGCCCGCACCGTCGAGTGGAAGGACGGCATCGTCGGCCGCCTGACCGGCGGCGTCGGCGCGCTGCTGAAGCGCCATCACGTCAAGATCGTGCAGGGGCGCGCCGAGATGACCGACGGCAAGAGCTGCCGCGTCGAGACGGATACGGGGCCGCAGGTGATCCGCGCCGAGCATGTCGTGCTGGCGACCGGATCGGTCGCCGCAGAGCTGCCCGCCCTGCCGTTCGGTGGCAAAGTCATCTCCTCGACCGAGGCGCTGTCGCTCGATGCCATCCCCCAGCGACTGGCCGTGGTCGGCGCGGGCTACATCGGACTAGAGCTCGGTATCGCCCTCGCCAAGCTCGGCTCGACGGTGACTGTCGTCGAGGCGCTCGACCGCATCCTGCCAGCCTATGACGCCGAGCTGGTCCGCCCGGTCACCCGCCGCATGCGTGCACTGGGCATGGAGGTGCTGACGCAGGCCAAGGCCGCCGGCCTGACGGACGACGGCACTGCCCTCGTGGTCGACCAGGAAGGCGCCGGCCGTCGCTCCATATCGATGGACCGCGTGCTGGTCGCCACCGGACGACGGGCCCGGCTCGCGGGCTTCGGCCTCGAGCGGCTCGACCTGACCCTGGACCGCGGCGCCGTGCAGATCGACGAGCGCTGCGCCACCTCGATGCGCAACGTCTGGGCGATCGGCGATCTCACCGGAGAGCCTATGCTCGCCCATCGCGCGATGGCGCAGGGTGTCGTCGTCGCCGAGCAGATCGCGGGCCACCGGCGCGTGTTCGATGCCGCGGTGATCCCCGCCGTCTGCTTCACCGATCCCGAGATCGTCACGGTCGGCCTGTCGCCCGACGAAGCCCGTCGCGCCGGCCGCGAGATCCTGACCGCACAGTTCCCCTTCCAAGCCAACGGACGCGCACTCACGCTGGCGGCCGAAGACGGCTTCGTGCGGGTCACGGCAAGAGCCGACAATCACCTCGTGCTGGGGATTGCCGCGGTCGGCCCGGGAGTCTCCGAGCTCGCCGCCTCGTTCGGTCTCGCTCTCGAGATGGGCGCGCGCCTGGAGGATATCGGCGGCACGATCCACGCCCATCCCACGCTGGGCGAGGCCTTCCACGAAGCCAGCCTGCGCGCCCTGGGCGAGGCGCTGCACATTTGATTTCATCCCCCTCCCCAGCGCATCGCTGGGGAGGTGTCGGCGTCTTCGCCGACGGGGGGTCATGGCTGGGAGCGCGCCACTCCTGTGGCGCTCATGGGATTTGTCATCAACAAGAAGAGCGCCACAGGAGTGGCGCGCTCCCAGCGCATGACCCGTTCGTCCTACGCCCGCTCGACCTCGACCAAGTTCGTATTGTAGGTCGTGGCGCCGCAGGGCGCGGCGCGGTCCTGGGAGAGGACGTTGGCGCAGCCTTTCGTATCGGTGCCGGTGCTGTCGGGCGTGAACCAGGCGCCTTCCTTGATCGAGACGATGCCGGGCATGATGCGCCGAGTCACCTTGACCGGCAGCACGGTCGCGCCGCGGTCGTTGAACACGCGCACGATGTCGCCGTTGGCGATGCCGCGAGCCGCCGCATCGGCGGGATTCAACCAGACGTCGTCGGGATCGACGCGTGCGAGCTGCGGCTGGTTGCCATGGATCGAATGGGTGCGCGCCCGCGACTTGGGACTGCACAGCATCAGGGGAAAGCGCGCTTCCGGCGTCACCGGCTCGATCCAGGTCGGGACGGCCGGAATAATCCCGAGCCCGTAGTAGTCGGGCTTGGCGGCCAGCGCCATCGAGTAGACCTCGATCTTCCCGGACGGGGTGGTGAAGCGATGGTTGTCGGGATCGCGAATCTGGGCGGCGAACGCCACCGCATCCCGTGGCGGTGCGAAGCGGGCCACGCCCTTGTCGGCGAAAGTGTCGAAATCGTCGACGGCCTTGCCTGTCAGCTCGCGCAGCCACTCCATCTCCGATTTGTCGTTGTAGTCGTCGATGCCGACGCGCGCGGCCAGGTCGGCGAAGATGTCGAAGTCGTTGCGGCATTCGTACATCGGCTGGATCGCCTGCTTCATGAAGATGGCGTAGTGCCCGGCGCCGGCCCACGGCGTGTGCACGTCGTTGCGTTCCCAGAAGGTGGTGGCCGGCAGCACGATGTCGGCGTGGCGCACCGTCGGGGTCAGGAAGTGGTCCTGCCCGACGATCAGCTCGACGCCGTCGAGCGCGGCGGCCATCTTGTTGGCGTTGGGGCACTGGTTGAACAGATCGCCGCCCGCCGAGTAGATCAACTTGACGTCGGCCGGGTAGCCGCCCGCCTTGCCGCGTGCCAGCAGGTCGGCGAGCAGAGGCGTCGCCACGCGGGCGTCGATCGGGTTGCTGCCGGCGGGCAGCCCGCCGATGCCGCTGCGGCCGGTCACGCCGTTGCTCACGCCGGTGTTGCCGCCGACGATGCCGATGTTGCCGGTGATCGCGGCCAGCGCGTAGGCGGCGCGATGGAACTGCTCGCCGAAGGCCGTCCGGCCCGGCGCGTAGCCGCAGTGCAGCGCCGCCGGCCTGGTCGTGGCGAACTCGATCGCCAGCCGGCGGATCGTCCCGGCTGACATGCCTGTGCGCTCGGCCGCCCATTCCGGCGTCTTCGGAACGCCGTCGCTCTGGCCCAGCAGATATGACTTGTATGACGCGCCAGCGGGCGCACCGGGCGGCAGATGCTCGTCGTCGAAGCCCAGCACATGGCGGTCGCAGTAAGCCTGGTCATGCAGGCCCTCGCTCACGATCACGTAGGCCATGGCGATCAGGGCGGCGGCATCGGTCGACGGCTTGATGAAGACGTGCTCGTCGGCCAGCGCGGTGCTGGTGCGGGTGCGCCGCGGGTCGACGCAGACGATGCGCACGCCGCGGCTCTTGGCTTCCTTGAGATACTGCAGGGTACCGGTCCCGAAGGTGCCGTCGGCGGGACTCCAGCCCCACATCAGGATGAGCTTCGAGTTGACGTAGTCGGTCGGCTCGCGGCCGGCGGTCTTGTAGTCGGCCTTGGCGCCGAAGGTCATGCGGACGGCAAAGACCTCGGCCTCGGCCGACATGTTCGACCACAGGTCGATGCAGCCGCCGAACTTGTAGAAGAAGCGCTTGGACACGGTCGAGCCGTGCAGCATCGAGGTGTTGCCCGAGCGCGACGCATCGACGATCGAGGCGTTGCCGTGCTGGCGGCGGATGCGCAGCATCTCCTGGGCGACATGATCCAGCGCCTCGTCCCACGAGATGCGCTTGAACTGGCCTGACCCGCGCGGCCCGACGCGGCGCATCGGATGCTTCAGCCGCTCCGGATGGTACAGCCGCTCGATCTGTCCGACGCCCCGGGCGCAGGCATGCAAGGGAGGCAGCTCGGGCTGCCAGCGCGCAGGATCGGTCGAGATCTTCACGATCCGGTCGTCGACGACGTGCGCATTCACCACGCAGCGGCCGCCGCAATTGTGACCGCAGGTGCTGGTGACGACGGTCTCGCCGGCGCGGCCGGCCCGGCGCGGCGCCTGGTAGATCGTGTGGTCGGGCATGTACGCACCTCGTGAGCGACGGCTTGCGGTGGAAGAGAAAGGTCCCTCGCTGCGCTCGGGATGACACAATCGCGCCGGGGGCCCGCCACTCCTGTGGCGCGATCATCGGCGATCACGCAAAAGACGCGCCACAGGAGTGGCGCGCACCCCCCGGCCAAAAGCTGTCATTCCGAGCGCAGCGAGGGATCTTTCGGGTCGAGCCTACCGGCACCGCGGACGCATTGTCGACGCCCGATCGTTCGGCTTACGCCGCAGCGACCTCGAAGACGGTCTTCGCCACGCCGTCGCCCGACAGGGCGAACGTCAGGGCCTCGCGGTACTCGGAGAATGAAAAGACGCGCCCGGCTGGCGGGTCGAGCCGGCCGTCGGCGACCCAGCCGAGCAGCTCCTCGAGCTCGCGCCCGGCCTGTTCCCGCTCGAAGACGTCGGCGAACTGGCGGTAGTCGACGCCCACCAGAGCGGCGCCCTTGAGAAGCGGCAGGTTCACCGGTAGCGCCGGGATCTCGCCTGAGACGAAGCCGACCACCAGATGGCGGCCGCCCCATCGTAGCGAGCGGAAGGCCGGCTGCATCAAGGCGCCACAGGCCGGATCGAACACGACATCGAGGCCGTCGGGAACCGCCGCGCGCAGGCGATCACGCCAACCATCGACGTCGCGATCGAGCGTGATGTCGGCGCCGTAGCGCCGCGCGAGGGCGCGCTTCGCCTCGGTCGAGGCCACGCCCACGACCGTGGCGCCGAGCAGCTTGCCGACCTGCACGGCCGCACTGCCGGTGCCTCCCGCTGCGCCGATCACCAGCAAGGTCTCGCCCGCCTGCAGGTGCGCCCGATCGCGCAGCCCGTGCAGCGCGGTCACGTAGTTGATGCGAAATCCGGCGGCCTGGTCGAACCGCATGCGCCCGGGAATACGCCGGACGGACGTCGCGGCGGTCACGGCGTACTCGCAGAAGCCGCCGCGCACCTGGGCGAGCACGCGATCGCCGACCGCGAGGGCCGTCACGTCGAAACCGACCGCGTCGATCCAGCCGGCAACCTCGCCACCCGGCACGTGCGGCAGCGGCGGCTTCACCTGGTAGCGGCCGAGCGAGACCAATGCATCGACGTAGCCGACGCCGCAGGCGGCGATCCTCACGCGCACCTCGCCGGCACCGGGAACGGGCATCGGCAGATCGACGACACGGTACTCGTCGATCGAGGAAAGCGACGTCGCCTGGATTGCCCGCATGAATCATTCTCCGCCCAGCCGGGAGGTTCTGGACAATCCTTCGGTGAAAGGAAAGGGCGGAGGTGCTCAGGGAAAGCGGCGACACCTCCCCAACTGGGTTGCTACGGTGTGGACACAACTCATTTTCATGCTCCTCTCCCCCGATAGGGGGAGAGGTTGGGTGAGGGGGTTGCACGGTAATCTCGCAACTTTCGAAGCCCCCTCACCTAGCCTCTCCCCCTAGCGGGGGAGAGGAACATGAATTGTGTCCAATCCGTAGCAATTGCGTTGGCGGAGGAGAATGAGAGCGCGCCGGACTCAGATCGGCGCGATCGAGCGGTATTTCGGCGGATGGTCGTCGGGCCGGCGGGCCTGGACCGAGTCGAAGATCTCGACCAGGCGGCGACGGGTGTCGCGCGGATCAATGACGTCGTCGATGCCGAATCCCTCGGCGCCGCGCAGGGCGCCGATGCGCTCCCGTGTCTCGGCGATCATCGCCTGGCGGCGCGCCATCGGGTCGGGCGCGGCCTCGTACTCCTTGCGGAAGGCGACGTCGATCGCGCCCTCGATCGACATGGCGCAGATCTCGGCCGACGGCCAGGCGAAGCTCGCGTCGGCGGCGAAGCTGCGCCCGCCCGCCATGGCGAAGTAGCCGAGGCCGTAGCCCTTGCGCAGCACGATCGACACGCGTGGGACGGTGGCATGGCCCCATTCGAACACCAGCTTGGCGCTGCGCCGGCCCAGCCCGGTGCGCTCGGCGCCCGAGCCGATCGAGAAACCCGGCACATCGATGAACGACACCAGCGGCAGGCCGAAGGCATCGCACAGAGCGATGAAGTGAGCGCCCTTGTCGCACGCATTCGCGTTGATCATGCCGCCCAGCCGCAGCGCCTGGTTGGCGATGAAGCCGACCGGCCGGCCGCCGAGGCGCGCCAGCGCCGTCACCATGTTGGGCGCGAAGGTGGGCTTCAGCTCGAGCAGGCTGCCGGGATCGGCGACCAGCGCCAGCACCTTGCGCACGTCGTAGGCCTTGCGCGTCGACACCGGCACCAAGTCGAGCAGCGCATCATCGATCGACGCAATCGGTCGCGGATGCTCGACGACCTGCTGCGCCGCGCGCGCGTTCGAGGGCAGATAGGACAGGAAGCGGCGGGCCGCCGCGAGCGCCTCGTCCTCGCTCGCCACGCCGAGATCGGCGATGCCCTGCTGGTCGACCTGGATGTCGGCGCCGCCCAGCGCCATGCCGTCGACATCCTCGCCGGTGGCCGCCTTCACCAGGGCCGGGCCGGCGATTCCCATGGTCGACAGGCCGCGCACCATGACGACGAGGTCGGCCATTCCGGCATAGTTGGTCGGTCCGGCGAATCCCGCGCCCAGCATCAGCGCCACCATCGGGACCCAGCCGGAGGCGCGGGCGAAATTGTGGAAGGTCGCGTTGGCATTGGCGAAGTGGCGCGCGTCCTGGCCATCCTGGATGCGATGACCGCCGCCGTCGAGGATCATGACCAGCGGCAGGCCGCGGCTGATGGCGAGGCCGAGCGCGCGCTGGATCTTCGCGCTGCCCAGCCGGCCGATGCTGCCGCCGAACACCGAGAAATCCTGCGAGAACACCACGACCGGCCGTCCGTCGATGCGGGCCGTGCCGACCACGACGCCATCGGCCGGCGAGAGCGTGCGGGCCGGCCCGGCGCCGATGCCGTCCTCCTCGGCGGCGACCAGCCCGCCGATCTCGTCGAAGGTTCCCGGATCGACGAGACGGTCGAGGCGCGCGCGCGCGCTCAGCTTGCCGCGCTTCGCCAGCCGCTCGATCGCCGCGGCACGCGACTCGTCGGTCAAGGTCGCGCGCACCGTCTCGATGTCGCCGATCAGGTCGCGCAGTGTCTTGTCGGCTGTCATGTCTGCTCCTTGAACGTGTTCGCCCTGAGTGGCAAAGGGAGACAAAGGAGCCGTGGTCTCATGGCCGGGAGCGCGCCACTCCGTGGCGCTCTTCCTCGTCAATTACATGTCCATGAGCGCCACGGAGTGGCGCGCTCCCGGCCATGACCATTGCCCTACCCTGGCCTGGTCAGGCGCTCGCGGCGGACGCGGATGCCGGCGGCTTCGCGGTCCCAGGTGTCCGGCGTGACGCCATCGGCGCGCAGCAGGTTCTTCTGCACCTTCTGCGTCGGCGTCTTGGGCAGCGCCGGCAGGATGCGCACGTAGCGCGGCACCATGAAGTGCGCCATGCGCGGAACGAGAAAGCCGATCAACTCGGCCGGGTCGACGGTCCGGCCGGCGACCGGCGCCACGACGGCGAGCACGTCGTCCTCGCCGAACTCCGACGGCACGCCGACCACGGCCACCTCGCGCACCGAGGGATGGGCACCGACCTCGGCCTCGACCTCGAAGGACGAGATGTTCTCGCCGCGCCGGCGGATGGCGTCCTTCAACCGGTCGACGAAGAAGAAATTGCCGGCCTCGTCGCAGCGGAAGGCGTCGCCGGTGTGGAACCAGCCGTTGCGCCAGGCGCGCGCCGTCGCCTCGGGATTGCCGTGATAGCCGTGCGCCATCGCCCACGGCGTGTCGGTGCGCAGGATCAGCTCGCCGACGCGGCCGGGCGCGACTTCGCAGTCGTTGTCGTCGACGATGCGCGCCTCGACGCCGGCGCGCGGCCGCCCGCAGGTGCCGCGCACGGTGGGATTGCGCTCCGATACCAGCGGCCACGACGTCTCGGTCATGTTGAACGTCGTGTAAACGTCGACGCCGAAGCGCTCGGCAAAGGCCTGGCAATCGTCGCTGAGGGGCACAAGCACGACCTTGCGCAAGGTGTGGTCGCGATCGCGCGGCCCGGGCGGCGCCTTCATCAGGAACGGCACCATGGCGCCGAGCAGGGTGAGGCAGGTCGAGCCGGTGGCCCGCACCGTGTCCCAGAAGGAGCTGGTGTCGAACGATTCCACCAGGGCGATCGAGCCGCCCTTGGCCAGCATGCGATAGATCGCGCCGGTGCCACCGGCGTGGAAGAGTGGCAGGTTGACGAGATTGCGGTCGTCGGCGCCGGCAGCATAGAAGGCGTTGGCGCACTCGGCCGCCTGGAGATACGAGCAGAGAACGCCTTTCGACGGGCCGGTCGTGCCAGACGTGTAGATCATCGACTGGGTATCCCACGGCGCGATTGGACGCTCGGGTGGCGCGGGCTCGGCGTTCACCGCGAAGATCGAATCACCGCCGATCACCGGCATGCTGAGCGCCACCGCGCCGCGGTCGATGGCGTCGAGCCGCGACACCAGCTCGGGATGGCCGACGACCAGGCGAGCGCCGGATCCGCGCACCGCATGCTCCAGCACCTGGCCGCGCCATGCCAGGTTGAGCGGCGCATACACGGCGCCGAGATAGTTGATGGCGAACCACAGGCGCAGGATGTCCGGTCCGTTGGGCAGCCAGACATGGACGGGCTCGCCCTGCCGCACGCCGAGCTGCTGCAGCGCCGCCGCCGTCGCCACGACGATGCGCCGCAGGTCGCGGTACGTCCAGGCTTCGCCTGTGGCGGCGAACTGCACGAACACCTTGTCCGGCGTCTCGCGGGCGCGTCGCTCGACCAGATCGCGCAGGACGCAGTCTTGTGCCGGAGGCACCCGGCGATCGTGCCAGTCGGGGCTCACTTGCGGCGCCTCGGGAATCGCGCCAGCAGGATCGCCTTCGACCGCGCCAGATCGGCGGTCGAGCGGTCCATCAGGTACTGCACCATCAGGCCGCGCATGGCGGCGAGCAGGAACGACGCCTCGGCGACGCAGTCGACATCGCGGTCGATCTCGCCCAGGCGCTGGGCCTCCGCGAGGTCGCCGGCGATGCCGTCGCGCCACTGTCGCGTGAAGCGCGCAACGCCGTCCTGCAGCTCGGGCATGATGAACAGCGATTCGAGATAGATCGAGTAGAGCGCCGCCGTGGCGCTGGCGCTACGCTGGGCGCTGCCGAGATGGGCGTCGATGCGCAGCTCGAGCGCGGCCAAGCCCTTCTTGCCCTCGAGCAGCCGCGCGAGGTGCGTCCGGAACCAGCCATCCATCGCCTCGAGCACGGCCTTCACCAACCCGATCTTGCTGCCGAAGCGCTCGACCGGCAGGCCGCGGCTGTAGCCGGCGGCGACGCCAACGTCGGCCAGGCTCGTGCCGGCAACGCCGTGGCGGGCGATCAGCCGCTCGGCCGCGCGCAGCATGCGGCGATCGGATTGGCCGCGCCGCTCGGCCTGCGAACGACGCTCCGGACGGCGTCGCGGCGGGTCTGTTTCGTCGGTCGATACGCTCAATTCTTTGTCCTCGACTCTTGCTTGCTGATTAGCAAGTTTCTCGAGCGATTCAAGGGTCATGACAGGGAGGATGGCGTGTCGGGGATCGATCGGATTGGCAGGCGAAGCGTGCTGGCAGGCGCGGCGGCGACCTCGGTGTCGATGGCGCTTGGCGCAAGCGCGCGCGCCGATACGGGCGACTGGCCGAGCAAGCCGGTCAAGTTCGTCTGCGGTTACGCCGCCGGCGGTCTCACCGACCTGTTCGCCCGGATCGCCGCCGAGCAGCTCGCCGCCAGGTACAAGCAGCCCTTCGTGGTCGAGAACAAGACCGGTGCCGGGTCGATCATCGCCGCCGACTTCGTCGCGAAGTCGCCGGCCGATGGCTACACGATCCTGTTCACCAACTCGACGGCGATGTTCCAGAACCAGGTGATCTTCAAGAACGTGCCGTACGACACGGCGAGGGACTTCACGCCGATCGCCATGCTGTCGGCCGGCAAGGTTCCGCTCTGCATCCACAAGTCGGTGCCCGGCAACGACCTGGCCTCGCTGGTCGCCTATGCAAAGAAGAACAAGACGAGCTTCGGCACCACCGGCATCGGCTCGCTGGCCCATGTCTTCTGCATGAAGCTGAACGACACGTTCGGTCTCGCGATGGAGCCGGTCCATTATCGCGGCGAGGCGCCGATGTGGGCCGACCTGTCGAGCGGTGTCACCCAGGCCGCCTGCTCGACCCTGCAGGGCGCTACCCCGGCCATCCAGGCCGGCAACGCGACTCCGGTCGCCGTGCCGACCAGGACCCGCTCGCGTCGCCTGCCCAATGTCGCCACGTTCGCCGAGCAGGGCGCCACCCACCCCTACTTCCTGCTGGAGAGCATGGTGTGCTGCGTGGCGCCGGCGGCCACGCCACGACCGATCGTCGAGGCGCTGTCGGCCGGCATGGTCGAGATGAACCGCACGCCGCGCGTCGAGCAGTTCGTCGACCAGTTCGGCCTCGACCAGGGCGCCCAGGGCTGGCAGGACTTCGCCGCCTTCATCCGCGACATGGGCCCGTTGCTGACCGCGGCCGTGAAGGAACTCAACATCACGCCACAGTAAAAAGGGCGAATGTTCAGTCGAGACGCGTGTCGCTCATGACCCCTCCGCCCCTCCAGGGGCACCTCCCCGCGCTTCGCGCAGGGAGGCCAGGAGGTTGTGCCCCCAGCTCGCTGAGGGGAGACAAAAAAGATTCGACGCAAGAGTCGCTTCCACTCCCGTTCCGCCCCTATGATGGCGGTCATAACGAAGCGCCCGGGAGGCGACAGTATGTACAGTTACATCGCCCGGAGGCTCGTCTTCGGCGCGCTGACCGTGATCGGCGTATCGATCATGGTGTTCGTGGTCATGCGCATCCTGCCCGGCGACCCTTTGGTCGCGATCTTCGGGCCGGAGGGCATGACCAAGCTCACCGACGAGCAGCGCGCCAACTACATGAAGGAGCTGGGGCTCAGCGACCCGCTGTGGGTGCAATACTTCGCTTGGGTGAAGGACATCATCAGCGGCAATTTCGGTCGCTCGTTCTTCCGTTCCGAGAGCGTGGCCGAGATGATCCTGCGGCGCGGGCCGCTGACGGCGGAGATTGCCCTGCTGTCGGTCCTGCTGTCGTGGATCGTGGGCATCCCGGTCGCCCTGGTGAGCGCACTGAAGCCCAACACGATCGCCGATTCGGCGGTTCGCTTCGTCAGCATCCTGTTCCTGGCGGTGCCGGGGTTCTGGGTCGGCATGCTGATCGTGCTCGGCCTGCTGTTCTGGTTCGGCTATCGCGCCCCGATGGCGGGTGCCTCGCTGTTCTCCGACCCGATCGCCAACCTGCAGCTGGTCATAGGTCCGGCCATCGTGCTCGGGCTGGGACAGGCCGCCTACATTGCCCGCATGGGCCGCTCGAGCCTCCTGGAGGTGATCCGTGAGGACTACGTGCGTACGGCGCGGGCCAAAGGCCTCAACAATCGGCTGGTGATCGCGCTCCATGCCTTGCCCAATGCGCTGCTGCCGGTGATCACCCTGTCGGGCGTGCTGCTCGGGCTGGTGCTCGCGGGCTCGATCCCGGTCGAACGGGCCTTCGGCACGCCGGGCCTCGGCTACTCCATGTTCATCGCCGTGAGCGAACGCGACGTGTTCGTGATGCAGAACCTGGTGTTTCTCTATGCCGTGGTGTTCGTCTTTCTGAACATCGTGGTCGACGTGACGATAGCCCTGCTCGATCCGAGGATTCGTTACCAATGACCGTCATCCTGCCCGCCGACTCTGCAGCGCCGACCGTCGCCTCGCGCGTCCGGGCCCTGTTCCGGGGCATCGGCCGTTTCTTCCGGCGGGCGCCGCTCTCCGCCTTCTGGGGCTGCGTCGCCGCCGCCATCCTCGCCATGGCGGTGACCGCGCCGGCGATCGCGCCTTACCCGCCGCTCAAGTCCGACTTCCGCGCCATGCAGAAGCCGCCCAGCGAGACGCACTGGTTCGGCACCGACCAGATCGGCCGCGACACCTTGAGCCGCGTGATGTACGGCAGCCGCGCCTCGCTCACCGTGGCGATCGGCGCGGTGCTGTTCGGCACCACGGTCGGCGCCTTGTGGGGTCTTGCCTGCGGATATTTCGGCGGCCGCTTCGACATGATCAGCCAACGCATCATCGAGTTCCTGCAGTCGTTTCCCGACCTGATATTGGCGATGGCCATCGCCATGGCGCTGGGCGGCGGGCTGGGGACCGTGATCGTCGCCATCGCCATCACCCGAATACCCTTCGGCGGCCGCGTCATCCGCTCGGTGGTGCTGTCGCTCAAGGAAATGCAGTATGTCGAGGCGGCGCGCGGGCTGGGCGCCTCGCATCAGCGCCTGATGTTCCGCCACATCCTGCCGCAGTGCGTCGCGCCTTACCTCATCCTGGCCACCACCCACCTCGGCGTCGCCATCATCATCGAGGCCTCGCTCGGGTTCCTGGGCGTCGGCATCCCGCCCCCCAACCCGACCTGGGGCAACATGCTGGCCGATTCGCTCAATGCCGGCCTGGTGCCGCCGTGGTGGCTGGTGCTGTTCCCGGGACTGGCGATCACGCTGACGGTGCTCGCCTTCAACCTCCTGGGCGACGGCATCCGCGACATGCTCGATCCGAGGTTGCGCGGCTCGGTGTAATCGCTCCTCCTCCCCAACGAAGTTGGGGAGGAAAAAGATCAGGCCGCCGATGCCAGCGGGAACCTGACCCCACCGTCGTGCAGATGGCACGAGGCGAAGTGGCCGGGCTTGATCTCCCGCAGGGTCGGCACGTCGGTGCGGCAGCGCGGCATGACGTAGGGACAGCGCGCGTGGAAGTGGCAGCCCGGCGGCGGGTTGATCGGGCTCGGCACGTCGCCCGTCAGGATGACCCGCTTGCGGCCGCGCGAGCTCGCTTTGGGAATGGGCACCGCCGACAGCAGCGCCTCCGTGTAGGGATGCAGCGGCATCTCGAACAGGCTGGTCTTGTCCGTCATCTCGACGATGCGGCCGAGATACATCACAGCCACGCGATGGCTGATGTGCTCGACCACGGCGAGATCGTGGGCGACGAACAGGTAGGACAGCTCGAGCTCGTCCTGGAGGTCCATCAGCAGGTTGATGATCTGCGCCTGGATCGACACGTCGAGCGCCGATACCGGCTCGTCGCCGACGATCAGGTCGGGATTGAGCGCCAGCGCGCGCGCGATGCCGATGCGCTGGCGCTGGCCGCCGGAGAACTCGTGCGGATAGGACTTCATCGCCTCGGGACGCAGGCCGACCCGGGCGAACAGGGCGGCGATCCGATCGACGCGTTCCTGCGCGGTGCCGACCTGATGGATGGTGAGCGCTTCGCCCACGATCTCGCCGGCCGACATGCGCGGATTGAGCGACGCGTAGGGATCCTGGTAGATCATCTGCATGCGCCGGCGGTAGGGCAGCAGATCCTCGCGGGCGAGATGGGTAATGTCGGCGCCGTCGACGCGAATGCTGCCGCTGGTCGGCTCGAGGAGCCGCAGCAGGGTGCGGCCGACCGTGGATTTGCCGCAGCCGCTCTCGCCCACCAGGCCCAGCGTCTCGCCGCGCTTGATGGTGAAGGACACGCCGTCGACCGCGTACACCTGGCCGGAAACCCGCGAGAAGAATCCCTTGTGAATCGGGAAGTGCTTCTTGAGGTCGGTGACCTCGAGCAGGTTCTGCGAGCCGTTCCTCGGGTTGCCCGAGAGGTTCCTCGCGGCGGGAGCGTTTTCCTGGTCGGTGGAGCCGTTCCTCATGCCGCACCTGCCATCACGCGATCGGCGTGCCAGCAGGCGATCCAGTGACCTCGGCCGCGCTGCTCCAGCTCGGGCCTCGCCTTCAGGCATTGATCGGTCGCGAAGCCGCAGCGCGGCGCGAAGCTGCATCCTGCCGGCAGGTTGAACAGCGACGGCACCATGCCCTTGATCTCGGTGAGCCGCGCGCGCCTCGTGTCGTTGTGCGCTGCGGTGTCGAGATGCGGGATCGAGCCCAGCAGGCCCTTGGTATAGGGATGGCCGGGCCGATCGAACAGGTCGGCTGCCGGCGCCTCCTCCACCTTGCGGCCGGCATACATCACCACCACCCGGTCGGCGTTCTCGGCCACCACGCCCATGTCATGGGTGATCAGGATGATCGCCGTCCCGAAGGTCTCCTGCAACTCGCGCATCAGGTCGAGGATCTGGGCCTGGATGGTGACGTCGAGCGCCGTGGTCGGCTCGTCGGCGATCAACACCTTCGGGTTGCACGAGAGCGCCATGGCGATCATGACGCGCTGGCGCATGCCGCCGGAAAGCTGGTGCGGATAGGCGTGCGCCCGCTTCTCGGGCTCGGGAATCTGAACCCGCCGCAGCATCTCGATCGCCTTGTCCAGGGCATCCCGCTTGGACAGTCCCTGGTGCAGGGCGATTGCCTCGGCGATCTGCCTGCCCACCGTATACAGGGGGTTGAGCGAGGTCATCGGCTCCTGGAAGATCATCGAGATGGCGTTGCCGCGGATCGCCTCCATCTCGGGGGCGCCGAGCTCCAGGAGATTCCTGCCTTCGAAGCGGATCGTGCCGCCGACGATGCGTCCCGGCGGATTGGCGACCAGACGCAGGATCGACAGCGCCGTCACACTTTTGCCGCAACCGGACTCGCCCACCACGCCCAGGGTCTCGCCGCTCTTCACCGAGTAGGAAACGCCGTCGACCGCGCGCACGGTGCCGATGGCGGTGAAGAAATGCGTCTGCAGGTCCTCGATCTGCAGCACTGGCCGAGCCGGCACGACGGCAGGCTCTCCGACGACGCGAGGTCCCGGCTGGGATAAATTCAAGGCAAGACTCCCTGAGAATTGTCGTGCTAGTTTTGGCCCATCGGGGAGAAGGACAAGAACCATCAGAGCACAGAGTGCTCGGTCTGGAAAAGACCTATTGGGAGGAAACATAATGCGAGACAAGGAATCCAAAGGCTCACGCGTGAATCGTCGTGGGTTCGTCAAGGGAGCAGCTGCGCTGGGCGTCGGCGCGATGGCCTATCCGTGGATGCCGGCGCGCGCCCAGGGCGTGCCGCTGGAGTTCGACGGATCGAAGTTCCAGCTGGCCGCGCCCGAGCCCAACCCGAAGTCGGGTGGCGTGCTGAAATACGGCATCACCATGCGGCCGCCGCATTTCGACTTCCACCAGTCGGGCACGATCAACAGCCTGGGCAGCCAGGGCTGCATGTTCGACAACCTGGTGCGGCGCGACCCGCGCGACAGCGGCAAGACGATCATTCCCGACCTGGCGCACAGCTGGGAGATCGCCAAGGACGGCAAGACCTACACCTTCCACCTGCGCAAGGGCGTCCAGTTCCATGACGGCGCCGAGCTCACCTCGGCCGACGTCAAGGCCACCTTCGACCGCATCGCCAAGCCGCCGCAGGGCATCTCCATCCCGCGCAGCACCCTGTTCGCGGCGGTGAGCGAGATCACGGCGCCGGACAACTACGTCGTCCAGTTCAAGCTCTCGGCACCGCGGCCGGCCGACTTCATCATGGGCGCTATCGCCAGCGGCTGGAACGGCATCGTGCGCAAGAAGACGCTGGAGGACAACGGCTACAACCTGCGCCGCGTCGTCGACATCCCCGGCACCGGCCCGTTCAAGAGCAAGCGCCGCGTCGAGAACGAGGTCTGGGTGATGGAGAAGCACCCGAACTACTGGAACAAGGCGGGCGGCCTGCCCTATCTCGACGGCGTCGAGTTCTACCATGCCCTGCCGTTCTCGCCCGAGCTCGGCTCCAGCCTGCTGTCGGGCCGCGTCGATTACGCCCGCCTGCTCGATCCGGGCTCGCAGCGCCGCGTCAAGGCGACCCAGGGCATGTCGGGCACCGACTTCTACCAGAGCGTCATCCAGGCGACCTGGATGAACAACAAGAAGAAGCCGATGGACGATCCGCGGGTGCGCCGCGCCTTCCATCTCGTGCTCGACAAGCCGGTGCTGGTCGACGTGGTGAAGGACATCGCGCCGATGATGGTCGGCGGCTTCATCTATCCGTTCTCGAGCTTCGCCACGCCCCTGCCTGAGCTCAGCAAGAGGCTCGGCTACCAGGCCGACCCCACCGCCTCGGTCAAGGAGGCGAAGGCCCTGATGAAGGCGGCGGGCTACGAGAAGGGCATCCAGGGGCTCGACTACCTGGTGCGCGAGGTGGCGAGCTTCAAGCTGTGGTCGCAGGCCATCCAGGCGATGCTGCAGCAGACGCTCAACGTGCAGACCAACATCCGCACTGCCGTCGAATCGGTGTGGTTCGACGACGTGAACACGGGCAAGTTCGATCTCGCCATTGGCGCCATCGTGTCGACCCTGCTGGACCCGTCCGACTACTTCAACGCCTGGTACGGCAAGGGCGGCCCACAGAACTACTCGCAGTGGGACAATGCCAAGTTCAACGAGCTTCGGCCGCAGATCGACTCCGAGGTCGACCCGGCCAAGCGACTGGCCCTGATCCGTCAGGCCGAGGCGATCATGGAGGAGGATCCTCCGCTGCTGCCGATGTCGTGGGAGAAGATCAACGACGGCTGGTACAACTACGTCAAGGGTCACCGCCCGAACGACTATTTCGGCATCTACGACGTCGTCCGCCTGGATACGTTCTGGCTCGACAAGTAGTCGGAAGCATCTTTGCGAAGGGAACGGGCCGGCCAACGCCGGCCCGTTTTCGTTGTGCCTCTCCTCCCCGGCGCTGCTGAAGTGGAGTGGACACATCTCAGACTCATGCTCCTCTCCCCCGATCGGGGGAGAGGTTGGATGAGGGGGTTGCGGGTGATCTGGCAGCCTTCGAAGCCCTCTCACCTGGCCTCTCCCCCTAGCGGGGGAGAGGAACATGAATCTGAGAATGAATGCGGGCCGACGCCAACGCCGGCCCGTTCTTTCGTTGATCGAACCGTCGATGCCGTGCGCGTTGACTCGCCGACGGTCGGTCCTCCAAGGTCGACTTGAATAAACACTCATTCAACAACGAGGAAACACATGCGCCGGACACGTCTCGGGCGACGCCAGTTCACGTTTGTCGCCGGCGCTGCAGCGGCCACGCTCGCCGCGCCGGCCATCGCACAAGGCGAGCCGATCAAGGTCGGCACGATCTTCCCGCAATCCGGTCCCGCCGGCCCGAACGGCCAGGCGGTGGCCAATGCCGTCAAGATCGCCGCCGAGATGATCAATGCCAAGGGCGGCGTGCTCGGCCGCAGGTTGGTCGTCGTCAGCAAGGACGACGAGAGCACCCCGGCGGTCGGCGTCACCCGCGCCAACGAGATGGTGGCCGAGAAGGTCGCCGTGGTCATCGAGGGCTGGAACAGCCCGGTGACCCTCGCCATGCAGCCGGTGCTGGCGCGCGCCGACATCCTCGACATCACGGCGGTGTCCAAGGCCGACCCGATCCTCGCCGGCCAGGCCAACCCCTACGCCATCCGGCTCAACAGCTCGAACGGCCAGGACGGCGCGGTGATCGCCGAGATCCTGCTGAACAAGCTCAATGCCAGGCGCGTGGGCTTCCTCACCCAGAACGACGCCTACGGCAACGGCGCACAGGCGGTGATCGAAGCCGAGCTGGCCAAGCTCGGCAAGCCCTGGGAAAAGGTCGTCGTCGAACAGTTCCCCTTCAAGCAGACCGACTTCCGGGTTAGCCTAGCCAACGTCAAGCAAGCCAAACCCGACGCCGTGGTCGCCATCAACGCCGCAGAATCCTCGGGCATGCCGGCCCTGATCCAGCAATACCGCCAGGCCGGTATCGACGGCGTTTTTGTCGGCGCCGTCGGCACCATCCTGCCGACCGTGTTCAAGATCGCGGGCGAGGCGACGACGGGAATTGTCTCGGCCGACATCTACTTCTCCGACCTGCCGCCGTTCGACAAGATCAAGGAGAATATCGCGTTCGTCGAAGCCTTCCGAAAGGCGCACAACGAGGCGCCCGACAAGGGTGCGGCGCTGGGCGCCGCCGCGCTCGAAGTCTGGGCGAGCGCCGCCAACGCCACCAAGAGCCTCGATCGCAAGACCGTGGCTCAGGCGATCCGCGGCAAGAGCGTGCCCGGCACGGTGCTGGGCGACGTCGCCTTCGAGGCCAACGGCCAGGCGCGGCACAAGCACACCATCTTCAAGGTCGTCGACGGCAAGGCCGCGAAGATCGAGGTCATGAAGTAGCTTGGCGAGAATCCTCAACCCGCTCCTGACCGTCGAGGAGCTGACCGTCCGCTACGGCGCCCTCACCGCCTTGAGCGAGATGTCCTGGCAGGTCGATGCGGGCGAGATTCTCGGGATCATCGGGCCGAACGGCGCCGGCAAGAGCTCGTGCTTCGCGGCAGTGACCCATGCCGTGGAGCGCTCGGGCGAGGTGTGGCTGGGCGACGACCGGATCACCGACCTCACGACCTTCGAGCTGGCCCGCATCGGCGTGCGCCGGACGTTCCAGCACAACGCCTTCTTCGGCGAGCTGACCCTGCTCGAGAACGCCATGGCGGCGATGCTGCTCGACCATTCGACGTCGCTCGGCCGGTCGATCGTCACGCCATGGCGCGAGATGACGACGCGGCGCCGCGCCGAGAAGGCCGCGACCGAGCTCCTCACGACGTTCGGCATCGCCAGGCAAGACCATCACAAGCGGCCGGGCGACATCGCCTACGGCACGCAGCGGCTGCTCTCGGTGGTGCTGGCCTACGGCTCGGGTGCGCGCGTCCTGCTGATCGACGAGCCGGCTGCCGGCACCGGCGGCGCCGACATGCAGCGGCTGGCCGACCTGCTGGTCGAGCTGCGCGATCGCAAGGTCGCCGTGGTGGTGATCGAGCATCACATGGACCTCATCATGGCGGTCGCCGATCGCATCGTGGTGATCGACCAGGGACGCAAGCTGGCCGAGGGCAGGCCCGCCGACATCCAGGGCGACGAGCTGGTCCGCGAAGCCTATCTCGGGCGCGCGGCATGACGGATGCCGCGCAGGTGGCTGCCCTCCAGGCAACAGGCATCTCGGTTCGCTATGGTGGAAACGTCGCGGTCGACGGCGTCGACGTCATGGTGCCGGCCGGCGGCATGATCGGCATGGTGGGCGCCAACGGCGCCGGCAAGAGCACGCTGATCAACGCCCTGGCCGGCTGGTCGCGCGGGCCGGCCACGGTCCGCGGCAAGGTGCGTCTGGGCGGCCGCTCGATGGACTGGCTGTCGCCGCATCGGCGCGCGCGGCGCGGGCTCGTGCTGGTGCCGGAGGGCAAGGGCATCTTCGCCGACCTGACCGTGAGCGAGAACCTCGCGCTGGTGCGGCCGCCGCGCAATCCGCGCGGCCGCCATCCCTTCTCGATGGACGAGATCTTCGAGCTGTTCCCGCGCCTCGCCGATCGCCGGACGCACAAGGGCGGGATGCTGTCGGGCGGCGAGCGCCAGATGGTCGCGGTGAGTCGCGCCCTGCGTGCCGCCCCGAGCGTCCTGCTGCTCGACGAGCCGTCCGCCGGCCTGGCACCGCGGCTGGTCTACGATCTGCTCGCCACCATGCGGCGGCTGGTCGATCGCGGCCTGTCGGTGTTCCTGGTCGAGCAGAACGTCCGCGCGACCCTCGAGCTGGTCGACGAGCTCTACCTGCTCGAGCGCGGCAGGCTCGTCGCCCGCGGCCCGGCAGCGACCATGAAGGACGATCCGCGCATCCTCGAGGCCTACCTCGGGACCGTGAAGACATGAACCTGGCGCAACAGATCATCAACGGCCTGGTGCTGGGCTCGGGATACGCCCTGATCGCCATCGGCTGGACCGTGCTGCTGGGCGCGGCGCGGCTGGTGAACTTCGCGCATGGGCAACTCTACATGCTCGCCGCCTTCCTCGCCTGGGCGGCGATGCAGCAGTATGGCGTCGACTACTACGTCGCGGTGCCGATCGCGGTGCTGGCGCTGGGCCTGCTCGGGGTCGTGCTGCAGGGCGTGATGCTGCCCCTGGTCATGCAACAGAACCTGACCAGCCTGATGATCGTCACGCTGGGCTTCGGATATGTCTTCCAGGGCGGCGCTGCGCGCGTTTTCGGCGGCGATCCGCAGCGCCTGATCAGCCCGCTGCAGGCCGAGAGCATCCGCTATGGCGACATCTGGTTCACCCTGCAGGACGTCGTGACTCTCGCCGGCACCCTGATGCTGTTCGGGTTCCTGTGGCTGGTGATGAACCGCACGCGCCTCGGCGCGCTGGTGCGCTCGGTCGCCGAGGATCCCAAGCTGGCCCAGCTGTTCGGCATCGATGCGTCGCGCGTCTATATCGGCGTCTTCGTCTTCGAATGCGCCGCCGTCGCGCTCGGCGCCGGGCTGGTGGCGCCGCGCAGCCCGATCCTGACCAGCATGGGCTTCGACGAGGTGATCCTGACCTTCGTCGTGGTCGTGCTGGGCGGCATCGGCAGCGTCGGCGGCAGCCTGCTCGCGGGCTTCGGCCTCGGCATGTTCACCGCCCTGTTCGGCGCCCTCGTCTCGCCTGCCTACACGACGGCGGCGGCCTTCCTGCTGCTGCTGATCGTGCTGGTGACGCGGCCGGACGGCCTGGCAGCGCGCCGATGACGCGCATCGCCACCCCGCTCGCCCTGCTGCTGGCAGCGCTCGCCTATTTCGTGCCGGCCGCCGCAGGCGGCACGCCGGTCGTCTATGCCGCCTGCACGACCATCGCCATCCTGGCCGTGATGGCCTACGGCGCCGACCTGATCCTGTCCTATCTCGGCGAGGTCAGCCTCGGCCACACCATCTTCTGGGCGGCCGGCGGCTATGCCGCAGCGATGCTGTCGGTCGGTCCCGGCTGGAACGGCTGGATGACGGCCGGCGCGTCCGTCGCGATCGCGCTCGTGCTCGCCTGCGTGCTCGGCTGGGTGACCCTGCGCACCCGCGAGTTCGTGTTCTCGCTGGTGACCTATGCCGCCGCCGTGGTCGCCATGGAGGTGGCCTTCAACTGGTCGTTCCTCGGCGGCTCCGACGGCATCGTCGGTGTGCCGCCGCTCGAGCTCACCCTGTTCGGCCGGGGCATCACCGGCTCGACGAACGCCGAGCTGTGGCCGGTGGCGTGGGGCCTGCTGATGCTGACCCTGCTGTTCATCCAGCGCTTCCGCCAGTCGCGCCTCGGCACCAGCGCCCTGATGGTGCAGATGAACCCCGATCTCGCCCAGGCGCTCGGCGTCGACGCCCGATCGGTGCGCTTCCTGGTGTTCGTCGCCTCCGCGCCGATCTCCGCCCTCGCCGGCTGGCTCTATGCCTACCAGCGCGCCTATGTCGGGCCGGACATGTTCGAGAGCTATTTCCTGGTGCTGATGCTTACCGCCATCGTGATCGTCGGCCGCCGCCTGCTGCTCGGGCCGCTGATCGGCACTGCCCTGATCATCGTCCAGCAGACCTTCTTCTCGATCGGCGGCGATGGCGACAAGATCGTGCTCGGTGCCGTGCTTGCCGCCATCCTCCTGGTCTGGCCGAAGGGCCTGATCGGGCTCTGGGAGCTGATGCGGGTGCGACGGGCTTGATCTTCCCTCATGCTCCTCTCCCCCGATTGGGGGGAGAGGTTGGGTGAGGGGGTTGCGGGTGATGCAGCAGCCTTCGAAGCCCCCTCACCTAGTCTAGCCTCTCCCCCTAGCAGGGGGAGAGGAACATGAAGGGAGACGACGACGGCCTACTTCACCTCGACGATGTCGGCGACGCCGACCTTCTTGTTGTTCACCGTCTGCAGCACGACGAAGCGGCCCGCCGAGTTGTTGTCGTCGAACGTCACGACCTTGCCCATGACGTTGGTGAACTTCATGTTCTTGATGGCGTCCTTGATCTTCGGGCCCTCGGTGCTGTTGGCCTCCTTGATCGCCTGGGCGATGACGCGGATCGCATCGTAGCCGCCCCAGGTCTGCAGGTAGGGCTCCGAGTTGTGCTTGGCCTTGATCTTCTCGACGAACGCCTTGTTGGTCGGCGTGTCGATCGTGGCGTTGTAGGTCCAGGCGCTGATCGACTTCTCCATGCCGCCGGCCTCGATGATCGGCTGGTTGCGCCCGCCCAGCTCGATGCGGCCGGTATAGGGGATGCGCACGCCGAGCTGCATGGCCTGGCGCAGGAAGTTGATCGAATCGCCACCCACCTGGAAGGTCGCGATGGCGTCGGGCCGGCGCTGCTGGATGCGTGTCAGGATGCTGGTGAAGTCCGGCGTGTTCTGCGGATGGAAATCCGTCGACACGATGGTGACGCCGGCTTTCTCAGCGACCGCCTTGAACGCATCGGCGCCGCCGCGGCCGAAATCGGTATCCTCGCCGATGATCGCCACGTTCTTGAACACCTTCTTCTCGCCGAGATAGGTGCCCAGGGCCTGCATCATGGCGGCATCAGACGGGCTGATGCGGAACGAGTACTCGTTGCGGCCGGGTCCGGCGAGCGCGGTGATCTGCGGGTTGGAGGCGATGCCGGTGACCATCGGGATCTTGGCATCGGCGATGATCTTCATGCTGGCGAGATGGGCCGAGCTGCAATGCGCGCCCTCGATCGCCACCACCTTGGCCTCGACCAGCTTGTTGGCGACGTTGACCGCCTCGGATGGATTGCACTTGTTGTCCATCACCAGCAGCTCGACCTTGCGGCCGAGCAGCCCGCCGGCGGCGTTGATCTCCTCGATGGCGAGGTTGACGCCCCACAGCTCCCACTCTGCCGCCACGGCGACCGCGCCGGTCTGGCCGGTCGACACGCCGATCACGATGGGCGGCTGCTGCGCCGACGCCGCGCCCATACCCAATAGCCCGACGGCCGCGACCGCCGCCAGAATCTTCCTTCTCATCGCTTCCCTCCGTTACGCTCCCCGGTAGCAGTCAAACGCATAGCAGGCGACGTGCCAAGCTCGCTCGCGCCGAGCGACCGCGAAACGCGCAGCGCCGCCGCCGTCACCAGGGGGATCACCCCCTGCAACGTCCGGTCCGCGTCGAGATACTTGGGGAAGGCGGTCGACAACGCAGCCACCACCTCACCCGCCCGATCGGTGATCGGCGCACCAACCGACAGTATCCCGGGAATGTTCTCCTCGACCACGGTGGCGTAGCCCTGACGGCGCACCCTGGCGAGCGACGCCAGCAGGACAACTGGATCGGTGATCGTGTGCGGCGTGATGGCCGCGAGCTTGCGCGTGCCCACGAGCTTCCGTGCCGCGGCATCGTCGAGAGAGGCGAGCAGCACCTTGCCGGCAGCCGTGCTGTGCAAGGGCATCTCGCTGCCCAGGCTGACGCGGATCGCCACCGGCCCGTCGGCCTGCACGGCCTGCAGGTATATCGCGCGGCCGGCACGCAGCACCGCGACGAAGCCGTTGAGATGGTGCTCGTGCGCCAGCCGGTCGAGCTCGCGTCGGGCCGTCGCCACGTAATCGACGCCGCGCTCGCCGCTCGCCCCCAGGATCATGGCGCGATGGCCGAGGCGATAGCGCGCGGTCTCCGGGCTCTTCTCGATGTAGCCGCGGCTGGCGAGCGAGGTCACAAGCCGCTGCACGATGGTGGGGCTGAGCCCGAGGCGACGGGCGAGCTCACGCACGCCGAGCTCGCCGCTCTCGGCCTCGATCGTCTCGAGAATGTCGAGCCCACGTTCGAGCGATTGCGAGCCGGGAGCCCGCTTGGGGCCGCTCCGTGGCGCGCGCTCGCGGATGGTGCTCGGACGCGGGGACAATTGTTCCGAATATCGGTACATCGTTTCGATAGTTGCACGTTCGCAAAGTTCTGGTTTAAGTGTCAACGGTAATCGAATCGAGCTGACCGTGACGTACCCGTTCGAACGGCCAACACCACCTCATGCTGAGGAGCAAGCGCAGCGAGCGTCTCGAAGCATGGGCAACAGGCACCGTCGTTGGAGCCCATCTTTCGAGACGCCGCGCTTCGCGCGGCTCCTCAGGATGAGGTGGTGGTTGTTTCGCGCAGTCGCTGTACGTTCGCTCGCCCCCATGGTCCGGGAATTGCAGAGCTGCCGCCACAATGACCATTGACGCCGTCTACCTCGTCCAGCTGACGCTGAATGGAATCGCACTCGGCCTGCTCTACGCCCTGATTGCCGTCGGCCTGTCGCTGATCTTCGGCGTCATGGAGATCATCAACTTCGCCCATGGCGAGTTCCTCATGCTGGGCGCCTATGCCATGACCTTCGCCCTGCCGGTGCTGGGGCTGCTCTACTGGCCGGCGCTCGCCGTCGCCATCGTGGCCATCATGCTGTTCGGCTTCATGGTGTACGAGGTGCTGCTGATCCGCCTCAAGCCCGAGGAGTTCGAGCGCAGCATCCTGGTGACGCTCGGTCTGTCGATCATCGTCATTCACCTCATGCAGTATCTGCTCACGGCGACGCCGCGCATGGTCGACACGCAGTTCGGTTTCGAGGGCGTCGAGATCGGCTCGATCCGCATCACCTGGACGCGCATCATCGGGGCGGCGTCGGCGCTGGCCGCGTTCGCCGGCCTCTACCTCGTGCTGCGCTACACCCAGTTCGGCCGGGCCATGCGCGCCATCGCCCAGAACCGCGAGGCCGCCCTGATGGTCGGCATCCGGCCGCGCGTCGTGGCGCGCAACGCCGTCGTCCTGGCGGCCGGGCTGTGCGGCCTGGCCGGCGCCGCCATCGCGCCGATCCAGCTGGTCACGCCCTACATGGGCCAGTACCTGATCTTCAAGGCGTTCGCGCTGGTCATCATCGGCGGGCTGGGCAACATCCCGGGCGCCATCGTCGCCGCTCTCGGGCTCGGCCTGGTGGAGAGCTGGATCGGCGGCTTCTTCGAGATCGTCTGGCAGGAAGCCGCCGTGTTCGTGATCATGATCGCGGTGCTGTTCGTCCGCCCCGACGGCCTGTTCAAGCGCGGGGGCATGCGCGTCGGATGAAGCTCGCGATCGCCCTGGCGGCCGCTCTCGCGCTCGGCGCGCTGCCCCTGCTCACCTCGTCCAACTACATCGTCGGCGTCGGTGTATCGGCGCTGATCTTCACGGTCGCCGCGGCGGCGTTGAACCTGGTCTACGGCTTCACCGGCCTGCTGTCGTTCGCCCAGCTCGCCTTCTGGGGCATCGGCGGCTACACCTCGGCGCTGACCGTCGTCACCTTCGGCGGCACCTTCTGGTGGGGCCTGGTGTGGGCGGCGTTGATCAATGCGGCGGTCGCGCTGGTCGTCGGCTACCCGACCTTGCGCACCAATCGGCATGCCTTCGTCATCGTCACCCTGACCTTCGCCCTGCTGGCGACCCTGGTCGCCCGCGACTGGGTCAGCCTGACGCGCGGGCCGCTCGGCATCCCCAACCTGCCGCCGCCGACCGCATTCGGCCATCGCTTCGGCACCACAGGCCAGTTCTACTGGATCGCCTGGGCGTTCTCGGTGGCGATGCTGGCCTTCCTTTATGCGTTGTGCAGCTCGCGCATCGGCCGCACCCTGGTGGCGATCAAGCAGAACGAGCCGCTGGTGCGGGCGCAGGGCATCTCGCCGATGCCCTACAAGCTCGCCGCCTTCGCCATCGGCGCGGCCGTGACGGGCGCGGCGGGCGGCGTCTTCAGCTTCCATCTCGGCATCGTCGATCCGACGTTCCTCGATTTCTACTACATGCAGACCTTCCTGATCATCGTGATCATCGGCGGCACCGGCAGCTTCTGGGGCGTGGTCGTGGCCGGCATGGCCTTGTCGGCGCTGCCCGAGGTGCTGCGCTTCTCCGCCGATCTCCGCATGATCATCTACGGCGTGATCCTGGTGATCGCCGTGTTCGTCATGCCCTCCGGCATCGCCGGCTGGCTGCGCGAGCGGCGGGTGGCCGAGATGCGCGAGGCGCTGGCGCGAGTCTCGTCCACCCCGGGCGCCGACATGGGCGGTCCCCTGCGCGGGGCGCTGAAATGAGCGCCATCCTCGAGGTCACCGACCTGCGCAAATCCTACGCCGGCGTGCATGCCCTCGACGGAGTCTCCTTCGCGGTCGAGGCGGGCAGCGTGACCGGCCTGATCGGCCCCAACGGCTCGGGCAAAAGCACGGCGATCGACTGCATCTCGGGGTTCCAGAAGCGCGACGGCGGCCGCGTCGTCCTCGCCGGCAACGACATCTCGGGTCGCCCGGCGCACCACATCGCCCGCGCCGGCCTGATGCGGACCTTCCAGACGGTCAGGATCTACGAACGGCTCAGCCTGCGCGACAATCTCGCCATCGCCACCCAGCAGTTCGATCCGGCGACCTGGGTCGACGAGTTCTTCCGCACGCGCCGCTACCGGCTGGCGGTCGATGCCGCCGAGACGCGCGCCCGCCAGCTCGTCGAGCTGATCGGCCTGCAGCGCTACTACGAGGTCGAGACCGGCATCCTGTCGTACGGCCAGAAGAAGCTGGTGGCGCTCGCGGCCGCGCTGATGCCGCACCCCAGGATCGTCGTGCTCGACGAGCCGGTGGCCGGCGTCAACCCAAGCCGCATTCGCGAGATCGAGGTCGCCCTGGCGCAGCTCAACCGCGCCGGGGAGACCTTCCTGATCGTCGAGCACAATGTCGAGTTCATCACCAACCTCTGCCATCGCGTGATCGTGCTCGACCAGGGCCGCAAGCTCGCCGAAGGCTCGGCGCACGACATCCATCACGATCCGCGGGTGCTCGAAGCCTACCTCGGCATGACGCCGGAGATGGCCGAGGCCGAGATGCGGGGGGCAGCATGACCGATCCTGCGCTCGAGCTCGTTTCCGTCACCGCAGGCTACGGCGACAACCCGATCGTCCACGAGTTCTCCACCCGCCTGCACGCCGGCACGATCACCACGCTGATCGGCGGCAACGGCGCCGGCAAGTCGACGCTGCTGCGCGCCATCTACGGTACCAACCGGTTCTTCTCCGGCCAGATCGTGTTCAAGGGCGAGACGATCGAGCGCCTGCCGCCGTGGGAGCGGCTGAAGCGCGGCATCGGCTTCGTGCCGCAGGGCCGTTGCAACTTCCCGGCGATGTCGGTCGCCGAGAACCTCAAGATGGGCTGCTACACGTTGCCGGCGGCCAGGCACGACGCCGCGATCGGCCGCGTGGTCGCGCTGTTCCCCATGCTGAAGCAGAAGGAGCGCACCGAGGCCGGCAACCTGTCGGGCGGCGAGCAGCAGATCCTCGAGATGGCGATGGTGTTGCTGGTCGAGCCGGCCCTCCTGCTGCTCGACGAGCCGTCGCTCGGCCTGTCGCCCCGGATGCAGGGCGACGTGTTCGCCACGGTGCAACAGATCGCGGCCCGCGGCGTCACCGTCCTGATCGTCGAGCAGAACGTGCGCGGCGCCCTGCTGATCTCGGACCGCGCCCTGGTCATGGAGCAGGGCCGCAAGTTCATGGAAGGCCCGGCCGCCGAGGTGCGGACCGACCCGCGCATCCGCCAGGCCTATCTCGGCGGCAACATCCAGCAGACAGCAGCATAGGAAGATGAGCACAGGTACAGGACACAAGGAACGTGCGCGCCTCGCCGTCGATATCGGCGGCACCTTCACCGATCTCGCCCTCGAATGGGACGGCAGGCGCGAAAGCGTGAAGGTGCTGACCACGCCGCGCGCGCCCGAGGAGGGCGTGCTGACCGGCGTCGAGGAGATCCTCAGGCTGGCGAAGCTCCAGGCCGGCGATCTCGGCCTGATCATCCACGGCACGACTCTCGCAACCAACGCCATCATCGAGCGCAAGGGCGCCAGGACGGCGCTGGTCGTCACCGAGGGCTTTCGCGATTCGATCGAGATTGCCTTCGAGCACCGCTTCGAGCAGTACGACATCTTCATGCGCAAGCCGCCGCCGCTGGTGCCGCGCGAGCTGCGCTTCGGCATTCCCGAGCGGCTCGATGGCCGCGGCAACGTGCTGATCCCGCTCGACGAGGCGGCGGTTCGCGCGCTCGCCGCGAAGCTGAAGGCAGCCAAGGTCGAGGCGATTGCCGTCGGCTACATGCATGCCTATCTCGATGGCACGCACGAGCGGCGCACGCGCGATATCCTGGCCGGGCTGCTGCCCGGCGTGTCGATCACGCTGTCGAGCGAGGTGTCGCCGGAGATCCGCGAGTACGAGCGCTGGTCGACCGCCGTCGCCAACGCCTATGTCCAGCCGGTGATGGACCGCTATCTCGGCCGGCTCGACGAGGCGCTGCGCGCCAAGGGCACGACCTGCCCGCTGTTCCTGATTACCTCGGGCGGCGGCCTGGCCGCGCTCGAGACGGCGCGCAAGTTCCCCATCCGCCTGGTCGAGTCCGGTCCGGCCGGCGGCGCCATCCTGGCCGCTTCGCTTGCACGCCAGTGTGGCCTCGACAAGGTTCTGTCGTTCGACATGGGTGGCACCACCGCCAAGATCTGCCTGATCGACAACGGCGAGCCGCAGCATTCGCGCGCCTTCGAGGTCGCCCGCCAGTACCGCTTCCTCAAGGGCAGCGGCCTGCCGCTGCGCATCCCGGTGATCGAGATGGTCGAGATCGGCGCCGGCGGCGGCTCGATCGCCTCGGTCGATTCGCTGTCGCGCGTCAATGTGGGGCCGGAAAGCGCCGGCGCCGAGCCAGGGCCCGCGAGCTACGGCCGCGGCGGCAGCGAGCCCACCGTGACCGACGCCGACGTCGTGCTGGGGCGCATCGATCCCGGCTACTTCGCCGGCGGCTCGATCGAGCTCCTGCCCGACAAGGCCGGCGCCGCCGTCGACAAGTCGGTCGGCACGCCGCTCGGCCTCGCCCGCCTGGATGCCGCATTCGGCATCAGCGAGATCGTCGAGGAGAACATGGCCAACGCCGCCCGCGTCCATGCCGTCGAGCGCGGCAAGGAGCTGCAGGACCGCACCATGATCGCCTTCGGCGGCGCGGCGCCCATCCATGCGGCGCGGCTGGCCGAGAAGCTCGGCATCCGCCGCATCATGGTGCCGAGCGGCGCCGGCGTCGGCTCCGCCGTCGGCTTCCTGATGGCGCCGGTCGCCTACGAGGTGGTGCGCAGCCGCTATGTCCAGCTCGACTGCCGCTTCGACCCCGGGTACGTCGACACCCTGTTCGCTGGCATGCGCGCCGAAGCGGAAGCGGTGGTGAAGGCCGGCGCGCCGGACGCCCGGCTGGTCGAGACCCGCACCGCCGACATGCGCTATCGCGGCCAGGGCCATGAGATCACCGTCAGCCTGCCGCCCGGCAAGTTCGACGCGGCGTCGCGCGAAAGATTGATCAAGCTCTACGAGGACGGCTACGCCGCCACCTTCGGCCGCACCATCCCGGGCCTCGACGTCGAGATCATGAACTGGACCTTGCGGCTTGCCGCCGAGCAGGGCGAGATGCCCAAAAGCCCGCCGCAGCCGGCCGACAAGCCGGCCAAGGCGCGCGGCAGCCGTGCGGTCTACGACCCGGCCGACCAGGACATGAAGACGGTGTCGGTCTACCATCGCAGCGATCTCTCGATCGGCAGCCTCGTGCCCGGCCCGGCGGTGATCGCCGAGGACGAGACGACCACCATCGTTCCCAAGAGCTTTGCCGCCCGCATCAACCCGATCGGCGCCATCCTGCTGGAGAAGGTTCCATGAGCTTCAACGATCCGCTGTCGCCCATCCGCCTGCAACTGATGTGGGACCGCCTGATCGCGGTCGTCGAGGAGCAGGCGCTCGCCCTGATCCGCACCGGCTTCTCGACGTCGACACGCGAAGCCGGCGACCTTTCCGCCGGCGTGTTCGACCTCACGGGCGACATGCTCGCCCAGGCGGTCACAGGCACGCCGGGCCACATCAACTCGATGGCCCGCGCGGTGCGGCACTTCCTGGCGAAGTTCCCGGCGCACACGATGAAGGAAGGCGACATCTTCCTGACCAACGACCCGTGGAAGGGCACCGGCCATCTGCACGACTTCACCTTCGTCACGCCGACCTTCCGGCGCGGCAAGATGGTGGCGATGTTCGCCTCGACCTGCCACGTCGTGGATATCGGCGGCCGCGGCATGACCACCGAGGCCCGCCAGGTCTACGAGGAAGGCCTCTACATCCCGCTGATGCGCTTCGCGCGCGAAGGCAAGGTCGACGAGACCCTGGTCGAGATCGTAAGCGCCAATGTGCGCGAGCCGATCCAGGTGGTGGGCGACCTCTACTCGCTGGCGACCTGCAACGAGATCGGCTGCCGCCGCCTGATCGAGATGATGGACGAGTTCGCCATCGACGATCTCGACCGGCTCGGCCGCCACATCCTGGAGAAGTCGAAGCAGGCTTCGCTCGACCTGATCCGCAAGATAAAGCCGGGCGAGTACAAATTCTCGATGCGGGTCGACGGCGCCGACAAGCCGATCGACCTGGTCGCCACCATGAAGATCGGCGAGAGCGGCATCGATGTCGATTTCGCCGGCACGTCCGGCGTCTCGGCCTACGGCATCAACGTGCCGGTCTGCTACACGGAAGCCTACGCCTCGTTCGGCGTGAAGTGCATCGTCGCGCCCAAGGTGCCGAACAACGAGGGCTCGCTGTCGGTGATCCGCGTCACCGCGCCGGAGGATTCGATCCTCAACGCCCGCAAGCCCGCGCCGGTGGCGGCGCGCCATGTCACCGGCCAGATGCTGCCCGACGTGATGTTCGGCTGCCTGCACCAGGCGCTGGGCGGCAACGTGCCAGCCGAGGGCACGTCGTGCCTGTGGAACCTGTTCGCGCTGGGCGGTCCGGGCTCGACCGACGGCGATCCGGCCGAGACGGTGCACGCCAAGCCGTTCAGCGTCATGAGCTTCCACGCCGGCGGCACCGGCGCTCGGCCGGGCGCCGACGGCCTGTCGGCCACCGCCTTCCCGAGCGGCGTGAAGAACGTGCCGATCGAGGTCAACGAGGCGGTGTCGCCGATCGTCGTGTGGCGCAAGGAATACCGCCAGGACTCGGGCGGAGCCGGCGAGTTCCGCGGCGGGCTGGGCCAGATCATGGAGGTCGGCACGCTCGACAAGGCGCCGTTTGCGCTGAGCGCCTACTACGACCGCATCGACCATCCGGCGCGCGGCCGCGAGGGAGGGAAGAGCGGCCTCGCCGGCAAGCTCACCCTGGCTTCAGGCAAGGTGCTGCGCGGAAAAGGCCTGCAGACCGTGCCGCCGACGGATCGGGTGATCATCGCCATGCCGGGCGGCGGCGGCCTGGGCGATCCGCGCCGCCGGCCCGTCGACGCCGTGGCCGACGACGTGCGCCAGGGCTTCATCTCGAGCGACGCGGCGCGCCGCGACTACGGCGTCGCGGTCAACGACGACGGTGTCGTCGACGAGGTGGAAACGGCGAATCTGCGCGCGGTCGCGGCCGAGTAAGGGAGACGACGACATGACCCGCGTGAGCGCCGGCCTGCCGACCGGGATGGAGGGTCTCACCTATCCCATCCCCTTCTCCGATCCGGAGAACGTCATCAGGATCGCCCAGGCCGCCGAGAAATTCGGCTACGACTCGGTCTGGGGCAACGACCACATGACCACCCAGAACTACGTACGCGCCGAGTTCCCGGTGCCGCCGCGCTTCTGGGAGCCCCTGATCACCTACGCCTTCATCCTGTCGGAGACGAAGACGATCAAAGTCGGCACCGGCGTGCTGGTGCTGCCGATGCGCCACGACATCGTGGTGATGGCCAAGCAGATCGCCACGCTCGATCATTTCGGCAAGGGCAGGCTCGAGATCGGCGTCGGCATCGGCGCCTATCGCGAGGAGTTCAAGGCGCTGCAGCCGGATGCCAGGATGGATCGCGGCGACATCGTCGACGAAGGCCTGCAGGCGCTGAGCCTGCTGTTCAAGGAGCGCGTCGCGAGCTTCGACGGCAGGTACTACAAGTTTCGCGACGTCGAGCTCTATCCGAAGCCGTTGCAGAAGCACATCCCGATCTATGTCGGCGGCAATAACCCCAACAACATCCTGCGCACCGTCAAGTGGGCCGACGGCTGGCTGCCGGCCGGCATGCACGTCGACCGCGTGCGCGCCGGCGTGAGGACGCTGCGCGAGGAAGCCGAGAAGATCGGTCGCGACCCCAAGACCATCGAGATCTGCCCGCAGTTCGTCGTCCATGTCGGCAAGACCCGGCAGGCCGCCATCGAGAGCTTCCGCAAGAGCCAGATGAACAAGCACCTGGTGTCGCTCTCCAAGTCGACCCTGAAGGGCCAGGGCACGGCGACCCACGAGGACATCAACCTGATCGGCACGCCGGCCGAGATCGTCGACAAGGCCCACGCCTTCCGCGAGGCCGGCGTGACGCACTTCCTCGGCCTCTACTTCGCCGCCAACTCCGTCCAGGAGCTGATTGACCAGATGCAGATCTTCGGCGAGGAGGTGACGCCGAAGATCAAGTGAGTGCCCAAACCCCAAAGGAAGCCCGAGAGCAGGGGCTTGTGATCCTGCAAGGAGCAGCCTATGGCATAGGCTTGAAGGTGACCCATGCCGGAACACAGACACATCCGATTGTTTCGCAATGGCCGAAATCAGGCTGTTCGGATCCCGGTCGAGTTCGAGCTGCCGGGCAAGGAAGCGATCATGCATCGTGATGGCGACCGGTTGGTTATAGAGCCGATCCGGAAGCGTGGTCTTCTCGCCTTGCTCCAGACGATGAAGCCGATGGAGGAGGAGTTTCCAGAGATCGCCGATCCTCCTCCTGCGCCGGAGCGGCCGATTTGACGCGCGATCTGTTGGACACGAACATCGTCTCCGACCTGATCCGCAATCCGAGGGGGAAAACCGCGCAACACCTCGCCGACGTCGGCGAGGCCGGTGTGTGCACGAGCATCATCGTGGCGGCCGAGCTTCGCTATGGAAGCGCAAGGAACGGCTCGAGGCGACTCCTAGAGGCGGTCGAGGACCTTCTTGGCGAGATCGACGTATTGGCCTTCGAATCCCCCGCCGACATCACCTACGGCGAGATCAGATCTCAGCTGGAAGCGGCAGGCAAACTTATTGGCAGCAACGACCTGCTGATTGCCGCTCACGCCCTTGCCGTCGACGCCATCGTCGTGACCGGCAATGCGGACGAATTCCGACGTGTGCGGGGCCTGAAGGTACAGAACTGGCTCGAGTGAGCGCTCGCGCCTGCGCCTGGCTTTCCCCTACAGCGCCACCCTGGCGAACCATTCCACCTGGTCCTCGAACTCGGCCATGTTGTCGGCCGGGATCATCAGGGCGCAGGCGTGGTCGACGCCGATCCTCTTGAGGCCGTCGATCTTCTCCAGGATCAGGTCGGGCGAGCCGACCAGGTTGGCGACGACCTGCTTGGTGAGGTCGCGGCCGGTGTAGGCGAGCGACTTGCGATGGGCGACCAGGCCCGACGCCATGTAGCGGCGCTCGGCCTCCTCCGCCGTCCTCGCGATGGTGAGCGAGAACTGCGGCGCAATCTCGATGCCGGCCGGATCGCGGCCGAGCTCGGCGGCGCGCGCCTTCACGGCCTCGATGCGCGCCGCGAGCTCGGGCCATGGGCGCCAGCCCGGCAGCCAGCCGGTGCCCCAGCGCGCCACGCGCTCGACGGTCTCGAGATTGTGCCCGCCCATCCAGAGCGCGAACGGATCGGCCTTGGGCTTGGGATACATCTCGAGGTCGCGCACCGCGTAGTACTTGCCGTCGTGCGTGACGCGCTGCTCGGTGAACAGGCGGCGCATCAGCTCGATACCTTCATCCATCATCTCGCCGCGCCGTCCCTTGGCGGCAACGCGCGGCGCCCAGGCAGCGAACTCCTCGCGATAGGCGCCGACGCCCAGCGCCAGCACGAGCCGGCCGTTGGACAATTGGTCGATCGTGGCCGACTGCTTGGCGAGCCAGAACGGATCGCGCATCGGCAGCACGGCGAGCGCGGTGCCGACGCGGATGCGGCTGGTCGCGGCGGCGCAGAACGACAGCACTGTCATCAGCTCGTAGAAATTCGGCGCGTGGTCGGGAAACAGTTCGCGCACATAGTGCTGGCTGGTGATGTGGTCGTTGCCCCATACCGAATCGTAGCCGAGCGTCTCGCAGAGCTGCGCCATGCGCACGAAGTCGCCGGGCTCGACGAAGGGGATGGGATACATCACCCCTTCGAAGCAGGTCGGCAGGCTGATGCTGAACTTCATCGAGGTCATTCCCGCACGGCTGCCAGCACGGCGGCAATCGACGGGGCGTCGTCGACGCCGCCGATCACCACCTCGTCGAGCCCGATCGCGCGATACTCCTCGAGCCTGGCCCTGACCTGGGCCGGCGTGCCGCAGGCGGCATGGCGGCGCACCACATCGTCGCTCACCAGCCGGTCGACCTCCGCCCAATTCTCCGCCGCATAGGCCGTCGCCAGCGCCGCCTGGTCGAGCGGCGCGCCCGACAGCCGGATGTTCTCGGCGTGATGGGCGCCGCGCAGCACGAAGCCGATCGGCCGGCGGATCGGGTCGATCCCTTCCTTCTCGCGGGTCCCGATCTTCGTATAGACGATGCCGAGCTTGCGCAGCGGCCGCCCTGCGGCGGCGCCGGTTGCCTGGTCGAGGCAGGCCTTCACGAACGGCGGCGACGTCGCCGCCGAGATCAGCACGCCATCGGTCTCCCGTCCCGACAGGCGCAGCATGTTGCGGCGGGAGGCGGCCAGCACGATCGGCACGTTGCGGCCACCGTTGGCCAGGCCGCGGCCGGCGGCATGAAAGACCTGCCCCTGGAAGTCGACCATCTCGCCGCCCAGCAGGGCGCGGCAGATCTTCACCGTTTCCGCGATGGTGACCAGCGGCCTGGGCGACGCGATGCCGGCTGCCTCGAGATCCCTCGGCGCACCGACCCCCAGGCACAGGATCACGCGGCCGGGATACATCTCCTCGAGCGTGGCCGCCGCCATGGCAATGAAGACGGGATGCGTCGCATAAGGGCTCATCGCCATCAGCGCGATCCTGATCCGCTTGGTGGCGCCGAGCGCCAGCGCCGCCGTCGTGATGGGGTCGCGCAGGAACAGATGGCAGGCGATCCACAAGGTCGACGCACCGCCCTCTTCCGCCGCCCGTGCCTGCGCCGCGATCTCGCCGATCGGCGCGCGGCCATCCATCGAGATTCCGAACTCAGCCATGCCCCAGCTCACCCGTGCCTGTATCCATAGACGTCGCGAAGCGTGCCCAGCACCTCGGTCAAGCCGCCGGCGACGACGGGCGTCGGCGGCAGCGCGGTCTCGATTACGGCCGTGTCCTTGAGCCCGCTGGCGGTCAGCAGCGCCACGACTCGCGCCTCGGGCGCGATGGTGCCGTTGGCGCGCAGGCGCTCGATGGCGGCGAAGGGCGCCGCCGACGCGGCTTCCGGCCAGATGCCCTCCTTCGCGCCCACGGTGACGACCCAGCGCGCGAGATCGTCATTGTCGATGGTGATGGCCGTACCGCCGCTGCGGCGCAGCACCTCGAGCGCCTGTACGGTGCCCTGGTTGGCGCCAATCGAGGTGGCGATCGACGGCGTATTGCGCGGCCGGTCCGGCGGCATCGGCTCGCCGCTCGCCATCGCCGCGGCATACGAGCCCGAGACATCCGCCGCCACCAGGCGCGGCGTACGATCGATCCAGCCCAGCGCCTTCAGCTCCTCGAAGCCCTTCCACATCCCGAAGAGCGCGTCGCCGTAGCAGACCGGCAGGACGCACCAGTCCGGCACATCCCAGTCGAAAGCCTCGGCGATCTCGTAGGCGATCGTCTTGTAGCCTTCCATGCCGTAGGGATTGCTGCCGACGACCGGCCCGAAGAACGGCGACGTCGGGTACCAGCCGAGCTCGCGCACGCCGGCCGACTGCAGGCGCCAGCGATCGGCCTTGTCCTCGCACGCCACGACCATGGCGCCATAGGCGCGCATCTGCGCCACCAGCGGCGCTGACGCGCCGACGAAGGTGAAGACGATGCAGGGCAGGCCGGCCTTGGCGGCGTAAGCCGCCGCCGCCGCGCCGGCATTGCCTGAGGAACTGGAGGCGATCACCTTGGCGCCGAACTGCCGCGCCATGGTGAGCGCCGACGACGCCAACCGATCCTTGAACGACCAGGTGGGATTGCGCGACTCGTCCTTGATCCAGACATCGCCCAGCCCGAGCGCCGGTGCGTGCAGCAAAGGGGTGTTGCCCTCGCCGAGGCTGACGGCCTCCGTGGCCGGAGCAGGCAGGAAGGCATCCCAGCGCCATAGCGTCGGCGGACGATTGGAAATCTTCTCGCGGTCGAGGCCGTGACCCGGAACAGCGTCATAGGCCACCGTCAGGTTGGCAGGTGCGCCGCGCGCCCGGCAGACCGGGCAATCCTCGGCGTAGCGATCGATGGGATGGCGGGAACCGCAACGGACACAAGCTAGTGCAGCAGGTGAAGGCATGTCGGCGCACGTTGCCGCCCGCCGATCACAGCGTCAACCCGATCGCCATTTCTCGAGCGGTGCCGGTCCGCGAGGCAACGCACGACACCAACGCTCGTCGCTGCGAGGCATCGATGCCGGACGCGCTGCGCCCCTCCCGATCGGGAGGGGCGCCGCCGAGGCCAGGGCCGGATCAGTAGCGGCGCACCGCCGCCGTCAGGGAGTCCGGCATCGTGAAGCCGGGCTTCACGTTGTACGACACGGCGAGGGCGGAGGCCGACTGGGACGGCACGGCCATCGTCGTCGTGGCGGTCGCGGCGACGGTCTTGTGACCGCCCGCAACAGCCTGCAGCTCGTTCAGGTTCAGCTCGACAATCTTTTGCATGACACTCTCCTGATCTCTCGGTGGCGGCGGCGGGATGCCGTCCGTCGATGGTGAGAGCATGCGCTTGCCCGGTTGCCTGACGATTGCGCGACGTCGTCCAATTGTTGCGTCGGTTTCGCGCGCGGTGTTGCGCCGCGAGCTGGCGTCACCCCCTTGCCCTCGGGCCCCGCTTCGACGAAGGCCTTGCGCGATATGACGCCCGCGTCACCGCGGATCGCCGGGCAGAGCATGCGGACCACCAGCGACCAGGTCGCCACGCCGATGCCGACATGGCCGGTGCGCGCATGATGCCCGAAACGTGTGAGCGTCATCGCTGGCCTCCGATGCCGGGCCGGCACGATGCCGCCAAGCGCACGTCGCGCGCAGAAGCAATTTCTTCGGGCTGGCATGCAAAATACGACAAGGCTCACCTGCGCACAGCGAGCCTGTCGTGGCCTATATATTGCTGCACGCCCGGCGGCCACCGGGCTAGGCTGTCGCTGACCTCGCGAGGATGAAGAAATGACCGTGAAGTTTCCCCTGACGCGTCGCGCCGCCCTTGGCGGAGCATCAGCCCTTGCCGGACTATCCGCCATCACGGTGGCGGGACAACACGCCGGCGCACAGACCCCACAGCCGAAGAAGGGAGGCACGCTCACCTTCATCCAGAACAGCGAGCCGCAGACCCTGGTGGCGCTGACCACCGTGGCGACGCCGGCGCTCACCGTCAGCGCCAAGGTGACGGAAGGCCTGCTCGAGTACGACTACGACATCAACCCACGGCCGGCGCTCGCCACCGAGTGGTCGATCAGCCCCGACGGCAGGGTTTACACCTTCAAGCTCAGGCCGAACGTCAAGTTCCACGACGGCAAGCCGTTCACGTCGGCCGACGTCGCCTACTCGATCCAGCTGCTCAAGACCGTCCATCCGCGTGGTCGCAACACCTTCGCCAACGTCACCGAGGTCAAGACTCCCGATCCGCTGACGGCGATCATCGAGCTGTCCAAGCCGGCGCCGTTCCTGATCAAGGCGCTCACCGCGGCCGAGGCGCCGATGATGCCGCGCCACATCTACGAAGGCACCGATCCGCTGGCCAACCAGAACGGCAACGCGCCGATCGGCACCGGGCCTTACAGGTTCAAGGAATGGGCGCGCGGCAGCCACATCGTCTACGAGCGCAATCCCGACTACTGGCAGCCCGACCTGCCGCGCGTCGATCGCATCGTCTACAAGATCCTGCCCGACACCGGTGCCCGCTCGATCGCCTTCGAGAACGGCTCGGGAGATCTGGGCTATCGCACGCCGGTGGCGCTGGCCGATCTCGACCGCCTGAAGAAAGTGCCGCACCTCGTGTTCGAGACCAAGGGCACCAGCTACTCGTACAATGTCTCCTGCCTGCAGTTCAATCTCGACAGCCAATACTTCAAGCATCTCAAGGTGCGGCAGGCCGTCGCCCACGCGATCGACCGCGCGCTCCTGATCAAGACGGTGGCCTACGGCTACGGAACCGTGTGCTATTCGCCGATCGCGCCCGGCCTCAAGGCGTTCCACGACCCGTCGCCGAGCCCCTACACGCTCGACCTGAAGAAGGCGGAGGCGCTGCTCGACGAGGCTGGCTTCCCACGCAGCGACAACAAGATCCGCTTCAGGGTGCCGCTCGACTACAACCCGATCGGCGACGAGAGCCGGCGCGCCTCCGAGTTCTTCCGCGCCGCACTCGGCCGCATCGGCATCGGCGTCGACGTGCGGGCGGCGGATGCCTCGGCGTTCGTCAAGCGCATCTACACCGACCGCGAGTTCGACTTCACCTACAACGGCCATTCCAACCTGTTCGATCCGACGGTCGGCGTGCAGCGCATCTACTGGTCGAAGAATTTCAAGAAGGGCGTGCCGTTCTCCAACGGCTCACACTACGACAACCCCAAGGTGGACGCCCTGCTGGAAGGGGCAGCGGTCGAGATCGACCCGGTCAAGCGCAAGCAGATGTTCTTCGATTTCCAGAAGATCGTCGCCCAGGAAATCCCCGACATTCCGCTCTACTCGCCGCTCTATCTCACGATCAAGAACAAGCGCGTTCACGACGAATCGCTGACCGCCGACGGTGTCGAGGCCAACATGGCGCAGGTCTGGCTCGATGCGTGATCTGCCATGAGGATGGGACGCCGCATCGCGGCGACCTTCAAGCGGACGGCGATCCATGCCGCGCCCACCGTTCTCGGCATCATCATCCTCGACTTCCTGCTTCTTCAGCTGATGCCGGGCGATGCCGCCGACGTGATCGCAGCGGAGTCGGGCACCGCCACCGCCGAGACCATGGCGGCGCTGCGCGAGCGGTTCGGGCTCGACAAGTCGGTGTTCACCCAGCTCGTCAATTTCCTGGGGCACCTCGCCACATTCGATCTGGGCTTCTCGCCGCGCTACAACATGCCGGTCCTCGACATGATCATGACGCGCCTGCCCAGCACCCTGTTGCTCATGGTGACGGCGCTGTCGCTCGCCCTGCTGATCGGCATCGTCCTCGGCTCCGTCATGGCTGCGTGGGCGGGACGCTGGCCCGACCGCGTGCTGTCGGTCGTGGTGCTGCTGTTCTACTCGATGCCGGGCTTCTGGGTCGGCCTGATGGCGGTGGTGCTGTTCTCGGTCAAGCTGGGCTGGCTGCCGAGCGACAGCAGCATGACGATCGGCGCCAACTACACCGGCTGGGCGATGATCGTCGACCGTGCGGCCCATCTCGTCCTGCCGGCCCTGGCGCTCGCCTCCTTCTTCGTCGCGGTCTATGCCCGCCTGACCCGCGCATCGATGCTCGAGGTGCAGCGCCAGGATTTCATGCGCACCGCCGAGGCAAAGGGCCTGCACCGGTTCGTCATCCAGCTGCGCCATGCCCTGCGCAATGCCCTGATCCCGGTGACCACGGTCGCGGGCATGCATCTCGGCAACCTGCTGGGTGGCGCCGTCGTGATCGAGACGCTGTTCGGCTGGCCCGGCATGGGCCGGCTGGCGCTCGAGGCGGTGCTCGCGCGCGATTTTTCCGTGCTGCTGGGCGTGCTGCTGCTTTCCTCCTTCCTGGTGATCCTGGCCAACATGGTGATCGACCTGCTGCATGCCTGGCTCGACCCGCGCATCGGGACGACTTGACGTGAGCACGCCCGATCTGACGACCCCCCTGCCGGTCACCGACCTCGGCAATCGCGCGGCTCCGCGCAAGGGCCGCCGCCTGCGTGCCTTCGTGCGCAACCCGACCTTCGTCGGCGGCGTGATCATCCTGGGTTTCGTCGTGATGCTCGCCCTGTTCGCCGGCTGGCTGTTTCCCAGCGATCCGCAGGACATGGTGGGGCCGCCTCTCCTGTGGCCCGGCGACGATGCAGAGTTCCCGCTCGGCACCGATTCGCTCGGCCGGAACGTGCTTGCCCTGCTGGTCCACGGCGCCCGCGCCTCGTTGCTGGTCGGCATCTCGGCGGCTGCGATCGGGCTCGCCATCGGCATGGTGGTGGGTTCCGTCGCCGGCTTCTTCGGCGGCTGGGTCGATATCCTGCTGACCCGCCTGATCGAGCTGTTCCAGACCACCCCCACCTTCCTGCTGGTGGTGGTGATCGTGGCGATCCGCGAGCCGTCGTTGCAGACCATCGCGCTCGCCATCGGCCTCGCCTCGTGGCCAACCGTGGCGCGTCTGGTGCGCGCCCAGTTCCGCTCGCTGCGCGAGTCGGATTTCGTCGTCGCCGCGCGGAGCCTCGGCTACTCGCGCACCCGCATCATCGTGCAGGAGATCCTGCCCAATGCCTTGCCGCCGGTGATCGTCGCTGCCTCCGTGATGATCGCCAACGCCATCCTCACCGAGGCGGGCCTTTCCTTCCTCAACATGCGCGATCCCAACGTGGTGAGCTGGGGCGGCATGATCGGCGACAGCCGCGACCAGCTGCGCAATGCCTGGTTCCTGACCGCCCTGCCCGGCGCCGCCATCGCCGCCACCGTGCTGTCGCTCAACCTGGTGGGTGACGGGCTGAACGAGATCCTGAACCCCCGGTCCGACCCGTGAGCCAGCTTCCCGCGAATCTCCTCGAGGTCGACAGGCTCACCGTCGCCTTCCCCGGGCTCGTGGCAGTGCGCGAGGCGAGCTTCGCCATCGCGCCTGCCGAGACCCTGGCCCTGGTCGGCGAATCGGGCTGCGGCAAGTCGGTCACGGCCTTCTCGGTGATGCGCCTGCTGCCGCCCAACGCGCGCGTCGCGACCGGCCGCATCGTGTTCGACGGCAACGACCTGATGACCGCCTCGCGTGCCGAGATGCGGCGGCTGCGCGGGCGGCACATCTCGCTGATCCAGCAGGAGCCGATGACGTCGCTCAATCCGGTGCTGTCGATCGGCGTGCAGATCGGCGAGGTGCTGCGGCGGCACGAGCGTCTGTCGCGTCGCGCCGCCCGCGCCCGCGCTGTCGACCTCCTGGACCTCGTGAAGATTCCCGATGCCCACCGCCGCGTCGACGACTATCCGCACAATCTGAGCGGCGGCATGCGCCAGCGCGTGATGATCGCCATGGCGGTCGCCTGCCATCCCAAGCTGCTGATCGCCGACGAGCCCACGACGGCGCTCGACGTGACGACGCAGGCCCAGGTGCTCGATCTCCTGGGTAACCTGCGGCGCGAGCTCTCGATGGCCGTGCTACTGATCACCCACGACCTCGGCGTGGTGGCGCAGTGGGCCGACCGCATCGCCGTCATGTATGCCGGCCGCATCGTCGAGCGCGCCTCGATCGTGCCGTTCTTCGCCAGGCCGATGCATCCCTACTCGCACGGCCTGCTCGGTGCGCGCGTCGATGTCGATGCCGAGGAGCACTATCTGACTGACCGGCTGACCGAGATCCCGGGAAGCGTCGGCTCGGCCGCCGGCGAGGCGGGCTGCTCCTTCGCCCCGCGTTGCCCGATGGTCCAGCCGTCGTGCCGGCTGACGCCGCCGCCCTTGCTCGAGCTGGCCGACGGGCGCGCCGTCGCCTGCCCGATCGCCGCAGCCCGGACCGGAGCCCCGCATGGCGCTACTGTCGGTTAGGGACCTGCACACGCGCTACGCCACGGGCCGCCAGGTGCTGCGCGCGGTCGACGGCGTGTCGTTCGACATCGAGCGCGGCGAGACGGTCGGGCTGGTGGGCGAATCGGGCTGTGGCAAGAGCACCCTCGGCAAGACCGTGCTGCGCCTGGTGCCTCCGGCCGAGGGCGAGATCCGGCTCGACGGCGTCGACATCACACGCCTGGGCGATCGTGCCATGGCGCCGCATCGCCGGCGCATGCAGATGATCTTCCAGGATCCGTTCGGCTCGCTCAACCCGCGCCAGACCATCCGCACGGTTCTCGATACGGCGCTGAAGGTCCATCAACAGGGCGATGCCGGCGAACGCCGCAGCCGCCTGCAGGAGATCATCGCCCGCGTCGGCCTGCCGGCCGATTCGCCGGACCGCTATCCGCACGAGTTCTCCGGCGGCCAGCGCCAGCGGATCGGCATCGCCCGGGCGCTGGTGCTGCAGCCGGCGCTGATCGTGTGCGACGAGCCGGTTTCGGCGCTCGACGTCTCGATCCAGGCGCAGATCCTGAACTTGCTGGTCGATCTCAAGCGCGACCTCGGCCTCTCCTATCTGTTCATCTCGCACGACCTTTCGGTCGTGCGCTACTTCGCCGATCGCGTGCTGGTGATGTATCTCGGCCGCATCGTCGAGAGCGCCTCGCACGCCAGCCTGTGGCGCGATCCGCGGCATCCCTACACCAAGGCACTGTTCGCCGCCGTGCCGTCGACCGACCCCACGAACAAGCGCGCCGCGCCATCGATCAAGGGCGAGCTCACCACCACCATCGCGTCGGGTTGCCGATTTGCGTCACGCTGCCCGGCTGCGACCGACCGCTGCCGGGCCGAGGAACCGCAGCTGCGGTCCGTAGGAGAAGGACATCATGCCGCCTGTCACTACGCCTGAGTCGGGCGTCTCGCCCGACGCGATCCGTCTGGCGGTCGACATCGGCGGCACCTTCACCGACGTCGTGCTGGAGACGCCGGGCGGCAGCTGGTCGGCGAAAGTGCTGACCACGAAGACGGCGCCCGAGGACGGCGTGCTCGATGGCATGCGGCGTGCCCTTGCCCTGGCCGGCCTCGTGCCCAACGACGTCGGCCTGATCGTCCACGGCACGACGCTCGCCACCAACGCCATCATCGAGCGCAAGGGTGCGCTGACTGCCCTGGTCACCACCAAGGGCTTCCGCGATTCGATCGAGATGGCCCAGGAGAACCGCTTCGAGCAGTACGACATCTTCATCGAGAAGCCCGAGCCGCTGGTGCCGCGCCCCTTGCGCTTCACGGTGCCGGAGCGGATCGACGCCAAGGGCGGGGTGCGCTTGCCGCTGGACGAGACGGCTGTCGAGGCGCTGGCGGACACGCTGGCCGCCAAGGGCGTCGAGAGCATCGCCGTCGGCTTCCTGCACAGCTACGCCAACCCGGCGCACGAGCGCCGCGCCGGGGAGATCCTCGCGAGGAGGCTGCCCGGCGTGCGCCTCTCGCTGTCGTGCGATGTCTGCCCTGAGGTGCGCGAGTACGAGCGCTTCTCGACGACCTGCGCCAATGCCTACGTCCAGCCACTCATGGGTCGCTATCTCGAGAATCTGCGCCAGCGCATCGGGCAGGCGGGCTTCGCCTGCCCGATCCTCCTGATGACATCGGGCGGCGGCCTCACGACGCTCGAGACGGCGGTGCGTTTCCCCATCCGTCTGGTCGAATCCGGTCCCGCCGGCGGCGTGATCCTGTCGACCTGGATCGCCGAGCGCTTCGGCATCGATCGTATCCTGAGCTTCGACATGGGCGGCACCACCGCCAAGATCTGCATCATCGACGACGGCAAGCCGATGGCCTCGCGCAGCTTCGAGGTCGACCGCCGCTATCGCTTCATGAAGGGCAGCGGCCTGCCGGTGCGCATTCCCGTGATCGAGATGGTCGAGATCGGCGCCGGCGGCGGCTCGCTGGCGAGCGTCGACGCCATGAAGCGCATCACCGTGGGCCCGGAGAGCGCCGGCTCCGATCCCGGCCCGGCCTGCTACCGGCTGGGCGGCACGAAGCCGGCCGTGACCGACGCCAACGTCGTGCTAGGCCGCATCGATCCCGACAGGTTCGCCGGCGGCACGATCACGCTCGACGCCGCGCTGAGTCGCGCCGCCATCGAGGGCCATGTCGGCATGCCGCTCGATCTCGACGTCACCCTGTCGGCCTTCGGCATCTCCGAGGTCGTCGAGGAGAACATGGCCAATGCCGCCCGCGTCCACGCCGTCGAGCGCGGCGCCGAGCTGGAGGGTCGTACCCTCATCGCGTTCGGTGGCGGCGCGCCCTTGCATGCCGCGCGGCTCGCCGAGAAGCTCGGCATCGCCGACGTGCTGATCCCGGCCAGCGCCGGCGTCGGCTCGGCCGTCGGCTTCCTGCGCGCGCCGATCGCCTTCGAGGTCGTGCGCAGCCGATTCGTGCGGCTCGGCAGCTTCGATGCTGGCTCGATCAACGCCATGTTCGCCGAGATGGCGAAGGACGCGGTCGACGTGGTGAGGCTCGGCGCGCCCAACGCGCCGATCACGATCGGCCGTAGCGCCGACATGCGCTATGCCGGCCAGGGTCACGAAATCCTGGTGCAGTTGCCCGACGGGCCGTTCACCGCGGCCTCGGTCGCCGAGCTGCGCAAGCGCTTCGAGGCCGGATACCGCACCCTGTTCAATCGCGTGGTGCCGGGCGTCGATGTCGAGGTGACGGGCTGGATCCTGCGCGCCGAGGCACCGGCGCCCGGCCGAGCGATCGACCGCGGCCCCGCCGACACGCAGGCCGAGGCGCCACGCTCCTTGTCGGTGGGCAGCCGGACCCTGTTCAATCCGGCACAGCGCGATTTCCAGGACGTGCCGGTGTACCAGCGCAACGAGCTCGCGACCGGCAGCGCCGTGCAGGGCCCGGCCATCATCGCCGAGGACGAGACCACCACCGTCGTCACCGCCGGATTCACCGCCCGCATCGAGCCGTCGGGCGCCATTCGACTCACCGCCAAAGCTGCCGCGCTCCAGGAGGCCGCCCAATGAGAGCCAATCATCCGCTGAACCGAATCGAATACCAGGTGATGTGGAATCGCCTGATCTCGGTCGTCGAGGAGCAGGCGCAGACCCTGGTGCGCACCGCCTTCGGCACGGCGACTCGCGAGGCGGGCGACCTGTCGGCCGGCGTCTACGACACGACGGGCCGCATGCTGGCCCAGGCCGTCACCGGCACGCCGGGCCACGTCAACTCGATGGCGATGAGCGTCGGTCACGTGCTCGACAAGGTGCCGCTCGCCAGGATGAACGACGGCGACGCCTACATCGTCAACGACCCCTGGCAGGGCACCGGCCATCTCAACGACATCGTGATCGTGACGCCGACTTTCAGGCGCGGCACCGCGGTGGGGCTGTTCGCCTGCACCCTGCACGTGGTCGATATCGGCGGACGCGGCATCATGGGTGCCGCCCAGCAGGTCTACGAGGAAGGCCTCTACCTCCCGATCACCAAGATCGTCGACAGGGGCGAGATCAACCAGTGGCTGGTCGACATCATCGCCGCGAACGTGCGCGAGCCGGTGCAGGTGATCGGCGACATCTACTCGGAGATTTCCAGCAACGAGGTCGGGGGCCGCCGCCTGGTCGCCATGATGGACGAGTTCGGGCTGGAGCATCTCGACGACCTCGCCCGCCATATCCTCGACCATTCGCGCGAGGCGAGCCTGGAGGCGATCCGCAAGCTGCCGTTCGGCACCTACCACAATTCCATGACCGTCGACGGGATGAACGGCAAGTCGATGGAGCTCAAGGCTGCGCTGACGATCGGACCGGAAGGCATCGATGTCGATTTTGCCGGCTCGGCCGGCGTGGTGCAGAACGGCATCAACGTGCCGCTCTGCTACACCGAGGCCTATACGAGCTTCGGCGTGAAATGCATCGTGGCACCGCACGTGCCCAACAACGCGGCCTCGCTCGCCACCATCCGGGTCACCGCGCCGGACGGCTGCATCCTCAACGCCAAGCATCCCGCCCCCGTCGCAGCGCGCAGCATCATCGGCCAGATGCTGCCCGACGTGGTGTTCGGCTGCTTGCAGCAGGCCCTGCCGCAGGGCGTGCCGGCGGAAGGCACGTCGTGCCTGTGGAACGTGCGCCTGATGGGCGGCATGGGCCGGGTCGACGGCGATCCGGCCGTGCTCGCCAAGGCGACGCCCTTCAACGTCACCTCGTTCCATTCCGGCGGCACCGGCGCACGCCCCAAGCTCGACGGTCTGTCGGCCACCGCCTTCCCGAGCGGTGTGCGCAACGTGCCGGTCGAGATCACCGAGACGATCGCGCCCGTGCTGGTGTGGAGCAAGGAGTACCGCACCGATTCGGGCGGCGCCGGGGAGTACCGCGGTGGGCTCGGCCAGATCATGGAGATCGAGAGCGCCGAGGACATGCCGTTCGGCATCTCGACCTCGTTCGATCGCGTCGTCTACCCGCCGCGCGGCCGCGCCGGCGGCAAGGCCGGCATGACCGGCAAGGTGGAGATCGTCTCCGGCAAGTCCCTGCCGCCCAAGGCCCATTCGAGCATCCCCGCCGGCGAGCGGCTGCGCGTCAGCATGCCGGGCGGCGGCGGCTACGGCGATCCCCGCCGCCGCGACCCCGCCAAGGTTGCCCGAGACGTGGCGAGCGGGCTGGTGTCGGAGGAGGTGGCGCGCAACGTCTACGGCGTCGTGCTGACCGCGGACTTCGCCGTCGACGAAGCGGCGACCGCCAAGGCCAGGATGGCGACGGCGGCGGAATAAGGTCGCACGCGCGCCTTCTCATTCTCCGCCCCAGCTTCGCAGCTCGGCAGCGGTGACATCTCAATTCATGCTCCTCTCCCCCGATAGGGGGAGAGGTTGGGTGAGGGGGTTGCAGGTGATCTCTCAGCCTTCGAAGCCCCCTCTCCTAGCCTCTCCCCCTAGCGGGGGAGAGGAACATGAGACGCGTCCATCACCAGCCCAGAGCGCGGCGAATCCCGGCGGCGGCGTCGAGGTGGCGTTCGTGGTCGCCGGCGAAGCGCAGGACCAGGTGGCTGGCGCCGGCATCTACATAGGCCTTCATCCACGCCGCCGCGCCGGCGGCCGAGCCGGCATAGGACATCTGCCGCTTGCGCGTCTCGCTCGCCGGCATGTTGTAGTAATGCTCGAGATAGGCGTTGAGCCTGTCGTCGGCCCGACGCTCGTCGTCGTCGATGGCGAGCGTCAGGTACATCGCGGCCGTCAGTCCCGCCGGATCGCGGCCGGCCGCCCGCGCGCCGGCCTGGACCTCGGCCCATTGCGGTGCGAACTCGGCGATGGCGGGCGAGTTCGGGAACCAGCCATCGAAATGCCTGCCCGCGCGAGCGCGCGCCGCCGCGACGGCGCCGGCGATCCAGAGCGGCGGGCCGCCGGGACGATGCGGCGTCGGGCCGAGCACGGCGCCCTTCATCTTCCAGCGGCCGTCCCAGGTGACCGGCTTGCCGGTCCACAGGGCGCGGCAGAGCGCCATGCCCTCGATCAGCCGGCCGATGCGCTTCTCGAACGTCACGCCCGCCGCCTCGAACTCGGCGCGGATGTTCGGCCAGTCCGAGGCGATGCCGATCCCCAGGATGACCCGGCCCTCGGCGATGCGATCCAACGTCGCCACCTGATGCGCGAGCAGCACGGGATTGCGCAGCGCCGGCAGCAGCACGGCGGTGCCGAGCTCGGGCTTGCGCGTGCGTGCCGCCACCGCCGCCAGCAGGGTCAACGCGTCGTGTCGCGGCCGGGCCAGCAGCGAATCGCCGACCCACAGCGAGTCGAATCCCAGCCCCTCGGCGCGCTCCGCGAGGGCGAGCAGCGACGCGGTCTCGTGGCGTCCTTCCATGACCCTTTCGCGGGTCGGCAACAGATATCCCACCTTCGGCATCGGTATTTCCTCTCCACCGTTGGGCGCGACTTTGCGGCCCTTCCCGGGTGCTGTCTCGCGGATTCTTGATCCAGATCAACGCCGGCCATCGTCCATCGGCAAGAGTACGGCCGGATCAGAAACCCGGAGCCTGGAATGCCGCACGGCCGTGCAATCGTCTGGATGGATTCGAAGGAGGCGCACGTCTTCCGCTTCAACGCCGAGGACGTCGAGGCCGAGCGCATCAAGGCGCGCAGCCCGTTCCGCCAGGTCCATCACAAGGCCGGCGTGGTCGGTGCCGGCCGCGCCCATCTCGACCGCGATTTCTTCGACCACATCATCGATGCCCTGCGCGGAGTCCGGGAATGGCTGCTGGTCGGCCCGAGCACCGCCAAGGACGAGCTGCTGGCCCATCTGGAGGCCCACGTACCGTGGCTCAAGGCGCAGCTGGTCGGTGTCGAGCCGATGGATCACCCGACCGACGGCGAGCTGCTCGACCACGCCCGGCGCGTCTTCAAGTCCGTCGACCGGATGCTCCCGAACTCGCCGCCGCCGCCCGCCTGAGGGCGCTCACGGCACCACGACGGCGGCACCCTGGAAACGTCCCGACCGGAGGTCGGCCAGCGCCGCGTTGGTCTCCGCCAGCGGGTAGACCGTGGTCGTCGTGCGCACGCCCGCCTTGCCGGCGATCGCCAGGAACTCGACGGCGTCGCGGCGCGTCAGGTTGGCGACCGACAGCAGCTGGCGTTCCTCCCATAGCAACCGATAGGGTATCCGCGGGATGTCGCTCATGTGGATTCCCCCGCACACGACGCGCCCGCCCTTGGCCACGGCGGACAGGGCCAGCGGAACGAGGTCGCCCACCGGCGCGAACAGGATCGCGGCGTCGAGCCGCTCGGGAGGCGCCTCGTCCGATCCGCCTGCCCAGCGCGCGCCGAGCGATCGCGCGTGCTCCTGAGCGTCGACATCACCCGGCCGCGTGAATGCGTAGACCTCGCGTCCCTGCCAGCGACAGACCTGGGCCAGGATATGGGCGGCCGCACCGAAGCCGTAGAGCCCGATCCGCCGCGCCGGCCCCGCCATCACGAGCGAGCGCCAGCCGATCAGGCCGGCGCACATCAACGGCGCCGTGGCGACAGGATCCGCCGACTCGTCCAGCGCAAAGGCGTAGCCGGCATCGGCAATGACGTGGGTGGCGAATCCGCCGTCGCGCGAGTAACCGGTGAAGATCGGCCTGTCGCACAGGTTCTCCCGGTCGGACCGGCAGTACGGGCAGGCGCCGCAGGTATGGCCGAGCCACGGCACCCCGACACGCACGCCGGACGCCAGTCCCGCTACATCCGGCGCAACGGCATCGATCCGGCCGACGATCTCGTGACCGGGCACGATCGGCACGCGGACGTCGGCGAGATCGCCGTCGACGACATGCAGATCGGTCCGACAGACGCCGCAGGCCTCAACGCGCACGCGCACCTGTGCCGGTCCCGGCTCCGGAAGCGGCCGCTCCTCGAGCGCCAGATCCTGTCGGACGGCACGCAGAACCATCGCTTTCATGGTGCACCTCTCGCCTTCGCGCCTGGCGGCGTCGCGCTCGCTCCCCTCCCCGGCTTCGCTGCCGTGGAGCCGATACGCCGCGCCTCATCCTCGCCGGCAGGCCCGGGCATTCGCAATGAGCGCAGCCCGGCCCACAATGCAACCCGACCTTCGCGGGAGACCTTCATGCCTCAACCCCAGCTCCTGGAGATCCGGCTGTCCACGCTGGCTCAGCTGTTCAACTCGTTCGATCCCTCGCCCTTCCACCAGAAGGATCTCGACCGCGATGCCGAGGAGTATATCGTCGGGTGGGCAGACGAGCTCGCTCCCAAGACGTCCTTCGAGCTGGTCATTCGCCTGCCAGCCGACCAGCTCGAGGCGGCGGAGCGCAGCGACGTCGCCCGGGCCATCCACAACTACTTCGCCAGCCGCACGCAGCAGAGCCGGCGCAGCATGCGCGTCCAGCTGCGCGAAGGACGATCGGCGCTGGCGATCGGGCTGGTATTCCTGTTCGCCTGCATGAGCCTGCGCCAGCTCGTGGGCCTGGTCGTTCCGGCCGAGGTCGGGCGCCACATCCTGCAGGAAGGCCTGCTGATCCTCGGCTGGGTCGCCATGTGGCGCCCCCTGCAGATCTTCCTCTACGACTGGTGGCCGATCCGGCATTTCGCCCAGCTCTACGAGAAGCTCTCGGTGACGCCTGTCAGGCTGCAAGCAGAGCAGGCCGTTCCGGCCTAGGCCTCGAGACGTCACATCGAGAAGCGCTCCAGCGCATGGCGGATGCATTCGACCAGCGTGGCGTCGGACAATGGCTTCTCCAGGACACGGCTCACGCCCAGCTGCTCGGCGCGGCGCAGCAACGCATTGTCGACGCGTCCGCTGATCACGATGGCGGGCAGCGCGACATGCCGCGAGCGCAGGATGCCGATCAGGGCGACGCCGTCGATTCCGGGCATCCGGAAGTCGACCACCAGGCAGCCGCGGTCCGGCAGGCTCTTCTCCGCCAGGAGCGCCGCCGGTCCGTCGTACAGGCGGACTCGAAATCCCTCCAGCTCGAGCGCGAACTTCAGCGCGGCACGAACGGCGGCATCGTCGTCGACGACCAGCACGGGTCCCAGGTCAAGCGGCATTCGGAAACGCACCCGCAAATCGGCAAAAGGCCCCGGTTAGCCTGTCCGAGCGCGCCGACCGCTGCGTTGATCTAGCGCAAACCGCCGTCGCGTGCCGTGCCGATCAGAGCGCTTCGCCCTCGACCAGCGCCATTCGCACGAGATCCGAAAGGCTGTCCGCCTGCATCTTCGTCATCACGTTGGCGCGGTAGACCTCGACCGTGCGCGGGCTGATGCCGAGCTCGTGGGCGATCACCTTGTTGGCCTTGCCGGCGACCAGCCCGCCGAGCACCTCTCGCTCGCGCTCGGAGAGCGCCTTGAGGCGATCCTGGATGACCGCCTTGCGCGCTTCGCGCTCGCTGTCCTCGGCGTGGCGCGACAGCGCCGTGCGGATGGCGGCCAGCAGCACGTCGTCGTCGAACGGCTTCTCGATGAAGTCGACGGCACCGGCTTTCATCGCCTCGACCGCGAGCGCCACGTCGCCGTGACCGGTCATGACGATCACCGGCAGCTTGCTGCCCTGGGCGCGCAGGCGACGCTGCAGCTCGAGGCCGTCCATCTGCGGCATGCGTATGTCCGTCACGACGCAGCCGGCCTGGACCTCGTCGAGAACCTTCAGGAAGGAAACCGCCGAGTCGTGGACGCGCACCGCCAGACCGGCCGTGCTCAGAAGGAATGCCAAGGATTGCCGCACGTCGGCATCGTCGTCGATCACCTGAACGACCTGGCTAGGCGCCATGGGTCGAAGCCTCCTCGCGCGCGCCGCGCAACGTGAACCGGAAGATCGTACCACCACCGGCGCGGTCCTCGACCCAGATTTTCCCGCCATGGGCCTCCACGATCGTGCGGCAGATCGACAGCCCCAGCCCCATGCCCTTTCGCTTGGTGGTCATGAAAGGCTGAAACAGATGGCGGGCGATCTCGGGCGCCAGTCCCGGGCCGGTGTCGGACACGGCGATCTCCACCGCCCCCTGCTCGCTTGCCGCGGTGGCGACATCGAGCCGGCGCTCGCCCGAAACCTCGGCCATGCTCTCGATGGCGTTGCGAATGAGATTCACCAGCACCTGCTGGATCTGGATGCGATCGGCGAACACCTGGTCGGCCTTCGGGTCGAGCCGGAAGGAGACGCTGACGCCGTTCTCGCGCGCGCCGATCAGGGCCAGGGTGCTGGCGTCCTCGATCAGCTTGGCCAGGCTCTCGGTGCGCGGATCGCTCTCACCCCGGGCCACGAACTCGCGCAATCGACGGATGATGTGGCCGGCCCGCAGGGCCTGGTCGGCGGCCTTGCCGAGCGCGTCGCGCAGCACCGGCGCCGCCTCGCTGTCAATGCGCGCCAGCAGGCGCTGGCATCCCTTGAGATAGTTGCTGATCGCGGTCAGCGGCTGGTTGATCTCGTGCGCCAGGGTCGACGCCATCTCGCCCAAGGCGGTGTAGCGCGACATGTGGGTCACTTCCGACTGCAGCTCCTTGAGCCGGCTTTCGGTGAGCTGCTGCTCGGTCAGGTCGCGGATGAAGCCGGTGAAGTAATGACGCTCGGCGGAGCGCAGCTCGCCGACCGTGAGATGCATGGGAAAGGTCGTGCCATCCTTGCGCTGGCCGACCACGATGCGGCCGATGCCGATGATGCGGCGCTCGCCGGTGGCGAGGTAGCGCTTCAGGTAAGCGTCGTGGTTCTCGCGGTCGGGCGACGGCATGAGCAGGCTGACATTCCGGCCCGCCGTCTCGGCGAGCGAATAGCCGAACAGCCGTTCCGCCGTGGCGCTGAGCGATTCGATGCGGCCCAGCTCGTCGATGATGACCATCGCATCGGGAACCGTCTGCAGCACTGATCGAAGCCGGGCCTCGGCCGCCTCCAGCGCAGAGGCAATTCCCGACGGCTCGCCCTCCGCCGACATCCTGTCCACCGCCGGCTCGATGCTGCATAGCAGCCATTTGACGGCGCCGTCCTCGCCGAGGACGGGCATGTTCTCGACGATGACGGTCGCCGTCGACGCCGCATGCGTGTTCGCCAGCGACCCTGGCAGCACGATCCGATGCGGCCGGCGGGTGCGGGAGACCGATTCGAGCGAGCCGATCAGCGTCCCGAGCGCAGGCTCGCCGGCGAGAATCTCGCGAATCGACCGGCCCACGAACGCCTCGCGGGTCGCGTCGCGCGCGCCGAGCCAAGCGTCGCTGCAGGCCACGATCGTCAGCTCCGGCGACAGGACGAGCTCGGCCCTCGACGAGGCAGCAACCAGATCCGCTGCCTGTTCAAGTGTCGGCGAAGAGGGTGAGGCTTCATTCATGCGGCATTCACGATAGCACGCCTGCGCACGAACCGGTTCGTTCATCCTGCGACGGGGCCCGTCGCCATCTACCAGGGGTGTGCTTTGAACCTCATCCTTCCTGTCATCCTGAGCGCAGCGAAGGATCTCATCGCCAGAAGTTCCAGAGTACACTCGTACCAAGCGGCGATGAGGTCCTTCGCTTACGGCGCTTGCTTCGCGAGCGCCTTGCTCAGGACGACAGAGAAGTTCGCGGTAGCGACCTCATCAATCGGCAGAAAACGACTATGGAAAAAGTCACAGGCTCTCGGGACGACATGAATGTTCCGCGTCCGATGATCGTCGTTCGGGTGCCCCCTCGCCGGACGCGCCTTACGGCCGGATGAAGATCAGCGGATTGTCGTCGTCGAGATTGTCCGCGGCGGCGGTCAGCTCGGAGGCGATGTCGTCGTTGGTGCGATGCCGCTTGAACAGGCGGATCGCTTCCGAGAAGAGGCAGCGCGCGACCACGTCCTCCGCGATGCCCTTCCCGGCAGCCTCGGCGAGCGCGGCCTCGACATGGCCGGAAACAAGCAGGTAGGCACTCATGATCGCAACTCTCCTCTCCCCTAGATTGCCCGGGCATGCCGTTCGGGACCGGGCGTGAAGTGGTTGTCGAAGGCGGCGCACACCGACCGTACCAGCGGCCTGCCGCGATCGGTGATGCGCAGCACGTCGCCCTCCCGGTCGACCAGGCCGTCCTCTACCAGCCTCGGCAGGGCGTCGATGTCGGCGAGAAAGGACACCGGCTCGACACGATGGCGCCGGCAGATCTCTGCCAGATCGATCGCTTGGAGGCACATCAGCCGGTTGATGATTTCGCCGCGCAGCCGGTCGGCATCGCTCAGCGCGACGCCGCGCGCCGTCGCCAAAATCCCGGTCCCGAGGGCCGCTTCATAGCGATCGGCCGCCGCGATGTTCTGGGTGTAGCCCGCGGGCAGGCTGGAGATGGCCGAGGCACCGATGCCGACGACCCAGGGCGAATCGTCGGCGACGTAGCCCTGGAAGGTGCGGCGCAACCGGCCGCAGGCCTCGGCCTTGGCCAGGCTGTCGTCGGGCCGCGCAAAATGGTCGAGCCCGATACGCCGGTATCCCGCACCGCTCACCCGTTCGGACACCAGCGCCGCCATCTCGGCGCGCAGCGCCGTTCCCGGCAGCTCGGCCTGCTCGATCAGCCGCTGCCGCGGCTTCATCCACGGCACATGGGCGTAGCCGAACACGGCAAAGCGGTCGGGCGCCAGCGCCAGCGCCGCGTCGAGCGTCCGCGACAGGGTGGACAGCGACTGTCGCGGCAAACCGTAGACCAGGTCGATGTTGATCCGGCGTATGCCGGCCCGGCGCAGCCGGTCGAGCACGTCGGCGGTCGTCTCTGCCGATTGCAGCCGGTTGATCGCGTGCTGTACCCCGGGATCGAAATCCTGCACGCCGAGGCTCGCGCGCGTGACGCCGACCCGCGTCATGGCCTCCACCAGCTCGTCGGGGCAATGGCGCGGATCGATTTCCATCGACACCTCGGCACCGCTCCGCCGATCGAAGCGCGCTGCGAGATGGCGCGCCACGTCGACGAGCCGCCGCGTGCCGAGCTGGGAAGGCGTGCCGCCGCCCCACTGGATCGCGCCGACGATGAGCCCGGGCGCCAACCCGGCCACGCGATCGAGCTCGGTCATCATGGCGCGCGCGTACGCGTCCAGCGGCCCGGCGCGGTTCATCGCCATCGTGTTGCAGGCGCAGTACCAGCACAGCTGGGCGCAGAACGGCACATGGAGGTAGACGGTGGCGAATCTGCCGCCGAGCGCGCCGAGCCACGCCGCATGGTCGGCCGGGCCGACGCGCGCGTCGAACTGTGCCGCCGTGGGATAGCTGGTGTAGCGCGGCACCGCCTTGTCGTAGGCCGCCAGCGTGGTTGCATCCATGGCCGTTCGCCCCGGCTCGCCTGCGCCTAGTGTGCCATCAGCACCGGAACGGTCATGCTGGCCATCAGGGTCCGGCTCGCGCCGCCGAGCACCATCTCGCGCATCCGAGAGTGACCGTAGATTCCCATGATGATCAGGTCGGCATCGTGGTCGGCGGCGCGTGACAGGATGACACTGCCGACATCGGTGTCGGCGGCGACGTCGCGCTGCACGGTGACCTTGACGCCGTGCCGCGCCAACCAGCCCGCGGCATCGGCGCCCGGCTCTGCGCCATGGCCGGTGGCCGAGCTCTTGGGATCGATCGCGAGGATGACGACCTTCTCCGCCGCGGTCAGCAGCGGCAAGGCATCGGACGCCGCGCGGGCGCTTTCGCGGCTGGCGTTCCAGCACAACAGGACCGTCCTGCCGGGCGGCCTTTGCACGCCGATGTGCGGCACGACCAGGGTCGGACGGCCGGTCGCGAGAGCGACCGTCTCGGGCAGGTCCGACGAGGTCGGCGTCTGCTGCTCGGGATCGAACTGGCCGACCACGACCAGGTCCGCATAGCGCGCATGAACCGCGAGCTCGTCGTCGTCGAAGCCTTCCACGACGCGCCAAGCCTGCGACAGGTGCCGCCCTTTCATCGCCTTCTCGAAGGCCGCGCTGGCGGCGGCCTCGTCGGCCTTCGCCCCGGCTTCGTAGGCCTGAAGCAAGGTCGTGGTCGGCATGCCGCCATCGAAGAAGGCCGGCGACTGGAACGGTGGCCGGCAGTGCAGGCCCACGAGATGGGCGCCCTGGCGTTCCGCCAGGTCGGCGGCGACGGCAAGACGCTGCGAGACTTTCGGGCTCGCGTCGCAATGGACGAGTATTGTCTTGTAGGCCATGGGCAGCTCCTCGGCGATGTGTCGACCCAGTGCCACTCTCTCGAGTGACCGACCTTGACCCAGGTCAAGCGACTGGACGGATGGTCGTGCTCGACTGCGGCACGATGGAGACGTTCAGTCAACTGGTTGCACTTTGCCGAAGCGCCCTCTCCGGTGGCCCCTTCCTCGATGGTGCATGGGCGGTCGCGAGCCTGCCTGCTTCCCTGTTCCTCGCCGGGCTGGTCGGCGGCGCGCTGCATTGTGCCGGCATGTGCGGCCCGTTCGTGCTCAGCCAGGCGATGGCGGACGCCGAGCGAACGGCCGATGCGCGATACGGCGAATGGCGTCGTCTCGCCGGCGCGGCGCTGGCACCCTACCATCTCGGCCGACTGACCACTTACACGCTGCTCGGTGCGGTTGCCGGTTCAATCACCGCCCTGTTCGCCGCGACCGAGTCGTTCGGCTGGCTGGCGGGAGGATTGCTCGTCCTCGCCGCCGTCCTGATGGTGATGCAGGCGCTCGGGTTGACCCTCGGAGCCGGCAGAACCCTGCCGAATATCCTGGCGCGCCCGGCGAGCCGTCTGTCGACCGGCCGACATGCCACGACGCGCTACGCGCTCGGGGTCGTCCTGGGTTTCCTGCCGTGCGGACTGCTCTACGGCGCCCTGGCGGCCGCCGCCGGCACGGCCTCCCCTGCCGAAGGGGGGATCGCCATGGCGGCCTTCGCCCTCGGCACCGCGCCCGCCTTGCTCGCCGTCGGCTGGGGCGGCCTGATCCTTCGCCGGCGGTTGCGCGACGGAACGCGCTGGTTCGCCGCGCCCCTGCTGCTCGCCAACGCCGGCGTGATGCTGGCTCTGGCGAGCCAGCGGCTGTGACAACCCTCCTCTCATAGGGTCCTCTCCGCCCGCGCACCTCACGTATCGCCGAACTGCACGATGTCGCGGTAGGCATGCCAGGTCGCATGGGCGACGACCGGCAGCACGACCACCAGGCCGAGCAGGCCGGGCACCATGGCCATCGTCACCAGGACGACGATCAGGCCGGCCCACAGCAGCATGGGGCGAAGATTGATGCGCACGGCGGTGACCGACGTGGCGATCGCCTCGAACAGGTTCGATTGGCGCCGGTCGAGCAGATAGGGCATCGAGAACGCGCCGATCGCGAACGCCAGGGCGGCCAGCACCGCGCCGACGGCGATGCCGATCGCCAGGAAGGGCAGGCTGCGTGCCGAGTACCAGGCGAGATCCATGAAGCGGTCCCACGACGGCACGTTGTGCCAGCCGAAGATGGCGAACAGCAGCTGGGCCACGCGCATCCAGGCCAGGTGCAGCAGCAGCAGCAGCAGGCCCATCAAGGCGATCTGGTCCGGGTTGCGACGCCATGCCCCGAACGTCGCCTTGGCATCGACGGCGAGACTGCTTTCCAGCCTGCGGCTGATCTCGTACAGGCCGACGGCCATGAACGGGCCGATGAAGAAGAAGCCGGCGCTGAGCGGCAGCACGAGATAGGGCAGGTCGCCCCACAGCAGGAGGGTGACCGCCAGCCAGCCGGCGACCACCGAGACTCCGCCGAAGCAAAGGCTGAGCGCTGGCTCGGACCAGAGATCCCTCCAGCCCGCCGCAAGCCACGTCCACGGCCGGTCGATGGCGACTCTCCTGATGCGCGGCTGCGGGCCGGCAAACACGGCAACGGTCTCGCTCATGGTCGTTCTCTCCCAGGTCGGCCGAGTTCAGACCCGCCGGCGATCGGCGGCCTTGACGCAAATCAAGGGCGCTCCCGGCGACCCTCCCTATGGTCGGCCGACATCTGTGCGGAGAATGCATGCCCAGCCAAGCCGTCGCGAGCGCCGTTTCCCGGCCCCAGCCACGATACGTCGAGGACGTCGTTCGCGCAGCCGTCGTGCTCACGATGTTCTGGGGCATCGCCGCCTTCCTGGCCGGCGTCGTGATCGCCGCCCAGCTGGTATGGCCGCAGCTCAGCTTCGACAGCGAGTATCTCACCTTCGGCCGGCTGCGCCCCCTGCACACGTCGGCCGCGATCTTCGCCTTCGGCGGCACGGCCCTGATCGGCACCGCCTTCCATGTCGTGCAGCGCACCTGCCGGGCCCGCCTGTTCGGCGGCGCGCCGCTCGGCTGGTTCGTGCTGCTGGGCTACCAGCTCTTCATCGTCCTGGCCGCCACCGGCTACCTGATGGGCATCACCCAGAGCAAGGAGTACGCCGAGCCCGAATGGTTCGTCGACCTGTGGCTGACCGTGGTCTGGGTGGCCTATCTCATCGCCTATCTGGGCACCGTGATGAAGCGCGAGGAACCGCATATCTACGTCGCCAACTGGTTCTATCTCGCCTTCATCATCACCATCGCCATGCTGCACATCGTCAACAACCTGGCGATGCCCGTATCGATCGTCGGCAGCAAGAGCTACGTCGCCTGGGCGGGCGTGCAGGACGCGATGATCCAGTGGTGGTACGGCCACAACGCGGTCGGCTTCTTCCTGACCGCCGCCTTCCTCGGCATGATGTACTATTACATCCCCAAGGCGGCGAACCGGCCGATCTACTCCTACCGGCTGTCGATCGTTCATTTCTGGTCGCTGGTGTTCCTCTACATCTGGGCCGGGCCGCATCACCTGCACTACACGTCGCTGCCCGACTGGGCGCAGACGCTCGGCATGGTGTTCTCGGTCATGCTGTGGATGCCGAGCTGGGGCGGCATGATCAACGGCCTGATGACGCTGTCGGGCGCGTGGGACAAGCTGCGCACCGATCCCGGCCTGCGCTTCTCGGTGACCGCCGTCGGCTTCTACGGCATGGCGACCTTCGAAGGTCCCGTCATGTCGATCAAGGCGGTCAACTCGCTCAGCCACTACACCGACTGGACGATCGGCCACGTCCATTCCGGCGCGCTGGGCTGGGTCGCCTTCATCGTCTTCGGCACCACCTACTACCTGGTGCCGCGCCTGTGGAATCGCCCGGGCATGTGGTCGACCCGCCTGATGGGCTGGCACTACTGGATCGCCACCATCGGCATCGTCCTCTACATCACCGCGATGTGGGTGAGCGGCATCATGCAGGGCCTGATGTGGCGCGCCTACGACGAGCTGGGCTTCCTGCAGTACTCGTTCATCGAGACGGTCGCCGCGATGAAGCCCTTCTACGCGATCCGTCTGCTGGGCGGCGTGTTCTTCCTGACCGGCGGGCTGCTGATGGCCTACAACATGTGGCGCACGATCCGCGGCGAGCCCGCGCGCGTCTCGGCCGCCCAACCGGCCCTGGCGGCCTAGGAGACGACCCGTGTTCCTGCGTCACGAGACGATCGAGAAGAACGTCATCCTCATGGTGGTCCTGACCCTGATCACCGTGTCTATCGGCGGCATCGTGCAGATCATCCCGCTGTTCACCATCGAATCGACGATCGAGCGGGTCGACGGCGTGCGGCCCTACTCGCCGCTCGAGGTGCTGGGCCGCAACATCTACATCCGCGAAGGCTGCTACACCTGCCACAGCCAGCAGATCCGGCCGTTCAAGGACGAGGTCGAACGCTACGGCCCCTACAGCCTCGCCGCCGAGAGCATGTACGACAAGCCGTTCCAGTGGGGCTCCAAGCGCACCGGGCCCGACCTGTCGCGGGTCGGCGGCCGCTACTCCAACGACTGGCACGTCGCTCACCTCGTCTCGCCGCGCGCCGTCGTGCCCGAGAGCATCATGCCGGCCTATCCCGCGCTGGCGACGCGCCGGCTCGACTACGCGGACGTCGCCCGCCACCTGCAGGCGCTGCGTGCCGTCGGCGTGCCCTACAGCGACGCGATGATCGCCAACGCGCGCGCCGACCTGGCGACACAGGCCAACCCCGACGCCGATCCGACGGCGCTGCTGGAGCGCTATCCGCGCGCCGTCGTCGGCAAGCCCGACAGCCAGACGGACGCAATCACCGAGATGGATGCGCTCGTCGCCTACCTGCAGATGCTCGGCACGCTGGTGCGCTTTTCCGACCTGCCGCCAGAACGACTGCGGCAGTAGCGGCTGCGCCAACAGGAGAGATCGCGATGACCCTCGAATCGTTCAATCAGATCGCCACGTCGGTGTGGACCGTGTGGGCGGTCCTGGTCTTCACGGGGATCGTGTCATGGGCCTTGCGGCCGGCCAATCGCGGCCGCTTCGAGCAGGCCTCGCGCATCCCGCTCGACGAGGAGTGAAAGAAACAGCATGCCGACCAAGATCGAGAAAGACACGCTCTCGGGCCACGACACGACCGGCCACGAGTGGGACGGCGTCAAGGAGCTCAACACGCCCCTGCCGACCTGGTGGGTCTACACCTTCTACGCGACCATCGTGTTCGCCGTGGTCTATTGCGCGCTCTACCCGTCCTGGCCATGGGTCAACAGCCACACCACGGGCTGGCTGGGCTACTCCAGCCGCGTCGAGCTCACGCAGGAGCTCGAGGCCCAGGCCAAGGCGCGCGCAGGCTTCGTCGATCGCATCCGCGCAACGCCGCTCGCCGGCATCGCCAAGGATCCCGAGCTGTTCAGGTTCGCGCTGGCGGGCGGGCGCTCGGCCTTCCAGACCAACTGCCTGCAATGCCATGGCGCGGGCGGCGCCGGCAGCACCGGCTTCCCCAACCTGGTCGACGACGACTGGCTGTGGGGCGGCAGCCTGCAGCAGATCTACACCACCATCGAGCACGGCATCCGCAATGCCGACGACAAGTCGCGCCAATCGCTCATGCCGCGTTTCGGCGCCGACGGCCTGCTGACCGGCGCGCAGATCGCGGCCGTGACCGACTACGTGCTCAGCCTGTCGGGCAAGGCGCAGGCGACGCCGGAGGGCGCGGCGATCTTCCGCGAGCAGTGCGCGGCCTGCCACCAGGCCGACGGCAAGGGCAACCAGGAGCTGGGCGCGCCCAACCTGGCCGACGGCCTGTGGCTGTACGGCGGCGATCGCGAGTCGATCTATCGCTCGACCTTCTATGCCCGCAACGGCAGCATGCCGGCGTGGAGCGGACGTCTCGACGAGGCGACGCTGAAGATGCTGGCCATCTACGTCCACGCGCTGGGCGGCGGACGCTGATCACAGACCATGGACGTCCATCTGCAGGATGACGATGCGGTCTCGCTGCGCCAGCAGAAGGCGGAGCTGCCGCTCTATGTGTCGCGCATCAAGGTCTACCCGCGCGCCATCGGCGGCAAGTGGCGCCAGATCAAATGGTCGGTGCTCGTGGTGCTGCTCGGGCTCTACTACGCCGTGCCCTGGATCCGCTGGGATCGCGGCCCCGGCGCCCCCTCGCAGGCGATCCTGATCGATCTCGACGGGCGGCGCGGCTGGTTCTTCGACGTCGTCATCTGGCCGCAGGAAGTCTATTTCGTCACCGGCATCCTGATCCTCGCGGCGTTCGGCCTGTTCCTGGCGACGTCGCTGTTCGGCCGGGTGTGGTGCGGCTTCGCCTGCCCGCAGACCGTATGGACCGACCTCTTCATGCTGGTCGAGCGGCTGATCGAAGGCGACCGCAACCAGCGCATGCGGCTCGACCGGGCTCCGCTGACGGCAGGCAAGGCCATTCGCAAGTCCCTGAAGCATGCGTCCTGGCTGATCATCGCCGCGGCGACCGGCGGCGCCTGGGTGTTCTACTTCGTCGACGCGCCGAGCACGCTGGCGAAGCTGTTCGCCGGCACCGCCTCGCTCGAGGTCTACTTCTGCGTCGGCCTGCTGACCGCCACGACCTACACCCTGGCCGGCTGGGCGCGCGAGCAGGTCTGCACCTACATGTGCCCGTGGCCGCGCTTCCAGGCGGCGATGCTCGACGAGCAGAGCCTGATCGTCACCTACCAGAAATGGCGCGGCGAGCCGCGCGGCAAGCACAAGGCCGGCCAGACCTGGGACAATCGCGGCGACTGCGTCGATTGCAACCTGTGCGTCGCCGTCTGCCCGACCGGCATCGACATCCGCGACGGCCAGCAGATCGAATGCATCGGCTGCAGCCTGTGCGTCGATGCCTGCACCCAGACCATGGACAAGGTCGGACGTCCCGGCGGGCTGATTCGCTGGGACACGCTGGCCAGCCAGCAGGCCAAGGAGAAGGGGCTCGCGGGCACGCCGTGGAAGCCCGTGCGGGCGCGCACCCTGCTCTATGCGCTGCTGCTCGGCGTCGTCGCGGCGGTCATGCTGGGCGCGTTCCTCCTGCGCACCGACACCGAGCTCACCGTGCAGCGCGACCGCAGCCCCAACTACGTGCGGCTGTCGAACGGCGACATCCGCAATTCCTACACCATCAAGATCCTGAACAAGCGCCAGGACGAGCGGCGCTTCACGCTCGGCCTGGCCGGCCTCCCCGCGGCGCGGCTGGGTTTCATCGGCGCCGAGATCGAGGGCGATGCGGCGGCCCCGCGCCTGCTCGTGCACGCCGACAGCGTCGGCACGTTCCGCATCTTCGTCACGGTGCCGCCGGCGGCGGCGCCGGCCGGCTCGCGCGCCGTGGAATTCTCGGTCCTCGACGCCGATGGGAGGCGCCGCGCCTCGCACGACGCCGTGTTCGTCGGACCGGAGCGCTAGGGAGTGTGACATGGTTGAAGGCGCTGGCGTCAGATGCAGCCTGACCCCGAGGAGCCATTCTCCTCCCCAGC
>Ga0268299_1000454_pt1 | contig 128271 bp, 133 predicted proteins | sample NOBtaG_FD_193484 | JGI IMG/M metagenome (GOLD analysis project Ga0268299, IMG submission 193484) | Activated sludge microbial communities from bioreactor in Nijmegen, Gelderland, Netherland - NOB reactor | ecosystem: Engineered > Bioreactor > Aerobic > Activated sludge | place: Netherlands...
CTTGGTGGTCCATCCGCCCGACTCGACGGATTTCCCTTCCCTGCCGCCACCGACCGCCACCCAGGAGGACGGCACCGTCGCGGTGAGTGTGAACGGGGCCTTGTTCACCGGAGTGTTGTTGGAGGGATACCAGTTCTCGGCACCATCGGGCTCTCCGCCCTTCGCGTAGCCGCCGCTGGTACTGCGCACCCAACCGGGTAGCGCACCGAGACCGCGCTTCTGTGCCTCCTGCTGCTCGTTGAACGTATAGGTGACCGTGGTGCGGAAGGAGCTCCCGGCGCGGATGCCCTTTTCCGGGATGACGGTCATTTCGTGCTCACCGCTGAACTCGGTGGCGGCGTCCCGGCCATTCACCGAAGCCGTCACGGTTCCCAAGTCCGAGAAGTCCAGGTTGAAGCGCGACAGGTTCTGGGTGGCCGTGGCACTGATCACCATGGTGCCGTTGACGTCTGTGGTCTCCGGATCCAGTCGCAGCGTCAGGTCGTACTGGGTGACGCGGTAGCCACCGTTGCCGTCTTGCGGGAAGTAGCTGTCGATGCCGTTGGGCGAACCGGGCGTGAAGACGTCGGTTGCGTAGGCAGGCGCCGCCAGGGCGCCGCCACCGAGCAGCAGCACCGCGACTGCGGCGGGTACCACGAGAATCCTGTGTGTCATGTGAACCTTACGTAGAGCGAGCCGGTCTGACTCCAGTTGAAGACTCTACGTAAGGCAGCACCAATCGTGCGTAGCTACTGCAGGTGAGCCGGGTCCATCCAGCTGACCTCCCACACATGACCGTCCAGGTCGCGGAACGAACGCCCGTACATGAAGCCAAGCTCCTGGGCCGGCATCCAATCCACACCACCGGCGGCCAGCGCCGCATCCACCAACTCGTCTACCCCTGCCCGACTGTCGGCCGAAACACACAGCAGCACTTCGCGACTCTTTGACGTGTCGGCGATGTCGTCGGCGATGAACCCGCGGAACCGGTCATGCTCCAGCATCATCACCCAACTCTGCTCGTTGACAGCCATACAGAGGGTGTTCTCGTCACAGAACTGGTCATTGAAGGAGAATCCCAGGTGATCGAAGAATTTGCGGCTGGCCGCGGCGTTGGCGATGGGGATGTTGACGAACAGCATGCGAGACATCGGATCTCCTCGGTGTGGGACGGCGGCATTTCCTCCGTTCACCTATACCGACAATCTCGCGCCCCCAAACTCATCGAGGGCTCCACACAAATGTGGGCACCGCCGCCAGCGTGTCCGCCAAGAACCGCAACCGATCCTCGATCAGGGCCGGCCCCAGATCCTCGAACTGCCACGTCCACAGCCACTCTCCGTCGAATCGGAACGGAAATTCCGCGTATCGCGGATCCATCAGCATTCGGGCCATGTTCTGGGGATTGAGCACGTCGTAGGCGAATCGAGTGTCCTGGGCCAGCACCCGGAAACGACGATTGAAGTCGTCGGATTCAAAGGTGATATCACCGAGAGCTCTGGTCAGCAGATTCTCGGGATAGACTTGCAGCCAGGGCAGCGGTCCCGGCATCGCGATAGCCACCACCGCCGTCCTTTTGACCTCGTACTCTTCCTCCGCGGCAACACGTTCGGCCTTGGAATACGCCTCGAACGCCAGGAACTGCCTACCTTCGTACTGGCCACGCACCACATTGCAGGCCCCGGGAAACGGGACCGCAAAAGCGGTGTCCGGGTAGCCCACCTGGCGCAGCGCCCCGTCGTCAGCGGCGACGAAATGCCAGCCATGGTCGGCCGCGTGCTTGGCCAGCGGAGAACTCGCCAGGTTTTTCTTCCGGAAGAGCGTGCGAATCAGCACGCTAAATCCCAGTAACGGCCAGATCACCGCGAAGGCGGCACCCGCATAGGAGCCGAGCTCGGCCCAGCTCATCGCCATTTACTGCTGCGGCGGGTTCAGGCGGTCGAAGGCTCCGCGAATGGTGGGCACATTCCGCGCCTGCGGGTCATCGAGCTCGAAGTACTCGGCTTCGGTGAACCCGAACCACCTCGCGACGAGGTTGGACGGCACCGTCTGCACCTTGGTGTTGAGGGCGCGCACATTGCCGTTGTAGAAACGCCGGCCCGCGGCAATACGGTCTTCGGTGTTGGCCAGCTCGCGCTGCAATGCCACGAAGTTCTGAATCGACTGCAGCTGCGGATAGCTCTCGGCGACGGCGAAGAACCGGCCCAGCGCGCCGGAAAGCTGCTGCTCTGCCTGCGACTGCGCGGCGACGCCCTGGTGCGTGGCGGCGGCGTCGCGCGCGACGTTGCGGGCCGCGGTTACCTGCTGCAATGTATCCCGTTCGAATTGTGCTGCCGCACTAGCTGTCTCGATGAGATTCGGGATCAGGTCATGCCGGCGCTGCAACTCCACATCGATCTGCTTCCACGCCTCCTGCACTAGGTTGCGAATTCTGACGAACCCGTTGTACGTCGTCAGAAGCCAAAGTCCGATGATCAGGGCAACGAACACCGCGATGACGGTCACGATCAGGACTGGGGTCATTTCCTTCTCCTAGTGTTGTTCCCAGGCGTACGGGGGAATTGGCTCAAGGGTGTCGATCAGATACTGCACTTCGCTGGCGATCGCGTTCTCGTCGAGCTTGCCGCGGCGCCAGGTGAGCAACCTTCCATTTTCGAATCGCAGTGGCTGCGAATATCTTTGGTCGGCCAACATTCGTTCCATGGTGCGCGGGTTGAGCACGTCATAGGCGAAACGTTCCGGCGCGGCCTTGACGTTGAACCTCTTGTTGAACGCGTCGGATTCGAACTCCAGATCCGTAAAACCAACGGCACGAGCAAGTCCCGCGAACACCCCCTCGGGCTTGATCTCCAACCGGTACGGCGACGGTGGCGTGACGATGCAGGTGACCATGTAACGGTATGTCTCGGTGCTCCGCTGGTCGCCGCTGCCGGTCGTGACCTTGTATATGTATTGAAACGATACGAACTCGTGGCCGCCGGTGGTGCCGTTGAAGACGTCCTGAACCGTGCGGCTGTGGCCCTGGCCAAAGGGCTCGTCATGAGACAGCGCCAGCAGGCTCTGATCCTCAGCGGTATACATCCAGCCTTGAGACGCGGCGAATGCCTCTAGCTGGGCGATGCGTTTCTTGCGTGCCTTGGTCAATATCAGCCACAGCCCGGCAAAGACCAACGCGAAGAGGGCCAGACCCACCCACATCAGCACACCGTCAGACACAATCCCCCCTCGCCACCTGTTGCCCCTGGGCACATCGTACCGGGACACCGAAGGTTACCGGTTAGCTCGACGAAATCCGCACCCCAGACTGTCCGGAACGGCAGGATCGACGTATGCAATTCACCCAGTGGCTACACCGCGCGTTGCAGCAGTACCCGGACCGCCTCATCACCATCGACCAGGGCCGGGAACACACCGTGGAGCAGTTCGCCGACCGTGTCGCCCGGCTGTCCGCTGGGCTTCGGGCCAACGGTGTGCGGCCGGGTGATCGCGTGGGCATGCTGTCACTGAACTCCGACCGCTATATCGAATACCTGACTGCGGTGCCCTGGTTGGGCGCCGCACTGAATGCCGTCAACATCCGGTGGAGCCTGGCCGAGATCGGCTACTCCCTGCGGGAGTCGGGCACCCGGGTACTTCTGGTGGACGACACGTTCAAGGCCGCCGCCGCGCCGCTGCGCGCTGCCTGCGCATGTCTGGAAACCGTCATCTATTGCGGAGCCGGCCCGGCGCCGCAGGACATGATCGGATACGAGGACCTTCTTGCCTCACATGAGCCCATCGATGACACCCGGACCGGCGGCGACAGTCTGCTCGGCGTCTTCTATACCGGTGGCACCACCGGAAATCCCAAGGGCGTCATGCTATCTCACAATAATGTGCTGGCCTCCGCGATGGGATCGCTGTCCACCGGCAATTTCCTCACCCGCGGCGGCCGCCTGCTGCACTCGGCGCCGATGTTCCATATGGCCGACTTCAGCGCCGTATTGGCGGGGAACCTGTCCGGTTCCACCCATGTGATCGTCCCGTCCTTCAGCCCGCAGGGAGTGCTGGACGCGATCGTCGCGCACGACGTACAGGACATGTTGTTGGTGCCCACCATGATTCAGATGCTGGTCGACCATCCGGGCGCCGCCCAGCTCGACCTCAGCGGCATCCGCAGCATCACCTACGGCGCGTCGGTGATCTCCGAGGCCGTCTTGCAACGCGCCACGCGCGTGTTCCCCAACGCCCGATTCACCCAGGCGTACGGCATGACCGAGGTGTCGCCGGTGGCCACGCTGCTGCTTCCCGACGACCATGACGACCCCGCCCTACTGCGTTCGGCGGGGCGTGCGGCCCCGCATTGCGAGGTCAGGATCGTCGACCCGAACGACAACGAGGTGCCTCGGGGTGAGATCGGCGAGGTAATCGTCAAGGGCGACAACGTCATGCTCGGATATTGGGAACTACCCGAGGAATCAGCCGCGGCCATCCGTGACGGCTGGATGCACACCGGCGATGCGGGCCGGATGGATGACCGCGGGTATGTGTACATCGTCGATCGCATCAAGGACATGGTGGTCACCGGCGGCGAGAACGTCTACTCCGCCGAGGTGGAGAACGCACTGGCCAAACACCCGGCGGTGGCCGCCTGCGCCGTCATCGGCATCCCCGACGAGCAATGGGGCGAACGGGTTCATGCCGTCGTCGTCAAGCAGGCGCAATCAGAATGCTGCGACGGCGACCTGCAAGAGCACTGTCGCGAGCACATTGCCAACTACAAGGTGCCACGCAGCTTCGAGTTCGTCGATGAGCTCCCGCTGTCCGGTGCCGGCAAGATCCTCAAGCGCGTGCTGCGTCAGAAATACTGGGAGAGCCGCGACGCCGGGGTGTCCTAGCCGACCCGCTCGGCAATAGTGGGCCGGACGTGAAACTGGCTCATCGCGCCCGCCGGGACCACTACCCATCCGCCGGAGGTGCGGAACGGCGTCGCACCCCGCCGGTTCATCGATGCTGCGGCTTACCCATGCGCGACAGCTCCCAGACCAGTCATGGACAAGACCTCATAGCTGTGCATAGGTCGTAGTCAAAGCCACTGTTGCCGCTCTGACCATGCACTTTTAGAACGCGTTTCACTTTTTGTCCGAAGCCGCTATCCTCGTCCACGAGAGTGATCTGGTTCACGTGTATCTGGAAGGACTAGCGGAGTCAATGAAGACAAAAGGCGCGCTGATTCGCGAGCTCAACAAGCCGATCGTCGTCGAAGAGATCACGTTCGGTGATCCGGCCGAAGGCGAGGTCCAGGTCCAGCTGCACGCCGCAGGCATGTGCCACTCCGATTACCACGTCCTGACCGGCGCCACCCCGATGGAGCTGCCGGTGCTGCCCGGCCATGAGGGCGCGGGCGTGGTCACCAAGGTGGGCAAGGGTGTCACTTCCGTCCAGGAAGGCGACCACGTGATCTTCGCCTTCATCCCGGCCTGCGGTAAGTGCCCGCCGTGTATGCGCGGCTACCGATCGCTATGCGATCGCGGTGCGATCCTGCTGGGCGGCAAGGCTATTGCCGACGGTACCAACCGCATCCACGCGGGCAACACTCCCGTCTCCGCGATGAACCTGCTCGGCACCTTCTCGCCCTACGCCGTGGTGCATGAGGACTCCGTGGTCAAGATCGATGACGACGTGCCCTTCGAATCGGCCGCGCTCCTCGGCTGCGCCGTGCCCACCGGCTTCGGCTCGTCCACCAACATCGCCGAGGTCAAACCCGGCGAAGACGTGATCATCGTCGGCATCGGCGGCATCGGCATGAGCGCCCTACAGGGCGCCGTCGTCTCCGGCGCCCGCCGTGTCATCGCGATCGACCCGGTGCCGTGGAAGCGCGAACAGGCCCTCAAGTTCGGCGCCACCCACGCCTTCCCCACCATGGCCGAGGCACTGCTGCCCGTCATGGACCTGACCTGGGGCATCATGGCCCAGAAGACCATCATCACCGTCGGCGAGATGCGCGGCGAGATGATCGAAGAGGCCATGCTGCTGACCGCCAAGACCGGCACGTGCGTGGTGACGGGCATGGGCGCCATGGTCGACGTGGACGTCAAGTTCAACCTGTTCCTCTTCACCATGCTGCAGAAGACCTTGAAGGGCAACATCTTTGGCGGCGGCACCACGCACACCGAGACCCCGCGCCTGGTCGGCCTGTACAAGCAGGGCCTGCTCAAGATCGACGAGATGATCACCAGCACCTACAGCCTGGAGCAGATCAACGAGGGATACCAGGACATGCTCGACGGCAAGAACATCCGCGGCGTCATCAAGTACACCGAAGCCGACTGGTAAACCACCCCCTCTAGTTCGCCGACACGCCGCGTTGTGCGCGATCTACTCGCACTTCGGCGCACTTTGCGGCGTGTCGGCGAACTGGAGGGCCCGGCATACTGGGGAGATGGGCATCGACATCCGGCATGCGGACGACCGGGCCAGGACCCGGATCTCCTGGCTGGATTCCAGACACTCGTTTTCCTTCGGTGAGCACTACGATCCACACAACACCCACCATGGGCTGCTGTTGGTCAACAACGACGACATCGTGCTGCCGGGCGCGGGGTTCGAGACGCATCCCCATCGGGATATGGAGATCATCACCTGGGTGCTACACGGTTCGTTGGTGCACCAGGATTCCGAGGGGAATGCCGGTGTTATCTACCCCGGTCTGGCACAACGGATGTCAGCGGGCACCGGCATCCTGCACTCAGAAAAGAACGACTCGTGGCGGCTGTCCGGCGAGCGGCATACCGATCCGGTGCGCTTCATCCAGATGTGGGTGACCCCGGACGACTCCGGAATCGACCCCGGGTATCAACAACGGGAGATCGGCAATGAGCTGCTCAGCGGCGGGCTGGTGACCGTGGCCTCCGGTATGCCGCAGCATCGCGACCAGACGGCTATCACCATCGCCCAGAAGAACGCCGCGCTGCATGCGGCGCGCATCGCCGCCGGCGACAGCGTCGAGCTCCCCGCCGCGCAGTTCGTCCATCTCTTCGTCCCCCGCGGAGCGATCACGGTCGAAGCGGTCGGTGAGCTCACCGAGGGGGACGCCCTGCGACTCACCGATATTGGCGCGGTCCGCGTCACCGCGATACGCGATGCCGAGATCCTGGTGTGGGAGATGCATACCCGCCTGGGCGGTTAACGGGATTTGCCCGCGTTTCGCGATTTCGCCGATGTGCGATCGATCCACACTTGTTATCAAAGTTGACCAAGTTGCTGCTGTGATTGTCGTTAACTATTCAAGATCATCACAGGAGGGACCGCCGTGGGCATGTCACACTTTTCACGCCTACGCAGGACCGCAACGGGACCGCGACTCATCACCACGGCCCTCGGTCTGATGCTCGTGGCCGCGCTGCCCATTCCGGCCACCCACAACACCGCCCGCGCCGAGGCCGCCCATGACGCGGTCCTGGCGGCCATCGCCAACACCAAGGGCACCTTCCTGGTCTACAACTTCGGTGGCGGCAATCCTGCGCCTTTCCGCAATGCCGCGGGCAACGAGTACACACTGGACAACGGCGGACACCTCATGGTGATCAAGAGCGCCTCATCTCGTCTGCGTGCGAACCTGTTGGTAGACACTCACTCCGGCTATCAATCGCGGTGCGAACGCGATCCGCGCGCACGTACCTCTGAGGGGCTGTGGCAGGCCTCCGAAACCTACAAACCCATGGCGGCGTGGGTGGCCATGGGCAAGCCCACCTTCATCATCAACGCCAATTTCTTCGATGTCCGCGGCCAGAAGGGCGGCACCTGGAAGAGCACCGGCTGCACTTCCCCCCTGGGCGCCTACGTCGACACCGCCAACGGCAGCGCGAACTACAACAAACAGGTAACCGGTACCCGTGTCTACGCCGGGAAGCAGGCGCTCTCCGGCGGCGATGAAGTCTGGACGGCCCTGGCCACCATGGTCTTTTCTCAGGGATCGGCGCCCGAGGTGATCGCCTCGGCCGGGCCCAAGGACTTCGGGTATGCCACCGCGCCGCTAGAGGGACTGATGGACAAGGGAGTTCAGTTCGTCGCGGTCAGCGGGTTGAAGCTGCTGCTGCCGGGATTCACCGAGCAGCTCAACGACCCCGGCCCCGCCGCCGCCCGCACCGCGCTCGGTTACAAGTCCACCACCGACGAACTCATGGTCTTCCAGGGTGGCAGTTATACCCCGGACAACCTTCAAGACCTCTACCGCGGATTGGGCGTAGACAAGGCAATCGCGCTCGACGGTGGCAGCTCCTCGGCCATCGTGCTGAGGCGCGACGCCGGCGGCATGTGGGCCGGCTACGGCTCCCCCAAAGGTAATTGCGACACCACCTACACCCTCTGCGATGCCGCGGGAGGTGTCGGACGGGCACTGCCCAGCTGGCTGGGATTCAGCTGAGCGCCGCCTAGCGCGGCGGTTCGATGGGGAGCGTAGGCCCACCGTAGGGCGTGGGAATGGTGAAGCGTCCCTTCGGGGTTGGATCGGCCACCTTGCCCAGGTCGGCGCCGCTGGGCGGGCTCGCGGTGTCGTCATCGGCCGGGCGCGGCGCGTTCTTGGCGCCGCGCACCAGCACCGCAGGGTCATCATCTCGGCAGTAACCCGCGTACAGGAACGGCTCCGGATAGTCGGCCGCCGACACCGCGGTGCGCGGGTAGCCGTAGTCACAGGTGTAGCGCGGATAGATGTCGGCAATGGCCCACACGCCGTTGTCGTGGAAGGTGTTGGCGACCGCGTCGATCACCGATCCGCGATACGTCGGGAACAGGGCGTTGAGCGCCGGCACCCGGACGTAGGACAGCTGCGCCACCGTGGTGAGGTTCCCCAACAGCTGGGCCATGTTATCGGAGTTGTCGGCGATCACGGCATCGGTGGTGGCCAGCGGGCCGGGAACCCGGTCGATCAGCGTGCGGAAACCGTTGTCCATCCGTGCCACTCCGTTCAGAGAACGATTCAGGCCCTGTGTCGTGACGGCGAGCCCATTGTTCATCTCCGCAAACGAAGATAACGTCACACGGCTCTTCTTCAGGATGCTCACCGTCTCCGGAAGAACGGAATCCAAGGTCGACAGTAGGAACACACCGCCGTCGATGATGTCGGTCATCTTGCGCGGCGCATCACGCGAGAGGTGTAGCTCCTTTTTGATGATCTCCAGTTTCTTCGTATCTGCCTGGGCAAGCGCACCATCGGCATCGGCGAGCAATCTGGATAGCGATACCGGAACCGTCGCCTGGCCCCGGGTGATCACGCTGCCATTACCCAGATACGGCCCGGCGGTGGTGACCGGCGCGAAGTCGACGTACTGCTCACCGGCCGGTGAAAGCCCGGACACCCGCACCGGCGTTCCCACCGGAATCTTCACTCCGGATTCGATATGAATCCGGGCGACCGGCCCACGCGGTGACGGCGTCACCGAGTCCACCCGGCCAACCCGCATCCCCCGCAGCGCCACATCCTGTTCCGGAATCAACCCACCGGACTCGGGCAGTTCGATCGACACCTCATACGTGGACGCGAAGGCTCTCGCACGCAATGCGCCCACCATCAAGTAGGCACATGCCACCAGCAAGGTCGCCAGCAGCGCCATCCCGGACAACCAAAAGCGTTGGCGGTGACCCATCTTCACAGCGTCCACGATCGTGGTGGCGAGCGTATTGATCATCGCGGCGGCTCCTGCGGAACGGGCGCCGCACCCGGCACCGGCTCGATGACGCCCGGCTCCGTCGGGCTGGGACGCATCGGAATCGCCGGGGCGTCGGGCCCCTTGCCCACGACACGCTCCTGCAGGCGCCACAGGGTGTACTTGAACGAGCCGACAAGCTTGGCCCAGTCATAGCGTTTCGGGCCATGAAAACCCGGATCGCCCTGGTATCCGATATCGGGGATGGAACCGAGCGCGAGCTTGTCGATCGACACCCTGGCCGCGAATGCCGATCCGGCCATGATCTTGATGATCGGCGGCATCAGCCGGTTGAGCGCGGCAAGGCTGGTGTCGGGGCTGACGGTGATGTCGTTGAACGACGCGGACAACGTATTGAAATCAGCGATGACGCTGCGGCCACTGGTATCCGTGCCCGCGATCGAAGGGAACTTGGAGAGTTGCTTGGTAACCAGGCCAACCTGGTCTGCCAAATCGGCTATGTGAGACGCGTTGGCGGCCAGCGTATCCGTCGCTGGCGCCGCCGCGACCAACAAATCCGAAAGTGTGTCGTGCCGGGTATTCATCTCGGCGGCGAGCTGAGCGGTGTCGCGCAGCGCCGAATCCAGTTGGCTGGAACGCGCATTGAGCGTGCTCAGCAGCCGGTTGGACTTGCCGATCAGATCACCGAATGCCTGCCCGTTGGTGCCCGTCGCGCGGCCAAGCCCGTTGACCGTGCCCGTGAGATTGCGTACCGCACCACCGTTGACGATGATCGCCGCCGAGCTCAGGACCGCCTCCACAGTCGCGGCCGCGGTGGTCGCGTCCAGGCCGATGGTGTCCCCGTCGCGCAGCAGCGGCGCGTCGGGAACCGCTGGCCGCGGCGGCTTCAGTGCGACGAAAACGTCACCCAGCGGCGTCGCGGTGCGCAGCTCGACGGTGGTCCCCTTGGGAATCTCGACATCCGAGCGGATGCGCATCGTCACCACGGCCGTGTAATTGGCCGTGCTCATGGAGTCGACCTCCCCGATATCGGCGCCCCCGAGTTTCACCTTGGCTCGCGCGGGCAGGTTCAAGATGTTGGTGAACACTGCCGTCAGCCCATAGGATCCGCCCGTCATACCTGGCGCGGGAAGCGGAAGGCTCGCAAGGCCGTTGGTGCTGCATCCACTTGTCAACAGCACCGCCGCTACCACCGCGGGCCCCGCGAGTTTCTGCCATCGGTTCATTTCTGCCCCATCGCCGCGAGACCGTCGAGCACATAGGTCAATCCGAAATCGGGTCCGTAGTCTTGCAAGGTTCCTGTGCTGCAACCCAATTGGCGCAGACCCATCAGGTTGCAGATCTCCTTGGCGGCCTGGGTGTCGAACAACAGCCTGTCCGCCGGCACGTGGGCCCGCACCACATTGTTGACCGGGTCGATGATGTTGTAGACGTTGTCCGCCATCAATGGAAGCAGGTCGAACCCCTCCGAAAGCTCCCGCCGGTTGTCGTACACGGCCTGAGCGATTTGGCTGGAATTACCCACCGATTGCTTGATGGCATCGCGGTTCTGTTCGAGAAGTGAACCAGCCTGCAGCAGAATGTTGTTCAGTTGCTTGCCGGTGGTGCCGGAACCCAGCTGTTCCTGGTCGAGCACCTGGGATAACTGCCGCACCGTCGAGGAAAACTCACGGATGTTCTGGTCATTGCGTGCCGACGCTTCGAAAAGCGAGCTGAGACGGGTGACGATTTTAGTCAGCTGATCACGGGTCATCGCGCCGCCGTCCGCACTCAGCCGCAGCGCCTTGGACAACTCGTCAAGGGATGACGTCATCAACTCACCGTTGCCCGAGAGTGCGTTTGTGCTGTTGTTGATGAGGTCCGCCAGCGGTCCGGCGCCCTTGCCGTCGCCCTTCATGGCCTTTGACAGCCTGTCGATCATGGCCAGCACACGATCGAACTCGACGGGTGTCTTCGTGCGGTCCAGCCCAATGATGTCACCATTTTTGAGCGTGGGCCCGCCGCGATAGACGGGGGTGAGCTCGATGTGACGATCCGTCAGGATCGATGTGGACACCGTGACAGCCTTGGCGTCGGCGGGAACCTTGACCGTCGAATCAATCGTGAACTCCACCTCCATGTACGTCCCGCGCGAGGTGATCTTGGTGACCTTGCCGATCGGCATGCCCAATACCGAAACCTTGTTGTCCGGGTACAGGCCCGACACCGACTCGAACTGAGCCGTGATGGTGAGCCTGTGGCTCCTGTCACGCAGGTAGGTCCAACCGAAGGCTCCTGCCACCACCGCGATTACGATCGCCAGTGCTCCGGCGATCCACAGCGTGCGTCGTGTCCCAGTGCTCAGCGATGCGCTCATTGGCAGTCCTTGAAGTACGGAATCATATTGAACTGCTTGGCCCTTCCGCTGATCGCGCACATCCACGAGTCCACGGCCAGGCCACCCGGGGCGCTCAGCTCGAGGGCGTTGCCGTAGCCCGTGAGATTGGTGAAGTTACGTGCGGCGACCGCGGTCACCTGTAGCAGACTCCGGAACAAGTCGTCGTGGCCACCGATCAAATTGCTGAACGTCTTCACGTCGGCGATGAGCTTGTCGACAGCACCCCGATCCTTGACCACGATCTTGTTCAGCACATCCACCAGCTCGGTGACCGCGCGCATCATCGAGTGAAAACTTGCTTGCCGGGAAACGAATTCACCCAGCAGATCACGGCCCTGGACAATCAGCTTGCCTATGTCTCCCTGCTGCCGGTGCAGGGTGCCCGCCACCAGTTCCGTGCTGGACAACAATGTGCCGATCTGGTCGCGGCGATGCGATATCACCGAGGACAGCGTCTGGATGTTCTCCATGGCTTGTGGCAGTACCGCGGGCAGGCCCTCCAGTTGTTTGGCCAATATCGCTGTCGATTCCGCAATCTTGTCGGCGTCCACTTGCTCGAACGTCGACGTTGCGTCCTGCAGGGTCGCCTGCAGGTCATAGGGAACCTCGGTATGTGCCAGATCGATGCGGCGGTTGGGCAGGGTCCCGTCACCGCCGTTGCGCAGCTCCACATACTGATTGCCCAGGATCGTGGTGATCTTGATCGATGCCCTGGCATCCTTGCGCAACGTGATGTCATCGCGCACACGCATGCCGACCTCGATACGGTCGCCGGCCAGCTCGACGCTGGTGACGTTTCCGACCGGTACCCCCGCATAGGACACGTTGGCGCCCGGCTGCAGCGATGCTGCCTGCAAGAACTCCCCGGTGTAGTGGCTGTATCCCAAGCCGATCGCCTTAACCAGCAACATCGCGCCCACCAGAGCACCGATGACGGCGAGCGCGATCGCGCCGAGCCATGCCTTGTTATAGGACTCGACGGGGCGCTGGGAGATACTCCGCCATAACGATTGCCACGCTGTGTTTTTAGCCATCAGCCAGGTTCCTGCATTTCGGGGTGTATTGAGCCTTGTTGCCGGGGGTCGCCGCATTCACAATGATCGGAACGACGTCGTTGAGTCCCGGGAAGAACCCGGTGATGTTCAGATCGCAGACATAGCCGTTGATAAAGGCGCCCTCCTGGGTGGTCCGCGCGACACCCTTGAGAAGCAACGGCAGATTGGCGCCCGCGAAGGCAAGCTGCGGTTCGACGGTGTTCAGATGACTGACAAACCCCGGTTCCCGGTGCAGGATCTCATTGAGCTGCGGGTACACCGTGTCGGAGATGTTCGACAGCCGCCGCACGGCGAAGGCGGTGGAGCCCACCGAATCCACCAGTGCCCCACGCCGATTGTCAAGAATCGCGACCATTTCACGTGTATGTGTCAACACGCTGTCCAAGTTCTTGTTCTGTCCGGCCAGCGTTTGCGTCAGCCCATTGAGATTGGTGATCACATCGTCGAGAACCTTGTCCCTGCCTGCGAAGGTCTCCGTGAGCTGCGAGGTCTGGTCCACCAACCCGACGATCGATCCGGTGTCCCCTTGCAGGGACTTGACCACACCGTCGGTCAGATTGTCGACCTGTGTGGGATCCAACACGCTGAACAGCGGCTCGAACCCATGTAGCAGCATGCCGATGTCGAACGACGGCTCCGTCTGTTCTAGGGGAATCACGCTTCCAGGCTTGAGGCGATCCGTGCTACCCGTCTTGCCCATGGACAGGCCGAGATAGCGCTGGCCAACGATGTTCTGGTAGGTGATTGTCGCAATCGTGTTGCCGTACAACGGTTGTTCGGTCTCCACCCGAAAGTCGACCCGGGCCAGGTCACCGTCGATCGCAACGGATTCCACACGGCCTACCCGCACACCGGCAATGCGCACATCGTCCCCGTCACGTAACCCGGTCGCATCGGTGAACATCGCGGAGTAGTCATTGGTCGATCCTGCGACCTCACGGCGCAGCGTCGCGTACACCAGCCACGTCATGGCCAGCGCGATCACCATGAACACAGACAACCCGATCAGCGGACCGCGAAACCTCATCGCCGACCTCCCGCCGAAGCCTGCTCGACGACAACAGGTTTGGTGCCTCTAGCGACCGGGCCCAACAGCAGCTGAGTGGACGAGCTGGCCTCACCACCGGTGATCAGGCCCAGCTGGTCCCGTTCGGTCTTACTTCCCACCGGGCCCACCGCGCCACCGAACGAGGCCGGCGCGGTGCTGGGAATCGGCATACCCGGACTTCCTGGTGGGGGCTCCAGGTCATCTGGATCTGCGCTACCGGGCACCCGCGGGGACGGATTCGGCTGCCACCACGGCAACGGCGGATTGGGGTCCTGCAGGTTCGGGTGCGGATTGAGCAACGGAGGCCCGGTGACGATCAGATTTCCGTCCGGACCTACCTCGGTACCCGGAGGAGGTGCCAGATCCGGCGGGGGCTTGAAGTTCTGCGGGAGCAACGTTTCCGGAAGATCGGGCCGGACGACGAGCTCGGGCGCGGTAAAGCAGCTCGGCCCCTTGAGTTCCCCGTAGCGGGGACAATCGGCACGGGTGTACATCGTCGACGGAGTGAACGACAGGATTCCGCGGATGTTGACGACATCCTTTTCCGGATCCCACACTTCACTGAAGAACTTGTCGGAGAAGACCTTCAGCCGCGTCGCCATCGGCAAGAAGTGCACCGAGTTCTTGGCGAGCACACCCACGACGGGCGTCAGCTTGGTCGTGATGTCGATCATCCGGTCGGTCTGGTTGTCCAATGACTGCCGCACCGTTCCCGTCGTATGCAGTCCGGCATTGAGCAGACTCTGCAATTGCTCACGTTTCTCGGCCAGGGTCTGCATGGGCTTGATGGCCTGATGCAGTGCATCGACGAGTTCCGGGGCTGTTGTCTGCAGTCCCTTGGTCGCATCAAGGAGCGCGGAAAGAGTCGACGGCCCCGTATCGGTGGCCACGATGTCGTTGAGCTGATCGATGATCCGGGTCAGCTGCCCGGCCGCGTTCAGAAGAGTCGCCCGGCGCCCCTCGGTGGCCGCAGCAATGACGGCGAAAATGCCCACCGAATCGTCGTCACGGCCGCGCCCGTTGGCCAGCAAGATGTCGCGCAGCTTGCTGATCGTCGTCTGAAACAAGACCGTGGGCAACTCGGTGTCCTCGGGAATCACCGCCCCGTCGGTGATCGCGGGGCCAGGCCCATGATCGACCAACTCCACCGAGGAGACCGCGAAAACGTTGCTGGGCACGACCCTGGCAGTGACTGAGCGCGGAACTGTATGTGCCAGAGCAGGTTTTAGATTGATGTGGACGACGTTGGGCCTGCCACGCTGCGAAGGGGTCAGGTCGTCCACCGCGCCCACGAGCACACCCTGGTACTTGACGTCGGACTTGGCGGGCAGACCGTCGCCGACGTTGGTCAGCTCGGCGACCACCCGGACGTAGTCGTTGAACCGTCCGGTCGATTTGATGACCAGGGCCGTGCCGACCAGTGCCGCGACCACGGCCATCACCAGGCCACACAGCAGCAGTTGCCGGTCCGACGGTCCCCGGCCATCAGTCTCAAAGGAATTGGCCATGCCGACCCGCCCTGACGTTCCCTACCCACGCGAAGGTGCGACGCCACAGCAAGGTCTGAAGCACCACACGATCCCTTTCGTCAGCAAACACAACCCGCCGGTCAGGCGGATTCGGTCACGCCCATCCCCCCGATGTGACGGCAATTACAGGAATGTACATGACTTCCAGTTCTGTGTTTAGCTCTTGGCTAAACTTTTCTGAATCCAGATTCATATTTGCTAGTCGGCTATGCCGAACCGCTGGCGCAGCTCAGTCTTGAGTACCTTGCCCGACGGATTGCGCGGCAGCGCATCCACGATCACAAGGTCCTTGGGGTGCTTGTAGCGAGCCAGGCGCGCGGTGAGGAAGCCATCGAGCTCAGCGAGTGTCAGCGCCGCTCCGTGGATGGCCGCGACCGCGACCGGGACCTCTCCCCACTTCTCGTGCGGCCTGCCGATCACCGCTACCTCGGCGATCTGTTCGTGCTCGGCGAGCGCATTCTCGACCTCCGCGCAGTAGATGTTCTCACCGCCGGAGATGATCATGTCCTTTTTGCGATCTACCACCCATACGAATCCGTCTTCGTCCTGTCGCACCAGGTCACCCGAGTGAAACCAACCGCCCGCGAAGGCATCGGCAGTAGCTTCCGGGTTGTTCCAGTAGCCCTGCATCAGGGTCGGCGCCCGGTAGACGATCTCGCCGACCTCACCGACAGGCACGTCGTTCATGTTGTCGTCGACCACACGCGCCGAGACAGTCGGAATCACCCGGCCCACCGATCCCATCTTCCGGATCGCGTCGTCTCCCATGAGCATGCAGGTGACCGGCGACATCTCGGTTTGCCCGAACGCGGCCAGAATCCTCGCGTCGGGAAATGTCTCGGACATCGTCCGCAGCAGGACGTCGGTGGCGGGCGCCGCGCCCCAGGACAGGGTCTTGAGTCTCACCTTGCGCGGGTTTGCTTGCTGCGCCGCGCAGACCGCCTGCCATTGCGCGGGCACCAAGAAGACTCCGGTGACGCCTTCGGACTCGAGGACATCCAGCAGCGCACCCGGATCGAATGCACCGAGCGGATGAATGACCGTCGGAAGCCCCAGCAGCAACCCCGTGATCATGTTCCCAACACCGGCGATATGGAACATGGGAACACCGATGAATCCGACGTCCGAGTTCAAATCCACCGTGGTGCTCAGCAGATAGGTCATCGCCTGACCGGACAGATTGAGGTGTGTCAGCACTGCACCCTTGGGGCGACCGGTGGTCCCGGAGGTGTACATGATCAGCGCGGGCGTGTCCCCGGGCAGATCCACCTCGGCGTGTGGTTCGCCTGGCTCGGCGATGACCTCCTCATAGCCGAGGACACCATTCTCGGACGCCGAGCCGGCGACGATGACCGTTTCCAGCGCGGGTGCCTGTTGACGCACCGCGGCGGCCACCGGCGCCAAGACCGTCTCGGTAATGGCGACTTTGGCCCCGCTGTTCTCCACCAGGAACGCGACCTCGGGCGGCGTCATCCGGAAATTGACCGGGATCGCGATGGCCCCGAGTTCATTGATGGCAAGCCATGATTCGACGTATTCCGGTCGATTGAGCATGAGGATGAGAACGCGGTCTCCGAATCCGACACCGCGGCGGGACAACGCGTCGGCCAGGGCTTGCACCCGCTGGTGCAGCTCTGCCCAGGAGATGCTGTGCCCCAGGTAACGGATAGCGGTGGCATCGGGCTGCATGAGCGCATGCCGCGCCAGCTGATTACACCAGTTCTGCCGCCGCGCACGGTACGGCTGGGCGAGGCCGGCGGACTGGACGGTCGCGTCGATCGTGTCGGTCACAAAATTCTCCTACTAACTGAAGTTGGGGCGTCGGCCCTCAAGAAATGCGGCGAAACCCTCGTGGGCATCGGGTGAAATCAGCAGCTCGATCTGCCCGTCACGTTCACGGGCGATGGCCTCGTCGAACAGCTTGAGCGATACCGCGTTCATCGCCTCCTTGGTCAGCTGCATCGCGCGGCGGGAGCCGTGGGCCAAGCGGCGCGCCGTCTTGTCGACGCGCTCGCGCAGTTGGTCCCCGGGCAATGCCTCATTCACCAGGCCGGCCGCGAAAGCATCTGTGGCGCTGAGTGGTTGGGCCAGCAATGCCATCGCGTTGGCCTTCACCCGCCCGATGGAAGCGGACACCAACGCACTCGATCCGCCGTCGGGCATCAGCCCGATATTGGCGAAGGCCAAGAGAAAGAAGGCAGTATCGGCGGCGTAGATCAAATCGCATGCCAGGCCCACCGAAGCACCGATACCGGCTGCCACCCCGGTGACCTCTGCGATGGTGGGCACCGGGCAATTCAGCACCGCGCGCACCAAGCGCTCGGCGTTGTCCATGGTCAGCTCGGCTGCCTGCAGCGGCGTCAGATCCGCCGAACCGGCCGCCAATTCGGTGACGTCGGCGCCCGCCGAAAATGCGCTGCCCGGTGCGCCGCCACTGATGACGACGACACGTACGTCGTCTCGGCCGGGGATGGATTCCAAAGCCTCGATCAGGCCGGACGTGGCCGGTCCATTGAGCGCATTCATCCGGTCAGGCCGGGTGAACGTGACCCGCATGATGCCGCCGTCGACGGCGACATCGGGTGCGCCGACAGATTCATCGAGACTCACGTCACTGCCTCCTGGGGGGTCGCCTCGTCGCGTCTGCTCAAATATATTTGATATGACTTTAGATGCAAGAGCGTCACCACACAGGGAAATGGCAGGCAGATCGGATGAATGCGCCCCGGGCACGGACCCGCGAAATCCGTAGGCCGCAGCTGTCCGAAGAGGTTGCCGGCCGACTCCGCGCGGCGATCATGACGGGCGACTTACGCCCGGGCGAGTACATCAGGATGGATGAGACGGCCGCTCAGCTCGGGGTCAGCGTCACGCCGGTGCGCGAGGCACTGCTGACGCTGCGGGGCGAGGGCATGGTGGACGCGGTCCCGCATCGCGGCTACGCGGTAGCGGCACTCAGTCGCAAAGACGTCGAGGACATCTTTGCCTTGCAGTCCCATCTGGCCGTCGAGCTGGCCAAGGCGGCCGCGGCGCGCATCACCCCTGAGCAAGCCGACGCACTGGCCGAGCTCAACGACGCACTGCGGAATGCCACCTCCCCCGATCAGGTCATCTGGGCCGAGTTCGAATTCCACCGTCTTCTCAACCATGTGGCCGACCGCCCGAAGCTGGCCTGGTTCCTCCTACAGGCCGTGCGGTATACACCGCATCAACTGTTCGCCGAAGACGCTTCCTGGATCGTGCCGACGACGGAGACACACGACAAGCTGATCGCCGCACTACGAGCAGGAGATATCGCTGAGGTGATCGCTCAGACCGAGGTCCAATTCATCGACGGCGCGCGCCGACTGATCGAGTACCTGGACCGCACCGGGATGTGGTCGCAGGACTAGGGCGCGATCCGCTAAGCCTGCGTGGGGGGTTGCTGCACCGGAGCGGGCTGAAGCTGACCGGAAGCGATCGCCTCGGCGCGGCCCTTAAGTCCCTCGGCCAGATGTTCGAGCACCTGATTGGCGAGCTTCTTCACCATCGGCTTGGGGATCGGAAGCTTGGTTTCCACATCCATGTCGACCGTGAGTAGGCAGGTCTGCCCCATCGGCACGATCGAGAATGTCTGTTCCTGCTTCTCGAAGATGTCGCTCTCCAGCAGACGCGTCGCCACCTGGGCGGCGTTGAGGTAGGCGATCTCGGCGACATTCGTCGAGGACATGCCCGAGGTCTCCACCTTCAGCCGCACAATGTGTGGGCGACCGTCCGGGAGGCGCTGCAGAATGTCGACGCTGGCGATCTCTTTGTTCCACTCGGGGTACGCCTCGTAGTTGGTGACGATGGAGACGATCACCTGCGGCGGCGCGGCCACCTCGACGGTCTGACTGACGACTGGCATTGGTTCACTCTACCTTTGAAGTTGGCGGGCCCAGGAACTCACGTACGAGCTCGTAGACCACATCCGGGCATTCCAGATGCACGAAATGCCCACCGCCATTGATGATTTCGACGCTGCGATCGGGCAGATCCGGACGCGCAGAATCTATCAGCCGATACGTCATGCACCCATCGTTGCGGCCATGCAGGTACAGCATCGGCGTGCGCGCCCCATCCAGCAGCGAACGCTGCGTCGGCCAGTACTTCCGCGCCGGAAACAGCGCCCCGCGAATGTTCGCCCGGTAATAGCCGATGACGGCCCGGCGGTTCCCTTTCTGCAACATCGCTTCACCGGTGTACAGCAGATCGGTACGCGCGTCGTATCCCGGCGACCACCGCCGCCAGTACAACCGAAGCAGCCAGGGCAATAACCACTCCGGCAGCAACGGAAGCTGGTGAAACAGCGTGTACCAGCTCATGAACAGCTGTCGTGCGAGCACAGCGGGCCAACTGCCCGGTCCGATCGATGCCATATTCGATCCCAGAACCTCGAACGGCGGGACCGCCATCGTGACGATGCGAGCGAACGGCGACCGACCGCTGCGGGCCAGGGCATTGCCGACCAGTGCGCCCCAATCGTGGCCGATGTATATCGCGCGCTCGTCGCCGCCCAGGACTGTGTGAATGTCCAAGACGTCCTGCATCAGGGCACCCAGGCCGTATTCGGCGTCGGCCGGTATTTCACTGGGCGCGTAGCCTCGGGTGAAAGGAGCCACCACACGCCACCCTTCGGCCCCCAGCCGTGGCCCCAGCAGACGCCAGGTGTGCGCCGAGTCCGGGAAACCGTGGCCGCAAATGACCAGCGGACCGTCCTGCGGCCCCCAGGCCAGCGCGCGCAATCTGACGTTGGGCAAGTCCAAGGTCAGATAGCAGTCAGCGGCCACTACCGGTCCGTCACTTAGCGCGCACCGTCAAGAGACGTCGCCGACGCGACCCCCAGCGGATCATTGATCCGGGTTGCTTCGTCCCTGATCAGTCCACGCAGCAACGTGGTGCTGAATTCCACGGCGATCTCTTGGGCACTGCGGCGGCCGCTCGGATTGAGCCACCGGTACGAGCCCAGCACCATGCCGATATAGCCAAGTGCCATCACATGCGAATCGCACTCGACGAACTCTCCGCTGGCAATGCCCCGCTCGATGATGTTCTGAACCCGCTCCTGCACCATGTCTTCGCGCGTGCGTATCTCGGCGACCTGTTCAGGCGAGAGCCACTCCGACAGGAACGGGTTCTCCTGGAAGTAGACGGCTCCCTGCTCGCGATTCGAAAAGATGAGCGCGAGCATCCGGCTCGTGCATTGGTACAGCGACTCTCGCGCCGACCATCTTGGATCGTCCTGCAGGCAGGCCAGCGTTTCCTCGGCCGCCTTGAAATAGATTTCGTACAGGATGAGCGCCTTAGAGGCGAAGTAGTGGTACACGGTCGCTTTGTTCAGGCCGGCGACATCAGCGATATCGTCCATTCTGGTGCCGTGATAGCCACGCGCGGCGAACAGCTTGGATGCCACTGCCACCAACTCCTCGCGGCGGCCGGCACGGCGCTGCGACGAGCTGCCTGCTTTTGAAGCCTCGGGGACCGGTTGCATGGTGCCTCACTATATGCGCAGGCCCTCCACCTGCGGACGCAATCCCGATCAACTGGTTGGATTACTGCGTCACCATGTTCGCCGGCTCGGCGCCGTTTCACACGTTAAGCTGCCGACGTCCACCGCCGTCTCCAGACCAGAAGGTAACCACATGATCGGGGGCCTGCGGGCCATGGTGTCCCGCGATCCGGCAGAGCCGCACCGCGCGTCCACCCCGCTAGAACTGCTATTCGACCTCGTCTTCGTGGTCGCGGTATCCCGCGCGTCAGGGAGCCTGCACCATTTCTGGGCCGAGGGCCATTTCACCCAGGGGCTCATCGGGTACGCGATGGGGTTCTTCGCCATCTGGTGGGCCTGGATGAACTTCACCTGGTTCGCCAGCGCCTTCGACACCGATGACTGGCTGTATCGATTGACGACCTTGGTGCAGATGGCCGGGGCACTGACCATCGCCGCCGGTGTCGAGCGGGCGATGACACAGGCCGACTTCGGGATCGTCATCGGCGGCTACGTGCTGATGCGCGTCGCGGCGGGCAGTCAATGGCTACGAGCAGCCGTCAGCGACCCCGCCATGCGCGCCACCTGCCTGCGGTACGCGGCGGGTATCGCCGCCGTGCAGGCCGCCTGGGTGTGGTGGGGCGTGTGCGCACCCGAGCATGTGCGCTTCGGTTTGTTCATCGCGATCGCGCTTGCCGACATGTCGGTCCCGTTGTTCGCCGAGCGGGTGGCGCCGACTACCTGGCATCCCGTGCACATCGCCGAGCGCTATGGGCTGTTCACTCTGATCGTGCTGGGTGAATCCATTCTGGCGTCGGCGAATTCGATCATCGGCGGCGCCGAGGAGGCAGAGCACTCCGGCACCATGATCAGCATCGCGGTGTCCGCCCTGACCATCGTGGCCGCGGTGTGGTGGATCTACTTCGACGAGGAGCAGGAGTGCGAGGATGCCTCGCTCCGCGCGAGCCTGCTGTGGGGATACAGCCACTACTTCATCTTCGCCTCCGTGGCCGCGATCTCAGCCGGCTTCGAAGTCGCGGTCGACCAGGGGCTGGGCAAGAGCCACCTCAGTGCCACCACCGCGGCGCTCACCATCACCGTCCCATTCGCCATCTATCTGGTACTGGCATGGCTGATCCTGCTTCTGCGCCGCCGCGATGCGGTGCTGAACATCGGGCTACCCGCGATCGCCCTTGCCGCCGTCGCGATTTCATCGATGCCCCACGCCCTGTATTGGCTTGCGGGATTGGCCGCGGTGGCGGCCGCACTGGTGACGTGGCGGCGTGTCGAGGACACCGAATCGGCCTCCGCCGGGAGCTTGGCGCACTCCGAAGAGTCCTAGCCCCCGGGGGGCGGGCACACCCGTTCCAGCGCGGCCATCGTGTTGACGGCCCGGGACATCTCCTCGCCTGGCGGCTCCAGCACACCGTCGACGGAGGTCGCGGCGGCCAACACATTGGCGTATCGCTCCGCGGCAGCCGCAGCCTCCAGGGCACGGTCACGCACGGCCGGATCCGAGGTATCGCTCGCGGCTGTCCGCAGCAGCGCGGCTGTCGCCCGATTCCGCGTGACCGCGGTCTGCCGAACGGCTACTCCGTTCTCTTGTGATAACTGCCTGATCTGAACGCGCGCCCGATCCACCGAGGCACAGTCATGCGGCTCGGCGGTGGCCACCGGGGTCAACAACGCCGCCCCGGCGACAAAAGCGCCCAGTAGCCCACGCATAAGCCCCTTCATACGCCGAGTGGGAACCTCACGCGGATTTCCGGCCGGATTTCCGCGTGAGATTCCCACTCGATGGCAAAGGGGTTGGGCTACAGCGCCTTCAGTTCTTCGATGACCGCAGACACCGACTTCTTGGCGTCCCCGAAGAGCATCGAGGTCTGTGGCTGGAAGAACAACGGGTTCTCGATGCCTGCGTAGCCCGAGCTCATCGAACGTTTCAGCACGATCACCGACCGCGACTCGTCCACGTTCAGGATCGGCATGCCGTGGATCGGGCTGGACGGGTCGTTGCGTGCCGCCGGGTTGGTGACGTCATTGGCGCCGATCACGATGGTGACATCGGTGCGGTTGAACTCGCCGTTGATGTCGTCCATTTCCTTCATCGCGTCGTACTCGACATCGGCCTCGGCCAGCAGCACGTTCATGTGTCCAGGCATGCGTCCGGCGACCGGGTGAATGGCGTACTTGACCTCGACACCCTTGCTCTCCAGCAGATCCGCCATCTCCTTGACGGTGTGTTGGGCCTGTGCGACGGCCAGGCCGTACCCGGGCACCACGATCACCTGGTTGGCGTAAGCCATCTGGATGGCGGCGTCGGAAGCCGACGTCGCCTTGACGGTGCCCTGCTCGGCCGCACCACCTGCGGCGCCCGCGTCACTGCCGCCGAACGAACCGAACACGATAGCCGGAATCGAACGGTTCATCGCGACGGCCATCAGGTTGGTCAGGATCGAACCCGACGCGCCGACGATCATGCCGGCCACGATCATGGCGGTGTTGTTCAGCGCCAAACCTGCTGCGGCAGCTGACAAACCGGTCATGGCGTTGAGCAGTGAGATGACCACCGGCATATCGGCGCCGCCGATCGGGAACACCACGAACAGACCCATCACACCGGCGAACACCAGCACCGCGACGATCCACCACACCGGCAGACCCGGGTGCAGTCCGATGTAGACCGCGGTACCGACGGCGGCCAGCAGCAACACAATGTTGGAGGCCTGGAAAAGCTTGGCCGAAGCGACAAGCCGCTTCTCCACATTCTTCGGGATGGACTCCTGCAGTTTGGCGAAGGCCACCAGCGAGCCCCAGAACGACACCGAGCCGATGATCGCGGCGAACAGCGATCCGACCACCAGCGCCACAGTCGGCGACTGGTCCGGCTTGAACTCCGAAAAGCCCTTGGTCTCAATGAATTCCGACCAGGCGATAAGTGCCACGGTGCCGCCACCGACGCCGTTGAACAACGCCACCAGCTGCGGCATGGCGGTCATCTTGGTCTTCAGCGCGGGCGGGATACCCAACACAACGCCAATTCCCAGTCCGGCACCGATCAGAATCCAGTCGAGCGTGGTCGCGCTCTCGCTGACCTTGATCAGCGTGGCGAGCACCGCGATGCCCATACCGACGGCGGCGATCCAGTTACCGCGAACTGCGGTCTTAGGCCCGGTCAGCCCGGACAGACCGTAGATGAAGAGGGCGAACGCGGCGATGTATAGAACATCGACGATGTAGTTGAGGCTTTCGCTGCTCACTTGGCCGCCTCCTTCTGCTGTTCAGACTGTGCTGGCTTCTTGGACTTGAACATGCCCAGCATGCGGTCGGTCACCAGGAAGCCACCGATCACGTTCAGGGTTCCGAAGATCAGCGCGACAAACGCGATGACGCGGGTGCCCCAGCTGGCATCGGCAGGCAGGTTGCCCAGCACGATCAGCGCACCCAGCACCACGATGCCGTGAATGGCGTTGGTGCCAGACATCAGCGGTGTGTGCAAGGTGTTGGGCACCTTGGAGATAACGGCAAATCCGACGAACCCGGCAAGCACCAGGATCGCGATGTTGGCCAACAGCTGTCCGTACATGTCTAGGAGACCTCCCGGGTGACGCAGGAGCCCGCGACGATCTCGTCATCGAAGTCGGGCGCCAGGGCGCCGTCCTTGATGAGGAGCTCGAGAACGGACGTGATGTTCTTGGCATACAGCTCGCTGGCGTGCTCGGGCATGGTGGCCGGCAGGTTCAGGGGCGAGGCGATGGTGACGCCGTGCTTGACGACGGTCTGCCCCGGCTCGGTGAGCTCACAGTTGCCGCCGGTCTCACCGGCGAGATCGACGACCACCGATCCCGGCTTCATGCCTTGCACGGCCGCGGCGGTCACCAGACGCGGCGCCGGGCGTCCCGGCACCAGTGCGGTGGTGATGACGACATCGAATCCCTTGATGGCGTCTTCGAGCGCCTGCTGCTGCTTTTGGCGCTCTTCATCGGTCAGCTCGCGGGCGTACCCGCCCTCCCCGGCCGCGTCGATGCCCAGATCGAGCCACTGGGCACCCACCGACCGGACCTGGTCGGCCACCTCGGGCCGCACGTCGTAGCCGGTGGTGCGCGCACCGAGCCGCTTGGCGGTGGCCAGGGCCTGCAGGCCCGCGACGCCGACGCCGAGAACCAGCACCAGTGCCGGCTTCACGGTCCCGGCAGCGGTGGTCAGCATCGGGAAGAAACGGGTCGACTCCGAAGCCGCCACGAGCACCGACTTGTAACCGGCAACATTGGCCTGCGATGACAACGCGTCCATCACCTGGGCCCGCGAGATACGCGGAATGGCTTCCACCGCAAAGGCTTGCACGCCCGCGCTCCTGAGCGCACCGATGCTGTTCTCGGCATTGCGCGGCGCCAGGAAGCCGATCAGGGTCTGTCCCTGCCGCAGGCGAGCGACCTCGGCGGCGGTGGGCGGCGCCACCTTCACCACGACATCCGCGGACCACGCATCGCCCACGGTCGCCCCCGCTTCGGTGTACAGCTCGTCCGGCAGCAGGGCGCGCTCTCCTGCACCACTTTCTATGACGATGTTCACACCCTTGCCAATCAGGCCGGCGATCGCCTTCGGTACCAGCGCGACCCGGCGCTCGTCCTCACCTGACTCTCGGACAACTCCGATAGTGACTGGTTGATCGGTCATCTACTCGCCCTTCACCCTGTTCAATGCTCTTCGCGCAAGCGCTCATCGCCGTGGTGCAGCATGCCGACGGATACTAAGGAAAGGCATGCTTGTTAACAAGTCTTCCGTTTTTGTAAATACTGCAAAGGTCGTTAACCAGGGCAAGGACCAGGATCCGGAACCCGTTCCGACTCCCTCGGCGGTCCCGGCGGGGTGCCATCACCGAACGGGCGACCACCCAACTTCTCGCGCCCGTGCACGGTGCCCCAGCCGCTCAAATCCGGCCCCTTGGGGACGACGCGCGTGGGGTTGATGTCGGCATGCACCACGTAGTAGTGCTCTTTGATCTGTCCGAAATCAACGGTGTCACCAAAGCCGGGTGTCTGATACAAGTCGCGCGCGTAGGCCCACAACACCGGGGTTTCGGTCAGCTTTTCACGATTGCATTTGAAGTGTCCGTGGTAGACGGGATCGAAGCGAACCAGCGTGGTGAACAGCCGCACATCTGCCTCGGTGATGGTGTCACCTACCAGATAACGTTGTCCGGCAAGCCTTTCCGATAGCCAATCCAGCGCGGCGAACAGTCGATCGTAGGCGGCGTCATAAGCGGCCTGATCACCGGCGAAACCGCAGCGGTACACCCCGTTGTTGACTTCGGTGTAGACGCGGCGGTTTACCTCGTCGATTTCTGGGCGCAAGTCCGCGGGGTACAACTGCGGCGCACCCGCGCGGTGATATTCGGCCCACTCGGTGGAGAAGTCCAGCGTCATCTGCGCATAGTCATTGGTGACGACCTCACCGGTGGACTCCTCGACTACGGCGGGCACGGTGATGCCGCGCGGGTAGTCCGGATACCGCTTGAGGTAGGCGTCACGCAGAAAGTGGATGCCCAGGACCGGGTCGACTCCACCCGGGTCAAGATCGAAGGTCCAGCTGCGCTTGTCATGGGTAGGCCCGCAAAGTCCCAGTGACAAAACATCTTCCAACCCGAGGAGCCGGCGCACGATCAGCGTCCGATTTGCCCAGGGACAGGCACGTGCCGCAACGAGTCGATACCTCCCGGGTTCCACGGGATAACCGTCACGACCGTCCGCGGTGATCCGCGTGTTGATGTAGTTGGTGTCCCGCTTGAACTCACCGGGCTCGACGTACTTGGTGTTCTCCGGGTTCTGGCTCACACGTCCCAGTCTGGCACCGTCCGCGGTTGAGGCAACGTCCTTCAGCGCGCCGATCCGTCAGGTTCGCCCTTCTCGTCCAACGGCTGGCCGCCCTTCACTCCCTGGACGATCCCCAACGGAAATGCCGATGTCGCTTTGACACCAGCAGTAGCCGCGCCGGGTATCGCCAAACACGTGGTTTCCAGCGGCACGCTCGGTAGATCCGGCCAGCCCCTATCCGAGTGATATCGCGCGAAGGCGTTGATCTCCATGTTGACCATCCCCTGTCCGTCCGGGTCGGGCTCCACACGGTAGGCCGTCAGCTGTGCGATGGCGGCAGTCTCGGGGTCGGTGGGCGACTTTTCGAGATTCACTTCCACACCCGACAGGGTCTGGGGTGCACTCGCCGACGACATGGGCCGCGCCACGGAGCCGCAGTGGACATAGGTCAGCACCCATCCGTTCTGTAGGGCCTTTTGTGTCTCTCGGGTGACAACGTCCAATGGATCACTGTGTGTGACAGATGCAGTCCTGACCACCGACTCACGTGAGATGTTGTTCAGCCCGTTGTACGAACTGCGGTACGTCTTGGCAGGAGCGACCCAGGCGTCCGCCGCCAGTCGCGCAGATCGTGCCGCATCGACATCGTTGGGTTCGAAGGTCTCGGGGTGCTTCGGGCATGACGCAGCTAGTACAAACACCAGCAGCAGAGCCGGAGCAAGTCTTAGACCCTTCACTTCGGGATCACCTCACCCCATGGCCGATAACGTGTTTCGCCCCCGAACGATATTCGGTTGTTGACGAAGTCATCCCTTGGGATTGTCATCTTCTGTCCCGACGAGGGCTCGTAGATTTCCAGCGAATCGCCCTGGATTCCCGTGACCAGGACGATGTGCCCGTTGACGCCGCTGCCCACGAACAGCGGAACGGCCTGACCGGATTGAACGGCCGCGCTGATCGCCTGATAGTCCCCCGACGGACCCAACGGATTCGCTACCTCGAATTGGTAGGCGCTACCTGGCACACCAGGACCACCGGGCTTGCCCATCTCGTCGGCGGCGCCGCCCGGCGGGGTCCCCAGCGACTCCGGCCAGGTAGTGCCCCAGCCAGGAACGATCGCGTTGTTCGTCGAGTCATGCATCTTCTTGGCCTCGTCGGCGAACCTCGACGTGACCTCCGCTGTGGTTAGCGACTGACCAGGCTGCGGTGCTGCGGAGCCGTTCGCGTCATATCCCGTGAGCATCTTCATCGCATACATCGGGTCGTTGATCATCTTGGCGACGACAAGCGAGGACGACCCACACGTGGTGCCATCCGGCTGCACCAGTACACCCGGATGGTTCTTGGCGTATTCCACTGGATCAAGCTCACGCACCTGCTGATCGTCCATTTGCGCTAGCTTTTCCGAGAACCGTTGCAACGACCCGATATCCCCGCCTCGCGCCAGAGCCGAGATGATCCAGTTGCGCCGGGCCTCGTCCTTGGCGTTGTCGAGCATCGCCTGCGCCTTGGCACGATCCTCCGGACTCATCGCCGCCAGGTTGGCATCGGCACGTTCTTGCACGCCCGGCCGCAGACCGGTTCCGTCTTTGTGCCCATCTGGGTCGTTCTTGACGTCCGACCAATTGTTCACCGAGCCGATCGCGCCCGCGGCCACCGAAGTGTGGTCGGGCAAAGTGATGCCCTCCATGGCTTTCCCAAGTTCACCCTTGGCGGTGTTCACCGCCTTGTCGGCATCTCCATACGCGCCGGCAAGCTCCTCCACGCCGTGTAGGACGTCCCCCACCAGCTTGCGCACATACGGGATCGCATCGAAGGGGTTCTTCGGGATGTTGTTCCAGTCAACGTCGTCCTTGAGTGACGCGAAGGCGTTGTGCCACCGGGCGCGCGCCTTCTCCATCGACCCGGCGAAGGTGTCGAGCGAGCTCGCGACTCCGGTCGCGGCCGGACCGATCGTGGTGGAGCGGGTCTTGAAGTTCGCGATACTGGTGCGCGCCTTGTCCCCGGTCGTCTCACCGTACGGATCACCAGGTGTGCGCCCCCATACGGTGTCCGGGATGGTGTTCTGCGCCTGCTGAACATCGTTGGCATGCCACTCCCCCATGGCGGGAGCCATTTCACGCCAGCGCGCCGCCACATCCCGCACCGTGTCCGGTTCGGGCGGAGGGGGTTCGGTGGCAATGGAGATCACCTTGCGGACGGCCCCGACGACCTTCTTGGCGATCGGCCACACCGTGCTCACCGTGATCTCGCCGACCTGTCGAAGGTCGGCTATCACCTGCTCCAGCTGCTTCTGCGTGTCTCCCAGGGTCATCGCACACCGGGCCTAGCTGAGCACCGGGAACTTGATTCCGGCATCGCTGAGATTGCCCGCATTGCGCTGATCCATCTCGACAAGCGCCTTGGTGCACGTACGGATGTTCTGCGAAATCTCCTTCTGCACAGCAGAGACTGTGCCCAGCGCACCCGAAACCCGGTTGCGCGCGGCGTTCATCGCGTCGGTCAGATCACCGAGGTCCTTGCCCTCGGTGGCGCGCAGCTTCCCTTTGGCGAACTCGACATGGGTATCGGTGGCGTCGAGTTGCGCCGCACATTTTTCCGTCGCTACCGGATCGATTTTCATGCGTTCCCCCTCTAAACATGCCCCCTGCGCATGTTAGCCCGGGAAACCGAACCCAGCCAGCCCCTGGGGACAGTCCGCCTAGCTGGGCAAAACAGCGGTGACGTAGTTGCCCTGCTTCACCACCTCGACTACGTCCTCGGGCAGCTCCGGGATCTCCACCCCGTAGGCGGCTGCCAGTTCGAGAGCGTGTGACCCCTGAACCTTCCATCCCCGCGCCGCCAACCACTCCGCGACATCGGCGCGCTCCTCGTCGTAGAAAAGCGTGGTGATGTCGACCTTGGACATCGGATGGCCCTCGTCGGCGTACTTCTTCTGCATCTCGCCCCATTTGGCGATATCCGGGCGCCCCCGGGTGGCCTCGACGGCGACCTGGCTGCCCGGGGCCGACAGGGCGACAACCCGCTCGAACAGCAGGTCCTGTGCCGCCGACGGCAGGTAAATGATCAAGCCTTCGGCCGACCATGCCGTAGGAACCTCTGGATCGAATCCTGCGGCAAGCAGGGCGGCAGGCCAGTCGTCTCGGAGATCGACAGCGATCTCACGCCGGTCACTGGTTGGGGTGGCGTCGTGCTCGGCCAGCACTCGATCCTTGAATTCCAGCACCTGGGGCTGATCCAGCTCGAACACCTTGGTACCCGCCGGCCACGGCAGTCGGTGCGCCCGAACATCTAGCCCCGCGGCCAGAATCACCGCCTGTTTGCACCCCGAATTCGTTGCGTTAATAAAGAACTCGTCAAAAAACTTGCTACGCAAGCCAATATGACGCGGTGCGGTCCCCGGGTTCGGCGGCTTCGGCTCCGAACTGTCCAAGAGCCCGATCAAATGCGGTTCACCTGCGGCGCGCACGAAATGTTCCGCATACGGATCACGCACCAGGGGATCGGCCTCCCTGTTCTCGACGGCCCGCGCTGCGGCCACCCCCAGGGCCGTGAATCCGACGCTCGACACGATGTCCCAGGAGTCGCCCTCGCTGCGCGACCAATCCTTGTCCTCGATGTTGGTCATTGAGCTGTCCTTTCAGGCAGGAAGTGTGCACGTCAGGTAGTGCATGGCACCGGCAAGCTCGCGAATGTCCTCGGGAACCTCGGGATGCCGCACGCCATACCGTTCGGCCAGGTCAAACATGTCCAGCCCCTGCGTGCTCCACCCACGCACCGAGAACCACTCGACGGGCGGCGTCTTCTCCTCGTCGTAGAACAATTCGGTGATATCGATCTTGCCGAAGGTGTCCTTTTCGGATCGGTACTTCTGTTCGACCTTCGCGAACTGACTCATCCCCAATGTCCCCGTCGGGCCCTCGATTGCGGCGCGGCTGCCGGGAGCGGACAACTCGACCATCCGCTCAAACAGCAGTTCTTGAGCTGCCGCAGGCAGATACGGCAACAGCCCCTCCGCGGACCACGCGGTGGGCCGGCCGGCATCGAATCCGGCCTCCTTGAGAGCGGCCGGCCAATCATCGCGCAGGTCGACAGCGACAGTGCGGCGATCGCAGGTCGGCTCGGCGCCCTGCTGGGCATATACCCCGTCCTTGAAAGCGAGAACCTGCGGCTGATCCAGTTCGTACACCGTGACACCCGCAGGCCACGCCAGCCGGTGTGCGCGTGCATCCAGCCCAGCCGCCAGGATCACCGCCTGCGTGATCCCTGAAGCCGCCGCTTCGAGAAAGAACTCGTCGAAAAAGCGGCTGCGCATACCCATGCCGCGCAGATACTCGAATGGAGATGCCTGCGGCGCATCGCGTTTGGTGATCGTCTCAATCAAATGGGGCTCACCCGCGGCGAGAACGAAATGCTTGGCAAACGGGTCGTCGATCAAGGCATCCGGTCGCTCACTTTCGACAGCGCGCTGGGCGCTGACACCCAGCGCGGTGTACCCCACGCTGGACACAATGTCCCAGGAGTCGCCCTCACTGCGGGCCCAGCTTCCTTGGTCTGTACTTGTCATCTCAGCCTCTCGGGTGGTCTTGGACAGCGGTGAAGAACTTGGTGCTCAGGAAATTCTCAAATGCTGGTGGCAGGTCACGGAGCGGCCGCCCGTAGGCCACTGCGGCATCTACCAGGTTGGCCTCGGTCACCGTCCAGCCCCGCTCACCCAGCCAGGTCTTGGTGTCGAGCCGCGGGTCGTCGAACCATAGGTCTCTCAGGTTCGGCTGTGTCTCACCGTCGCTGGTCTCCCCGACGACGGTCTTGATGGAGGCAGCGAGGCGTTCCAGCTCACCGGGTTCGGGGCCCAGCTCGGCGGCAACCCGACTTCCGGGTGCGGACATGTCGTTGAGTCTTTCGAACAGGGCGTCTTGCGCGGCGCCCGGCAGATAGGGCAACAACCCCTCAAGAATCCATCCCGTCGGCTGGGTGGCGTCAAAGCCCGCCTCACGCAACGCAGCAGGCCAGTCGTCGCGTAGATCCACAGCCACCGTCACCCGTCTGGCACTCGGCTGCGACCCGGATCGTTTCAAGACCTCGTCCTTGAATTGCAATACCTTCGGCTGATCCAATTCGAACACCGTGGTTATCGCGGGCCACGGCAATCGGTAGGCACGCGAGTCCAGCCCGGCGGCCAGAATCACGTGCTGCCGCACACCGGCACCGGCCGCATCGGCAAAGAAGTTGTCGAAGAATCGCGTCCGCACCCCCACCCACTGGGCGTTGAAGGCCGCCGAGCTGGTCATATCTGCGGTGGCGACCGCGGCGGCCAGTTGGGGCGCCCCCGCCGCCGCGACAAACGCAGCAGCATGATCGTCATGTGCCAGTGGCGGGTCCAGCTTCGCGTCGAGCGCGCGTCCAGCCGCCACCGCGAGCGCCGTGTAGCCGACACTCGTGACGATGTCCCAGGAGTCTCCCTCGGTGCGCACCATGCCTACGCGCCGAGCACCGCGGTGAAGTAGCGGCTCTGCCCCATTGCATCGGTGAGTTCATGCTCGCCGGCCAGCGGTACCCGGTTGTACCGTTTCAGCAGTTCGCCCGCAGTGGTCGCCTCGACTGTCCAACCGTGGCCGGTCAGCCATCGCGCCGGGTCCTCGCGTTCATCGCCGAACCACAGGCTCGACGGTGGCGCGTCCTCCTCCACAATGCTCTTGAAAATCCGCTGCAAGGCGCCCTCTTCGTTCTGCATCGCGTTCGACATCCGATCCGCCTGGTTCCCGGGCGCACCGAAATCCTCTACGGCAACCCGACTTCCGGGCGCGGATAGATCGGCGATGCGCTCGAACAACAAGTCCTGGGCGGCGCCGGGCAGGAAGGGCAGCAGCCCTTCGGCCAGCCATGCCGTCGGCTGTGCGGGATCGAATCCGGCAGCCTTGAGCACTGTCGGCCAGTCGTCGCGCAGATCCACGTGCAGGTCGCGGACTGTCGCGGTGGCGCGTGCGTTGTGCTCATCGAGCACCTGTTTCTTGAACTCCAGCACTTTCGGAAGGTCGAGTTCATACACCGTGGTCCCGGCCGCCCAGGGCAGACGGTATCCGCGTACGTCAAGACCGGCCGCCAGGATCACCGCCTGCCGCACGCCGGCATTACCGGCAGTCAGGAAGAACTCATCGAAGTACTTGGTCCGTGCGCCGAGGTAGCTCGAGAACAGCTGTATGTCGGGCGCCTGTGCGGCTTCCGGGTCCTCGAGTAGCTCGGAGAACAGTGGCGCCTCCGCCTTGGTCGCAGCGACAAAATGCTGCGCATAGTCGTCCCGTGCCAGCGGTTCAGGCTTGCGAGCCTCTATCGCACGCATCGCGGAAACGACGAGCGCCGTGGCGCCCACGCTTGTCACGATGTCCCAGGTATCACCTTCGGTTCTGGCCACAGCAGGTCTCCCATCAAACGCGCATGTCAGGCGTGCGTACATTTAAAAGCGCAGGTCAAGGCGATTTACCTATGACAAGTTCGCACAACTAACTACAGTACGCCGATTGGCTGGGAGCGCCACTGGTCTCTTAGCCGGGTATCTGGCAGCCGCATCCCTGCCCGGAACGGGCGGTGGCCTACTTGCCCTGCCAGACGGGCGCGCGCTTCTCCGCGAACGCCTTGGCGCCTTCCTTGGCGTCCTCGGACACAAAGATCGGCATGAGGATCTCGCCCTGCTTAGCGAAGGCTTCCTCGGGAGCCCAGCTGGCCGACTCGATGATGATGCGCTTGGTGGCCGCTACGGCCAGCGGTCCGTTCGCCGTGATCTTGGCGGCCAGCTCGAGTGCGGTGTCCAGTGCCTGCCCGTCGTCCACAAGCCGGTTGATAAACCCGTACTTGGCAGCGTCCTCCGCGGTGAAGGACTCTCCGGTGAGCGCCAGCTCCATGGCGACCTGATACGGGATCCGGTTCGGCAGGCGCAGCAGGCCGCCGGCACCGGCCACCAGCCCACGCTTGACCTCCGGAATGCCGAACTTCGCGCTGCGGCCCGCGACCACCAGGTCGCAGGACAGCACCAGCTCCGTGCCTCCGGCCAGCGCGAAACCCTCCACCGCGGCGATGATCGGCTTGCGTGGCGGCACATTGGTAAAGCCCAGACCACGCTCGGACAACACCGCCTCGCCACTCACAAAGGCCTTGAGATCCATTCCGGCGCAAAAGTTTCCGCCCGCACCGGTAATGATGGCGACGGACAGGTCGGCGGAGCTGTCCAGTTGATCCGCAGCAGCGGCAAGCCCCTGACTGACTGCCCTGTTGACCGCGTTACGCGCGTCCGGACGGTTGATGGTGATCAGTAGGACACGGTCACGCTGTTCGATCAGGACTTCGTCGGCCATGGCATTCCTCTGGGTAGTGAGTGGGTTTATTTCTTGATGCTAACCAGCGGCCGGAATCAGGCTGCGAGCCACCGAAAGTAACCGGGGAACACCCTCATCCAGCTCCGCGAAAAACGGATCGTCGGTAGTACCGGCAAGATGCCGCTGATACGAAACCTCCAGCAGAGTGGCGAGCTTCCACCCGCCCAGCACCTGGTAATAGACCAAATCCTCTGGGGTCCAGTAGCTTTGGTCTCCACTACGGGCCTCGCGATAAGCCTGGGCGATCTCGGTGTGCGAGGGACAGCCCTCCTGCGCGGTGACCGATCCGGTGAGTTCGGACATGGCCACCTCACCACCCGGCTCCGGGGTCATGTACAGCAGATACCCCAGGTCGGCGAGCGGATCGCCCACTGTCGCCATCTCCCAATCCAGCACCGCGGTGATTCGCGCCGTCGCCGGATCCACGAGCACGTTGTCCAGCTTGTAGTCGCCGTGCACCACCGCCGCCGGGCGGTCTCCCGGATAATTCTCCGTGAGCCACGCGGTGATAGCCGTGTGGTCCTGCAGGTCGCGGCCGGTGGGTAGCTCCTTGATGGATTCCCACTGCCCGCCCCATGTTTTCAATTGCCGGGCGAGATAACCGGATTCACGGCCCAGCTTGGCCTCCACCAACCGCGTTGGGTCGGCATTGTGGATCTCCGCTAGCGCGACCGCCAGGTCCAGCACCAGCTCACGCCGGGCCGAGCCGACGAACCACTCCGGGGAGACGTCCCTGATCACCTCGCCATCCTGACGCTCCATCAGGTAGAACGGCGCGCCGAAGATCTCGGCATCGGTGCTGGCCAGCGTTACTCGCGGAACCCGTACCTGCGCGGTGCTGAGCGCATCGAGCACCCGATACTCACGCATCACATCGTGCGCGCCGGCCTGGAGTCGCCCAAACGGGGGACGCCTCAAGATCCACTGCGTACCAGAGGATCCCGTAACCACGTAGGTCAGATTCGAATGCCCCGCCGAAAGGCGGCGGACGCTGACCTGCTCACCCAGCTCGCGGTTCAGGTACTCCGACAAACTCGTGGGAATCGCATCGGCGTCGAGCGATGCCGCATCCCCGGTAGGGCCGTCAGAATCAGAAGACACGTCTTTGTGCATGGGTCATGTTTACCTGACGGCATAAACCGTGAGCGAGGGACCGGGACATTCTTTGCCTGTCCGCAAAACGATTGCGCTGCCAACTGGGCCGATGTCCTCCAGTATGGGAAGCCGATGAACCTAACTGCCCGCCTCGTAGTCATGAACTTCCTCCAGTTCTTCGTGTGGGGGGCATGGCTGCTGACGCTTGGTGCCTACTGGTTCAACAACAAACATTGGTCGGGTGCCCACTTCGGGGCGGCCTTTTCCACGATGGGCATCGCCGCGATCATCACGCCGCCGATCATGGGTGTGATAGCAGACAAATGGATCAACGCCGAAAAGCTCTACGGCGTTATGCATCTGGGCGGCGCAGCGGCACTCTTTAGCCTGCCCCTGGTAGCAAGTCCCACCGTCTTCTTCTGGGTGCTGCTGCTCAACATGCTGTGTTATATGCCATCGCTGTCGCTGGCGATCACCGTCGCCTACAACGCACTCAAAAATGCCGGCAGGGACACCGTCACCAGCTTCCCCCCGATCCGGGTCTGGGGAACGGTGGGATTCATCGCCGCACTGCACACGGTGAGCCTGCTCGGGCTGGAAACCTCGACGGGCCAGTTCTACGTCGCCGGCACGGCGGCGCTACTCCTCGGTCTGTACGCCTTCACATTGCCGCCGTGCCGTCCGAAATTGAGCTCGTCGGCGTCGAGCGGCCCGGGCCGCACCACGGTCGCCGACAGGTTCGGACTCACCGCATTCACCCTGTTCCAACAACGCAAACTGGCCGTATTCTTCATCTTCGCGATGCTGCTGGGCGGCGCACTGCAGCTCACCAACGCCTACGGCGACACTTTCCTGCATGACTTCGCCGATGTCGCGGAGTACCGGAATCTCTTCGCCGTCGAGCACCCGGCCATCATCATGTCCATCTCACAGATTTCCGAGACGCTGTTCATCCTGGCCATTCCGTTCTTCTTGCGCCGCTTTGGAATCAAAACAGTGATGCTCATGAGCATGGTGGCATGGACGCTACGTTTCGGGCTGTTCGCCTACGGCGATCCGGGTGACGGACTCTGGATGATCGTGTTGTCCTGCATCGTCTACGGCATGGCCTTTGACTTCTTCAACGTCTCGGGCTCACTGTTCGTCGAAGACCAGTGCGGCCCCGAGATCCGCGCCAGCGCTCAAGGCCTGTTCATGCTCATGACCAACGGGCTCGGCGCCATGTTGGGCAGTCTCATCAGTGGAGCGGTCATCGAGTACTTCTTTACCTACCCCGACGACGGCAAGGACTGGCGCGGAATTTGGCTGAGCTTCGCGGGGTACGCGTTGGTGATCACCATCGCGTTCTTCGTCCTGTTCCGTCCTGAACCGGGCGGAAACACCGACGAAAAGGCGCCCGCTACCGTGGGTGTGTGACGATCTCCAGCGCCGAGTCGAAGGCGTCCCCCGCCGACAACCCCGTAGAGGGCATCTGGAACTTCCGCGACGTCGGCGGCGCCGATTCTCCTGTCACCATCCGGCCCGGCGTGCTCTTCCGGTCCTCCGAGCTCAGTGGGCTCACCCCGGCCGGCGCTCAGACGCTGCGAGCATTCGGTGTCACCGACCTGTATGACCTGCGCAGCCCGACCGAGATCGCTCGCACCGGATCGGACAGAGTAGACGGCGGAATCCGGGTGCACGAGGTTCCGTTCGCCACCCCTGCGGCGGGCGAGGAACGCGCACCCCACGAGATCGCATACCGGCAGATGATGCTCGAAAGCATGACCGCGGGCCGCGGCCCCGACCCGGCCTCGCAGGTGGAATTCATGCTGGCCGAGTACCGGCGGTTCCCCGAGCTGCCCGGCACACTCGTCGCACTCAAGGCGGTCGTCGACCAACTATCGAGCGGTGCAACGGCTTTGGTGCACTGCGCGGCAGGCAAGGACCGAACCGGTCTCCTCGTCGGACTGCTGCTGAGCTCGGTCGGTGTCGACTATGCCGATATCGCCGCCGACTACTTGCGCAGCAATGCGGCTATCGGCGCGATGCGGGCCCATATATCCGCGCAGATGAATGCGGCCGAGCCCGAGCTCGCCCAGACCATGGCCGCTATGCTCTCCGACGAGGTGCTGGGCGTGCGCGAGGAATACCTCGACACTGGATTCCGCCAAGTGGCAAATGTTTTCGGATCACCAGAGGCGATGCTGGTAGCTGCCGGAGTCGATGACGATGGCCTGACCGCGCTGCGCGCCGCACTCACCTGACCGCCGTCACTCGGGTCAGACCAGCACAGCCCCAAGCCAAATGCCCGCCGATACCATGGCACCCACCATCTCGATACCGATCGAAGTGGCCACCGCCTTCACCGCGGTCACGGTCGCTCCCCACGCCTGCCTCTGGCTGCTTCGCCGGATGAATTCCGCGAGATAGATGCCCAGCACAAAGCCGACCACCAGACCCACCACCGGAATCACGAAGAAGCCGACTATCGCCGCGATGCCACCCAACACCAAACTGAGCGTGGGTACGCCTGCCTCACGCATCCGCGCAGCCGGCCACACATACTTCACCACGGTGGTTGTAGCGGCCAACCCCACCACAATTCCCAGCACCACCCAGGCCTTGGTGGTTGATTCCACAAGCGCCCATGCCCCGATGGAAAGAACAACGAGCCCGGTGCCGGGAACCATCGGCACCACGATGCCGACCATGCCGATGGCGATACCGAGGGCCACCAACAACAGCCCACCGACACTCATCGGCTAACGGCTCCTAGGTGAGCTCAACATCGCTGGCAAGCCAGCGGCCGTCGACCTTCTGCATCGTTATCTGCACCCGGCTGCGGTCCATGCGCGCATCGGGAATTGCCACGTTGGATACCGCCTGATCGATAAACAGCAACACCTCGACCTTGTCCGGTGCCGCCGACTTCACCGCAGAATCCACAACGACGCCAGTGGCTTTGGCCTTGTTCTCGATCATGACCTGGCGCAACGTGGTGCTGGACTCCGAGTACTTCTGCTTGAAATCGCCCGTTGACCTCTCCAAGGTCTTGTTGGAGCTCTCGTCGAGCTTGGCGCTGTCCACGTTGATCATGACGTTGGCGAATTCCTGCGCCGCCGCCAGGGCCTCGCGAGAAGACTGCTCTTCTATCCGCTGTTCCTCGTAGAGCCGCCCGATGATGGCCGCCAGCGCGACGATCGCGATAGCCACGATCGCGGCCGCGGTCAGAGCCCAGTGGCGGCCGCGGATGCGCTTCGGGTTCTCCTCTTCGTCCGGTTCCAGGCTGATGTCCTCATCATCGGAATCCTCAACGGCACCGGAATCCTTGGTTTTCTCCGAATCCTCCGCGTCGAAGTCGGCGACCTCTGCCGTGGCGGCCTCCGTCGTCCCCTCCGCCGTGGATTCAACCGCTGCGGAAGACGGGGCCGAAGACTCGGCATTCTCCGCGTCCGAAGTCACCGCGGACTCATCCACGTTCTTGGCGTCCTTGTCGGCAGCGTCGTCTGCCATGGTTGTGCTCCTTGCGGGTGTCACGGGTGCCTACCGGACGAGGCTAGCGTCCGGTAGGTGGAGTATTACCGAAACCGGGCGGTGGCGCAGGCGCCTCGGGAGGCAGGGGTGCATCGCCAGGGATCGGGAGGGGCCACTGCGGTCCACCATACGGCGTGGGAACACTCCACTTGCCCCGAGGCGTCGGGTCGGACACCTTGGCCAGGTCCGCGTTGGGAGGTGGGCCGGCGGTGTCGTCGTCCGCGGGCCGCGGCGCGTTGCGTGCACCACGCACCAGCATCGCCGGGTCGGGGTTGGCGCAGTACGTGGAGTAGAGCGCCGGTTCGTAGAAGCTCGCGTCCGACACTGGCTTACGGGGTGTGACGTAATCGCATGTGGGTCTCGGGTACAGCAGATCGGCAAGTGCCCAGACAGCGCCGTCGTGGAAGATCGACGCGGCGCTCTCCAGCATCGATCCACGCACCTCCGGCCCGGGGAACAACGCGTTGAGGGCCGGGACCCGGACGTAGTTCAGCTGCGCGACGGTGGCGAGATTGCCCAGCAATTGCACCATCGTGTCGGAGTTGTCGGTGAAGAGATTGTCCACACCGTGCAGGGTTTGTGGGGCCCGCTCGAGCAAGGTCCGGAAACCGCCGTCCATCTTCTTCAGACCGGCGAAGGTGCTACCCAGTTGCTGACCGGTGGCGTCCAGACCGGAGTTGAGGTCCACCAGTGTCGAGAAGGTCACCTTGCTGGACTTGAGCAGCGTCACCGTTTCCGGCAGCACGCCATCAAGGGTGGTGATGAGGAAGGTGCCACCGTCGAGGATGTTGGCCAGTTTCTCCGGCCCCTGTGCACTGACCCCCAACTCCTTGCGCAGGGTGCTCAGCTTCTGGGTATCCAACTGCGCCAGTAGGCCGTCAGAATCCGCCAACACCTGTGCCAGGGTTATCGGAGTGGTGGCCTTGCCCAGCGCAACGACACTGTTGTTCCCCAGGAAGGGGCCGTTGTTCGTCGTCGGCCGGAAGTCGAGATACTGCTCGCCGGCGGGTGACAAGCCCGATACTCGGACCTCGCTGTCGACCGGAAGCTTCACCGAACCATTGATCGCGGCGATCGCGACCACGCCGCCCTTGTCCAGGTTGACCGACTCAACCCGTCCGATCGGCACCCCGCGCAGGGTGACCTCTTGGTTGGGCAGCAACCCACCGGATTCATGGAGCTGCACCTTCACCTGGTACTCGGATTCGATCGGGTTCACCTTCAATGTCCCGAACATCACGTAGCCGACGCAGATGACGAGGATCGCCACCAGGCCGACGACCGACAGCCACTTCCAGCTGCGCCTGAAGACGTCACCAACGGCCAACAGTCCCCGGGACACCGATTCCAGCAGACCACCGGACTGCACCGGGGCGGTCATCGGCCCGGTCCTGGCTCGGGCGCCGGCGCAGGTTCCGGTTGGGGTGCCGGGGCCGGCGCGGGCGGGTTCGGTCCCTGACCCACCACACGTTCCTGCAGTCTGTACAGCGAGTACTTGAAGCTGCCGACCAGATAGCCCCAGTCGGCCTGCTTGGGGCCGTGGAAGGTCGGGTCGCCCTTGTACCCGGCGTCGGGCCAGTTGCCCAGCGCCAGCTTGGCCATGTTGACATCGACAGCCAGCGCACTGCCGGCGTTCGCCTTGATCAGTATCGGAAGCAAGCGGTTCAGCGCGACCAGGCTGGTGTCCGGACTCACCGTGACGTCGTTGAATGCGCGCGCGACCGTGTTGAAATCGGTGATCATGCTGCGACTGTCGGTGCCCTGAATCGACGGGAACTTCGCCAGTTGATCTGAGATATGCCCGGCGGTGTCCGCGAGGTCGGTGACCTGGTGAGGATCGATCGCCTTCAACGCCGGCGCACCGGACTCCAGCAGATCGTTGATCGTCTTCTCCCGTGCGGACAGTGTCGAGGCCAGCTGCGAGGTCTTGTCCAGCGAGTTCTGGATCTGCGCCGACCGCCCGTTGAGAGTGCCCATCAACTGGTCAGACTGCTTGACGATGTCGCCGAACACGATGCCGTTACTGCCATTACCGCCGGAGGACTTTCCGAGCCCGTTCACCACGTGCGTCAGGTTGCGGATGACACCACCGTTGACGAGCACGGCGGCGGAGGCGAGCACACCCTCAACCGTCGCGGCCGAAGAGGTGTTGTCCAGATCCAGCGTGCCGCCGTCCTTGAGGAGCTGGCCACTCGGCGTCGCCGGTGGGGTGACCGCCACGAAGACATCGCCCAGCGGAGTGGCCGTGCGCAGCTGTGCGGTGGTGCCGACGGGCAATCGCACACCCTCGCGGATACGCAGCTGAACCACCGCGACGTAGTCCACGGCATCCATCGACTCGACCTCGCCGACATCGGCACCACCGAGGCGCACCTTCGCCTTGGCAGGCAGGTTGAGCGCGTTGGCGAATCGCGCGGTCAGTTTGTAGGACTGCGAACCCATATTGGGGGCGGGCAGCGGCAGACTGTCGAGTCCTGGTGGCGTGCAAGCAGAAACGGCCAGCGCGCCGACCGCGGCCAGCGCCGCCGCCCTGAGCTTCGAAATCTTCGACCCGCGCATCACTGCCCCATCCTTGCCATGCCGTCGAGCATGTAGGTCAGTCCGAAGTCGGGACCGTAATCGGCCATCGTTCCGGTGCTGCATCCGAGCTGCCGCAGACCCATCATGTTGCAGATTTCCTTGGTGAACTGGCTCTCGAAGAGCAGCTTGTCCAGCATCGGATGCAGGCGCAGCGAACCGTTGACCGGATCGATCGACCGGTCGACGTTGTCCAGTAGCAGCGGCAGCAGATCCAGGGTCTCCTTGAGCTCACGCTGGTTGTCACTCAACGACTGCAGGGTGACATTGCTGTTGCCCAGGAGTCCCTTGATGACATCGCGGTTCTTTTCGATGAGCTCCGCGGTGCTCTTCAAGACCTCATTGGCCTTGCGGCCTGTGTTTCCGGTGCCGAATCGTTCGGCGGCCAACACATCGGCGGTGCCATGTACGGCCGAGCCGAACTGCCGGATTGCCTTGTCATTCTCATTCATCGCGTTCACCAGGGAGCTCACGCTCTTGATGATCGTGGTTAGTTGGTCCTTGGTCTCGGCGCCATCGGTGGTCATCTTCAGCGCCTTCGACAGCTCGTCCAGCGCGGTCTTGACCTGCTCGCCGTTGCCCGCGGCAGCCTGAGCCCCGATGTTCACCAGATCGGCGGCCGGACCACCGCCCTTGCCGTCACCCTTCATGGCCGAGGCGAGCTTGTCGACGGTGGCCAGCACCCGGTCGAATCCGACCGGGGTACGGGTGCGATCGAGCGGAATGAGGTCGCCGTCCTTGAGTACCGGGCCCTCGGTGTACGGCGGGCTCAGTGCGACGTGCCGGTCGGTCAGTACCGAGCTGGTGAAGGCTGCGGCGATGACATTCGCCGGGACCTTGACGTCCTTGTCGACGTTGAACTTGACCTCGACGTAGGTGCCCTTGGCCTCGACCGATTCGATCGCCCCCACCGGCAGGCCGAGCACTTCCACCACGTTGCCGACGAAAAGGCCTGAACCCTCGTCGAATTGGGCGGTGACGGTGATCTTGTCGTCCACCACTCCGGCCTTACGCAGACCGAAATAGCCACCGACCAAAGCCAACACGACCAGCACCGACACCGCGCCGATCATGAAAACCCGCCGGGCCCTGGAACCCTGCTGTGTCACGTTGATGCTCATGCGCAGTCCTTGAAGTACTCGATCAGGCCCCACTGCTGCGCCCGGCTACTGATGGCGCACATCCAGTTGTCCACGATCAGACCGTTGGTCAAGTTGATGCCCATGGAGTACCCCGAGCCGGTCGCGTTCGTAAAGTTGCGCAACGGAACAGGCAGGATCTGCAACAGGTTTCGCATGTAGTCGTCGTGATCACTGGCCATCGCCGTGACATCCCGCAGCTGCTGCAACAACTTCTCGAAGGCCGGCCGGTCCTTGACGACGACCTTGCTCAACAGGTCGACGACCTTGGTGATCGATGCCATCAAGCGCTGGAACGACGCCTTACGGGATACGAACTCTCCCAGCAGATCGCGCCCCTGGAAAACCAGGTGGCCCAGGTTCGCCTGCTGGCGATGCAGCGTTGCGGTGACGGTGGACGCACTCTTGAGCAGCTCACCGATCTGCGTCCGCCGGGTGGAGACGATCCCCGACAGGTCCTTCAGATTCCGCATGGCCTCGGGCAGCGCCTCGGGCAACCCCTCGAGTTGCTTGGCCAGGATGTCGATCGACTGGGCCAGCTTCGTCGCGTCGACCTGTTCGTAGGTGGCCGCGGTGTCGGCAAGCAAAGCCTGCAGGTCGTAGGGCACCTCGGTGTGCGACAAAGCGATCCGCTTGTTAGGGATGGTGCCGGCGCCACGCGGCCGCAACTCGATGTACCGAGAGCCCAGCAGTGTGGTGGTCTTGATCGCCGCCTGCGTCTCGGCGCCCAGCTTCACCTCGTCGCGTACCCGCAGGTCGACCAGCACCTTGGTGCCATCGAGCACAACGCTTTTCACCTCACCGACGTCAACACCCGCGACGCTGACGTAGTCGCCCTTCTTGAGCTGTGCCGCCTGCGCGAACTCGGCTTGATAGCGGGTGTATCCAAAACCGATCTGCCGGTACAGCAGCATCGACGCGATGATCGCGGCGACGACGCCCACGGCGATCATGCCGATCCAGAACTTGCTGCGGTCTTCTAGCTTGCGTTCACGGGGGCTCATTCGATCCCTCGGCATTTCGGTGTGTACTTCGCGACATTGCCATGAGTGGCGCGCCTGACGATTTCGGGGACCAGGTCATTCAGGCCCGGGAAGAACCCGTTGATGTTCAGCTGGCACGCATAGGAGTTGCCGTACGCGCCATCCTGAGTCGTGCGAGCAAGGCCCTTGAGCAGCAGCGGCAGGTTGGACCCGAGGAAAGCGAACTGATCCTTGTTGGCAAGGATGTGCGCCGCGGTGCCCGGCTCGCGGTAGACGAGTTCCTGCATCTGTGGGTACACGTTGTCGCCGATGGTCTGAATCCGGCTGACCACATGAGTTGCCGAGCCGATCGACGAGACCAGGTTCTGGCGCCGATTGTCCAGTTCACCGACGACGCTCTGGCCCTGGATGACCAGCTGGTCGAGGTTGTCGTTCTGCTTGGCGACATTGTCCAGGACGGTGTTGAGGTTGTCGATCAGGCCACCCAGCGATTGATCGCGCCCGGCAAAGGATTTGGTGATCTCGGTGGTCTGCGCGACAACGTGGGCCAGCGCACCCCTGTCACCGGCGAAGGCGTCGATGAGTCCGTTGGACAGATTGTCGACCTGCTTCGGGTCCAGAAGGGTGAACAGCGGTTCGAAGCCGTTGAGCAGCGCGCCGACGTCGAAGGACGGTTCGGTTCGCTCCACCGGGATGACGCTGCCTTCGGGCAGGCGCTCCGGACTGCCTTCGATACCGCGGGACAGCGAGATGTAGCGCTGACCGATGATGTTCTGGTAGGTCACCGCGACAATCGTGTTGCCGTAAAGGTTCTGGTTGCTCTTGACCCGGAACTTCAGCTTGGCCAGTGAACCGTCCAGCTCGATGGAGTCAACACGTCCCACCCGCACACCCGCGATGCGCACATCGTCGCCCACCCGCACACCAGTGACATCGGTGAAGATCGCGGTGTAGTTCTTGGTCGACCCGGTGGTGTCGCGGCGCAGGGTGCCGTACACCAGGGTTGTCACGCCGATGGCGAACACGACGAATAACGACAGCCCGATAGCCGCGGCCCGGAAGTTCTTCATCGTCCGCCTCCCTGGCCCGAGTTGAGCTGTGCCGAATTAGGTTGGGCCGCATCGGCCGCCGACTCGTCACGGCTGACCGAGATCGTGGTTCCGCGGGCCACCGGGCCAAGGAGCAGCTGCTGCGAGGTGCTGGCATCACCGCCCAGCGCCTTGCCGAGCTGCTCGCGCTCGACCGCGCTGCCCACCGGCCCGACATTTCCGCCGAACGAGGCCGGCGCCACGGGCGCAGGCGCCGGGTTGGGCGGCGGTCCGAACGGCGGCAGCACCGGGTTCGCGGCCCTGTCGACTTCCTGCGGGTTGGGGCCCGTGCCGTGCAGCATGATGTCGGCCGCGGGCGGCGGGAACACCGTCCCCGGCGGCGGCGCGATATCCGGCGGCGGCTTGTAGCTACCGGGCTGCAACACCTCGGGAATGTCGATCCACTGCCGCGTCTCGGGCGCGGTGGTGCAGCTCGGTCCGGCCAGCTCGCCGTATCGGGGGCAGTCGTCACGGACATAGGTCCAGGCCGGGCTGAACGACAGGATGAGGTTCAGCCCGATCACCTGTCGGCCCGGGTCCCAGCCATTGGCAAAGGCGGCATCGGACAGTGCCCGAACACGCGTTGCGATCGGTACAAACTTGTCCGCGTTCTGCGCGAGGACGCCGACAACGGGAGTCAGATGGGTGCCGATACCGATCATCTGATCGATGTGATTATCGATGGCGGTCGCGGTGGTACCGGTGGTGTGTAAACCGGCCGACAGCAGGCCGCGCACATCATCTTTCTTCTGAGCCAGGGTGCGCAGCGGCACCAGGGCGTTCTCCAGGTTGTCCAGCAGTCGCGGTGATGTGGTGCTCAGTGCGTCGGACACCTTCTCTAGGGCCGCGATCGTCGACGGATCGTTCGGACTGGCGGTGACCATGGCGTTGAACTCGGTGAGGATCGCCTGCAGCCGCGCCCCCGAGCTCAGCAGCTTGTTTCCGCGGCCCTGGGTGGCCTCACCGAATACCCCGATCAAACCGACCGGCGGGTCGCCGCGTTGCCGCTCGGTGGCGGCCAACACCTGACGCAGCTTGTTGGTGGTGGTTTGGAAGAGCACCGTCGGCAGCTTGGTGTCCTCGGTGATTATCGCGCCGTTACGGATTCCGGCACCGTCCCCGTTGTCGACGAGCTGTACCGACGACACCGCGAACACGTTGCTCGGGACCACGCGCGCGGTGACGGTACTCGGAATGCCGCCGGCGTGCTCCGACTTCAGATCGATGTGCACAATGTTCGGCTTGCCGTCTTCGGCGGGTGTCACCGACGTGACGGCCCCGACCAGCATGCCGCGGAACTTCACGTCCGCGCGTTCGGGCAGTCCATCGCCCACGTTCATGAGCTGCGCGTCGACCTTGACGGTGTCTTCCAGATAGCCCTTGGACTTGGCGAGCAACAACCCGGTCACCAGGCCCAAGATCGCCAGCACCGCCACACCGGCCAACAGCAGGGCGCGGTCGGACCAGCCGCGACCGCTCGCCGAGAACGAACCTCCACTCACGTCAACCACCGAACCTTGCGCCGGCGTCGACTCCCCATAACGCCATGGTCAGAAGCATGTTCACGATGATCACGACGGTGATGGCCGCGCGCATCGCGTGCCCGGCAGCCACACCCACACCCTCGGGCCCGCCCGAGGCGTTGAATCCGAAGTAGCACTGGATGGTCGAGGCGATCCACACAAAGACCACGGCCTTGATGACGGAGTAGACGACGTCCGTGCCGCTCAGCATCATCGTGAAGTAGTGGTTGTAGGCACCGCCGATCGAACCGCCGCTGGAGATTCCCACGAGCAGGCGGCAGGTGATGTAGCTGATCACCAGGCACAGCAGATACAGCGGAACCACGGCGACGGTGGAGGCCAGCAGTCGAGTGGTCACCAGGTACGGAATGGGCCGGATCGCCAGCGCGTCCAGCGCGTCGATCTCCTCGTTGATGCGCTGGGCGCCGAGCTGCGCGGTGAAGCGGCAGCCGGCTTGCATCGCGAAAGCGAGGGCTGCCATCACAGGCGCCAGCTCACGCGTCGAGACCAGGGAAGAAATAAATCCCGTGGCCGGGCCCAGGCCGATGATGTTCAGCAGGTTGTAGGCCTCGATACCGATCAACGCGCCGATGGTGGCACCCAACACCGCGGCGACACCGACGGTCCCGCCGCCGGTGACCAGCGAGCCGTTACCCCACGTGACGTCGGCCAGCAGCCGGAAGAATTCCTTGGAGTAGTAGCGCAGGGCGTTCGGGATCGAGGCGATGGCCTCCACGAAGAAGGCCAGCATGTGCCCGAGTCGCCGAATCGACTGGGCGATCCGCTGCCCCGCGTCGATGATCGGCTGAACGCCCTTGGGACGGTATGTGGAGATGGTCATGGCGCGGCCCCTATATCCCGTGCCGGGGGAAGACCATGACGTACACCTGGCTGACAAGCACGTTGATCAACATGAGCACCAGGATCGATTCCACGACCGCGGCGTTGACCGAGTTGGCCACACCCGCCGGGCCGCCCTTGGTGGTCAGCCCCTTGTCGCAGGCGACGATCGCGACGATGAGTCCGTAGAGGATCGCCTTGAGCAGCGCCAGCACCAGATCGTCGACGCGGGTGAACGATGCGAAGGTCGCCACGAAGCTTCCCGGAGCGCCGTGCTGGAAATAGACGTTGAACAAGTAGCTGGCCAAGAAGCCCACAAAGCACGTGGTGCCGGTGAGGCCTACACCCACCAGGACGGCGGCAGCGACCCGCGGGACGACGAGGCGCCGAATCACCGACACACCCATCACTTCCATCGCGTCGATTTCTTCACGCATGGTGCGTGAGCCGAGGTCAGCGGTGATGGCCGACCCGACCGCGGAGGCCATCAGCACGGCGGCGACCAGCGAAGCACCCTGCCGCACGATCGCGACACCGCTGGCCGCGCCCGCCAAGGAGGACGCACCGACTTGCCCCGCCAATAGCGCGAACTGGATCGACAAGGTGACACCGATCGGGATGGCTACCAGCAGCGTCGGCACCACAGCGCTGCCTGCCATGAACGCACCCTGATGGATGAACTCGCGCCAGGGGAAGGCACGGTGGACGATGTCCGAGAACATGTACTGCATCGCTCGCACACCGAGCACGATCTGACTGCCTGCGGTTTCCACCGCCTGCACGGGGTGCTTGCGTACGTACTCCTTGAGCGCACCGGAAACAGCGTCGCGAGACGGCGTAGCTGGCCGCGCCGGGCTAGTTCCCTCGAATGTGGTCATCGCGGCCTCACGATCGAACGCATCGAATACCCCAGGGCAACACGACCGCGTGCTGGGTGACCCACGTGATGCCCTCTCGTCCAAACCTCTCGGGCCCACCATCTTCGCTGGTCACAGAGAAAGCAGGGCCCGAACTGAGCAGTAATATAACACCTGACCGACGTGATCTACACATCGTCGTAGTTCGCGGTGAGATTTTCGCCACGCTGTGATGTGCGATGTCCAAACCGTTGACAAATCGCAGGTTGTGATTCCATTGGGCGAGAATGGGTATCACACCCAAGACCTTGCTGTTGTTGATTCCGACGGTGGTATTCGCCGCGATATCCCGGCGCGGCCCGGCCTGAAACGATACGCCGAATTTGGTTACGTGATGTAGCGCGAAATCGACTCGGCCACACAGGCCGGCTTGTCGGCGCCGTCGATCTCGACGGTGGTCACGATGGTCACGTCCACGGCGCCGGGCTTCTGCTCGACGCTGGTCACCTCGGCACGCGCCCGCAACCTCGACCCCACCCTCACCGGGTTGATGAATCGAACCTTGTTGTAGCCGTAATTGATTCCCATGGAGATGTTGTCCACACGAATCAGCTCGAACTGAAAGTGCGGCAGCAGCGACAATGTCAGTAGTCCATGCGCAATGGTGCCCCCGAACGGACCGTCGGCCGCCCGTTCCGGGTCCACGTGAATCCACTGATGATCGCCAGTGGCGTCGGCGAAGGTGTTCACGCGCTCCTGGTCAACCAGTAACCAGTCACTGACACCCAGATCACCGGTGGTGATCTCCTCAATTCCGTTGAACACCTTGCCCGTCACGGCACCAACACCATCTTGCCGTACACCTTGCCGTCGGCGAAGTCCTGCAGCGCCTGGCGGCCCTCCGACAGCGGTATGCGCGCACTGACCGGCGGGCGCATACCCTCGGCCACCAGCTTTTCCAGCCCGGCCTGGGTCTCATACAGGTAGTCGGCATGCGTACGCAGGAATTCGCCCCAGGCCACGCCGATCAGCGAAGCATTACGCAGCAGCAGACGATTCACCTTGATCGTAGGTATCCCCCCGGCGGCGAATCCAACGACCAGCAGCCGGCCTTCTGAGGCCAGTGTCCGCACAGCGTCGTCGAAAGCGGGTCCGCCGATCGGGTCGACCACCATGTCGACACCGGCGCCGCCGGTCGCCTCACGCACTGCCTTGGCCCAGCCCTCTTCCAGGGGCAGGACGATATCGGCACCCACGCTTTTCACGAATTCTGTTGCGGCAGTTCTGTTCACCACGGCAATAACCTTGGCGCCCATGCCCTTGGCAATCTGGATTGCCGCGGTGCCGATGCCGCCGGCGGCGCCAAGTACCAGCACCGTCTCCCCTGCCCGCAGCTGTCCCCGACGAGCGTAGGCGAAATACATGGTGTGGTAGTTCGCGATGAGCGCCACCGCTTCGGCGTCGTCCAGCTGGGGCGGCGTTGGCAGGATGTTGGAGGGCGCCACGGCCACGCGCTCGGCATATCCCCCAATGAAATTGAAGGCCATCACGCGGTCGCCGGGTTTGATGCCGGAACCCTCCGGCGCCGAGCGCACCACCCCGGCTGTCTCGATTCCGGGGACGAAGGGTGGCTCCATCTTCAGCTGATACTCGCCCTTGGTCATCAGGTAGTCGGGGAAGCAGACCCCGGCGGCCTTGACGTCGACCACGACGACATTGGGCCCGGCTCCCGGGGTTTCCACATCGGTGTACACCAGCCCTTCCGGGCCCGATAACGACTGCGCCTGTATCGCTTTCATGCGAGCGACGGAGGGCCGGCCTTGGTGACGGTGGCGAGGTCCTCGATCTCGCCCCACCGCGCGGCAACTTCGTCGACCGTCGGTGGCGAGGCAAAGGTGGCGCCGGCGTTCTCGAAGAGAGCCACGCGCTGCACCTTGCCGCCACCCACTACGAAAACGGATCCGTTGTCGGTGCTTTCCTCCGTGCACAGGTAACCGACGACCGGCGAGACGAAGGCCGGTGGCAGCTGCTCCAGCACGGCCTCGGAGGCGATGTCGGCGGTCATCCGGGTCGCGGCGATCGGCGCGATCGCGTTGGAGTGGATGTTGTACTTGGCCCCCTCCAGCGCGAGAGTGTTGATCAGTCCCACGAGGCCGAGCTTGGCGGCTCCGTAGTTGGCCTGGCCGAAGTTACCGAACAGGCCGCTGGTCGAGGTGGCGACCACGATGCGGCCGTATCCCTGCTCGCGGAAGTGCGGCCATGCCGCACGGGTGATGTTGTATCCGCCGTAGAGGTGAACCTGTTGCACCGCATGCCAATTGTCGTATGTCATTTTATGGAAGGTGCCGTCGCGCAGGATGCCGGCGTTGCTCACCACACCGTGAATGGCCCCGAACTCGTCAAGGGCGGTCTTGACGATGTTGGCGGCGCCCTCTTCGGTGGCGACACTGTCATAGTTGGCGACAGCCCGGCCACCGGCCGCCTTGATCTCGTCGACAACACCGTCCGCCATTGCCGATCCGGCGCCGGATCCGTCTCGGGCACCGCCCAAATCGTTGACGACCACCGAGGCCCCTTCGCCGGCGAGAGTCAGCGCGTATTCGCGGCCCAGCCCTCCTCCGGCTCCGGTCACGACAATTACCCGGTCTTGCACTCCCGGCATGCAGAACTCCTAATTCACTTGAGGGTTCAATCGAAACTTCATGGGGTTTGGGTAAACTGAAGGGCCAATGCCCCTGGCTCACATGAGCCTTTGCATAAGTTTGAGGTTCTTCTCCGTGTACGGCGGGTACGGAAGCTTCAGATCCAGCGCGGTCGACTTGTACAGCGTCGACTTGCGGTGACTGAACTCGTCGAACCCGGCCTTGCCGTGGTAGGCACCCATACCGCTGGCACCGACGCCACCGAACGGCAGCTTCGGGATGACGGCGTGGTAGAGCAGGTGGTTGATCACCATGCCACCTGCCGGCACCTCGGCAGCGTACCGATTAGCGGTGTACTTGGATTCGGTGAATGCGTAGGCCGCCAACGGTTTCGGCCGCGAATTGATGAAATCAATTGCGGCATCCAGTGTTTCAGCGGTGACAATCGGCAGAATCGGGCCGAAGATCTCCTCTTGCATCAGCGGCTCGTCGGCATCGGGATCCACCACGATGGTCGGCTCGATGGTCAGACTCTCGGCATCCGACGCACCACCGACGGCCACCTGTCCCTCGGTGGCCGCGAGGTATCCGACCAGCCGATCGAACTGACGCTGGTTGAGCACCCGCAGACCCTTGTCCTCCCGGTCTGCCTGGAACTGTTCCCACGACTCCTTGATCTTCTCCACCAGCTCATCACGAATCGATGCGTCCGCGATGACGTAGTCGGGTGCCAGGCAGACCTGCCCGGAGTTGAGGCCCTTCATGTATCCGATACGACGGGCCGCCACCTCAATGTTGGCGTCGGAAGCCACGTAGACCGGTGACTTGCCACCGAGCTCCAGCGCCACCGGTGTGAGGTGCGGAGCCGCGCCCTCCAGAATGCGTTTACCGATCTCGGTGCCACCGGTGAACATCGCCTTGTCGAAGCCCTGGGCCAGCAGTTCCTGGGTGACGTACCCGTCGCCCTCGACGACGACGACGGCGTGCGGGTCAAGGTACTGCGGAAGCAGCTTTGCCATCAGTGCGGAACACGCCGGCGCTAGTTCAGACGGCTTGAGTGCCACCGTGTTTCCGGCCGCAACCGCACCGACCAGTGGGCCAATCGTGAGATAGAAGGGAAAGTTCCATGCGCCGATGATCAGCGTCGTGCCATAGGGCTCGGACTGCACGTAGGCCTTGGCGGGTTGCTGTGCCATCGGTAGACCCCGCACTCGCTTCCGGCGCATCCATCGCTTCAGGTGTTTCCGGGCGTAGGTAATTTCGACCACGGTTCCCACCACGTCGGCGATCCACGCCTCCGCGCTGGACCGCCCCAGGTCGTCGTTGAGTGCCTTGGCGATGGCGGCTTCGTTCTCTTTGAAAAGCCGCTCCAGTCCTACGAGCTGCGCCTTGCGCCACTGGTATTCGCGGGTCCGGCCAGTCGCGAAGGTCTCCCGCAGACCGCGCACGATCCCCGGGATGCGCGAGGGTTCGGACGCAGCGTGTTGGTCGGCGGGCGTAGAGATCTCGGTGGTCATATCCGTTCCTCTCGATGGCAGGCTCATCATTGAGCGCATCTCCGCAGGTCACGCAGGCGTGTACGGACTAACGATGGCAGCTAAGTGAGCTGTATCACCGATGGTAACCAACTAGTTGGGGCCTGAGAACCCCGCACCCCCGAGGGCCGCGCGCCGTCAGCCCTTGAGCTCGGCCTCGATCAGCGTGTTTCCACGCAGATCCTCTTCGATGTATCCGGGACGGCCCGCCTCGGCCATCTCCACCTCCGCTGGTATCGCCCGTACCGTCCATCCCCGGCCGGCGAGCCACTGGGGAACGTCGGTGCGGTTCTCGTCGTGATACATCAACGATCCGACATCGAGAGACTCGCCGTCCATCCCTGCCAGTCTGCGAGCTCTATCGAAATGCGCACGCATCTTGCTACGGAACTCTTGGCGCTTGTCGTTGTCGGGCCCAACTGCCTCGACGGCAATCCTGCTGCCCGGTGCGCTCTGGTCCACGATCAGCTCGAAGAGCCGATCCTGCGCCTCGGTCGGTAGGTACATGAGCAGACCTTCGGCCAGCCACGCTGTCGGCTCGGCGACGTCAAATCCCTCCCGCTGCAGTGCCGCGGGCCAGTCCTGCCGCAGGTCGACGGGGACCTCGCGGCGCAGGCACGCGGAGCGCACATCGTGCGCGTCCAGCGTGTGGCGCTTGTACTGCAACACAAGCGGCTGGTCGATTTCGTACACCGTGGTACCGGCAGGCCAGTCCAGTCGATAGGCGCGGGAGTCGAGTCCAGCGGCCAGTATCACCACCTGGGTAATGCCGGCGCGCGCCGCCCGTTCGAAGAAACCGTCGAAGAATCTCGTGCGGACCGCCTGGTAATCGACCGCGTACTGCATGACGCGATCTGCGTCCGGGTCAAGCTCTGCCAGCTGCTGCCGCAGTCCGTCACTCGCGAGCACCGACCAGGCGCCGGACCCCGCGCGTTCGACCAGAAGTTGCGCGAACGGGTCCTGGATGAGCGGTGACGCACTGCGGGTTTCGGCCGCCCGGGCGGCCGCCACCATGACCGCCGTGGCGCCCACGCTGCTGGCGATGTCCCAGCTGTCGTCATCGGACCGTGCGGTGGTCGTGCCGGTCATCGGAGCTCTCCCTGGATCAGCTGGCCGCGGAACGTTCCGCGCTCGACATCTTCGGCGACGGGCCTACCCAACCGTGCCATCTCATCGTGCGCGTCGGCCTTGGTCACCGACCATCCGTGCGCATCAAGCCATTCCGCGGGATCGGCCCGGTTTTCGTCCTCGTAGATCAGATTCTCGATCGTGACGTCGACGTCTATCGCCGTCTTGAAGGCGGCGCGCACCTGTTCCCGGCGGACCGCTTCCTCCTCGCTCTCGTCCAGGACCAGCTTGCCCTCATATCCCTCTACGGCGACACGGCTGCCGGCGGCGCTCAGCACACCGATGTCGCGGAACAGATTGTCCTGAGCGTCTGCGGGCAGGTAGGGCAACAGGCCCTCGGCAAGCCACGCGGTCGGTTGCGCCGAATCGAAGCCCGCCGCACGCAAGGCGGCAGGCCAGTCCTCGCGCAGATCGATGGCCACGCCGCGCCGCTGTGCCGTCGGCTGGTGCGCGGCCAGAGCGGAATCCTTGAACTTCAGAACCTGCGGCTGATCGATCTCGTAAACGGTGGTACCGGCGGGCCAGTCGAGCCGGTATGCCCGGGAATCGAGGCCGGACGCCAGGATCACCACCTGCCGGATACCCGCCGCCGCTGCGGCCAGGAAGTACTCGTCGAAGAAGTGCGTACGGGTGGCCTGATAGTCCACCATTCGGTCGTATATCCGTCCGGCCTCGGGGTCGGGCCAGTCGATATCGCCGGCGACCAAGCGTTCCCAACCCGTCGCCTTCCCCGTCGCGTCGACGAGTATCTGCGCGAACGGATCGCGGATCAGCGCGTCGGCACGCAGCGTCTCGGTGGCCCGGGCGGCCGCCACTCCGAGAGCGGTGGCGCCCACGCTTGAGGTGATGTCCCAGGTGTCCCCGTCGACGCGCATCCCGCTCCTCTCAAGGCAAACTAGACCCAATAGTGAGCAATGCTACAGATCTCTCTCCGTGGCGAGCATTGTGCAACAGGTCACATTCGCCCAGGTGGGGCCCTGGTAACCGGACCCTTCATTCATTTGCCCGTCATCTTTTTCACCCACGGCGCGACGGCGTCAACCGCCAGGACACACGTGGCCGATTTGTGCAGTTCCTACACAAATTTCGCATAAGGTTCATGAGCGAATCCGCCTGCTTACCCACCCGGACGGAGTTCGCTAGCAGACAAGTCACTAAAATTCGGTCTAGCAGATAGCTCAGAGAAGAGTTCGAAAGGGGATAGAACGTGCCTGTCACGTACATGTCCACGGGGGGATGTAAATAATGGCCAAACCATCTACCGCAAATGGTGGCTTTCCGAACATCGTCGTGACCGGCATGGCCATGACGACGTCGATCGCACCCGACGTCGAGGGCACCTGGAAGGGACTCCTCAACGGCGAAAGCGGCATCCGCGTACTCGACGACGACTTCGTCGCCCAGTACGACCTGCCGGTGAAGATCGGCGGGCACCTCAAGGTCCGCGACTTCGACAAGGACATGACGAAGATCGAGCTTCGCCGCCTGTCCTATGTGCAGCGTCTGGCTGCGATCCTGGGCCGTCAGGTTTGGGAAGACGCCGGAGCCCCGGAAGACATCGATCTGGAGCGCCTGACGGTTTCGGTGGGCACCGGACTGGGCGGTGGCGAGAAGCTGGTCGAGGCGTACGACGAGATGCGCGCCCGGGGCACGAAGGCCGTTTCGCCTCTTACCGTTCAGATGTTCATGCCCAACGGACCTGCCGCCGTCATCGGCCTGGAACGCAAGGCGCGCGGTGGCGTCATCACCCCCGTCTCGGCGTGTGCCTCCGGTAACGAGGGCATAGCCCACGCCTGGCGGCAGATCGCTTACGGCGACGCCGATATCGCCATCTGCGGTGGTATCGAGGCAGCCATCGAGGCCGCGCCCATCGCCGCGTTCGCCAATATGCGCATCGTGATGTCCACCGATAACGACAACCCCGCGGGGGCATCGCGGCCATTCGACAAGAACCGCACCGGCTTCGTGTTCGGCGAAGGCGGCGCGCTCATGGTCATCGAGACCGAGGAGCATGCCAAGGCACGCGGGGCACGGATCTACGCTCGGCTTCTCGGCGCGGGCATCACCTCGGACGGCTTCCACGTAGTGGCACCGCATCCGGACGGCATCGGGGCCGCCAAGGCCATGAACCGGGCTCTGGAAACCGCCGGCCTCGACGCCAAGGACATCGACCACGTCAACGCGCACGCCACCGCGACCAGCGTCGGTGACGTCGCCGAGGGCAGGGCCATTCATAAGTCCGGTCTGCAGCACGCCGCGGTCTACGCACCCAAGGGCGCCCTCGGGCACTCCGTCGGTGCGGTCGGTGCCGTCGAGGCGGTCATCACGGTGAAGTCGTTGCAGGAGGGCATCATTCCGCCCACCCTCAACTACGAAACACCCGATCCGGAGATCGATCTCGACATCGTCAGCAAGGAGCCCCGCAAGGGCGACTACAAGTACGCGGTCAACAACTCGTTCGGGTTCGGTGGCCACAACGTGGCGATCGCCCTCGGCAAGTACTGATCCACTTCTCTGTCCCGACACGCCGTCTGGTGGCGGATTCGTCTCGAACGATTCCGCCGCCAGGCGGCGTGTCGGCGTTCGACTAGCGGAACGCCGCAATCCCGGTCAGCGCCTGGCCGATCACCAGTGTGTGCATCTCGCTGGTGCCCTCGTAGGTCAGCACCGATTCCAGGTTGTTGGCATGCCTCATCACCGGGTACTCGCCCGAAATACCGTTCGCACCAAGGATTGTGCGGGCGGTCCGGGCTATCTCGATGGCCTCGCGCACATTGTTGAGCTTGCCCAGGCTGACCTGCGGGGTCGCCAGAGTGTCGGCATCCTTGCGGCGCCCCAGATGCAGCGCCAGTAGCACTCCCTTGCCGTATTCCAGCGCCATGTTGGCCAGTTTCTCCTGGGTCAGCTGGAAGCCCGCGATCGGGCGATCGAACTGCTCCCTGGTCTGCGCGTATTCCAGTGCGGTACGCAAGCATTCACGGGCGGCGCCCATCGAGCCGAAGATGATGCCAAAACGCGCCTCGTTGAGGCACGACAGCGGGGCCTTGAGCCCGACGGCTAATGGCAGCCTGTTCTTCTCCGGCACCCGCACATCAACGAGGTTGAGCTCGGCGGTCACGGATGCGCGCAAAGACATCTTCGAATGGATGGTCTGGGCATCGAACCCCGCCGAATCGGTCGACACGAGAAAACCACGGACGCCCTCGTCGGTCTGCGCCCAGATGACCGCGACATCGGCGATCGACCCGTTGGTAATCCACATCTTGGTCCCATTGAGTACCCAGTCGCTGCCATCCCGGCGCGCGTGCGTGCGCATGCCGCCCGGGTTGGACCCGAAATCGGGCTCGGTCAGACCGAAACACCCCAGCTCTTCGCCCGTTGCCATCCTGGGCAGCCACTTCTGCTTCTGCGCATCACTGCCATAGGCATAGATGGCATACATCGCCAACGACCCCTGCACACTGACCAACGAGCGGATCCCCGAGTCACCGGCCTCCAGCTCCATGCAGGCCAGTCCATATGCGAGAGAGGACGTTCCGGAACATCCGTATCCGTGCAGATGCATCCCGAGTACACCGATCTTGCCCAGCTCCAGCGCGAGCTTGCGTACCGGCAGATCACCATGCTCGTACCAGCGCTGAACATTGGGTACCACGCGCGCCTGGACCAGCGCGCGCACGCTGTCACGGATCGCGCGCTCCTCGTCGCTGAGCAGCGCATCGATACCGAACAACTCGTCGGGGTTGGTTGGTGCAGCGTCGGTAGCCATGCCGCAAACCCTAACTCCCCCAGCCACCGTGTCGGCTAGAAACTGAAGCGGTACAGCCTTTCGAAACTGCGAAGCCAGGGCAGGCTAGCCATGGCCCAGTAGATCCCGCGCAGAAACCGCGAGGGCACCAACGGGTACAGCCGCCATGGAGTTGTCTCCTCGACACATCGCAAGCGCCGGTTCCATCCTTGCACCTGAGCAGCACTTCGAATCGAAGACTTGAACAGCTTCTGCGCCCGCACAATGGACGGCGGCATCGCGTCGAACACGATCTGCCCGGATGGAAATCGATCGGTGATCCGCTGCAGCAGCTCCCGTATCTCGTCCTCGGTCAGATACATCACCAGACCCTCGGCAACGACCAATGTCGGTCTATCCGTGGGAATATCGTCGAACCACGCGGCCCCGGTCACCGACGAGGCGATCATGCGATAGCCGGTTCGCTCCTCGATGACCCGCCGGCGCATCGCGATGACCTCGGGCATGTCGACGTCGAACCAACGCACGTCGGCCGGCAGGTTCAATCGGAACGCCCTGCTGTCCAGCCCGCAGCCCAGATGCAGCACGGTCGCATCCGGATGGGCCGTCAGGAATTCCCCCGTCCAGTCGTCCAGCGCCCGCGCACGCAGTGTGACGGTGTACTGGTTGGACCTGGGCGCGGTCGTGCGTTCGATACGCGGCCAGTCGTAGTCGATGCGATCCACCAATTCAGCGGCCGCGCGATCATGGAGAATCGAACGCGGCGAACGGCTTTCGTATGCCCGGAGAAAGAGGGTGACCAGCATGGTCCAGGTCACCGACCTCCATTCGACATCGCTGAAGTCGACCTTGGCAGTCATTTCGCTGTCTCCTTGGCAGACGGGTTGAGCACGGCAGAAAGCTCGTGACACCAGCGTTCGTAGAACGTCAACGCCTCGGCACGCGCGGCCTCAAGCACCGCCAGGCTCGGCTCTTCGGCCGGCTCGAAGGCGCTGCTCACCGTGTCTGCCAGAGCATCGGCCTTACTTTCCAGAGCGAACCCTCCAGCAGCGCTAGTGTTTTCAACGGCATAGAAGCCAGCGGTCGTCGCGGCGACCCGATAGGCGAGCATGGGGTCCTGTTCAGGGTCATCACGCAGCAACCCGTGCCGGTACAGCAGGCGCAACACCAGATCGGTGGTGCCAAGCTTGCCAAGTCCCATTTCGCCGGTAGCGGGGGTGGTGGTCAAAAGATCACCAAGTAGCGCCTGGTCTCCTGTCACGATTGCCCTGGCCAATGGATTGTTCATGGTCGCGATGAAAGTCCGCCTGCTACTCACGCTCAGCAGCACCTCGCGCGGGTCCGCCCGCAACGCGTCGGCCGCCGCGGTCAGCATGGCGACGCCATCCCTGGTGAACACGGCACCGAAGAGCTCGAGCTTGCTCGGCCAGTAGAGATAGATCGTCCCCTTGCCCACACCGGCCCGACGCGCCACTTCGTCGATGGTCACCTTTCGGTATCCGAACTGCAGAAACAGCTGTTCAGCGGCATTGAGAATACCGGTCGCCTTCCGCTCGTCCATCACACCCCTGACTATATGACTAATTTGGTTTTCTAGTCAGTTTAGCCTTGTGGCCCCCCATCGGGAAGGGCCTACCCTCGAAGACATGTCCATCCCCGACAGGCCGCATTTGGTTCCTGGCCCGGACCATCCCATCGGCATTTCACCGTCGAACACACGCGTCGTTGTGACCGCGGGCGACGACACCGTCGCCGACTCCACCCGCGCGCTGCGGCTACAAGAGGCCAGCTATCCCGCCGTGCACTATCTCCCGCCCGACTCCGTGAATTGGGATGTGCTGCAACGCACCGATACCCATACCTACTGCCCATACAAGGGCGAGGCCTCCTACTACTCGGTGCGCACACCCGAGGGAACGGTCGAGGACGCCGCCTGGACATACGAGGATCCGTTCCCGGAGGTCGCCCCGATCGCGCGGTATCTCGCGTTCTACCCGGACCGGGTCACCGTCACCGCAGAGTGAACGTACCCATCTGGCGACCCCCAGATCGCTGGCGTACGTTGTGCCCATGACGACTGCCGATGGCCTTCACTCAGGTGACCCATCCCCCGTCCATCGCCGGGCCTTCAACGACCAGGTCACGCGGTTCTGGGGCCGCGCCGCGCGAGCGTATGACTGGGCACCGCTACAGCAATGGGTGTACCGCCCCGCTCAGGACGAGATGCTTGCCCAGCTGCGCCAGCATAAGTCGCAGCGTATTGTCGACATCGCCTGTGGTACTGGAATATTGGCGACGCGCATTCAGGATGAACTCGAACCCGAGCAAGTGCACGGCGTCGACATGTCTGAAGGAATGCTCGCTCAGGCAAAGGCCCGTTCGTCGCTGGTCAATTGGCAGTTCGCGCCCGCCGAGAAGTTGCCGTTCGATGACGGTGCACTGGACGCGGTGGTGTCGACATCGGCGTTCCATTTCTTTGACCAACCCGCCGCCCTCACGGAGTTCCATCGCGTACTGACACCCGGCGGATTCGCAGCTATCACCACATTCACGCCGGACCGCACTTCCGCTCCGATCCTGCGCCGGGTGTTCGGCGACAGAATCCCCGCGAGCGTGCCGTCCAAGGCCGAAATGCGGCTGATGTTCGAAACCGCCGGGTTCGAGGTCACTGTGCAGCGACCCGTGCATCACCCCTTAACCCTTCCGTTCATCGAATTCGACCGACTCACGGTGGGTATCAAGCGATGACGCGGTGGCTGCTGCTGCGCGGCCTGAGCCGCGAGAAGCGCCACCGGGAGCAATTCCCGCAGATCCGTGAGCATACGATCCTGGCCCAGACGGCCAACAACCCCGATCTCGACCTCGACGCACTTGCCAGGCGCTGGGCGCAATACCTGCAGTCCCAACGCCCGTCGAGTGCAGGCGTTGTCCGGCAGATAGCCGCCGCCGTCACCTTTCGGATGCCCCGGCACATCGATACCCTGTTACTGATACTGACCGCGCTGCGGGACAGGATCGTGAGTTCGTCCGCATCACACGCCATCGCCACCAGGTACGGCGCCCCCATCGCCGTGCACCCCACCGCCGGCCACGATATCCCCCTCGATGACGGCGCATGGATCGCCGAGCAGGTCAAGCAATGGATCGGCTAAATTCACCGGCTGTGCCACAACGTCTTTCAGCCTGGCGGTTCGTCACCACATTCGGTGTCATCAGCATGCTCGCCGATATCGTGTACGAGGGCGCGCGTTCGATCACCGGGCCACTGCTGGCATCGCTGGGAGCCAGCGCCCTTGTGGTCGGGGTGGTGACCGGAATCGGCGAGGCCGCGGCGCTAGCACTGCGTCTGGTGTCCGGCCCCCTCACCGACCGCACCCGCAAGTTCTGGGCGTGGACCATCTCCGGTTACGCACTGACCGTGGTAACCGTCCCTTTCTTGGGAGTGTCCAGCGTGCTGTGGATCGCCGCGACATTGGTGATCGCCGAACGTGTCGGCAAGGCGGTGCGCAGTCCCGCCAAGGACACTCTACTGTCCCATGCCACCGCAGTCACCGGCCGCGGCAAGGGATTCGCGGTACATGAGGCCATGGACCAGATCGGTGCCATCACCGGCCCGCTCCTGGTGGCGGGCATGCTCGCCCTCACCCACGTCAACTATCTACCTACCTTCGCCATCTTGGCCCTCCCCGGTGGCGCGACGCTTTTGCTGCTGTTCTGGCTGCGCCGACGCGTACCCCACCCCGAGCGCTATGAGCACGACGACTACACCCGTGGTGCGGCAGACCGCCCGCATAAACTCTCACTGCCACTTTCCTTTTGGCTGTACTCCGGTTTCACTGCGATCACCATGATCGGGTTCGCGACGTTCGGGGTGCTGTCCTTCCACATGGTGCAGCGCGGAGTACTACCGGTTCCCGCCGTGCCGATAGTGTACGCCGCCGCCATGGCCGCCGACGCGGTCGCCGCGCTGTTATCCGGATGGGCTTACGACCGTGTCGGACCGAAATCCCTAGCAGCCCTTCCTATTGTCGGGGCGACGGTACCGATGTTGGCATTCACCGATTCCCTGCCGGGGATCGTCCTCGGTGCACTGCTCTGGGGCGCGGCCGTGGGCATCCAGGAATCCACGCTGCGCGCGGTGGTCGCCGACCTGGTTCCCCCTCCCCGACGTGCCACCGCGTACGGGGTATACGCGGCGGTTCTCGGCACCGCGACGGCAATCGGCGGCGCGCTCACCGGCTACCTCTACGGGGTGTCGATTCCGATGCTCATCGCCGTGGTGGGCGTGATCCAGCTGGTGGCCTTGATCACGGCAGCGCCCACGCTCTTGCGGCACACCGGTCAGGTGTAAGGCAGCCCACTGCTGGCATCCTCGTCGACGTGCACACTGCGTCCGATATACGGAAAAGCCCTCTGGGCGCACGATTCACGTACACATACCTTGCAGCCCGGCCCGATCGGCACAGCAGTCGATGGATCGTCGATTGCGATCCCCGTGGAGTACACCAGCCTGTGCGCATGCGCAATATCGCAACCCAATCCGATCGCGAATGACTTTGGGGTGCTGAGAAATCCACCGGTGGATGTGCTGCTGGTCCGAGCCACCCAAAAATAGGTGCGGCCATCGGGCATCTCGGCCACCTGGGTGACAAACTGTCCCGGGTTCGAGAATGCCTCGTGCACTACCCACAGCGGGCAGTTTCCGCCCACCCTAGAGAAGTGAAATGCGGTAGCAGACTGCCGTTTGGAGATATTTCCGGCTCGATCGGTGCGCACCAGTATGAACGGAACCCCTCGCATCGACGGACGCTGCAGGGTGGACAGTCGATGGCAGACCGTCTCATGCCCGACCTCGAACTGCCGCGCCAAAATATCGACGTCATACCGGCTGGACTCCGCGGCATGGTGGAACTGCTTGTACGGCAAGAGGAAAGCGCCGGCAAAGTAGTTGGCCAGCCCAATGCGCGCAACACCGATGGCTTCCGGGCTCAACTGGTCGGCTCCAGCGAGAATCGCGGCCATGGTTTCGGTCTGCGTCACCAACGCCAGCTGTGTGGCCATCTGGAAAGCCCGCTGCCCCGGCGTGAGCCAATGGGCGATACGCAGCACCCCAGCGGTGGCGTCAAATCTGCGTTTCGACGAATCCGAAGCTTCCCCAGCCTTATTCACTGCGACGGCAATGCCGAGGTCCTGCTTGAGCACCGTCGCCAGCTGGATGTCCAGCCCACCGACGTGCAGTCCGTAGTGCTCAAAAAGGTCCTCTGCGGCGGTGTCGAGTTCACCGAGATAGTTCTTGTGGTCGTAAAAGAAGTCACGAACCTCTTCAAATGGCATGGGCCGCAGTGGCTCGCGAACAGAATCACCGATAGTTTCCGCATTCTCGGTGGCCCGGTAGCTCTCTAGCTCCGCGGTGACATCTCGCAACCTGCGATGCATGCCGACCAGGGTCTGCCCCACCGACGGCATCCGGGCCACCAGCTCTTCGAGCTGCAGATCGCTCACCTCACCGACCGCCGCCTCGGTGAATATCTCGCCGAGATCCGCCACAAGCCGGGCATCGGAGTCTGGCGAGAAGTAGTGGGGCGATAGATCGAACCGTTCGGTGAGCCGCAGTAGCACGGCCACCGTCACCGGGCGGGTGTCGTTCTCCAGTTGATTGACGTAGCTCGTCGAGAGGTCCAGGACACGTGCGAGCGCCGCCTGCGTCAGGCCACGCTCCTCACGCAACCTCCGCAGCCGCGCACCGGCGAACGGTCTGGACATGAGACGAGGATAGCCCCAAACGTGTTTGCAATGTTTGCAGGATGCGCGAACTAAGGATACAGAAATACACATTTACATGGTCTTTTGATCGCAGGAAACCGTGCGTAATGTGCGGATCATGCCCGTTCACTCCGTACGCACCCGCCGCAGCGCCGAAGCATTTCCCCGCGACCAACACCTCGCCTGGAAGATCGCCGAAATCGCTTCCGACCCCGTCGCCGTTCCCGCCGACACCGCGGCGATGGTGATCAACCGGGTCATCGACAACGCCGCCGTCAGCGCCGCCTCGGTTATCCGCCGTCCCGTCACGGTGGCGCGCCGCCAGGCGCAGGCACATCCAGCCGTACCCGGCGCCCATGTCTTCGGCATCGGAGGTGGGTACTCGGCCGAGTGGGCTGCCTGGGCCAACGGGGTCGCCGTACGCGAGCTCGACTTCCACGACACCTTTCTGGCCGCCGACTACTCACACCCCGGTGACAACATCCCCCCGCTGGTAGCCGTCGCGCAGCAGCTCGGCATCGGAGGTGATGACCTGATTCGCGGCCTGGCCACCGCCTACGAGACACAGATCAATCTGACTCGCGGAATCTGCCTGCACGAGCACAAGATCGACCATGTCGCACATCTCGGCCCCTCGGTGGCCGCGGGCTTGGGTACCATGCTCAAACTCGACACCGAGACCATCTACCAGGCCATCGGCCAGGCCCTGCATCTGACCACCGCAACTCGTCAGTCCCGCAAGGGGCTCATCTCCAGCTGGAAGGCGTATGCCCCGGCGTGGGCCGGCAAGGTCGCCATCGAGGCCGTGGATCGCGCCATGCGCGGCGAGGGTGCGCCGTCTCCGATCTGGGAGGGCGAAGACGGTGTGATCGCCTGGCTGCTCGGCGGGCCGGAAAAGCTTTACGAAGTGCCGCTGCCTGGCCCCGGCGAGGAAAAGCGCGCCATCCTGGATAGCTACACAAAGGAGCACTCTGCCGAATACCAGAGCCAAGCACCGATCGACCTGGCCCGCAGGATGCGCGAACGCATTGGTGACCTTGCACAGATCGCCACCATCGTGCTGCACACCAGCCACCACACGCACGTGGTCATCGGTACCGGCTCCAACGATCCGCAGAAGTTCGATCCGGATGCTTCACGCGAAACGCTGGATCACTCGGTGATGTACATCTTCGCCGTCGCGCTCGAGGACGGCACCTGGCATCACGAGCGGTCCTACGCGCCGGAACGTGCGCACCGTCCCGAAACCATCGAACTCTGGAACAAGATCAGCACGATCGAAGATCCGGAGTGGACCCGGCGCTATCACTCGACCGATCCTGACAAGAAGGCCTTCGGCTGCAAGGCCGTCGTCACCCTCAAGAACGGTGAGGTGATCGCCGACGAGCTGGCAATTGCCGACGCGCATCCGTTAGGTGCACGCCCGTTCGCCCGTGAAAACTATGTCAACAAGTTTACGGCGCTCTCCGACGGCATCATCGCTCCGCGGGAGCAAGAGCGATTCCTCTCCGTGGCACAGGGATTGGCCGATCTCAAGCCCGGTTCGCTCGGTGCGCTCAATCCACTCGTGGACACCGTGGTCCTGGACAAGGCTCCGACGACCCCGGAAGGGATCTTCAAGTGAGTACACTCCTTGCCTCCGCCACAGACGCGGCGACAAAACGCGCCGCCTTCCGTCAAGGCCTATCGTCCGGTGAACTGCTGCGCCTACCTGGCGCCTTCTCCCCGTTGGTGGCCAAGCTGATTCAGGAAATCGGCTTCGAAGGTGTCTACGTATCGGGCGCGGTGTTGTCGGCGGATCTGGCCCTGCCCGATATCGGGCTGACCACACTCACCGAGGTGTCGGCCCGGGGCCGGCAGATCGCGTCGGTTACCGACCTTCCCACCTTGATCGACGCCGACACGGGCTTTGGCGAGCCGATGAGTGCCGCCCGCACGGTCGCCGTCCTCGAGGACAGCGGGGTAGCCGGCCTTCATCTGGAGGACCAGGTAAATCCTAAGCGGTGCGGCCATCTTGACGGAAAGGCCGTCGTGGAGACCGCCGAGATGGTCCGACGGCTACACGCCGCGGTTTCGGCCCGGCGCGACCCCAATTTCGTGATCTGCGCCCGCACGGATGCGGCGGGCATCGAGGGGTTGCCCGCGGCTATAGATCGCGCCCGGGCCTATGCCGACGCGGGCGCGGATCTCATCTTCACCGAAGCGCTCACCGACATCGGCGAGTTTGAGAAGTTCCGCGCCGCGGTGGACATTCCGCTGCTGGCCAACATGACCGAGTTCGGAAAGTCCGAACTCGTGACAGCCGACCGCCTCCGTGAGGTCGGGTACAACGTCGTCATCTACCCGGTAACCACCTTGCGCCTGGCGATGTACGCCGTCGAGCAGGGCTTGCATGAAATCAACTCGGCGGGAACACAGTCGGGACTGCTGGAGCAGATGCAGCACCGCAGCCGTCTCTATGAGCTGCTCCACTACGCCGAATACAACCGATTCGATACCGAGATCTTCAATTTCAGTCTCGATGGAGGTCAATAATGACTATCGCTACACCGACAATTCATAAGGGCCTCGCCGGCGTCGTGGTGGACACCACCGCCATCTCCAAGGTGGTACCGGAAACGAATTCACTGACCTATCGCGGATATCCGGTTCAAGATCTGGCCGTGCAATGCAGCTTCGAACAAGTGGCATACTTGCTGTGGCACGGCGAGTTGCCGAACGAGGGAGAACTCGCGCTGTTCAACCAGCGTGAACGCGCGCAGCGTCGGCTGGACCGCTCACTGATGGCACTGTTGGCCAAGCTGCCGGAGACCTGTCACCCGATGGACGTGGTGCGTACCGCCATCAGCTACCTGGGCGCCGAGGATCCCTCCGAGGACGACAGCACACCGGATGCCAACTATGCCAAGTCACTTCGTATGTTCGCAGTGCTCCCGACCATCGTCGCGTCCGATATGCGCCGCCGTCGTGGGCTTGACCCGATTCAGCCACACAGCCATCTGGGCTATTCGGCCAACTTCCTGCGGATGTGCTTTGGCGAAATCCCAGATCCGGTCATCGTCAAAGCCTTCGAGCAATCCATGATTCTGTACGCAGAGCACAGCTTCAACGCCTCCACGTTCGCCGCCCGGGTGGTCACCTCCACGCAGTCGGACATCTACAGCGCGGTCACCGCGGCCATCGGCGCGCTCAAGGGTTCCCTGCATGGCGGCGCCAATGAGGCCGTCATGCATGACATGATAGAGATAGGCGACGCATCCAAGGCCTCGGAGTGGTTGCAGAGCAAGCGGTCTCGCAAAGAGAAGATCATGGGGTTCGGTCACCGCGTGTACAAGAACGGTGACTCCCGGGTTCCTACCATGCGTGCCGCGCTCGAGGACGTCGCACGGGTGCGTGACGGTGGCCAGTGGCTCGAGATCTACAAGGTGCTCGAGTCCGAGATGGACGCGGCAACCGGCATCAAACCCAACCTGGATTTCCCGACCGGACCCGCCTACTACCTGATGGGATTCGACATACCGTGCTTCACACCCATTTTCGTGATGAGCCGGATCACGGGATGGACTGCACACATCATGGAGCAGGCCGCGGCCAACGCCTTGATCCGGCCGTTGAGCGAGTATTCCGGAAAGCCCCAGCGCACACTGGCGTGCTGAAATCAGCCCCGAGTGTGCGGTTTACGTCGAAATATCGTTGACTCTCGACACGAACCGCACACTCGGCCCGGCTACTCGGGCTTTCTGTCACAGAGCAACAGGACGAACAACTCGTCTGGCGGGGGCGCCTCCGAGTTGATGTCAAGGAGACCGGTGTAGAAGCCATCTGGCGAGTGCACCGCGCGACTTACCTGCCCGGCAATGCCCGTGACGACACCCGCATAGCCACGCGTATCGTTCACGCTCAACCGAGGGTCCGCGAGATCGACTGTCACCCGATCGCCCCTCGACGGGATCACCGCGCCGAACACGCCTGGAGGCCCGAATAGGTCCAACGTCCTGCGAGCCCGGTCTCGCTCTTCCTGGCGCGCTTGAATATCGGCGTCCTCCGGTTCGACCACGGACATAACCCGCAGACCCACCACGCAACCCGTGATGACACGACGCCCCAGTTCTCCCCTCGATGATTCTTCCGGCCACCGCGTCGCAAGCTCCACCGACCTGTACTGGAATGACGAGGGTCGGCAACGTATGCAGTCAGACTCGTCCCGGTAGGACACCGCCGACACGTCGTACAGCTCCTCAATAACCCCCAGCAGACGCGGCCAGTTTTGACCCTCATGCCATGTGGCCCAAAGGGTTACCAGCCTATGGGCGGGATCACCAAGCGCAGGATCCCAACCGGCGCAACCGTACGGGAACCTGATGATCTCACGGCCCTCGTCCCAATCGACCGCAGCAGCCGATGCCAATAGGTATCCGCTCTCTGTCGGATAGGCACAGATCTGCCAGTCGACAGACTGGCCTATTTCGGGAGTCCGGCCGCAGCACTGATACTCCCAGTGTGAAATACCGATATAGACAAGAGATTCGTTCCGAACGGGAACTGTGTTGATCAATTCTCGCACCGGGTGTTCGACGGACGGAGCACGAAGGCTCCGGACCCGGTGTACCGAGCGAAAGGCTAACCAGCATCACGCCCGGCGTCAATACCCGTTATTCGGGCCGCGGTAGCAACCCGCCCACCCACCAATCAGCGGGCTCTTGGCGCCGACAAGCGCGCTGACGTAGCAGCCCTTCCATCTCGAAACCAGCAGCCTCGGCCACGGCCCGTGAACCTTCGTTGCCGACGACGGCCCACCACTCGATGCGATGGGCATCCAATACATCGAATCCCCACTGGCACAACCTCTGTACCGCCTCGGTTGTCAGTCCTTTGCGGCGATGTTGCGCCGCGGACCAGTATCCGACCTCCAGCACGCCGGACGTGACGGGCTTCAGCGAACATGTGCCCGCCAACTCGCCCGTGTCCATCACGAAGAAGCCGAAGCCGTATCGCGTACCGGCCACCCATTCCTGCGCCGACGCGGCGATGAAACTGCGGGCGTCGCCGACCGTGTATGGCACCGGTAACGGCAGATAGTGCAGGATCTCTGGATCGTTGCACGCGTCAACAATTGCCGCCGCATCGGCGTCGGCAACGGCCCGCAACATCAACCGGTCCGTCTGCAGTTCAACGGGTTCCATCCGACCAGTCTCGAGCGCACCGACAGCAGAGTCAACGGAATTCTGCCGGGTCGCGCCGCTGTCAGGAGACCGCCGGTGACCAGTACTCCAGCATCTCCGCAAACGTCTCAAAGGCCGGCCGGGCGAGACCGTACGGCGCTTCGAAATGGATGCTCAGCGGAAAGCCCAGACCCCCGACCCCGTCTACTACCCGTTTGTAGAGGTCGACGAGCTGTGGCCGCCTTTCCCCGGGTTCCCGCGCCGCCAGCGCCTTGACGAAGTCCTGCTCGCGGGCGACGGCCTCGTTACCGGGATCTTGGATCAGCCAGTCGATGAGTCCGATCTTGGACTCCAGCTTCGGGACGAAACCAAAGGAAAGCAAGACCTCGGGCCGATGATCGCTCGTGTGCGCGAACTCATGCAGGAAGCCCACCACCGCATCGGAATACAGCAGCTGAGTCATGGCGAAGTTCGCGCCCTTGTCGCATTTGAATGAGAATCGCCCCTGCTCCCCGCCACGGGTCGGGATCAGGATCGCTCCGCGATTCTGAACGATGTCATCGAACTTCGACAGCGCGTCGGTCGGCGGTATGCCCGCGCCATCGCCGTCGTTCATGGTGCGTGGCACGCCAACGAAGATCACGCCGTCCATTCCGGCATCGGTCAAATCCGTCAACCGCCCCCGCAGTGACGTCTCGTCCGAGAACGACGTGACTTGCGTGCACAGTCCCCGCACCGCGGGCAGTTCAGCCCGGATAATCGACCAGTAGTCGACGACATCCAGCTTGGGCTTCATCTCCAGGGGCCGATCGCCGTCCTCGACGATCATCGAGGGAATCATCACGTGCGCTATGCGCCGGTCGATCCCGAACTCGGCGGAGAACTGCCGCAGTTTCCGCAGTTCCTCAGCTGCCCTATCGAGGCCGCCATCGACGTTGGGAGGCACCATCTCCAACGCAACGGTATTCATCGACACCCAAGTACCTCCGATTTGGCAAACAGTGGGTTGGCTAATGGTATATGCACCAATAATTTTCGCTGGTGGGCAGTCCCCCATATCCGCAAGACTGCCCACCAGACATCGACATCTACGCGTCGGCGCGCACTGAGGCAGCCGCGGCGACCAGGTTGGCCAGTGACGAGGTGACCTCGTCTACCTTGCGGGTCTTCAGACCGCAGTCAGGGTTGACCCAGAGACGCCGAGCCGGAACAGCCTTCAGCGCTTCACGTAACGATGTCGCCATCTCTTCAGTGGATGGCACACGCGGTGAATGGATGTCATAGACGCCCGGACCCACGCTGTTGGAGAACCCGATCGCATTGAGGTCGTCGAGCACCTCCATATGCGAACGTGCCGCCTCAATAGAAGTGACATCCGCGTCCAGATCAGCGATCGCGCCGATCACCTCGCCGAACTCCGAATAGCACAGGTGCGTATGGATCTGTGTCGCATCGGATACGCCCGAAGTGGACAGACGGAACGCACCGACGGCCCAGTCCAAGTACGCCTGCTTCTCGGAATTACGCAGAGGCAGCAGCTCGCGCAGCGCGGGTTCATCCACCTGAATGATGGCGATGCCGGCATTCTGCAGGTCCACCGTCTCATCCCGGATTGCCAGGGCGATCTGATTCGCGGTGTCCCCCAGCGGCTGATCGTCGCGCACGAACGACCACGCGAGGATGGTCACCGGCCCGGTCAGCATGCCCTTGACATGCTTTTGAGTCAGTGACTGGGCGTAGGTGGCCCACTCGACGGTCATCGGCTTGCGGCGGGCCACGTCGCCATACAGGATCGGCGGCCGGACACAACGGCTACCGTACGACTGCACCCAACCGTTCTGGGTGGCGAAGAAACCATCCAGCTGTTCGGCGAAATACTGCACCATGTCGTTGCGCTCCGGCTCGCCGTGCACCAGCACGTCCAGGCCCAGTTCCTCCTGCAGAGCAATGACATCGGCAACCTCGGCGCGCATCTGCCGCACGTATTCGGCATCGTCGATCTCGCCCCTGGTGAGGGCTTGGCGGGCCTTGCGGATCTCGACGGTCTGCGGAAAGGACCCGATGGTCGTGGTGGGAAGGGTGGGCAGTCGTAGACGCTCGTCCTGACTACGACGGCGTTCGGCGGCGTCGCCACGCGAAACACCATCCGCCAGAATCGCATCCAAGCGTGCACGGATCTGGCCATTGTTCAGACGCGGGTCCGTCCTGCGGGACTCGGCAGCCGCGTTGGAGTCCGCGATCTCGGCGGCCACCGCGTCGCGCCCCTCACTCAGAGCACGCGCCAGCACGACGACTTCCTTCACCTTTTCCTCGGCGAAGGCCAGCCAGCTGCGCAACTGGTCGTCGAGTTGGGCCTCCGGCTCCAGCGAATAGGGCACATGCAATGTCGAGCAGGACGTAGAAACCGCCACCGCCCCCGCACTCCCCACCAAGGTCGCAAGGCTGCCCAGCGCCGATTCGAGGTTGGTACGCCAGATGTTTCGGCCATCGACGACGCCGGCCACCACGGTCTTCCCGGATAGCTCGGGCACCGCCGTCACAGTCGATACCGACCCGTAGACCAGGTCGACGGCGATCGCCTCGACGGGGGTGCGCGCCAACGCCGGCAGCGCCGCGCCCAGGTCACCGAAGTAGGTGGCGACCAGGATCGCGGGGCGATCCGCTACCGTCCCGAGGCGCCCATACACCCGCTCGGCCAGCTCGGGTCCGTTCGGGAGGATGTCGGTGACGAGCACGGGCTCATCGATCTGGACCCAGGCGACCCCGGCCTCGGCAAGCCGCACCAGCAATTGTTCGTACAGGGTCACCACCTCGTCGAGACGCTCGATGGGCGCATCAGCTCCGTCAATCGGCTTGCTCAGCGCCAGGAAGGTGACCGGGCCGACGACGACTGGACGCGCGGGGATGTCCAGTGCTTGAGCCTCTTTCAGCTCACCGAACAACTTCGCGTCGTTGAGCTCAAATTTCGTGCCGGGCCCGATCTCGGGCACCAGATAGTGATAGTTGGTGTCAAACCACTTGGTCATTTCCAGCGGCGTGACATCGGCGTTGCCGCGTGCTGCGGCAAAGTAGCGATCGAGGTCGTCGGTGATACCCGCGACGCGGGGCGGAAGTGCACCCAGCAGCACCGCGGTGTCCAGCACCTGGTCGTAGTAGGAGAAGGTGTTCACTGGAACCGAGTCGAGCCCAGCGGCTGCTAGCGCGGTCCAGTTGTCGCGCCGAAGCCCCGCGGCGACATCCTCCAGCTCGGCGCGGCTGATGCGTCCGGCCCAGTAGCTTTCGGTAGCCCGTTTGAGCTCACGGCGCGGGCCGATGCGCGCCGAACCGAGCGTGGTGGCCTTCAATGGTTGAGTGGTCATGCGGTCCTCTATCTACGGCGTAGTGGTCACCGCCCAGGACAAGCAAGCCGAGCCCGAATAACCAGCACGCACGGTGCTGGTTGAAACCGATTCGGCCATACGCCCATTCCGCGAGGCGATGATCCGCCGGATGCGGCGCATCCGACACAACTGGCAGGTCTTCGGACTTACAGGCATTACCCGGGCTCAGGTTTTCCTACGGGCCGTCGCTTCCCAGGAGCGTTGGTGGCATTCCCAGTGCTTATGACGGCGATCGTTCCTGCATACCGCTGCGGGACAGTCCCGGATTCTCACCGGGTTCCCTCTTGTGCCGGCCCCCGTAGGGCCCGCCACTCGATGCTGACAACGGCCCGGACGAATCGGGCCACCATCAGCAGACCAGCTGCGCCCTACATCATATGCACGCTGGCCCGCCCGTTTATTAGCGACTATTCTCTAATATCGTGATTACCCTTGACCAGGCGCAACAAGTTCTCGATGCACAACCCTTCAGCCGTCTATTGGGGGCTGCGATCACCCGGGTCGACGAGCGCGGAATCCAGCTTTCCCTGGAGATCCGCGACGAACTGCGCCAGCAGAGCGGATTCATCCACGGCGGCGTACTGAGCTATCTCGCCGATAACGCCATCACGTACGCCTGCGGTCTCGGACTCGGCGCCGACATCGTGACCAGTGGATACACCATCGAATACGTGGCACCCGCCCGCGACGGCGCACGCCTGGTCGCCGACGCATCCCTGGTAAGTGCCGGGCGCACCAAAGCCCTCGGCCGCTGCGAGATCTCCGTCGAGGACCACGACGGCACGGCCACGCTGGTCGCGGTGGCCCAGGGCACCAGCATGGTCCGTCGCAGTGGGACGTAAGCCGCAGTACAGCGCCGACGACATCCTGGATGCGGCCCTGGGACTGGTGGCTGCCGGTGGTCCGTCCGCAGCCACGGCTACGGCGATCGGACGGGTGCTCGGAGCCCCTTCGGGTTCGATCTACCACCGATTCCCCAGCCGCGACGAACTCATGGCCCGCCTCTGGTTACGTTCAATCGCGCGTTACCAGGACGGTGTACTCGCCGCCCTTGCCCTGCCCGACGCCGACGACGCCCTCGCGGCGGCGATCGATCACGCCTTCGATTGGACGGCAAGCAACCACAATGAGGCGCTGCTGCTCCTTCAATACGAGAAGGCGGATTTGGTGGCCCACTGGCCCGACACCCTCGCCACCGAGCTCAAATCGCTGAACTCGCGGGTACGAAAGACTTTGCGCGAGTACACCGATCGCCGGTATGGCAAGGTGACCACCGAGCGGATCGACAAGGTGATGTTCGCGTTGATCGACATGCCCTACGCCGCTGTGCGCCGGCACCTCCCCGACAAGGGCGAGCCGGCACCGTGGCTACGCGAGTTCGTCCACACCAGCGCCCATGCCCTCCTGGCGCGAGCATGCCCAAACGAGCCCTAAAACAGCCGATTTCCGCATATTTGGGCATGCTCGCGGAAAGGAAATCAGACCGTGGCGTACTTCTGGCGCAGCGCCTTCTTGTCCAGCTTGCCCAGCGCGGTCAGCGGCAATGAGTCGGCGATGATCACGTGCTTGGGCGACTGCACCGACCCCTTGCGTTCCTTGACCGCGGACTGAATCTCGGAGGTCATCAACGCGACCGCCTCCTCGTCGGATGACGCGTCGGAGCGCAGCACGACGATCGCGGTCACCGCCTCGCCCCACTTCTCGTCGGGCACCCCGATAACCCCTACCTGGGCAACCGAAGGATGCTCAGCGACAACGTCTTCCACCTCACGCGGGAACACGTTGAAGCCACCGGTGACGATCATGTCCTTGGTGCGGTCGACGATGAACCAGAAGCCGTCTTCGTCCTCGCGCGCGACATCTCCGGTGCGCAGCCAGCCGTTCTTGAATGTTTCGGCGGTCTGTTCGGGCAGACCCCAGTAGCCGCCCGCTACCAGTGGGCCGGCAACGCAGATCTCGCCCGGCTCACCCTGTTTGACCGGCCGATCGTTCTCATCGAGCAGGGCGGTGCGCAGGAACGCCGAGGGCCGGCCACAGCTGGACAGCCGCTTGGCATCGTGATCGCCCTTGGCCAGATAGCTGATCACCATGGGCGCCTCGGACTGACCGAAGTACTGCGCGAAAATCGGCCCGAATCGCTCGATGGCCTCCGCCAGGCGCACCGGGTTGATGGCCGAGGCACCGTAGTAGACGGTCCGCAGTGAAGATAGGTCGCGGGTGCGTGAATCCGGGTGGTCCAACAGCGCGTAGATCATCGACGGCACCAGCATGGTGGCGGTGATCTGGTGTTCCTCGATCGCGGCCAGTACGGCACCCGCGTCGAACTTGGGTAGCACCACCATCGACCCGCCTTTCATCAAGGTGGGCATGAAAAAGGCGGCACCGGCATGCGAAAGCGGAGTGCACATCAGGAACTTGGGACGTTCCGGCCACTCCCATTCGGCCAGCTGGATCTGCGTCATGGTGAGAATGGACTGCGAGGTACCGATGACACCCTTGGGCTTACCGGTGGTCCCGCCCGTGTAAGTGAGACCGTTGATGTGGTCCGGCGACAGATTGATCGGTGTCAAGGGCCTGGCCGCGAAGCCCGCGGCCGCGGCAACCAGATCCTGGCCCACCTCGGCCAGTTCTGCGGGCACCGGCCCCAGCGTGAGCACGCGCGTCAACGTCGGCACCTTGGCCACCAGCGCCGCCGCGCGTTCCACGAATTGCGGTGTGGGATCAATGACGAGCGTGGTGATCTTGGCATCGGCCAAGACATAGGCGTGATCGTCGAGCGAACCGAGCGGATGCAGCGCGGTGCGGCGAGTGCCGAGCAACTGCCCGGCACCGATCACCAACAGCACTTCGGGCCGGTTGAGCGCCAACATGCCCTGCCCGTCGGTGGGGTCGGGTACCAGCTCGATGAAGGCTTGGATGTACTTACTGATCTCGTCGGCCATTTGCGCGCCAGTCAGAGTCACGTCGCCGAGTACCAACGCGGGGGCATCCCTATTGCGCTTGAGCGCGGATACCAGCAGGTGCCCGGAGTTGATGGACCCGTGCAGCGGGTCGAATGGATCAGGCATCGCGCTCCTCAATGAATGGTCGCCGATCAGGCACTTCGCTCGACGTTAGAACATGTTCTATTTTTGGGCAAGAACGCGCCCACCCACCGGCCACGTAGCACCTCGGCCGATACCCGGTGAAACTCTCAATGGCCTTGCTACGCTCGTTAAATGATCAGGTCAACGGCAAGTGGCGCACTGTTCATCGCGATGATGACGTTTGCCCCAGCTTTCGCAGGTGCCGACCCGGCGGATCCCGACCCGTTCAACCCCGGTGATTGCATCGGCAACGCCAATGCCGTCTGCAACGTTGGCCCCTACGGACCGAACAGCATGTCCAATCCCGCCAACCCGGCCAGCCCGTTGAACCCCAACAACCCCGCCAACCCGGCCAGCCCGCTGAACCCCAACAACCCGGCCAATCCCGCCAGTCCCATGAATCCGAACAATCCCGCGAACCCCGCCAGCCCGCTGAACCCGATGAACCACCCGGGTCAGCCCTGACGCGCCCTTAGGCCGCGGTAAATCCCTTGGCCCGCCGCGTATCGAGCGGGCCCCACAGCGTGGACTTGACTTCCGCTCGCACCAGCGGCACGACCTCTTCGGCGAACCGACGCAAGGTGTCCTTCTGTTCCTCGAAGTCGGCCTCGGGACTCAACGAGATCGATTGGAACTCGTGTCCAAACGCCTCATGCCAGTCAAGGATCTTCTCGGCCACCCGTTCCGGTGAACCGGCGAGCACCGGCCCGCGGTCCGCGGCATCCTCGATGGATTCAAAGGAAGGAAACTTACCGACGGCCTTGGGATGCGCTTTGAGCTTCGCCATCTGCGCCAGGCGCGCCTCGTAGATCGGCCGATACTGCGCGATGGCCTGTTCCGTCGTGTCCGCCAGGTACAGCCCACCCGAACCAGCACCCACGTACAGTTGCGCGGGGTCGTGCCCGTGATGGGCGTACAGCTCACGATATCTGTCGATGAGCACTCGGTAGTTCTCCTTGGGCTGCAAGGCATTTGCGGTGACTATCGGGTCGCCCCACTTGGCCGCGAGCTCGACCGCAAAGGTTGAAGTCGCCGAGCCATGCCAGATACGGAACGGTCCGTCATACGGTCGTGGCAGTGTGGTCGCGTCGGCCAGCGGGTGCCGGTGCACCCCGACCCAGTCGACGTGCTCCTCACGCAACAACCGCCGGAGGAGCTCGTAGTTCTCCTGTAGGTACTCGTACTGCTTGGCGATATCCAGACCCATCAAGGGGTACTGACGATCCTCATTGCCCTTCCCGATCACTATCTCGAGCCGGCCCCGGCTGAGTTGGTCGATGGTGGCGAAGTCCTCGGCCGCGCGCACGGGATCCAGCAGTGACAAGACCGTCACGCCGGTGGACAGCAGTATCCGGTCGGTCGCGGCCGCCACCGCTCCCAGCAGCACGGTGGGCGCCGAGGAAAGCACGTCACCAGCATGTCGTTCCCCAACGGCGAAGGAATCAAAACCCAAATTCTCGGCCAACACCGCGGTCTCGATCACCCTGTTCAGCCGCTCCGCAGCCGGCGCCAACGCCCTTGTCGCCGGGTTTGGCAGGTGGAAGACAATGTCGAGTAGCTGGAAGCGCATATTGCCAGTATGCCTAAGCGGACTTCGGTCCGGCAGGGAGGAAAAGCTCTGATGATCACCGAACTGGACTCGGTGCTCCTGGACGTTCCAAATCTCGGTGAGGCAAAGGACGCGTACTCACGGCTGTTCAACAGCTCCGCGCCGCACCCCCAGTTACACCTCGGACTCCCGCGATGGGCCTCCCATCCCGGGATGCTGTTTCGCGTGGACGACCTCGACTGCGCGGCCCGGACAGTCGCTCGGCGCGGGCTCGCGCTGACCGTGCACGGAGATCTCGCGACGGGCGAGTCCAACGGAGTGACCCTTGGGCTGAGCGGGCAACCGCCCGCCGTTCCCCAACCGGACGCAGACAGCTGCCAGATAGATCACCTGGTGCTGTTCTCTCCCAACCGCGACAGGATCATCGCGACCTTGTGCGGACGCTTGGGCTTCGATCTACGCTTGGATCGCCTGCAATCGTGGGGAGTACACCAATTGTTCTTCCGGGGCGCGGGCTTGGTGGTTGAGGTGGTGCTGCGCGACGATGACCCGTCCGGCCCGGACTCATTGTGGGGAATCGCCTGGCGCACTGCCGACATCGAAGCCTCACATGCCCGCTTGAGCGGGGCTGGTGCCACGCTCGGTGATATCCGCAATGGTCACAAGCCGGGCACCCGGGTCGTCACGGTCAAAGATCCGGCGCTGGCGTTGCCCACGATCCTGATCGAACAACGCTAGCTTGGAACCATGACGACTCCGAATTCCGGCAGCTGGCAACCCGACCCCGACGGACGATACGAATTCCGCTGGCACGACGGACAGCGCTGGACGGATCAAGTAGCGCACCAAGGCTCGGTCAGTACGGCCCCGCTGGGAGGTGCAGCGGCTCAGCCCGCAGCACCGGATCAGCCCGCGGGCGACCAATTCTCCGGTATCAGTGGGGATTTGGTGGATGGCCGGTTCAGTGAAAATGAAGCCAAACCGATCTCCAACCAGAACGCGAAGCTGTTGCGCGTCCGCCTCGGAGAACCGTTCTTGGCGCGCCAAGGATCGATGGTGGCGTATCAGGGCAACGTCGACTTCGCTTTCGAGGGCGGCGGCGCAGCCAAGTTCCTGAAAAAGGCGCTGACCGGCGAGGGCCTTCCGCTCATGCGATGTTCGGGCCAGGGCGACGTGTTCCTTGCCGAGCGCGCCTTCGATGTGCACCTGCTGAATCTGAACAATGCGGGCCTGTCCATCAGCGGCAAGAATGTGCTGGCCTTTTCCGCGGGCCTGAACTGGAATATCGAGCGAGTCAGGGGCGCCAGCGTGGTGACGGGCGGCCTGTTCAACACCACCTTGCGCGGCACCGGTTGGGTGGCGCTGACCACCGACGGGCCGCCAGTTGTGCTCAATGCCGCCGAGGCACCGACGTTCGCCGACACCAATGCGGTAGTGGCCTGGTCGTCGAACTTGCAGACTCAACTCAAAACCAGCTTCAAGGCCGGCGCTCTCATCGGCCGCGGCTCCGGGGAGGCCCTTCAGGTCTCGTTCCAGGGGCGCGGCTTCGTCATCGTGCAACCGTCCGAGGGCATACCTGTCGTCACTGCGGGCTGACGCGTCAGCGGTCTCCCAGCACTACCGAAAGCTCACGAGCGCCGCGCATCAACGTCGCGATCAATGTCTCCCGCACCACCCGGGTCGCCCGCGGCAAAAGCGGTCCCAGCTGTAGTTCGTATCGCGCCTCGGCGCCGTCAAATATGGGTGCAGCCAAATAGCTGATCGGCAGCACTTCGTCGGACGTCAGCTCATCGCGCGAATAGGGACGCGATGTGAGCCGGGAAAGCTGGCGCAGCAGCCGTTCGCGCAATGCCGCCTCCATCACCTCCGACCCCACCGAGCCCAGTAGATCCGAGAGCAGGTCGACCATCCCGGTGTCATCGTGATCGGGGCGATAAACCACGTATCCGCAATCCGACACCTGCTGCAAGAGCCGCTGACCGGACCGCGCACTCAATCCTGCTGCCGTACCAAGCCATTGCTCGCATTCCTCGGCGGCTCGCCACGGCATGACCGCCGACCCGGCCGGAAATGCCAGCGGAATACTCTGGCCCACAGCGAATCCGGTGACAGCGCGGCGGCCCGCCTGCGCCTTGGCTACCACGGTCAATGCCTTCGCGCTGATGCGGCTGATCGTCGCACCGGCCTGTGCCTCCGCGGCAATGCGGGCCAGCAGCTGTTGCGCCTCCCGCGGCATGCTGGTGTCAACGGCGCGTGGCAATGATGCGCCGATGCGGTAGCGAAGCTCGTCGTCGCGCGCCACCCAGCCTGCCGCTTCCAGCTCGTTCACCACGGCAGTCGCGGTGGCGCGAGAAATGCCCGTGCTGGCGGCGATCTCACTGACCGTTTTGGGTTGCATTGCAGCTGCAAGCATTTCGACGATACGAACCACACGAGCCGTCGGCGGTGAGCTGGCCGGCATAAGTTCCCCCTCTTGTGTGACGCACGGTGCGGGTCTAGAGTGCATCGACTATTCGCCCCATGGTAGTCGAATACTCGACACGGAGGACGCCATGATCCTGGACCGTTTTAAACTTGATGGCAATGTCGCCGTCGTCACCGGCGCGGGTCGCGGCCTCGGTGCGGCGATCGCGGAGGCCTTCGCTCAGGCCGGTGCCGACGTACTGATCGCCTCACGCACCGAGTCCCAACTGCGCGAGGTCGCCGCGAAAGTACAGGCGGCGGGCCGCCAGGCCGAGGTCGTCGTCGCCGATCTGTCCGATACCGAAGCCTCCGCCGCGCTAGCGCAGAAGGCAGTCGATCGGTTCGGGCGACTCGATGTCGTGGTCAACAACGTGGGCGGCACCATGCCGAAACCCTTCTTGGACACCACCAACGACGATCTCGCCGAGGCGTTCTCCTTCAACGTCCTCAGCGGACACGCACTCCTGCGCGCGGCCGTGCCGCACCTACTCAAGTCGGACAACGCGTCGGTCATCAACATCACCTCGACGATGGGACGTTTGCCCGGGCGCGCGTTCCTGGGTTACTGCACCGCAAAGGGCGCGCTGGCCCACTACACACGCACGGCAGCAATGGATCTAAGTCCCCGCATCCGTGTCAATGGCATAGCTCCGGGCTCCATCCTCACCTCTGCACTTGAGGTGGTCGCAGGCAATGACGAGATGCGCAACACGCTGGAGCAGAACACACCCCTGCACCGACTCGGGGATCCGGCCGACATCGCCGCCGCCGCGGTCTACCTCGCCTCGCCGGCGGGCAGCTTCCTGACCGGCAAGGTGCTCGAGGTCGACGGTGGTTTGATCGCGCCCAACCTCGACATCCCGCTGCCGGACCTCGCTTAGGAAGGGCACGAGATGACGAAGACACGTGTAGCCGTCTGGGGTACAGGCAATGTCGGCCAGCACGCCCTCGCCGGCGTGATCACCGACCCGAGCATGGAACTTGTCGGGGTATGGGTCTCCGGGAGCAACAAGGCCGGAAAGGACGCCGGTGCGTTGGCGGGACTAGACATCCTCACCGGCATCACCGCTACGACCGATGCCGCGCAGATTCTGGCACTCAGGCCCGACTGCGTGGTGTATACCGCCATGACCGACAACCGCCTCATGGAGGCCCTGAAAGATCTGACCGACCTGCTGTCTGCCGGAATCAACGTTGCCGCCAGCGCACCGGTGTTTCTGCAATATCCCTGGGGCGTGCTGCCGGAAAATATGCTGACGCCCATTGAAAATGCCGCACGAGAAGGTAACTCGTCGATCTTCGTCGGCGGCATCGACCCCGGTTTCGCCAACGACCTACTGCCGCTGGCACTCATGGGCACCTGCCAGCGCATCGACCAAGTGCGCTGCATCGAAATTGTCGACTACGCCACCTACGACAGCGCAACAGTGATGTTTGACGTCATGGGATTTGGTAAGCCCATGGAAGAAACGCCCATGCTGCTGCAGCCGGGGGTGCTGTCGCTGGCCTGGGGCTCAGTCGTGCGGCAACTCGCAGCCGGGCTCGGCGTCGAATTGGACGAGGTCACCGAAGTATACGAAAAGCTGTCCGCACCTGAAGATTTCGATATTTCATCGGGTCATATTCCAGCGGGCACCATGGCCGCACTGCACTTCGAAGTGCGCGGCATCAAGGACGGCCGGGCGGTGACTGTCCTGGAGCACTTCACCCGGCTACGCGAAGATCTGGCGCCAAACTGGCCACAACCCGCCCACGAAGGCGGCACCTACCGGGTGGAAATCACTGGAGAGCCCAGTTACCTGCTGGATCTCGGCTCATTCAGCGCGCGGGGTGATCACAACTATGCCAATCTGATTGCGACCGCCATGCGGGTGGTCAACGCGGTGCCTGCCGTGGTCGCCGCCGAGGCAGGCATTCGTACCACGCTCGATCTGCCCCTGATCACCGGTAAGGGAAGGGCTGTCTAGTCGACGTGCGGCTTCGGCTTCGCGTCAGCGGGGACGTACAGCTGGACCAGTTCCACGAGCCGCTGACCGACATCGTCAAGCGCCTCCGTCGACTGGGCCGCGATCGACATGATGACCGCTCCTTCGATGGCCGCGATCATCGTGCTGGCCAATGACCGTGCCGTCTCGCCGTCGACGTCGTAGCGCACCAGCCGGTCGATGAGTATCTTCTGCCAGCTCTCGAACGCATCCGCCGCCACTGCCGCCGCCTCGGGAGCCTCAGTACGCCCCAACACCGCCGCCACCACCGGGCAGCCGGCCTGCATCTCGGTCTCGGCGAGTTGCGCCTTCCAGAGCTCGATGAACAGCTGAATCCCGCGCGCAGGATCGACGTCGTCACCGGCCGCCTTGATGATGGCGGTGAGTTCGTTCCCCGCGAGCCTGGTCGCCTCGGCGACGAGTTCCTGCTTACCGCCCGGGAAGTTCAGATAGATGGTGCGCCGCGAGACACCGCTGTCCTCCAGGAGCGCATTGAGGCCCGTCCCCGCCACACCCCTGCGTCGCACCAGACCAGTCACGCTGGCGATCAAGGTGTCCCGTGCTGACATCGCCGTACTGCCTCCAAAACATGTCAGGTGTTAGCTATACCGCTCAGTCTACCGACACGCCTCCGACGTGGGCAGATATTCGCGATATTGCACTATACCGATCGGTGTACTACCGTCGCCGGCATGCCTGATATTCACGATCCGCTAGCACTCGCCAACGGACAGGTACTGCGCAATCGACTCATGAAATCGGCCCTGAGCGAGGCCCTGGGTAACGCCGAGCAGGGCCCCGATCACCGACTCGTACAGTTGTTCAGCCGCTGGGGTGCGGGGGGATACGGGCTTATAGTGACCGGCAATGTGATGGTCGACCACAACCATCTCGGTGAGCCGGGGAACGTCGTCATCGAGGACGACCGTCATCTCGAAGGCCTGTCGCGCTGGGCAAAGGCGACCAAGGATGGCGGTGGTCTCATCTGGATGCAGGTGAATCATCCGGGAAGACAAGCCAACCCGCTGGCCACCAAGCATCAACCGGTGGCCCCTTCCGCCGTCCGGATGAGCGTTCCTGGATGGCAGGCGCCGCGTGAGCTCACCGATGTCGAGATCGAAGACATCATCGACAGGTACGCGCGGACCGCCGTCGTCGCCGATACCGCTGGATTCGACGGGGTGCAGATTCACGGTGCGCACGGGTATCTGGTCGCGCAGTTCCTGTCCCCCAACACCAATCGCCGCACCGACCGCTGGGGCGGCGACGCGCAGCGGCGCATGCGCTTCGTTCTGGAGATCGTGCGACGTACCAAGGCGGCCGTCAGCCCCGGGTTCGCCGTCGCCATCAAGCTCAACTCGGCCGACTTCCAGCGGGGCGGATTCACCGAAGAAGAGTCCCGTGGTGTTATCGCCGCCCTGGCCGCCGAAGGCATCGACCTGATCGAAATCAGCGGAGGTACATACGAATCCCCGGCCATGGAGGGGCGTCCCGTCGTGGTATCAACGTCCACCCAGGCACGTGAGGCCTACTTCCTCGAGTACGCCACAACGGCGCGCGCCGTGGCCGGCGATGTACCGCTGGCGGTGACCGGTGGTTTCCGCACCACAGCCGCCATGAACGAGGCCATCGAGAGTGGGGCCTGCGATGTGATCGGTTTGGGGCGGCCCACCACCGTCAACCCCGAAGCGGCCATCGAGCTGCTGAGCACGCGCCGGGATCGGCTGACAGTTCCGGACGCCGCGCTACCGCTACCGGCGCGGCTGGCCGCGACCGCGCGCGCGAAAGCCTTCCTGAGCGCGCATGAGCTGCAATGGCACGGCACCCAAATGCACCGCCTGGGCGCGGGAAGCGACCCGGATCCCAGCATCGGTCCGTGGATCACGACCCTGCGGCTCCTCAAGAACAACGGCGTCGAAGCATTCCGAAAAAGGAGAAGTTCATGACCGACAAAACCTTGCGCAAGTTCCGCCGGGAGCGCGCCATGGGCCGCTACCTGCTCAATCCGGCCGTCGGGGCCTTGGCCAAGCTGGGTGTGCGCACCGCCTTGGCCTCCGAGCTGGAGACCACCGGACGCAAAACCGGACAGCTCAGGCGGGTGCCCGTCTCGGTGCAGTTCGACTCGACCGGCGCCTGGGTGATCTGCCAGCACGGAACTCGCTCGGGTTGGGGAAGTAACATCGCCGCCAATCCCAATGTTCGCGTACGGCAAGGTAACCGATGGCGCACCGGTACCGCGCAATTCCGGCCCGACGACGATGTCGTCGCACGAGGGCGCGGTTTCGGCGTGATCGGCGCGCGCGTCGTCAAAGCACTGGAAACGACGCCGATCTCGGTGCGCATCGATTTCACCGATTAGGACGCGTAGCTCGTAGGGCGGCATTTCCCAGCCATTTACCAGACAATGCCTCTAGGCTCGTCGCCGTGTGGCGGACCCGGAGGGAATTGGCCGACGGCCGGGAAATTCTCTATTTCGACTCCATCCCCACGGAGCGGGCCGCCGTGGATCGGCGCGATCTGCCGCCGGTTTCCACGCAATCCCAGATACGGTTCGACCCGCTGCTGGGCGATTGGGTCACCCTGGCCTCACACCGGCAGACGCGTACGTTTCTGCCGCCCACCGATCTCTGCCCGCTGTGTCCGTCCACACCGGAGCGTCCTACCGAGATACCCGAGCACGCCTACGAAGTGGTGGCGTTCGAGAACCGGTTTCCGTCGCTGTCGCTGCACGCACAGGCCGCCACGCCTCCGGCGGGCGCAGGCTTCGGACGATGCGAGGTGCTTTGCTTCACCAGCGAGCACGACACCTCTTTCGCGCAGCTGGAGCCGCGCCGCGCCCGCCTGATCGTTGATGTGTGGGCCGAGCGTACAAAGGAATTGAGTGCGATCGACGGGATTGAGCAGGTCCACTGCTTTGAGAACCACGGCGAGGAGATCGGCGTCACCCTGGCACATCCGCACGGACAGATCTACGCCTATCCGTTCATCACCGCCAAAACGGCCCGCGTCCTGTCCAACGTCGATACTCACCGAAAACAACACGGCACCAATCTTTTCGGGGAAATCCTTGCCGCCGAGCGGGCTACGGGCACCCGGGTTGTCACCGCGAACGACGAGTGGACGGCGTTCGTACCGTCCTTCGCCCGCTGGCCGTATGAGGTTTCGTTGTATCCGCACCGGCAGGTCGCCGATATCCCGGACCTCGACGACGCCGCCCGTTCCGCCTTCGCCGAGCTGTATCTCGATGTGCTCCAGCGCTTCGCGCGTCGCTTCGACAACCCGATGCCATACATCGCGTCCTGGAATCAGGCGCCCACCGTCGCGTCCGGCGCTATCCGCGACAACTGGTGGCTACACCTACAGGTGTTCTCGATTCAGCGTGCACCACGCAAGCTCAAGTACCTGGCCGGATCCGAAAGCGGTATGGGAGCGTTCATCAGCGACACCACACCCGAACAGGTCGCGGCCAAACTTCGGGACGTCATATGACGGGGACGTGGTCGGCGCCCGGACGAGTGAACGTGATCGGCGAGCACACCGACTACAACGGTGGTCTGTCACTGCCCATCGCCATCCCCCAGCACGTCGACTGCACCCTGACGCCGCGTGACGACCAGACCGTACGCGTCACATCGCAACAGCACGGCCGAGACTGGGTCGAGGTACCGCTGGACCGGCTGGCCCACACCGACATCGTGAGCTGGGCGCGATACCCGCTCGGGGTCGTACACGAATTCGTCAAGCGCGGGAACGACATCCACGGTATGGATCTGCGCCTTGACGGCGACGTACCGGTCGGGGCCGGTTTGTCATCCTCGGCCGCCGTCGAGTGCGCGGTTGCGGCAGCCATCCGGGATACCTTCGCGACCGAACTCTCCGATTCCGAGCTGGTAGACATCACGCATCGAGCCGAGAACGATTTCGTGGGTGCGCCGACAGGACTGCTCGACCAATCCGCATCGATCCTGTGCACCGCCGGGCATGCCCTGTTTCTCGACGCGGAAACCGGTGCACACACGCAGGTGCCCTTCGATCTGGCGGCGGCAGGACTTGAGCTCGTGGTCATCGACACCGGCACCCGGCACAACCACGTCACCAGCGAGTACGCCACCCGCCGTCAACAATGCCAGACCGCCGCGAGCCTCCTCGACGTTCACTCGCTGAGTGCCGTCACCGATGCCGGAGTTCTCGATACCGTGGCTGATCCGATGCTCCGCGCACGTGCTCGGCACGTGGTGACGGAGAATGCGCGCGTACGCGAAGTGGTCGCAATACTTCAGAGTGGTTGGGATCCTCGCTCGATCGGCCCAATCCTGACGCGCGGACACGGCTCGCTGCGCGATGACTTCGCGGTGTCGACGCCGCAACTCGACGCTGCAGTCGAGGCCTCGTGCGATTCCGGCGCCCACGGTGCGCGGATGACGGGCGGTGGGTTCGGCGGCAGTGTCATCGCACTCGCCGAGGCCGATTCGTCGGCACGGATCGGTACGGCAGTGGCACAACACTTCTCCGCACAGCACTGGCCTATACCGCAAGTGTTCGTGGTTACACCCTCCGATGGTGCACGACGGATCCGATGACGGGTTCACTTCGCCTGGACGCCGGTCCCGTCGACTACGTGCTCATCGCCATCTACTTCGTCTTCGTTCTCGCCATCGGCCTACTCGCCCGCCGCGGCGTCTCTTCCAGCATCGATTTCTTCCTCTCGGGGCGTTCCCTACCGGCCTGGGTCACGGGTCTGGCCTTCGTATCGGCCAACTTGGGCGCGGTCGAGATCATGGGCATGTCCGCCAACGGGGCACAGTTCGGCATGGTTGGTATGCACTACTTCTGGATTGGTGCAGTGCCGGCCATGCTGTTCCTGGGCATCGTCATGATGCCCTTCTTCTATGGCTCACAGGTGCGCAGCGTGCCCGAATATATGTTGCACCGCTTCGGAGTCGGTGCGCACCTGGTCAACGCCACAGGCTTCGCCGTCGCACAGGTACTCATCGCCGGAGTCAACCTGTATCTCCTGGGAACCATCGTAAATGTGCTGCTGGGCTGGCCGCTCTGGGTATCGGTCATCGCCGCGGCGGCGATCGTGTTGTGTTACATCACTCTTGGTGGTCTATCGGCGGCCATCTATAATGAGGTGTTGCAGTTCTTCGTCATCGTGGCGGCGCTGCTGCCACTCACCATCGTCGGCCTCCACCAGGTCGGCGGTTGGCAGGGATTGCAAGACAAGGTGTCCGCCGGACAGATGTCATCCTGGCCCGGCAATGAACTCAGCGGATTCTCTGACAACCTGCTCTCTGTCATCGGCATCGTGTTCGGTCTCGGGTTCGTGCTCTCATTCGGCTACTGGACCACCAATTTTGTTGAGGTACAACGCGCACTCGCCTCCGAGTCATTGTCCGCCGCACGGCGCACCCCGATCATAGGCGCCTTCCCGAAGATGTTCATACCCTTCATCGTGGTGATCCCGGGGATGATCTGCGCGGTTCTGGTACCCCAGATGGTCTCCTATAAGGCAGGGCAACCCACCAGTGATCCCAATCTGACGTACAGCAACTCGCTGCTCTACCTGATGAAAGAGGTGCTACCGAATGGTGTTCTGGGCGTAGCCATCACCGGCCTACTTGCCTCCTTCATGGCCGGTATGGCCGCCAATGTCTCAGCCTTCAACACGGTTTTCAGCTACGACCTGTGGCAGCGTTACATCCGCAAGGACCGTCCCGACGGCTACTACTTGCGGATTGGCCGAATCGCCACTGTCGGAGCCACGGTCATCGCCATCGGTACCGCCTTCATCGCGGCCAATTACAACAACGTCATGAACTACCTTCAGACGCTGTTCGCATTCTTCAATGCGCCACTGTTCGCAACTTTTATCCTGGGCATGTTCTGGAGACGGATGACCGCAACCGCGGGCTGGGCTGGATTGGTATCCGGAACCTTTGCCGCCGTGGGCATATGGTCACTCTTTGAGACAGGCGTATGCACGCTCTCCGGCCAGGGTTCCAACTTCATCGAGGCAGGTGTGGCCTTCACCGTGGACATCGTGGTGAGTGTTGCGGTGAGCTGGACCACGGAACCCAAGCCGGCCGCGGAGCTGGCGGGTCTGGTGTATTCGGAGACACCCCATGCCTTCTCCAGCGACGAGCCCGCATCGGGGTGGTTTCGTCAACCCGTCAAGTTGGCCATGACGGCACTGGTACTGGTGGTGGCGCTGAACCTGATCTTCCACTGACGCGTCACCCACTCAGACTCCGGACAGCGCCCTTGTCGGCAGACGTGGCCATCGCGGCGTACGCGCGCAAGGCAACAGAGACGTGGCGTTCGCGTGTGACAGGCCGATATCCGTTGCCCGATTCCAGGAGCGCTCGACGGCGCTGAAGCGTCTGAGGGGCAACCGCAACAGCAATCGAGCGCCGGGCGATATCGATGTTGATGATGTCGCCGTCCTCGACTAGCGCAATCGGGCCACCGGCTGCCGCCTCTGGCGAGATGTGGCCGATGGACAGCCCGGAAGTACCGCCCGAGAAGCGCCCGTCGGTGATGAGTGCGCAGCTCGCGCCTAGGCCGCGGCCCTTGAGAAAGGCTGTGGGATAGAGCATTTCCTGCATTCCCGGTCCGCCGCGCGGGCCTTCATAGCGGATCACCACCACATCGCCCGGACGCACACGGTCGTTCAAGATGGCTTCCACCGCTGCCTCTTGAGATTCGAGTACCACGGCGGGGCCGCTGAAAACATGGATCTTCTCGTCGACGCCCGCGGTCTTGACAATGCATCCGTTCGGGGCCAAATTGCCTGTGAGTACCGCGAGGCCACCGTCAGCGGAGTAGGCATGCTCGGTGTCGCGTATACAGCCGTTCTCAGCATCAAGGTCGAGAGTGTGCCAGCGCTGGGATTGGGAGAACGCTCGCGCAGACCGTTCACCTCCCGGGGCGGCGTGAAATAGCTCGATCGCCTCCGGCGAGGGCGCCGTGCCGCGTATGTCCCACTGTGTGAGCCATGTGGTCAGATCCGGTGCGTGCACGCTGTGAACATCGCGATGCAGCAGGCCCGCACGGTTCAGTTCACCTAATAACGCCGGGACTCCTCCGGCGCGGTGCACATCCTCGACCAGATAGGCACCGTTCGGAGCGACCTTGCTCAGGCACGGGACACGACGTGAGAGCGCATCGATGTCGGCGAGTGCGAAGTCCAGCTCGGCCTCATGGGCGGCTGCCAATAGATGCAGAACGGTGTTCGTCGAGCCGCCCATGGCTATATCCATACACATCGCGTTCTCGAATGCCCGGCGTGACGCGATCTCTCGGGGCAACACGGTGGTGTCGTCGCTGCCGTAATAACGTTGCGCAAGTTCCACAATCAGACTTCCGGCTTGCTCGTACAGGCCGCGGCGAGCGGTATGGGTGGCAAGCGTGGTGCCGTTGCCCGGCGGTGCCAGTCCCAGCGCCTCGGTCAGACAGTTCATGGAATTGGCCGTAAACATCCCGGAGCACGATCCACATGTCGGGCAGGCCTGGTCCTCAATACGGGCCAGGTCCTCGTCAGAGACGGACTCGGACGCCGATTCGGCCACCGCGGTGATGAGCGTCATTCCGGTGCGTACAGTTCCGTCCCGCAACGTGGCACGCCCGCCCTCCATAGGCCCGCCGGAAACGAAGACCGCCGGGATGTTCAGACGCAATGCCGCCATCAGCATGCCCGGTGTGATCTTGTCGCAGTTAGAGATGCACACCAGGGCGTCGGCGCGATGTGCTTCCACCATGTACTCGATCGAGTCGGCGATCAGGTCGCGTGACGGGAGCGAATACAACATCCCTTCGTGTCCCATCGCGATGCCATCGTCCACGGCAATCGTGTTGAACTCCCGAGGTACCGCGCCCGCAGCTGCTATCGCCTCGCTGACTATGCGACCGACCGGCTGTAGATGAGTGTGTCCCGGGACGAACTCGGCGAAGCTATTCGCAACTGCGACAATTGGTTTCCCGAAATCGGAGGCGGCCACCCCGGCCGCACGCAGTAGCGCGCGAGCGCCCGCCATGTTGCGGCCGTGCGTGACAGTTCGAGAGCGAAGTGCAGGCATGTCACCATTCGCTCACGGCACCACCCAGGTTGGAAGACGGCGCGGGTACTAGTAGTGGGACTACTAGGATCGACGCATGGCAGGGACGGACGAACGCCGCAGAGAACTCGGCGCGTTCTTGCGTGTCCGGCGGGAACATCTTGTGCGCGCGGACTATGGATTGCCTCCGGTAGGCCGCTCCCGCACCACCGGTCTGCGCCGCGAGGAGATCGCCTACCTGTCCGGTGTCAGTGTCACCTGGTACACGTGGCTTGAACAAGGGCGTGACATCAATCCCTCCCGCCAGGTCCTCGAGGCGATCGCCCTTGAGATGCGCCTGTCCGCGGCCGAGCGCACCTATCTGCTCGAACTCGCCGGATTTGCGCCATTGCCGCACAGTGCCACTCCCGACCCGGCTCCTGTGCCCGATCATCTTTTGCGGTTGGTCGAGAACCTGGTGCCCTCTCCCGCTTTTGTCGTGTCTGCCGACTGGAGCATCGGAGGATGGAACCGTGCCTACGAACTCCTGTACCCGGGCATCGCCTCGATCGTGCCGGCGGACCGAAATCTACTGCGGTTCATCTTTACCGACCCATATGTGCGGCAGATGCTGCCCGACTGGCCGATCACGAGCAGGCGGTTTCTTGCCGAATACCGTGCCGAGGCTGGTGCGCTGCTGGGAGACCCGAGACATCGCGCGCTCGTGGACCGGCTACAGCAGCAGAGCCCTGAATTCGCGCAGGCGTGGGCCGAGCACGAGGTCGGCCGGTTCACCTCACGCGAGCGACGGTTCCACCATCCCGAAGCGGGGGAGCTGATTTTCGAGCATCATCGATTGAGCCCGTCCGACCTTCCTGACCTCCACATTGTCATCTACTTGCCGCTGGACGGCACGAATACGCGGACCAAGCTGGAGGCTCTGCTGTCCGGTGGCCGCTGACCGAGTCAACGGCCGCCGCGGTACTTTGCCGACAGCACCGCAAGATGTTCGAGCGTGTCGTCCAAGGGAAGCACGTTGAAATCCGGCCCGAGCTGGTTGCAGGCCGAATCGAAGATGCCTTCGAGACTCGGTGCACCACTGGATATGCCACTGACGGCAGCGGTGTATCCACGCTCCACAAACGCCTGTGGGTGGTGCACCACGAGCACCGTGTCACCGATCGCGGGCATGGGAACGGCTCCGCCGAACACGCCGTGCGCGTCGACCATCTGGTTATAGAGGTACGGGATCCTGGTCCGCCGGGCAGTGTCCAGGTCGTGGCCCACTGCCGCCCACATGGGCTCGGGGTCATACAGATCCGATACAAAGCTGAACACTCCACCGGGGGTGTATACGTTGTCACCCCAGTAATGACTTACCTCGGTGACGACAACCTGGGCAGGGCCTTCCGCCATGTCTTGCTTGGCATGGAAGCCACCAGAGCCCGCCAACGACACACCGGGCTCCACCTCGGTGACACCGTAGCTGGCCAAGGTCGGAAAGGTACCCACATTTGCATTTCCCCCGACGTTGAGGTGCAAGTCCTCAAGCCCCAGTCGCTTTTCCAGGAGCTCCTTACCTCGCAGCATGGTAAAGAACGCGTCAGTCGGCCTGATGGCGGACGGGTCACCGGTCTCGCCATAACTTATCGCCGAGAACTGTGTGAGGCCGGCGATCTCGATTCCTGGCAGATCCAGCAGAGCACGCACACCCTCGACACAGGAGTCTTCCGTCCAGCCTCCCACCAGTCCCGCGAACGCGCCATCATCCGCCCCCACGATGGCACTGCCGGTAACAGCCTGATTGGTGACGCGCACATAGACACGTTGGCGTATACCCAGTTCACGCGCCGCATCGGAAACGCGTTGCGCTGCCTGGTGTGTATACACGGTAATGAATTCCGGCCGCATTGCCACCACGGCGGGAACTTGGGCCGCCGGAATGTTCTGAATGTGCCCGACGTTGCCGAGCGGGAAACCGTAGCGATGGATCCTATGCGCCTGCAACGTCTCGACCGCGCATGTGGACGGAATTCCCGCATCCAGAAGTACGCGAGTCATGAAGGGGTTCAACCCATTTTGTTTTGTCATGGCAAATACACGCAGACCGTGCGTGGCCGCGGCTTCTGCGGTCAACCGCGCGTTGCGGGCAATCATGTCCAGATCGATCAGCTGAGTAGCCGCCGGCAGCGCGCCGGATTGATGCAACTCGACGGCGGCGGCCAACATGCCGGGGTTGCGGTGGAAAGTACGCTCAAGCAACGTAGTCATGAAGATATCCTTCGATCGCACGGCGGGCTGAATATTCTTGTGCTCAAGGGTTTTCGCCATTGAGCACGGCGTCAGACGGCCGACGCTGAGCCCATGGCCGCACGGCCTCGAAGGCTGCCGCTAGCCGCAGCACGTCGGCGTCTGCCCGGAGGCGGCCCACAATCTGCAAGCCGACGGGCACGCCATTCCTGGTGAACCCGACCGGTATGGAAATCGCCGGATTCGTCGTCATATTGAACGGATAGGTGAGGACCCACCCCATCAGCCGTTCCAGTAGCGGAGCGCCGGCCAGCACGGCGGGGCAGAACTCGTCATGACCGAAGGCTTGTGCCGTGGTGACGGGCGTGACGAGAAAGTCGAACCGGCGCAGGAATTCGCGCAATGTGTCGACCATCTTTCCCCTCGCCGCGTCCGCGCGCTGAACCTGAACGGTGGTCAGCCGTGCGCCATCACGTATCACCTGGACAAGTTCCTGATCGACGTGGCCTGCCTGGTCATCCCAATTCGCGGCATCCAGTTTGCCCGCATAGACCGGCCCCCACACACCTTCCCACATGGTCTTGGCAGGGTCCGTCCAGTCCGGGCGATCCTCCTCAACGGTCCAGCCCATCTCGACAAAGGCGATGAGCGCTTCTTCACAGATTCCTTGAATCTCGCTATCGCACTTGGATATACCAAGGTCCGGTGACCACGCCATGCGCCCAGATTCGATCGGCTGGTCCAGCGCAGCGAGGTAATCGACTCCATCCGACGGCAACGATAACGGGTCCTCATCGTCAAAGCCGGCCATCGTGGTGAGCATCAGCGCAGCATCCGCCACCGTCCTTGTGATCGGGCCGTGGAAGGCAAAGGTGTGAAAACGGCCCGCAAGCCGGGTTTGGGGAATACGGCCGAGGGAAGGCTTGAATCCGACCACGCCATTGAGGGCCGCCGGGATCCGGATAGAGCCGCCGCCATCGGTTCCCTGTGCGAGCTGGCCCATACCTGCCGCCACCGCCGCTCCCGCACCACTACTAGAGCCACCCGCGGTCATTCCCGGATGCCAAGGATTGCGCGTGGAACCGTAGAGGTGATTGTCGGAGCTGGCCTTGTACCCGCCCTCCGCGATATTCGTCTTTCCCAGGAACAAGCCCCCGGATGCCCTCAACCGAGCGGACACCGGCTCGTCGCGGTCTGCGACCATATCCTTGAAGGCCACGACTCCTGAGGTGACCGGTGTTGCCGCAACTGCGCAAACCTCCTTGACACTGTACGGAATTCCGTACAGTGGAGGTAGAGTCGTGCGTTTGGTGAGGTCCTCGGTGAGCCTCCTGGCGTCGCGCAGCACCTGCTCCGGGTTGTGAAAGACAAACGCGTTGAGCAACGGGTTGACCTTTTCGATCCGCCGCAGTACCGCGTCGGCGACCTCCATCGGCGTGATGTCGCGCGCCGCAATCCGTCGCGATAGCTCGACAGCTGTTGTCCAACATAGAGATTCGTCATCCGACATCGCTATATCTCCCGTCACTACGAGTGCTCAAGTCATTGCCAGGCGGCACTCACTGCCCGTGCAGCAGTTGGCTGCACGAGGAAAAGACCCCAGCATCAACGCATTCGCACATGCTGGAGCTGATCTGTCGCCAGTTCGACAGCGCGCCGCGTACTTCCGTCTACGATCGCGTCAAAGAGCCACTGGTGGTGTTCTTGGTCATGCGGACGCTCTGCGCTACCCGCCAACAAAGCCAGCATCGCCTCGCGCATCCGCACCGAGAACGAGTCGAACAGCTCGTCGAGTAGCGGATTGTGCACCGCGGCCACCACCGCCCGGTGGAACTCCAGGTCTGCGTCGACGTATTCGATATCGTCCCCCGCGGATTCCGCTTTTGCCCGTGCCACCAGCGCTCGACGGATAGCCGCCACATCGCTGCGGTTCCGCCGTTCGGCGGCCAGCCCTGCCGCCTGCACTTCCAGCAGGCGCCGAATCTCTACCACGGCATCGATTTCGGCCGCTGCGAGCACCCGATCCCATTGCCCCAGGGGCCGATCCGATGTCACGAAAACGCCAGCTCCCTGGCGGGTCGAGACCAGCCCCTTGGTCTTGAGATCACGAATCGCCTCACGAACCGTTGCTCGGCTGACGCCAAATTCTTCGCAGAGGGCCACCTCTCCGGGCAGTTTGGCGCCGGTCGACCAGCGCCCGTCACCTATCTGCGCGGCCAAGATGTTGGCTACCTGCTCTGCCAGCGATTGCGAAGACAGCCTGGGGTGCATACCAAGGAGGTTACATGCTTACCAGGTTGTCAGACAACCTCCTCCCGCGTGCGGTGCCATGCGCGATGCAGCCAGCCCGATACACGATCGGCTCGTCCCATCTGCTGGCACAATGACAAGGAGCGACGATCTCCCACCGAAGGACCGCTATGCGCAGCGTTTTTGACATCCGCAATGTCATCGCTGCGCTACTGGGTAGCTTCGGCCTGATTCTCATCGGTGTTGGTATCCACGACGCGTCGGCGCACAACCTCGCCAAGGCGGGCGGCAACGTCAATCTGTGGACCGGCATCGCTCTGACCGTTGTCGCGGCCGCCTGCGTGGCGTGGGCGGTGCGGCGACCGATACAGGTCGACACATCCGACGAGTCCTAGCTCCTCCAAATCTCCGGCCGATCGATGGCCCGCCGATCGACAACACGCTGGCCTTGCGCCGGAGACGAGCCGTGGTACCGTTTGGCACAAGTTCACATGTTTGTGCCAACGAGTCAGGGAGGTCGTCGTGGTCGATCAGAGTGCCCTCACGCTGGATGAAGGTTTACGCGAGGCAATCCCCATGCCCGTCGAGGACAAGCCTGACGAGCCGTCGTTGCGCCTGGGCGCGGATTCCCTGGTGTGGAAGTTCTACGGCGACATTCGCGGCGTGCTCGGATTCCAGCGGCTGGCAGGCACCGAGAACTGCATCGAACAGCTGGGTAAGGCGGTCGAAGACCATTCGGTGATCTTCACCGACACCATCGGCCGCGCCCGCCGCTCCGGCCCGCCCATCATGAAGACCATCTATTCGGCAGATCCGCAGAAGTGGGGCCGGATGGTGCGCGATTTCCATAAGCCGATCACCGGAACCATCAGTGACGGCACTCGCTACCATGCCCTCAATCCGGAGCTCTTCTATTGGGCTCATGCCACTTTCGTCGATCAGGTGCTCTACATCACCGACACCTTCATCCGTCGGCTCTCCTACGAGGAAAAAGTTCGGATCTTCGAAGAGAGCAAGGTCTGGTACAGCCTCTACGGCGTCAGCGCCCGCAATCAGCCGCAGACATACGACGAATTCGTCACCTACATGGAGAGCATGTTCGACCGGTTCGTCCCGACCAAGACCATTCTGTACGCGACCGGCTACATCCGTCAGGGCCTGCCCGGGCCACGGCAGATTCCCAGGCCGCTGTGGAAGGTGCTGTCGGCACCGTTGAATGCCTTCATCCGCACGGTCGTCGTCGGAACGCTGCCGCCACAAATGAAGGACGTCTGCCGCCTGCAGTGGAGCGACAAGAAGGAACGTAATTTCCGCCGGTTCGCGGCGTTGATGCGGGCGTTGAACCCCGTGTTCAACCGGCTCCCGGTGCGCTGGCTGTATCTGCCGTGGGCCGCCGAAGGCTGGAAGCGCGAGGGAGTGGACCCCCGGCCGCTACACAACCGGGTGGCATGACCACACTGTTGAGGGTGACGACCAGCGCGCCGCCCACAGACGCCGTCCTCGATGCCGCGCGCACCGAGTTCGAACGGCACGGGATGCGGCGGGCAAACATGGATGCCATCGCCCGACGGGCCGGGGTGAGTCGTCGTACCCTCTATCGCCGCTTTCCTACCAAGGAAGCACTGTTCGAGCATCTCATCGAGGCAGAGAGCATCACCGTCTTCGGCCAGCTCGCCGTCGCCGCCAATGGGCAGGACGCACCAGGCGCCATCGTCGAGTGCTTCACCCTGGCCATGCGATTGATCACCGAAAGTCGGTTGGCGGGCACCATCATCGAAAACGAGCCCGAGCTGGTCATCGGGCTCAACACCCCGTCCGGAGACAAAGCCATCGTGCGTGCCAGCGCACTGGTGGCCTCCAGCCTGCGACACAGCGGCGCCACGATGCCCGACGATGCCGTCCTCGCGGTATCGGAAATACTTGTGCGCCTTGTTGGTTCATTGCTGACTAATCGCGCCGGCGTTCTCGACATCACCGATACCGCCGCAGTCAGGCACTACGCCCAGACCTACCTGGCCCGTTTGGTGTGGTGAGCGGCCATCCGCCCGACAGTGCAGAAACTGACTAGGGGTCGGGATCTGACTAAGCTGCCTGCATGGCTACCCGGCGGCAGATGTACGCAGAACAGACTCGTTCCGACCTTCTGGACTCCGCGCGCCGGCATTTCACCACCACCGGCTACAACAGCGTGACCGTCGACGACATCGTCAGCAGCATCGAGGTCAGCAAGGGCACGTTCTACTACCACTTCTCCGACAAGCAGGCGATGTTCACCGCCCTGCTCACCGAATGTCTCACCGAGACCGCCGACACTGTCACCACCGGCATCCGGCTGCTGGACAAGCCCGGCGCGAACGGACCGCAGGTCGCGGCGACGTCCGCGTGGGTCTACTTGTCCAGGTCTCTGCACGACAGGACATACCGGGAACTCATGCGCCAGGCTCCGATGGTGCTCGGCGAAGAGACTTATCGTCACATCGATGAGACCATCGTGTTGCCGCCGTTGGTCACACTGATGGATACCCTTGCTGCCCGTGGTGAGCTCAAGGCCGGCGTCCACACGCATATGGCCGCCCGCATGCTGATGACCATGTTCGTCACGGCCAACAGCATCATCGCCGAATCCGACGATCCCGCAACAACAATGACAGAAGTCGCCGACACGATCGCCACCATGTTCAGTGGGATCGTGCTCGGCGACGTCCCCCTGTCACGTGCGGCCGCTAACGGATAGTCAGGCCCAGCAGCGCCCGCTGAAAAGGGCGTACCGCGAATGCTGTCCAGCGCAACGGGAACCAACCGACCCACTTCGGCGTGACAGCCACGGTCCAACGTACCTGCACCTTGTTTCCCTCGGCAGCGAACTCCCATCGTTCGCCAAAGGCGTTGATCAGCAGCGGAATCGAAATACCCGTCCCAATCGTCACCAGCTTGCGACCCGCCTCGTTATGCACCGCCTTTTCGGTGAAGGCGAGCAGTGGCGTGCGGGTGACACCCCGGTCTGCCGACCAAACCGGGCCGGAGACAAAAGGAATCGAGTCCAGATAGCCACCCTCCGAGACCTGGGCCCACACCCGCTCGACAGGACCGGGCACGCTGATTTGTGCGGTTACCGCGAATGACGCCGCCTTGTCGAAGAAATCCGGGTCCGGCATGGTTACTCCGAAGCGGCGCGGCCCACCGTCGCCGGAAGCCAGAGCGAACAACACCGCCGCACCCAGCAAGGCTCCGATGGCCACGGCGCCCACGACGATCCCTACCAGCACGGGTGTGGACATACTCCTCCTTGAGTAAGAATCAGTTGCTAACTGACTCGTGAGTCAGTTAGCAAGCTAGACCACCTACCTGCGCTCACAGAAGGGCATCGCGGGAACTTAGTGACGGTGCCCAGCCCGGACACCAAATTCCTGGGGCCGACCCCCGCACCGCAACCCCTGCTAGTTCAATAACCGATCGCCCGCACGCAGCAAAGCGCTCGGGACTTCATGGCCGACCACCTCTTGCACTATCTGTGCGGCCGCTATCGCGGCATCGAGATTGATGTCGACGTTCACATCGCTATCCCGCAACAGGTAAGCGAGATCCTCGGTGGCGATATTGCCGGTCGCGCCCGGTGCGAAAGGACAACCGCCCAGCCCCCCAATCGACGAGTCGAGGCGCGTTACTCCGGATTGCACGGCGGCATACGCGCTGGCCAAGCCGGACCCACGGGTGTTGTGGAAATGTGCGCCCAGCGGTGCGTCGCCGATGATCGACCTTACAGCCGCAATCAGATTCGCCACACGACGCGGGGTGGCGGTGCCGATGGTATCGGCCAGGGCGTAGCGATCCGCACCCCAATCCCGAGCCCTCTGCATGATGTCCAGAACCCTCTTCTGGGCGGTCGGACCGTCGAGGGGGCAGTCCCAGGAACAGGCGACGATCACTTCCACCGTCGCGTCCGCACCACGTGCCAATGTCACGATCTCCTGGATACGTGCAATCGCCTCCACGCTGCTGATTCCAACGTTGGCGCGGCTGTGTCCGTCCGCGGCCGAGACCACATACTCCAGCGAGGTAAACCCCGCCGCCAGCGCACGCTTGGCACCGTTGGGGCTGGCGACAAGTGCCGAGAACTCGATATCCGGATAGTGGTGCAACTGCGCCGCAAGCTCGGCGGCGTCGGCCAACGCCGGCATTTTGGTGGGTGACACAAATGCGGTGGCCTCGACCTCACGCACCCCTGTCGCCGCGACCGCCTCCAGCAGTTTGAGTTTATCCGCCAACGCGATAGGTGTCTCCAGTTGCAGGCCGTCCCGCAGCAACACCTCGCGGATGCTGACGTGCTCAGGCAGACTCATAGCACCCCTTCCGCCCGTAGCCGCTCGATATCTTGGGCGCTCTTGCCGAGCAGCCCCACATAGACGTCGTCGTTGTCTTGTCCCGGGCGTGCCGGCCCGGCATTTCGGACTCCGCCCGGCGACTCCGATAGCACCGGCACCACGCCCGGTCCCAGTACCGAGCGGCCGAGTCGTTCATCGAAGTGCTCGACGAGCATCTCCCGTGCCTTGAGCTGCGGGTCCTGCACCACATCGGCGACCGTGTTGATGGGACCGGCGATCACCCCGGCTGCGCTCAGCACATCGATGATGTCCGTGGGCAGCCGTTGTGCCGCCCACTGGGCGATTATCGCATCCAGATCGTCTTGATTACGTCCTCGGGCAACGTGATTGGCGAATCGCGCGTCGGAGCTGAGTTCGGGCCGGCCCATCGCCTCGCACAGCCTGCGGAAGACGGTGTCCTGGTTGGCGGCGATCACCACCCAACTACCGTCGGCGCTCTGGTAGATGTTCGACGGCGCGATGCCCTCCAATCGGGTCCCCGAAGGCCCCCGAACCACCCGACCTACGTCGTAGTCGGGGATGGTGGATTCCTGTACCGCCAAACAGCTCTCGGTCAGCGCCGCATCGACGACCTGGCCCCGTCCCGTGACGGTACGCCGGTACAGGGCGGCAAGCGCACCCTGGGCTGCGAACATACCCGCGAGGGTGTCGCCGATCGACAGCGCCATCCGGGGCGGCGGCCCGCCAGGAAATCCGTTGAGATGCCGCAGACCGCTGGCGGCCTCGGCGACCGACGCGTATCCGGCCTTGTGCGCGTCAGGACCGGTCTGCCCGTAACCGGATACCCGAACCAGAATGATCCCCTTGTTTCGCTGCGCCAGGACGTCGTAGCCCAGACCCCACCGCTCCAGGGTGCCGGGCCGGAAATTCTCGACGATCACGTCCGACTTGTCGACGAGATCGAGAAACAGGGCCCGTCCCGCCTCGGTCCGCAGATCCAGCGTGATGGCCTTCTTATTGCGCGCGTGCACCGTCCAAAACACGTGATGTCCGTCGACCTCGGCCTGCCCCCATGTTCGTAGCGGATCCGGCGCCCCGGGCGGCTCGATCTTGAGCACCTCGGCCCCCATGTCTCCGAGTAGGCGACCAGCGAAAGGCCCGGCGATCAGGGTGCCCAGTTCCAGCACCCGGATCCCATCAAGAGCACCCGTCATCCCAGTGACGCTACCGGCGAACCAATTGGCCGTCGACATCGTGTAACCACCGGCGCTACTTCATTCCAGGACAGGCATCCGGCTGCCCTGGAAAGAAGTTTGGGGACGGGGCAACCGACGGTGATGACACAGCGTGATCCCACCACCCGGCGCGGCTTGCGGGCCGTATCGTCGGGCGGCGATCACTATGCGGACTGGCAGTCCGTGTACGAAGACAATGCCGTATGGATATACCGCACGATCTACGCACGGGTAGGCAACAAGCCCGACGCCGAGGACCTGACCGCCGAGGTCTTTCTTGCCGCGCTACGCCCGTTGCGCCTCACTGTCACCAAGGCCGAAGTGCGGGCCTATCTGCGAACGACGGCTCGTACCGTCCTCGCCGCACACTGGCGCGAGACACTGGGACGCGAGATCACCTCGATCCCCGACACGCAGGACATCGCCGACCAACCCCCCGAGGCCGATGAGCCCATCAGCACCGCCCCGGAACATGCCAGAGCAGTCTTGGCTGCCCTGCCGGAAAACTATCGTCGAATTCTGGAACTGCGCTTCCTGCAATGCTGTTCGATCAAGGAGTCAGCCGCGAGGATGGGTACCACCGTCGCCAACGCCAAGGTGCTGCAGCATCGGGCATTGCGCCTGGCCGCCCAGATCAACGACCAGGACGCGTCATGAACCCACGTGGGCTGCGCCGTTATGTCGACGACCTGCTCCGGGGGCGCCGACCCAAGTCCTTTCGCCCCGATGATTTTGAGGCGGCACAGATCCGTACCGCGATCGAGTTGCGCGCCAGTCGACCCGGTGACGACGCACCCAGCCAGGAGTTCCTCGCCGAGCTAGGGAGACGCCTCGCCGAGCAGATCAGCGATACGCCGGTGTCCTCCGCGCCGAGGCGGTGGCAAGCGCCACGGCGAACCGTTCTTGTTGGTACGTCGACCGCAGCAGCAGCGGCCGCGGTCGCCGTCACCGCGGACCATCTGATGACCCCAACACCGCAGACCGACACCCATCAGGCCCCCGGCGAGATCGTGCCTAATACGGGAAGCTGGCAGCGTGTGGCGGTCAGCAACGCCGTCCCGGACGGCGGGGTGCATCCCTTCGATCTCGGCTTCGTCAACGGATTCGTACGCCGGGTGGGCGGGCGGGTCGAGGCCGTATCCGGCGTCTGCACCCACCAGGGATGCAAGCTCTGGTTCGACGGTACGAACAACCGGCTGCAGTGCCCCTGCCACACCACATCGTTCACCACCGACGGACGCGTGATCACGCACCAGTTGCCCATCGCACCCAAACCGCTGCCCACATTGCAGGTGCGCGAGACCGAGGGGCACATCGAGGTGTTCGCACCCGATCGCACGGTCTAGCGCGACTGTAACCACCGTCCCTATCTCTGTGCGGTAGTTCGCGACTGGCCGCGGACTCGTTCATGGAAGGGCCCCATGTATTTATCTTCGTTGTGCCACACCGCGCTCGCCGTGACCATACTGATCCCGCTGTCGGCGTGTTCTGGCGGAACAGCCACGACACCTGACGCGCCGCCGTCCATCACTGTGGCATCCGATGTCAGTGAGACACCTGGCATGCAAGGTCACGCCATGCCGAAAATGCCGGTCACGACATCGATGCCGACAGCTGCCGGCGCTTCTTCGTTACCGGTTCCAGCAGGCCCCGCTGTCAACATCGAAAATTTCGCTTTCAATCCGCCCACCCTGACTGTGCCCGCGGGCACCACCGTCACCTGGACCAACAAAGACGAGGAGCCACATAACGTGGTCGCCGAGGACGGCGCGTTCCGGTCGCCCGGAATGGATGCCCAGGGCACGTTCTCACATCAATTCACCAAGGCCGGTACCTACACGTACGTGTGCGGGATTCACCCGTTCATGAAAGCGACGGTGGTGGTGCGATGACGGGGGAACAAGACCCCAACAGCATGTCGCGGCGTGAGCTGATCCGGCACACCGCCTGGTTCGGTGCCGCTGTTGCACTGACAGTGACTGGCGGAGAGGTGATCTCGCATGTGGCGGGCTCCGCCGCGGCGGCCGCTCCTGCGCGCCCCGCGCTGCGCTTCGCCCAGATCAGTGACAGCCACCTCGGATTCACCGGCACCGCCAACGCGAACGTGGTCGATTCGTTCGGTCATGCGATCAATCAGATCAACAATCTGGGCTACACCCCCGATTTCGTAATCCATACCGGCGATCTCACTCATGTGGCTACCGGCGCGCAGTTCGATCAGGCCAAGCAGATGATGTCCGGACTGAGCACTCCACACGTGTTCACCGTGCCGGGAGAACATGATTCAATCGATGATGCCGGACGAAAGTATCGCAGCGTGTTCGGTGGCGGCACCCGCGGCGACGGATGGTACAGCTTCGACATCGCCGGCGTGCATGTCATCGCATTGGTCAATACTCTCAACCTGAAGAAGCTAGGGCACCTGGGCAACGATCAGCTGGAGTTCATCGAAAAGGACCTTGCGCCAGTCTCTTCGGACACACCGATCGTCGTGTTCAGCCACATTCCCCTATTTGCCATGTATCCCGAATGGGGTTGGGGTACTGATGATTCCGCGCAGGCGCTGAGCTATATGAAGCGATTCGCTTCAGTGACATGCCTGAACGGCCATGTGCACCAGCTATTCACCAAGACGGAGGGAAACATCACCTTCTACAGCGGGACCACCACGGCCTATCCCCTGCCCAAACCCGGCGACGGTCCGGCTCCCAAACCAGTGACCCTGCCCGCAGGGCGATTGCACGACAGCCTCGGCATCCGCGAGGTGAGCTACCTGAGGGGCACTCAGCCCCTGGCCCTCAAGGAGGACAGACTGACATGAACACCGCTTATCGCATCGCTCTCACGGTATCACTGGCCGTCAGCGGATACACCCACTCACACTTGTATATCGTTGGCTACCAATATATTCCGTCGATCGGTCCCGCCTTCCTGGTTCAGGCCGGCGCCTTCTTCGCGATGTCCGTCCTGATCATTGTGGGTGCACCGGATTGGATGGTCACGGCAGCGGGCCTGGGCTCGGCCGGCACACTCGTCGCATTCGCACTGTCGCGCACCATCGGCCTATTCGGTTTCTCCGAACACGGCTGGGATCCAGCTCCGTACGCGATGCTCAGCGTGCTGACAGAACTGGCCGCCGTCGCCCTGGCGAGTGTCCTACTTGCCAAACACGTACGGCGGCCAGTCCCCGCGACCCCGACGTCCCGGGCGGAGTCGCTACCGCAACAGTGACTACTTGGTGGTGTAGCCGCCGTTGATCAAGATGGTCTGTCCGGTGATCCACCAACCATCGCTGACGAGGAACCTGATGAAGGGGGCGATGTCCTCGATATCGGTGAGTCCGGTCTTGGAGAACGGCGAGAGTGCCGCGGCCGTCTTGTGGTACGCCACCGCGTCCTCGCCTTCGGCGGGGTAGAAGAACGGCGTGTCCATGGGGCCGGGGCCCACCGCCGTGACCGAAATGCCACGTTCCCCGTATTCCTTCGAAGCGGCACGGGTGAAGTGTTCGACCGGGGCCTTCGTTCCCGCATAGGCGGCGTAGAACGGGGTGTAGGCACCCAGAAGCGACGTCACGAGCGTCACGATCTTGCCGTTGTCGTTGACGTGTTTACCCGCCTCCTTGAGGAACAGGAAGGCCGACTTGGCGTTGACGGCACTGGCGGAGTCGTACTCCTCCTCGGTGATTTCGGTAAACGGCTTCTTGATGACCTTGCCGACCGTGTTGATGGCGATGTCGGGACGCCCCACCGCAGCGACGGTATCGGCAAATAGTTTGCTTACCGCATCTCCGGTGGTCAGGTCACCCTGGAATGCGACCGCCTTTGCCCCAGCCGCCTGTACCGCAGCCACGGTTTCTTCCGCGGCATCCTTGCTGGAAGGACTGTTGTAGTGAATCGCGATCGCCCCGGCCCCGTTCGCGGCGAGATCTCGGGCGATGAGGCCACCCAGATTCTTGCCGCCACCTGTGATGAGTACCGTTTTACCATTTAGCGAATGATCTGTCACTCGAATATCTCCCTTGTTGGTGCGTGACCCCGTCGTGACGAGTGGACTACATGGTCGCCCACGTCTCCCTACAAAATCGTAGGTTCAGTAAGCACAAGAGAAAACCACATTATTCTTGTACAAACACAAGTAGGAGTTGTTATTGCAGATGAGCGCGACACCCGAGGGCAGTTCGCTAGCCGACTTGCTGGACTCGCGGCGATTGTTTCAGTTCGTCGTCGCCGCAGAAGCGCCGACGCTTGCCGCCGCCGCTGCCGACCTCTTCATCACCCAGCAGGCGCTGTCGTCGGCGATACGCCAACTGGAACGCGACCTCGGCGTCGAGCTCTTTTCGCGCGCACAACGCAGTCTGCAGCTCACCGATGCCGGCCACGAGCTGTACACCGGGGCTAAGCCGCTTCTGGCCGGTATACGCGTGTTGGCCAATGCAACCCGCAATATTTCGAATCCACAACGGGCCTTCGTCATCGGGCATTCGCCGGCAATCTCCGGCGAGGAGGTCTACCGCATCATCGAGCCGATCGTCGTCGCCGATCCCACAGCGTCGATCACCGTCCGACAGGTCTTCCCCAGCACGATGCGTGACGGCCTGCTCGACGGCTCGCTTGACCTGGCGCTACGCCGCGGAGTTGATATGCCCGCCGACCTGGCCACCGACACTCTGCTGTACCAGCCGCTGCGTATCGCCGTCGTGCAATCCCACCCGCTCGCCGCGCAGGATTATGTCGATATCGGCGAGATCGCCGAGCACCCGATCGTGGTGTGGGCTCCGCCGCGACATTCGTTTTATACAGACTTGCTGGTTTCACATTGTCGCAGAAGCGGTTTCGAACCACGACTGCTGATCAATCCGGTGCAGGGCACGCCGCCTCACACGGCGGTGCTTGCGCACCCGGATCATTGCGCGTTCGTCACAGACGATCCGGGAAACGTTTACCATCGCAAGGTTCGGGTGATCGAAATCGCCAATCCGCCCTTGGTTCCCGTGCAGGCCGTGTGGTTGCCCCATTCGGTGTCGGCCATCCGCACCAAACTGTTCGCCGCCGTCCGGGAATCAGGTGTTGTCAGCACACCACCACGGACGGAAGATGGAACTATCCCAGGACGCTCCCATGTCGGATACACATCGGATGTTCAGTGATCGCCAGGACGCCGGCCGCGTACTGGCAGGCATGCTTGCGCCCCGCAAGCTGCGCAGCATCGTGGTCCTGGCGCTGCCGCGCGGCGGGATACCGGTGGGGCGGGAAATCGCGACGGCCCTGAACGCCCCGCTGGCGGTACTGGTCGTGCGCAAGCTCGGAGTGCCCGGACACGAGGAATACGCAATGGGAGCCATCGCCAGCGGCGGCGAGGTGGTCCTGGACGACGACATCGTGCGCAGCATGGGCGTCACCCCGATACAACTCGACGAGGTCACCGATCGCGAACGGCGCGAGCTGGCCCGCCGCGAGCGTATCTACCTAGCCCACCGCAGCGTCGAGATAAGGGACAAAACAGTCATTTTGGTCGACGACGGCATCGCGACCGGCGCGACGATGCGTGTGGCGCTGCTGACCGTCAAGAGAGCATCACCTGCGCGAGTGGTGGCGGCGGTCCCCGTGGCCCCACGATCGGCGGTCGGCCGGTTCGGTTCTCTCGTGGACGATTTTGTGGTGGCGACGTGCCCGTCCCGGTTTCAAGCGGTGGGCGATGCCTACCGGGACTTTCACCAGATCTCCGACCGGGAAGTCCGGGAGCTGCTGTCAGCGCCGGTGATCCGATAGCACCGCTCGTACAGTCAGGCGCCTACGGTGGGGTATGCGTGTACTTGCGGTGACGCCTCTCTATGCCATGTTCCTTGCCTGGGGCGGCATACATGGCATCGATACACCACGAGCCGTTGCCGACACCTCCAGTACCGCCGCGACGGAAGTGCCACCCAGTTCTTTGTCATCAGATTTCGAGAACGACCCCCGAATAGTCGACAGCCGTCCCATAACCTTCCAAACCTGGAGCCGCACCCCGAGCGGCGATGCGGTGCTTGTGTACTTCACCACTGGCACCCCGCAATGCCATGGCGTACACGCGACCGTTCACGAGACCGACGACGCGATTGAAATCGCGTTGCGCGGCGGTACCCCGCCTGATGCTGTCGGCAAGATGTGCACGATGATCGCAGTACAAGGCAGTCTCCTAGTGCCGCTGGAGAATCCGCTCGCCGAACGGCGTGTACTCAGCGTGGTGTGACGGCGGCACTTGGCCAGGCAGGGTTCTCGTGTTGTTTCCTGTCCAGCAATGTTCCATGGCTAGCTTCCAGCCATGGACATGGGTCTGGCGCCCGCGGACGTCATGGATCCGATGTACTGGCTGGGCGAGGGCGGCCTGTTCGGCGGTGCAGTCCTGGCCGGCGTCATGGTCATCGTTTTTATCGAGACCGGACTACTGTTTCCATTCCTGCCTGGCGACACCTTGTTGTTCTCAGCAGGACTGATCGCCGCGCAGCCCAATTCTCCGGTCGCCATCCAGGTCCTGGCGCCCTGCGCCGCGCTGGCGGCGCTGTTGGGCAGCCAATGCGGGTACTTCATCGGACGTCGGCTCGGCCCGGCACTATTCAAGAAGGAAGACGCGCGCTTCTTCAAACAGCGATATCTGACGGTCTCCCGCGAGTTCTTCGACAAGCACGGGCCCAAGACACTGCTTATCGCGCAATTCATCGGCGTGGTGCGAACCTTCACTCCCGTCATCGCCGGCATGTCAGGTATGCGTTACCCAACATTCCTGCTGTACAACGCTATTGGCAGTGCCGCATGGGGCACCGGGCTGACCGTGGTCGGATACTTCCTGGGCAACATCGCATTCGTTGGCGAGCACCTGGACATCATCATCCTGGTCATCGCCATCTTGTCTACGCTGCCCGCCGCCGCAACGGCAGCAAAGGTGTACCTGGAGAAGCGCCGCGCTGTCACCGAGAACGGTTGATCATCAGGACCCCGTACTTTGGCGGTCATAGTGTCGCTTGACCCGCGCCCGGTTGCCGCACTTCGGCGTGCACCATTCCCGCCGCGGATGCTCCTTGACGAAGTAGAGCACACAGCGCGGCGCCAGGCAGGCTCGCAGCTGATGCCGAGGCGGGCCACCGAAGAAGTCGATTGCCTGACGCGCGATCAAACCGACGGCCAACCGCGCCTGGGATCCGCGCACCGCCGCCGCTCGGATCGGCTCTCCGTCCGCGGGCCACACCAACTCCGCCCGGGCATCGGCGAGCGCGTTAATGGTCGCGACAGCCTGCGTGTGGGTCATCCGGGATGTCGCCGGACGTGGATCCTCGGTGATCTCGGCGGCCAGGCTCCGCAGCGCGTCTCGTAGCGCCCTGAGGTCACGGGCGACAAGTCTCGCGTCCTCCGGAGAGAAGGCGATGGTGTGTGCTCCCGATTCGGCCAAGATCCGGTCCGCCATCGCCATGAGCCATTCATAGACGGATTCGTCGCTGTCCAGCGCGTCTCGGAGATCTCCCCGCCCGCCGCGAATGGTGTTCATGAGCTCCACGGGAAGCGGTTCACCCAATACGGCGGCGATCGTGCCCGCCGTGCTCGTACCCATCCCCCAACTCTAACTTTTCTAATGGATAGCGCCAGTTGTAACCATGTGGTCTATCTAACAGCGGAGGCGGAAATACTCACTAATGGATACACGTTGCCGTAAGCGTTAGCACTTCGTTTTGCTCTACCTCATGAAAAAGGAAACTGCCATGTACACCCCTCGCGCCTCCTTCACTCGATCAGTCATCCGGTCGGCAGTTTCGTTCCTGGTCGCACTCGCCGCGCTCGCCGCCATGGCGGTGGCCTCCTTCACCTCCTCCGCACAGGCCGCCGCGGCCGGCGGCGGCGGATCGTCGGCATCGGACACTGTGGACAAGTTGCAGGCGCAGGGTTACACGGTCCAGCTGAATGGAATTCCGACGGCACCGTTGTCTGAGTGCGTGGTGACGGGGATCGAAGGGCTGCGCGGCGCGACCGCCTTCTCAACGGTGTACGTCGACATCTCGTGCCCCTCGTACAACTAACCCATCTCACGCCAACACGGAGCCGTGCGGCCATGTGACCGCGCGGCTCCGTGTTGGCGTATTCGACTGTCTTGCAATATCGAACGACTCGCCTGCCGGATCTATTCCGCACCGGACGGACTGCTTTATCACAGGCATTTACGGATGGCAACAGATGCCACTCGCGTTGTAGGAGGCATCGCAGGAAGATCTTAAAAGTATTGGAGCACAGACAAAATGACTGCCATCACCGCCAATTCGCAGGCAATCTCCACCAGCGTTCGCCGCGTTGTCGCAGCGGCCGGCATTGGTCTGGCGATCCTGGTTCCCACCTATGCCGCAATCGAACTGACCACCGCGCCCACGTCTTCCCTGGCCGCGGGCGCCGGCAACAACGGCAACGGGGGCGGCAATCGGGACCACGCGCGGTTGGGCACCGGCCAGTACACGATGAACAACTCGGGGCCTCAGATGCGCTACACCCCGCCTCCCAGCGGCCAGTACATCGGCGGCATCAACTAGGGCGGAACAACGAAGGGCTGCTTCCGGATTGGCTTCGGAAGCAGCCCTTCGTCTGTGAACGAATACCGAATGCCTAAGGCAGGATCGAGTCCACGTAACCGCCGTCAGCCCGCACCGCGGCGCCGGTGGTGGCAGAAGCCAGCGGGGAGCTGAGGTAGACCACCAGGTTTGCGATCTCCGCCGGCTCGATCAGGCGCTGCACCAGCGATTGGGGCCGGTGCCTTTTCATGAATTCGCGCTGTGCCTCATCCCAGGGCAGCGACTTGTCGACGAGCTGGTAGACAAAGTCCTCCACCCCAGCGGTGTGGGTCGGGCCGGCGATCACCGAATTGATCGTGACACCTGAGCCGGCCGCGTCCTTCGCGAATCCGCGTGTCACCCCGAGCAGTGCAGTCTTCGACACGCCGTAGTGGATCATCTCCTGCGGAATGACAATCGCCGAGTCGCTCGCAATCTGAATGATGCGGCCCCATCCGGCCCCGATCATCGCCGGCAGGTACGCACGGATAAGGCGCACAGCGGAGAGCACATTGACTTCGAAATAGTTCCGCCATTGCTCATCGGTGATCTCTCGCGCCGGGGTGGCGCCGAAAATGCCCAGATTGTTGATCAAAATGTCCACTTCGGGGAGCTGCTTGAGAAGCCGCTCGACACCGTCAGCGGTCGAAACGTCGGCAGCAACACCACTAACGCTGCCATGTTGAAGACCGACCTCGGCGACCGCCGCGTCGACCCTTTCCTGCGATCGCCCGTTGACCACAGCACGCGCGCCACTGGCCGCGAGCTGACGCACGATCTCCAGTCCTATGCCCTGCGTGGATCCCGTTACTAGCGCTGTCTTACCCGTCAGGTCAATGTTCACGTATCCATTGAAGACCTTCCGCCCCTGACTTCATTCCCCAGGTGGGACAGGTCACGCCCGGGCGGCTGCTCCACTGAAGGTGATTGGCCTAAAGGTCATACCCGCGACGGAAAATCCTCAGCTGGACTTGAGGTCAACCCGTCGCACACGAACGGACCGCATCCGGGGTCCGACCCCGGATGCGGCCGCGCGCCGATTAGTTCGAGCAGCAGCATCCGCCCTGTTGTGCTCCGGCCAGCTCGTCCGAGGCCGTCGGCACGGCGCCATCCGGGCGCCAGTCGAACGGGAAATGCTTGCTCGAGCCACCACTGTGTTCATGCGACCATTCGAACCCGACCGAATGATCCTTCTTCACCACTCCCCATGTCGCGATCTGCCCCGGGCCCACCTCCGCACCCGGCGCGTTCGCGGTCGTGACCCGGCGATTGGGATCGGCGGTCGGACCTGTCAACGCCTCGACATGCAGATCGACCTTCCCTGGAATCTCCGCGCTCCAGCTCGCAAGGTCCTCTGCCTTGTCGAACTTGATCGGCACGTATTCGATACCGCGTAGCTCCTCGATAAGGCTTGCGAACTCGGCTGGCCAGCCACCTTCTTTACCGGTGAAGATGCGTTCGAGCGCCACCCGCTGGCGGGCGTCTGCGTCCTCGTCGATGTAAAACATCAGTTTCATCGTCGCATCGGGATCTCCAATCCACATGTTGCCCTGGAACTCGCCTTGAGCGACCACACCCAGACCGCTCAAATCGACATCGCCCCAATGCCCCTCACTGACATGCCACACCAGGGTGAACAGGCAGTCGCCGTGAGTTGGCGCCTGCGCGAAGCTACATGGGCACGGCAGCTTGCAACTGCACACATCGAACCAATCGCCCTTGAGATTCCAGTCGTAGGTTTCCGTCGCTGACATTTGTCCATTCCTTTCCATACCCCCCAGGGGTACTAGCGGTCCCAACGTAGCAGCAGCGTGCGCACCCTGACAAGTACCCCACGGGGGTATATTCGGAAGCGTCGGATGCTCCTCTCCGATCGATGGATATAGATAGGCGTTGATATAGATAGGCGTATGTCCGAATCAGCCTTCGACCCGGCGCCCGTCAGACAGATCTGGCAAGAACTGGGAATTCCCGGGATCGTGGACGTGCACACCCACTTCATGCCCAAGTCCGTCATGGACAAGGTGTGGGCCTACTTCGATTCGGCGGGGCCATTGGTCGGGCGCCCCTGGCCCATCACCTACCGCGCCGATGAGTCCCAGAGGGTCACGACCCTGCGCGACTTCGGAGTGCTCCGCTTCACCTCGTTGGTCTATCCCCACAAGCCGCAGATGGCGGCATGGCTAAACCAGTGGGCGGCCCAGTTCGCGGCACAGACCCCGGACTGCATTCACACCGCCACGTTCTTTCCCGAACCCGGCGCCGCAGACTACGTACGTGAGGCGATCGATGCGGGAGTGGGGGTATTCAAGGTCCACGTTCAGGTCGGTGCCTTCTCCCCGACCGATCCGCTGCTGGTCCCGGTGTGGGGCCTCATCGAGGATGCCGGCGTTCCGGTGGTGATCCACTGCGGGTCGGGCCCGGCACCGGGGGAATTCACCGGCCCTGATCCGGTCACGGCTCTCCTCAAACAATTCCCGCACTTACGGCTGATTGTCGCGCACATGGGCATGCCCGAGTACAGCGAGTTTCTCGATCTGTGCGAGCAGCACGACGAGGTGCGGCTGGACACCACAATGGCATTCACCGCATTCTCCAACGAGAAGGCGCCCTTCCCAGAATCCGACTACCCACGGCTCGTCGAGATAGGTCACAAGATCTACTTCGGCAGTGACTTCCCGAACATCCCGTATGGATACGCCGAGGCCATCACCGCGCTACGGAGAATGCCCGGGATCGATGACGCCTGGATGCGCGATGTGCTGTACCACAATGGCGCAAGGCTATTCGGTGTTGACACCTCAGCCTCCGGCCGGTGACAACAGCCCGGACAGATACGCCTCACGCACCTTGAGTCGCTGACGTTTTCCGCTCGTGGTCCGGGGAATCGCGCGTGCCGGCACCACGACGACGTCATCCAGTGAAAACCCGAACGCGGCGCGCACACCACCGGCCACACGGCTACGCAATCCCTCGTACTCGCGTGCGGCCGCCCGCGTTCCCACCACGGCCACAACCGACTCGCGGGCGCGCCGTTCATCCTGCACCGTGAACACAACGGAAACTCCACCCGCGCCAGAGAGCTGGTCGATTTGCCGTTCGACGTCGTAGGGCGGGAAGTTGCGACCCCGCACGATGAGCATCTCCTTGCGACGCCCCACCACAAAGAGTTCACCGCCGTCGAGATAGCCGCGGTCACCAGTGCTGTGCCATCCGCCCTCGGGCGCGACTACCCCACCGTCGGGACGCAAGTAGCCGCGCATGACCGACGGCCCACTCACCTGAATATCGCCGACAGCTCCATCAGCAAGTACTTCGCCCTCGGCCGAAAGGACGCGCAGCCGCAAGCCGTCGACCGGCCGACCACACGACACAACCAGTTGGCCATTCTCCGGACTACGCCGACCGTACACCCGACCGAACGCTGTTTCTCCCGGTGGATACGGTTGCAGTGCAATGCTTGTCGCGAGGACTGTTTCCGCCATGCCGTAGCACGGCACCAACACGTCGTTACGCATACCCAACAAACCAAGCCGCGCGGTGACGTCACACACCACCGGATAAGGGATGGGCTCGGCACCCACGTAGGCATGACGCAGGGAGGACAGATCCACATCTACAAGCGGGTCACCGCGACCGATCGCGTCCGATACCGCCCGATACGCAAACGGTGGGCCCGCGGTGTGAGTCGACCCGTGATGAGACATGTGTCGTAGCCAGGAGATCGGATCGCGCAGAAATCCCATCGGGGTCATCACCCCCACTCGGAGACCGTAGAGCAGTGCGGCCAACACCTGGATAAAACCCATATCGTGATAGAAGGGCAGCCAGCTGAACACCCGATCGCGCCTCCGCGATGCCCTTGTGCCGTAGGCGATTGCACTGGCGTTGTGCACGACATTGCCATGGGTCAGCACTACTGCCTTCGGCGCGGAGGTCGAGCCTGAGGTAAGCTGTATGTGGTGCACGTCTGCTGGGTGTGCAGTCGAAAGTAGCTCCCATTCAATAGGATTGGCATCGCCAAGCTGATCATATGCCAACACGTTTGGATGCACGACCGCCACCATGACACGTGGCTGGGCAATGACCACAGCGGGGCTCAATACCTCAAGCGCGGCGCGAAGATGCGCCACTCCCGCGGAGTCCGGCCTCGAGGGAGTGGGCGGCGGTGCGATCGCGCAGGGCACCGCACCCAACAACAGCACAGCCAACAGTGTCGCCAGGTATTCTTCGTCGCTGGCGGCGGTCATGGCGACTCGATCACCGCGCCTCAGTCCACGCTCGCGTAGCGCCGCGGCACGGATCCGGATGTCAACAACCAGATCTGCACCCGCACGTGTGTACAGATGGCGTCGCGAATCGTAGAAATCGAGCTCTTCCAGTCCCGCGCGAAGCAGCCCGGGATAATCAATCGCACCGGACCTCATAGCCGGCGCATTGATCTCCACATGCTGGCGAATCCCCCTATCGCTCATGCCTGTTCGCGACGCACGGCCTTGGCGCGCAGGCGCCCCCGGATGAATGCGCCGATATCGCCCACCACGCTGAACGCGAAGGCGTCCTCTTCCGGGATGAATACCGTGAATCGGTCCTCCATCTCGTTCATGAGCGCCATCAGCACCACGGAGTCCACGGGTAGTCCCAGCAGTGCCGTCTGCGCATTCACGGCGTCAAGATCCACCTGTGCCAGGTCTTCCGGGGGAAGTAGCTTGATCAGTGCGCCTCGGAGGGCGCCGATGATTTCCGCATCTTCCGGAAGCACTACCATCTCGGTCATTGGTTCTCTTTCTCCAGCAGCACGCCATCTTCCAGATGCAGTACTCGATCCGCGATATCGGTAAGGCGTAGATCGTGGGTCACGATCACCACCGCCGCCCCTTGGCTTCGGGCCGCGTCCGCGAGCTGCGCGGCAACCCTCTTGCCGGTTGCCGAATCCAGATTCGCGGTCGGTTCGTCGGCAAGGACCAAGCCCGGACGGGCCACCAGCGCGCGTGCGGCGGCAACGCGTTGCTTCTCACCGCCCGAAAGCGCCGGTGGACGGTGATCGGTCCGATGCTCCATCCCAACGTCGGCCAGCAAGCCCCGCGCACGTGACATGGCTTTGTCCTTGCTCACCCCGGCGTAACGCAAAGGCAGGGCCACATTCTCCGCACTCGTCAACGCGTTCAATAGGTTGTATTCCTGGAACAGAAATCCCAGTTTCTCCAACCTGATGTGTGCGCGGTCTCGCTCCGCGAGCTCACCCACATCCCGGCCCCCAATCCTGACCAGGCCCGAGACCGGAGTCAGCAGTAGGCCCATGACGAGTAATGCCGTGGTCTTGCCACCACCGGAAGGACCGACAACAAGCACCACCTCACCGGTATTGACTGTTAGGTCCAGGCCCCTCAGCGCGTGCACCGCCGCGGCGCCGGTTCCATACTGGTGCGCAACGCCCTTGAGTTGCAGGACCGGCTCAGGTGAAACATTTGGCCTTTCAGGACTATTCATTGCACTCACCTCCGGAACGCCTGAGCGGGATCGATCCGTGTTACCCGCCGGACCGGGATGAGTGATCCGATTACCGCCATGACGCCGGTCGCCGCCGCCATCCCCGCCAGCATTGCGGGGGTCACCTCCACCGTCACATCTCCTAGCCGGTCCTTAACCAGGAACTGAACACCGTAGGTGATGCCGGCACCCAATATGTATCCGAGCCCCGCTATCAGCGCCGCTTGGGCAATCACGGTGCGACACAGCTGCACTGGACGCACACCCAGCGCACGCAGTACGCCAAAATCGCTCATTTGCTCGGTGGTGACCGCGAGTACGGTCAATCCCACCAGCGCCACCCCGACCAGCGCGGCGATCCCGATCATCGTCCTGAGCGGCCGACCAATCATCGAAATCACAATGGCGCGGCTGTTCTCCGCGAACGTTTCCGAGGTGAGGGCGTCCATCCCCGGCACCGACTTCCTCACCGAATCGACTACCTGGTCGCCGGTGAACCCCACTGTCGGCTGAACCAGGAAGTAGGACACCCGATTTCCAGCTCGTAGTAGATGCGCGGCATCCGCTAGGGAGATGAAGGCGTAGAAATTGCCGACGGCCGCGGTCTGTTTGGACAGGCCCACGACCGTAAAGTCACCGTCCACAAGCCGAACGGTGTCGCCGAGATGGATCTTATTCTTCTTCGCCAGCACTCGATCCAGCACCACTTCACCAGACCCCGCGACATTGCGCCCCTCGGCGAGCGACCAGGGTCCGCCTATCCCGGTGGCAGTGTCATAGCCGACAACGAAGTATGCGGTGTGGCCACCCTTGTGCACGAAGTCCGATGGAAGGCCGAGTATTGGCTCGGCCGACTGCACGCCGGGAACCTTCAACAACCGGTCTTTGCCCTCCGCCGGAAGCCACGAGACGGCCCGGAACATCTGTGAAACACCCGGCTGAACCACCCACACCGCACCCTTGGAGTGGTCGATATAGGTGGTCACCTGGTTGGTCGTGCCGACGAAGATCCCCGACATAACCAGCACCAGAATGACCGCGACGGCCACCCCGACAACCGAAAGTACAAAGCGGGCACGTTCGGCGACAAGATTCTTGACAGCGACGATCAACGGATCATCCCTCCTGCCGTTGCGCGCAGTCTGTGCACGGCCTGGACCGTAACCGCGACAACCGTGTCGACATCTGCCGGAGACACACCCGGGCCCAGCGAGAAACGAACCGTTCCGCGCGCCTGGTCCTCGGTCAGGCACATTGCCCGCAACACGTGGGAAACAGTGTCTTCCCCAGCGTGACAAGCCGATCCGGTGGATACGTAGATGCCATGCATGTCCAGATGGTCGGCGAGAGTGTCGGCGCGAACCCCGTCGAAGCGCACGCTCACGGTCTCTTCCAAAACAGGTTCGGTCACATTGAGATGTACCCCGCCCACCGCGCGCAGTCCGTCGATCAACTGCTCCCGTCGTTTCCGCATACCCAGCCGATACTCCCTCTCCACCGTACGCAGGCACACGTCGGCCGCGGCGGCCATACCGAGTGCACCGGGCACATTCTCGGTGCCGGCGCGCAACCGGTTCTCTTGCGGACCTCCACGCGTCACCGGCAGCAGCCGATGCCCGCTGCGGACCAGCAACGCGCCTATTCCGCGTGGGCCGCCGAACTTGTGTGCCGACACCGACATCATGGTGGCGCCCACTACCGTCAGATCCAACTTCCCCGCGGTGTGGACCGCGTCGGTGTGGAAGGCCACCCCCGATTGCCTGGCGATATCGGCGATCTCCCAAACCGGTTGAATGGCACCGGTTTCGTTGTTGGCGTGCATCACCGATACCAGCGTGGTGTCGGGTCGCAACGCTTGGGCCACATCTGCGGCGCAGATGTGGCCCGACGGCGCGGGATCTACCAAGGTCACCTGCACGCCCAAGTCCCGTAGCGCGTGCGCGTTCGCAAGGACGGCCGGGTGCTCGATGGAGGATGTCACCAAATGACCCCGAAAACCCACGGCGGCAAAGGTTCCCCATAAAGCCAGGGTGTTCGCTTCGCTCCCGCCGGAGGTCAGTACCACCTCCTCGGCATCGGCTCCCAATAGCCGCGCGACGGTCTTCCGCGCGGCGGCGAGGGCGTCCGCGGCATCGCGGCCGGCGCCATGGCGGCTCGACGGGTTGCCCACCAGCTGGTGTCCGTTCAGGACGGCCTGCGCCGCACGCGGATGCAGCGGCGCCGTGGCCGCGTAGTCCAAGTAAATCTCGGTAGGGGCCACCTGCGTGGGTGGGTTAAGAACCTGGGAGGGCGCTGACATCTTCGTGAATTCCGTTGCGGTAGTTGTTGGCTAAACGTTGCGCGACATCGGCGCCGAGGGCTGCGACGTGCTGCTGCTCGGGTGAAAGACCCCCCGACCATTCGATGACTTGCGCCGCCTGGATCGTTTCGATGTCGCGCACCGGCATCCCGCTGAGACGCTCGGTCAGAATGGATGCCACGGCCAGTGATGCCGAGCACCCGTAGGCCTCGAAGCCGATCCGGCTGACTACCTCGTCGCGAATCTGAGCGCTCAACAGGATCTGGTCACCGCACACGGGGTTTCCGATGAAGGCCGTGACATCGGCCTGATCTAGGCGGCCCGCATTGCGCGGATTGGTGAAGTGATCGATGACTGCGGGACTGAAACGGGGCACTAGCCGGTCGCCCCTGGCGTGGCCCCGGCAGGAACCAGCTCGCACTCAGCGACGACTTCCTGTGAATCGATGTATTTTTCGATACTCACCGCGCAGCATCCCAGTTCGGCACCCTGGCGACGACGACGGAACTTGACAGTCTGACCGGTGCGGCCGCACGGGCAGTCACTTTCGTCCACTTCACCGATGTCGTCGGATAGCAGGAAGCCCGGGTACGCGGTGTTCAGTGCATCGAGGATCGCTATCCCGCCCGTCTTGCCCGGCTCCAGTTCGGCGGAGGCGTCGGTGACGTCCCTGATGGAGACATAGCACCACGGCGGCACATGCTTACGCTGGTGCTCGCATTCGATGGCGAGCATGTTGGACTCGATCATCCCGTACATGTCACGAATGTGGGTGGGGTCGATTCCCAGCACGCGCTGCGCCTTCTCGTTGAAGTCATCGCGGCTGATCGAGTTGCCGGTGTACTGCTTCCAGCCGCCGAGCATGATGATCAACGAGTCGGGGTCGAGTGTAAGCGGAATCTCTTCCAACTCCAGGTACTTCATGAATCTGGCGATGATGAAGGGCGGCCCGATGAGATGCCGGGTCATCTTCCCCTCCCAGTTCCGCAGCTGCGCCAATGCCTCGTCCGGATCGAACGAGTATTCCCGCACTACGTAGCGATGGTCGTCGAGCATGCCGGTAAGCAGATTGAAGATCTTCACCATGCCCATCTCCGGCACTTCGGCCGTCGACGGGCACAGGAATAGGCCCGCACCCTGGGAGATGCCCAGAAAATCGCGGTACCCGCCGAAGATTCCCACTGATGCCCTGGTCACTGTCATCGAATCGCGCCGTGCCACCGACGGCACTCCACTGGTGCCGGTGGACCGGATCTCGATCTCGACGTCCTCGAGTCCGCAGGTCATAAGCACATGTGCGCCAGCCTGTTTGAACATGCTGACCGGCAGCAAGGGGATTCGATGCAGGTCCGCGCCATCGCGAATACCGCTCGGGATAAGGCCTGCGGCATCGCATTGGGCACGATAGAAGCCATTGCGTTCGAAGTGCAGTGCGAAAGATTCACGCAGCACATCGGTGAGCGACCTTCGCCATTCCTCTCGCGTCACCCGGAGAGCTTCCCCCGGCATTCCGAGCATGGTGACCAAATCCACTGCACATCTCCTTTGACTGCCTAGCCCACACAGGGCACCGGAGGAGTGGTCGAATCACCGTGAGAAAAAGTTCCCGCAGATCTTCAAGTGTTCCGACAGCGGTATGGAAGAGTTCGCGGCATGGCCGATGAGCAATTGCGCGAGGACCACGTCGAGCTACTAGCGCGACGTGCGCTCACAGAGGACGCCGCTCGCCCCGATGCGGTTGCACGCCGCCATGCGGCCGGCGGTCGCACCGCGCGCGAAAATATCTCCGATCTGGTGGATGCCGGATCGTTCGTGGAATACGGACGATTCGCCATTGCCGCACAACGCCGCCGTCGCGAACTCGCCGACTTGATCGCCCGCACACCCGCAGACGGACTGGTGGCCGGGACCGCACGCGTCAACGGCAATCTGTTCGGCGCTGACCGCAGCGCATGCGCCGTGCTGTCCTATGACTACACCGTGCTGGCCGGAACCCAGGGCGCGCTGGGGCATCACAAGAAGGACAGGCTCTTCGACCTCATCGAACGCATGAAGCTCCCGACGGTGTTCTTTGCCGAAGGGGGCGGCGGCCGCCCCGGCGACACCGACTACCCAGTGGTGTCGATGCTCGACGTCCGCGCTTTCAAGCTATGGGCGGCGCTGTCGGGGGTAGTGCCGCGGATCTCCGTGGTCAACGGCCGGTGTTTCGCCGGCAACGCTGTCATCGCGGGCTGCTCGGATCTGATTGTGGCAACCAAGGACACGTCGATCGGCATGGGCGGTCCCGCCATGATCGCGGGCGGTGGACTCGGTGAGGTCCACCCCGACGAGGTTGGGCCCATTGCCGTCCAGTCGACAAACGGTGTGGTCGATGTTGTCGTGGACGACGAGGAGCAGGCCGTCACGGTGGCCAAACGACTCATCAGCTACTTCCAGGGCGCGGTGGCGCCCGGCGATGGTGCTGACCAAACCGCCTTGCGCACAATGATTCCCGAACGTGCCCGGCGTGCTTATCCGATCCGGCCGATCATCGAGACGCTTGCCGACACCGGTTCGGTGACCTTTCTGCGAGAGAAATTCGCCCCCGAGATGGCGACCGCGCTCGCACGTATCGAAGGCAGGCCCATTGGCGTCCTCGCGAACAATTCCATGGTGATGGCCGGGGCCATCACCGCCGCGGCATCGGATAAGGCCGCGCGGTTCCTACAGCTGTGCGACGCCTTCGGACTTCCGGTGCTCTCGCTGGTCGATTGTCCTGGCTACATGGTAGGTCCGGCTGCGGAAGCCGAGGCGTTGGTCCGCCGCGCTTCCCGCATGCTCGTGGCCGGGGCAGCACTACGCGTACCTCTGGTGTCAGTCATCCTGCGCCGTGGGTATGGCCTTGGCGCACAAGCCATGACCGGCGGTAGCCTGCACGAGCCGCTTCTCACGGTCGCCTGGCCCAACGCGCATCTGGGCCCGATGGGGCTGGAGGGCGCGGTGCGCCTGGGTCTGCGCAAAGAACTGGAGGCCATTGCCGACGAGTCCGCCCGGGAGGAGGCCGTCCGTCAGGCCACAGCCGCGGCGCAGGAGAATGCCAAGGCGATCAACGCTGCTCAGATCTTTGAGATCGACGATGTGATCGACCCGGCCGAGACACGGTCGCTGGTCGCCTCCACATTTGCCGCAGCCATGCGGGAACCGCTGCCGCCCAGACGATCTGTTGTCGATACCTGGTGACGGTCAGCCGGTGCTCGGCACCCAGTTACCGTGGAATCCGCTGGGCACGCGACGCGGCAATTTGATCGTCGCGACGTCCTCCAGGGTCTGCGCATCCAGGATGGCCAACGCACACCGGGAACTCCCGCTGAACAGAGCCGATGAATCGCTAGGGCGCCGTCTCCACGAACTCGCGTTTCCCGTATTGGATGGCGACATCCTGCCAACGACCTCCAGCAGCGTCGACCAACCGCCGGGCGATACCGATGTCTTTGACGTCCGCGATCATGATCAACCAGCCGTCTTCAGTCACCGATCCCCCGGACAGCGCCGCACGCGCGGCCGGGTCGGTCAGCAGCACATCATGAAACCGGACCCGGTCAACACCCGGAACTTCCACCGCCACCGCATTTACCCGGGCATCACCGGCGGGTAGATACTCGAAGGTCAGCACCGATTCCTGTCCGAACCGCCGGCCGACCTGCTCCCCGATGCTGTAGAGGTCATCGCCATCCACACAGGCGAGTTCAAAGGCCCGTGACCGCTCGTAGGTCATGCGATCGTTGTCCTGCGACCAGTAGACGCCGTCGACGCGGGTTGATCGCACGGGCAGAGCCAGGTTCTGAACGGTCATGGCGCTCACTTGCACCGAGAAATCATCGAGTGGATCTTGCAGACGCGCGTCTGCCGGATCGGTGATGGTGGCGGTGTTGTTGCTGGCGAAAAGCTCGCCCTGGGGCCGGGCCACATCGCCCGGCACACAGGCCTGCGGATCGGCACGGGCATATCCGCTGGACGGCCCGACTACGACGAGCGCAATAGCAGTCACACCGAACGCGATCTGGCGCATCACCCGTCCATTATCCCCACACGCCGCTTGGTTGGGCGGTATGCGATAGATGTCCGCCACACCACTGTCACAGCGCGCGGGCCCGAGACCCACCGCCTTGACCTCAAGTGCGCTTGAGATTTTAAGTTGGTCAGCTATGACCTCGATCCACGACGCGACAGTACGCAAGTTCCTCGACTCCGATCCCGCCCTCGTTGGGCAGCTGGGATATCTCGGCACCGATGGGCGTCCGCTGATTCTGCCCGTCTGGTATCGCCTCACCGACGATCATCTTCAGTTCGTCACGCATTTGAAAACACTTAAAGTGAAGGCTGTGCAACGTGATCCACGTACTGTCATCACAGTCGCGACGCAGGCCGAACCGTATCGATATGTTCAGGTACAGGGCGAGGCAAAGGTGGATACCGATGAATCAGGGGTCCGTACCGCCCTGATCGACATCACTGCCCGGTATTTGGGTGCTGACCGCGCAGAGGCCTACGTGGACGAACATCACAGTGGGCCTGGCGAAGTCATCGTGCGTGTATGCCCGCTCCGTGTCCACGCCGCCCTCTAAGGAGAAACCCGATGTACACCATCTCCATCAACGGCACACAACTCACCTTCGACGATCAGGGCCTGGACAACGGGCCCGCTATCCTGCTACTCACCGGGTGGGGACATGATCACCGTGCTTATGACGAGATTCTGCCCTACCTCGTCCCGCACCATCGCGTCATTCGCATGGACTGGCGCGGGCACGGTCTCGATCGCACGCCCGTCGCCGATTTTGGTCCCGCGGAACAATTTTCAGATATCATCGGTCTGCTCAATGCTCTCAGCGTCCGGTCATTCGTCCCAGTCGCACACGCCCACGCCGGCTGGACGGCATTGGAACTCGCCGACCGGCTGGGCACAACGCGGGTACCCGCAGTGATGCTCGTGGACCTCATCATGACGGCCGCGCCCCCTGAATTCCTCCAGGGCATCAGAGCATTTCGCGATCCGATGGGTTGGCAGTCAAGCCGTCTGGAGTTCCTGCGTGCCTGGCTCGCCGGCAGTGACAACGAGGCCGTCAACCGGCACATCCGCTCTGAGATGGGTGGATTCGGATTCGACGTCTGGGCCCGCGCAGGCCGTGTCATCGAGGATGCGTACGTCACCTGGGGCTCACCGATGTCACGGATGGAAAAGATGGCCGAACCGCCGCACGTGCACCACATCTTCTGCACACGCGAGCGCACCGGTTACGACGATCTGCACGACGAGTTCCAACATCGCAATCCTTGGTTCAGCTATAGGCGCCTGAACGGGGCCACACACTTTCCCCAACTGGAATTACCCGCGCGGGTGGCAGAGGAAGTCCTCGGGCTACTGAAGGCCGCGGGCGGAAATCATTGACCCGTGATCGTTGCGAGAGTAGGGCCTGCGGTCCAGCCGCCGTCCACGGCCAGCTCCGCGCCGGTGACATAGCTCGCGGCATCCGATAACAGGTAGGCGACAGCGCCGGCCACCTCGTCGGCGTTACCCACCCGCCCCATGGCGGCGATAGGCATATTGCCCTCCCCCTCCCGAAAGCCCTCCTTGGCCGTCATCGGGGTGTAGATGACACCGGGGTGCACGGAGTTGACGCGAATTCGCTCGCGTCCCAGCTCGATGGCCGCGACCTTGGACAGGCCCCGCACGCCCCATTTAGACGCGCCATATCCGGAGGTGAGCGCCAGCCCGACGAGACCGGCGGCCGACGAGATGTTCACGATCGAACCGCATCCGTGTGCTCGCATGGCTGGGATCACAGCCTGCATGCCGATGAACACGCCTACCAGGTTTATCTCGATCACCTTGCGGAAGTGTTCCAGCGGCTCATCAGCGACCATTGCGGCGCTGGAGATGCCCGCGTTGTTCACCAAGCCGGTGATAGTGCCGAATCCTGCGAGCGTGGTGTCGATCAATTCCCGCCACTGCTCCGCGTCGGTCACGTCCAGGTGCGTGAACCGGGCGGCATCGCCGAGCTCGGCAGCCAGTTGACGCCCGTCGCCGTCGAGTACATCCGCGATCACGACCCGACCGCCCTGCGACACGATGTGGCGCGAGAAGGCCGCGCCCAGTCCGCGAGCGCCGCCGGTAACGATGACGTTCTTTCCTTGCAGCAGAGCAGAATTGCCATTCACGACTACAGGCAACCACAGGCCCGTCAGCCAGCAGTAAGAGTCTCCCGCCTATCGGGAGACGTGAGCGACAACACCGGAGCGCCGAATTGTGAGGCGCACCAGAATTTTAGGGATCGGGCTAGATTTCGACCGGAGCGACTTGAGCGGGCGCTTCGTCAGCGGGCACAGATTCGGGCTGTGGCACAAGCACCGAGGCGGGAATCACCTCGGGACCTTCGGCGTCGGCCGGTACGTCCAATGGCGCAGATCCAGCCGCGTCGTCGCTGTCCATGGGCAGGTACATGTGGCGCTTGAACTGGGGCTGGTACGCGCCACCACCACCGATCCGAACACCGCCGCCCTCGCCACTGGACACGGCGGTGCCGTCAGGCAACGTGACAGCGGTATGGCCGCCATTCCAACCGATCACCAGTGCACCGGGTGCGGTGCCGTACTTGAAACCACGTGCGAGAAGCGCGCGCTCCTGATTCCCGGTGTTGAACCGTGAACCGAATGCGGGGCGGTCGGTGGCGACGTTGGCCACCCAAGAGGCAAGGCCGGAGCAATCGGTGCCCCGTGCTGTGTCTCCGCCCGAGATGTATGGCGTACCCGAGACCTGATGGATAAACGCCAGCAAAGCAGCGAGATCAGACATGGGACGCGACGCTAACAAGCAGCTTGACGGCCGGCCAAAATATGTGGTTTCCGTCATAGTTGCTGAGAATTATGGTGAGAATTACTGTCCGCCAACGCGTTACTGATTACGGTAGTGCATCCCCCACCGTTCGTCCAGTCGGACAAACATGCAGGACATCATCGGTTTGTCGACGGCCGTGCGGCCTCGGCATGGAATTTGCTACGCACTACCGGCGTGCATCACCGTTCCTGCACATCTGCGCATCACTTGCATCAATGCAGGAAATTTTCTGTTACCTATCCCACCTTTTGCCCACCTTTCGTCCCACTATGTGGAATGGCTTGCGCGCTACTCCATTCGGGGTTTCACATTCACTCATTGGGTCCAAAATGAAGCCCCACAGTCGATTCCTGTATGAGTCAGACAGAGACATCAACGGCCGGCTCGCACCCCCGAATACCTGCCCAGCCGAACTCCTTGAATCTGCTTCCTGCCCAGATGTTTGTGGTGCAGCCACTGCGGGCCACACATCGCGTGAGCGGGTACGCATCCGGCGGGACCTGATTTCACATCTGTCACCGAACCGACTGCACCCGGCGCCGATGGTGCTGTCGAAAATCGCCTATTAACAATAATTTTGACGCGACTCCGACCCGCGCCCGCGGCAGACAGAGGAATCGGAGCCAGTAGCCTCCATTACCTAGGAAGCCGAATACGGTTGGATAACAACTAATGCCGCCACGCTTGCGGCATACGGGCTCGAGTCATCGTCCACATGATCGGTAGCAACCACCCGCATCCCAAATTCGTCGACTGGTGCCGCGGGTGAACGTGTCCCCCGGTTCCGTTGCCGACGCGGCGATCGCATACAGATGCCGACACGGCGGCATGGGTGGCGACGGCAAACCGCGCCTGCGCATTGGGCTGCGGCGATACGGCGCAACGATCTTTGTTAGACCATCACTGCCACATATCGCCGCCGCCCGGCATGCACAGCTAGCAGGCCAGCGTCACGTACGCGACCTTTTGCCCCGCGGTCGGAACGGTCGTCGGCTGATTACGCATATTGCGGCCCGGTTGCACGTTCTGAACACCAGACTGCTGTGACACTCCCTGGACGGTGCACTGCGACGGATGTTCCGATCCAACCTTGGTGACGATCACCCGGTACCCATTGGACTTGAGTTCGTTGATCACCGAATCCGGGCTCTCCGTGGGGCCTGCCAGCGCGACTGCCGCTGTCGCAAGAGACAGACCGGCAGCACTGAGCGCCGCGCCTGTCACTGCCATGATCTTCTTCATTGGTTGCGCTCCTTCTACATCGTTGAAGACGAAGCCGCCTTACAGATGGTTATGCGTTGTCGGGCGAGGGTGACTGGCTCGGGTTGATCTTGTACGTGCCGTACGGAACGTGGGGGTTGGTCCCCAGCGGAACGTGCGGATTGGCGCCCTCGTAAGTCGGCTGGTGAGCACCCTGCTCATACGCGACGCCACCAGGCGTCACACAGGACCCCTGAGGGTTGTTGACGCTGCTCTTACCCGCGTAGCAGCCGGGAGGAGGCGTCGGGCCCGCCGCAGCGATCGGTGCACCCAGCAAGGCCACTGTCGCCGCGACACCGACTCCGCCAAGCATTGCAACGATTGACTTATTCATGTGATGTTTCCTTTCTGCTCGGTCAACTTGCTAATGGCCAGGGCAGTGGACATCACTTGCCTAAGACATCAACGTTGATGCATTCACCCAGTTCAACGGCTTCAAGGATCACCTAGTTCCCAATTTATGAGATGTTCGGTTGATTCTCAGCTAAATCTCAGAGTACCCCATGGGGGTTAGGGTCTGGGAAAAATGGTATATAGCCGTTAACCGTCCGTTAACCAGGTGAAACCGTCATATCGGTGTAGATCAGATGATCTATAATTCGATCATGCGATCTAAAAGGGGCCACGATCGAACCTTCACCGAGACCGCCCGCCGGCAGCAGATCATTGCGTGCGCCATTGACGTCATCGCAGAGGTGGGCTATCCGCAGACCACGATCCGAAAGATCGCCGACCGCGCCGGCATCGCAATGAGTGTGGTGCTGTACCACTTCGGCACCAAGGACGGACTCATCGAGGCGGTCATCGCGTCCATGTATCAGGCCGCGCTCGAGACTGTGCCCCCTGCGATAAACCGGGCGCGCACACAGACGGACAAGCTTGCGGCCTATATCCGCTCCAGTATCGACTATTTCGATACGCATCGGCCGCAGCTCACCGCCTTGGCGCAGCTTGGCACGAGCTATAAACCCCATAGCGGCAAGCATTTTGGCGACCTCGGACTGACACCCGAGTTGTCCGAACAGCTTGCCCAGCTCGACCCCGCAACCCTGCTGCGCGCCGGTCAAAAGACGGGCGAATTCTGTTATTTCCCAGTTGATTCGACTGCCATCGCACTGCAGGCGGCCGTCAACGCGGTGGTTGAAAAGATACTGCGCGATCCGGAGTTCGATGTGCATCGTTATTCGGACGATCTGGTGAAGATGTTCAGCCGAATGGTCCGTAACGCGTGATGGCAGATATCGTCATTGCCGCGCTCGGCAGCCACGGTGACGTCGCCCCGTTGACCGGCGTCGGCGCTCGTCTTCAGCAGGCCGGCCATAGGGTAACCCTCACCGCATACGACCGCTTCGCGTCGCTTGTCCGCAGCTGTGGCATAGGTTTTCGTGGTGTCTCCGAACCCCGTGAGTCTTCCGATGAGGCCGATGTCGACGTCACGGGAGCACTATTCCAATTCCTTGCTCCACAAGGCATGCGGTCTCTCGGTACCGCGTTGCTGACAGCATTGCAAGACACACCTACCGACATCTTGCTGCTGTCGCCGTTCTCAGAACTTGCCGGGCATCCGCTGGCCGAGGCGAAGGGCATCCCCTCCGCGGGAATCCGATTCCAGCCCTACTCTGCTACCGCCGATTTTCCCCCGGCCACGCTCGGGGGTGGTCCGCGGGGCCGACGGGTAATCGGCTGGCGTCACGGGCCGGGGCTGAGCTGGTAGATCGATTCTACGGCGGCGTCACGGCCGGCTTTCGCCGCGATTTCGGCCTACCCAAAGTATCGGCCAGGCGGCTACGCGAGCAACGCACCAAAGCGGGATGGACTGTTCTACACGGCTTTTCGCCGCACATCGTGCCACGGCCCGCAGGCTGGCGTCCCGGCCTGGAGATCTGCGGGTACTGGTGGCCGCAAACCGATCCACAGTGGCGCCCCGACGCCGCACTTGTCGATTTCCTCAGGGCGGGCCCGCCACCGGTCTACGTCGGATTCGGCAGCACAATGACCTCTGCCAAGCAGTCAGAGCACATATCGCAACTCGTCCGGAGCGCTCTACGCCGGGCCGGGGTGCGGGGCATCGTACAAGCAGGCTGGGCAGGAATCGATGTCGGCGATGAGACCACCCTCACCGTAACGGAGGTGCCGCACCGTTGGCTGTTTCCCCACGTGGCCGCTGTCGTACATCACTGCGGCGCAGGGACAACCGCCGCCGGCTTACGCGCCGGGGTCCCCACTGTCGCCGTACCCGGCCTGGGCGATCAGCCCTTCTGGGCTCGGCGGCTGCGCGATCTCGGGCTCAGCGCGGATACGGTGCCACAGCGCACCCTGACGGTCGAACGCCTCGCAGCCGCCATCCGCACCGCGGTGACCGACCCGGGAATCAAGATCCGGGCGCGGCGAATCTCCGACTTGCTCGCCGCCGAGGACGGGGCGGCTCACGTGGTCTCGTCTGTCAACCGGTTGTTGGGCTGAGTCCCGGTCTGCAGATCCTCGCAGGTGACCGAGGAAGTCCGCGACACCCCTCGTGAGTCGATCCCCAACATCGGCGGGGTGTGAACTCGGTCGCGGTCTCCTGGTCATACCTGCTAAAAGAATTACGGCAACAGTGTTGCCGTAATTGCCCCGCGCTGTCAAGACAGACATACTGACCGCTATGACGGACGAGCGACGCATGCGAGGTCGCCCGCCCCTGCCCATGGAAACGATCGTCGACGCGGCCTTGCAGATCGTGGACGAAGAGGGCGGTGAGGCCCTCTCCATGCGGGCATTGGCGAGGCGGCTCGACTCCGGGACCGCGACCATTTACCGCCATTTTGCAAATCGCACCGAGGTCGTCGCGCACGTTGTCGATCGGGTCTTCGGCGAGGTTCAGTTGGATGATCCTGCGTTGGCGAGAATGCCGTGGCAAGACGCATGCATCGTTAGTTCACGGGCACTGTTCGACGCCCTGCGCCGCCATCCAAATGTGGCCATGCTGTTGGCCGACCAAATTCCCGTCGGACCCAACGTCTTCATGATTCGCGAACACACACTCACGCTCTGTCTCCAAGCGGGGTTCTCCCCGGCCGAGGCGATTCGCATCTACATGACACTGGGCCGCTACGTGCTGGGCTTCGCAAATCAGATAGGTGCGGAACATCGGGCAAGCGAGGCCGATATCGCGATGCTGACCCGGCTCGTCGAAAATATCGATCTGGCGAGCTACCCGTCCACACTGGCCACCGCCGGCGTCACCCTCGTCCCGCTCGATGAGGAGTTTGATTTCGGCCTAGGGCTCATTGTGGCAGGGCTCGAGGGTCTTCGGCACGGCGAGTAGCGACACCGTGCGGACCGAATCCATGCCGGCCCAATCCCCACGGCAGAATGACCATGATGATCGCATCGGGGTACGTTTTGAGTACCGACACCGCGGTGACGCTGCTCGCCGCAGGACTCATTTTTCTACTCTCACTGGTATTGGGCGTGTGGAAATACCGCCAGATGGTCACCGGCCCAAACCACCTCGCTCACCCGTATGTGGATACCGCACATCGAGCGGCGTTGCTTTACTCGTTCGCCACCTTGCTCACCGCAGTATTCGTCGAACTGAGTGCGTGGCCCAGCTGGGTAAACCTCACCACCGCAATGATGCTGGTCTTCTTCTTTGTCGCGGCGATCGCCAGCTACATCGCCCACGGAGCGCTTCGTGACACCACCAATCAGTTCGAAAAGCCCACCATCGGGCTGTATCTGGCAATGGCACTGCTCATCCTCGGCGAAATCGGCGGATTCAGTGTTCTGCTAGCCGGATTCGCGCGCGCCCAATGGTTCTCGTGACACTCGGCGAAAACAGTCACCATACGTACGGCATGAGGCGATAGCGGGCGGCCCGTGTGTACGCGCGGTATCCGTCGAGCTCTTCGACGAGTAGCTTCTCCTCGTCGACAATGCGCACGATGAGCACCAACAGACTGGGCACCACGCAGGCCAGGCCCCAGTACGAGCCAAGGGCCAGCGGAAACCCGACGATGGTGATGAAGTTGCCGGTGTACATCGGGTGGCGCACAAGCCCGTACAGACCGGTCGTGACCAGAGTCTGGCCCGTCTCCACCCGAACTGTGGAGGCCGCGAAGCCGTTCTGGATGACCACCAGGCTGGTCACACCCAGTCCAACCGCCACCAAGACATCACCTGCCGCGCAGATCGCCGGGGGCACCGACGACCATCCGAAGCGATGGTCAAGGGCGCTGATCACGACCATGGCGGCCAGGGAGAAATACCAACTTCCGATGAGTACCTTCTGCAGACTCCGGGTTTCGGCCACCGGTCCCGCCCGCTTACGCCGCTGGTGCGCTGCGGGGTCGGCCCGCTGCAGATAGACCGTGGGAATCCACGTCGACAGCGCGAACACCACCAGAAATGTCCAAACCTGCCAATAATCGACTGTGCCAGCGAGCAGGAACAACACCAGCCCGAAGACGGCAAGCTCAACGACTCCGAACGCGACAACTCTCGCAATGGCTTTCACAAGCCCACCTGTCTTCACCGCGCTGAGGTGCTTTCCAGCTGCTGGGCCAGGTTTCTCACCGTGGGCGCATCAAACAGTGCAAGCATCGTCAGATTCGCGTTCAGGGCCGTGTTGATCGCGGCAACCACCCGCATTGCCCCGAGTGAGTTACCACCCAGATCGAAGAACGATTCGTCCACTCCAACCCGGTCCACACCCAGCACGTGGGCGAAAATGCTGGACAGGATCTGCTCGTTCAAAGTGGCCGGCCGGCAATAGGTGCTGTTGGTGTCACGCGTGTCGACGCTCTGCCCCTCGACTCGACTGCTCCGCTCACTCCACCGATCTCGCCCGATGCCGTTCAGCAGATCCAGAGATGACAGCTGGCGGCCAGGATGAGCAGTCATCGCCACCAGCACCTGCTTGAACCGCTCGATCAGCTCCTTGATGCTCTCCGCGTCGAACACGTCGGTGTCGTACTGGACACGAAGTTCCAACTCCCGGCCCGGCCCAGCCTGTACGGCAATCGGATAGTGGTAGTAGTCACGACTACTGAGGCCGGTGATGGCCAATCCGTTGACGTCGGCGGCTGCCCTCGTATCGGTCGGATAGTTCTCATAGACGAACACCGTGTCGAAAAGTCGTTCCTGTCCGGTGATGCGGTGGATGTCGCTCAGGGCCAGATGCTGATGCTCCAGGGTGTCGTTGTGTCTACCCTGCAACTGCCCCAACAACTCCGCCGTCGTGGTGGCCGCACCAATAGTGGCCCGCACCGGCACCGTATTGATCAGCAAACCCACCATCGATTCGGCACCGAGCACCTCGGCCGGCCGAC